>Ga0196977_1000002_pt1 | contig 463154 bp, 469 predicted proteins | sample S3v_1013CmetaG_FD_148634 | JGI IMG/M metagenome (GOLD analysis project Ga0196977, IMG submission 148634) | Soil microbial communities from Anza Borrego desert, Southern California, United States - S3+v_10-13C | ecosystem: Environmental > Terrestrial > Soil > Desert | place: USA: California...
TCTGCAAACTCAAACAGTTCCGCCGCGTCGCAACCCGCTTCGACAAGCTCGCCAGAAACTTCCTCGCCGCCGTCGCACTCGCCTCAACACGACTCTGGCTCAAAGCTTATGAGTCCACGCCCTAGGCCGCGTCGAACAGGGCGTAGGGGATCGTCGTCCGCTTCCAGGCAGCGCCGAAATGCCGCTTCGCCAGATCCTGCGCGAGCGCGATGAAGGCCGGCCATTGCGCCGGGTGAATCGTCTGGCAGCCGAGGCTCGAGGTCGTGGTCCAGCCGCCTCGGTGAATGTTGATCCCGAACAGGCCGCTATCCGGGTAAGGCGGGTCGCCGTCGCGCAGCACCGTGACCGGCCCGCCAGTCTGCACCAGCGCCAGATATTGGCCGCGATGCAGGCCGAAGCGATGCGCGAACCACAGGCCCGGCTGCAGCACCGCCATCCCCTTGCCGGCGCCCGTGCCGCGCCCCTTGCGCGCGCGGCTCGGATCGGTGTTGCCGTTCCAGGCGGCATAGCCGAGCGGCGAGGAGAGGAAGAGGGCATCGTCGTAGATGCCGCGATCGTTGATCCCGGGCAGGCCGAGCGTGTTGCGGTAATAGCCGCGAATGCCCGCGACGAAGAATGGATGACGTTGCCGGTCGAGGCCCAGCTTATCCACCTTCGCATGGAGCTCGCGCTGGCTCATATGCGGCTTCGAGGCGGGCACCTGCATGTTCGTTTCTCCAACCAATAGGAAGCGAACAACGCCTATATGGTTAAATCCTACATTGAAATATGTTCTTGCTTTGTTCGCGTCAACGGCCTAGCTTTTCGCCATGACCCGGCCCGACGTCCGTCCCGGCCGGGGCGCGCCCGAGAACCGCACCCCGGACCGCTTCAACCTGCCCGTTCGCGAGGCCGACGGGGACTGGCTCGATGCCCGGGACGAGGTGGACGGCGCCCTTTCGCCGCTGCGCACGACGGTGACGGTCGAGCATCCGAAGACGATCATCAGCCGCAACCAGTCGCCCGACGTGGGGTTCGATCGCTCGATCAATGCCTACAGGGGATGCGAGCATGGCTGCATCTATTGCTTCGCGCGGCCGACCCACGCCTTTCACGATCTCTCTCCCGGTCTCGACTTCGAGTCGAAGCTCTTCGCCAAGCCGGACGCCGCGAAGCTGCTCCGCGCCGAGCTCGGCAAGCGCGGCTACGAGGTCCGCCCGATCGCGATGGGGACGAACACGGATCCCTACCAGCCGATCGAGGGCAAATGGCGAATCACCCGCTCGCTGCTCGAGGTGCTGGCGGAGACGAAGCATCCGGTGACGATCACCACCAAATCGGACCGGGTGCTGATGGACCTGGATCTGCTGGGGGAGATGGCCAGGGACGGCCTGGTCGGCGTCGCGCTGTCGGTCACCTCACTCACTCCGGAGATCGCCCGCACGCTGGAGCCGCGCGCGCCGGCGCCGCGCAAGCGGCTCGCAGCGGTGAAGGCGCTGGCCGACGCCGGAGTGCCCGCCTGGGTCTCGATCGCGCCCGTCGTCCCGGCGATCACCGATCATGAGCTCGAGCATATCGTCGAGGCCGCCGCCGAAGCCGGAGCCCTCGGCTGCTTCTACCTGCCGGTGCGCCTCCCCTTCGAGGTCGCGCCGCTCTTCCGCGCCTGGCTGGACGAGCATTTCCCGGACCGGGCCGGCAAGGTGATGGCGATCATCCAGTCTTTGCGCGGGGGAAAGGACAATGACCCCAACTTCTTCAGCCGGATGCGCGGGCAAGGGCCTTGGGCCGCTTTGCTCAGGACGCGCTTCGAGCGCGCGATCCGCAAGCATGGCCTCAATGTCGAGAAGCGCCCCCTGCGCCGCGACCTCTTCCAGCCGCCGCAAGGGGCACAATTGCGCCTGTTCTGAGGGATTCTGGAAGGGCGGCCTCGCACAGGGGGAAAAGCGAGGGCCGCCCTTCCAGGTCAGGCGGCGAGCGCTTCGGGCGCGCGCCAGCTGTTTCTGAAGAGCCCCGTGCCGGTCATCCCGCCTTCGACGAGCGGCAGCGCCGTGGTGCAGAAGGCGCACTCGGCAAGCAGCCGGCCGACGATCCAGTGGCTGCGGCCGCAACCGGGGCAATGATTGGTCTGGCCGGCCCGGTAGACCGCGTGATAGCCGCGGAACACCGGGTCGTGGGGAAAGGCGTCGCGAAGGCGCCGGGCTCTGGTCAACATCGTCAATCTCCTGTTGCGCCTGTCCATAGACGCAAGCCCCACGCTCTTCCTCATGCCGTCGACGAATTGATCAGGTGCGGCGACCCGTCGACGAAGCCCTCGTCCGGCGCGACTAGAAGCGCAGCCCCAGGCCCGCGGTGACCTGGTTGCGGCGGGTGCGGATGCCGACGGCGAGGTCGTCGTCCACCGGGTTGACCGTCTCGAGCCGGTCGTAGCGCGTGCGGACATATTCGACGCGGCCGTACAGATTCGGCGTGAAGGCCATTTCGAGCCCGCCGCCATAATGATAGCCGCCTGCCGTGTCGGCGATCACCCAGACCGGGCTCGCGCCAGCATCGACGTCATCGTCATAGGCCAGGCTGTAGCGGCCGCGCGAATAGCCGCCGCGGCCGTAGACGAGCAGATTGCCGGCGACGACGACGCCCGCCCGCGCCCCCGCATAGAGATTGCGCCCGCTTTCCAGGCAGCCGAGATCGTCGCCCGCAATCTCCAGGCAGGTCGCGCTGCTGCTATTGTCCACACCGGCATAGGCGCCGACCACGATGGGCCCGAGCTGCACGTCATAGCCAAGCTCCGCGCCGTAGCCCAATTTGTCCCGGCTCGAGGAGACGGTGATCGTCTCGTCGGTGTCGTCGGGATCGGTCATCGCGATCCGCCCGCCGAAACTGTCCCAGCCGGCCCGGGCCTCGAAGCGGACGCCGGTGAAATTGGGGCCTTCCTCCTGAGCAGCGGCCGGCGTGGCCGCGACGCTCGCCGTGGCCGCAAGCAGGACGGCGAAAGCACTGGTCTTCATTCTGAACTCCTGAACTGTTCTTGCGCGCAAAGACCCCGGCTCAGGGGTGGAGGAGCCGGGGCCTGCCAATGAGACGGCACGGCGCGCGAGGACCCGCAGTTCAGGAAATGCGCGCCGTCAGTCCCTCAGGAAGTCCGGCCGCATCCGCCAGCCAAGAGCCAATGCGCCCAGGAAAACGAGCAGGATCGCGCCGGCCTGCAGCAGAGGCAGGAACATGAGGCCAAGCGGTCCGCCCCACAGCAACTGGGCGATCACGGACAGAATCAACGCGATTTCGAGCGCCAGGAAGGCGCCCGCGCCGGCCCGGGTGGAGGACGCGCCGACAAAGGCGGCAGCGACCAGGCTCGGCGCGGCCACCCAGAGGAGTCCGGGCAACCCGATCAGGATCTCCCTGGCCACGCCCCCGGCAAGTGACGAGCGGACCAGTTCGGCGAGGAGCCCGAGCGCAAAGATCAGGGCGAGAAATGTGGCCGCCCGATCGAAAGACCGGAGAGCGGCAGGCCGGGTCATCCCAGCGCCTTCTTCAGCAATTCGTTGACCACCGCCGGATTGGCCTTGCCCTGCATCGCCTTCATCGTCTGGCCGACGAAGAAGCCGAACAAAGCCTCCTTGCCGGCGCGATACTGTTCGAGCTGGTTCGGGTTGTTCGCGAACACCTCGGCGATCACCGCCTCGATCGCGCCGGTGTCGGAGGTCTGCTTCAGCCCCCGCGCCTCGACGATGGCGCCCGGATCCTCGCCGGTCTCGAGCATGATCTCGAAGACCTGCTTGGCGAGCGTGCCGGAGAGCGTGCCGTCGGCGATCAGGCCGAGCAATTCCCCGCCCTGCGCGGGCGTGACCGGGCTCTCCTCGATGCCCCTGCCGAGCCTGTTGAGCGCGCCGAACAGCTCCGAGGTCACCCAGTTGGCGGCGCGCTGCGCGTCGGGCTTGCCGGGCGAGGCGAGCAAGGCCTCGAACCAGCGCGCCGTCTCGACCTCGGCGGTCAGCACGGAGGCATTGTAGGTCGAGAGGCCCAACGCCTCCTCGTAGCGACGGCGCTTGGCGTCCGGCAGCTCGGGCAGGCTCGCGCGGCACTCTTCCAGGAAGGCGTCGCTGAGCTCGACGGGCAAAAGGTCCGGATCGGGGAAATAGCGATAATCGTGCGCATCCTCCTTGGAGCGCAGCGAGCGGGTCTCGCCCCGGTCCGGATCGTAGAGCCTCGTCTCCTGCACGACCGCGCCGCCGTCCTCGATCAGATCGACCTGGCGACGCGCTTCATGCTCGATCACGGCCATGATGAAGCGGACGGAATTGACGTTCTTCGTCTCCGTGCGGGTGCCGAACTTGTCGCCGGGCTTGCGCACCGAGACGTTGACGTCGGCGCGCATCGAGCCCTGTTCCATATTGCCGTCGCAACTGCCCACGTAGCGCAGGATCGAGCGCAGCTTGCGGACATAGGCGCCGGCCTCCTCGGGCGAGCGCATGTCGGGCCGCGACACGATCTCCATCAAGGCCACGCCGGTGCGGTTCAGGTCGACATAGGAGAAATTCGGATGCTGGTCGTGCATCAGCTTGCCCGCATCCTGCTCGATATGGATGTGCTCGATGCCGATCGTCTTGGTCGCGCCGCCCTCCAGGTCGACCTCGATCGCGCCCTCGCCGACGATCGGGTGGTAGAGCTGGCTGATCTGATAGCCCTGCGGCAGATCGGCGTAGAAATAATTCTTCCGGTCGAAACGCGACCAGGCATTGATCTCGGCATTGATCGCCATGCCGGTCCGCACCGCCTGGCGAAGGCATTCCTCGTTCGGAACGGGCAACATGCCCGGAAAGGCAGCGTCGACGAGCGCAACCTGCGTGTTCGGCTCGGCGCCGAACGCGGTGGCGGCACCGGAAAAGAGCTTGGCCTCGGAAACGACCTGGGCATGGACCTCCAGCCCGATCACCACCTCCCATTCGCCCGTGGCGCCGTGGATGCGATACTCACTCATCATCTCGTCCTATCAGAAGCGGAATGGCGCCTTGCACGCCTACATCGTCGGCGCAACCCGTTCGGCGCCGGCCAGCGGGCGATGCGCGATCCGCTCGGCCCGGCGGCGCGAGGCTTCGCGGAAAGGCAGCTCGATCCAGCGATAGGTGAGCGACGCGGCGAGGACAACCGAAGCGAGCGCGGCGATCACCAGCAGATCCGGCAGCGGACCGCTCCCGCCGATCACCTGCACCAGGCCGCCCTCGATCGGCCGTTCGGCGATCAGGGGCGCGCCGAGCCAGCGGCTGCCATAGTCCAGCCCGTTCAGGAATAGAAGCAGCACGAACGAATGCACCATGTAAATCGAATAGGACCAGGTGCCGAGCGCACGGAACGGACGGGTTCGGAGCAAGGCGCTGGCCGCGCCGGCCTCCCGCGCGAAAACGAGGATCACGCCGGCGAACAGGAAAGGGCTGAAGAAGAGCCAGGGCCAGGCCGGCAGCAAGGCGATCGCGGCGGCGCAGAGGCCTAGGGCGACCAGCTCAACTGCCGTGCCGCCCGGGGCGCGCCACCTTTGGTGAAGGTCGAAGGCGAGCATGCCGAGCGAGAAGCCGAACAGGCAGCGCACCAGCGCCAGCCAGCCGCCACCGCCGAGATCCTCGCGGCCAAGGCCGAGAAACAGCAAGGGGGCAACGAGCACGAGCGCGACGAGCAGCAGACGGAACCGCTCCTTGAGCAGGACGAGCCCGAGCGCAGCGATGAGATAGGTCCACAGCTCGGCGGCGATGCTCCACGCCGGGCCGTTCCAGCTCAGGCTCGCCCCGGGGACAAAGATCTGCACGAGGCCGATTTGGGCGGCGAGGAACGGAAGCGAGCGACTGGCGTCGAATGGCCCGCGGCCGGTATTGCCGCGCACATCGAAGGCCAGCATCGCGAGCTCGAACGCAACGAGTGCGGCGAGCATGAACAGGTGCAGCGGGTAGAGGCGGCCGACGCGGAGCAGCAGATAGGCACGCAGAGGAAAGCCGCGGCGCAGCTTCTCGCCATAGGCGGCGGCGATAACGAACCCGCTGAGGACGAAGAAGAAGTCGACGAACAGCCAGCTCCGGCGGACCAAAGCCGCATTGGTGATCAGACCCGTCGAATGCAGATGGAACAGGACGACGCCGCAAGCGGCAATGCCGCGCAGACTGTCGAGGGCCTCGTAGCGCTTGCCGCGCGACGCAGCCGGCCTGTCTACCACCAGGCCTCGGCGCGGTGGGTGAAGCCGGCGCGTTCCTCGAAGGCCAGAGCGGCGTTCAGCACGCTTTGCTCGTCGAGCGCGCGGCCGATCAGCTGCAGGCCGAGCGGCAGGCCCTGCCCGTCCAGGCCGGCAGGCACCGAGATTGCGGGCAGGCCGGCGAGGCTCGCCGGGACCGCGAACACGTCGTTCAGATACATGGCGATCGGGTCGGCCAATTTCTCGCCGAGCCCGAAGGCGGCGCTCGGCGCGGTCGGCGTAAGCAGGAGGTCGACATCCTGGAAGACCGCGTCGAAATCGCGCGCGATCAGGGCGCGGACCTTCTGCGCCTGGTTGAAATAGGCGTCGTAGAAGCCGGCGGAGAGCACATAGGTGCCGATCATGATCCGCCGCTTCACCTCTGCGCCGAAGCCGGCGGCCCGGGTCGCCTCGTACATGTCGTTCAGCCCGCCCTGCTCGGGCTGGACGCGCAGGCCGTAACGCACGCCGTCATAGCGGGCGAGGTTGGACGAGGCCTCGGCCGGGGCAATGATGTAATAAGCGGGCAGCGCGTATTTCGTGTGCGGCAGCGAGACCTCGACGATTTCCGCCCCGGCATCGCGCATCCGGGCGATGCCCTGCTCCCAGACCGCATCGATCTCGGCCGGGACGCCGTCGATCCGGTATTCCTTAGGGATGCCGATGCGCTTGCCGCGGATGTCGCTGGAAAGCGCGGCCTCCCAGTTCGGCACCGGCAGATCGAGCGAGGTCGCGTCCTTCGGGTCGAAGCCGGCCATCGCCTCGAGCAGGATCGCGCAGTCGCGCACGTCGCGCGCCATCGGCCCCGCCTGGTCGAGCGAAGAGGCGAAGGCGACGATGCCCCAGCGCGAGCAGCGGCCATAGGTCGGCTTGATCCCGGTGATGCCGGTGAAGGCCGCGGGCTGGCGGATCGAGCCGCCCGTGTCGGTGCCCGTCACGCCCGGCGCCAGCCGCGCCGCCACCGCCGAGGCCGAGCCGCCCGAGCTGCCGCCCGGCGTCAGCGCGACATTGCCGCCGTCGTTGCGCCGCCAGGGCGAAAGCACGTTGCCATAGGCGCTGGTCTCGTTGGACGAGCCCATGGCAAATTCGTCCATGTTGAGCTTGCCGAGCATGCCCGCGCCGGCGGCGAACAGGTTGCCCGAGACGGTGCTCTCATAGACCGGCTTGTACCCTTCGAGGATGCGCGAGCCGGCCGTCGTCTGCACGCCCTTCGTGCAGAACAAATCCTTGATCCCGAGCGGCACGCCCGAAAGCGGCTTCAGCGTGCCGGCGGCACGGTCGGCATCGGCGGCATCGGCCGCAGCGAGCGCATGCTCCGGCGTCTCGACGACGAAGGCATTGAGCGGCCGTCCCGCCTCGACCGCACCGATATAGGCCTGGGCCGCCTCGCGGGCGGAAAAGCTTCCCGCCTTCACCCCGTCGCGGATCGCCGCGACGCCCAGCTCGGTGATGCTGGTCATTCGATCACCTTCGGCACGGCGAAGAAGCCATGCTCGGCAACCGGTGCGTTGGCGAGCACCTCGTCGCGGCGGTCGCCGGAGGTGACGACGTCGTCGCGCAGGCGCAGATGATTGGGGATGACCGCGGTCATCGGCGCGACGCCCTCCACATTCACCTCGCCGAGTTGCTCCACCCAGCCGAGAATGTTGGAAAGCTCCGGCGCAAGCGCGTGCACCTCGGCATCGCTCACGGCAATGCGGGCGAGCTTCGCGATATGGCGAACCTTGGCTTCGTCTACGGACATGCGGCGCGGCTAGCATCCCTGCTGCACTGCGGCAAGGCGGCTTGCCAGACGGCGCCGCTTCGGCTTGAGGGGCAAGGATGGAAAAGCCCCGCAAGAGCTGTGCGACCAAGTTTCTCTATTTCGTCGCCATCTGCATCATCCTCGTCATCGCGGGCGCCTTTGCCTATCGCTTCTTCGAGAAGCAGCTGATGCGCTGGGCCCTGGTGCCCGGGACCGAATATCGCGACGTACCGCTGCCGCAGGGCGCGAATTACGGCCAGGCCGGGATGTGGATCGCGCGGCCGGACATCGCGAACAATCCCTCGCTCTGGCTGCCCACCGGCGTCCAGCGCAGCAATGCGCCGCCTCGCGCTTCCATCTTCTTCGTCCATCCGACGAGCTTCACCGAGCGCAACGCCTGGAATGCGCCGCTGGACCATGGCGAATCGCGCAACCTCGCCGACCTGTTCGTCCGCAGCCAGGCCAGCGCCTTCAATCATGTCGGCCAGATCTGGGCGCCCCGCTACCGGCAGGCGACCTTCGGCGCCTTCCTGACCAACAATGAGGATGCGAGGCAGGCGCTGGACCTCGCCTATCGCGACGTCGTCGCGGCCTGGGAGGAATTCCTGCGCGAGGCGCCGGCCGACCGGCCGATCATCCTCGCCGCCCACAGCCAGGGCAGCATGCATCTGATGCGCCTGCTGCAGGAAAGGATCCGGAACGGCCCGGAAGCGGCGCGCGTGGCGGCGGTCTATCTCGTCGGCTGGCCGGTCTCGCTCTCCGCCGACCTGCCGGCTTTGCCCTTCCCGGCCTGCCAGAGCGCCGGGCAGGCGCGCTGCGTCCTCTCCTGGATGAGCTATGCCGAGCCCGCCGACTCGAGCCAGATCCTCGACGTCTGGGACGAGACCAATGGCCCGCGCGGCGCCCGCCGCGGCACCGAGATGCTCTGCACCAACCCGCTCACCGGCGCGCGCGGCGGGGAGGCCGCCGGCGCGGACCGCAATGCCGGGACTCTGATCCCGAACGAGCAGATGACCGAGGCGACGCTTCGGCCCGGCGCGGTGGCGGCGCGCTGCGGCCCGCGCGGCATCCTCCTGATCGGGGAGCGCGACGGCCTGCCGGAAATGGGGCCCTATGCGCTGCCCGGAAACAATTTCCACGTCTACGATTACGCCCTGTTCTGGGCCAATGTCCGCGCCGACGCCGCGCGCCGGCTGGCGGCGCTCGAACGGGGCCCGGCGCGGTGATCACCGTCGCCGCGGCAGACTTCCGGGATGCGCTGCCGCAGGGCGGCCGGTTGCTCGGGCTGGACGTGGGCACGAAGACGATCGGCACGGCGCTCTGCGACGCCGGCTGGACGATCGCCACTCCCGCGGCGCTAATCCGGCGCACCAAATTCTCGAAGGACCTGGAGGCGATGCAGGCGTTGGCGAAGACGCAATGCGTCGCCGGCCTCGTGATCGGCCTGCCGCTCAACCTCGACGGGACGGACAGCCCGCGCACCCAGTCGGTCCGCGCCTTCGCCCGCAATCTGGAGAAGCCGCTGGCGCTGCCGATCCTGCTCTGGGACGAGCGCTGGTCCACCCAGGCCGTGACCCGCACCCTGCTCGACGCCGACGCCAGCCGCGCGCGGCGCGCCGAGCTCGTCGACAAGATGGCGGCCGCCTATATCCTCCAGGGCGCGATCGACGCGCTCTGCATGAACTAGCGCGCCCCACTCTCGTCGGATTCGGCCCGGTCGCCCTCATCGGCGGCCTGCGGCTCGCGGTCGCGCTGGTCGCGCCCCGCCGGAACGCCGAACAGGCCCAGGCTCAACAGGAGCGTCCTGTCCTCGGCACGATCGCACGCCATCTCACTCACTCCTCAATCGAATCTCCGGCCGGCTGGAATCCCTCTTGCCGGAACGCAAAGACTGTTCTGCGAAACCGCCTTATGCGTCGACCAAGCTGAACCGGGCGTGGAACGATCGTGCAGCTTACCGACAGGTTCGGCGAGGGGCGGTCGCCGCAATCCTCTCTTGCCAAACCCCCGGGGGCCGATATCCCCGCGTCACCACTTTTTGGGGGAAAGAAAGATGAAGACGATTTCACTGACCGCGCTGCTGCTGGCTTCCGCGCTCGGGCTGGCGGGCTGCAACCGCAGCGCCGCGCCCGCTGCCAACAATGCCGCGGCTGAGGCGCCCAAGCCGGCGGAGAGCAACGCGCCGGCGCCCGCAGCGAATGCGGCCGAGGCCGAGGAAGAAGGGGGCGAGACCGCTGCTCCGACGGCAAGCGTCGGCACGGCCCGGCAGAATTTTTCCGTGGTCAACACGACCGGTCATGTCGTGATGACGCTCAACGTCTCGCCGACCAGCGAGAGCGAATGGGGTCCGGACATCCTCGGCAGTGACGTGCTCCAGTCCGGGCAGACCGCGCAGGTGGTCTTCGACCGGGCCGAGAGCCAGTGCAATTACGACCTCCGCGTCACCTATCAGGATGGCGACACATCCGAGATGCGCAACGTCAATCTCTGCCAGACGGCGACGGTCAATCTCGTCGACCAATAAGGCTTTGCCTGCTTGAGCCCGGGGGTGGGGCGCGATAGGGAGCGGCTTTAATGACCGCATCCTTCCCCCACCCTCACCTGCTCAGGATCGAGGGCCTCTCCGCCGCCGGCATCAACCTGATTCTGGACGAGGCCGAGCCCTGGCTCGCCTTCAACCGCGGCGCGCGCAAGGCCGACAAGCGCCTCGCCGGCCTCACCCAGATCAACGCCTTCTTCGAGAATTCGACGCGCACGCTTTTTTCTTTCGAGATTGCGGGAAAAAGGCTCGGGGCGCAGGTCTCCAGCTTCCACCCTGCCGCCTCCAGCGTCCGCAAGGGCGAGAGCCTCAGGGACACGGCGCTGACCCTGAACGCGATGCGGCCGGACGTGCTGGTCATCCGCCACGAGGCCGAGGGCGCCGCCGCGGACGTCGCCGCGATCATGGACTGTCCGGTGATCAATGCCGGCGACGGCACGGGGGAGCATCCGACCCAGGCTTTGCTCGACGCGCTCACCATCCGCCGGCGGCTCGGCCGGATCGAAGGGCTGAAGGTCGCGATCTGCGGAGACATCCTGCACAGCCGCGTCGCCGGCTCCAACATGCGCGCTCTGCCTCTGCTCGGCGCCGAGCTGAGGCTGGTCGGGCCGCCGAGCCTGCTGCCTCGGGATACCGGCCTTCCGACCTATACCGATCTCGACGAGGGCATAAGCGGCGCCGACGTGGTGATGATGCTCCGCATCCAGCGCGAGCGGATGGAAGAGGCATTTCCCGACACGCTCCAGGACTATCACTCCGAATATGGCCTCACCCGCGCCCGGCTCGACGCGCAGGCGCCCGGCGCGCTCGTCATGCATCCGGGACCGATGAACCGGGGCGTGGAGATCGAGGGCGCTTTGGCCGACGATCCGGAGCGTTCGGCGATCCTCGACCAGGTCGAGGCCGGCGTCGCCGTCCGCATGGCCTGCCTCGACCTCCTCACCCGGGACCGACGCGAGGGCTGAAAGCGGAAGAAGAAAGAAGGAAAGAAATGGGGCGGCGGAACATTGGCCTGTCCCACCGCCCCTCAGAGGGGACCCGAAGGTCCTGGGAGATTCCGTCAGGCGTCGCGCCGGCGCGGATCGCTGTAGCGCGCGGCCCAGCGGATCGAGGCGTCGCCGGCCGTCGCCCGGACGAAGCAGACGCCGCCATGGCTGCGGATCTGGCCGCAGAGCCGCTGCGCGTCGAGCGTCGTGGCGAAGCCCGAGATGGAGACGCGGTGCAGCGTCTGGCCGCGATGGCTGAAGGTGGTGGTCAGCGGCCGCCGGTGCTCGAGGCCGTAGCGGGCCGAAACCTGCTGCCAGCCGCGCTCGGCACTGGCATCGCTGCGGAAGGCGCCGAGCTGGACGACGACGGGCGCGTTGCCGGTGCGGACGTCGGCGCCGATACGGAAGCTCGAGCGCGGCAGCGCGCTGACCGCGGCGGCGCGGATGTAGGCGGCGCGGCGGGCCCGCGGCGGCTGGGCCGACGCGACCGGCACGCGCGGGGTGGCGAGGGTCGGAGCGGGCGCGGGCGCAGGCTGGAAGGCGGGTGTCCGGGTTTCGGCGGCGGCGGCGACGGCCAGTTCGGCATCATCGGCCAACTGCTCGACAGGAGCCCGGGACCGGACCGCGACGGCGTGCGGACGCAGGCGGACGACGCGCGGCGCGGGTGCCGGCGCCAGCGCTTCCGGCGCTTCGGCCAGGGCCTCTGCCTGATAGGATTCGGCCGGCGCCCAGAAGGCCGGCGCCTCGGCAGGCCGCTCGGCGGCGGCGACGACGCCCTCGACCGGGGCGAGCGGCTCGGCCGGCGCGAAATTCGCGCGGGACGGGGTCGATACCTGGGCGACCTGGACGGCATTCTCGCCCGGCACAACCGGTTCGGTCTCGCCAAGCGCGACCTGGACCGGACGGCCCCGATCCGCACCCGGCGACACGCCGAGCAGGGTCGCGACCTGGGTCGGGCCGCTGCCGGGACGGACCATCTGCGCCCATTGCGCCATGCGCCCCTCGACCTCCGACGGGGGAATGTCCTGCGACGCGATCGCGCGGGCGCGGTTCCAGTCGCCGGCAAAGGCATGAGCAAGGGCGAGATTCTGGCGCGTGCGCGGCGTCGCCATGGGCGAGCGCGCGGCGGAATCGAGCAGTTCGACGGCGCGTTCGGCGCGGCCGGCCAGCGCATAGGCCAGGCCGACATCGGCGGCCGGCGCACGGCCGGCAATATTGTCGAGAATGCCGACGGCAGCGGCCGGTCGGCCCTGCGCGATATGGATCAGCGCGACGCTGAGCGCGGCACGGTTGTTGGACGGATCGAGCTCGACCGCCTCGGCATAGGTCGCACGGGCGGAGGTGAAGCGGCCGCTGCGCAGATAGGCGTCGGCGAGCAACATGCGATAGCCGACGTCGCGGGGCGAAGCGGCGACGGCCCGCTCCAGCAAGGTCGTGGCCTGGGCCAGATCGCCCTGCTGCAGCGCGCGCCCGGCCTGATCGAAGAGCTGGCGGGCCTCCCGGTCGCCCGGACCATCGGCCCTGACCGTGCCGTTGCGGCGAACCGCGCCCGACGGAGCCGCGACGCTGGTCATCGTCATCGCGACCATCACGGTCGAGGCGGCGAGCTTGAAGGCGGTCCTGTTCATCTTTCTGGCCTCTTCGTGGATTCGGTCAGTTTCGTTTGGCCTTCGCGGACACGGCCCGCTCGGCCAGGGCTTCGACTTCAGGAATGGAGGCAAGCAAAGCGTCGAGCGCGCCGGTGACGATCTGCTGGGCCGACTGGCCGGTGACCGCCGTGGCGAGCCGCAGGCGGAGGTGGCGCTCCCCGTCCAGGCGCAGGGTGAAGGCGGCCTTGCGGCCCTCGTCCTGCTTCGCCCTGGGTGCGGGGCGCTTCGGCAGCGGCACGACATGGGCGCGGGGCTTGGCAACCTGCACCTCGATCGGGGCAGGCTCGACCTCGGTCTCGGCCTCGACCTCTTCCTCGACCGCTTCGGCCGGGAAGCTCTCCGCGATCGCGCGCTGCTGGGCGACGACCTCGGGTTCCTCGACCGCCTCCTCGCTGCGGGGCAGCTTGGGCGCGGGGGTCAGCGCCGAGATCGAGCTCGGCACATGCTCGGGCAGGTCATCCTCAAGCTCCTCCACCGGCGGCGGAACATGGCCGCCCATGTCGTTCCAGCCGAGATCCTCGAGGCCGGTATGATAGCCCTGCGGCCGCATTGCGGGCCGGGCGGTGCCCTTGCGGGCCAGCAGGCCCGAGGAGAGCGAGGCGTAGCTGCGTTCGCTGTTGTTGATCATGCCGCCCTCCTCACTGACCGACGACGCGGCGGCCGAAACCGCCGGCCTGAGGACGGGCGACGAGGCCCTGCGGCACCGGCCCGCCCGGAGCGGCGAAGACCGTGCGGCGGAAATTCTTCTCGAGCCGGTCGGCGACGTAGTCCCAGAGCTCGGCGACCTCGCGGGCCGACTTGCCGTTGGGATCGACCTCCATCACCGTGCGGCCGTCGATCATCGAGGCGGCGAAATCGGTGCGGTGGTGAAGCGTGACCGGGGCCACCGTGCCGTGCTGCGAGAGCGCGACCGCGGCCTCATAGGTGATCTTCGCCTTGGGTGTGGCCGCATTGACGACGAAGATGAGCGGCTTGCCGGCGCGATCGCAAAGATCGACCGTGGCGCCGACGGCGCGCAGGTCGTGCGGGCTCGGGCGCGTCGGAATGACGACCAGCTCGGCGACGTTGATCACGCTCTGGATCGCCATGGTGATGGCCGGCGGGGTGTCGATCACCGCCAGGCGGAAGCCCTGCTGGCGAAGCACCTCCAGGTCGGCGCCGAGGCGCGCAACCGTGGTCTGCGCGAAGGCCGGCATCTCGTCCTCGCGCTCGTTCCACCAGTCGGCGAGCGAGCCCTGCGGATCGATGTCGATCAGGCAGACGGGACCGTAGCCGGCACGCTGCGCCTGCACGGCAAGGTGGCCGGACAGGGTCGTCTTGCCCGAGCCGCCCTTTTGCGAGGACAAAGCCAAAACCCGCATGTATCTTTCCTCAATTCCCACGCTTCGGACGGCGGTTTGCGCCCCCGCATGCTAAAATCTGGTTAATGCGCGGGTTGGGAATCGATGGGCTGCAAGAGAGAGCGGCGCTTGGCGGATGGGCCGATATCTATGCTAATAAGGCGTTAACCATCGGCTTCTAGGGTCGGTCGCTGAATTGCATTCGACCGGAGGGGATAGAGTCATGATCACCGCCAAGCGTCTCTGGCTTCTCGCCACCGCCGCCGCGCTCGCCGGCACCGGCCTCAATGCCGCCATCGCCCAGCCCGCGGGCAGCGACGTGCGCGCCGGCATCGACGCCTGGGCCGCGCAGAATTACGAGGAGGCGATCCGGATCTGGCGCCCGCTCGCCGACCGGGGCGACGCCGACGCCCAGTATAACCTCGCCCAGGCCTATTTCCTCGGCCGCGGCGTACCGCAGAACATGGTGCTCGCCGAGCAATGGTATCAGCGCGCCGCCCGCCAGGGCCATCCGGAAGCGACCGCCAATTACGGCCTGCTCCTTTTCCAGAACGGCCGCCGCCAGGAGGCGATGCCCTATGTGAGCCGCGCCGCCGAGGCGGGGGACCCGCGCGCGCAATATGTGCTCGGCACCGCCCTCTTCAACGGCGACATTGTCGAGCGCGACGCGCCCCGCGCCTATGCCCTGATGAGCCGCGCCGCCGCGCAGAACCTGCCGCCCGCGGTGAGCCAGCTCGCCGAGATGGAGCGCCTGCTCAGCCCGCAGGACCGCGCCCGCGGAGTCGAGCTGGCGCGCGAGATGCGCACCGCGCCGCCGCCCATGCAGATCGCCGCCCGGCCGGCCCAGGATCCGGCCCGCACCCAGACGCCGCCGCGCGCCCGGCCGCGGCCCCTCCAGGACCCGCCGGTGCGCACCGCCACCGCTCCGACGCCGCGGCCGCGGCCGCCGGCGCAGACCGCCGTCCGTGCGAGCTCCGTCGCCACCGTCGGCGGCCGCTGGCGCGTGCAGATCGGCGCGTTCAGCAACGAGGCCAATGCGCGCCGTGCCTGGAGCGCGGCCGCCGGCCGGCTGCCGGGCCTGCGCCCGTCCTTCGTCCGTGCCGGCACGGTGATCCGGGTGCAGGCGGGGCCGCTCGCCGACCGCGCCGCCGCGCTCCGCGCCTGCGCGCGTGCGGGCAATGGCTGCATTCCGGTCGCGCCTTAACCTTATCTTTGCCGACGCCTGTTAACCCGGCTCCCGAACGGGGGAGACGGAGATGGGTGCAGCGGCAAGCCTGGAAGGACGCAGCAAGATGGCCTCGCGCTGGCGGCGCCGGCGCATGTGCGTGCTGATCGCCGAAAATCCCTGCCCCGCCGCTTTGCGCCAGGTTTCCGCGGCCGGCGCCTTCCTCGAGACCAACGCCCGCCCCGTGCTCGGCGCCAGCGTCGAGCTGCACCATCCGGAAGCGGGCGCGATCGAGGCGGAGGTATCGAGCCTCGCCGACGACGGCATCGGCCTTGCCTTCATCACCTCCGAGCGCAGCGTTGCCTTCGCACTGGCCGCCATCGCCGCCGACATGAGCCGGCCGGCGGCCTAGTCCGCGGCCCATTCCTTCACCGGATAACCCTGCGCGAACAGGATCGCGCCCAGGTCGTTCGCGTCGATCCGCGCGTCCGCCGCCGCCGCCGCGGCCGGCTTCGCGTGATAGGCGATGCCCAGCCCGGCTTCCTGCAGCATCGGAATATCGTTGGCGCCGTCGCCCACGGCCAGGGTGTCGACAAGCGGAATGCCTCGCGCCTGCGCCACCTCCAGCAAGGCCTGCCGCTTGCCCTCCGCGCCCAGGATCGGGCGGCCGACCGTTCCGGTGAGGACGCCGTCCGCGACGTGGAGCGCGTTCGAGCGCACCGCGTCGAAGCCGATCGCAGCGGCGACGCGGTCGGCGAACAAGGAGAAGCCACCCGAGACCAGCAGGCAATAGCCGCCATTAACGCGCATGGTGCGCACGAGCGTCCGCGCGCCGGGGGTGAGGCGAACGCGCTCGTCGTGGCAGCGGTCGATCACCCCTGCCTCCAGCCCCTTGAGCAACGCCACGCGGGCGTCGAGCGCGCTTTCGAAGTCGAGCTCGCCGCGCATCGCCCGTTCGGTGACCGCCGCCACCTCGGCCTTCACCCCGGCATAATCGGCCAGCTCGTCGATGCACTCGACGCTGATCATCGTCGAATCCATGTCGGCGACCAGCAGCCGGCGGCGGCGCCCCTCGCGAGGCTGCACGACGACGTCGACTCCGGGCATCAGTCCCTCGAGTGCGCCGCGGGCTTCGCCGGGATCCGGCCCGAGCAGCAGGTCGCAGGCCCGCTCCGGCTCGACCCATTCCAGCCCCGCGCTGCCGCCCAGCGCATCCTCCGCCGCCGAAATATCGCCGCGCGCGAGCCGCTCCTTTGCTATCAGGGTCGCAATGAACATGAGCCCCGCCGAAAAACCACCGCTCGCGCTCATCGCAGGGCCGACCGCCAGCGGCAAGTCGGCGCTTGCCCTGGCGCTCGCAGAGCGGACGGGCGGCGTGGTGATCAACGCCGACAGCGCGCAGGTCTATCGCGACCTCAGGATCGTCTCGGCCCGGCCGGGCCCCGAGGAGGAGGCGCGCGCGCCGCACCGGCTCTACGGCTATCGCGACGGCGCCGACGCCTGCTCGACCGCGGACTGGGCGGCCGATGCGCGCAAGGAGATCGAGGCGGCTCACCTCGCCGGCCGCCTGCCGATCCTTTGCGGCGGCACCGGCCTCTATCTGCGCACCTTGATCGAGGGGATCGCCCCGGTGCCCGAAATCGATCACGGCATCCGCAAGGCGGTGCGGGCGATGGCGCCGGGCGAGGCGCACGCCGCTCTGGTGGACGAGGATCCCGAGGCGGCGCGGCGGCTGCGCCCCGGCGACACGACCCGCACCCAGCGCGCGCTGGAGGTGGTCCGCTCCACCGGCCGGACGCTCAGGGCCTGGCAGGCGGAGAAGATCGGGGGGATCGGCGACACCGTCTCCCTGCGTCCTCTCATCCTGCTGCCGCCGCGCGTCTGGCTGCACGAACGCTGCGACGAGCGTTTCGATAAAATCTTTTCTGATGAGGGGATTGAAGAGATCAGTTCACTGTTGGCGCGAAGGCTTCCTGCGCTCGCCCCGGTGATGCGGGCGATCGGCGTGGCCGAGATTGCCGCCTTTCTTCATGGCGAGCTAGACCGCCCCCGGGCGCTGGCCGCCGGCAGGATCGCCACCCGCCAATATGCGAAGCGCCAATATACCTGGTTCCGCCGCCAGCCGCCTGCCGAATGGCCGCGCTTCGAGAGCCCGCCGGACTCCCTATCCGTTCGGGCTGAGCTTGTCGAAGCCCTGTCCTTCTCCTACGCCCGGTGAGAAAGGCGGCCCTTCGACGAACCCAGGGCGAACGGTGATAGCCCTATGAAAGTCTATCTCGATGCCGACACCGATCCCGGCCTGATCCGCGCCCGGCGGGTGGCGGTGATCGGCTATGGCAATCAGGGCCGCGCCCAGGCGCTGAACCTCAGGGACAGCGGCGTCTCGGTGACCGTGGCTCTGCCGGCCGATTCCAGGCGGCGCGAGAAGGCGGCGGACGAGGGCTTCGACGTCATGACGTCAGCCGAAGCGGCGGCGGGCGCGGACCTTATCGTCCTCCTCGCCGCCGACGAGGATCACGGGCGCATCTATGCGCAGGAGATTGAGCCCAACCTCCGTCAGGGGGCAGCTCTCCAATTCGCCCATGGCCTCTCGATCCGCTTCGGCCTGATCGCGCCGCGCGCCGATCTCGACGTCCTGCTGGTCGCGCCCAAGGGGCCGGGCACGGCGCTCAGAGCCGATTATCTGGCCGGCTCGGGGCTGATCTCGCTGTTCGCGGTCGCGCAGGATGCGAGCGGCGGGGCGGAGGCCCTCGCCCTCTCCTACGCTGCGGCGATCGGCAGCGGCCGGGTCGGCATCCTCCCCACCAGCTTCGCCGAGGAATGCGAGGCCGACCTGTTCAACGAGCAGGCCGTGCTCTGGGGCGCGATCCCGGAGCTGATCCATGCCGGCTTCGAGACTCTTGTCGCCGAGGGCTTCTCTCCAGAAATCGCTTATTTCGAATGCCTTACCGAGGTGAAGCTGCTAGCCGATCTCATCTATGCGCGCGGCATAGCTGGGATGCGCGAGGCGATCTCCAACACTGCCGAATTCGGCGCGCTCCAGGGCGGCCGCCGCATCGTCACCGAAGAAACCCGCGCCGAGATGCGCCGGATCCTGGCCGAGGTCCGCGCGGGCGCCTTCACCGAGAAATTGCTCGCCGACGCGCGGGCCGGCTATCCGCGGCTCCGGGCCTCGCGCGCCGACGCAGCCTCGCATCCAATCGAAGACGTCGGCCGCAAGCTGCGGAATCTGAAAGCCTGATCGATCCGATCGCGCTTCGTCTTCTTGCTCTAAATTAGGACGGGCCTTCTGCGACAAACCTGTTACACTCCTTCCTTCGGCGCGAGGGGGGACAGGTGCCGGACGGGGAAATCTGGAGCCAATATTGGCGCTACGACCGCATTGCCTCGTGCTTCGACGGGGCGGGCCGGACCAATTATCCCGGGGAGATTGCCGGCGGCTGGCGCGCCTTTTTCGCCGACCTGCCGGCGGGCGCCTGCATCCTCGACCTCTGCACCGGCAACGGCGCCGCAGCCCTGCTCGCCGCCGAGGATGAGCGCGCCGCGCGAATCGTCGCGGTCGACCAGGCCGATATCGATCCGCCCGCCTTCGTCAGCCGGCATGCGGCGCTCTACGCCAGGATCGAGTTCCGGAGCGGCACCGACGTGGCGGCGCTGCCGTTCGGCGACGGCGGCTTCGACGCGGTGGTGAGCCAATATGGGATCGAATATTCCGATCTCTCCCGCTCGCTTCCGGAAGCGGCGCGGATGGTCGCGCCCGGCGGTCGGATCCGCTTCGTCGTCCACGCGGCCGACGGCGTGGTCGTGCGCGACTCGAAGGCGGTGATCGCTGACGCCGATCTCCTGCTCGGCGAGATCGACCTTCCCGGCCATGCCGCCCGCTGCTTCAAGGCAGTGTGCGCGGTCGAGCGCGCCGGCGGCGACGCGGCGCTTGCCGAAAAAAGCTTCGCCGCCTTCCAGGACGCTTTGGTTCGCGTGGCCGGCCATGTGCCGCGGGCGTCGGACCGGACCATGTTCCGCAATTCCGGCGCCGTCCTCCTCGACAGCTACCGGCGACGCAGCCATTTCGATCTCGCGCAACTGCTCGGCAAGGTCGAGCAGGTCCGCTCCGAGATCGTCGCCCATCGCGGCCGCCTGGTGGCCATGGTCAGATCGGCGCTCGACGCGAAGGCCGCGGCCGGGCTCGCCGACCGGCTCGGCGCCCTGGGCGGCGTCGCCGCCAGCCGCCCGCTCGAAACCGAGGCCGGCCTGATCGGGCATGTGATCGCAGCGCGCTTTCCCTAGCGGGCCGCAATCAGGGGTCGGCGCGCGCAGCGAGCTCGCCGGTGAGGAAGGTGGGAATCTGCCGGGGCGGCGAACCGATGCCGAACAGGGCCAGGACTAGGAAGACGAGCAGGAAGCCGACGAACAAAGGCTCGCGATAGGGAATGCGCTCCAGCTCGCCGAGCAAGGCGCGCGCCTCGGCCGCCTCCTCGGCATGCACCCTGAGCGCCACACCGCCGAGTGCCGTGACGATCGTCGGATCGGCCGCCGCATGGCCGAGGCTGATCGGCTGCACATGGATGTTCGCGTGGCCGAACCTCGAGAGGAGCAGGGCCAGGTCCGACGGATTATAGACGAAGGCCACGGTCTCGAAGCGATCGGACGCCGGTCTCGCCATCACTTGCGCCCGAACAATTTCTCGATGTCGCCATGGGCGAGCTTCACCCAGGTCGGACGGCCGTGGTTGCACTGGCCGCTATGGGGCGTGACCTCCATCTCGCGGAGCAGGGCGTTCATCTCGGCGACCGAGAGGATGCGGCCGGCGCGGACCGAGCCGTGGCAGGCCATGGTCGCGGCGACGAGGTCCAGTTTCTCCTTCAGGCTCAAGGCGCTGTCGAAGGCGGCGAGCTCGTCGGCAAGGTCGGTGACCAGGCCGCGGACGTCACCGGCGCCGAGCATGGCCGGCGTCGCACGCACCAGGATCGCCCGTGGGCCGAAACGCTCCAGCTCGAGCCCCATCTCCGCCAGCTCGTCGAGCCGCGCCTCGATCCGGTCGCAGGCCGGCTCGTCCAGCTCGACCACCTCGGGCAGCAGCAGGGTCTGCCGCGCGACCCCGCCATTGGCCATCGCCCGGCGCATCCGCTCGAGCACCAGGCGCTCGTGCGCCGCATGCTGGTCGACGAGCACCAGCCCGTCCTCCGCCTCGGCGACGATATAGGTGGCGGCGACCTGGCCGCGCGCGACGCCGAGCGGGAAGCTCTGCGCCTGCGGCACCGCGCCGACGGCCGGCTCGGCGCGGGCCTGAAGCGGCGCAGCATAGTCCTGGTGGCGGTCGCGGACGAGCGTCGCGGGTGCCGCGCCCAGCCAGCTCGCCTGCCCCGGCACCGGCGCCGGGAAGCTCGGGCTGCGCACCGGCTCCGCCTGCCAGTTGCCCAGGGCCGCCGCGCTCGGCCGCTGGGCGCTGCGGTGCCCGGCCTCGTCCAGGGCATGGCGAAGGCCACCGACGATCAGCCCGCGTATGCCGCCCGGATCGCGGAACCGGACCTCGGTCTTCGCCGGATGGACGTTCACGTCCACCTCGTCGCCGGGCACGTCGATGAACAGAGCCAGCACCGGATGGCGGTCGCGGGCCAGCAAATCCTGATAGGCCGCGCGCACTGCCCCGATCAGCAGCCGGTCCTTCACCGGCCGGCCGTTGACGAACAGAAATTGGTGATCGGCGATGCCGCGGTTGAAGGTCGGCAGGCCGGCGACGCCGCCGAGCTGCACCGGACCACGCGCATAGTCGATCGCGAGGCTGTTCGCGGCCAGCTCGCGGTCGGTCAGCGCCGCCACCCGCGCGGGCCGGTCCTCGCCGGGCTGGACGTGGAGCGTGCGCCGCCCCTCATGCTCGAACGTGAAGCCGATGTCTGGCCGCGCCATGGCGAGCCGTTTCACCACATCCAGGCAGGCCGCATATTCGCTGCGCTCCGAGCGCAGGAACTTGCGCCGCGCCGGGACCCTGGCGAACAAATCCTCGACGGTGACCCGCGTGCCGGGGGGCAGCGCCGCCGGCCCCTCCGCCGCCAGCCGGCCATTGTCGACGATGCGCGACCAGCCGTCGGCGCCGCGCACCCGGCTTTCGATCGTCACGCGGGCCACGCTCGCGATGCTCGGCAGGGCCTCGCCGCGGAAGCCCAGCGTCGCGACCTCGTCCAGCGAGTCGGTCGGCAATTTGGAGGTGGCGTGCCGCTCCAGGGCCAGCGCGATCTCGTCCGGGGCCATGCCGCAGCCGTCGTCGGCCACCTCGATCCGCCCGATTCCGCCCTGCGCCAGACCGACCGAAATCCGCGTCGCGCCGGCGTCGATCGCGTTCTCGACCAGCTCTTTCAACGCACTGGCCGGTCTTTCCACCACTTCACCGGCTGCGATGCGATTGACGAGATGCTCGGGAAGGCGGCGTATTGACATGCCTCAACCTCTATACGATGCGGCCTTGACCCGCGAGACAAGTCTTTGGTGGACCGGGGGCGCGGGCCCATCCTATAGGAAAAGTTTCGGGAATCAGGCCGTCGCACGGCCGCCCGCTCAGCCAGGCGAGCTACAAAGATTATGGGCGTTTTCAATTTCCTGCGATTTCCCTCCCACGACATGGCGATCGACCTCGGCACCGCGAACACGGTGGTCTACGTGCGCGGCCGCGGCGTGGTCCTCAACGAGCCGTCGGTGGTCGCGATCGAGACGGTGAACGGCGTCAAGCGGGTGAAGGCAGTGGGCGACGACGCCAAGCTGATGATGGGCAAGACCCCGGACCAGATCGAGGCGATCCGGCCGCTGCGCGACGGCGTCATCGCGGACATCGACGTCGCCGAGCAGATGATCAAGCATTTCATCCAGAAGGTGCACGGCAAGCGCCGCTTCCCGCGCTGGCCGGAAATCGTGATCTGCGTGCCCTCCGGATCGACGTCCGTCGAAAGACGCGCCATTCGCGACGCCGCCTCCAATGCCGGCGCCCGCCAGGTCTGGCTGATCGAGGAGCCGATGGCGGCCGCGATCGGCGCCGACATGCCGGTGACCGAGCCGATCGGCTCGATGGTCGTCGACATCGGCGGCGGCACCACCGAGGTCGCCGTGCTCTCGCTGCGCGGCCTCGCCTACACCACCTCGGTCCGCGTCGGCGGCGACAAGATGGACGAGGCGATCTCCTCCTACGTCCGCCGCAACCACAATCTGCTGATCGGCGAGGCCACCGCCGAGCGGATCAAGAAGCAGGTCGGCGTCGCCAAGGCCCCGGCGGGCGGCGCGGACGGCGAAACCGTGCACATCAAGGGCCGCGATCTCGTCAACGGCGTGCCCAAGGAGATCACGATCAACCAAAAGCAGATCGCCGAGGCGCTCTCGGAGCCGGTCGGCACGATCGTGGAGGGCGTGCGCATCGCGCTCGAGAACACCGCGCCGGAGCTGGCCGCCGACATCGTCGACCAGGGCATCGTCCTGACCGGCGGCGGCGCCTTGCTCAAGGGGCTGGACGAGGTGCTGCGCGACGAGACAGGCCTGCCGGTCACGGTCGCGGACGATCCGCTGACCTGCGTGGCGCTGGGCACAGGGCGCGCGATGGAAGAGGAAGTCTTCCGCGGCGTCCTCCAGACCGCTTAGGGCGAAGGTAGGGGCGGGCGATGGCGCCGCCGGGCAAACGGCGCCCCGGTTTTTCCCGCAGGGCGCAATATGGGGTCTTCATCGGCTATGTGATCGCCGTGGCGGGCTGTCTCGTCGCCGTGCTCCTGCTCGCCATCGCGATCATCGATCCGAAGGGTTTCCAGGCGCTGCGGACCGCGGCGGCGGATGTGACCGCGCCGATCAGCAGCGCCGGCCGCTCCGTCGTCGGCTTCTTCAGCGGCATCGGCGACACGCTCAGCAACTACTGGAATGCGGGCGCGCAAAATGCCGACCTGCACCGGCAGCTGGAGGAGGCGCAGCGCGAGCTGAACAGCCGCCGGGCGCTCGAATATGAGAATCAGCGCCTGCTCGCCTTGCTCGGCCTCGCCCGGCAGACCGACGACGAGGTGACCACGGCGCGGATCACCTCCTCCTCCTTCCAGTCCCCGCGCCGGCTGGCGACGCTCGCGGCCGGCAGCGGCTCCGGCGTGACCGTGGGCATGCCGGTGCGCAATGCCGACGGGCTGATCGGCCGGGTGCTGGAGAGCGGCCGCTGGGCCTCGCGCGTCCTGCTCGTCACTGACGCCGCCTCGAACGTGCCGGTCCGCTTGGTGCGCGACGGCACGCCGGCCCTGGCGGTCGGCCGCGGCGACGGCACGATCGAGCTGCGCACGCTGGAGGTCGGCCAGATCCCCTTCCGCCGCGGCGACATCCTCGTCACCTCGGGCGCCGGCGGGCTGTTCCCGCCCAACATTCCGGTCGCGACAGTGATCGGGCGGGAGGGCGAGCGCGCCATCGCCCGGCCGATCGCCGATCCGGGGAGGCTCGATTTCGCGATCGTCCAGCGCATCCACCAGCCCGCGGCTGACGGGGCGCTCGACGCCGCGCGCCCGGTCGCGCCAGCCGCGCCCGTTCCGGCTCCGCCGCAACCGGCCCCCGCGACGCGCCCGGGCCAGCAGAACGATCCGCGCTACCAGCCAGCGCTGCAGCAGCAGAGCCCGGCGCTCAACGCGGCGGCCGGCCGATGAGCAGGATCGCCGGCTCCGAGACCGAGGTCGTGATCGGCGATCTCAGGCGCCGCTTCGTCCCGCTCACCTCGACGATCTTCGCGATGCTGCTCGGCCTGCTGCCGATCGTCACCTCGAGCCTCTGGGTCCCGAACCTCGCCTTCCTGATCCTGATCACCTGGCGGCTGGTCCGGCCAGAAATCTGGCAGGCGCAGGCCGCGCTCGGCTTCGGCCTGCTCGCCGACCTGATCGTTCCCGGCGCGCCGCTGGGCCAGTCCATGCTGCTCTGGACGATGATCTTCCTCGGCCTCGATTATGCCGACCATCTGCTCGGCGTGCGCGACTATTGGCTGGACTGGACGCTCGCCACCGCCTGCATCCTCTTTCACACGGCGGGCGTGTGGTACATCGCGTTGCTCATGGGCGCCAGGGTGAGCATCCTGGTCATGCTTCCCCAGCTGATCCTTTCGATCCTCGCTTATCCGCTCATGGCGCGGCTCGTGCTGCGGCTCGATCGCTGGCGGCTGTCGCGATGAGGCGAAGACGGAAATTGTTCGGCGGCGGGCCGCCGCCGACCGAGTTCAGCCAGGCGCAGAGCTTCTCGCGCCGGTCCTTCCTGGTCAACTCCGCGCAGACCGGCGTCGCCGTGCTTCTCGCCGCGCGCATGGGCTATATCGCGATCGGCGAGAATGAGCGCTATCGCGGCCTCGCCGAATCCAACCGCGTGCATACCAGGCTGATCCCGCCCCGCCGCGGCTGGATCGTCGACCGCCACGGTCAGCCGATGGCGATCAACCGCGCCGACGTGCGCGTCGATCTCATCCCCGACTTTATCCAGGACAGGGAGAAATTGCTCGCGGACCTCGCCCGGATTCTCGCGCTGCCGCCGGCGGAGGTGCAGCGCATCCGCGCCGAGCTCGAGCGCGACCAGGGCTTCCAGCCCGTCCCGGTCGCGGAGCATCTGAACGCGCAGCAATATAATATGGTCAAGGTGCACGAGCCGGACCTGCCCGGCGTCTCCGTGCTCGAGGGCTTTGCGCGCTTCTATCCGGAGGGCGCCGCGGTCGGCCATCTGCTCGGCTATGTCGGGACGCCCAACCGGCGCGAATATGAGGCCGAGAACCGCAACCCGCTGCTGATCACGCCAGGCTACAAGGTCGGCAAGGAGGGCCTCGAGAAGGTGATGGAGCAGCGCCTGCGCGGGCGCCCGGGTCAGGCGCGGGTCGAGGTCACCGCGCGCGGCCAGCTCGTCCGCCAGCTGCAGACCCTGCCCGATGTCGCCGGCGGCGCCCTGCACACCACGATCGATGCGGGGCTGCAGAGCTTCGCCGCCCGCCGGCTCGGCGAGGAATCGGGCAGCTGCGTGATCCTCGACTGCGCCAGCGGCGATGTCCTCTGCATGGCCTCGATGCCGGCCTACGACCCCAATGCCTTTTCCGACGGCATCAGCCATGCGGAATGGGACATGCTCTCCTCCGATCCGCGCCATCCGTTGATCAACAAGACGATGAACGCGCTCTACCCGCCGGGCTCAACCTTCAAGCCGGCCGTGGCGATGGCGCTGATGGAGGCGGGGGTCGATCCGGACGAACGGGTGAACTGCCCGGGCGGTTATCAGCTGGGCAGCCGCCGCTTCGGCTGCCTCGGCAGGCACGGCCCGATGAACCTGCACACCGCGATCGCGCGGAGCTGCAACACCTATTTCTACACCATGGGACGGCGCATCGGCATCGACCGCTTTGCGGCGATGGCGAAGCGCCTGGGCCTCGGCCAGCGCTTCAACGAGTTGCCGGTCGTCTCGCAGAGCTACGGCACCATCCCCGATCCGGCGTGGAAGCAGCGCCGCTATCATCAGGACTGGAGCCAGGCCGACACGCTGAACGCCGCCATCGGCCAGGGCTATGTGATCCTCAATCCGCTGCAGCTCGCGGTCATGGCCGCGCGCATCGCGTCGGGCCGCGACATCCAGCCCCGCCTCATCCTGGAGCGGCGCCCGCAATCGCCGGTCCTGCCCTTCGCGGCGACCAGCTTCGAGGCAGTGCGCTCGGGCATGGACGAGGTCGTCAACGGCGCCGGCACCGCCGGGGCGAGCCGCCTCCCCTTCCCCGACATCCGCATGGCCGGCAAGACCGGCACCGCGCAGGTCCGCAACATCGTCGACGCCAGCCGCGGCCGCGCCGGCGCCGCCTGGCGCTACCGCGACCACGGCCTGTTCGTCTTCTTCGCCCCGGTCGGCGCGCCGCGTTATGCGGGGTCGGTGGTGATCGAGCACGGCCTTGGCGGCGCCCGGGCCGCGGCGCCGGTCGCCTGCGACGTGCTCACCTATCTGTTCGACAAGGACCGGGCGATGGAGCGGCTGCGCGCCCATGAGGCCGGCTGGGGCGGCACGCTCGCCGAACGCACCGCCAGGCGCGCCGCCGAATGGGCCAACCGTCCGCCCGGCGCGCCGCCGCCGCCGCCGCCGCCGGTGCCCCTCTGATGGCGCTCGCCTTCGTCCCCAAGCCGATCGCGCGGCTGCCCTGGACGGCCCTGATCCTGGTGATCTCGATCGCCTCGATCGGCATGGTCGGCCTCTACTCGACCGCGCCCGGCGGCAATGGCGGGCTGATGCCCTATGCGCTGCCGCACGCGATGCGCTTCTCCATCTTCCTGGTGATGGCGCTCGCCATGTCCTACGTGAAGCCGGAGCGGTACAGCGAGTTCGTGTTCGTCGCCTATGTCGGCGTCATCCTCATGCTGTTCGCGGTGATGGTAGTCGGCGAGGTCAATGGCGGCGCCCGGTCCTGGCTCAACCTCAAGCTGATCCGGATCCAGCCTTCGGAGCTGATGAAGCCGGTGCTGGTCATCGTGCTGGCCCGCTTCTACGCCGGCGTGCCGCCGCGGGAGATCAAGCGCTGGTCGGCGATCTGGCCGGCCGCCTTGATGGTCGGCTTTCCGACGCTCATCATTCTGATGCAGCCCGATCTCGGCACTGCGATGCTGATCACCTGCTGCACGATCCTCATGATGTTCCTCGCCGGGCTTTCGCTCTGGCTGTTCATCGGCGGCCTCGCGGCGATCGCGGCCGCGATGCCGATCGTCTTCTCCCTGATGATGCCGCACCAGCGGGAACGGGTCCTGATCTTCCTCAATCCCGAGGCGGATCCGCTCGGCGCGGGCTATCACATCACCCAGTCGAAGATTGCGATCGGCTCGGGCGGGCTGTTCGGCAAGGGCTTCCTGAACGGTACCCAGGCGAGCGGCGACTTCCTTCCCGAGCCGCACACTGATTTCATCTTCGCCGCGATCGCCGAGGAATGGGGGCTGGTGGGCGGCCTGTTCCTCATCCTCCTGTTCGCCTTGCTGCTCCGCTGGGGCATGCGCGTGTCGCGGGATGCGCGGACCCGGTTCGAGAAGCTGGCGGCCGCGGGGATGACGGCGACCATCTTCTTCTATGCCTCGATCAACCTGCTGATGGTGATGGGCCTTGCCCCCGTCGTCGGCATTCCGCTCCCGCTCGTCTCCCATGGCGGCTCGGCAATGATGACGGTGATGATCTGCCTCGGCGTGCTGATGTCGATCGACCGCAACACCCGCCGGGACGAGTGGCGTCGCTGACGCGTCTGGACGGTTGCAATCTCGGCGCGGGGACACTAGATGCCCGCCTTCGCCGCAAGGTACGGACGCATAGCTCAGTTGGTAGAGCAGCTGACTCTTAATCAGCGGGTCCCAGGTTCGAGCCCTGGTGCGTCCACCACCCTCCCCTGATCACACCAGCCGATTCAGCCGAGCCGGTTACGGCTTGCGCTCGCGCCGGGGCTGCCTAGACTTGCCCGAGGGGGTGAGCGGGTTTCATGACGGTCGCGCAGGACGGAGTGGACGGCGGCGAGGCGGCCCGCCAGCTGGGTGACGCGCACCGCCAGCTGCTCACCGACAATTCGATCCAGTTCGAGCTGCCGACCGGGGGCTATGGGCCCGGCGACCGGCAAGTGCCGATGCCGAACTCGCCGCCCGCGGCGCCGACCGCGGATCCCTCGCTGGCGCCCCCGCAAGCGGCGCCGACCATCCAGGGCGACCCCGCCGCCGCGCCGCCCGCGCCGGCCAGCGCGCCGGATCTCTCGGCTTCAGGCGGCAGCAGCGGGCTGGACGGGGTGATGCAGGTCTTCCTCTGGATCGCCGCCGGCATCGCGCTGGCGATCCTGCTCTACTGGCTGTTCGCCTTCTTCTGCGACCGCGGCCTCGGCGGCCGCGAGGGCCGGCCACGCAAGCTCCGCGAGGCGAAAGGCGAAGGCGAGGCCTGGCGGCCGGAGGAAAGCCTGGCCACCGAGCTGCTCGACGAGGCGGACGTGCTGGCGAGCCAGGGCCGCTATGACGAGGCGGCGCGGCTGCTACTGCATCGCTCGATCGGCGAGATCCATGCCCACCGTCCGGACCTCGTCAGGCCGGCTTTGACCAGCCGCGACATTGCGGGCCATCCGCTGCTGCCGAGCGGGCCGGCGGCGGCCTTCGCGCGGATCGCGGCGCTGGTCGAGCGCAGCTTCTTCGCCCGCCGCGCGCTCGGCCCCGACGACTGGCAGGATTGCCGTACCGCCTATCGCGAATTCGCCTTCGCCGAGGGCTGGCAGGGATGAAGGAGCGCAGTCCCTTCAATCCGAAGATCGTCTACGGCCTGATCGTCGTCGGCATCGCCGCCTTCGCCGCGATCATCTGGGTGATGGCCTATGGCGGGCCGGAGCCGCGGCAGCAGAAGGAGCTGAGCCGCGCGCAGATGATGTCGCCGGCCGCGGTCGGCTTCAAGGGTCTGGTCGAGCTGGTCGGGCAGGTCCGCCAGGCCTATGTGATCAACAGCACGGCGGAGCTCGATTTCGACGATCTGCTGGTCCTCGCCATCGACGAGAACAGTCGCTCGGAAGATCTGAGCTGGGTGCGGCAGCGGCGGGCGGCGCGGCCTACCCTGATCATCCTGCCCAAATGGCGCACGGTCGCGAACCGGCGGGGCGGCGACTGGGTCACGGCGATCGGCCCCGGCGCCGGCAACCGCCTGGCCATGCAGCTCGGCTACCGGCTCGCGATCAGGGACAATGTCCCGCCGGGCAGTCGTGCCACCGGCACGAACTTCCTGGTCGGCACCGACATGGTCGCGCCGGCGCTGCCGCAGGTGATCGAGGGCGAAGGCCTTGTGCCTTTGCTCACTCTGCCCAATGGCGGCGCCCTGCTCGCCCAGATCGAGGGCCGCCCGCATTACATCCTCGCCGATCCGGACCTGCTCAACAATCACGGGATCAGCGATCCGGCGCGGGCGAGCGCGGCGATCGCTTTGCTCGACGCGCTGAACGCCACCGATGCGCAGAGCATCAACTTCGCGACCTTCACCGATGTCGCCGCCGTGGCGCGCGAGAGCGCCAGCCTGCTGCGGCTCGTGCTGGAGCCGCCCTTCCTGGCGATGACGCTGGCGCTGATCGTCGCCGCTCTGCTGGCGGGCTTTCACGGCGCGATCCGCTTCGGCCAGCCGCGCCGCGAGGAACGCACGATCGCGCTCGGCAAGGCGGCACTCGTGGAAAACAGCGCCGGCCTGATCCGGCTGGCCCGCCGCGAGGTGCATATGAGCACCGCCTATGCCGAGTTCATCCAGCAGGAAACCGCGCGCGCAGTCGGTGCCCCGCCCGAGCTGTCCGGCGAGGCGCTGGACGAATATCTCGACCGCCTGACGCGGAGCGGACCGACCTTTTCGGAGCTGGCGACCGCCCTGGAGAAGACCAGGGACCGCGAGTCCATGGCCGCTGCAGCGCGGGCCTTGTTTCAATGGAAGAAGGACATCATCCGGTGAACGCGACAGACGTGAAAGAGCTTGCCGACGGCATCCGGCGCGACGTGGGCCGGGCGATCGTCGGCCAGGACGATGCGGTCGAGCTGATGCTCATCGCGCTGCTCGCCTCTGGCCACATCCTGCTGGAAGGTCCGCCCGGCACGGCCAAGACCTTCCTCGCCCAATGCTTCGCGCGCGTGCTCGGCCTTGATTTCGGCCGCATCCAGTTCACCCCGGACCTGATGCCGGGCGATATCCTCGGCTCCAACCTGTTCAACTTCCAGACCAGCCAGTTCACGCTCACCCGCGGCCCGGTCTTCTGCGAATTGCTGCTCGCCGACGAGATCAACCGCACGCCGCCGAAGACGCAGGCGGCCCTGCTCGAGGCGATGCAGGAGCGGGCGGTCACGATCGACGGCGAGACGCACAAATTGCCCGATCATTTCATGGTGATCGCCACCCAGAACCCGATCGAGCAGCAGGGCGTCTATCCGCTGCCGGAGGCGCAGCTCGACCGCTTCCTGTTCAAGCACCGCGTCGCCTATCCCTCGGCCGGGGAGGAGGCGAAGATCGTCGCCAGCCACGGCGCCCGCTTCGGCGCCCCGCGGCCCGAGGAATGGGGGATCGAGCCGAACGTGCCGCCCCGGCGCGTCGCCGAGGCGGTCGCCTTCGTCGCGCAGATCCCGATGGTCGAGGAGGTGGTGAACTATGTCGTCGGCTTGGTCCGGGCCACCCGCGAGGCGCCCGATCTCGAGGCCGGCGCGAGCCCGCGCGCCGCGGCGATGCTGGCCGGCGCCGCCCGCGCCCGCGCCGCGCTCGACGGCCGCGACTATGTCCTGCCCGACGACGTCAAGGCGCTGGCGCTGCCGGTCCTGCGCCACCGTGTGATCCTCTCCGCCGCCTCGGAAATCGAGGGCCGGCCGGTCGAGGGGGTGATCAACCGGCTGATCGAAGAGACCGGAGCGCCGCGTTGATCTACCCGAGCCGCCGCTTCATCCTCGCCGCCGCCGCGGTCGCGCCGGCGGCGCTGATGATCGGCGTCTATGCGCCCGCCTGGTGGACGGCCGGGCTCGGGCTGCTTGTCCTGCTCTTCCTGCTTGCCGCGCTCGACGCGGTGCTCGGCCCGGCGGTGCGCCATGCCGAGCTCGGCTGCGGCACGCCTTATGCGGTTGCGGTCGGCGAGACGTTTCCCGTCTCGCTCTGGGTCCGCTTCGTCCGGCGCGCGCCGCGCAAGGCCTGGTTCGCGATCGGCACCGAGGGGCCGATCGCGGCGCCCGAAGGCTTGCGCGCGCGGGGAGCGATGGAGAGAGACGAGGGCGCGGCCGACGTCGCGCTGACCGCCGAGCGGCGCGGGACCGCGAACGTCACGATGATCTGGCTGCGCTGGCGCGGCCCGCTCGGGCTCGTCTGGAAGCAGCGCGCCCGCGCGCTCGACCAGGCCGTGCTGGTCGTCCCCGACATCCGGCCGGTGCGCGACAAGGGCATCCAGATGGCCAATCGCGAGGCGCTCTACGGCCAGAAGGCGCAGCTCCAGGTCGGCGAAGGGGCCGAGTTCGAGGCGCTCGCCGCCTACCGCCAGGGCATGGACCGGCGGGCGATCGACTGGAAGCAGTCCGCCCGCCACGCCTCACTGATCGCCAAGGAATATCGGACCGAGCGCAACAACAATATCGTCATGGCGCTCGACGCCGGCCGGGCCATGTCCGAGCCCTTCGCCGGCCAGCCGCGCATCGACCGCGCCGTCTCGGCCGCTTTGCTCACCGCCTATGTCGCGCTCAAGGATGGCGACCGGGTCGGCTTCTTTGCCTTCGATTCCAGGCCGCGCGCCTCGAGCAAGCCGATCGGCGGGCCGCGCGCCTTCTCCACCCTGCAGCGCGTGGCCGCGGGCATCGACTATTCGGCGAGCGAGACCAATTATACGCTCGGCATCTCGACGCTCGCGGCCGGGCTCAACCGCCGCTCGCTGATCGTCATCTTCACCGAGTTCGCCGACACGATCAGCGCCGAGCTGATGCTCGCCGCGGTCGGCACCCTGCTGGAGCGGCACCTCGTCCTCTTCGTTGTGCTTCGCGACGAGGAGCTGGAGGCCTTCGCCGCCGCCGAGCCGCAGGCGCCCGAGGACGTCAGCAAGGCCGTGGCCGCCGCCGGCCTGCTGCAGGAGCGGCGGCTGGTGCTGACCCGCCTGCGCCATCTCGGCGTCCATGTGCTGGAGGCGAGCGCGGCGGAGACCGGCCCGGCCTTGGTCAGCACCTATCTCGGCTTCAAGCGGCGGGGCATGCTGTGACCGCGCTCACCAATCCCCGCACCTTCCGTGCCGCCCGCGAGCATGAATGGGGCCAGCTCGAGGAGATCCTCCGCCGGGCCGAGGAACGGAGCGTGCGCGCGCTCGACGACGAGGATCTGCGCGCTCTGCCCGTCCTCTATCGCGGCGCCCTCTCCTCACTGTCCGTGGCGCGCGAGACCTCGCTCGATCTGGAGCTGGTCACCTATCTGGAGGGGCTGTGCGCCCGCGCCTATTTCTTCGTCTATGGCGTGCGGACACCGCTCAGGAGCCGGATCGCCGCCTTCTTCGCGCGGGACCTGCCGCGGGCGATGCGCAGCCTCTGGCGCGAGACCCTGATCACCCTGCTGCTGACCGCGATCGGCGCCTTGGCCGGCTATCTGCTCGTCATGTCCGATCATGGCTGGTTCGACGCATTCGTCTCGTCTGAGCTCGCGGGCGGCCGCGATTTCTCGGCCTCGACCGAATTCCTTCGAAACGCGCTCTACGACGATGGCGGCGAGAACCCGCTCTCGGTCTTCGCCGCCTTCCTGTTCACGCACAATGCGCAAATCTCCCTGCTCTGCTTCGCGCTCGGCTTCGCCTTCGGCGTGCCGACCATCATGCTCCTGATCATGAACGCCACGATGCTCGGAGCCATCTTCGCGCTCTACGCCTCGCACGGCCTCACCTTCGCGCTCGGGGGCTGGCTCTCGATCCACGGGACCACCGAGATCTTCGCCATCATTCTCGCCGCGGCCGCCGGCCTAAGGATCGGCTGGAGCGTGGTCTTCCCCGGCGAGAAGACCCGCCTCGCCGCGGCCGCCGTGGCCGGCCGCACGGCGGCGCTGGCCATGGTCGGGGTTGTGCTGATGCTGCTCTGCGCCGGCCTGCTCGAAGGCTTTGGCCGCCAGCTGATCGTCGAGGACTGGGCGCGCTATACGATCGGCGGGATCATGCTCGCCTTCTGGTGCGCCTATTTCTACCTGCCGCGGCGGAGGCCCGGCGCCGATGGTTGATTGGGCGATGCGCAACCGGGCCGAGCAGTCCTGGCGCCGGACCCTGATCACGCCCGAGGGCGTCGACCTCAACCTGCGCCTCGCGGACGCCTGGCAGCGGCTGGGCGCCTTCCTGATCGACCTGCTCGTCATGGTCGGCATGCTGGCCCTGCTGCACCTGGTCCTCGCGATCATCCTCTCGATCACCGGCCGGAGCGGCCGCGAGGTCAGCGCGATCCTCTATCTGCTCGGCCTGTTCGTCCTCAGGAATTTCTACTTCATCCTGCAGGAGGTCGGCCCCCGCGCCGCCACGATCGGCAAGCGCGCCACGGGCCTCCGGGTCGTCGCGCGCAGCGGCGAGCGGCTGACCGCCGACCGCGTCATCGCCCGCAATCTCATGCGGGAGATCGAATTCTATCTGCCGGTGAGCTTCGTGATCGGCGACCTCGCCCGCGGCGAGGCGGACTGGCTGCTGGCGCTCGGCGGCATCGCCTGGGTGCTGATCTTCGTGCTCTTCCCCTTGTTCAACCGCGACCGGATGCGGATCGGCGACCTGCTCGCCGGCACTTGGGTGGTGCGCGCGCCCAAGCGCGATTTGCAGGGCGATGTCGGCAATGTCTGGGAGGGTTCGCCGCAATTCCGGTTCACCGACGCCCAGCTCGACGTCTACGGCGTGTTCGAGCTGCAGACGCTGGAAAAGGTGCTGCGCGATTCCAGACCCGAGGCGATCGTCCCGGTCGCCGGTGCGATCCGCCGCAAGATCGGCATGCCCGACGATGGCGAGGGGCACGATTACGCCTTCCTCACCGCCTATTACAACGCGGCCCGCGCGCGGATGGAGCGGGGCCTGCTGTTCGGCAAGCGCAAGCTCGACAAATATGACACGGGCAGCGGGACCGGCGGCTAGGCCGGCTGCAGCGCTTCGCCCAGGATCCGCTCCGCCTCGGCGAACAGCGCCGGATCGACCACCGCATCGGAAGCGGCCGCATTCTCGCTGACCTGCTCGGGCCGCGAGGCGCCGATGATCGCCGACGCGACGTTCGGTTCGCGCAGTACCCAGGCGAGGGCGAACTGGGCGAGGCTGAGGCCCGCTTCGGCCGCCATGGGCCGCAGCCGCTGCACCGCCTCGAGCACCGGCCGCGCCAGCAGCCGGTCCATCCAGCCACCCATCTCCTCGCTGGTCGCGCGGCTCCCCGCCGGCAGCGGCGCATCCGGGCGATATTTGCCGGTGAGCACGCCCTGGCCGAGCGGCGACCAGACGATCTGGGATATGCCATTGGCTTTGCAGAGGGGGATCACCTCGCGCTCGGGCTCGCGCCAGAGCAGGCTATATTGCGGCTGGCTGGAGACGAAGCGCGTCACGCCGGTCATGTCGATCGCCGCCCTGATCTTGTCCGCGGGCCATTCGGAAAAGCCGATATAGCGCGTCTTGCCGCTCGCCACAGCGCGGGTCAGCGCCTGCATCGTCTCCTCGAGCGGCGTCTCGTCGTCGTAGCGGTGGCATTGATAGAGATCGACATGGTCGGTGTTCAGCCGCCGCAGCGACGCGTCGAGCTGCTTCTCGATCTGGGCGGCGGAAAGGCCCCGGTCGCTGTCGGTCATCGGGAAGAAGAGCTTGGTGGCGAGGATGTAGCTTTCCCGCGTGCGCCCCTGCAATGCGTCGCCGAGGAAGCTCTCCGCCGCGCCGCGGCCATAGATGTTGGCGGTGTCGATGAAATTGATGCCGACCTCGAAGGCGCGCTCTAGGCAGGCGCGCGCAGCATCCGCCTCCACGCCGACCCCATAGGTGAGCCAGGAGCCAAGGGAGATGTCCGAGACTTCGAGGTCGCTCGCGCCCAGTTTCCGATATTTCATGTCATGCGCCTCCTTCAGGGGACCAGCACCGCGGCGCCCTCGATAGAGCCGCAGCGCAGCAGGTCCAGCGCTACATTGGCCTCGGCCAGCGGAAAAACGCGCGTTTCGGTCCGGATGCCGAGCGAAGCTGCGAGCGGCAGGAATTCGAGCCCGTCCGCCCGTGTAAGGTTCGCCACGGAAAGGATGCTCCGCTCGCCCCAGAGCGCGGCATAGGGAAAGGCGGGAATGTCGCTCATATGGATGCCCGCGCAGACGACGCGGCCTCCCTTCACCACCTGACGGAGCGCCTCGGGCACGAGAGCACCCACGGGCGCGAACAGGATGGCCGCGTCGAGCGGCTCGGGCGGCGCCTGCCCCGAAGCCTGCGCGGAGGCGCAGCCCAGGGACAAGGCGAAGGCCTGCGCCTTTTCGTCGCCGGGGCGGGTGAAGGCATGGACCCGCCGGCCCTGCCGCACCGCCACCTGCGCCAGGATATGAGCGGCCGCGCCGAAGCCGTAAAAACCCAAAGCCTCGCCCGCGCCGGCGAGGCGGAGCGCGCGATAGCCGATCAGCCCGGCGCAGAGCAGGGGCGCGGCCTCGACGTCACCAAAAGCGTCGGGAATGGGGAAGCAGTAGCGCGCGTCCGCCACGACATGGGTGGCGAAGCCGCCGTCGCGGGTGAAGCCGGTAAATTCGGGCGCGTCGCAGAGATTCTCGCGGTCCGAGCGGCACCAGCGGCACTGGCCGCAAGTCTGGCCCAGCCATGGCACGCCGACCCGCTCCCCGCTCCCGACGACGCGGCCCACGATCTCGTGACCCGGAACGATCGGCAGCGGACCTTTGATGTCGCCGTCCACGACGTGCAGGTCCGTCCGGCAGATGCCGCAGGCGGCGACCTCGATCAGCAGTTCGCCGGGGCCCGGCACCGGCAGCGGCCGCTCCACCAGGCGGAGCGCCGCGCCCGGCCGGTCGAGCTGCATCGCGCGCATCATGGGGCGCAATCTAGTTTGTGTTCCCTCGGCTTTCCATTACGCAGACGGCATGAGCCTTCCGCCCCTCTTCGACCGCCTGCGCCTTCCCGCGATCGGCGCGCCTTTGTTCATCGTCTCCAATCCGGACCTGGTCATCGCCCAGTGCAAGGCCGGGATCGTCGGCTCCTTCCCGGCGCTGAACGCGCGCCCGCAGAGCCTGCTCGACGAATGGCTGCACCGGATTGACGAGGAGCTCGCCGCCTGGGACCGCGACCATCCCGAGGCGCCGGCCGCGCCTTATGCGGTCAACCAGATCGTCCACAAATCGAATATCCGGCTGATGGAGGACATGGCGACCTGCCAGAAATGGAAGGTGCCGATCGTGATCACCTCACTCGGCGCTTTGGTCGAGGTGAATCAGGGCGTGCATGGCTGGGGCGGGATCACCCTGCACGACATCATCAACGACCGCTTCGCCCGCAAGGCGGTCGAGAAAGGCGCCGACGGGATCATCGCCGTGGCCGCGGGCGCGGGCGGCCATGCCGGGCGGCTCTCGCCCTTCGCGCTCATCCAGGAGATACGCGACTGGTTCGACGGGCCTTTGATCCTCTCGGGCGCGATCGCCACCGGCCGCGCCATCCTCGCGGCGCAGGCGATGGGCGCCGATCTCGGCTATATCGGCTCGCCCTTCATCGCCACCCGGGAGGCCAATGCAAGCGAGGCCTACAAGCAGGGCATCGTCGAGGGCCGCGCCGCGGACATCGTCTATTCGAGCCTGTTCACCGGCGTGCACGGCAATTACCTCCGCAAGTCGATCGAGCTGGCCGGCATGGACCCGGACAATCTTCCCGAAGGCGACATCAAGACGATGGACTTTGGCACCGGCGACGGCGCCAAGGCCAAGGCCTGGAAGGACATCTGGGGCTCGGGCCAGGGCATCGGCGCGATCGACGCGGTGCTGTCGGCCGCGGATTATGTCGCCCGGCTGATCACCGAATATGCCGAGGCGAGGACCGAATTGCTGACCAGGGTCGGATAGTCAGCCCCGCGGGGCGAGACCCGCCTGCTGCATCCGCCAGAGCGCGACATCGATCCGGTCCTGGCCGAAAAAGGGCTCGCCCGCGAAAACCAGGGTTGGGACGCCCCAATGGCCCGCGGCTTCCAGCGCGGCCTGGTTCGCGGCCACTTCCGCGTCGAGCGCATCCGCGTCCGCGTCCGCCTCGGCGTCCAGCTCGGCGAGGTCCAGCCCGGCTTGCGCCGCGGCGCCGGCGAGATGGCCGCCTTCGTGCCAATTCTCGGTCCCGCCCCAGATCAGCCGCGCCGCCTCGGCGCAGAAAGCGAGGCTCCGCCCCCGGCGCGCCGCCGCCTGCCCGAGCCGGACGAGACGGAAGATATGAGGCTGGTCCGCCGCGATCCGCCGCGTCGCCAGGTCCTGCACAATGGGGTCGGGCCGCGGCGCCGCCAGCGGGATGCCGTGATATTGGGCGAGCCGCACCACGTCGCGAAAGGTGTAGGCCAGCCAGTTGGGATGATTGCGCTCGAAGAAGTCCGGCTGGCGGATGGCCAGCGGGTAGACGGGCCTGAGGTCGATCTCGAGATCCCAGGCCTCGGTCATCGCCCGGTAGCGGCCGATGGCGAGCCACGAATAAGGGCTGCGGAACGACCAGTAGAGATCGGCCCGCAGCGTCAAGGACTCAGGCCGCCTTCTTGAGGTGCCGCCGGCCGAGCAGCTCGGCGATCTGCACCGCGTTCAGCGCGGCGCCCTTGCGGAGATTGTCGGAGACGCACCAGATGGAGAGGCCGTTCTCGACGGTCGGGTCCTCGCGGACGCGGCTGACGTAGGTCGCATATTCGCCGACGCATTCGACCGGGGTGACGTAGCCGCCGTCCTCCTGCTTGTCGACGAGCATGATCCCGGGGGCCTCCCGCAGGATCTTGCGGGCTTCCTCGGCGGAAATCTCGTTCTCGAACTCGATGTTGATCGCCTCCGAATGGCCGACGAAGACCGGGACACGCACGCAGGTCGCGGTCACCCTGATCTTCGGATCGAGGATCTTCTTGGTCTCGACCACCATCTTCCATTCCTCCTTGGTCGAGCCGTCGTCGAGGAAGCTATCGATGTGCGGAATGACGTTGAAGGCGATCTGCTTGGTGAACTTCACCGGCTCGGCCGGGTCGCCGACGAAGATATTGCGGCTCTGCTCGAACAATTCGTCCATGCCGGTTTTGCCGGCGCCGGAGACCGACTGATAGGTCGCGACCACCACGCGCTTGATCTTCGCCGCGTCGTGCAGCGGCTTCAGCGCCACCACCATCTGCGCGGTCGAGCAGTTCGGGTTCGCGATGATGTTCTTGCGGCGGTAGAGGTCGATCGCCTCGGGATTCACCTCGGGCACGATCAGCGGCACGTCCGGATCCATGCGGAAGTGCGAGGCATTGTCGATTACCGTGCAGCCGGCGGCCGCAGCCCTCGGCGCATAGACTTTCGACACGTCGGAGCCCGCGGCGAACAAAGCGATGTCCCAGCCGGCAAAGTCGAAATGCTCGATGTTGCGGACGCGCAGCTCCTTGCCGCTGTCGCCATAGTCGATGACGTCGCCGGTCGAGCGGGGGCTGGCCACGGCGGCGATCTCGTCGGCGGGGAATTCGCGCTCGGCGAGGATGTTCAGCATCTCCCGCCCGACATTGCCGGTCGCGCCGACGACGACCACCCGATAACCCATTGATATTCTCCGTCAGGGATGGCGCATAAGCTTCTCTCGCGCAGCGCCCGCTTAGCGGATATGGCATGGGGCGCAAGCAAGACAAGGGAGGGGGCGGATGCGGCAGGCGGGGATATTGCTGGCGCTCGCCCTCGCCTTGCTCGCGGCCATGGCGCTGAAGGGCGCTTTGCTCGTCCTCCCATCCCCGCCCGCAGCGGAAAGCGCCACCAGCTTCGACGCCAACCGCGCGGTCGCGCGGCTCCAGCGCATCCTGGGCGACCAGCGGCCGCATCCGGTCGACACCGATGCGGGCGACGCCGTCCGCGAGCGGCTGATCGCCGAGATGCGCGCCGTCGGCCTGGAGCCGCGCGTCACCGACGATTTCGTCTGCAACGGCCGGCGCGGCTCGGCGGTGAGCTGCGCGCGCGTCCGCAACCTGGTCGCGACCCTGGGGCCAGCCGAAGGGCGGCATCTGCTGCTCGTCAGCCACTATGACAGCACGGCCGCCGGCCCGGGCGCGTCCGACGACGGCATTGGCGTCGCCTCGATGCTGGAGGTTGCGCACCTGTTGCGCAGCCAGCGGCTGAACCGGCCCGTTACCTTCCTGTTCAACGAGGGCGAGGAATCCGGCTTGCTTGGCGCCCGCGCCTTCCTCGACCGCGACCCGCTCGCCGCCCGGGTCGACATCGCCGTGAACCTCGAATCCCGCGGCGTGAACGGTCCGGCGATCATGTTCGAGACGAGCCGGCCGAACGGCGCCGCAATCGCGCTCTACCGCACGGCGGTCTCCCGGCCTGTCGGCAATTCGCTCTCCACCGACCTCTACGGCCTGATCCCCAATTCCACCGACGTCGCGGTGTTCGACGAGCGGCCCTGGACGATCCTCAACTTCGCGGTGATTGGCAACGAAACCCGCTATCACAGCGCCGGCGACGAATTCGCCGCCCTCGACCGCCGCAGCGTGCAGCATATGGGCGACCAGCTCGAGCAGGTGACCCGCACCGTGGCTCAGGAGGGTGCGCCCGCCGCCGAGGGCGAGCGGCTTTATGCCGATATTGGCGGCTGGGTGCTGATCGTGCTGCCGATGATGTTCGGCCTCATCCTGCTCGGCCTGCTCTTCCTGTTCTTCGCCGTGGAGACCTGGCGGCGGCGCGCCTTCGCCCGACCGCTGCTCGCCATGTTCGCGGCCCTGATCCTGTCCGGCATGCTCGCCTTTGCCGGCCATTTCATCCTCAACCTGATCCGCGCCGGCGATTACTGGCGGGCCTGGCCGATCGTCGCGACCACCGCCGTCTATGCCTCGGCGCTGGCGGCCTGCGCGATCGGCCTGCTGCTGGTCGCCGGCACAGCCGAGCGTACCAGGCTGCGCGCCGCCTTCTGGCTGTTCTTCACCGCTCTGGGCGGGTCGATCTGCTTCATTGCGCCGGGGGCCGCCATCTACTTCCTGCTGCCGCCTCTGGTCGTGGCGCTCGGCATGGTCGGCAAGCGCTGGCACCCGAAAGCCGAAGCAGTCGGTGCCGTGCTCGCCGCGCTTCTCCTTTACCTGACTTTCGGCCCCGCCATCGCCTTGTTCGAGGAATTGATGAGCGCCGGCCCGATCTGGATCTTCGCGCCGCTGGGTACCCTCGTTATGCTTCCCGTGCTGATCGAGCTGGCGCCTGCATTGTCCCGGCTGCGTGCGCTCTTCGCAGTGGCGGGCGCGCTCGACCTCGCAATCCTGGGCTGGCTCGTCGCCGGCTTCACCCCCGCCTACAGCGCCGACAAGCAACAGCTCTTCACCATCGAATATGTCTGGGACCCGTCAGCCAACAGCGCCCGTTTCGCGGTCAACAATGACAGCGCCCCGGTTCCCTATGCGGCGGACTGGCAGCGCACCGAATTTCCTTGGACAACAAGACGGCGTTGGGCCGCGCCCGCGCCGAGACCTCGGGACCTCGGCAGGATGACTCCGCCGGCCTTTACCTTGGTCGGCCGGGAGAACAGGCCGGACGGGCTGCTGCTCCGGCTCAGGCTCGCAATGAACGGCTCTGAGAGTGCCGCGCTCATCGCGCCCGCGGAAGCGAGGCTAAAAGCGGCGGGCGCGCCCGGTTCCATCCGTCCCTTTGCCGATAATGCCGGGCGAACCTTCGTCCGCTGTGCGGGGAGAGGCTGCGACGGCGCCGAGATCGATATCCTGCTGCCTGGTCCGGAAATCGTCCACTTCACTGTGGTCGGCAGCCGGTCCGGACTGCCGCCGGAGGCCCAAGCGCTCGTACGTGCGCGCCCTGAAAATGCCCGGCCGCAATATGGGCCGGATGCCACGATCCTGCTCGACCGCTTTAGTTACCTGCCGCAAAGGCTCACGTCGCCGCCCGTGCCGTAGGTGCCAAGGCGGATGAAATAGGCTAATCGCCCGGCGTGGCCGATCTTTTCCAGACCGACGAGCAACAACCCGCGGCGCCCCCGCCCGGCGAGAATGCGCCGCTCGCCGACCGCCTGCGCCCGCAGGCGCTCGACGAGGTGGTCGGCCAGGAGCATCTGACCGGGCCGGACGGCGCGATCGGGCGGATGGTCGCCGCGGGCAAACTCGCCTCGATGATCCTCTGGGGACCGCCGGGCACCGGCAAGACCACGATCGCCCGCCTGCTCGCCGACGCGGTCGGGATGCACTTCGTCGCGATTTCGGCTGTCTTCTCGGGCGTTGCGGACCTCAAGAAGGTGTTCGCCGAAGCACGCGACCATATGAGGATCGGCAAGCAGACCCTGCTCTTCGTGGACGAGATCCACCGCTTCAACCGCGCCCAGCAGGACGGCTTCCTGCCCTATGTCGAGGACGGGACCGTGGTGCTGGTGGGCGCCACCACCGAGAATCCGAGCTTCGAGCTGAACGCGGCTCTGCTGTCGCGCGCGCAGGTGCTGATCCTGAACCGGCTGGACAATGCGGCGCTCTGCAAGTTGCTCGACCGGGCCGAGGCATTGATGGAGCGCCCCCTCCCCCTCACGCCCGAGGCGCGCGACGCGCTCGTCGCCACCGCCGACGGCGACGGCCGCTTCCTGCTCAACCAGGCCGAGACCCTCTTCTCGATCGAGATCCCGGAACCGCTGGCGCCGGCCGGGCTTGCCGCCCTCCTTCACCGCCGCGTCGCCGTCTACGACAAGGACCGGGAGGGGCATTACAACCTCATCTCCGCCCTGCACAAAGCGATCCGCGGCTCCGACCCGCAGGCCTCGCTTTACTATCTCGCACGCATGCTCGTGGCGGGCGAGGAGCCGCTCTATCTGCTCCGCCGCCTGACCCGCGCCGCCTCGGAGGATATCGGCCTCGCCGATCCCAATGCCCTGGTCCAGTGCCTCGCCGCCAAGGACGCCTACGATTTCCTCGGCTCGCCGGAGGGCGAGCTCGCCATCGTCCAGGCCTGTCTCTATCTCGCCACCGCGCCCAAATCGAACGCCGCCTACATGGCGCAAAAGGGCGCCTGGCGCAGCGCGAAGGAGACGGGCTCGCTGCTGCCGCCGAAGAACATCCTCAATGCGCCGACCAAGCTGATGAAGCAGATCGGCTACGGCAAGGGCTATCAATACGATCATGACGCCGAGGGCGGTTTCTCCGGCGACAATTACTGGCCGGAGGAAATGACCCCCCAGACCTTCTACACGCCCACCGACCGCGGCCTCGAGAAGCGCATCGCCGAGCGCATGGCCTGGTGGGAGGAGCAGCGCCATGCGAAGAAGGACGACTAGCCTTCTCCTCGCTCTGCTGCTTGCGGCCCCCGCGTCGGCGCAACAGCCGGCGCGCGAGCCGACCAGCTACGACCGCGCGATCGCCGCCGGCTACAAGGCGCTGACCCTCTGCAGCGCGATGTTCAATGGCACCGGCCGGACGCAGGCGCAGATCGAGGCGCTCGAGCTGACCGGCATCTATCCCGAATATGACGCGATCGTGCCGACGCTGAGGGCCGAGGTGCATAGCTTCATGACGAGGCCCGGGGACCGGCGGCAGTCACCCCAACGCCATGCAGCCGTCGTCGAAGTTCCCTTTGACCAGTCGGCGCCACCTCGCCGCGCAACTTGGCAAGTCGATCGAGGCTGTACGCTCGAGCCTATCGGACAATATCGGGAGGAATCGCCGGGCATGGTCACCGTGCTCGACATGCCGCCCGCTTTTGCCGGCAGCCGGGATGACCGGCCCTGGCCGGCGGGCGACCGCATGCGCTCCGTCCGGACATCACGGTTTCTAGCCGCGGTGGAGGGAAAGGCGTTCGACGGCGCGAGTTACGGTGCTGGCCGCACCACCGCGACGATCATCGTCCATGATGGGCGGATTGTCGCCGAACGTTATGCGGCTGGGTTCGGCATTCATACCGCACAGCGGACATGGTCGGTAGCCAAGAGCATCGCCGGAACGCTGATCGGCATGGCGGTCGGCGACCGTACGCTCGGCGTCGGGCATAGCGACCGGGTTCGTATTCCCGAGTGGCGAGACAGCCGCGGCAACATCCGGTTGGACGATTTGCTGCGCATGGCCAGCGGCCTCTACAGCGCCACCGCAGGCAACCGCACCGATGCCGTTTATTTCGGCGGCACCAGCGTCACCGACGAAATCGCCTACTGGCCACGTATCGCAGAGTCCGGGACGCGCTTTCGCTATGCGAATAACGACATCCTCGCCGCAGTCCGGGTCTTGCGCGCCGCGCTGAATAACGACGACGCCTACGCCGCTTTCCCCCGCTCCCGCCTCTTCGCCCCGCTCAGCATGACCCGCACCGTCGCGGAGACGGATCACCAGGGCAATTTCATCCTCTCCAGCCAGGTCTGGTCGACCGCGCGCGACCTCGCCCGGCTCGGCCAGTTCTGGCTGCAGGACGGCGTGTGGGAGGGGCGGCGCCTGCTGCCCGAGGGCTGGATGGCCTATATGACGCGCGCCTCCGGCCCGCAGCCGGCCAGCGGCCCGGGCTATGGCGCGACGCTCTGGCTGTTCGGGCCGGGCCAGGGCCTGCCCGCGGGCTCCTACGCCGCGCAGGGCAATCGGGGCCAATATGTGATGGTGGTGCCGAGCCGCCGGCTAGTGATTGTCCGCCGCGGCGAGGATGCAGCCGGCACGCGCTTCGACATCGCCCGCTTCACGGCCGACGTGATCGCGGCGCTGCCGGCAGAAGGGGCGAGACGATGACCGGGCGGATCGACAGCTGGGAGAAAGCGGTCGCCTATGCGCTGTCGCTGCCGGATACAATGCTGTCGACCAGCTACGGCAAGCCGGCGGTCAAGGTCGCCTCGAACGGCCGCGCCTTCCTCTACACCGGCCACGAGGACAAGACCTCGTTCGGCATTGCCATCGACCTTGATACGGTCGAGATACTGAAGGAGACGGACCCCGACACCTTCTGGCAGACGCCGCATTACGAGGGCTGGCCGGCGGTGCTGGTGCGCTTCGACAGCGCCGATCAGGAGCGCGTCCGCCACATGATCGAACGCTCGCGCGACTGGACGGCGGCCAAGCCGAAGGTGAAGCCGCGGAAGAAGAAATAGCAAGCCGGCCGGCAGGGCGGACCGCCTGTCCAATTGAACTTTCCCCGTCGCCAGAATAAGATCGTTCATCCCGCAAGGATCCATGTAAAGTAGCGGCAGGCGTACCGAACTTCCCGAGGGAGGTATCATGGCACGCAAACCCCGGCCGGCGAATCAAGGCGCCGACGCTTCCGATATTGCGGCTTGTTGTTGTTCCGATCAGGACAGTCTGCGCGCCTGGGTCGAATTCGGCGCGCGCGAACTGGCGCCCTGGCCGACGCTCGAGCCGGGCACCGCCAACGCGCTTGGCGACCTCGTCGAGGCCGACGCCTGGTTTCGCGGCCTCGCCGACGGATCGGTGCGCTGGTCGAGGCGCGGCATGGCGAAACGGGCGCGGCTCATCTTCGATCATCCGCTGAAGGCGTCTTTTCCCTTCCTGTTCCCCGGAGAGCGGGAGCCGTCCGGAGAAGAGGCCGCCCGCTTCGAGGCGGCGGAGGCGAGTTATGGGCTTCGGGTCAGCGACGGGGCCCGCAGCCTGTTCATCCAGAACCATTTCGGCGTGGAGCTGCTGTCGGCGCGTATCGATCCCGAGGGCCGGCTAAACCTCTGGTCACTGCGCATTCTCGGGCTGCTGCCGCACGAACTGCTGTTCCTCGACCCCAATCGTGCGGCCCTTTTGCGCATCATGCTCACCTCCCGTTTTTTCGCCGGCGCCGGGGCGCTGGCCGACGCCGATCTCGACCCCGCCTTTCCGACCGCGGATCGGCCGAACCTCCAGCGGCTGGCACGCCTCACGCGCTTCTGTTCGGTGGCGTCCACCAACGGCTGCGGCCCGGAGGGGTTCGATCCGGTCCCCGACCTTGCCTATCAGGCCTGCTGCGATGCCCATGACACCTGCTATGCCCGCGGCGGCACCGAGCAGGATCGGGCACGGTGCGACGAAACGCTTGCCCGCTGCATCGAGGCGGTTGGCGGCGGTCCGCTGTCGCCAAACGGCTTCGCGGTCGGCGCAATCGCAACACTCTATTATGTATTCGTCACTCTGTTCGGATCGCTGATCTTCAACTACGGCCCAAAGGGGGATGCAACGACGGCGCCGGACAAGATCGCCGGTCCTCCGGCCGGTCACCATCCGCAGGGCGGCGACTGTCACTGGAACCTGATGTTCCTGCACCTGACCATCAGTGGCGCGCCGAGCGGCGGCCAGAAGATCCAGCCGGAAATCATCCCCGATTTCGAACGGCAGATCCGCACCAATCCCGGCAATCTCAGCAAGATCCGCTTCCCCGAAATCACGATCGACAAGGATGGGATCCGCCGCTTCAGCTCGGCGCCGCTGCCCTCGAAATTCGGTGTCACGGCCTGCCGTGAATCGGTGATCCTGCCTGTCCTGGTAAAGGACGTGCGCTCAACGATCGGCGCGCAGAAACATATGAAGTTCACCTGTGACGGCAGCACCTATGCTTTCTCGATCACCCTGAAGCTCGGCGACGCGAGCGTCGCATTCGACTTCGAAATCAGAACGAGGTGCGCGACCTAGGCCTGGCCCCTTTTGTTTTCGGGCGGCGGGCGCCAAAGCGGCGGAATGGTGCCCCGGAAGCAGATGTGATGCCGTTTTTCGAGCGTTTCGCAGCGATCGACTGGTCCGGCGCGAAGGGCAGGAAGCATAAGGGCATCGCCATCGCGCTCTGCGACGCTGGCCCTTCGACTGCCTGCAAGGCAGGCGCTCAGGACGGACTGCCGGCGCCGCGTCTGCTCCAGCCCGGCTATGTCTGGTCGCGAGCCGAGGTGCTGGCCTGGCTGCTCGCCGCGGCGGCGGAACGGCCGACCCTGTTCGGCTTCGACTTCAGCTTCGCGCCGCCGATCGCCGAGCGGGGCGAATATCTTCCCGGCGAGCCAGGCGTCCCGGCGGATGCGCGATCCTTCTGGGCCTATGTCGACCGCGTCTCGGACGACGAGGATCTCGGCGCCGCCAGCTTCCTGGAGCGCGTCCATCGACGCCATTTCTATTTCGGCGCGGCGGACGGGACCAAGGCCGATTTCGTCCGCTTCCGGCAATGCGATGCGCGGCTAAACGAACAGGGCGGGCGTAAGACCGCGAGCGCCTATGACGCGATCGGGGCGGCGCAGGTGGCCAAAGCGAGCTTCTCGGGGATGCGGCTGCTCCACCGGCTCGACGGCCGGGTGCCGATCTGGCCGATGGATCCGCTGCCGGAGCAAGGCAGCGCGGTCGTGGAAATCTACACGCGCATCTACCTCCGCCGCGCTGGCCTGCCCGGGGCGAAGCTGCGCTCGCGGGCTGGGCTCAACCTCGCCCTGGCGGCGCTGGGCAGCGCACCGGCGCGGCTGCGCTTCGAGCCGAACGATCATCAGACGGACGCCATGGTGACGGCGGCGGGCATGCGCGCGCTGGCCGCGGAGGAGCCGAACGCCTTCACCCCGCAGGGCCTGACGCCCGCTCTGGCGCACACCGAAGGCTGGACGTTCGGGGTGACCTGACGCAGTCTCGGCGCGGGAGGATCGCCCTATGTGCAGCAAGGAGGAAGGCTGCGGACCAGACGCCGCGCGGCGGGCATTCCTGGCCGGGTCGTTGGGCCTCGCCGTGGCCGGCGTCGCCGGTCCCGCAACGGGTCAGCCGACGCCCGCGCCCCCATCCCCGCCGCCGCCGACCCGGGTGCTCGACGACCCGCGCGCCGAGCATGGCCCGGTTACCTTCACGCATAATGGCCAGCCCGGAATCGGCGGCTATCTCGCCCGTCCGCGCGCCGAGGGCGTCTATCCGGCGGTGATCGTGATCGCCGGCAACCGGATCAGCGAGGAATATATTCCCAATACCTGCGCGGCGCTGGCGCTCGCCGGCTATGTCGGCCTTGCGCCCGACATCTTCCACATCGTGCCAGACACCGCCCAGACGCTCGACGCGATGCGGGCGGCCAGCGCGAACCATAATGACAGCGACGTGCTGAACGACCTGCAGGCGGGGATCGAATATCTCCGCGCCCAGCCCTTCGTCCGCAAGAGCGGCCTGGGGACGCTCGGCTTCTGCTATGGCGGGCGGATGGCGATGCTGCTCGGCGCCCGCTCGCGCGAGGTCGATGCTGTCGTGGCCTATCATCCGGGCCCGGTCACCGCCGAGGAGATTGCGCGCCTGTCGGTCCCGGTCCAGGTCCATTGCGGCACCGCCGACCGCAACGTCCCGCTCAGCCAGATCCGGGCGCTCGAGGCGATGCTCCGCGCGCAGCGCACGCCGGTCGAGCTGCACCTCTATGACGGCGCCGACCACGGCTTCCTCGCCTATACCAGGCCGCCGCGCTACGATCCGGTGGCCGGCGCCCTCTCCTGGCAGCGCAGCGTGGCCTTCCTCAACCGGCAGCTGCCCGTCTCGGCACGGCAGGCCGCCGGTTGAACGGGCTGGACGTTCACGGTTCCTTGGACCATTTGGGCGCATGGGGCGCCGCGCCGGGTTAGCTCAGCTGGTAGAGCAACCGCCTTGTAAGCGGTAGGTCGTCGGTTCGAGTCCGACACCCGGCACCACCATTGCGCAGGGCGCTGCCTCGGTCATATTGCCCGCCATGGGACGGGATCGCGCAAAGGCCCGGGGCACGATCGAAGGCTATGTCCTCGACGGCCAATATCCCAGCAATCTGCACCGCGAATTCGCGCCCAACTGGATCGACGCGATGCTGCGGCACAAGGGGGTGGCGCCGCCGCGCGCGCCCGGCGCGCCCTTCGCCCTGATGGACCTCGGCTGCGGCGACGGGCTCGGTCTCGTCCTGATGGCGGCGGCGCATCCGGAAGGGCAGTTCCAGGGGATCGAAGCCCAGCCCGGGCTGACCGAAGGCGCTGCGAAGATCGCGCGGGAGTGCGGGATCGGCAATGTCGGCTTCCGCTCACTGCGCTTCGCGGACCTGGCCGATCCGGCAGAGCCGGGCTTCGACTATGTGACCGCGCAGGGCGTGATGAGCTGGGTCGATGCGGAGAACCAGGCCCATGTCCGCCGGATCGCCGCCTTGCACGTGCGGCCCTGCGGGGTCGCCTGTCTCGGCTACAACACGCTGCCGGGCTGGAAGGACGCGCTCGCCTTCCAGCAAATGGTCCGCCAGTTCGCCGATGCGGAAACCGGAGATGCGGTCGCCCGCTTCGACGCGGCGCTGGCGCGGATCCGGGCGATGAGCAAAGCCGGGGCGCCCGCTTTCTCCAGAGCGTTCATGGCCTGGATCGACAACCTCCGCGCGACCCTTCCCGCGGGCTATTTCCCGCACGAATATCTGAACCGCCACTGGACCTGCTTCTGGGCGGCGGAGATGATCGAGGCGATGGCGGGCGCGGGCTTCGTCCTCGCCGCGCCCGGGCGGGCCGAGCAGCTGCGCGAGGATTATGCGCTGAAGAAGGCGCAGCGCCGCCAGCTGGCGGCGATCGCCGATCCCCTTGCCCGGGCGACCGCGGCGGACATCTTCACCAACGCCTGCTACCGGGTCGACATCTACGCGCGGGCGCTGCGGCCGCTGGACGAAAGCCGGGCGTCCAGGCTCGACGGCTGGTGGGCGGCAACCGTGGCTGCCGCGGACGCCGTCTATGAATGCCGGACGCCGGCCGGCCGGCTCGTCTTCGACAACGGCGCGGCGCGCGCGGTGCTGGCTGGCCTGGAAGCGGGCCCGGCGACGCTGCACGCGATCGCGAGGAACTTTGCGGGAACCGCCCAAGAGGTGCTGGACGCGGCCGATGCGCTCCTCGTCGCCGGCCATATCCTGCCGGCCGGCCCGCCCGCCGACACGCCCGGCGCAGCCGCGCTGAACGGGCTTATCCGGGCAAGTGCCGGCGCGCCGGGCGCCATAGATGCGCTGGCCGGCGCCCACGGCCCGATGCCCGTCGCGCCGCGCGACATGGGGGACGCGGCGACGCTCCGGCGCCTCGGGATCGGCGACTGACCGCCGGGCTCAGACGCTGCCGTCGCCCGGCTTGGTCGGAGTCGCGTTCAGCGTGCCCTGATTGACCGTGGTCGTGCCCGTATAGGTGTTGGTGGCGCCCGATGATCTGTTCGCCGACTCCCGCACCTTCTGGATCGCCGGCAGACCGCCGCTCGCATCCTCGAGCGCATTGTCCTCGATCACCTCGGGTTTCTTCTTCTCGGTCATCTCGTCTCTCCTGGTCGTCGCCGGGTGTCAGCCTTGCGGCTTGGTCCCGTCTGTAATGGTGCCGTCGGTGATCGTGGGGTTGGTCGTGGCCGACGAACGGTTGGCGGCGTCGCGCACCTTCTGAACGGCGGGCAGGAGCAGGCCGATGCCGGCATTGGTTTCGTCCAGATCGGCGTCCTCGATCAGTTCGGGTTTCTTTTCTTCAGACATGTCCATCTCCTCAATCGAGCGTTCCCGGGCCGATCTTGATCAGCGGCGGGGGCGGGGGTGGCGGCGGCGGCGCGGGCGCTCTGCCGGCGCCGGCCACGTCGAGATCCGTATCCTTGATTTCCTTTGGCTTTTTCTTGTCCGCCATGACGGCTTCCTCATTGTCGGCGCGGATGCGGGCTCAGTTGGTGTTGCTGCCGCCGAACGCCAGCGTGCCGGTGCCGGTCTTGGTCAGCGTCGCCGGCTGCGGGTCCGGCTGGGCGGCCGCCGCTTCGCGCACCTTCTGGATCGCCGGCAGCAGGCCGCCGCTGGCCTCGTCCAGCTGGGCGTCCTCGATCAGCTCGGGATTTTTCTTGTCGGCCATGTTCGTCCTCCGTCTGCACCGGGGGCCGTCAACGCAGGCGCGCTCATGGCATGGCGAGAGCGCTGTCGCTGCGCGACAGCCCCCGCCAAGCCATCCTGTATCAGCTTCTCCATCCCGGCGCCAGAACGAGTCGGGCTTGCCAGCGCCGGGCAAATCGGACAGTCCGATGAGGCGAAGCGCGCAAGACGGAGGGCTGCCCGATGGCCGAGTCCATCTATCGCAAGGCGGCGCTGGATCGCATGGCCAGCCCGGAGCGGCTCGACGCGCCGCTCACTCTGGTCGGCCGGCCGTCATGGCTGCTGCTCGGCGCCTTCGCCGTCGCCATCCTGACCGCCATCGTCTGGGCCTCGGTCACCCGGGCGCCGGTCAAGGTGAGCGCGCAGGGAATTCTGATCAACCGGACGGGCCTCGCCGAGGTCGTCGCCGGGGACGAGGGGCGGATCGTCTCGCTGCTCGTCGCGCCGGGGGACAATGTGGCGGCCGGCCAGCCCGTCGCCACCATCGCCCGCACCGAGCTGACCCGCGAGCTGGACGAGGCCCGTTCCCGGCTCGCCCAGGCGCAGGCGCGGCTCGAACGGCTGCGCGGCTTCTACGGCGACCAGGGCGAGCAGAGGTCGGGGGCCGACAGCGTGCGCCTCGCGACCATTGCCGAGGCGAGGCGCGTGCTCGTCGACCGCACGCGCTATCTCGAGCAGAAGGCCAGCCGCATGGCGCCTCTGGTCGAGCGCGGCTTCATCCAGCGCGACCGGTTGGTCGAGGTTCAGATCGAGCTGGCCGACGTGCGCGAGCGTATCTCCAATCTCGGCGAATCCGCCATCCGGGTCCGGATCGACGCCAATGAGCGCAGCGGCACGGCCGGGCTCGCCCTTCTCGACGAGCAGCGCAACGTCGAGGAATTGCAGCGGCTGACCCAGCGGCTCAGCGCCCGGCTCAGCGACGAGGAAGTGATCCGCTCGCGCCATGCCGGCCGGATCACCGAGGTGAAGGTCAGTGCCGGTGACGTGATCGCCCGCGGCTCCGCGATCGCCACGATCGCGCCGCCCGACGACGGCCGCAGCCTCGTCGCCTTGCTCTACGTCCCAGCCGCCGACGGCAAGAGGATCGAGCCCGGAATGAGCGCCGAGATCGTGCCGACCACGGTCGAGCGCGCCGTCTACGGCCACATACCGGGCCGGGTCATCTCGGTTGCGCCTTTGCCCTCGACGCCGGAGGGGATGCGCCGGATCCTGCGCAACGACCAGCTGGTCCAGGAGCTGGTCGCGGGCGGGGCGCCGATCGAGGTCCGGATCGCGCTCGACCGCAGCGCGGGCAATGCCAGCGGCTTCGCCTGGTCCGCCTCCAGCGGCCCACGCAACCGGATCAGCGCGGGCTCGATCGTCCGCGGCCAGGTCGTGGTCGACCGGAGAGCCGTGATCGGCTGGCTGCTTCCGGGGGCTGGCGACTAGGTGGCGAGCCGCCGGCGCACGCCCTCGATCCTCCAGCTGGAGGCGGCGGAATGCGGGGCCGCCGCGCTTGCCATCGTGCTCGGCTATCATGGCCGGTTCGCGCCGCTGGACGAGCTCAGGACCCTCTGCGGCGTGTCGCGCGACGGCTCGAAGGCGTCGAGCGTGCTCCGCGCCGCCCGCTCGCTCGGGCTCGAGGCCAAGGGGATGAAGGCCGAGCCCGAGCAGCTCGCCCAGCTCGACCTGCCGCTGATCGCCTTCGTCAACTTCAACCATTTCGTGGTGGTCGAGGATCTCGATGCCGGCCACGTCTGGATCAACGACCCGGCCTCCGGCCGCCGGCGCGAGACGCTGGCGGAGTTCGAGGAGAGCTTCACCGGGGTCGCCCTCACCTTCAGGCCCGGCCCCGATTTCCAGCCCGGCGATACCCGCCCCAGCCTCCTCGACTCCCTGAAGGGCCGCTACGAGGGCGTGCGGAGCGCGCTCTGGTTCGTCTTCCTGGTCAGCCTGGCCCTGGTCATCCCGGGGATCGTGCTGCCGGTCTTCAGCCGGATCTTCGTCGATTATGTGCTGATCCGCGCGCTCGACGACTGGCTCTGGCCGCTGGTCATCGGCATGGCGCTCACCGCCATCGCCCGCTTCGTGCTGCTGCAGCTGCAGACCCACAGCCTGCTCAGGGCCCGGATGCGGATGAGCCTGCAGACGGGCCGGGCGCTGATGGCGAAATTGCTCGAGCTGCCGGTCAGCTTCTTCGAGCAACGTTATTCGGGCGAGGTCGCGGACCGGCTGCGCCTGAACGAGACGCTCTGCGACCTGCTGACCGGCCGCCTGGCCCAGGCAGGCGTGAACCTGGTCAGCGCGGCCTTCTTCCTGGTCGTCATGCTCTTCTACAATGTCGGGCTGACCCTCGCGGTGCTCGCCCTCGCTTTGCTGAACGCGGCGGTGCTGATCCTCTCCAACCGTTTCCTCTCCGAGCGCTACCGCAAGATCTCGATCGACGAGGGCAAGCTCGCCGGCGCGCGCGTCGCCGGCCTCAGGGACATGGAGACGTTCAAGGCAAGCGGCGGCGAGGACATGCTGTTCGCGCGCTGGACCGGGCTCACCATGGCCGCGCAGAACGGCCAGCAGCAGGCGGCCAGCGTCAACGCCTGGATCGCGCCGATGCCGGCTCTGATCGGCGCGCTGATTACCGTCACCATCCTGATCTGGGGCGGCTTCGCGGTGATGGGCGGCGAGCTCACCCTGGGCGGCCTCGTCGGCTACCAGACGCTCGCCGCCAGCTTCGTCGCGCCGGTCGCGGCTTTGGCCGGCTTCGGCGCCGAGCTCCACCAGATCCGCACCTATACGAGCCGGCTGGACGACGTGATGGGGCAGCGTTCCGACCCGCGCTTCAGCACGGTGCCGGCGGCGGTCGCGGCGCTGCCGCGCGGTGCCGTCCGGCTCGACCAGGTCAGCTTCGGCTATGCGCCGCTGGATCCGCCGCTCATCGACGGCCTCTCGCTCGACCTCGCGCCCGGCACGCGGATCGCTCTGGTCGGCGCGTCCGGCTCCGGCAAGTCGACGGTCGGCAAGCTCATCGCCGGGCTCGAGCAGCCCCGCGCCGGCGCGGTGGAAGTCGATGGCAGGGCCCTGCTCGACTGGCCGCGCGAGGTGCTGGCCCCGCGGCTCGCTTATGTCCGCCAGGACGTGATGCTCTACGAAGGCACCGTCCGCGACAATCTGACGCTCTGGGATGACACCATCGCCGAGCCGGACATGATCCGCGCCGCCAGGGATGCGCAAATCCATGCAGTCATCGCCGCGCGCCCCGGCGCCTATGACGCGGCGATCCTGGAAGGGGGCGGCAATTTCTCGGGCGGCGAGAAGCAAAGGCTCGAGATCGCCCGCGCGCTCGCCACCGATCCCGCCGTGCTGATCCTCGACGAGGCGACCAGCGCGCTCGACCCGATCAGCGAGCACAAGGTGATGGAGGCGGTGCGCAGGCGCGGCATCACCTGCATCCTCATCGCCCATCGCCTGTCCGCGATCCGCGACTGCGACCGGATCGTCGTGCTCGACAAGGGCAAGGTCGTCGAGGAAGGCGATCATGCGCGCCTCATCGCCTCGGGCGGCATCTATGCCAAGCTGGTGGAAAGCTGATGGCGCGGCCGCTCTCCGTCCCGGTCGGCGCCCCCTGCGCGCTGCCCTCGGGCACCCTGCCCTGGCGCGTGATCGAGGGACAAATCGAGGTCTATCTGGTCAGCCCCGAGCGGCGGCGCCTGATCGCCCTGGTCGAGACCGGCCGGCACGTCTTCCCGCTGCCCGACGGCCCGCTCCAGCTCAGCCTGGTCGCCGTCGAGGCAGCGGCTTTGGTCGAGGAGGCCGGCGACCATCCGGACAGCGCCGCCTGCTGGCTCGAACAAATCTGCGAGGCCGCTTGCGTCCCCGCGCCCGCGCTTGGCGGGGACGCGATTCCCGCCTTTACCGCCTCGCTCGACGCCTGCTTCGCCTCCGCCGACGCAGCGCGCGACGCCCGGCTCAGCGCACGCCTCGCCGGGAGCGCGGAGGATCGTACCGATGGCGAGGCGGGCCTGGCCGGCGCCCTTGCCACCGCGGCTGCCCAATTCGGGCTCGCCGAGGATAGACGCGTGCGTCGCCAGGAGGCCGACGACTTCCTGTCGGCGCCGGCCGCCGCCCGCCGCTTCGGCTTGCGCGCGAGCCGGGTGATCCTCGGCCCCGCCTGGCATCGCGACGATGTGGGCGGGCCGCTCCTGCTGCGCACCCACGAGGGCGAGGCCTTGCTGGCGCGCTGGGGAAAGGGTGCCTGGAGAGATTCGTTCGGGGAACGCATCCCGCCGGAGACGATCGACGGTCTCGCCTTCCGGCTCTACGCGCCGATCGCGACCGATCTCAGCCGCTTCGGCGGCATGGCCCGCAGTGTGCTTCAGGGCCTGCGCGCCGAGCTCTGGCCAATCCTCGGCGCCGGCCTCGGCGCGGCGCTGCTCGGCCTGCTCGTCCCGATCGCGACCGCCTGGATTTTCGACGACATCGTCCCCGGCGGCGCCGGCGGCCTGCTGGTCTCGGTCGGCCTGGCCCTGTTCGTCGCGGCGTTCGTCTCGGCGGCCTTCGCGACCGTGCGGACGCTGGCCGTGACCCGCGTGGCCGGCCGCGGCCAGCTCAATATGGCGGCCGGTCTTGCCGATCATGTGCTGCGGCTGCCCGCGCGCTTCTTCAAGACGATGCCGGCCGGCGATCTCAACCAAAGGCTGGCGAGCCTCGCCGGCATCCGCGCCCTGGTGCTCGACATCCTGCTGACCGCCGGGCTGACGCTGGCCTTCGCGCTCGTCTATCTGCTGCTGCTCTTCAGCTACGAGCTGCGGATCGCCCTTGCCGGGCTGGCGCTCACCCTGGTCTTCATCGCCGCGCTGGCGGTCAGCCGCGCGCTCCGCGCCCGGCCGCTGCGCGAGGCCGCCGAGCGCGACGGCAAGCTCGCCGGCCTGACCTTCGAGATTCTCGACGGGCTGCCCAAGCTGCGCTCCGCGGCCGCGGAGCCGCGCGCGCTCGCCCGCTGGAGCCGGCTCTATGCGGCCGAGCGCGATGCCACCGCGGCCGGCGAGCGGATCGGCAATCATTTCCACAGCTTCACCGACGCCTGGCAGATCGTGACCCTGATCGGGCTGTTCGCGGTCGCGGCCCTGCTCGCCGCCGAGCAGGTTCCCCCGGGAAGGTTCATCGCCTTCCTCGCCGCCTTCGCGATCTTCCAGGCGTCGCTCACCGCCTTTTGCGATTCCCTGTTCGCGATCTACACCGCCCGCCCGCTCGCCGAGCGCATCCGTCCGATCCTCGACGAGCCACCCGAGGCTGGGCTCGGCCGGGCCGATCCGGGAAAGCTGACCGGCGACATCCAGGCGAGCGGTCTCAGCTTCACCTATACCGTCGGCACCGCGCCCCTGATCGACGATCTCGGCTTCTCGCTCCGCTCCGGCGAGCATCTCGCCATTGTCGGGGGCTCGGGCTCCGGCAAGTCCACCATCCTCAGGCTGCTGCTCGGCTTCGAGCGGCCGTCCACCGGCTCGCTCACCTATGACGGCCAGGAGTTGGCCAGCCTCGATCCGGCGCGGGTGCGCGCGCAGATCGGCGTGGTGCTGCAATCGAGCCAGCTCTTCGCCGGCACGATCCACGAGAATATCCGCGGGGCGAGCGGGGCGAGCCTCGAACAATGCATGCGCGCCGCCGAGCAGGCGGGGCTCGGCCCCGACCTCAAGCTGATGCCGATGGGCCTGCACACGATGATCACCGAGGGCGCCGGGACATTGTCCGGCGGCCAGCGCCAGCGCATCCTGATCGCGCGGGCCCTGGTCATGGAGCCCGCCATCCTGTTCTTCGACGAGGCGACCAGCGCGCTCGACAATGCCACCCAGGCCGTGGTCGCGCAGACGCTGGACCGGCTGCACGCGACCCGCGTGACCATCGCCCACCGGCTCTCGACGGTGCGCAATGCCGACCGGATCGCGGTGCTCGAACGCGGCCGCTTCGTCGAGACCGGGAGCTTCTGCGAATTGATGGCGAAGGACGGCGCCTTCGCCGCCCTCGCCCGCCGCCAGCTGCTGGAGGATTGAGATGCGAAAGGCCCTCTACATCCTGGGCGACCTCGAGGACGGCGACATCCTCTGGCTGTCGCGCAACGGCGTAGTTCGCGCGCTCGCGCCCGGCGAGGTGCTGATCCAGGCGGGGCGCGCCGTGGCCGACCTGTTCTTCGTCACGGAGGGGAGCCTCGCCGTGACTGCGGGCAACGGCCAGCGCCTCGCCACCCTGGCGCTCGGCGACGCGGTCGGGGAGATGTCGTTCGTCGAGAAAAGGCTGCCGGGCGCCACCGTCACCGCGCTCGACCAGGTGCGCGTGCTGGCCGTGCCGCGCGAGGCGATCCTGGCCGCGTTCGAGCGCGACAGCGGCTTCGCCGCGCGCTTCTACCATGCGCTCGCCGTCTTCCTGTCGGACCGGCTCCGCTCGGCCACTTCGCAGGACGGCGACGGGGACGAGCTGGACGAGGCGATCCTCGACACGGTCTCGCAGGCCGGCGAGCGGTTCGTCAGGCTCGTCGCCCTGCTCGAGGGACGGGAGCGATAGACGGCTCACCGCAGCCGCGCTTGCCGCGGCGCCCGATCCGGTGCAGCCTCCCGCGGAATCAAGACCATAAGGGGAGAGTGATGGCGGAGCAGGAGGACGGCGGCGCGGCACGCTATGAAGAGATCCTCGCCGATCCGCGCTACCAGCGCCTGCTGAAGCGCCGCGGGCGTTTCACCTGGACGCTCAGCATCATCATGCTCGTCGCCTATTTCGGCTATGTGGCCCTGATCGCCTTCGACAAGCCCCTGCTCGCCCGGCCGCTCGGCGGCGGCGTCACCTCGCTCGGCATCCCGGTCGGCGTCGGCATCATCCTGCTCGGCATCCTCCTGACCGGCATCTACGTGCGCAGAGCGAACCGGGAGTTCGATCCCCTGGTCAAGGCGCTGCGCGACGGAGAGGCGGAATGAGCGGCGGCGCCAACTGGCCCGCCATTGCGATGTTCGCGGCCTTCGTCGCCTTCACCTTGCTGATCACCGCCTGGGCGGCGCGGCGGACGAAGACCCGCGCGGACTTCTATGCGGCGGGCGGCGGCGTGTCCGGCTTCAAGAACGGGCTCGCCATTGCCGGCGACTATATGTCCGCAGCCTCCTTCCTCGGCATCTCCTCGCAGATTTTCGGCGTCGGCTATGACGGGCTGATCTATTCGATCGGCTTCCTGGTCGGCTGGCCGATCATCCTCTTCCTGATGGCGGAGAAGCTCAGGAATCTCGGCAAATATACGTTCGCGGATGTCGCCTCCTTCCGCTTCGCCCAGCCGCCGGTCCGGATGTTCGCGGCCGTCTCCACGCTCGCGGTCGTGCTCTTCTACCTGATCGCGCAGATGGTCGGCGCGGGGCAGCTGATCAAATTGCTGTTCGGCCTCGACTATCTCTACGCCGTGGTGATCGTCGGCGTGCTGATGACGCTCTACGTGCTGTTCGGCGGGATGATCGCGACCACCTGGGTGCAGATCATCAAGGCGGTGCTGCTGCTCGGCTGCGCGACCTTCATGGCGCTGGCGGTGATGGTCCAGTTCGGCTTCTCGCCCGAGGCGCTGTTCGCCCGCGCGGTGGAGGTGAAGGGCCAGATCGCCGCCTCGACCGGGCTGAGTCCCGAGGCGGCCGCGGCCAGGGGCCTGTCCATCATGGGCCCGGGCAACTTCCTGACCGATCCGATCTCGGCCATTTCGTTCGGCATGGCGCTGATGTTCGGCACCGCCGGCCTGCCGCATATCCTGATGCGCTTCTTCACCGTGCCCGATGCCCGCCAGGCGCGCATCTCCGTGCTCTGGGCCACCGGCTGGATCGGCTATTTCTACATCCTGACCTTCATCATCGGCTTCGGCGCGATCGTGCTGGTCGGCACCAACCCGGCCTGGGTCGACGCCGCGGGCGCGCTGCGCAGCGGCAACATGGCGGCGATCCATCTCGCCGAGGCGATCGGCGGCAACCTCTTCCTCGGCTTCGTCTCGGCCGTCGCCTTCGCGACCATCCTCGCAGTCGTGGCCGGGCTGACTTTGTCCGGCGCCTCTGCGGTGTCGCACGACTTCTATGCGACGGTGATCCGCAAGGGGCAGGCCAATAGCGACGAGGAGTTGCGGGTTTCGCGCGCGACGGTGCTCGTCCTCGCCTTGCTCGCCATCATCCTCGGCATCGCCTTCGAGAAGATCAACGTCGCCTTCATGGTCAGCCTCGCCTTCGCGCTCGCCGCGTCCGGCAATTTCCCGGTGCTGATCCTCTCGCTCTTCTGGAAGGGCTGCACGACGCGCGGCGTGGTTGCGGGCGGGACCGTCGGCGTGCTGCTCGCGCTCGTGCTGACGATCCTCTCCAAGTCGATCTGGGTCGACGTGCTGCACAACAGCAGCGCCATCTTCCCCTACATGTCGCCGGCCATCTTCTCGATCCCGGCCGCCTTCCTGACGATCTGGCTGGTGTCGGTGCTCGACAGGAGCCCGCGCGCGGCGGTGGACCGGGAGGGCTATCTCCACCAGCGGATCCGCTCGGAGACCGGGATCGGCGCCGCGGGCGCGTCAGGCCACTAGGACCGCCCGCGCCCCCTGCTCGACCAGCCGGCGAAGTTGCCGGGTGAGCGCCCCGACGAAGCGCGGATCCGCGGCGAGCGGCGGCGGGAAGATCGTCTCGATGCCGAGCAGCGCCCGGACCTGCGCCTCGGGATCGTGCAGGCCTGCGAGGCGGCGCGCGGTTTCGCCGGCGAGCGGGTCGTCGACGGTGAAGGCGGTGCCGGCATCGGTCCGACCGCTCTGCCAGCGCATCCAGCCAGCGACCGCGAGCGCCAGCGCCTCGATCCCCTGGCCGCGCGCCAGCCGCACGGCGATCGGGGCGAGCAGCCGCTGCGGCAGCTTCTGCGAGCCGTCCATCGCGATCTGCACGGTCCGGTGCTGCAGGCCGGGATTGGCGAAGCGGGCGAGCAAGGCAGCGCGATAGCCGTGGAGATCGAGGCCGGCGGGCGGGTCCAGCGTGGTTTCCGCCTCGTCCTGGAGCGCCTCGACGAAGGAACGTCCGCCGGGCAGGGCCATGACCTCGTGGACGAAGGCGATGCCGGCCAGCCCGCCCAGCCAGGCGATGCCGCTATGCGCGCCGTTGAGCAGGCGCAGCTTCGCCTCCTCCCAGGGGCCGATGTCGGCGGCGAGTTGCACCCCTGCCGCCGCGAAGTCCGGCCGCTCGCCCGGCGCGAACCGGTCTTCGATGACCCACTGGGTGAATGGCTCGGTCTTCACCATCGCCCGGTCCTCGAGCCCGATCCGCGCCGCGAGCGCGGCGATGTCCGCCTCCTCGGTGGCGGGGACGATGCGGTCGACCATCGTCTGGGGAAAGGCGCAATGCGCGGCGATCCAGTCCGCGGCATCGCCCGCCGCCGCGAGCACTGCCTCGCGCAGCACCGCGCCGTTCCGCGGCAAATTGTCGCAGGAAATGACGGTGATGCCGTCCGCCCGCCGCGCCAGCGCCTCGGCCAGGATGGCCGGGGCGCGGCTGCCGGGGCGATAGCCTTTCTCGGTGATCGTCAGCGTCACGAGGCGCGTCGCCGGCGCGGCGATCCGGGCGACCAGGTCGGGCGCGTCGAGCAGCACCTCGCGCACCGCGCCGATCATGCGCACCTCTTCTCCCGCGACCAGCGAATAGAGACAATCCTGCGGCACCATCGCGTCGCGCACCGCGGGCGAGCGCAGGGAGGCGCCGGTCACGCCCCAGCCGAGCGCTTCGAACACCGGCGCCTGGTGGGCGCGATGAAAGGCCCCGAGGCCGAGATGGACCACGCGCGGTTCCGGACGCGGGCCGGGCTGCCCTACCCAGTCCGGAAGCAGCGGCAGCGTCGCCTCGCTGAGCCGCGGCGTCACAGCCTGTAGGCCGCCTTCACCAGGTCGTAGGCCAGGGCCCGCGCCACCTCGTGCGCCTCGTCCTCCTCCAGCCGGCCCTCGGCCACGAGCCGGGCGAGGAAGGCGCAGTCCATCCGCCGCGCGACGTCGTGCCGGGCCGGGATGGAGAGGAAGGCGCGGGTATCGTCGTTGAAGCCGACCGTGTTGTAAAAGCCGGCCGTCTCGGTTGCGCGCTCGCGGAAGCGCCGCATCCCTTCCGGGGTGTCGTGGAACCACCAGGGCGGGCCGAGCCGCACCGCGGGATAATGGCCCGCCAGCGGCGCCAGCTCGCGCGCATAGACGTCCTCGTCGATCGTGAAGAGGATCAGCGTCAGCCGCGGGTCGTTGCCGAAGCGGTCGAGCAGCGGCTTCAGCGCGCGGACATATTCCGTCGCCGCCGGAATATCGGCGCCCTTGTCGCGGCCGAAGCGGGCCAGCACCGCCTCATTATGGTTGCGGTGCACGCCCGGATGGAGCTGCATCACCATGCCGTCGTCGAGGCTCATCCGCGCCATTTCGGTCAGCATCTGACCGCGAAAGAGCTCAGCCTCCGCGGCCGTGAAATCGCCGCGCAAAACCTTGGCGTAGAGCGCCTCGGCGTCGGCGCGCGGGAGATCGGCGGTGAACGCGCTCGGATGGCCGTGGTCGGTCGAGGTCGCGCCCATCTCGCGGAACCAGGCGCGGCGATTCTCGTGCCCCCGCAAATAGCCGGCGAAGGTCAACACATCCTCCCCGGCCAAGGCGGCAAAGGTCTCGAGATGCTGCGCGAAGCCGGGGAAATCCGGGTCCATCACCGGATCGGGCCGGTAGGCGGTGACGACGCGCCCGCCCCAGCCGCTCGCCCGGATGGCGCGGTGGTGGTCGAGCGAATCGGTCGGGCTCTCGGTGGTGGCGAGCAGCTCGATGCCGAAGCGCTCGAACAAGGCGCGCGGGCGGAAGGCGTCGGTCCTCAGCGCCGCGTCGATCGTCTCGTAATAATGGTCGGCGGTGGCGGGCTCGAGCCTGACCCCAAGGCCGAACACCTCCGCGAACACCCAGTCCAGCCAGAGCCGCGAGGGGGTGCCGCGGAACAGATGATAATGTTCGGCGAACAGGCGCCAGATCCTGCGCGGATCCGTCTCGGTCGGGCTGCCGTCGACGGTCGGCACGCCCAGGGCCTCGAGCGGCACGCCCTGCGAATAGAGCATGCGGAAGACATAGTGATCGGGGACGATCAGCAGCGCCGCCGGATCGGGAAACGGCTCGTCATAAGCGAACCAGGCCGGATCGGTATGGCCGTGCGGGCTGATGATCGGCAGGTCGCGGACCGGCGCGTAGAGCGCGCGGGCGATGTCCCGGGTGCGCGGCTCGGCCGGGAACAACCGGTCGGGATCGAGTTGCAGCGTCCTGGTCATCGGCCTATCATCCTATGACACCGGTGTCTCCCGCAAGCGGAGATTGCGCCATGCCCAGACTCAGCCCTGTCCTTCTCGCCGGCCTGCTGGCCATCGGCGCCGGCGGCGCCCTAGGCGGAGTCGGGGCCGAGCAGAAAGCCGAACGGGTCGGCGACACACGGGCCTGTATCCCCAACGGCGCGATCGTCAGCCGGGTGGTGGAGGATGAGCAGACCCTCAGCTTCGAGCTGCTGGGCGGTCGGCGCTACCGCAACCGCCTGTCCGGCCCCTGCCCGGGCCTCCGCCAGGCCGGCAGCGGCTTCGGCGCGCTCGGCTTCGAGGTGCATGGCAGCAGCCTGTGCCGGGGCGACCTGCTCCGGATCGTCGATACGGCCCGCGGCGAGACCTCGAACATCCGCACCGCCACCGCCTGCCCGCTCGGCGCCTTCGAGCGCCTGCCGGACCGCGAACTCCCCCGGCGCTAGCGCCGCACGTCCAGTTCGCCCGCAAGAAACGCATCGATGTCGCGCTGAGCGAACAAGCTCGCATCGCCCGGCAGGCTGTGCTTGAGGCAGGTGAGCGCAAGGCCGGCATGGACGGTACGGTCCAGATCCTGCCCGCTCAGCATGCCGTGCAGGATGCCGGCGGCGAAGGCGTCGCCCGCGCCGATCCGGTCGACGATCCCCGCCACCACTTTCTCCCCGGTCTGCGCCCAGCCCTCACGCCCGTCGAGCCGGGCGGCGATCCGGTGGGTGTCCGCATCGGTGACGTGGCGAGCGGTGGAGGCGATCAGCGTCAGGCCCGGAAAGGCCGCGAACGCCGCCTCGGCCGCCTCGCGCCGCCGCTCCGGCCCCTCGCCGCTGAAGTCGCGCCCCAGCAGCAGCGAGATGTCGCGATGATTGCCGAAGAGGATGTCCGCCTGGTCGACCAGCGCCTTCAGGATGGCGGCCGGGTCGCCGTCCCAGCGGCTCCAGAGCTGCGCCCGGTAATTGCCGTCGAAGGAGATGGCGACGCCCTTCGCCTTTGCCGCCGCCGCGGCCGCCCTGGCCGCATCCGCGGAGCGGGGGCCGAGCGCCGGCGTGATGCCGGACAGGTGCAGCAGGTCCGCGCCGGCGAGCAGCGCGTCCCAGTCGAAATCCTCCGGCCCCGCGCGCGCGAAGGCGCTGCCGTCCCGGTCGTAGACGATCTCCGACGGTCTGAGCCCCGCGCCCGGCGACAGGAAATAGAGGCCCATCCGCCCCTCCCCCGTGCCGACCCCCGCCGTATCGACGCCAAAGCGCCGCAGCGCGCCCGCCGCGGCGTCGCCGAGCGCATTGGCCGGCACCCTGCTCACCATCGCCGTCTCGTGGCCGAGCCGGGCCAGCCCCACCGCGACATTGGCCTCGGCCCCGCCGACATGGACGTCGAGCCGGCCGCTCTGCAGCAGCAATTCCCGCCCCGGCGCGGTCAGGCGCAGCAGCAGCTCGCCGAAGCAGATGATCTTGCCCATCGTCCCTCCCGTTCGCGGCGGTTCTAATCCATCGCCCGGCAAAAAGGTAACCGGTTTCCGCACAGGCTGCGGGAAGACGCACGTTGCGTCAGGGCCCCGGCATCCTATGTAGGCGCATGGCCTTGCTCGGACTCGCCCTGGCATTCCTGTTTCAGACGGCAGCCCCGTCCGCGCCAGCGCCCGCTCCCGCGCCGCAGGCGACACGGCCCGTGCGTCCCCGGCCCTGGCCGGAAGCCGGCCCGTCGACCGTCTATTTCGCGCATGGCAGCGCCCGCGTGGAGGGTGAGGGAGTCGCCGTCGTCAACTCCATGGCGGACGATTACCGCCGCAACGGACGGGTGACCGTCGAGGTCCTCGCCAATGCCGATCATAGCGGCTCCCAGGCGGCCAATATGCGCCTCTCCCAGCGCCGCGCCCGCGCGGTTGCCGATGCGCTCGTCAGCAATGGCGTCCCCCGTGCGGTGATCGTGCTGCGGCCCGTCGGCGAAGGCGCGCCGCAGGTCATGACGCCGGACGGCGTGCCTGATCCGTTCAACCGCTATGCGCGGATCATCTTTCCGGTGCCGCCGCCACCGCAATGAGCCTCGCGCCGCAGAGGCGCCTCTCCCCCAGAATCCATTTGAATCCCAGGAGTTTGTAATGACCAATGCCGCCGTTGGAATGCCCTGCCCTGTCTGCAAGGTCCCGCTCGTGATGAGCGACCGCCAGGGCGTCGAGATCGACTATTGCCCGCAATGCCGCGGCGTCTGGCTCGACCGGGGCGAGCTCGACAAGATCATCGAGCGCAGCGCGACCCAGGATGTCGGCCCCGCGCCGCAGGCCGCCCCCGCCCCGCAGGCGCCGGTGCCCGGCGTGCAGCGCGCGCCGGACCCCTATGCGGGCCGGCCGGCTTATTATGGCGACGATGACGGGCGGCGCCATCATGGCCAACACGGCCATCACCGGCGCCGCAAGTCCTTCTTCGAGGAACTGTTCGACTAGGGCAGCGCGGCCTCGCCGCCTGCCTTACGGGCTGACGGGGTTGTTCAAATCGTCATCGTCGTTCGAGGTGAACAGGATGGCGGCGGCGAGCACGCCGAAGATGATGACCGCCGGGAGAATATAGCCGTCGCCATCCAGGCCGCTCGGCTCGTTCAGCTGTGCGCCCACCGGCGCCAGCGACAGCGGCGCGGCGGACTGGGCAAGCACAGGCGCGGACATCATCGACAGGCTGATCGCGGCCGCAAGCGGCTTGGTGAAACGCATCTCTTCTCTCCCAACGAAACGGGTGCGTAACAGAACGCTCTGTTACATAATCAGAAATTTCCGCCGCCCGAATTTGTTCCGCCGCGCCTGCCGCGGACGTGCTTTCCCGGTTGACCTGTGCCCCGCACAGCCTGCACGACGCGTCGGGGACGACGGGGAGGACATTGCCGGGCGACGACCATCTGAGCCGGCTGGAGGCCGAGGCGATCCACATCATCCGCGAGGCCGTGGCCGAGGCGGAGCGCCCGGTCATGCTCTTCTCGGGCGGCAAGGACAGCATCGCCATGCTGCATCTGGCGCGGAAGGCCTTCTTCCCGGCCAGGCCGCCCTTCCCGCTCCTGCACGTCGATACGGGCTGGAAATTCGCCGAGCTCTATGAATTGCGCGACCGGCTGGCGGCGGAGGCGGGCATGGACCTCATCGTCCACCGCAACCCGGACGCGGAGGCCCGCGGCATCAATCCGTTCGACCATGGCGCGGCGCTGCACACCGAGCTCTGGAAGACCGAGGGGCTGAAGCAGGCGCTGGACGCGGGGCGGTTCGACCTGGCCTTCGGCGGCGCCCGGCGCGACGAGGAGATGAGCCGGGCGAAGGAACGGATCTTCTCGGTCCGCTCGGCGAGCCATGGCTGGGATCCGAAGCGGCAGCGCCCGGAGCTCTGGCAGCTCTACAACGGTCGCCGCGCCCCCGGAGAAACGCTCCGCGTCTTCCCGCTCTCGGACTGGACCGAGCGCGACATCTGGGCCTATGTCGCCCGCGAGCGGCTCGCCGTCGCCTCGCTCTATTTCGCCGCCGATCGGCCGACCGTGGTCCGTGACGGCACCCTGATCATCCTGGATGACGCGCGCTTTCCCTTCGCGGACGGCGAGGCTGCGGTGACGCGCCGGGTCCGCGTGCGGACGGTCGGCTGCTGGCCGCTCACCGGCGCGGTCGAGAGCGACGCCGCCACGATCGAGGCGGTGCTCGCGGAGATGGCGCGGGACGGCAGCTCGGAGCGCTCCGGGCGGCTGATCGACAGGGACCAGCCCGCCTCGATGGAGCGCAAGAAGCGGCAGGGCTATTTCTGATGGCGTCCACCCTGCTCCGCTTCCTGACCTGCGGCTCCGTCGACGACGGCAAGTCGACCCTGATCGGCCGGCTGCTGCACGATTGCCGCGCTTTGCCGGCGGACAAACTGGACGGAATCGAGGATTTCTCGCTGCTCGCCGACGGGCTCGAGGCCGAGCGCGAGCAGGGCATCACCATCGACGTCGCCTATCTCTATTTCGAACGCGGCGAGCGCCGTTTCATCCTCGCCGACACGCCCGGCCACGAGCAATATACGCGCAACATGTCGACCGGCGCCTCGCGCGCGGACCTTGCCATCGTGCTGGTCGACGCGAGCAAGGGCGTGCTGACCCAGACGCGGCGCCACGCCACCATCGCCAGGCTGCTCGGCATCCGCAGCTTCGTCCTGGCGGTGAACAAGATGGACCTGATCGGCTTCGACCAGGCGCGGTTCGAGGCGATTATTGCCGACTTCGCCGCCTTTGCGGAGACGATCGGGATCGAGCGCTTCACCGCCATTCCGGTCTCGGCGCTGGAGGGGGACAATATCACGGCGCCCTCGCTGCGGACGCCCTGGCATGACGGCCCTGCCCTCCTGCCCTTCCTGGAGACGGTCGAGCCCGCGCAGGGGCCGAGCATCGCCGGCCTGCGCCTGCCGGTGCAACAGGTGATCCGCGACGGTGGCGCGCGTGTCTATGCCGGCCTGATCGCGGCCGGCAGCGTCCGCCCCGGCGACGCGGTCAGCATCGCACCCGCAGGCACCCGCGCCACGATCGCCCGGATCGCGACGATGGACGGCGACCTCGACCGCGCCGAAGCGGGCCAGTCCGTCGCGCTCGGCTTCACCACCGAGGTGGATTGCTCGCGTGGCGACATGATCGTCGCGGGCGAGGCGCCGCAGCTCGCCGACCAGTTCGAGGCGACCCTCATCTGGATGGCCGAGGAGGCCTTGCTGCCTGGCCGGCAATATCTGCTGAAGCTGGGCACGCAAACTGTCTCCGCGACGGTGCAGGAGCCCAAGTACAAGATCGGCATCGACACGATGGAGCAGTTGGCGGCGCGGACGCTGGCGCTGAACGAGATTGGCGACGCCGTCGTCCATACCGCGCGGCCGATCCTCTTCGAGCCCTATGAGCAAAGCCGCGCATTGGGCGGCTTCATCCTGATCGACCGGCTGACCGCGGCCACGGTCGCCGCGGGCCTGGTCCGCTTCGCGCTGCGCCGCGCCGGGAATCTGCACGAGCAGGCGCTCGCCGTGACGCCTGAGCGACGCGCCGCGCTGAAGGGGCAAAGGCCGAAACTGCTCTGGTTCACCGGCCTCTCGGGTGCCGGCAAGTCGACCATCGCCAACCTGGTCGAGCAGAAACTGCACGCGCGCGGGCACCACACCTTCCTGCTCGACGGCGACAATGTCCGCCTCGGCCTCAACAAGGATCTGGGCTTCACCGCCGCCGACCGCGTCGAGAATATCCGACGCGCCGGCGAGGCGGCGAAATTGATGCTGGACGCGGGCCTCATCGTGCTCACGGCCTTCATCAGCCCGTTCCGCGCCGAGCGGGCGATGGTGCGCGAGCTGGTGCCGGACGGCGACTTCCTCGAAATCTTCGTCGACACGCCGCTCGCCGAGGCGGAACGGCGCGACGCGAAAGGCCTCTACAGGAAGGCGCGCGCCGGCAAGCTGGTCAACTTCACCGGCGTCGATTCCCCCTACGAGGCGCCGGAAGCGCCCGAGATCCGCATCGACACGATGGTGATGGACGCCGAGGCGGCGGCCGACCTGATCGTCCGCCGGCTGCTGGACGGGCAGGCCAGTTAGTCGAACGTGAAGTCGGGGAACCAGTAGAGCCGCAGCTGGCGGCCGTCGGGCATGTGCCCGATCAGGTTCAGCTTCGTCGTTGGCCAGACCGCCTTCTTCGTCCAGCTGCGCAAATATTCGCTCTCGATCACCGCGCCCATGCCGCCGATCCGCTCTTCCGGATGATCCGTCGCCCAGTCCTCGATCACTTCCCGGGTGAGGATGGTGAGCGCATTGGCGAGGTGCGCACGGCGATGCTCGGGGTCGGTGGCGGAGCGCAGCATGGCGATCCGGACGCGGACCTGCTCGATCCGGGCGACGACGAGCGTGGTGACGGCGACGAGCCGGTCATCCCGATAGGCCATGGTCGCGAGCTGCTTTGCGCGGAGCGCCGGGTCGACGCCGGACGGCAGCAGGTTGAGCCGCGTCCAGAAATCGATCGCGTCCGCCTCGAACCTGGGGTCGTCGCGGTGCCAGGCGGCGTGCAGGTCGTAGCCCGCCGGATTGACCCGGATTTGGAAAGGCGGAATGGCGGAAAAACCGCCATTTCCGCGGTACCGCGAACCGGGACGGGAAAGGCGCCGTGGCCGCGGCAGACGACCCGCCCGCCTGTGTTGAACGGCCGCGAATAAGCGTTAGGATCGCCGCGCAAGCGACGGGGGGACAATGGCGAAGGGCAAGAACGGCGCATCCGGGGGCGAAGCCGGGGCATCGCCCGACGTCGCGGTCGAGGAAGCCCAGGCCGCGCCGCAGCCGGCCCAGCCCGCGGCCGACCAGACCCGGATCAGCGTGTCCCGCGGCTTCGGCAACTGGCTGGTCCGCGCCAATTGCAGCCTTGCTTTTACCTCCTACCAGACCGGCCAGCTCTTCCTCGTCGGCATGCTGCCAGGCGGCCAGGTCAGCTTCCACCAGCAGAATTACGTACGGGCGATGGGCGTGCACGCGACGCCGCAGCGTCTCTATGTCGGCTCGCTCTTCCAGGTCTGGCGCCTCGAGAACGTGCTCGCCCCGCACGAGCGCGCCAACCAGCATTTCGACCGGCTCTACGTGCCACGCAACGCCCAGACGACGGGCGATGTCGACGTGCACGAGCTCAATGTCGACAGGGCCGGGCGGGTGATCTTCGTGAACACCAAATTCTCCTGCCTGGCGACGATGAGCGTGACGCACGGCTTCAAGCCGCTCTGGAAGCCGCCATTCATCTCCCGGCTGGCCGCGGAGGATCGCTGCCATCTGAACGGCCTCGCCATGGAGGACGGGTCGCCTGCTTACGTCACCGCAGTCAGCCGCTCGGACATGATCAACGGCTGGCGCGACCGGCGCCACGAGGGCGGCGTGCTGATCGACGTGCGCGACGACCGGATCGTGACCGACCAGCTCTCCATGCCGCACAGCCCGCGCGCGACGCCGGACGGCGTCTATCTGCTGGACAGCGGCCGCGGCCAGATCGTCCGGGTGGATCCTGAGACCGGCGCCCGGACCGACATCGCCTTCTGCCCGGGCTTCCTGCGCGGGCTCGCCATCCACAACGGCTATGCGATCGCCACCGTCTCGCTGCCGCGCGACGGCGCCTTTTCCGGGCTGGCGCTGCAGGACGAGCTCAGGAAACGGGACGGCGAGCCCTGGTGCGGCGTCTGCATCGTCGACCTCAGGAGCGGCGACTTGGTGGAATGGATCCGGCTGAACGGCGCGATCAAGGAATTGTTCGACGTGGCGGTGATCCCGGACGTGCGCTGCCCGATGGCCCTCGGCGTGCAGTCCACCGACATCCAGAGCCTGATCTCCTTCGATCCCGAATTCGGCCCGCTGTCCGCACCGGCCGGCTGACCGTCAATAATAATCGGTGCGGTAGTCGTCGAACCAAGAGATGCGGAGCTGGCGGCCGTCCGGCCCGTAGCCGGCGAGGATGAAGCGGGTCTGCGGCCAGTAAGGCTGCCTGCTGCGCTCGGCGAGCTCTTCGCCCTCCACACAGGCGCCGAGGCCGGCGATCCGCTCGCCCGGATTGTCGCGCGACCAGCGCTCGAGCAGATCCCGGGAATAGAGGGTCAGCGCCAGGGCGACATGGCTGCGCCGGAAGTCGGGATCGACGGCGCCACGCAGCATCGCCAGCCGCGCCCGGACCTGCTCGACCGGCTCGATCGCCGCAGTCTGGACGCCGGCCAGCCGCTCGCCCCGATAGGCGACGGCGACCAGCTCCGCCGCGCGCTGCCCGGGCGCGACGTCCGGCGGCAGGAGCTCCAGCCGCCGCCAGAAGGCGATCGCGTCCGCCTCGATGCGCGGGTTGCGCAGCCGCCAGGCCGGGCGCAGCTCGAATCCGGGAGCTATCTCTTCCGGCCTCATGATTCGATCCGGTAATGATCGAACCAGACGACACGGACCTGCTTGCCGTCATGCGTGTAGGCGACCAGCGTCCAGCCGAAATAAGGGCCCCACGGCATGCGCGCCGCCTCGCCCCATGCGCCAGGCTCGACGAAGCCGATGAGCCCGGCGATCCTCTCGTTCGGATTCGCCTTCGACCATTGCTCGAGCATCGTCATCGTCGGCAGGGCCAGCGCGACCTGGGCGTGGGTTCGTCGGAATTCAGGCGCGGTCATGCTGCGCATCACCAGGAAGCGGGCGCGCAGGAAATCGATATATTCCACGACGCCGGTCGCGACCGCGGCGATCTGGCCTTCGCTATAGGCAGCGGCGGCCAGCTGTTTGGCCCGGTCCTCCGGCCGCACCTCCGGGGGAAGGATGTCGAGCCGCGTCCACATCTCGATGGCATCGGCCTCGATACCGGCATCATTGCGCTGCCAGGCGATGCGAATGTCGAACCCGGCGACCGACAGCGCGCCCTCTTCAGCCACCGCGTCCCCGCGCTCAGAAGCGCAGGCGGATGCCCGCGCGGCCGCCAATGCCGTCGCGCTCGCCGCCGAAGTCCAGCTCGCCGCGCGCGAAGGCCTCCAGCCGCCCGGTCGAGTAATTGAGGCCGGCGGTGATCTCGCCATAGGTGCCGGGCGCGTCCTGGGTGAGGGTGAGCGACGGCCCGAGCGTGAAGGTCGCGCTGTTGTCGCCCGAAAATTCCTCGACCGCATAGATGCCGACGAAGGGCGACCAGGTGCCGCCGCTCGCCGAGCGGAACTCGCCGCCGACCCGGAGGCCGATTGACCCGCGGAAGCTCTCGATGTCGTCGAACGACACGGCGGCGCCCGCCACCGTATAATCGTCGATGTCGACGTTCACCCAGGTCAGACTGACCGCCGGCTCGAAGAAGACGTTGCCGCTGCGGAACCGGTAACCGGCGACGCCGCGCAGGCCCCAGGCGGTGGCGTCGAACTCGGCCAGCAGGTTGGCGCCCGGCGTCGCGTCGACGTCGACCCAGTCCACCTTGGCCAGCGCGTTGAAGAAGAAGCCGCTCTCCGCGTGGAAGGCCGCATAGGCGGCGAGGTTGTAGCCGTCCATCTCGACATTGTTGAAGCTTGCGTCGAACTCTGCCTCGGACTTGCCGTAGCCGAAGCTGAGGCCGAGGATGGTGCCGCCCGCCTGATAGTCGAGGCCGGCCTGGACGCCGATATAATCCTGCTCGTAGCTGGTGTCGAAGACGGTGGTCGCGCCGCCGCCGACGAAGCTCTGGCTCGCCTCGCGGTCGACATTGCCGCCCACCACCTGGACCCAGCCGTTGAACCGGCCGCTGCCCGTGAGATGGTTGGCATGCACCGTGCCCGCGGGCTCGAGCCCGTCGCGCGCCGCCTCCAGCTGGGCGGTGATCGCGTCGGCGCTGTTGTACCAGAAATTGGTCAGCATCTCGGCCTGCTCGACCGTCTCGAACACGGGCTGGTCGGGCAGCGCCTGGAGCAGGAAATTGTTGTTCGGCCCGTCGAACAGCAGGTTGAGCCGGATATAGGGGACGTTCTGCGCGCCGCCGGCCAGGGTGAAGGCGGTGGCGCTCGTGCCGGCCGCGGCATCGACCACCAGCGTGCCCGTCAGGTTGAAGATGGGCGGGCTCAGGATGTTGGCATCGATGATCGTGGAGCCGGTCGCCGCGCCGGTGAACAGCACGTCGGCCGTGGTGGTGGCGAGGTTGACGTCGAGCTGCAGGCGGCTGCCCGCCGTGCCGACATAGGCGCCGATCACGTTCAGCGAGTCGCCGACCGCCCCGTCGCGCATGTCGATCCGGCCGGTGGCGAGATTGTTGAACGTCTCGAGCCCGGTGAAGCTCACCGCGCCACTGGTCGAGCGGACCTGGCCGCTATTGTTGAACACATCGGTGCCGGCGCCGAACAGGCTGTCGCCGATCGCGTCGAACGTGCCGGCATTGTTGACGACGTCGGCATTGTCAGTGAGGTCGATGCGGCCGCGGATCGTGCCCGCCGCGGTCGTCGCCACCGTCGCTGCGCCGCCCGTGGCCTGGACCGCGAAGCCGCCGCCCGTCGAGACGACGAGGCCGCGGACCGTGACATTGCTCGCGGTCGGGGAGGTGATGTTGATGGCGTCGCCCGCGGCGGTGACATTGGTCGCGTCGACGGTGGCAGCGCCGGCCGTCGTGATCGCTCGGATGCCGATCCCCGTGGTCGTCGTGGTCCCGGTCGTGGTGACCAGAATGTTCGCGTCCGAGATCGCATTGATGCCGATCGAGTTCGCCCCGGTGGTCGTGACGTTGCCGGAGGTGATGGTAACGGCACCGCCGGCCTGGCCGCGGATCCCCGTCGCGCCCGCCCCGCTCGTGGTGACGTTGCCGCTCGTGATCGTCACGGTTCCGGCGCCGGAGACGCCGCTGATGCCCGTGGAATTGCTGGTGACCGCGGTGCTGGTGACGGACACATTGCCGTTGCCCTGGGCGAAGATGCCGAGGGATCCGGCGCCGCTGGCGGTCACTGTGCCGCTGGTCACGGTAACACTTCCGCCCGACAGGGCACGGATGCCGTCGCTGCCCGCGCCGGTCGTCGTGATCCCGGTGCTGGCGACCGTGACGTTGCCTGTGCCATAGGCCGCAATGCCGATCGCAGTGGCACCGCTGGTATTGATCGTGCCGCTGGTTACGCTGAGCGTGCCCGCGCCGCTCTGGATCGCGGCGATGCCGACCCCGGAAGCGCCGGTGGTGGTGATCGACGTCGAGCTGATCGTCACGTTGCCGGCGACCGAGCCGACGGCGAAGATGCCGAAGCCAGCGGCCCCGGTCGTGCGGATCGCGCCGGTGCTGGTCACCTGGATATTGCCGGTGTCGGTATAGGCCGCGATGCCGTCGGCGACGGTGCCGGCGGTGTTGATCGCGCCGCTGCTCGTGATCGTGACGTCGCCGACCTCGGCCATGCCATAGAGGCCGTCGCTGTCGAGGCCGGCCGTCGTGATCGCGCTGCTGCTGGTGATCGTGACATTGCCCGAGCCGAAGGCATTGCCCTCGATGCCGGTCGCATTGTCACCAGCCGTGTTGATCGCGCCGCTGCTCGTGATCGCGATGTTGCCGACCGTCGTATAGGCGTCGATGCCGTCGCTGGCCGCGCCGGTCGTATTGACCGGCCCGGTGCTGGTGATGGTGATGTCGCCCTGGTAGCCGAAGGCGTTGATGCCGTCGCTGTCGGTGCCGGCCGTGCTGATCGCGCCGCTTGTGATCGTCGTGTCGCCGAAGAAGTTGGTCGTGTAGATCCCGCTCGCGCTGGTGGCGCCCGTGGTGGTCACGCTCGTGCTGTTGACGACGAGATTGCCGTTGATCGCCAGCGCAATGATGCCGTCGGCACCGTCGCCCGTCGTGTTGATCGTGCCGCTGGTGACGGTGACATTGCCGTTGCCCGAGGCCGCGATGCCGACCGCGCCGGCCCCGGTTGTGCTGACCGTGCCGCTGGTGATCGTCGTGTCGCCGTCCACCGCAAGGGTGAGGATGCCGGCCGCACCGGCGCCCGTCGTTGTGACCCCCGTGCTGGTCACCGAGACGTTGCCGGCGGTGTTCACCGACCCGTATATGCCGAACGCGCCATCCCCCGTCGTGCCCACCGTGCCGCTGGTGATCGTGACGTTGCCGGTGTCGGCCCCGCCATAGATGCCGACGCTGCCGACCCCCGACGTGCTGACCGTGCCGCTGGTGACGGTGACGTTGCCATGGAGCGAATAAGCGTAGATGCCGACGCTGTTCGCGCCCGCGGTCGAGACCGCGCCGCTTTCGACCTCGACATCGCCATAAGCGATCGCGCCGATACCGGTCGAGTCGATGCCCTGCGTCGTCACCGTCTCGCTGTGGATCTCGATCGTGCCGCCGGTCGCGTTGGTACCGAGGCCGGCAAGCGCGACGATGCCGTCCGCATTGGTCCCCGAGGTCGCGACCGCGCCGCTGTCGATATAGATGTCCCCGCCGCCATTGGTCTGGCCGCCGCTAAGGGCGAAAAGGCCGGTCGAGTTCGCGCCGCTCGTCGTGACGTTGACGCTGTGCAGGTCGATATAGCCATAATAGGCGTTCACGCTGATGCCGATCGAATCGGCACCCGAGGTGACCACCGTCCCGCTGATGACGCGCGCATCGGTGAAGGCATTGGCGATGATGCCCGGGCTGTTCGCGCCAGCGGTCGTGGCGGTATTGCTGGTGATCTGGACCCAGCCGTTCGCCGAGGTGCCCTGCACGGCAGGGCTGTTGACGCCGCCCGTCATGCTGGTCCCGCTGACCACGGTGACGCCCGGGCCGACGCCGATCACGTTCTGCGGTCCGGGGGGCGCCAGCATCGGCGCACCCGGGGGGCCCGGGGGGGCCGGGGGCGGCGGCACGAAGCCGGTCTGGACCGCGGAGACGCCGGGCGAATTGTCGCCGGTCGTCTGGACGGTTCCGACGTTCACCGCCACCGTGCCGGCGCCGGTGACGGAGACGGCCGGACTGTTGTCGCCGCCGGTAAAGATGGAACCGATGTTCAGATAGACGGAATCGGCCACGCCCGTGACGGAGACGGCGGGGCTGTTGTCGCCCAGCGTGCTGACCGAATCGAGGATGATCGACACCGACGTATCCGCCGTCGAGGGGAAGATCGGGTTGGTGACGGTCGCCAGCACGCCGATGCTCCCGAGGCCCTGTGTCGCCACGGAACCGCCGGTGATCTCGATCGTGCCGCCCGTCGAGGTCGCGATAATGCCCGGGCTACCGTCGCCCAGGGTAGCAAGCGTGCCCACGTCGATCGAGATCGGCCCGGCTTCGCCGGAGGTCAGGCCGGCGCTGGCAGTGGCCAGGATGCCGGGCGAATTGAGTCCGGTGGTGAGCACGTTGCCGCTGCTGACGGAAACCGAGCCGCCGCCGTATTTGCCGCCGACCGTGGCGATGATGGCCGGGGAGTTGTCGCCCTGGGTGATCACGCCGTTGGTCGTCACGCTGACCGCGCCGACGGCGTAGGACGAGCCGCTCGAGGCGCCCGCGATCACGCCGGGCGAGCTCGTACCGAGCGTCGCGACCTGGTCCGCGACGACCTGCGTGCCGCCGCGGCTCTGGGCAAAGATCCCGGGTGAAAGGTTGCCGATGGTCAGCACGTCGTCGACGCCGGCGTAGACCGTGCCCGACGCCGATGTGGCAAAGATGCCGGGCGTCCCGTCCAGCGTCGAGTTGATGAAGGTGCTGGTCCGTCCCTCGATGCGCAGGTCGACGCCGGGGACGCCGGCGCTCGTCTCTACGCCCTGGCCGACGAGCGTGCCCGGTTGCAGGACGATGGTCAGATCCTCGACGGCGCCCGGATAGTTGATCCCGCCCGGATAGGGATTGCCGGCGGGCGTGCAGGTGACGGTGCTGCCGGGCCCCGGCGGCGGGACACCGCATTCCTGCTGTGCCATCGCGGCCGACGGCAGGGCAGCATAGACCAGCAAGCTGGTGCCGATCAGCAGCGCCTTGCGCCGCGCCCCCGCGATGCGGGAGGCCCTTTCGCTGGAATTCAAGGAAAAAACATCGCCCTGAACCGGCATGAAAGCCTCCCACCGTTCATTGTCGCCAGAATCAAACGTCCCGGCGCTGTTTCGGGGGGTTAACGGATCGACGGCAGCTTGCCTAGTCGAATTGGCGGAAAACCGCGGAAATTCTGTCGAATATTTAAACATTGTTACGAGGACTTGACCTTGTCCTCTCACAGGATAGTTTAGTCCTAAATCAATCGGAGGACGGGATGCGGATTGCGTGCCTCGGCGGCGGGCCGGCCGGACTCTATTTCGCCATCTCGATGAAGCTGCGCGATCCCGCGCACCGGATCGACGTCTTCGAGCGCAACCGCCCCGGCGACACGTTCGGCTGGGGGGTCGTCTTCTCCGACCAGACGGTCGAGAATCTGATGGCCAACGACCCGGTCTCCGGCGCGGTGATCAGCGGGGAATTCGCGCACTGGGACGATATCGAAGTCCATATCCACGGCCAGACGATCCGCTCCTCCGGCCACGGCTTCATCGGCATCGGCCGCAAGCGGCTGCTCAACATCCTCCAGGAACGGGCGCGCGCGCTCGGCGTCGGGCTTCATTTCGAGCATGAGGCGAGCGCCGATCTCGCCGACTGGGCCGACTATGACCTCGTCATCGCCGCCGACGGCGCCAACAGCCGCATCCGCGATCGTTATGCCGACCATTTCGGCGTGGACGTCCAGGTCCGCCGCAACAAATTCTTCTGGTTCGGCACGGCCAGGATATTCGAGGCCTTCACCTTCGCCTTCGAGCAGACCGAGGCCGGCTGGGTCTGGGCGCACGCCTATCGCTTCGACGACGACCTCTCGACCTTCATCGTCGAGATGGACCCGGAGACCTGGGCGGGGCTCGGCCTCGATGCGATGGACCAGCCGGAGGCGATCGCGCTCTGCGAGCGGATCTTCGCCCGCTATCTGGACGGGAACGCGCTCGTCTCCAACGCCACCCACCTGCCCGGCCCGCAGGCCTGGCTGACCTTCCGCCGCATCGTCTGCGAGCGCTGGGACTACGGCAAATTGATCCTGCTCGGCGACGCCGCCCATACCGCCCATTTCTCGATCGGCTCGGGCACCAAGCTGGCGCTGGAGGATGCGATCAAGCTGGCGGAGGTGCTGAACCGGCCCGGCCTCGGCCGCGACGCCGCGCTCGCCGAATATCAGGCGGAGCGGAACCTCGAGGTGCTGAAGCTGCAGAACAGCGCCCGCAACTCCACCGAATGGTTCGAGACGCTGGACCGCTATCTCCATTTCGAGCCGATCCAGTTCGCTTATTCGCTGCTCACCCGCTCGCAGCGCGTCAGCCACGAGAATCTGCGCCTGCGCGACCGGGACTGGCTCGAGGGCGTGGAGCGCTGGTTCCTAGCGAAGGCGCGCGGCCGCCCCGCGAACGACCCCGCCCCGCCCATGTTCGCGCCTTTCCGCCTCAGGGAGATGGAGCTGGCCAACCGCGTCGTCGTCTCTCCCATGGCCATGTATTCTGCGAAGGACGGCCTGCCGGACGACTTCCATCTCGTCCATTACGGCGCGCGGGCCCAGGGCGGCGCGGGCCTGCTCTATACGGAGATGACCTGCGTCTCCCCCGAGGCACGGATTACCCCGGGCTGCACCGGCATGTACGCGCCGGAGCATGTGGCGGCCTGGCGAAGGATCGTCGACTTCGTCCATGCCAACAGCCAGGCCAGATTCTGCCTGCAGCTCGGCCATAGCGGCCCCAAGGGCAGCACCAGGGTCGGCTGGGAGGGCTATGACGTGCCGCTGGACAGCGGCAACTGGCCGGTCATGGCGGCGAGCGACGTGCCCTGGAGCCCCGACAACCAGGTGCCGCGCCCGGTGACCCGCGCGGACATGGACCGGGTGATCGGCGAGTTCGTCGCGTCGGTCCGGATGGGCCTGGAGGCGGGGTTCGACATGATCGAGCTGCACGCCGCCCACGGCTATCTGCTCTCGAGCTTCATCACCCCGCTGACCAACAAGCGCACGGATGAATATGGGGGGAGCCTGGAGAACCGGCTGCGCTTCCCGCTGGAGGTGTTCCGGGCGATGCGGGCGGCCTGGCCCGAGGACCGGCCGATGTCTGTCCGCATCTCGGCCAATGACTGGATGGGGGAGCTCGGCATCCGGCCCGACGACGCGGTGGAGATCGGCCGCGCCTTCTGGGCCGCCGGCGCCGACCTGATCGACGTCTCCGCCGGGCAGACCTGGGCCGATTGCCAGCCGATCTACGGGCGCATGTTCCAGACCCCCTTTGCCGACCAGGTCCGCAACGAGGGCCGCGTCACGACCATGGCGGTCGGCAACATCTACGAGCCCGACCATGTCAACTCGATCCTTGCCGCCGGCCGCGCCGATCTGGTCGCGCTCGCCCGGCCGCACCTGATAGATCCGAGCTGGACGCTCCGCGCCGCTGCGCAGCAGGATTATCGCCGCGTCGCCGTGCCGCCGCCCTATCTTGGCGGCATGGCCCAGCTCGCCCGCAACCTGCAGCGCGAGGCGGAGCTCAAGGCATGAGGCTGGCCGGGCAGCATGCGATCGTCACCGGCGGCGGCACCGGCATCGGCGCCGCCATCGCCGCGGCGCTGGAGGCCGAAGGCGCGGCCGTCAGCCGGGTCGGCCGCAGGCCGGAGAAGCTGGGGCCAAACGGCGTCGCCGCCGACGTGACGGACCGGGCGCAGGTCGACGCCGCCTTCGCCGCCGCACGGGAGCGCCACGGCCCGGTCGCGATCCTCGTCAACAATGCCGGCCAGGCGGGGGGCGAGCCCTTCGCCCGGATCAGCGCCGAGCTCTGGCGGGATCGGCTGGCGGTCAATCTCGACGGCGCCTTCCACTGCTGCCAGGCCGCCCTCGCCGACCTGCTGGCCGCGGAACGGGGCCGGATCGTCACCATCGCCTCGACCGCGGGCCTGCGCGGCTACGCCTATACCGCGCCCTATGTCGCGGCGAAGCACGGCGCGGTCGGGCTGATGCGCGCTTTGGCGGTGGAATTCGCGAAGACCGGGCTTACCGCCAATGCCGTCTGCCCCGGCTTCACCGACACCGACCTCGTCGCCGGCGCCATCGCGAACATCCAGGCGAAAACCGGCCGCAGCGAGGCCGAGGCGAAAGCGGAGCTGGCCCGGCTCAACCCCTCCGGCCGGCTGATCGCGCCCGCCGAGATCGCCGCGCTGGTGCTCGAGCTCGTCCTCTCCGAGCGCAATGGCGAGGCGGTGGAGCTCGCATGACCGAGGCCGTGGCGATCCGCGAGAAGCATGACGGCGCGCTCGACGGCGGCGCCGGCGTCCGGCTCTGGCTCAGATTGCTCTCCTGCACGATGGCGATAGAGAAGGACGTGCAGCGCCGGCTCGGGCGGCAGGGCGCGACGCTTGCCCGCTTCGACGTGCTCGCCGCGCTCGACCGCGAAGGCGACGGCATGACCATGGGCGCGCTCTCCCGCGCCCTGCTCGTCTCCAACGGCAACGTCACCCAGCTCGTCCAGAAGCTGGCCAGGGACGGGCTGGTCGCGATCGCCCCCTCCCCGTCCGACCGGCGCGCCTCGATCGTCCGGCTCACACCCAGGGGCCGGACGGAGTTCGATGGCCTCGCCGCCGCCCATCAAGACTGGATCGACGGCCTGCTGGCGGCGATGGATGCGGAAAGCCGCGAAACCCTCTATCAGGCGCTTGGCGCGCTCAAGCGATCGATCGCGAAAGGACAGCAGCTTGGATCCTGAAGCTTTCAGCCCCGCGCATTTCCAATGGGATTATGCGGACGGCGTCGCCACGGTCACGCTGAACCGGCCCGAGCGGAAGAACCCGCTGACCTTCGAATCCTATGCCGAGCTGCGCGATACCTTCCGGGCCCTGGTCCATGCGAAGCAGGTCAAGGCGGTCGTCGTCGCCGGCGCGGGCGGCAATTTCAGCTCGGGCGGCGACGTCCACGAGATTATCGGCCCGCTGACCGAAATGGAGATGCCGGGTCTGCTCGATTTCACCCGGATGACCGGCGATCTGGTCAAGGCGATGCGCGCCTGCCCGCAGCCGATCATTGCCGCGCTGGAAGGGGTCTGCGTCGGCGCCGGCGCGATCGTCGCCATGGCCTCCGACATCCGCATCGCCGCGCCGGGGACGAAGACCGCCTTCCTGTTCACCCGCGTCGGCCTCGCCGGCTGCGACATGGGCGCCTGCGCGATCCTGCCCCGCATCATCGGTCAGGGCCGCGCCTCGGAACTGCTTTTCACCGGCCGGGTAATGAGCGCCGAGGAAGGCGAGAAATGGGGCTTTCACAATAAGTTGGCGGACGCTCCTCTGGCCGAAGCGCAGGCGCTCGCCCGGAGCCTCGCCAGCGGCCCGACCTTCGCCCACGGCATCACCAAGACGCAGCTCAATACGGAATGGGCGGTGAGCCTGGAGACGGCGATCGAAATGGAGGCGCAGGCGCAGGCGATCTGCATGGCCACCAACGACTTCCGCCGGGCCTTCGAAGCCTTCGCCGAGAAGCGCCAGCCGGAATTCCGGGGCGACTGATGGCCGACCGGAGCTTCCTCGACTGGCCCTTTTTCGATGACGAGCACAGGCGGCTCGCCGCCGACCTTGAGAAATGGTGTGAAGCCGAGCTCGGCCATGGCCATGGCGAGGACGTGGATGCTGCATGCCGCGCTTTGGTACGCAAGCTCGGCCAGGGCGGCTGGCTCCGCTATTGCGTCCCGGCAGCCTGGGGCGGCGTGCACGAAAATCTCGACGTCCGCTCGCTCGCCCTGATCCGCGAGACCCTCGCCCGCCATGACGGCCTCGCCGATTTCGCCTTCGCCATGCAGGGCCTCGGCTCGGGCACGATCAGCCTGTTCGGCTCCGAAGCTCAGAAGCAATCTTATCTTCCGGCGGTCGCCCGCGGCGAAAAGATCGCGGCCTTCGCGCTCACCGAGCCGACGTCCGGCTCGGACGTCGCCAATCTGGAGACGCGGGCCGATGCAGACGGCAACGGTTACGTGATCGACGGGGCCAAGACCTACATCTCGAATGGCGGCATCGCCAATTTCTACGTGCTCTTCGCGCGCACCGGCGAGGCGCCCGGCGCGAAGGGTGTCTCCGCCTTCATCGTCGATGCCGGGACCACCGGCCTCGACGCGAGCGAGCGGATTCAGGTGATCGCCCCGCACCCGCTGGCCATGCTGAAATTCACCGCCATGCACTTGCCGGCCGATGCCCTGCTCGGGACGCGCGGCGAGGGCTTCAAGCAGGCCATGGCGACGCTGGACGTGTTCCGCACCACCGTTGGCGGTGCCGCGCTCGGCTTCGCCCGCCGCGCGCTCGACGAGGCCACGCAGCGCGCCCTCACCCGCAAGTCGATGGGCGCCACGCTTGCCGACAATGCGATCGTCCAGGCCCTGCTCGCCGAGATGGTGCTGGACGTCGATGCCGCCGCCTTGCTCGTCTACCGTGCCGCCTGGGTCCGCGACGTCCAAGGCCGGCGCAACAGCCGCGAGGCCGCGCTCGCCAAATTGCAGGCGACCGACGGGGCCCAGGCCGTGATCGACAAGGCGGTGCAGATTTTCGGCGGCCTCGGCGTCACCGTCGGCGTTCCGGTCGAGAGCCTCTACCGCGAGATCAGGGCGCTGCGCATCTACGAGGGCGCATCCGAGGTGCAGAAGGTGGTGATCGCCCGCAACCATCTGGCGGAGTTCGGCCGATGAGGACTCTGCTGCCACCCGGCTGGCCCCGCCCCAAAGGCTATGCGAACGGCATTTCGGCACGCGGCCGGCTGATCGCTACGGCGGGCGTCGTCGGCTGGAATGCGGAGGAGCAGTTCGAGACGGACGATCTCGCGGGCCAGTTCCGGCAGGTGCTCCTCAACACGCTCGCCATCCTCGCCGAGGACGGCGCCGGCCCGGAGCATATCGTCCGCATGACCTGGTACGTCACCGACATCGAAGCCTATCGAAACGGCCTTGCCGGCATCGGCGCCGCCTGGCGGGAGCTGATCGGCCGGAACTATCCCGCCATGGCCGTTGTCGGCGTCACGGCCCTGGTCGAGCCGCGCGCGAAGATCGAGATCGAGACGCTCGCGGTGGTGCCCGAATGACCGACAATTTCATCCGCGACCTTCTGCCGCCGCCCGAGGCGCAGCCCGAATTCCTGTTCACCCTCCCCGAGCTCCAATATCCCGAGCGCCTGAACGCCGCCGTCGAGCTGATCGACCGGCAGGATCCGGACGCGCTCGCCGTGATCAACGACGCGGGCAGCTGGACCTTCGGCGAGATGAAGGATCTGTCGGACCGGATCGCCCGCCTGCTGGTCGAGCGCGAGGGCCTGGTTCCCGGCAACCGCGTCTTCCTGCGCGGCCCCAACAATGCGATGCTGTTCGCCTCATGGCTCGGGGTGCTGAAGGCGGGCGGCGTGGTCGTCACCACGATGCCGATGCTCCGCCCAGGCGAGATCGCCACGATCCTCGAGCGCGCGCGGATCAGCCACGCCATCGTCGACGCCCGCTTCCGCGCCGATTTCGACGCGGCCGGCGGCACCGGGTCGATCATCGCCTATGACGGCGACAACGGCTTTCCCGGCCTCGAGGAGATCGCGCCGGGCTTCACCCCGGTCGACACCGGCCGCGACGACGTCGCCCTCGTCGCCTTTACGTCGGGGACGACCGGCAATCCCAAGGGCTGCGTCCATTATCACCGCGACATCCTCGCCCCCGCCGACAGCTTCGCCCGCCATTTGCTGGCGCCCGCGCCCGGCCAGCGCTGGGCCTGCTCGGCGCCGATCGCCTTCACCTTCGGGCTGGGCATGCTGCTGATTTTCCCCTGGCGCTTCGGCGGCGCCGCGGTGACGATCGAGACGCCGGGACCGGGACCGCTGCTCGACGCCATCGCCCGCCACAAGGTCACCAATCTCGCCACCGCGCCCACCGCCTACAAGGCGATCCTCTCCATGCTGAACGGGCATGACATCTCCACGCTCAGGACCTGCGTCTCGGCGGGCGAGCATCTGCCCGCGGCGACCTGGCAGGCCTGGCAGGCGAAGACCGGGATCGCGATCGTTGACGGCATTGGCGCAACCGAGATGATGCACATCTTCATCTCCGCCTCGGGCGACGACATCCGCCCGGGCGCAACCGGCAAGGCGGTGCCCGGCTATGTCGCGACCGTGCTCGACGAGGACAACCGGCCCATGGCCGAAGGCACCGGCCGCCTCGCCGTGAAAGGGCCCACGGGCTGCCGCTACTTCGACGACTCGCGCCAGGCCAATTATGTCGTCGACGGCTGGAACGTCACCGGCGACACCTACCGCAAGGATGCCGACGGCTATTTCTGGTACCTCGCCCGCTCCGACGACATGATCATCTCCTCGGGCTACAATATCGCCGCGCCCGAGGTGGAGAATGCGCTCTATGCGCATGAGGCGGTGCAGGAATGCGCGGTGGTCGGCATCCCCTGCGAGGAGCGCGGCCAGAAGGTGAAGGCCTTCGTCGTCCTGGCCCCCGGCTGGGCGCCGGACGCGGGGACCGTGACCGCGCTGCAGGACCATGTGAAGGCGGTGATCGCGCCGTACAAATATCCGCGCGAGGTCGCGTTCGTTGAGGCGCTGCCGAAGACCGCGACCGGTAAATTGCAGCGTTTTGCGCTGCGCGAGCTCTAGGCCGGCAAAAGGCCACAATTCCTCCCACGGCCCGCCGCAATTCGGGTCGAGCGTCGCCACCATAACGGGAGGAAAAACAATGAAAAAACTGCTGATCGCAGCGCTTGTCGCGGGACAGATTCTGGGCGCCGCCGCGCCCGCCATGGCCCAGGGCTCCGGCACCAGCCGCGACCTGGAGACGGGCGCGTTCGGCGGTGTCCGCCTGCGCATCCCTTTTGGCGGCTCCCGGGACGAGCGGGCCAGCGCCAGCCTGGCCTTCGCGCCGACCATGCGCGCCGAATATAGCGACGGCCGCGCCCGCACCCATATCGGCGAGGGGTTCGAATTCGGGGTGAACGACCGGGGCACCGTGCGGTTCTCGCTGGCCGGGACGCCGGTCAACCGGCTGGTCCAGGGGCGGGGCGGCCCGGAGGGGCGGCGCATGGGCGTCTCGACCCTTGGTTGGGTCGCGATCGGCGCCGGCACCGTGGTCGTGCTGGTCGGCGGCTTCTACTGGTGGCTGATGGAGGAATCCGAGTGCGACCCGGGCGAGTGCTGACTCGCGCCTGATCGACACGCGGCGGACCCGAATCCGCCATTGGGGGAAGATATTCGATGAAGAAATTGCTGATCGCCGCGCTCGTCGCGGGGCAGACCTGCGCTGCCACCACGCCCGCTTTCGCGCAGGGCTATGCACCGGCACACGACACGGAAATGGGGATGTTCAGCGGCGTCCGGATCCGCATCCCGTTCGGCGGCGGCGCCCGGGCGCCGATCCGCGCCGGCCTCGCCTTCGCGCCGACCGCCCGCACCGATTATCAGGACGGCCGCGTCCGCACCCGGATCGGCGAGGGCCTCGAATTCGGCGTCAACGGCCGCGAGCCGCTGCAATTCTCGCTGGCGGGAACGCCGGTCAACCGCCTCGCCCAGGGCCGCGCCGGCCCCGACGGGCAACGGCTGGGCGTCTCGACCATCGGCTGGATTGCGATCGGCGTCGGCGCCACCCTCGTAATCCTGGTGACCGCCACCGCGATCTGCATGTCCGATTCGGAGTGCAATCCCAGCGAATAGGGGGCCGGTCAGGCGTCCATCGGCACGTAATCCGGCAGGGCCTCGACCCGCTTCAGCCAGGCTCGCACCGCTGGACGGTCCGTCAGGCTGAAGCCCCCGCCCTCGGCGACATGAGTGTAGGCGTAGAGCGCGATGTCGGCGAGCGTCACGCTGTCGCCGACCAGCCAGTCGCGGGTGGCGAGATGCTCGTCCAGCAGCGCCAGCGCCGCCTCGCCGGCAGCCTTCTTGGCGGGGAATTGCGCGCGCTGCAGCTCGCTCCAGTTCGCCTCACCGATCCAGCCGTGCCAGAAGCGCAGGGTCGCGACATTGGGCTCGTGATTATATTGTTCCCAGAACAGCCAGCGCAGCATGTCGGCCCGGTCGAACCGGTCCTCGGGGATCAGCCAGGTGCTGTCGGCGAGGTAGCAGCAGGCCGCGTTGCTTTCCGGGATGAAGCGGGCGCCGTCCTGCAGCACGGGGATCCGGCCGTTGGCGTTGACGTTCGCCAGGAAGTCGGCCGTCCGGGTCTCGCCGGCCATGATGTCATATTCGCGCCGCTCCAGCGCCAGGCCGAGCAGCGCCGCGGTCAGCCTGACCTTGTAGCAATTTCCCGAGGCGGCATATTCGTGAAGGACCAGGTCGCTCATTCATCATTCTCCCCTCCCGCGCCCATGCCAGCGGCGGCAGGGCCGGTCCAAATGAATGAAGCGGCCGGCGCATAAGCGGCCTTTATCGCCGCTCCCGGCTCAGACGGTCAGGACGATCTTTCCGACATGCTCGCCCGCCTCCATCAGCCGGTGCGCCTCGGCCGCCTCGGCGAGCGGGAAGGTCGTGTGAATGACAGGCTTCAGCCGTCCTTCCTCGACGAACGGCCAGACGCTGCGCGCAATCTCATCGGCGACCAGCGACTTGAAGGCGACCGGCCGGGGCCGCAGCGTCGAGCCGGTCAAGGTCAGGCGGCGCATCATCAGGCTGGCGATGTTGATCTCGGCGCTGGCCCCGCCCTGGACCGCGATCGAGACATGACGGCCGTCCTCGGCCAGGCAGTCCAGATTGCGCGGCAGATAGTCGCCGCCGACCATGTCGAGGACGATATTGACCCCCCTCCCCTCGGTCAGCCGCTGCACCTCGGCGACGAAGTCATGGGTCCGGTAGTTGATCGCCTCGGCGGCCCCCAGTTCCAGCGCCCGCGCGCATTTCCCGTCGCTGCCGCAGGTGACGATGATCCTGAGGCCGAACAATTGCCCCAGCGCGATCGCCATCGTGCCGATGCCGCTGGTGCCACCATGGACGAGCACGGCCTCGCCCTCCATCGCATAGGCACGCTCGAACAGGTTGCTCCAGACGGTGAACAGGGTCTCGGGCGTGGCCGCCGCCTCGACCATATTGAGCGTGGCCGGCACGGGCAGACACTGACCGACCGGCGCAGTGCAATATTCGGCATAACCGCCGCCTGCGACGAGCGCGCAGACCGGCTGGCCGACCAAAGCCTTCGGCACCTCCTCGCCGACTGCGGCGACGATGCCCGCCACTTCCAGCCCCGGGATCGAGGGCGCGCCCGGCGGCGGCGGATAGAGGCCGCGCCGCTGGATCACGTCCGGGCGGTTCACGCCCGCCGCCGCGACCCGGACCAGCACCTCGCCTGTCTCCGGCTTCGGCACCGGCCGGCGAACCGGGATCAGCACCTCCGGTCCGCCCGGTCCGGCCGGGTCGATCGCGCTCATTTCCTCTGGCATTTCTTCCGGCAACGCCGTCATTCCCCCGGTCCGTTTCGTCGCAAAGCCCCGGCGGGTTTATTGACTTGGGCGTGCCGTCGGTCAACGCTGCAGCCATGGATCTCGATGACCTGTTTCCGGACAAGCCGGACGATCCGCTGACGCTGCTGACGAAGCAGGACCTCGATCCCCTGTCGGTCGAGGAGCTGAGCGCGCGGATCGAGATCCTGGAAGGCGAGATCGCGCGGGTGAAGGCAAAGCTGGACGCCTCGATCAGCTTCCGCGCGAGCGCCGACGAGCTGTTCAAGCGATGATCCTGCGACGTCCTCGCGGCGGCTGGAACAGCCCCCGACGGTCGGACGTCTTGATCGTGGCCGGTCGAAACCCGAAATTAACCATGTGGCCCCACGGTAGTCGGGGGTCCTGAGGAGTACATCAATGCCTTCATTCGCCCGCGAGCTCGAACAGACGCTCCACAACGCCCTCGCCGAGGCGAGCGGCCGTCGCCATGAATATGCGACGCTGGAGCATCTCCTGCTCGCCCTTATCGAGGATGTTCACGCCGGTCGCGTGATGGAGGCCTGCGGGGTCAATACGGGCGAACTGCGCGATGCGGTGCGGCATTATCTCGACAACGAGCTCGAGGCGCTGAAGGTCGACCAGGAGACGGACCCCTCCCCGACCAGCGGCTTCCAGCGCGTCGTCCAGCGCGCCATCCTCCACGTCCAGTCCTCGGGCCGCGACGAAGTGACCGGCGCCAACGTGCTCGTCGCGCTCTTCTCCGAGCGGGAGAGCTATGCGGTCTATTTCCTGCAGCAGCAGGACATGAGCCGGCTCGACGCGGTGACCTATATCTCGCACGGCGTCGGCAAGGGCGAACCCAGCCAGGCGCAGCCCTCCGAGACGAAGAGCACCGACGAGCCCAAGACCGAGGAAGGCAAGAAGAAGCCGGAATCGGCGCTCAAGCAGTTCACCGTCAACCTCAACGAGAAGGCCGAGGAAGGCCGCGTCGATCCGCTGATCGGCCGGGGGCCCGAGGTCGACCGGACCGTCCAGATCCTCTGCCGCCGCTCGAAGAACAACCCGCTCTATGTGGGGGATCCCGGCGTCGGCAAGACCGCCATCGCCGAGGGCCTCGCCCGCAAGATCGTCGAGGGCGACGTCCCCGACGTGCTGAAACCCGCCATCATCTATTCGCTCGACATGGGCGCGCTGCTGGCTGGCACCCGCTATCGCGGCGATTTCGAGGAGCGGCTGAAGGCGGTGGTGAACGAGCTGGAGAAGCTTCCCCACGCCGTCCTGTTCATCGACGAGATCCACACCGTGATCGGCGCCGGCGCCACCTCCGGCGGCGCGATGGACGCCTCGAACCTGCTCAAGCCGGCCCTCTCCAACGGGGCGATTCGCTGCATCGGCTCGACCACCTACAAGGAATTCCGCAACCATTTCGAGAAGGACCGGGCCCTGCTCCGGCGCTTCCAGAAGATCGACGTCAACGAGCCGACGCTCGACGACACGATCAAGATCCTCGGCGGCCTGCGCTCGGCCTTCGAGGAGCATCACAGCGTCAAATACACGCCCGACGCGATCAAGGCGGCGGTGGAGCTCTCGGCCCGTTACATCAACGACCGCAAGCTGCCCGACAAGGCGATCGACGTGATCGACGAGGTCGGCGCGATGCAGATGCTGGTGCCCCCGTCGCGGCGCAAGAAGACGATCACCGTAAAGGAGATCGAGGCGGTCATCTCGACCATGGCGCGCATCCCCGCGAAGAGCGTATCCAGCGACGACAAGAAGGCGCTGGAGCATCTCGACAAGGATCTGAAGCGCGTCGTCTTCGGCCAGGACAAGGCGATCGAGGTCCTCTCCTCGGCGATCAAGCTTTCGCGCGCGGGCCTCCGCGATCCCGACAAGCCGATCGGCAACTACCTCTTCTCCGGCCCGACCGGCGTCGGCAAGACCGAGGTGGCGCGCCAGCTCGCCTCGATCATGGGCATCCCGCTGCAGCGCTTTGACATGTCCGAATATATGGAGCGCCACTCGGTCAGCCGGCTGATCGGCGCGCCTCCCGGCTATGTCGGCTACGACCAGGGCGGCCTCCTGACCGACGCGGTCGACCAGCATCCGCACAGCGTGCTCCTGCTTGATGAGATCGAGAAGGCGCATCCGGACCTGTTCAACATCCTCCTCCAGATCATGGACAATGGCCGGCTCACCGACCATCACGGCAAGACGGTCGATTTCCGCAACGTGATCCTGATCATGACCACCAATGCCGGCGCCGCCGACATGGCGAGCGAGGCGATCGGCTTCGGCAACCTCACCAAGGAGGATGCCCAGGACGAGGCGGTGAAGCGGATGTTCACGCCAGAATTCCGCAACCGGCTCGATGCGATCGTGCCCTTCGCCTATCTGCCGACCGAGGTCGTCGCCCGCGTCGTCGACAAGTTCATCCTGCAGCTCGAACTCCAGCTGGCGGATCGCAACGTCCATATCGAGCTGGACGACGAGGCCCGCGCCTGGCTGACCCAGCGCGGCTATGACAAGCTCTACGGCGCGCGGCCGATGGGGCGCCTGGTGCAGGAGAAGATCAAGCAACCGCTCGCCGAGGAATTATTGTTCGGCAAGCTCGTCCATGGCGGCGAGGTCAAGGTCCGTATCAAGGACAATGCGCCGGGCTTCGAGATCGCCTCGGCGCCGCCCAAGCCGCCCAAGGGCAAGAAGAAGGCCGGCGGCAAGACCAAGCCGGCGGACCAGACGGAAGAGCAGGCTTAGGCAAAAGGCCCTCCCCTCGCGGAGGGCCTTTTCGCATCGGCGGTCCGCCCTTTCGGCAAGGCCGGCGGGACTCCCGCTTTGCCGCGCAGGGGTCTAGGCTCGGCCGACCCCCAACGCCGGAGCAGCCGCCATGACCGACCTCGTCTTCTACACCAATCCCCAGTCCCGCGGCCGCGTGATCCGCTGGATGCTGGAGGAGGTCGGGGCGCCCTACGAGACCAGGGTTGTCGACTATGCGGTGATGAAGGGGGCCGATTATCTCGCCATAAATCCGATGGGCAAGGTCCCCGCCATCACCCATGGCGGCGAGGTGGTGACGGAGACGCCGGCGATCTGCGCCTATCTCGCCGATGCCTTTCCCGAGGCCGGCCTGATCCCGCCCGCGGGCCACCGGAAGCGCGCCGCTTATTATCGCTGGCTGTTCTTCGCCGCCGGCCCGGTCGAGGCCGCGGTCACCAACAAGGCGCTCAAGATCGAGATCAATGAGGAGCAGAGCCGCTTCGTCGGTTATGGGAATTTCGACGCCGCGATCGACGCGCTCGAGCATGCGCTGCGCCCCGGCCCCTATATTTGCGGCGACCAGTTCACCGCCGCCGACCTCTATCTCGGCTCGCAGATCGGCTATGGCATGCTGTTCGGGACGATCGAGAAGCGCCCGCTGTTCGAGGATTATTTCGCCCGCATCCAGGCCCGGCCGGCGGCGATCCGGGCGCGCGAGCTGGACGACGCTTTGATGGCGCCGGCCGCCTGATCCGGCCGGGGAACGGGAGGACGCCATGAAACGGGATGTCGAGCGCCAGGCGATCGATCTCTACGACCGCTTCACCCACGAGGGCATGGACCGCCGCGTCTTCATGGCGAAGCTGACCCGCATCGCCGGCAGCGCCGCCGCCGCGAGCGCCCTGCTCGCCGACGTCGCCTGCAAGGCGGAGAGCCAGCCGCAGGTCGCCGTCGACGACAGTCGCGTGAATGGCACGGAACTGACCTGGGAGCCGCGCCCCGGCCGCCATTATCGCGGCTATCGCGTCATACCCACGATGCAGGACCGGCGCGGGCTGCTGCCGGTGGTCATGGTCATCCACGAGAATCGCGGCCTCAACGACCATATCCGCGATGTCGCCCGCCGCTTCGCCCTGGCCGGCTTCGAGGCCGTGGCGCCGGACTGGCTGAGCCCGGCCGGGGGCACGCCCGCCGGCGACGATGATCGGGCCCGGACGATGATCGGCCAGCTCGACATGGCGGAGACGGTGGCCGATGGCGTCGCGACGATCGGCTGGCTGGGCACGGGACGGGGCACCGAGCGCAAGGTCGGGATCGTCGGCTTCTGCTGGGGCGGCGCGCTGGTCGACCGGCTTGCCGTGGCCTCGGGCGAGACGCTCTCGGCGGCAGTTTCCTATTATGGCCCCGCCCCTGCTCCGGTCGAGGCGGCGCGCGTGCGGGCGCCGATGCTCATTCACCTTGCCGGGCTGGACAATCGGGTGAATGGGACGGCGAAGCCGTTCGCCGCCGCGCTCCAGGCCGCGGGCCGCCAAGTCACTCTGGTCGAGCATCCGAACGTCGATCACGCCTTCAACAACGACACCTCGGCCGCGCGCTACAATCGCGAGGCGGCGACGCGGGCCTGGGAGCAGACGCTGGCGTTCTTCCGCCAGCACCTGCGCTGATCAGAACGAGGTTTCGCCCTCGCGGCTCGGCCCGCCCGACGCCTCGGGGCCGGTTGCCGGCTCGCGCTCCACCTGCTCCTGGCGTGCCTGCCAGCGCTCGCGGCGGGCCTCCCGCCAGCGGCGGAAGCGCTCCTGCCGGACCGTCCTTTCCTCCTCCGTGAGCGGCGACATGCCGGCCTGACGCTGCGCGCGCCATTCCCGCATTCGTTCGCGCCGGGCGGCGCGCTCTTCGGGGGTGGGCGGCATGCCGGCCATGCGCCGCTCCCGCCATTCGCGCATCGCGGCGCGCTGCCCGGGGGTGAGCGGAAGGCCGGCGCGCTGCTGGGCGCGCCAGCGCCGCATCCGGTCCTGCTGGGCGACGAAGGCTTCCCGTCCCTCCGGCGTGGCGAGCGCCGCCCGCCGCGCCTCCCGGCGCGCATGCTGGCGCTGCAGCCACTCGGCGCGCTGCTCGGGCGTCGCTTCCTGCCAGCGTTCGGCGCGGCGGCGCAGGCGACGCTCGATCCGGTCGGCGCCGGGCGTAGGCAGGCCCATGGCCCGCCGCGCATCGATGATCCGCTGCGCGATGAACAGCCGGCGCCACGGCCCGGGCTGCCGGTACAGGGCGTCCTCGGGCTTCGGCCCGGCCGCGGCGGTCTGGACCGGCGCAGCGGGCGTGGCAGCAGGCCCGGCGGCGCGGCGCGGCGGCTCCGCCTGCTTCGGCTCAGGCGCCTTCTCCTCGGCGAAGAAGACCGCGGCGATCTTCTGCGGGATGGGCACGCCGGCGAGCGTGGCAGCGACGGCGCTGGTGAAGACCAGGCCCAGCCCGACCGTCCCGGCGAGCAACGGCCGCCGCAGCCAGCGCCCGCGCCGGTCCCGCCGGGCGGCGGCGCGGCGGGCATGCGCCACGCGCGGCTCCTGCGGCGCCGCGGCGGCCGCCTCGAGCACGCGCGCGGCGAGACCGGCCGGAACCGGCGGCGCCGGCGGCAGGTCCCGCAGCAGCGCGTCCAGCCGCGGATCGGGGGCGCGGCCGCTCATGCCCCGGCGCCTTCCAGCAGGCCCAGTCGGGCGAGCCGCTGGCTGAGCCCCTGACGGGCGCGCACCAGCAGGGATTCCAGCGCCTTCACGCCGATCCCGAGGATCGAGGCCGCCTCGGCATTGGAGACGCCCTCATGATAGGTGAGGATGATCGCCGCGCGCTGACGGTCCGGCAAAGCGAGGATCGCCTCGTGCACGGCCGCCCGGCGCCGCTCGGCGTCGATCATCGCGTCGGCCGGCGGGCCGTCGTCGGCGCGCTCGGGCAGACCCTCGTCGCTCAGCGTCCGCGGCCGGCGCAGGCGGTCCAGGCAGGCATTGGTCGCGATCCGACGGAGCCAGGCGCCGAGCCCGCCGCCCGAGGGCTGCCAGCCCCTGGCGTTGACCCACAATTTGACCAGGCTCTCCTGCACCACATCCTCCGCTTCGCCGGCATCGCCGAGCATCCGCCAGGCGAGCGCGTGGAGCATCGGCATATGCCTTGCTACCAGCCGCTCGAAGGCCATGGCGTCGCCCGCGCCGACGCGCGCCATCAGCGCGCGCTCGTCCTCCTCGCCGGCCACGGGCGGCGGCGCCTCCTCACGCTCAAGGCTCCTCGTCAACACATGCACACTTCCGCGGACGGCAGGGCTCTAACGAGGATAGGCGCAAAACCCTTCGCGCACAGGCGAAAAGAAAAGGCCCGGCGTTTCCGCCGGGCCTCTCCTGTTCGACTCTGCCGATCTCGGCCTATTCGCGGCTGCCGAGGAAGCGCAGCAGGAAGAGGAACATGTTGATGAAGTCGAGATAGAGGTTCAGCGCGCCCATGATGGCGGCCTTGCCGAGGAACTCGGTGCCCTGCAGCTCGAAGTAGATGCTCTTGATCTTCTGGGTGTCATAGGCGGTGAGGCCAGCGAAGATCAGCACGCCGATCGCCGCGATCACCAGGCTGAACGTCTCGCTCATAAAGAAAATGTTGACGATCGAGGCGACGAGCAGCCCGACCAGGCCCATGAGCAGGAAGGTGCCCATGCCCGAGAGGTCGCGCTTCGTCGTATAGCCGTAGAGACTGAGGCTCGCGAAGGCCGCGGCCGTCGCGAAGAAGGTCAGCGCGATCGACCCGTTCGTATAGACCAGGAAGATCGTCGACAGCGACGCGCCGAGCAGGACCGCATAGGTCCAGAACAGGAATTGGGCGAGGCCCTCCGAGATACGGTTGATGCCGAACATCAGCCACAGCACCACGCCGAGCGGTGCAAAGGTCACGATCCAGCCGAGTCCGCTCGGGCTGATCGTGTTGCTTATCGCATTATAGGAAACCAGCGAATAGACCGCGCTGGTATTGCCGACCAGCAGCGCGACGATGCCGGTCAGCAGGATGGCCGAGGTCATGTAATTGTAGACCCGAAGCATATGGGCCCTAAGGCCTGCGTCGACCGCCACGCCCGTCGCGGTCGTGGAGCTACTCGGCGCTGCGCCGAATTGCGGATCAGACCAATTAGCCATCTCAAACGTCTCCCATCCCCGGCGAAATGCCGTGTGAAGCGGAATATCGGGCCAATCGGGGTCCATTTCAAGGAAAACCGGACGCTGGAGGAGCGACCAGGGCGCCGGTTAACGATGATTTTTGGGGCTGGCGCTGCTAGGCCGAGCCGATGCACCGCCTGTTCGTGGCAATCAGACCGCCCGCTCCCATTCGCCAGCTCCTCCTCGCCGCCATGGGTGGAATCAGCGGCGCCCGCTGGCAGTCGGAGGCGCAGCTGCACCTTACCTTGCGCTTCATCGGGGAGGTGGACCGGCATCGCGCCGGCGACGTCCACGCGGCGCTCGGCGGCGTGTATCATGCACCCTTCCCGCTCGCGCTCAACGGCATCGGCCATTTCGAGCGGCGCGGCTTTCCCGATGCGGTCTGGGCCGGCGTCACCCCGCACGAGCAGGTGAAGGCGCTTCACAACAAAGTCGACGCCGCTTTACTGCGCGTCGGCGTGCCGCCCGACGAGCGCGCCTTCCTGCCGCACATCACCATTGGCCGGCTCAAACGCAATGCCGGCCCGATCGGCAATCTTCTCGAGGAAGCGGGCGGCCTCTCCAGCCCGCCTTTCACGGTCGACAGCTTCGCCCTGTTCGAAAGCGACCTCACCCACGAGGCCGCGGTCTATTCGGTGGTGGAGCGCTACTCGCTTGGCTGATCGCGCCGCACGCGGCGCCAGAGAATGAAGGAATGGACGACCGGCACAACCACGCCGATCGCGATGCCGACGCCGGCGACGATGCCCAGGGCGACCGGCGGGATCGGCAGCAGCGCCGCGAGGACCATCGCCAGGCCGGCCGCCACCATCAGCTTGCCGGCCAACCGGTTGCTCTTGATCCAGACCTCCTCGTCGTCGAGCGTCCACGGCGTCCGCAGCCCGACCAGATACATGCTGCGCGACTTGCCGAGCTGGTTGCCGATCAGCACCAGCACAAGCCCCACGGCACCGGCGATGACCCTGTTGACCGGAACGTTCCAGCCCAAAGCCGTCGCGGCGAGCACGAACATGATCACCCAGGCGATCACCAGCAGGACCGCCCAGGCCCACAAATAGGGGCCCTGACTGCGCGCCAGATTCTTCCGCCGGGGTTCGATCGCCGGCAGAAAGTGAAAGAGGAGCGAGAGGATGGCGGTCATTCCCGCCGGCATCAGCAACGCGACCCACTTGCCGGCGAAGGCATCGGGCTCGCCCTGCAGGTTCCAGTGGATCGGCAGCCGGACATCGGCCGCCAGCGTGGCGCCGAGCGCGACGGCCACCGCGACCAATGCCCCTCCTGACAGGATCGAGGCGATGGTGAGCCCCTTGCGTGTCATTTCGTGTCTCCTTTCTCATCGCTCCCGCCGATCCGGCCCATGAAGCCGAGCAGCACCTCCTCGAGCGTAGACAGGTTGATCGAATAGATGATCGTCGTGCCCTGCTGGTCGGCCTGGATGAGTCCGGCCTCCTTCAGCTTGGCGAAATGGCCCGACATGGTGGGCTTCGAGACCTCGAAGGCGTCGGCGATCTCGCCGGCGCTCTTCGAGCCCTTCTTCAGCATCTCCAGAATGGCGCGCCGCGTCGGGTGGGCCAGTGCCTCGAATACGGCGTTCATCGCGCGCGCACGAAGTCCGCAATCGCCTCGGTCACGCCCGGGGCAAGCGGCAGGCCTGGATCGGCATAGGTCGCGACATTGGCTGCCCGGTCAGCCGTGGCGACCGTTTTCAGCACATGGTTGACCTCGGGAAGCAGGACCAGCCGGGCGGCGGGGTTGGCCGCGGCCAGGCGGCGCGCATCGGCCTCGCCCACATGCAGGTCCCGCTGCCCCTGCACGATCAACACCGGCTCTCGCGCCGTCGCGATCAACCGCGCTGGATCGTAGGAGAGAAGGCTGATCATGATGTCCTGGATGGGCGGCGCGAACAGCGGGAGCAGGCGAGCGTCCATGCCGGTCACATCGACGCGCCGGCCCGCCTCCAGCGCGGCGATCGCCGGCAGCGCCTGGTCGAGCACGGGCGACAGCTGCGGGCTGGCTCGAATCTGCTCGCGGATCACCTCTCCCATCGGCCGCCCGCCGGCGCTGACCAGGATCAGTCCGCACAGATCCTGCGGATTCTGGCCTGCCACCAGCGCGACCAGACCGCCCTCGCTATGGCCGAGCAGCCAGACGCAGCGGGCACCGGTCCGTGCCCGCGCGGCGCGCGCCCACTGGCGTATGTCGGCGGCATAGTCGGCGATCGTTGCGGCATTGGCCGGGCCCGCGCCGGCGCTGCCGAGGATGCCGCGCTTGTCGATCCGGATAGTGGCGATGCCGCGCGCCGCCAGGCTCTCGGCGAGCAGCCGGTAAGGGGCGGCCCTGATCCCTGCCATCGAATTGTTGCCGTTGCGGTCGATCGCTCCCGAGCCTGGGATGATGAGGACGACGGGCGCGCCCTGCGCCCCGGCAGGAGTCAGCAGGGTTCCGCGCAGCGGCCCGGATGGACCGGGCGCATCGATTTCGGCGGAAACCGGCGCTGCGGTCAGGCTTGCTGCGGCCAGCATTGCGCTCAAAGGACCCATCACCCTCGCCTTTCCGATCTGGTTGTTTCGGTATTTAGGCAAATACCAAAATACTGCTCCGGAGTCAAGCGCGCTATCGTTTGGACTGCCGCGAGCCGGCAGGCCCCGCGTTGGGGAATGGGCGGTCGGGGGTTCGTCGGAAGCGCTTCAGACGCCGGCAGCGCTCAGCAGCCGATCGACCATCTGGTAGTAGCTCGGGCCCCAGAGGCGAACATGAGCAAGCGCCGGAAAGAGCTGATAGAGGGGCTGGCGCTCTTCCCAGCCCGGCTCGAGCGAGCCGTAGGCTTCGCGGAACGTGTCGGGAGGGTTGCAGAACAGGTCCAGCATTGCCAGGTCGACCTCGGCATCGCCGTAATAGCAGGCGGGATCGATCAGCCCGACCAAATGGCCGTCGCGAACCAGCATATTGCCGGTCCACAGGTCACCGTGCAGCAGGGCGGCCGGGGGCTGGGCCGGCAGCAGGTCGCCAAGCCGCCGGGCCAGCCGCTCGACCCGCTCTCGCCAGGGCCGGTCGAGCAGGCGCGCCGTCGCCACGAGTCGCTGCTCACCCCAGAAACGCGGCCAGTCCCTCCCCTCGCGATTGTCGAGCGTAACCGTGCCGATTGCATAATCGACCGGCCAGCCGAAGCTCTCCCCGATGTGCGCGTGCAGCCGGGAGATCTGCCTTCCCACATCGGCCCATGCGCGAGCGCTGAACACGCCATCATTCTCGATGTGGTGGAGCAGCAATATGCCCTCATGCTCGCCTTCAATCGCCGGCGCCGGCAGACCCGCCGCGAGAATGGTGCGCAGCATCGCTGCCTCGGCCCCGATCGCCGGGCCGCTTTTCGCCACCGAGAGCGATTCGTCCGCGCGCCGGACCAGCAGCACCTCGGATACGCTCTCGGCGACAAGCGACTCCAACCGGCTTTCCGGCAGGCCGGTCAGTTCGGCCACGCGCTGCGAGAAGACGGTCATTCCTTCGGGAAATACCGGAACCAGGGCTCGGCCTCGCGCAGCACCCTGGCGACGCTCGGCCGCGCCTTCAGCCGCTCGAGCAGGGCCAGCGCATGGGGCCAGCGCCCTTCGAACGGCTCCACCTTGTCGGCGTAGAAGAGCGCGGGCATCGCTGCGCAATCGGCGAGTGTGAACTGCTCGCCCGTCGCCCAGTGTTTGTCGGCGACATAGGCGTCGACCATGGCCATGGTCCGCCTCAGCAGCTCGCGCTCCTCCGCCACGCCGATCGCAAATCTTTGCTCCGGCGGCCGGATCCGGTCGAAGACGATCCGCTGCATGGGATGCTGGACGTAAAGGTCGTAGATCCGGTCCCAGAGCCGCACCTCATGGGCCTGCTCCCAGTCCTCGGGCACGAAGCGCGTTTCCCCACGATGGTGGTGATCCAGCCACTCGATGATGATGGTGGTTTCCGCGAGCACCCGGTCGTGATGCTCGTCGACGAGGACCGGCATTTTCCCGACCGGCCAGAGCGCGCGGAACGCCGCGACCTCCTGAGGGTCCTGCAGGTTCAGCTGCTTCGGCTCGAACGCGGTCCCGTTCTCATAGAGCGGGATCAGCACCTTCCAGCAGAAGGAGGAGAGCGGGTGATAGTGAAGCGTCAGGCTCATGCCGCCTCCTGTCTTGCCAATTTGTCGGCGAGCGCCCGTGCCGCCTGGGTCACGTCACGCCAGGTGACGTCGAAATGGCTGTCGTCGCCATAATAGGGATCGGCGACCGCCTCCCCCTCCCGTCCGGGCACATGATCGAGGAGGAGGGAAAGGCGGGCGCGGCTTCCGGCCGGCTGGATCGCGCGGAGGTCGGCGAGATTGTCCGCGTCCAGCGCCAGGATATGGTCGAAGGTCTCGAAGTCCGCGGCGCTGACCTGGCGGGCCCGCAAATGGGAGATATCGGTGCCATTGCGCCGCGCTGCCGCGATCGCACGCGGGTCGGGCGCCTCGCCCCGGTGCCAGTCGCCGGTCCCCGCGCTGTCGGCGTCCGCGTCCAGCCCGAGCCGCGCCGCCTCCGCGCGGAACGCCGCCTCGGCGAGCGGGGAGCGGCAGATATTGCCGAGGCAGACGAAGAGGACCTTCACCGTCATTTGGCTCAGCCTTGTTGCCAAAGCGCCCCGCTCTGCTAGCCAAGAGCAAACAGAAGCACAATCGGAGGGGAGCCGATGTCTGAAGCGGTCGAGGAGACCTCGCCGTCGGCCAGGGCGCGTGTCAGCGGCTATGCCTGGTACGCCTTGTTCGTCCTCGTCCTCGTCTACATCGTGAATTTCGTGGACCGGCAGATCATCTCGATCCTCGTCGGGGACATCCAGCGCGACCTGAAAGTGTCTCCGGCCCAGGTCGGGTTTCTCTACGGGACCGCCTTCGCCGTCTTCTACGCCCTCTTCGGCATCCCCCTCGGGCGTCTCGCCGACAGCTGGTACCGCGGCCGCCTGATGGCCATGGGCCTCGCGCTCTGGTCGTCGATGACCGCATTGTCCGGCTTCGCGACCAGCTTCACCATGCTCGCCGCGGCCCGGATCGGCGTGGGGATCGGCGAGGCGAGCGCCTCGCCCGCGGCCTATTCGATGATCTCCGACAGCTTTCCCAGGGAGCGGCGCGCCACCGCCCTCTCCATCTATTCGAGCGGTCTCTATATCGGCGGCGCCCTCAGCCTGCCGATCGGGGGCTTCGTCGTCGCGAGCTGGAACCGCGCCTATCCGGTGGCGGCCCAGGCGCCTTTGGGTCTTGCCGGCTGGCAGGCCGCCTTCCTCGCCGTGGGCATTCCCGGCCTCCTCCTGGCGCTCTGGGTGCTCACCCTGCGCGAACCGCAGCGCGGCGCCTCGGACGGCATGCCGCAGCCCGTCGTCCGGCCCAATGCCTGGCGCGAGTTCGGGAGGGAGCTGTTCGCGATCCTGCCGCCTTTCACCCTCTTCAATGCGATGCGGATGAAGGGGGCGCTACTGCCCAATCTCGGGATGCTGGCTTTGGTCGTGGCGGTAGGCTGGTTCCTGGCGTGGCTCACGCGCACGCCGGCCCAGTGGATAGCCTACGGCCTTGGCGTCTACGCCATCTTCTCCTGGGTGCAGTCGCTGAAGCGGCGCGACCCCCCGACCTTTGCGCTGATCTGGGGTTCGCGCACCTTCATGCTGCTCGCCGTCACTTTCGGCAGCATCTCCTTCGTCACCTATGCGACCAGCTTCTGGCTGCCTTATTATGTCGAGGAGCATTTCTACGGCGGCGCGGCCATGCCGGCGCGCTACCTCGCCGGGCTTACGGCCAAGGCCGAGGTCGGCCTCATCATCGGCACGACGGCCGCCGTCTCGGCCGCCGCCGGCGTAATCCTCGGTGGCTATCTCTCGGACCTGTGGCGGCAGCGCGATCCGCGGGGGCGCATCTTCATCAACATGCTGTCGGTGCTGCTGCCCATCCCGATCGTCGCCTTCCTGCTGACCACGAACGATCTCGCCGCCTTTTACTGGGTGAACCCGATTGCCCACATGCTGGCCTCGGCCTGGGTCGGCGCGGCCGTGGCGACGCTGCAGGACCTCGTCCTGCCGCGCATGCGCGCGACCGCCGGCGCCACTTATGTGCTCGGCACGACGATGGTGGGCCTCGCTCTCGGCCCGTATTTCGCCGGCCAGGTGATCGGGCTGACCGACCACAATATCGCGCTCGGCATTGCCGCGCTCTACTTCATGCCGGTGCTGACCCTGACCGGGCTTTGGCTCGGCGCTCGCAAGATCGCGGACCTGGAGGCGACCAAGATCGAGCGAGCCCGCGCGGCGGGGGAACCCGTCTGACCGCCCACGCCTAGCGGGCCGCGAACACCCCGCAGGCGATCCGCGCGCCGCTATTGCCGCTGGGATCGGTCCGCTCGTCGTCGGCGGCGGCATGGACCACCACCGCCGTGCCGTCCACGTCGAGCAAGGGATTGGCGCCCGCGGCCGTGCCGGCGGGTACGGCCACGTCGAATTCGACCCGGCCGGTGCCGTTGGCGCGAACCTCGAGATTGGGCAGGTCGCCGAGATGCGGGCCTTGCGGATTGTGCCGGCCATGCTGCCTGGCGGCGGGATTCCAGTGCGGCCCGGCGCTGGCGAAATCCGGCGCCTCGCAGCGACCGGTCTGGTGCAGGTGCACGCCATAGGTGCCCGGCGCAAAACCGCGCACATCGATCCGCACCCGCACGATCCCGTCCTGGCGGGCCGCCGTGGCCGTCCCCACCATCTGATTCTGCGCGTTGCGCAGGCTGGTCCCTGCCCGTCCTGCCGGCGCATCGTGCTGCGCGGCTACGGCGGATGCGGCGAGCATCGTCCCGAAAACGGCAAACAGGGCAAATCGCAAACGCACCATCGAAAACTCCTCTTACGCAACACGAACGACCAATCGCTGCCGGGGTTGCCCGACCACCGGTCAGGCGCGCGGCGGCCGGCCCACGCCATGCCAGGCGAAGCCCGCCTCCTCCACCTCCTCGGGCGGGTAGATGTTCCTGAGATCCACCAGGATCTTCTGCCGCATCGAGGCGGCCAGCCGGTCGAGATCGAGCGCTCGCAGCGCATCCCATTCGGTGACCAGCACCACCGCATCAGCGCCCGCCGCCGCCTCATAGGGGCCGCGGCAGAGCTGCACGTCCGGCATGATCGGCCGGGCCTGCTCCATGCTCTCGGGATCGTAGCCGCGCACCGTCACGCCGGCATCCTCGAGTGCCTGGACGATCGCGATGGACGGCGCGTCGCGCATGTCGTCGGTATTGGGCTTGAACGCGAGGCCGAGCAGCGCGACGATCTTCCCGCGCGGCTCGTCGCCCAGCGCCTTCAATACCTTGCGGCCCATGGCCCGCTTGCGCGCGTCGTTCACCTTCACCACGGCCTCGACAATGCGCAGCGGGCTCTGCGCATCCTCGGCCGTCTTCAGCAGCGCCACCGTATCCTTGGGAAAGCAGGAGCCGCCATAACCGGGCCCGGCATGGAGGAACTTGGAGCCGATCCGGCCGTCGAGCCCGATCCCGCGCGCGACGTCCTGGACATCGCCGCCCACGACTTCGCAAAGGTCCGCCATTTCGTTGATGAAGGTGATCTTCGTCGCGAGGAAGGCGTTGGCCGCATATTTGGTCAGCTCCGCCGACCGGCGCGAGGTGAACAGCAGGGGCGCCTTGTTGAGATAGAGCGGCCGGTAAATCTCCCGCATCACCTCGATCGCGCGCTCGTCTTCCGCGCCGACCACGATCCGGTCTGGATGCTTGAAATCGGCGATCGCGGCACCCTCGCGCAGGAATTCGGGATTGGAGACGACGGAGACGCTGGCCTCGGGCGCCACTTCCCTGAGGATCCGCTCCACCTCGTCACCCGTGCCGACGGGGACGGTCGACTTGGTGACGACCACGGTCGGGCCGTCGAGCAGCTCGCCGATCTCGCGCGCGACGCCATAGACATAGGAGAGATCGGCATGGCCGTCGCCGCGTCGCGAGGGAGTGCCGACCGCGATGAAGATCGCCTCGGCGCCCTCCACTCCCTCGGCGAGCTCCGTCGTGAAGCCGAGCCGGCCGGCCGCGACATTGCGCGCCACCAGCTGGTCGAGGCCGGGTTCGAAGATCGGCATGACGCCTTGCTCGAGCGCGCCGATCTTCGCCGCGTCCCTGTCGACGCAGACGACGTCGTGGCCGAAATCCGAGAAGCAGGCGCCGGAAACCAGGCCGACATAGCCCGTCCCGATAATCGCGATGCGCATTCAATTGGGTCCTGATGCCGAAGTTGGGGGCCCGTTACCAAAGCCGGTCCGCGGCGAACAGGGGGTTTGGCGGCGCCCGCCACGCGCAAAGAAAAGGGCCGACCCGAAGGCCGGCCCAATCTCTTGATCGATCCGCCGCCTTGGCGGCGAACCCCTTCTTACCAGCCGGAGCCGGGGCCGAAGGTGATTTCCACGCGACGGTTCTGCGGCTCGCGCACACCGTCGGCCGTGTCGACCAGCGGCCGGCTCTCGCCGAACGCCTCGGTCGTGATCGAGCCGTCGGGAACGCCGCGGCCAGCCAGGTAGGAGCGCACATTGTTGGCGCGCCGCTGCGACAGGCCAACGTTGTAGGCGTCCGAGCCGGACCGGTCGGCGTGGCCGGCCAGGGTCACCGACGCGCTGCCGGTCTGCGCATAGGCAGCGGCGGCATTGTCGAGGATCGCGGCGGCAGCCGGGGTGATCTCGTCCTTGTCCCAATCGAAGAAGACGATGAACGGTCCCGGGGTCGGCGGACGCGGGCATTCCTCGGTGGCGAGGATGACGGCGCCGTTCGGGCACTGCTTCGTCTCGGGCGGCGGCGGCGGAGCCGGCGGGGCCACGCAGACACCCGAGGCATCGCGCGTCCAGCCGTCCGGGCAGGGCGGCGGCGGCGGCGGCGGCGGCTCCGGCGCGCCGAAGTTGAAGGTGATGCCGCCGAGCAGCGAGTGCGAGCGGAACCGCGACTCGGACTCGAAGCCGCGGAAGTCCACGGTGCGGATGTTGTCGGCGTTGAAGAAGCGATAGCGGACGGTGATGTCCACATTGTCGCTGATCGCCTGCCGCAGACCGGCGACGACCTGCCACGCAAAGCGCGTGTCGCTGTCGTCGATGGCCGCACCCTGGTTCGAGAAGGCGCGCACGTTGTTATAGTCGATCCGGGCAAGGCCGACACCGCCGCCAACGAAGCCGCTGACGCCGTCATCGTCGCCGAAATCGAGCATGCCGTTGATCATGAAGCTGAGCGCGCTGGACCGCCCACCGCCCGCAGGCGAGATGTCGGGCGTGATCGCGGTACCGGGCGGCGGCGCGCCGTTGCCCGGCAGCTGGACCGAGGTCTCGATGTCGTCGACGCGGGCCCGCTTGTAGGCGACTTCCGCCTCGATGCGGAACGCGCCGAGATCGTAACCGACGAAGAGCGCGGCATCATAGCCGTAGTCGTGGTTGAGCACGATCTGGCTCTGGCCACCGCCCGCCGGAACGACCGGCTGGAGACCGAAGTCGAACCCGATATCCTCGACGATGGTCGCGCCGAAATCGCCCCCGACGTACCATGCGCCATCTCGCGCAAGTGCCGGCGTGGCGAGCACGGTAGACGACAGCGCCACAACAATGGCGAGCTTCCGCATAATCTTCCCCTTTCTTCAGCGTCCCAAGCGGGATCGACCCAAAACTCTTACGGTAAGCGGGGTTTCCACGCAAGCGCGCTTCGCCCCTCACCTGTTGCTGAAAAGCCGCAGCCCATCCGGAAGATGAACGACAGATGACCAGTCAGCACCGAAACGATCCCTAACCGCCTCGGTTTCACCGGAAAAGAGAAGTTTTTCATTCAATCAAACCATGTGTCCTTAGTGCAACAATGACTGCGTCCACCGCGGCCCTTGCTTCTGCGTCAATTATCGTTCCACCTGAAGGGCTTGGCACGGTTTCGAGGCGCGCTCCGACGACCTGCTGGCCGCCAATGGTTAACGCCGAAACAGGCCATTCTCCATCGCTCCACGCGCTGCCGGACCAGCGCATCGGATAACCTGAATCAGTGTTCCAGACGATCATCCCGGGAACCGGGCTGACGAACCGCCAGCCGCCGGCGGTCCAGCAGGCCAGATTGTCGGCTTGGCCCGCCCATGCGCCGCCTGCTCCGGCCGACACGATCCAGCACTCGCCGACGGCCGGCTCCGCAGGCACGAGAGCGGTGGGATCGCCGGTGACGGAAGCGTGCAGTACCGCATCGACCCGGGTGAGGGCCTCGTTGTGATAGGCTTCTTTCTGGACCTGCCCCGGCAGGATGAATGGCAAGGCGAATCGGGCGCTGCTTTCGGTCATCGCGATCTCCCTGGATCAGTCGAGGGTGAGGGAAGCGGCCCTGGAGACGGCGAAGCTTCCCGCCTGGCTGATGGTCAGCGTCAGCGGGCCGGGGCCGTCGGCGGCGCGTTCGGCTGCCGTATATGAATGGCCGGGCGCGCTCGTCTCGACGATGCGCTCGAAGCCGGGCCCGGCGAGGACCAGATGATAATGCTCGGCTTCCTCGCCGAGCGGCGCGTCGGTGCCGTCTGTCCAGGTCCAGCCCTGCCGGCTGCGCCTGACCCAGGAAATCGCCAGGTCGCCTCCGGCCGTTTCCAGGGCGCGGAGGTGAATCGGGCTCGGCGGGCGAAGGACTTCGATACCGACGACCCGCGAGACCGCCGGCGTGTCGGGGGGATCGCCGACGCCGCTCGCGAGCACCTGGGCCAATGCGCCGGCGGGCATTTCGATCGCGGCCAGCGTCTCGCGCGCGATCAGGGTGAAAGCCTCCCCGGGTCCATGGCTCCCGGCCGCCCATTCCGTTCCCCGCCGGCCGCGCAGCAGGCGGGACAGCCGGAAGCGCCGGTCGCCGAGCGGTTCCGCCACGCCGAACTGGATCAGCTCCTGGCCGATCGCCGCGAGGTTCGCGCCGGCCGCCAGCGCGTCGTCGCTCCGGCCTTCGAGCTGCATCGCTTCGTTCACGAGCTCGACCTCGACCGATGACCTTGTGTCGAACAGGGCGGACCCGGCGGGCGCCAGCGTTCCCAGCGTCACGCCCATCACGGCCGGGCCGGCGGTCGCGCTGTCCTGCCAGCTGGTCCCGCCGTCGAAGCTGGTCGAGAGGCTGGCGCGGCGCCAGCCGCTGCTCTCGCCGGCGGCCGCCACATAGAGCAACGGCTTGGTCTCGGTGCCGTCGCCGAGGGGCAGATCGAGCAATTGGAGGACGGTCGGGCCGTGCGGCAGATCGATCTCCGCGGTCGGTCGCCCGGGGCTCGCGGCGAGCTCCGGTGGGCCTCCGGCAGGCACGCGCACCAGGTTCAGTGTGACGTTCATCTCGCCAATCACCTGGCGCTCGACCCTCCAGAGCCCGGCCTGGCCCTCGACTTCGACATGGCTTCCCGGGCGGAGCGGCGCGTGACGCCACCCCGCGACCGCCCTGCCGCTGACCCGTCCGGCCCAGAGCGAGGCCAACCGGAACGCCGCGAGCGCCTTGGCCTCCCCGGCCTGGAGAACGGCGGCGAGCGAGCGACGGTCGACGCTGCGGCCGCCGTCCCTGAGCGCGCGCTGCAGGCCGGTCTGATAGTCGCGCGCCGCATCGTAATAGACGATCGCCACTTCGCCGGGCACGGCGCCCTGCCCATGCCTGACGACCTCCATGCGCTCGCTCAGGGCCTCGGCCGGCAGGAGGAGCGGCGCGCCTGCGCCGGCGCGCAATTGCTGGGTTTCGCCGTCGTCCGACAGCGACAGCGGCACGACCTCCGACAGCCCCTCCAGCACATCGCGCAGGCTGTCCCCCGTCGCGGCATAGCCGAGCAGGGCCGGCGTCTCTCCCGCCTCGATGCCGCCCTCTGCCTGTTCCACGGCCACGGCGCCGATCGGCACCGGCGCGCCGTCGGCCACGACCTCGAAGGTGAGGGAAGGGATCCGGTTGCCGAAATCCTCGAGTTGCATGTCCTCGAACACGACATAGCCAATGCCGCGAAAGGCCGGCGCATTCGCCGCCCCTTCCGCCGCAACGATCAGCGGATCCGCGGGCTGATCCTCTTGCCCCTGATGGAGGCGGAATCCCGTGGCGCTCTTGAGGTCGCCGGCGGCCCCGCGCAGCAGCTTGCCGTCCGCCCAGATGCGCCCGACCGACAGGATAGCGCGCGCCGACAGCGCCACCGCGAAGCTCGCCGAATAGGAATAGCTGGTGACCTTCGGTCTTCCCTTGCCGCCGCTCGTCGACTTGTGCTCGACGAGATCGGTCGCCCAGATCACCGTCCCCGCGACCCGCATCGTACCGAAAATCTTCGGGATCTGGGTGCCGTAGGAGGAGGTCTGAAGGCTTAGGTCGCCGAGCCGCGGCCCCTGCCGGGCCTTGGGCGCGAACAGGATGTTCTGGTCGACCTGCTGGCCGATCATCGCCCCGATGGCGCCGCCGATCGGCCCGGCGACGAGCGTGCCGACTGTGGTCAGGATCAGGGTCGCCATGGTCAATATCTCCAGATGCCGAGCACTGGCCAGGGAAGCGGCAGCGGCCGTTCGACGACGCGTCGCAGGCCGGCGTCGCCATGGATCAGGCCGGTGCCGGTGAAGAGGCCGAGGTGCAGCTGCCCCGGGCCGGGCGAGAGGACGAGCACGTCGCCCGCCGACGCGCTCCCGACCGGGCTCAGCCCGGCCGCTGCCAGTTCCTCAGCCAGCCGCCGGGCCGATCCGCCGCGCAGCGCATAGTCGCGCGGCGCATTGCGGGCGCCGATCGCCAGCGCCACCAGGCCGATGCAGTCGACGCCCTCTGCCGGGCTTCGCCCCTGCGCCAGGAAGCGGGTGCCGACCAGCGCCCGTGCCCGGGCGACGATCGCGTCAGCCTGCGAGGGCATCGCTGCCCTGGCCGTCCTCGGGCGCGGGCGGCTCCGGCGCCGGCGGGACCTTCTTCTTGAACTCGAGCGTCGAGCCGTCGACCTCGATCCGCACGAGCGCGGGCAGGCTCTGGCAGCCCGCCAGGCCAAGCAACATGATTCCGATGCCAGCAAGACGCCGCATGGTCCTTCTCCTTCTTGGGTGGGTGATTTTCAGGCGCCGGGATAGCGCGTCAGCAGATCGATCCCAGGCAGATGGGGCTCGCCCCTGAAGTTGAGCACGTTGCCGAACCGGCCCGAGCAGGTAGCCAGCTGCTTGTCGCAGCCCTCCACGATCTCGACGAGGTCCCCCGCTGCCGGCGCATGAGCCGGCGGCTCGTGGAGCGTGAGCAGCGCGCCGTCAGAGCGGAGCACCGGGCTCTCCAGCCCGCTGTTCGCTCCCCCCAGCCAGCGCAACCGGCCGCCGCCATATGCGTTGCCGGCGCCGCCCTCGGCGACCTCGACCATGTCCGGACCGGTGACCGCCACGATCCGCGTCAGCCGCGTCCGCCCGGCCAGGTCGACACGGCACCTTTTGTCGCCGAGCCTTGCCCGGCACTCGGGCGAGGTCTGCTCGGCCACGGGCAGATCGAGCCGCGCCGCCGGCCCCCGCAATTCCGCCTCGAAGGCCTCGGCCTTGATGGAGACCTCGCCAAGCTCCCCGCGCGCGATCGGGAATTGCTCGCCTTCGGGCGCCTCCCAGTCGATCATGAACACGAACACCGCGGCGCCGTCCCAGCGCCCGGCCGCCAGGTCGCCGGCGGTGATGGCATCGCCGGTCAGCGCCCCCTTGATGTCGAGCGCGTCCGCCCGCAGGCCGTCCGAGATGCTGATCGCCGAGGGCAGCATGCCCGGCGCAGCGCGATAGACCAGCCCCGCCCGCGTCAGGTCGCGGTCATGGGTGGTAAAGCCGAGCGCGATCCCGTCCCGCCGCTCCAGCCGCCAGCAAATCGCGATGGTGGCGAGCGCGCGCTCCAGGAAGGCCGCCATTCTCTATTCCCGGATCTCGATCAGGGGAACGGAGGGCGCCTCGCCGGCCATGAAGGTCGTGCGATTGAGGCTCAGCCGGTCCTCGGCAAAGCGGACGGGCACGTCGAAGCGATAGCCGGCGCGTATCACGGCGCCTTCGGCCGGCGGCACAGCGAATGCGATCACCCCTTTGTCGGCGAGCGTCCAGCCGCTCTCCAGCGCCTCGCCGTCCACCGACACGAGCACCGTCCCCGGCACCGGCCGCGTGATCCGCCGCGCCTGTGCGCCATAATGTTTGACCAGCGGAAAGTCGGTCCGCACGCCGTCGCCCTCGCCGAGCGATTGGTCTATCGCCGCGGGCGCGCCCGTCATCCCGTTCGAGCTGTGGTCGAAGGGATCCTGCAGCCGGAAGCCGACCGCCGCGCCCCGTCGCGCCCGGAAGAAGGCGAGCAGCGCCTGCAGGTCCGTCTCGCTCCTCACCCCCGGCCCGGCATCGAAGCTGAGCCGCGCGTCCGCCCATTCGGCATTGCGCTGCTCCATGCCGCCCGCCGTGGTCACGATCGCGGTGCGGAAGGCCGGCTCGACCGCCACCTCCCGGCCGAGCGCGAGCGGAAACGATAGATCGTCGAAGGCGTTCATCTCGATCTCCCCGATCCGGAAGTGCACGAAGCCGTCGCGGAGCACCTGCGGCAGCGCCCAGGCGAACACCGCCGCCGTCCCGCGCGAGGTCGCCAGGTCCGCCGCCGCCGCGATCCGCGGCCAGAGCGCACCCGCGTCGCCCGGTTCCCGAACGAAGCCCGCGAAATAATGCTGGTCCGCGACGGGATAGCCGAGCCGATCCGCCATCGCTTCCGCGGCCGCTCCGGTCGCACCGGTGCCGCCCGCGGCCACCCATTCATAATCCTCGAGCTGCAGCACATCGAAGGCCGGGGCCGCCCAGCCGAGCGGCACATTGGCCCGCTTCACCTCAATGCCGTCGAGCACGCTCGGCAGGTAGACGAGCAGCAGGCATTCTGCCGCCGGCGCCTCCTCCCGCACCGCGGCGCAGAGCGCGGCGGTCGAGGCCGCCAGCACCGCGCCGGCCGAGTCGAGCGTCGCCCGCTGGGCCGCGTCCAGCGCGGCACGCACGTCGGCAATCGGGACTGGCGCGAAAGCAGCCACTGCCGCCGCATCGTACAGGCAGATTCGCCCCTCCGGCATCACCCACCACCAGGGCTCGCCGACCTGGAACCGGACCGGCTGTCCCGCGGTCACGGCCAGCCCGACGAATGCCCGCGCCACATCTTGCAGCCAGGCCATCGCCGCGTCACTGGCCGGCGAAAGCAAGGCCGAAGGCGGCTCCCACCCGGTCAGCGCCGGGTCGCCATTTTCCGCCCTTTGCTTCCATTCCTCAGGGCAATGCGCGTCGAGCAATTCGTAGCTGAGCGAGAGGATCACGCCGAAGCCGATCGCCTCCGCCCGCGCCAGGAAGTCCGCGTGCCAGGCCGCGCAGGGCCCGTTCAGCCCGCCGGTGACGAGCCCCTCCGCATCCACGCGGAAATAGTGGCTCATCCCCACATAATGATTGATCAGCGCCCGGTAGCCGAGCCGCAGCGCATTGTGCAGCACCCGGGCCGGGGTCAGATGATAGAGATCGTCATAGCCGGTCGCGATCCTCAACTGATGCCCGGGCACGATCGCATCGCCGATGCCCAGCACGGAGCCGGAGCCGTCGCAGGTGATCTCGCTGAGCTCGGCCCAGCCCTCGGCCGGCGCATCCAGCGCCGCATCGCTCGCATCGTAACCGGGCGCGACCAATGAGACGAACAACCGGTCGACATCGCCGGCCCAGACGGGATCCTCCATCTCCCAGCCACCCGCCAGCGCGTCGAAGTCCAGGCTGATTGCGGCATCTTCCGGACCGCCCTCCGCATAGTTCCAGAGCCGCACGAACCAGCTCCGCGCCGCGCCCGCTTCGTCCCGCCCCTCGATCGTCAGCGTCGGCCCGTGCACCGCGTCCAGCGGCTTCAGCCCGGCCGACCGCCAGCGGAAGCGAAGCTGGCAATGCCGGAAGTCCCGCCGCGTCTCATAGGCCAGCAGCGCATGGTCCCACCGGTCCTCCGCCTCCCAGATCAAGCCGGCCAGCTCGTCCTTCCGATAGAACAGCGTCTCGACCCTGAGCGCCTGCGGGCCGGTGGTGACCGCCGAGGCCATCATCGGCCGCGGGAAATTGACGCTCCAGTAGCGGGCATCGAAGCGCTTCACCGTCCCGAGCATCTTCGCGCTGCCCGGCGGCGCCAGCCAGTGTCCCACGCTCAATCCTCCGCGCGCAGCAAGGCCTGCCGCACCGCCCGCGCCACCTGCCGCCCCGACGCCTTCAGCGCCTGCGCCTCGCCGGCCGCCGGCGCGTTGATCGTGATGCTGAGCCGCACGTCCCGCCCGCCGCTCGCGCGCTGCGTCTCGATCCGGCCGCTCGCCGTCGGCACGAACAGCTCCGGCCCGCGCTCGCCGACCAGATAGGCCCGCCCCGGCGAGACAGGGCCGCCGATCGCCTTGCCCGGCGCGCCGAGCAGAGTGGTGAACAGGCTGCCCAGGTTGGTGATCAGGCCGCCCATGCCGCCCTTCCAGAACAGGCTGTCGAAGCCGCCCCGGATCGCCGCGCCGGCGATCTCCGCCATCGCCGACAGCGCCACGCGCCGCAGATCCTCGAAGCCGAGCTTGCCCGTCCTGAGCGCGCGGACCAGCGCATTCTCCAGCATCCGTCCCGCCTGGTCGGCGCCGGCGGCGAACGGCCCGGCCAGCTCCGCCTTCATCGCCGCCACGTCGCGCGCGAACATCTGCGTGTCCGCGCGCACCGATACCAGCAAGGTCTCGATCTCATCCGCCATCGGGAAATCTCTCCTCGAGCCGCGCGAGCTCGTCTCTCGTCATCGGCGCCGGCCCGCCGCCCGCGAGCGCGGCCAGGACCGCCGCCAGCTCAGCCGGCGTCGCCTGCCAGAATTCCTCGGGCCGCCAGCCGAGCACGGCGCCCGCCAGACCGGCGAGCCGGGCCGCGGCCTCGCTAAACACGCCCCTGCAGGATCTGCCCGAGCAGGACGCGCAGCGCCGGCGCCGCCCTGGCGAGGCCGGTTTCCGCGATCGCCTGGCCAATCCGCTCCCGCGTCACCCCGTCCGGCCGCTCGGCCGCGCAATGGAAGAAGAGGCTCGCCATCTCGCCGATCCCGAGCTGTCCTTCCGCCGCCCGCTCGACCAAACCGAAGAGCGGCCCGAGCTCCGCTTCCGCCTCGATCAATGCTGCAAAGCTCGGGCGCAGCAAAAGCGGCGCCCCGCCGACCATGATCATGGCCTCGCCGCGGGCCGGATTGGCGCTCCTGCTCATGCCGCCACGACCGCGCCGGAGCTCTCCAGGTTCAGCGCATAGGTGCGCTCGCCATTGTGGTCGCCCGCATAATCGAGCCGGGTGATCAGGAAGCGGCCGCGCATCGTCTCGCCGCTCTCGAAGCTGAGCTCGTAATCGTCGATCAGCCCGGCCAGCGCATTGGTCTTCAGCCGCGCCTCGGCCGCGGAGCCGGTGAAGATGCCGCTGCCTGCCACGGACACCGACCGGACCCCGGCCCCGGAAAGCAATTCGCGCCAGCCGCCGCTGTCCTTGCTGGTGACGTTCACGCCCTCGCCGTTGACCGAGAGCTGGGTCGTGCGCATGCCGGCGACCGTCGCATAATCCGGCGGGTCGCCGCCGTCCCCGACCTTCAGCAAAAAGGCGCTTCCTTTTTCCGCGCTCATGCCGCATTCTCCTTATTCTTGAGACTCTTGGATGGATGGGAAATCGACATGATTTCATCTGTTCTCGCCGTCGCCATGGCTGCCTGGATGCAGCCCGCCGACACGACCCGCGCCAGCCGCGAGGCCTTTACCGGCTGCCTCCGAACCTATGTTGATCGCGCGCAGCAAAACCGCATGACGGCGGCCGACTTCCAGGCGGCCTATCCGCAGCAATGCACGGCGCAGCAGACCGCCTATCGCACGGCGATCATCGCCCGCGAGCGGGCGTCGCGCATGAGCCAGGCGGATTCCGAGGAATCGGCCACTATGGAGATCGACGACGCCCGGACGAACTTCGCCGAGCGTTTCGAACCTGCGTCCGGCACCGCGACCGCCGCCGCCTCACCGCCAGCAACTGCGCCCGCGACCACGCCGACGGCCACGGCGACTCAAGCCGCCGCCACCACGCCGGCGACAACGCCCTCGGCGACGCCCGCCGCGACTCCGGCGGCGCAGACGACGCCGCCGCGCTAGGCCTTCAGCAGCCGCGCGCGATACTCGATTGCTGCAGTCCATGCTGCGCCCGTCTCGCGCAGCATCGAGCCGCGCAGGAAGACCAGGTTGACCAGCCGCCAGCCGGGCAGATCGGGCCCGATGCCGCCGGCTGCGGCCTCCGCCGCCGCCGCCAGGCCGCGCAACCGCGACGGCCGTTCGCCCTGGTCGCGGAGCAGGATCGAAAGCCGCAGCTCGCGGCCGATACCGCTCTTGTGGCTCCAGTCGCTTTCCGGCCCCGCCTCGACCGTCGCATAGGGAAAGGCAGCGCTCAGCGGCGTTCCGTCATAGACCCCGTTCAGCCCCTCCACCGTCCGCAATACCGTGAGCGCCGCCTCGGCCAGCGCCTGCCCCGCCCCGCTCATTTCAGCAGCCCCGCGATCGTCCAGCGAAGGCTGGCGTCGAGCACGATCCGCTGGCCCAGCCCGGGGCCGGAGAGCAGCACGCCCTCTTCGGTCGGTTCGACGAGAATGTCGCGCGGCAGGAGCTCGCGCAGCTGCGCCGCAAGCGCCGCCTTCCTCTCGCCGGCGCGCATTTCCGCGGCCCGCGCCGCGCGGGCCTCCAGTCGTTCGAACATGTCCGGATCCTATTTGAGCCGCAGCCGCCGCCACGGCCGCCAGAGCGCGGTTACCGCGGCGGGCACCTCGACCTCGCCGGTTTCGCCGCGCCGCAGATAATATTGCGCGGCCAGCCTGACGACGCCGTGCCGCAGCATCTCCGGCACGCCGTTCCAGTCGGCCGCCATGCCGACCCGATAGGCCACGCGCAGCCGCTGCGTGTCGGCCGCAGCAAGCAGCCGCACCCAGCCTTCGCCGCCGGCATCGATCTCCGCCGCATAATTCCCTGCAGCCAGCGCCGTCGCCTCGCCCGCCTCGTCGATCGCCGCGACGCCGTCGATGCTGCGCACCGGTCCGGCGTTGAGCCGGATGCGGGCGGTGGAGGCCGCCACCATTTCCTCCACCGCCCGCTCGATCAGCGCCCGCCCCGTAAAGGCCTCGCAGAGATCCGCCGCCGCCCGCACCAGGCCGGCAAGCAGCGCATCCTCGTCGCTGACCGAAATTCTCAGGAACGCCTTCACCTCCGCCAGGGCGACGGGCAGCGGCGGCGTCTCGCTCGCGACGGCGCCCATCACCGCGGCTCCACGCGCAGCGTGATCGAGCGGACGTCGGTCGTCCCGTCCGAGAAGGTCACCCGGTTCGAGACCGTATAGCTGTGGCCGGTCAGCCCGCCCGCGAGCCGCGCCGCGGAGCGGCCGGGCTCGAAGCTGGTCTCCTCGGCCGCGATCCCGCCCGCCTCGTCCGGCTCCACCGTCCAGAGGCTCGCCTCGATCGTCTGGCCGTCCAGGTAGGGCGACCAGTCGATCGCATAATCCACCCGCGCATGCGGGTCCTTGAGATAGAAGCTCATCTGCTGTGGTCCTTGGTCAGGGCCGCGTCGCTGTTGCCGGCCCGGTCGGCGCCGCGCTGGCGCCCGTCTCATCCTCGACGCGCATTGCCGCGGCCCGCCCCCAGGCGGGGACCGGCGCCTCGGCGAGCCGCGTCCGCCCCGGCTCGCTGCCGAGCAGGCCGAACCCGTCGCGCGCCAGCGGCCTCGCCGCGATCGGCCGGCCCAGCATCAGGTCGGGCCGATCAGGCCGTGGGTGATGAGGTCGTCGATCAGCGCCTTCACGCGCTGCGCGAGCTGCGCCGTGGTCACCGTCGAACTGTCGAACGTCGCGCGCGAGACCGCACCGGTCGCCGCGCTCCAGCCCGGCACCCGGTTGCCGACCACCTTCACGCCGTCCACCCGGTAGGCCCCGCCCACATCGGCATTGCCGGTAACCGCCAGGCTGCCCAGCCCGCTCGCGGTGCCGCCGGTGATCGCCACCGCGCTCGCCGACTGGGTCGCCATCGAGCCGAGGCCCAGATTGGTCCGCGCCGCCGCCGCGCTCGACGCGCCGGTGCCGCCATGGCTGATCGCGAGGTCGTTGCCGAGGCTGAGCTCGCTGACCGAGACCGGACCGGCGAAGGCGGCGCCGGCCAGGTCGGCCTTGGTCGCGAGCGCCGTCTCCAGCCCCGCGAACCAGGCCGAGGCCACGGTCAGCGCCACCGTCTTGAGGCCCGTCGAGAACGCCACTGCGGCCCCGCCGGCCGACGAGGCGAGCGGGGTGCGCACTAGCGCGCCGCCGCCCAGCTCGCCCTCGCCCGTCTCCCACTCCTCCGGATGCGTGACGCCGAGCACTGCATAGTGAAAACGCATGCCCGGCGGCACCAGGTCGAAGCCGCGATGCCCCGGCAACGGGTCGCCAAGCAACAGGCTGCCCGCGCCCGTATCATGGCACGCCACCCGCACCAGATCGGCGAAGAACAGGGCCATGACCGCCTCCTAGGCCGCGAACTTCAGCAGCTTGATCGCTTCCGAGTTCATCACCTGCCCGCCGACCCGCTTGGTCGCGTAGAAATGGACGAAGGGCTTGTTGGTGAAGGGGTCGCGCAGGATCTGCGTCTCCGCCCGCTCGGCGATCAGATAGCCGGCCTTGAAATTGCCGAAGGCGATGGCGAGCGCATCCGCGGCCACGTCCGGCATGTCCTCGGCCTCGACGACCGGATAGCCGAGCAGCGTATCGGGCTGGCCGGATACCAGTCCCGGTTGCCAGATGAACGCCCCGTCCGTGGTCTTGAACTTGCGGATCCGCGCCGCGGTCGCCGAGTTCATCACGAACACCGCGCCCTGCCGGTAGGGCGGGCGCAGCGCCTGGACGAGGTCGATGAGCTTGTCCTGCGGATTGCTCGCCGGGAAGCCGCCGTCCACGCCGGTCTCCAGATATTGCAGGGTTCCGAAATCGCGGTCGCCGTCCGCCTCGTCGCTGTTCGGCGCGGCGAGGAAGCCCTTCGGCTTGTTCGTCCCGTTGCCCGAGACGAACGCCGCGCCTTCCGCCCGCGCGAACTCGGTCGCGATCTCGTTCGCCAGCCAGGCCTCGACGTCGAACGCCGCATCGTCGAGCATCGCCTGGCTCGCCGCCGGATTGGCGTAGAGCTCGCCGAAGGGCGGCGCGATCTCGTTGAACAGGGGCGTGTCCGTCTCCGGCCGCGCCGCCGTCTCCGCGACCCAGCCGCTTTCCGTTCCGCCCGTCGTGACCAGCTTGCGATAGCCGGCAGTGCCGACCTTCACGACATTGGCGATCGCCCGGATCGGCGAGATCGCGGTCAATGCTCGCTCGATCTCCGCGTCGATCTCCTGCGGCACCGCATAGCCGCCGGCGGCGTCGGTCGCGCCGCTCACCGCCTTCAGCTCGACCCCGGCTTCCAGGCCCTTGCGGAGATAGCGCTCGACGAAGGGCGAGGCCTCCGCCTTCGCCCCCGACAGCGCCGGCCGCGCGCCCGCAATCGCCTGCGCGTCCACCCGCGCCTTCAGCGCCGCCACCTCGCCGCGCAAGGCCGCAACCTCCTCATCCTCCCGCTCGAGCGCCTCGAACGACGCCTCCAGCGCATCCGTCTTCACTTCCAGCATCTCCGTCTCCTCGGTTGAATTTTGCGCACAGCACATCGCCACCCGGTTGCTCTCCAGGCGCCAAAGCGTCTCTCAATCTCTGGATTTGCGACCGGCTAAGGTCTCTCCGCTTCCTCCAGCGCGTGCACCCGCGCCTTGGGCTGCATCGGGAAGGTCACCAGGCTCACCTCCACCAGTTCCACCGCCTTCAACTCCCGCGGCCCCTCGCCCGTCGCTTCGCGCACGCGGTAGCCGAAGCTCAGCCCGCGCACCGTCCCTTCCTTCAGCAGGGCCGCCGCCTCGCGCCCCGCGGCGCCGTCCGACAGCCGTCCGATCACGCGCAGCCCGCGCCGGTCCTCCTCAAGATAGTCGATCCGCCCGATCGGCCGCCCCGGCGCATGCTGCCAAAGCAGCGGCACCGCCCAGCCCCGTTTCAGCGAGGCCGCGAACGCCCCCGGCCGCACCACGTCGCCGCCCCGGTCGGGCCGGTCGAAGATTGCCGCATAGCCCGCGAACCTCATCGCCCGATCCAGCCCATCTTTACCGCCATGCCGGCGACGAGAAGCGCCAGCAGGATCCGCACCGTCCAGGCGACGATCGCCTTCCAGGCCGAGCGCTTGGCGTCCCGCCAGGCCCGCAGCAATTCGCGCAGATCGTCCATGTCGCGCCGCGCATGCTCGTCCTTCAGCCCGAGCGCAGCGAGCGCCCGCTCGGCCCCGGCCCCGCTCGCCTCCTCGATCAAAGCGCGCAGGGTAACCATGTCCGCGCCCTGCCGCTCCGCCTGGGCGAGCAGCAGCGCGAGCGTCGCATTGTGATCGGTCATGCCGCCGCTCCTTCCGGCCGCGGTGCGAAGCCCAGCATCTCCCTTTTCTCCGCGTCGGTCAGGAACTTCGCGGCGTTCAGCTGTCGCCAGAGCCGTTCGCGCTCCCCGGCCAGCGCGCCGACCTGATCCACGTCGACCTGCAATTTCAACCCCGGCCACCAGGCCGCCAGCGCATCCGAGACCGCGCGCAATATCCGGTCCGCCATCGGCAGCACCGCCTGCCGCCACAAGGCCCGGTTCGCCTCGCGATAATTGGCATAGGTCACGTCGCTCGGCAGGCCGAGCAGCAGGGGCGGCACGCCGAACGCCAGGGCGATCTCCCGCGCCGCCCCGGCCTTCAGCCCGATGAAGTCCATGTCCGCCGGCGTCAGGCTCATCGCCTGCCAGCGAAGCCCGCCCTCGAGCAGCAGCGGCCGCCCGGCATTGTCCGCGCCCGAAAATTGCGCCTCCATCTCCGCGCGCAGCCTGTCATATTGCTCGCCCGACAGCGCCGCCCCGTCGCCCGGATCGTAGACCAGGGCGCCCGACGGCCGCGCCGCGTTGTCGAGCAGCGCCTTGTTCCAGCGCGCCGCGGCATTGTGCACCGCGATCGCGCCCGCCGCCGCCGCAAGGCAGCCCAGCCCATAATGGTCGTCGAGCGGGTGCGCCGCCCTGACGTGCACCACGCCCGGCCGGCCGAGCCCGTCGCGCGCCGCGATCCGGCGCTTCGCCTCGCCGACCTTGTAGCAATAGGCCGCCGGCCAGCCCGCCCCGTCCGCCTCGACGGTCACCCGCTCGGGCCGCAGCGCATAGAGTTCCGCGGGCTGCCCCTCCGCGTCCTGCAGCACCTGCATGAAGGCATTGCCGTGCAGCAGCAAATAGGTCGCCGCTTCCTCGAGCAGGTGCGGGCTCAGCAGCGCCCCCGCGTCCGGCCGCGCCTCATTGGCGAAGACCGGCGCCCAGGCGATGCTCTCCGCCACCAGCCGCACGCATCTCTGCGCCACCGGATTCTGGAGATAGGCCTCGCGCACCTGCGCCTCGTAGGAACGCGGCCAGGGCTCCGCGGCGAACGCATGCCGCCAGCCCGCCAACAAAAAAGGCCGCCCGATCGCCCGGGCGGCCTTGCGACCGAACCATTTCATGTCTCTCTCCGAAAAGTGTCAGCCGGTCTCCGGCCCGAACAGCAGCCGCGCCACCGGCCGGGTCAGCGCCCAGAGCAGACCCCAGGCCGCGCCCACGATGAGCGCGCCCGGCACCAGCGCCACGATCTCGCCCCAGCTCTTGTCCGACAATTGCATGAACGGCAGCGCCAGCACCGCCGTCGCCCCCGGCCCCGCCGCATAGATAAGCGCGCCGCGCCCGCGCCGGTCCAGCCCGCGCTCCAGCGGCGCCAGCAGCAGCGCCGACACCAGGGCACCCGGCACGAGGATCGCGAGCAGGTAATAAAGCAGCAGCCACATCTCCGGATTGCCCGACCAGGCCACGACCGCCGCCAGCCCGGCCAGCACGATCGCGAACTGCAGGATGATTCGCACCAGCACCCGCATCGACCGCCCCTACAACCCCCTGACCCTCGGCTTCCTTAGCTTCCCCAGCAGCAATTCCGCCAGCGCCCAGACCATCGCGTCCGCCCGGTCCGGGCTCCGCCCCGGCCCCTCATAAGAGTCCAGAGTGATCCCGCAGAGCTCGTCCTCCAGTTCGGGAAACGCCCCGGCGAACTTCGCCCGCCCGGTCTCGAACTGCGCCGCCACCGGCTCCGCCCGCCGGCCCTTGCCGAACCGCGCCCGCACCGCCCGCACCGGCAGTGCGACGTCCACGCTCCTCAGCACGCTCGCCACCATCTCCCCGCCCTGGTTGGTCTCGACGACCACCCGGTCCGCCGCCCACGCCACCGCTGCCGCGGCCACTTCGCGCGCCCAGCCTTCGGGCGAGAGCCCGCGCACCGAGCGATCGTCGAGCACATAGCCAAGCCCGTCCCCGCCGAGCCCGCAAACCACGATCCCGCACGCATCCCCCTCCGCCGAGGCCGGCGGATCGACGCCGATCAGGATGCGCTTCAGTTCGCCGGGCGCCGGCGCCCGGCATTGTTCGATCAGCGCCCGCGTCCAGAGCGCCCCCGCCACGTCCTCGATCAGCTCGCCGTCCAGCTCCTGCCGGCCGAAGCGGGTGCCGCGATATTCCGCCTCCATCGCCGCCCGGAAATCCGCAGGCGTCGCCAGATTGTCCGCGGTCCGCCCGCGCACCACGATCACCTTCTCGTCCGCGACCAGCCTGCGCAGCAGCGCGATCGGCCGCGGCGTCGTGGTGATCAGCGCCCGCGCCCCGGCGCTGCCGCGCAGGCCGAGCATCAGATTCCGCCAGGTCGCTTCCGGATGGCACCATTTCGCCAGCTCGTCGCACCAGGCGAAATCATGCTCCGGCCCGCGCAGCCCGTCCGGATTGGCGCCGGAATAGACCTGGGCGGTCGCGCCGCTGGCGAACTCCACCAGCCCGCGCGTCGAATAGAAGATCACATCCTCCGCCGCCCGCGCCACCGCGAACAGACCGCTCGTCCCGCGGATCATGACCCGCTCGACCTCGGCCGGCGTCGCGCCGACCAAAGCGAAGCGCGCCGCCGGCCGCTCCCGCGCCAGCGCGCTCACCCATTCCGCCCCGGCCCGGGTCTTGCCGAAGCCGCGCCCCGCCAGCATCAGCCAGACGCGCCACTCGCCGGGCGGCGCCATCTGGCCGTCATGCGCCCAGTGCGGCCAGTGCTCGACCACCGTCCTCAGCTCGGGGACCGTCAGCTGCCGCGCGAAAAAGCGATGATCCTCCTCGTCATAATCGTCCGCCAGTTCGTGGAGCAGCGCGATCAGCCTCTGCTCGGCATTCATGCGGCGGGGCGTGCCGCCCGGCGGCGCTTCATCATGCCCATCAGTTTCACGAATGTCTCGACGAGCTCGTCCTTGCTGACGCTCCTGGGCCGCGGCCCGCCCCGCCGTCCGCGTGCCTCCTTCTTCGCGCGCCGGAAGCTGAGATAGGCCAGCGCCACCTGCGGGTCGAAATTCTCGAGCGGCGCCTCGGCAGGTTCGCCATCCTCCCGCCGGGGCGGCAGCTTGCCGCCGGTCTGGGCGAACAAGGCGACCCTGGCTTCCAGGCTTCTCTCGAATTCTTCCTCGGCCGCGTCCATCTGCGCCGCGAACGCGACGTCGACCGCGCGCAGATTGCCGGCGGCCCGTGCGCTCTTGCCCGCCGCGGCGGCGGCAGCGGACTGGTCCCCGGTGATCCGGTAATGGTCGATGAAAGTCGCGATGTCGCGCCTGGTCCAGCCGTCGCTGCGCCGCTTGCGCAGTCGCCCGGTCTTCCTCGACAGATATTCGTCCCGCTCCTCAGCCATCGTCCGACTCCCGTGCCTCAGCCCAAACGGAAACGGGCCCCGCAGAGGGGCCCGTCTCTCCCGGCGAAGACCGGGGTCCGAATCAGCTACATTTGTCCAGCTTGTGATAATAGTGCCATATCAGCGCGACGCTGTCAAGCATTTTTAACCGATACGGTACACTCTCTAGATTGCGCCCCGCGCCGCCGCCCAGGCGATGCCGGCAAGCCCGCAGCCGAGAAGCGTCCACAGCGCGCCGACGCGAAAGCGGAAGATGGCCAGGCATGCCGCGGCAGTCAGGACCAAAGCCGGCAGGTTCAGGCTCCCCGGCACCGGCAGGTCGAACGCGACCGGCCCCCAGGCGACCGCCTGCGTCGCCCCGAACAGGCTGTGGAGCGCAAACCACAGGGCGAGGTTCAGGATCACCCCGACGATCGATGCGCTGATCGCGGTGAGCGCGGCGGAGACGGCGCGGTTCGCCCGGATGCGCTCCGCAAACGGTGCCCCGAGGAAGATCCAGAGGAAGCACGGTACGAAGGTCACCCAGGTGGTGAGCATGCCGCCCAGCGTGCCCGCCAGCATCGGGTCGAGCCCCGCCGCCTGCCGCGACGCGCCCATGAAGCCGACGAACTGGGTCACCATGATCAGCGGCCCGGGCGTGGTCTCCGCCATGCCGAGCCCGTCCAGCATCTCGCCCGGCTGCAGCCAGCCGAAGCCGCCGACCGCCTCCTGCGCCACATAAGCGAGCACCGCATAGGCGCCGCCGAACGTGACCACCGCCATTTGCGAGAAGAACAGGCCGATCTCGCTGTACACATGGTCCGGCCCGAGCAAAGCGAGCAGCAGCACGACCGGCGCCAGCCAGAGCAGGAGCAGGATCGTCGATACGGGCAGCGTCGAGCGGAGGCCCGCGCGCGCATGGGCGGGGATCTCGTCGCCGAGCAGGGTGACGACCTCCTCTTCCCCGCCTGGGCTTGCCGGCCCGTGCCCCGCGGCGGCGAAGGCCCGGGCGCCGGCCCGGCTCGCCAGCCAGCCGATCAGCCCGGCGGTCAGCACGATGACCGGAAAGGGCAGGCCGAAGAAGAAGATGGCGACGAACGCTGTCGCCGCCAGCGCCTGCAGCGCCGCATTCTTCAGCGTCCGGCCGCCGATCCGCCGCACCGCGTCGAGGACGATGGCGAGCACCGCCGCCTTCAGCCCGAAGAAGAGCGCCGCCACCGCCCCCACATTGCCGTACAGGGCGTAAAGCCAGGACAAAGCCATGATCGCGACGAAGCCCGGCAGCACGAACAGGGCGCCGGCGATCAGCCCCCCCTTCGTCCGGTGCATCAGCCAGCCGATATAGGTGGCGAGCTGCTGCGCCTCGGGCCCCGGCAGCAGCATGCAATAGTTGAGCGCATGCAGGAAGCGCGCCTCCGACAGCCAGCGTTTCTCCTCGACGATGATCCGGTGCATCACCGCGATCTGCCCGGCCGGCCCGCCGAAGCTCAAAGCCGCGACCCGCGCCCATGTCCACACGGCCTCCGCCAGGGGCACGCCATGGCCGGGTGGCGGGCCGGTCATGCCGCCGCCAGATCGATCGACGGCAGCCCCTCCCGCCGGCACGCCCGCTGATAGAGAAGAGCGGCCGCCGCGGCATCCTGCAGGCCGGTGCCAGTGGAATCGAACAAGGTGATCTGGTCCGGCGCCGTGCGCCCCGGCGTGCGGCCGGCGACCAGGTCGCCGAGCTCGCCATGGACGGCCGCCCGGGTCATCGCGCCGGCCATGATGGCATGGTGCAGGTCCCCCATCACCTCGCACTGGTCCAGCCGGTCGGCGACGACCCGCGCGCCGGCCATCAGATCGGGCGCGATCTCGCTCTTGCCCGGGCTGTCCGCGCCGACCGCGGCAATGAAGGTGCCGGGCGCGACCGAGCTCCGGTCCAGGAACGGAAGCGTGGCCGTCGTGCAGGTGACGATCAGGTCGCACCGGCGCGCGGCCTCGAAGTCGGCCACCGCCTCGATGGTCACGCCTGCGACAGCCCGCCCCGCCAGCGCCCGGGCCCGTTCCGGAACCCGATCGAGCGCATAGACGCGCCGAACCGGCAGCACCTCCCGCATTGCCTCGAGATGCGCCGCCCCCTGCTCGCCGCAGCCGCAGAGGAAGAGGCACCCGGCCTCCGCCCGCGCCAGATAGCGCGCGGCAAGCGCACTGGCGGCGGCCGTCCGCCGCAGCGTGACCTCCGCCGAGTCCATGATCGCGAGCAGGCTCCCGGTCTCGCCGTCGCAGAGCAGGATCGCGCCCTGGATGGTCGGCAGGCCGCGCAGCGCCGGGTTTGCCGGGAAATTGCCGTTGAGCTTGAGGGCGACGAACAGCCGCCCCTCATGCGCGATCGCCGCGCCCTTGGCGTGAAAGGCGCCCGCCCGGCCCTCGATCGTCATCGGCGCCGGTGCCGCGCCCGTCCCCTCCGCCGCCGCCCGAAAGGCCGCTTCCGCCGCCGCCAGCCAGTCGCCCGGCCCCATCAGCGCACCGATCTCCCGCCGGGACAGCAGGATCGCTGCGGAAGCCGGGCGCCCTCCCCCGAGGGCGGCGCTCACGCCTTCACCCGGGCTTTGGGCGAATGGGAGACCCAGTCGTGCGTCTCGTCGACCGCGTCGCGGCACCAGCGGAACAGCGCGTCATAGACGATCATCCCGGCCTCGAGCTGCTCCAGGTCGTCCGCATGCATGCGCGACAGGCCGAGCGAGACGGCGAGCAGGCCGGCCGCCTGCGGCGCGAGCTCGGGCCGGGCCGTGTCGGCGCCGCGAACGATCGTCGCCAGCCGGGACAGCGCCGGCATCCCCGACAGCCCCAGTTCCGCGATCATCGTGTCGAAGCTGCACTGGTCTCCGCGGTGGCTCCAGAACACGCCGTCCACGTCGAACGGCGCCGCGTCCAGCCGCTCGCCGACCGCCGGGACCTCGTTCGGCGCGACGAACAGGAAGATGCCGGCGGGATCGACGAAGCGGCGGATCAGCCAGGGACAGGCGATCCGGTCCACCTTCGGCCTTGCGCGAGTCACCCAGCGCGTCCGGCCGCCGGCATCGCGCGGCGGCAGCACCGCCTCGCGGACCAGCGGCAGGCCCGCAGCCGCCCAGGCGGCCATGCCGCCCTCGAGGATTTCCGCCCTGATCCCGGCCTGGCGGAGCCAGGCGGCGATGGCGGGGCTCGCTTCGGCGCCGTCTCGGCAAATGACGATCGCCGAAGGCGCGGCGATCACGTCGGCCCAGTCCGAAACCCGGTGGGCGTCCCGCCGCCGGGCGCCGGGAATGAAGTCGCCCGACTCGGTGAGATCGATGAGCGCCGGGCAGGCAGGCGTGCCGATCAGGCGGGCGAGCTTGTCGGGGGTGATGGCGTTGATCGTGGGCATGGAGCGTCCTTTCAAACCGGAGGACGCGATGCTTCAGCCTGTCGCCTCATGGGGAGATCGCATTCCCCATGAGGCGATTAGATGCGCGGGCGGCGGCGCTGTCAAGGGAGCGCCCCGGCCCGACCCTCACACGAACCGCGGAATCGGGCGCGGGTGCGGCGTCTTCCGGTCGCTGAGGTCGAACGCCACCTCGTCCACCCAGCACCAGCCCCAGCCTTCCGGCGGATCGTAGCCCTCGATCACCGGATGGCCGGTGGCATGGAAATGCGCGCGCGCATGGCGGTTGGGGCTGTCGTCGCAGCAGCCGACATGGCCGCAGGTCCGGCAGAGCCTCAGATGCACCCACCAGTCGCCGCTCTTCAGACATTCCTCGCAGCCGTCCGCGCTGGGCGCGACCTCGGCCACCAGCCGCACGTGCGGGCAGGCGTCGGCCACCGGGCTTTTCCTCAGTTCCCCGGGGCCGGGGCCGGCGCGGGCGCAGCCGGCGCGGGCGCCGCGGCCGGGGCCCGGCAGGCCCGCTCGAACAGGGCGCGCTGCATCGGATCGCGGCCGACCGGCTGGGGTTCGTCCCCGCCAAGCGAGCGGTCGAGGCTGCCGTCCGCCTTGTAGAGGTCGACGCCCTCGAGCGTCGCCGTGCGGGCGCGGCAGTCGAGGGTGAAGGCGATCACCGCGCTAACCACCCCGTTCGGGTCCGGCGCCGCGCGCAGCGTGCGCATTCTGAGCGAGACCCGGTCGCCGGTCCGGGCGATGCTGGCCGGGTCGACGCTATGGGTCAGGCCGTTGTGCGCCGCGCCGAGCGGCTCCCACTGGACGGCGCCCGGCGCGGGCTGGGCCTGCAGCAGCACGGCGGCGGCCAGGATCGGGATGGTCATGCGCTTACTCCTTCGGTATCGGCCCCTGCCTCTTGCCCCCCGAAATCTAGCGCGCCGCCCCCGCGCAGAGCCGGTTGCGCACCTGCGCGTTGGGCGAGGTCGGGCCGATCGGCACGTCGCGCAGCTGGCTGGCCGGCGTCTGCAATGTGCCGATGAACCGTCCGCGTGCGTCGTAGATGTCCGACGCCTCGGACCGGACCGTGTTCGCCCGGCAGTCATAGACATAGCGCATCACGCCGGCCGCCGGCGCGCCGGCCGGCGGCCGGATGAAGCGCAGCCGCACGACCGCGCGGATGCGGGTCCCCTGCCGCTGCACGCTCTGCGGGTCGAGCGCATATTCGGCCTGCGCGTTGCGGCCGATCACCTGCCAGCGCGGCAGGGTCGGCGCCGGCAGCAGCTGCATCGCCATGGCGAGAAGCACGGCGGAGGTCATTGTCCCTGCCTCCCGCAGACCTGCGCGCGGACCGCTGCATTGGGGCTGTCCGGCCGGATCGGCTCGGCCCGCTGCTCGGCGGCCGGCACGAGCGCGTTCAGCATCAGCCGCCCCTCCAGGTCATAGCCCTTCACCTCGATCGCCGTCGCCGTCCCGCCCGCGCAGTCGATGGCCAGCGTGCCGGTGACGATCCGCATGCCGTCCGCGCCGGCGGTCGGCAGCCGGCCCCGGATCCGCACCCGGACGCGGCTGCCCTCGGCGCGGACGCTCGCCGGATCGAAGGCGGTGTCGATCCCGCCATGCACGCCGAGGCTTTGCCAGGCGGGCTCCGGCTCCGTGGCAGGCGCCGCGGCCTGCAGCAGCAGGGCGAGCAGCGCGCTCAAAACAGCGCCACCAGAGCGAAGCCGCCGATGATCGCGGCGAGCAGCAGCCAGCCGACCAGGGTCAGCCTTTTCTCGATGAAGGCCTGCACCGGCTCGCCCCATTTCTTCAGCAGCCAGGACAGCAGGAAGAAGCGCGCGCCCCTTGTGATGACGGCGCAGAGCACGAACAGCGGGAAGTTGAACGCCGCGAAGCCGCTGGCGATCGTCACCAGCTTGAACGGGATCGGGGTGAAGCCCTTGAGCAGGATGATCGCGGCGCCATAGGTCGCGAAGAAGTGGCGGAACTCCTCGACCCCCTTCTGCATGCCGTAGAGCCGGATCAGCAGCTGGCCGAGGCTGTCATAGAGGAAATAGCCGATCGCATAGCCCAGGATGCCGCCCAGCACGGACGTGACCGTGCACACCGTCGCGATCCACCAGGCCTGGTCGCGCCGGGCCAGTACCATTGGCACGACCATCACATCGGGCGGAATCGGGAAAAAGCTGGATTCGGCGAAGGAAACCGCCCCCATGTAGCGCACCGCGTGGCGGTGCCCCGCCATGCGCAGGGTCCAGTCGTAGAGCTTGCGGAACATTTGGGTGAGGGAATCCCGGCCGTGATATGTCCGCGAGCCATAGCCGGGGCCGGGGTCCGCACTCAAGGCCGCAGGTGGCCGGCGCGGACCCCGGAGGGCGTCAGAGTCGGCCCATGAGGGCGAGGACGACCACGATCACGAGGATCAGGCCGAGCAGCCCCGACGGTCCGTAACCCCAGCCGCGGCTATAGCCCCAGGTCGGCAGCGAGCCGAGCAGGATCAGGACCAGCACGATGATTAGGATGGTACTAAGCATGACATCCTCCCTGTGATGTGGCGGCGTAACGAGCCGCGGCACCAAAGGGTTCAGCAGGTGGGTTTTTCTTCGCTCGTGCCCTAGGGCTCGAGGCTCGGCGCGGTGTTCGGCTCGCCCGCCCCCTCCGGCTCGTCCTCCCCCTCCGGCAAGGCCGCCTCGTGAAGCGGCAGCGCCGGCCCGATCCAGAGTGCGTCGCTGAGATGGTCGCGACGCTGGTTGGCGGTATTGGGGTGAACCAGGATCGAAAGCCCCTCATGGTTGAGCATCAGCCAGGGGACGAGCGTCGCGAACAGCTCCGTCGCGAAGGCGATCTGGAACATCGGCCCGTCGTGCGGACCGACCGCCTTGGTCCACCAGGTGCCGAGCCGGACCGCGAAGCGTGCGGCCACGCCTTCGCGCACCCGCCGCGCGGCTTCCTCCTGACCCGGCCCGAAATAGACATGGGCGTGATAGGAAGCGATCTCGGCGACGGGACGGGCCATGGCGAGATCAGGCGGCCGTCCGCTCGAGGAAGCGCGCTTCCTGCTCGATCATCGGCGCGAAGCTCGGCCGGGCGAGCAGCCGTTCCACATAAGCGAGCACCTTCGGGTGACGCGCCGGATCGATCGCGACGTTCAGATGCTTGAGGTTCGCGAACGGGCTTGCGACGCTGATGTCCGCCAGCGTCAGCCGGTCCTCCACCAGATAGCCGCTCTCCGGGATCACCCGCTCGAGATAGTCGAGCAGGGGTGGCAATTCCTCGCACTCGGCCTTGCTCGCGATCTCCTCGTCCCCGGGCACACCCAGGAAGCGAGGCCCGACAATGCGGTTGAAGAACATCTTGCCGCCGCAAGCGAACAGGATCGTATCCGAATATTCGTCGAACCAGATGGTCCGCGCCCGCGACCGGGGCTCGGTGGGGATCAGGTTCGGCTCGGGCCGGATCGCGTCCAGATAGGCGACGATCGCGCTGGAGTCGGAAATGGCGAAATCGCCGTCGCGGAAGCCCGGCATCTTGCCGAACGGGCTGGCCTCGCGGAAGGCGGGATCCTGGCTGCCGGGCGCGACCGGCATCACTTCCAGCTCGATTCCCTTCTCCGCGGCGAAAGCAACCACCTTGCGGACGAAGGGCGACAGCGACGACCCGTAGACGATCATGACGGCGACTCCTGAAGGTCGGTTTCTATCGGCAACGCTTCTAGCGCCGCGGCCCGCCGGCCCTCAAGCGCTTCATCGCGCCGGCGGGCCCAGCAACGGGCTTCGCGTCCGGGCCCTGATGTCGCGCTGCCAATATCCCTGGCAGGGCAAGTCGGTCGGCTGCCTCCGACCCGCCGCGACGAGCCGGCGCAGGGCCTCGACATGTGCGCGGCCCGTCTGCACGATTTCGTCGAACGAGGCCCCTTCGCGGGCGAAGCCGGCGAGCAGCTCCAGCCCCCGCTCCTGGTCCGCTAACGCCTCCTGCAGATGCCCGAGCTTCGCCTGCGCGCAGGAGCGGATGAAATAGGCATAAGGATAATCGGGCTGGCTCTCGAACCCCTGGTTGATCTCGGCCAGGGCCTCCGCCGCGCGGCCGAGCAGGTGCAGGGTCCAGGCGCGGTGGTAGCGATAGCGCATGCCCTCCACCGGACCGTGCGCGTCGAGCGCGGCCAGCGCTTCGGCATAGCGCGCCTGGCGGCGGAACAAGGCGCCGGTGCGGACCGCGACGTCGAAGGCCTCGCCCGGCCAGCGCCGGCCGATCGCGCGATAGACGCCCAGCGCTTCCTCATAGCCGCCAAGGTCGGCCAGCAGGCGCGCGGTCGAGTGAAGCGGCTCCGCATCGTCCGGCGCGGCGGCGGCCCACGCGCGATAGTCGGCGAGCCCCTCGAAGGTGATCCGGTCATAGGCCTCGCTTGCCCATGGCAGGTCGTTGGCCAGCGTCTCCGCGGCCAGCCCGCGCGCTTCCAGCGCCATCGGCCGCAGGCGGGGGTTCAGGCCCGGGGCCGCGAGCGCGGCGGCAAGCGAGCGCCGCGCCGCCGCCGGCGCGTCAGTCGCCTCGGCCATGCCGCGGACCAGCGCCGCTTCCCCCGGTCCGAGCGACGGTGCCGGCCGCTCGGGGCAATTGAGCGCCTCGTCGCCGAAGCTCGCCCCGTTTCCGACCGAGAGCGAGCAGAGCGAATATTCGACATAGTCGCCCGCCGGATCGGGCCGTCCGGTCGTAACGTCGTAGCGGATTCGGAAGGCGACGCCGCGCTCCGCGGCCGCGGCCAGCAGGCGGACCAGGGTCGTCCTCTGGCTGTCGCTGGCCGGGAGCCGGAAGCGCATCCGGCTCTGCGCGAGGCGGATCCAGCCGCCCGCCTCCTCGTTCCCCTCGCCGAGATAGCCCGTCTCCGCGAAAATCCGGCCCGGCGGCGGGCTTGGCTGCGGCGCAGCCTGGAAGGCGGCCAGGGCCACGGCAAACATGACAAGCCTCATCGCGACGGACAGCCCTCGAAATGCGCGCTCAGCAAACGCCGCCACTCGGCCGCGCCGCCGTCGCTGATCCGCGTCAGCCGCAGGCGGAAATCGCGATGCTCGCTATGGTTGGGAATGCCCCATGACGCCTCGACGATGTGCCCGTCCACGGCGTCGAACCAGATCGGCCCGCCGCGATTGCCGAAGGCCGGACCGCCGGCCTCGAAGCGCAGGGCGCGGCGGCCGCCCCGCCGCTCGGCGCGGACGAAGCGAAGCTCGGCGCGGCCCAGATAGCGGAGCGGATTGGCGCCGTCGTCGGGCCAGAGCAAAGGCATACCGAAGCTGAAATTCGCGCGGCGGTTCGGCCGGTACTGGGCGGTGATCGTCAGGCTGGCGAGGTCGAAATCGTAAATGTGCCACGGCGTGTCCGCCACGTTCAGCGTCAGCAGGATCGGGCCGTTCGGCGTGTCCACGCGCCCGTCCAGCCGCCGCATCGCGGCGTCATAGCTGAGCACCGCAAACTCCTCGCGCTGCGCATTCGGCCGGAGCCGGCCGCCGCCGAGCCTGGTCGCATAGCCGCGCTCCAGATCGAGGTCGGCGGTCACATAGGCGGCGTTGTTGCAGCGGCCGCGCATCTTGGCCACGCCGATTTGAGTCCGGCTCTCGCGGTAGACGTGGATCGTCTCCGCCTCGGCGCCGTCACGATCGGAGCGGACATAGGTGTAGATGCGGCCGATATGATCGGCGGCGGCCGGGACCAGGGCCAGGGCGGCGGCGACGGCGAACAGGCCCATCAGCCCCCCGCCTCCTTGCGCCGCCGCATTGGCTGCGGCTTCAGATAGGTGAGGCTGCGCCACAGCCATTCGACCGGCCCGAATTTGTAGAGCTTCAGCCAGACCGAGCTGAAGACCAGTTGGAAGGCCCAGATCGCGAAGACGACATAATAAAGCTGGTGCCGCTCCAGCTGGCCGTAATTGCCCATCAGGATGAAGATCACGAGGCAGATCGCCGAGTGCATCAGATAATTGGTGATCGCCATCCGCCCGACGGCGGCGAAGCCGCGGCGGAGCCAGCGCAGCCAGCCGCTGCGCACGAACAGCAGCAGCAGCCCGAGATGGCCGATCGTCATGCCGAGCCGGCCGAGATCATAGGTCGTCGACACCTCGGCGAAGGCGAGCGCGCTGAAGCCGTGGTCCATGATATATTTGGTCTCGAGCGCGTTCGTCGCCAGCCCGATCGCATAGCCGCCGAGCATCATCGCCACATAAAGCCCGGTCCGCCGCTCCAGGGTCAGCACGCCGAGCCGGAACAAGGCCATGCCGATCAGCATCATCCCAAAAATATCAAAAAAATATCTATATAGACCATAGGTTTGATAAATAACGTTGATGCCAGCCATATAGGCGAAGGCGTGCTCGTAGTTCGTGGTATAGTTGCGGATCTTCCTGGCGATCGCATCGGCGCTCGAAATATATTCCGACTGCTCCTGCTCCCATTCTGAAATCGCCGTCTCCTGCGCCTCGGTCAGCTCCGCCCCGGCATCGCGCGCCGCCGCCGCGGCCGGATAGGGCTCGTAGAGCGCCAGCGTGGCCCGCGTCTCGTTATAGTTCCACACCGCCCCGGCCAGCAGCGCGCCGACTCCGAGCAGCAGCATCCACTTCGCCGCCAGCTTGCGGAAGGCGTAGAGGAACAGGGCGACGATCCCGTAGGAATAGAGAATGTCGCCGTGCCAAAGCAGAAGAAAGGCATTCACCATCCCAAAGCCGACCAGCCACAAATTGCGCCGCACGTAGATGTCCGCGGCATCCGCCCGTCCCTGCGCCTCGAGGCGCGACGTGAACAGAATCACGCTGGCCCCGAACAGCATCGAGAAGAGCGCCCGCTGCGTGCCTTCGAAGCCGATCTCGGTGATCACCCAGGTGACGAGGTTGACCCCGGTCGCCCCGCCTGAATTTTGCGGGTTGGTGTAGGCGTCGGGCAGGCCGAAATCGATGATGTTCATCAGCAGGATGCCGCAGAGCGCGACGCCGCGGACGAAATCCAGCGCCTCGATCCGCCGGGCGGCCGGAGCGGCCTGCGCCGGTGTCTGTCGCGGCGGCATGGCTTCGTCCCCAGTCGCCGCAATCGTCGCCATCTGAAGCCCCCTCCCGATGCAGGCCTCGTTGTCGCGCCGAATCCGCCCCCGGGCAAGCCTTGCCTCTTCGACATTTGTCGCCGCGGCTGCTTCGCATTATGGTCAGGCTTCCAGCGTGGAGGAGAGATGGCATGCCTACCTTCAACGGAACGCCGGACGACGATTTTCTGGTCGGCACCAGCGGCGACGACGATCTTCACGGCTTCGACGGAAATGACGGCCTGTTCGGCCTCGAGGGCAATGATCTGCTGGACGGCGGCAACGGCCACGATTTCATGCGCGGCCAGGAGGGCAATGACCAGATTTTCGGCGGCGCGGAGGACGATTATCTGGACGGCGGCGAAGGCGACGACCTCCTCGACGGCGGTTCCGGCATCGACCGCGCCTCGTTCGCGGTCGGCGCGACGGTCGGTGTTGTCGTCGATCTAAACATTGTCGGCGTCGCCCAGAATACCGGGCACGGCTTCGACACCCTCGTCGGCATCGAGCACCTCTCCGGGACTCGCTTCAGCGACATCCTTACCGGTGACGGCGGCGACAACTGGCTCTGGGGCGGCTCGGACGGCTCGGGCATAACCGGCGACGACATCATCGCCGCGGGCGGCGGCAACGATCTCGTCGAAGTCGGCACGGGCAACCACAATCTCGACGGCGGCACCGGCACCGACACCCTGTCGCTATGGGGCAACAATACCGACATCACCGCCGCCGGGGTGACCTTCAGCCTGCAGCTCCAGGGCTCGGCCCAGGCCACCGGGCAGGGGATGATGAACGCCAGCGGCTTCGAAAATCTCTCCGGCTCGATCCACGCGGACGTCCTGACCGGAGACGGCAATGACAACGTCATCGCCGGCGACCTGAGCGACGATCAGCTTTCCGGCGGCAATGGCAGCGACACGCTCTATGGCGACGGCCGGATCATCGCCGACACGCACGACACCGGCGGCTCGGGTCCGATCACTACCTATGCCGACATCACCCTGATCGATCCGCTGCTTGTCTCGGGCAACGACACGCTCGAAGGCGGCGACGGCGATGATTCCCTGCATGGCGGCGGCGGCTCGGACACGGCGAGCTATGCCTCGGCCGGCGGCGCAGTGTTCGTCGATCTGGATTTCGGCGGCGCCTCAGGGGCCGCTGGCGAGGACACCTTCTCCGGCATCGAGAATGCGATCGGCTCGGCCTTTAACGATGGCCTGCTCGGCGATGGCGGCGACAATGCGCTGGCCGGCCTCGCCGGGCATGACTTCCTGCGCGGTTTCGGCGGCAACGACACGCTCAAGGGCGGTGACGACGATGACTTTCTCAACGGCGGCGTCGGCGACGACATCATCGACGGCGGCGCCGGGATCGACCGGGCGGCGTACAGCACGGGTGCGGTCGCAGGGGTCACCGTCGATCTCAACATTGTCGGCGTCGCCCAGAATACCGGCAGCCAGGGCTTCGATACCCTGATCGGGATCGAACACGTCTCCGGCACCCGCTTCAGCGACGTGCTGACCGGCGACGCCGGCGACAATTATGTCTGGGGCGGTTCCGACACGTCGGGAGTCACGGGCGATGATATTCTCAGCGCCGGTGCTGGCAACGACCTCGTCCAGGTGGGCAACGGCAACCATGATGCAAATGGCGGCATCGGTACTGACACCTTGTCGTTGCACGGCAACGGCACCGACATCACCGCCGCCGGCGTCACCGTCTCGCTCGCCCTCCAGGGCATGGTGCAGGCGACCGAACAGGGGATGATGACCCTGAGCGGCTTCGAGAATCTCTCCGGCTCGGCCTTCGACGATTTCCTCGGCGGCAATGGCGGCGACAATCTCCTCGCCGGCTTTTCCGGCGCGGACGGTCTCAGCGGCGGCGACGGCGCCGATACGCTCTACGGCGACGGTGTGGTGATCATCGACACCCATGATACCGGCGGCTCGGGCCCGATCGTCGTCTATGCCGACGTCGCCGATCTCGCGGTTCCGGAACCGGGCGGCAACGACGTCCTCAATGGCGGCAAGGGCGACGATTTCCTGTGGGGCGGCGGCGGCGACGACGTGCTGACCGGCGGCAAGGGCGGCGACACGTTCGGCTTCGGGCCGGGCGACGGCGACGACCGCATCACCGACTTCGAGAAGAACAAGGACACGATCCTCTTCGAGGGCATCGCCGGCGTCGACGATTTCGGCGATCTCACCTTCACCAAGGTGGGCAGCGACGTGCTGGTCACCTGGGGCACAACGGATTCCATCCTGCTCGAGGGCGTCAAGCTCAACCAGATCCACGCCTCGGACTTCATGTTCGGATAGCGACGGGGCCACGCCGCTCATTTGAGCCGGTAATGGTCCGCGAGCCGGTCGAGCGCGATGGTCAGCACCACCCGCCCGGCCCGTGCCGGCCAGCCGAGCGCGCGCTCGGCCTCGCGCATGCCCTCGCCGGCGCAGACGACGCGCCACAGGACGTCGCTCAACCCTTCCCCGACCGCCGCGACCGCCGCCTCGAACCGCCGTTTCGCGGCGAGCTGCACCAGGGTCGGCGCCGGCGCTTCCGGCGCGCCGCGGGCTGCCCGCCCGGGCGGCGGCGCGTCCCAGCGCATCGTCACCGACGGCGCCAGGCAGGCCAGCTCCCAGTCGCCGCGCAACGTCTCCCCGGCCTCGAACTGGCGCCCGCTGACCAGCCCGCGCGCCTTCAGCCAGCCGAGCGGCGATTCGGCGAGATTCACCGTTACCGAGCGCGCCGGGCGCAGGCCGCGCGGCGCCATCCGCGCCTGGCCATCGCGCGGCAGTGGCCGCTCCGCCAGCAATCGGGTCCGTCCGCTAGTCCGCGCCTTTGCCATGAGTTCCACTTGCCATCTGGATAAATCTGTAGGAAAGTACGAACCGATCCGGTTTGGAGTTAATTTCATGATCACCCGCATCCGCGAGGTCCGCCGCGCCCGGAAGCTCACCCTGCAGGACGTCGCCGACCGCTGCGAGCCGCCGACCACGCCGCAGACGATCGGCCGGCTGGAGACAGGCACGCGCACCGTCTCGGTCGGCTGGCTGAACAGGATCGCGAAGGCGCTCGGCGTCGAGGCGGCCGATCTCGTCACCCTGCCCGAGCGCGAGGATGTCCCGGTCGCGGCGATCCTCGACCATGAGGGCGCGCACGCCCCCCGCCGCGAGGGCGTCGCCGTGCCGCCCCGGCCGGCGCCGGACATGGTCGCGATCCTCGTCCAGTCCTCCTCGGGCGACTATCGCAGCGGCGACGAGATCTGGCTGAACCGCCTGGCGCCGGAGGATTATGTCAGCGCGCTCAACCGGGACGTGCTCGTCCCCCGCCCCGCGGGTCGCTACGTCTTCGGCCGCCTGATCGGCCGCGAGGGCACGCGCATCCAGATCCTGCCATTGGGCGCCGGCGGCAAGCAGCAGGTCTTCGACGATCCGCCCTGGGCCGCTGTCGCCGCGAAGCTGATTAGGAGCCTCTGACGCTCAGAGGTGCCGCGTCTCCGCCGGCTCGTTCCACCAATTGTTGTTCAGCCCGTCCGCGTAGCGGACCGGCGCCGCCAGCAGGTCCGCCGGGTCGAGATCGTCCAGCGTCGCCACAAAGACGGAAACATAGTCGCCGCCGATCGCCTCGACATAGCCATGGCCGTACACCGAAACGCCGCACCTCGAGCAGAAACGGTGATGGCCGGACATCGTCCCGAACTGATAGTCGCCGAGCTGGTCCTCACCGGAGAGCAGCCGGAAGTCGGCCGGCTTGATGCCCGCGCCCCACATCCTTTTCTTCGCGCAGATCGAGCAATTGCACTTGCCCGTACCCTGCTCGAGATCGATGTCCGCCTCGTAGGTCACCGCCCCGCAATGGCAGCTGCCATGATAGGTCTTCCTGGCCATGATACTCCTCCGGCTGGCTTGCCAGCCGAAGCCCGTCCGGGCGTAGGCTGGTGGGCGCTGACGGGCTCGAACCGCCGACATCTTCCGTGTAAAGGAAGCGCTCTACCAACTGAGCTAAGCGCCCTCGCGCCAGCCACTGCCACCAACCTGGGCAGGGGGCAAGCGCGGCTCCCTGACGTCCGCGCTTCAGCCCCTCGGTCTCTCACAGAATCGCAATGCGTCACCGCGCCGAGGACAGGCCCCTGTCTCAGGCCGGCAAGGGCGAGAGGCTTCGCGCTTCGTGCAGCCAGGCGCCAAGCGCCCGCCAGGTCGCCTCCGCGAGCTCGATATGGACTCGGCGCCTATCCTCCGGATCGGCGGCGCGCACGACCAGGCCGCTGTCGGTCAGGACCCCGATCCAGCGAAGGGCCGTCGTGGCCGGCACGGCGGCGGCGATACAAAGGCTCGAAACCGCCACCTTCTTTCCTTCCAGCCGCGCCGCCATCAAATCGAGCAGCATGTCCCAGGCCGGATCGGCAAAGAGATCGGCGTCGAAATAGTGCGTTCGCAGCCGGCGGGAGCGGATCATCGCACGGATGAAGGCAGCATCTGCGCGCGTCGCTTGCACCTCCCCGGCTGTGTCCGCACGCGGCTGCAGGACGGAGAAATGGCGCTCGCGCCGGCTGTCATGCAGGCGCGCCTCCCGCCTCCTGGCGGCGCGGGCGACGGCGGCGGCTCGCTCCTCCTCGCCAGCCTCGCAAAGCTGCTCGATGTCACTATGGGCTGCTCGCGCTGCGACGAGATCGATCAGCGCCAGGGGCGCCGAGATGACGGCACCGCGCGCGCCCCGTTCCGCTTCCGCCATCGCCAGGTCGAGGACCGGAATAGCGGCGTCGCCGGACGCTTCATGCTCCAGCTCGATCAGCAGGCTCGCGCCCGGCGTCAGCGCCGGCTCCGGCCCCGCGCCGATCAGGATCGCCGATACGGTTCGGCAGCCGGCCGTACCGGCCGTTCGCCGCATCCGCGCCAGCCCCGCCTCAGTATCGGCGAAGATATGGACGCCGGGGCTGGCTGAATAATCGGTCATTTCGCGGGCATGATGCCGCAACTGCCCAATATCCGCCAGTATTTGTCGCTGGTCAGGAAAAGGTCTCGCTCAGTCCCTCTTCGTCGGCGGTCAATTCCTGCACGGCGGTCGCCGCGGCGCCGCCCAGCATCGCGGCGCCGATCGCGCCCTGCAATCCAGCCAGCACCCAGCCGATGATGATCGGAGCGTCGATCGTGCCGGCCGCGATTTTCTGAAACTGCGCCAGGGATGCCAGGTCCGCTTCCGGCGAGTTGAAGCCGTATCGGAAAGCCGCCGACAGATAGTCCGGCTCGGTCACGAAGGAGGTGGCGATGCCCAGGGCCAGCAGGACGAGGAAGACGATAAAATAGGCGGCATACAAGGTCCAGAACCGGCCATCGCTGAGCCTCCAGCCGTCCCCGATGGCGAAGGTCTGCTCCTTCATGGTGAGCGGAAAGCTCAGCGACAGCTTTGTCCCGAAATAGGAGCAGGCGATGAAGCCGAGGATGATCAGGACCAGCTGCATGCTCGTCGAGCCGCCCGCGCCGGCGCCCGCCATGAACAGCCCGAGGAAGATTCCGAGGACGATAATGACGACGCCGAAGATGATCCCGTAGAGCACGAGCAGCAGGAAGTACCTGATCTCGTCCATCCCGAGCCTGAGCCAGCCGGGCCCGCCCTCCGTTGGCCGGATGATCGCTCGTTGCACCGCCGCGTAGAGGATCGTGCTGACGATGGCGCCGACAATGCCCACGAGCATCGACTGGAGGAAAAAGGACGTCTGGAGCGACTCGAGGGAGGCTTCACCCCTCATCGCAGCATCGATGAGACCCTGGACGTTTGCCGCCATCCAGATGCTCGTCCCGATCGTCGCGGCCAGCTGGATGATCGTCCAGATCAGCATGGCGCCGGGTCGTTCCTTGACGAGACGAAAGCCACCCTCCAGCAACGAACCAACTGTCACGGCATGTCCCCCTCGCTATTCGCCCACCTCCGGCCGGGCAATTTGTCGGCAAGCCGGAACAGGCCGCGGCCTGTTCCAACGACTTTAGGGCATGTTTCGTCCGCGCGACTAGCCCAGCGACTTCACGATCTCTTCCACCATCTTCTTGGCATCGGCGAGCAGCATCATCGTGTTGTCGCGGTAGAAGAGCTCGTTGTCGACGCCCGCATAGCCGACGCCGCCCATGGAGCGCTTCACGAACAAAACGGTCTTCGCCTTTTCAACGTCGAGCACCGGCATGCCGTAGATGGGCGAGCTCTTGTCGGTCTTCGCGGCCGGATTGGTGACGTCGTTGGCGCCGATCACGAAGGCGACGTCGGCGCGGCTGAACTCGGCGTTGATGTCCTCGAGCTCGAACACCTCGTCATAGGGCACGTTCGCCTCGGCCAGCAGTACGTTCATATGGCCGGGCATGCGGCCCGCCACCGGATGGATCGCGAACTTGACCTCGACCCCTTCCTCTTTGAGCAGGTCGGTCATCTCGCGCAGCGCATGCTGCGCCTGCGCCACCGCCATGCCGTAGCCCGGGGCGATGATCACCAGCTCGGCCTGCTTCATCAGGAAGGCTGCATCCTCGGCCGAGCCGCGCTTCCAGGGCCGGTCGATTGCCGCGCCGCCGCCGGACGCCGCGGCTGCGTCGCCGCCGAAGCCGCCCGCGATCACCGAGATGAAGCTGCGGTTCATCGCCCGGCACATGATGTAGGACAGGATCGCGCCCGAGCTGCCGACCAAAGCGCCGGTGATGATCATCGCGCTGTTGTGCAGGGTGAAGCCCATCGCCGCCGCGGCCCAGCCCGAATAGGAGTTGAGCATCGACACCACGACCGGCATGTCCGCGCCGCCGATCGGGATGATCAGCAGGAAGCCGATCGCGAAGCTGAGCGCGGTGATCGTCCAGAAGATCCACTGGCTCTGGTCCTGCGTGAAATAGCCGACCAGGCCGAGGATCGCGGCGAGCGTGCCGAGATTGATGAAGTGCCGCATCGGCAGCAGGATCGGCTTGCCCGACATGTTGCCGTTGAGCTTCAGGAAGGCGATCACCGAGCCCGAGAAGGTGATCGCGCCGATCGCGACGCCGAGCCCCATCTCGATCCGGCTGCTGATGTGGATGAGCCCGTCCGGCTCGGCGATGCCGAAGGCGAGCGGGTTCAGGAAGGCGGCCGCGCCGACCAGCACCGCGGCCATGCCGACGAGGCTGTGGAAGGCGGCGACGAGCTGCGGCATCGCGGTCATCGCGATCCGCCGCGCGGTCACCAGGCCGATCACGGCGCCGACGGCGATCGCGCCCAATATCTGCCCGGCCGTCGCCCAGTCGATATTGTCCAGGAGGCCCGCGCCAGGTCCGCCGGGCAGGAAAGGCCGGTAATGGACGAGCGTGGTGATCAGTGCGAGCGCCATCCCGAACATGCCGAAGCGGTTGCCCCGGCGCGAGCTTTCCGGGCTCGACAGGCCTCTCAAGGCCAGGATGAAACAGACGCCCGCGACCAGATAGGCGAGCAGCACCCATGCGGGCGTCGCCGCCGCGGCATCGGGCAAGGTCACATGTCCCCCCTGAACGGCCACCTCAGCGCTCCTTCTTCTTGTACATGGCGAGCATGCGCTGCGTGACCGCGAAGCCCCCGAAGATATTGACGCTGGCCATCGCCACCGCCGCCAGGCCAAGCCATTTGGCGACCGGCGCCCCGGTCGCGGCGCCCGCGATCAGCGCGCCGACGATGATCACCGAGGAGACCGCATTGGTCACCGCCATGAGCGGCGTGTGCAGCGCCGGGGTCACCGACCAGACCACATAATAGCCGACGAACACCGCCAGCACGAAGATCGACAGGATCGAAATGAAGTCCATCAGCTTTCCCCCTCGGCCTGCAGGCGGAACCGGGTTTCAAGTAGCCTGAGCAGGCGCGTGTAGCGCTGCCGCCATTGCGGGTCGTAGACGACGCCGCAGGCGACGCGCGGCGCATAGATCTGGCGCGCCTCGTCCAGTTTGTCGGCGCCGTAGCGGCCGACCAGCACGCGTGTGACCGCTTCCTGCCGCACCGAGAAGTCGCGCTCCCAGTCGGCCAGAGCGAGGTCCGGATTGCGGCCAAGGCAATAAGCCTCCTGGTCGATCGCGGCGCGGCGGAAGACGTGCATCGAGCCATAGACGCTGAGGTCGTTGGCGCGGCTCCAGCCGGTCCCCGGTGCGGTCGAGCAGGCACCGAGCGCCAGCAGGGGAAGGATGAAGAGCAAGCGCTTCATGGGCGGTACTCCGCGATCCGCCCGGCCAAGGTGTCCAATCTGCGGCTATAGGCCATGAGCGCCGATGCCTGCGGCACCGCGCCCGCCTCGCAGGGCCGGCCCGGCGAGACGCGGCGCATCGCGGCCGCGTCATTCTCGCCCAGCCACACCGCATGGCCCGCCCCACTCTGCGCGGCCAGCCGCTTCAATTCCTCGTAGCGCTGGGCCTCGATCGGGGGCGTCCGCCCCGCCGGACAGGTGTCGAGCAGGTCCCGCGCCAGCACGGCGAGATAGGTCGCCCGGCGCACCGGCTCTTCCTTCGAATTTCGTGGTTCGGGCCGCCGCTCGCAGCCGGGCGCCAGCAGGATCGCCGCCGACAGCATGCCCGCCGTCGCCCTCACGGCGCACCGTCGGCTAGGTTGCGCTCGACCAATACGATCTTATCCTCATAGCCGAAGAGAAGAGCGGACGAGCAATCCCTGCCATCTGCCGCCGACTCGTTGCCCCGCCGATCGAGGACGCCCGCTCCGATGAGCGCGGCAAACCGGGTTCGTGCTGCCTCGAAACGGGCGTTCAAATCGCGCGTTCGCTCCGGCGCCATGCGAAGACAATCGGCCGCCACCGCCATGTCGTGAAAGGCCCGCGCCCGGAAGAAGTTGAATAGCGTCTGCGGATGCTCCCGCACCGCCCTTTGGCCGTCGGTCTCGGGTGCGGACGCGGCAGGCGCACCCGCTTGCAAAATCAGCGACAGTAACGCCGCCGCAATCATGCCTTCAGCCGCTCGCTGACGACCTCGCCGCCCTTGGTGAGCCGGATGCCCAGGACGATTTCGTCATCGTCGGGGAAGACCGGCGCCTTCTTCTCGGCATCCCAGAAGGCGGACAGGAAATTGAAGATGTTGCGCGAGAAGAGCGCGGAGGTATCCGCGGCCAGCCGGCTCGGCACGTTGCGGTGGCCGACGATCTTGACGCCGTGCTTCACCACCACCTCGCCGGCGACCGCGCCCTCCACATTGCCGCCCTGTTCGACCGCCAGGTCGACGATCACGCTGCCCGGCTTCATCGTCTGCAATTGCGCGTCCGAGATCAGCCGCGGCGCCGGGCGGCCCGGGATCAGGGCGGTGGTGATGACGATGTCCTGCTTGGCGATATGGCTGGAGACGAGCGCCGCCTGCGCGGCCTTATACTCGTCCGACATCTCGGTCGCGTAGCCGCCGGCGCCCTCGCCCTCGATCCCCTTCACGTCCTCGACGAAGATCGCCTTGGCGCCGAGCGACTGGATCTGCTCCCTGGTCGCCGAACGCACGTCGGTGGCGGACACCTGCCCGCCGAGCCGGCGGGCGGTCGCGATCGCCTGCAGGCCCGCGACGCCAACACCCATCACGAACACCTTGGCGGCGGAGACGGTGCCGGCGGCGGTCATCATCATCGGGAAGGCGCGGCCATATTCGGCCGCCGCGTCGAGCACCGCCTTGTAGCCGGCCAGATTGGCCTGGCTGGAGAGGATGTCCATGCTCTGCGCGCGGGTGATGCGCGGCATGAACTCGAGCGCGAGCGCCTCGATCCCGGCCTTGGCATATTCGTCGACGCGCTCGCGCTTCCCGAAGGGATTGAGCGCGGCGATCAGCCAGGCGCCCTTCTTCATGCCGGCAAGCGCCTTGGGGTCCGGACCCTGCACGGCGAGGACGGCGTCCGCGTCCTTCAGCGCGTCCTTGCGGTCGGCGACGATCGTGGCGCCCGCCGCTTCATAGTCCGCATCCGCGATGGAAGCGCCCTGGCCGGCGCCTGCCTCGACTGCCACGCTGGCGCCGAGGGCCACATATTTCTTGACCGTCTCGGGCGTCGCGGAGACCCGAAGCTCCCCTGCTTCGGCTTCTTTCAGGACCGCGATCTTCACCCCCCGGTCCCCTTCTAGTTCGAGATGATCAGGATGACGATGAAGCCGGTGATCAGGCTCAGGATCGTCCCCCATTTCATCATGAAGGTGAACCGCCGATAACTTCCCAAATGCGACCGGACTTCCTTGGTGGCTTCGTCAGTGGCCATGCGCCGCAATCCTCCTGTTTGGCTGGTTCCCTAGCAAGGCCGGGGCACGGGGGGCAAGGCGCGAAAGCGGGCGCGGCGCCTTAAGCCCGCCTTTACTCATGTTGGGTTATCCCGCCTGTCCCGAAACGAGAGAGACGAGAATGCGGGCGGATCCGAACCGTTGCCTGTTGCTGATCGACGACGAGCCCGCCCAGCGCCGGCTGGTCACCGCCATCGGCGCGCGTGCCGGCTGGTGGGTGCGCGGCGCCACCGATTTCGACGGCGCCCAGCTCATGCTCGAGGATCCGCAGGAGCCGAAATTCGATGCGATCCTGCTCGATCACTGGCTGCCCGGCGACGAAGGCACGGACCTCATCCGCCGCATCCGTGCCTTTCGCCCCGAAATCCCCCTGCTCATCCTGACCGCGCAGAACGACGTCCATGTCGCCGTTGACGCGATGCGGGCCGGCGCCAGCGACTTCATCGTCAAGCCGCTCGCTCCCGAACGGCTGCTTGCGGCGCTCAACACCGCGACCGACCGCCGCAAGTCGACCGGCGAGCTGCGGCCCTTGTCCGAGAAGATCAGCAAAGCCCTGGGCTTCGAAGAGATTGTCGGCTCCGCGCCCAAGTTCCGCGCCGCGCTCGCCGTCGCCGCCAAGGCCGCCCGCGCCCGCGTCTCCGTCCTGATCGAGGGCGAGAGCGGGTCGGGCAAGGAGATCATCGCCCAGGCGATCCATGCCGCCTCCCCGCGCGGCAAGAAGCAGCTGCACACCGTCAATTGCGGCGCCATTCCCGCCAATCTCGTCGAGTCGGTCCTGTTCGGCCACGAGAAGGGCGCCTTCACCGGCGCCTTCGACCGCCATATCGGCCGCTTCGAGGATGCCGACGGGTCGACCATCTTCCTCGACGAGGTCGGCGAGCTGCCGCTCGACACGCAGGTGAAATTGCTCCGCGTCCTCGAGACGGGCGAGATCCAGCGCGTCGGGAGCCGCATCACCCAGACGGTCGACGTGCGCATCATCGCCGCGACCAACCGCCGCCTTTCCGAGGAGGTCGCCGCCGGGCGCTTCCGCGAGGATCTCTACTACCGGCTCAACGTCGTCCACGTGCCGATTCCGCCGCTCCGCGACCGGCAGAGCGACATTCCCGCCCTCGCCCGCCACCTGCTCGCGCGAATCGCCGAGCAACCGGGCATGCGGCACCTGTCGATCACCGACGACGGGCTGGCGATCCTCTTGTCCTATGGCTGGCCCGGCAACGTCCGCCAGCTTCAGAACGCCCTCTTCCGCGCCGCCGTGCTCTGCGAGAGCGACGCGCTGACCGCCGCGGACTTCCCCCATATCGCCAACGAGGCGGCCTGGGGCCGGCGCTCGGACGATTATCACGCCAAGCCGCTCAACGGCCAGTCGCAGACCTCGGCCATGGCCCACGGCCCCGGCGTCACCCTCTATGCCGCAGACGGCAATCTGCGCCCGCTTGAGGAGATCGAGGCCGACGTCATCCGCCTCGCCATCGGCCATTATCGCGGCCGCATGACCGAGGTCGCCCGGCGCCTGGGGATCGGGCGGTCCACGCTCTACCGCAAGCTCGGCGAGCTCGGGATCGGCGACATCGCCGCCTAGGCCCTCCCCTTGTGGGGACGGGCCTGATACAGCCGGCCCATGCCCGACTTCACCGACGCAATCGCCCTCATCACCGGCGCCGCCTCCGGCATCGGAGCGGCCACCGCCACCCGCCTTGCCAATGACGGCGCGCGCAAGCTGATCCTCGTCGATCTGGACGAGGACAGGCTCCGTGACTTCGCCTTCTCCCTGCCCTGCGAGCGGCAGGTCCTGATCGGTGACGTGACCGACGAAGCTTTCTGGTCGCAGGCCGACCTGACCGGCCTCACCCATGCGCTCGTCAATGCGGGGGTCGGCGCGGGCGGGCCGATCGAGGAGCTGAGCTTTGCCGAATGGCGGCGGGTGCTCGCGATCAACCTCGACGGTGCCTTCCTGACCTTGCAGGCGGCAATGCGGGCGATCCGCGCGAACGGCCAGGGCGGCGGGATCGTGCTGACGGCTTCGGCCGCGGGGGTGAAGGCCGAGCCCGGCATCGCTGCCTACGGCGCCTCCAAGGCGGCGGTCATCCATCTCGCCCGGATCGCCGCCAGGGAGGGCGCAGCGGCCAAAATCCGCGTCAACGCCATCGCCCCCGGCGGAGTGGAGACAGACATCTGGAAGAGCGTTCCCTTCTTCACCGACCTGGTTGAGCAGACCGGCAGCGAGGAGGCCGCCTACAAGGCCATGGCCGCCATGGCGACGCCGCTCGGCCGGTACGCCAAAGCGGAAGAGATGGCGGAGCAGATCGCCTTCCTCCTGTCGGATCGCGCCGCCTATACGACGGGCGCCTGCCTGGTCAGCGATGGCGGCTATTCGCTCTAGCCTGTTCGCCTTTCTGCTGCTCGTTGCCTGCGGCCCGGAGTCGCCGAAGGCGGTTCCGGCACAGGAGAGCCCGACAGCCGCGGCCTGTTCGCAGCGGGATTTTGAAGGCTCGACCTTTACCGTCTGCCGCTACGACCGCCGCCGCGACGAGATCGTGCTGATCCTCGACGGTCCGCGCGGGCCGTTGCGCAGCTTCGACGCGTTCGAATCCCGATTGGGTTCCCGCGCAGGCCGGCTCCGCTTCGCGATGAACGCCGGCATGTATGGCGAGGACGGCCGGCCGATCGGCCTCTACGTCGAGGACGGCCGCGAGCGCCGCGCGATCAACCGGCAGCGCGGGCCCGGCAACTTCCATTTGCTGCCCAACGGCGTCCTCACCATTGCCGCCGACGGCCGAACCGCGGTGCTGCCCTCTGGTCGTTATGCCTCGAGCAGCCGGCCGCGCTGGGCGACCCAGTCCGGCCCGATGCTGGTGATCGACGGCCGCTTGCATCCCGCCATCCAGGACAATGGCCCCTCGCTCCACATCCGCAACGGGGTCGGCGTCGACAGCGCCGACACCGCCTGGTTCGTCATCTCCGAAGACGCAGTGTCCTTCGGGCGCATGGCGCGTTTCTTTCGCGACGTGCTCCATTGTCCCGACGCGCTCTATCTGGACGGTTCGGTCTCCAGCCTGTGGGACCGCCCCGGCGGGCGCCGTGACCCCAGAACGGACCTTGGACCGTTGATTGCCGTCTTCGAACGCGAACGGAGGGAATGATGCCCTTTCAGGGAAGCTGCCATTGCGGGCTGATTGCCTATGAGGTGAACGAGGATCCGCCGACCGAGGCAATGGAGTGCAATTGCTCGATCTGCCGGCGCCGGGCCGCGCTCCACCATTTCACCACGCCCGACAAATTCACCCTGAAGACGTCGCGCGACGACCTCAGCACCTATCGCTGGAACAAGGACAATATCGCCTTCCATTTCTGCAGCAATTGCGGCTGCGCCCCCTTTGCGGAGGGCCAGGGCCCGAACGGGCCGATGGTCGAGATCAACCTGCGCTGCGCCGAGGACCTGGATCCGGCCAGCCTGAAGATCAATCCGTTCGACGGTGCGCACATGATCCCGGGCCCGGTCAAATAACGGCTTTGACTTATATAAGCTAGTATCGATATACGGCACCCGACTCGCAATCGGGAGAGGCCGCATGCACTTCGACGTCCCCCGCCATATCGGCGCAATGATCCGGAAGGTCGTCCCCGGCGAAAGAGATGGCCAGCCGACCCGCAAGGTGGTCGCGGGCCGCAGCTTCGCCACCGACATCGACGATGCCTGGGACGCCCTCACCAGCGCCGAGCGCATTCCGCGCTGGTTCTCCCCGGTGGAAGGCGAGCTGAGGCTCGGTGGCCGCTACCAGATCAAGGGCAATGCCGGCGGGACGGTCACAGAGTGTGCGCCGCCGCGCCGGCTCGCGCTGACCTGGGAATTCGGCGGCAACACCTCCTGGGTCTATGTCACGCTCAGCGAAGAGGAAGGCGGCTCGACCTGGCTGCAGCTCGAGCATGAGGCGATGATCGATCCGCAGTCCGAAGGCTTCTGGGCCCAGTTCGGGCCGGGCGCCGTGGGCGTGGGCTGGGACCTCTCCTTCCTCGGCCTCGCCGAGCATGTCGAGAATGGCTGGGACAAGCCGCCGGAAACCGACTCCGAATGGACGAAGACCGACAATTACAGGAGCTTCGCCCAGGCCAGCAGCGACGCCTGGCGCGACGCCTCGATCGCCTATGGCACTGATCCGGCCGCGGCGACGGAGGCCGCGGATCGCACCGCTCACTTCTATAAAGGCGGCACCTGATGCACGCCTTCGACGTGCTCGGCGATCCCGTCCGCCGCCGCATCCTGGAGCTGCTGGCTGAGGGCGAGCAGGCGTCGGGCGAGGTCGTTGCGGTGATCGGCCGCGAATTCGGGATCAGCCAGCCCGCCGTCTCCCAGCATCTGAAAGTGCTGCGCGAGGCGGGTTTCGCCACGGTCCGGGCCGAGGCCCAGCGCCGGCTCTACGCGGTCGACTCGAAGCCGCTGCGCGAGGTCGACCAGTGGCTCGATCGGTTCCGCGCCTTCTGGGAGCCCAAATTCGAGGCGCTCGCCACGGAGATCGCCCGCGGCAAGCGCAAGCGCCGGCTCGAAGCGGAGCGCGACAAGGCCTAGCGCCGGGCGCCGCGCTCCACACCGTGCAGGAAGCGGATCAGGCCGGCAAAATAGGCCTCCTGGTCGTCATACATGGCCATGTGACTGCCTTGGGGCAGATAGAGATACTGGCCGTGCGGCAGCCGGTTGGCCATCGCCCGCATCCAGTTCGGGTCCATGGTGTCGTAGCGGGCGCCGATCACCAAAGTCGGCACGGTGATCCGGTGCAGGTCCGCGCTCCGGTTCCATTCGACCAGCCGCCCGCTAGCGCCGAGCTCGCTTGGTCCCTGCATCAGCGTGTAGAGATGGTGATTGAGGTGGGCGAAGGAACGGGTCACCGGCTCGGGCCACTGGTCGGCCGGCCGCCTGAGGATGTGCCGCTCATAATGCATCGGCATCAACGTCTGCATGTAGCGCGGATCCTGGGTCTGCCCGCTCGCCTCCAGCTGCTGGACGAGCGCGAGCTGGGTATGGTCCATGGCCGGCATCAGCACGCGCCGCGCATAATCATTATAGGCCGGGATCGAATCCATCATGTTGGAGATGATCAGGCATTTGAGATTGGCCTGGTGCGCCAGCGCATATTCCATCGCCAGCATGCCGCCCCAGCTGTGCCCGAGCAGGCAGAAATTGCTGCGATCGAGACCGAGCGCGCGGCGGACCTGCTCGACCTCGTCGACGAAGCGATCGATCGTCCAGAGGCGGTCGTCATTGGGCTGGTCGGAATAGGCCGAGCCCAGCTGATCGTAATAGATATATTCGATGCCCTCCGCGGGCAGGAAGCTGTCGAACGCCTCGAAATATTCGTGCGTCGCCGCCGGCCCGCCGTGCAAGAGCAGCACGCGCAGCCGCGGATTGTTGCCGACCCTTTTAGTCCAGACGCGGAAATTGCCGTGCGGCGTGGTGATCGGGATCATGCGGACGCCGCCGCTCCAGGCCTCGGCGCGGCCGGTCCGGTTGTAATAGTCGGCACCGGGCGCCGCCGCTGCGGGCGCAGCACACAGCAAGGCGATGATCAGGACGAGTATGCGCATCGGAGTCCCCCTCTCCTCTGGATGCTCAGCCGTTTATCACCTCCGCGGCGAAACGGTCCATCTCCTCGGCCTGCGGGCTCATCTGGAGCAGCAGCAGATCGAGCCCCGCCGCTTCATAGTCGGCGATCCGCGCCTTCACTTGCGCCGGCGTTCCGACGAGGTTCGGCCTCAGCCCGCGGTTCGACACCGAATATTCCTGCAGCTTCAGCTCCCGCTCCAGCTCGGTCCCGGACAGCCACTGCTCGAAATTGTCGAAGCCCGCCGGCGGCTCGGGCGGCAGCGCGGTGATCCGGGCAAGCTCGGCCTGCGCCTCCTCCTCGGTGTCCCGGACGATCGCATAGGCGGCCATGCCATATTGCATGGGCGGTCGGCCGGCTTTCTCCCGCCTCGCCTTCATGTCGGCGATCTTCGGCGCGATCGCCTCGGGCGGATCGCCGTGCATGACATAGGCGTCGCACTGGGTGGCGATCATCGTCTTGGCCGCTTCGCTCTCGCCGCCAGCATAGATGGTCGGCCGCCGCACCGGCTTGGGCTCGCAGATCGCGTCCTGCAGCGCATAGCGTTCTCCGGCATAGGAGAAGCGCTGCTGGGTCCAGAGCCCGTCCACCACGTCCAGCCATTCGCGGGTCCGCGCATAGCGGTCGTCATGCTGGTCGAATTGCAGGCCATATTGCCGCGCCTCGTCCGCCCACCACGAGGAGACGACGTTGAGCGCCAGCCGCCCGCCCGAGATCCGGTCGATATTCGCGGCCTGCTTCGCGAACAGCGCGGGGTGATGGAAATTGGGCCGCACCGCGACCATCAGCTCGATCCGCTCGGTCACCGACGCCAGTGCCGCCGCCGTCGACCAGGCGTCGAGCGCCGGCTCGGTCACGCCCTTGATGTCGTTGAGGTTCAATTCGGCGATCAGTGTGAGGTCCCAGCCCGTCTGCTCGCTGCGCTGCGTGAGCCTTTTCACATAGTTCCAGCTCGCCTCCATTCCCTCGTCGGGCACGTTGCGCAGCCAGCCGCCGAAGACGGGCATCCAATAGCCGTATCTCACCTCTTCGCCTCCGTGATCGCAGCCTCGAGGAAATCGACCAGCCGCTCGTGCGGGTCCCAGCCGAGCACGTCCAGCGGATTTGCGACGAAATTGGAGAGCGCGTTGATGTCGTAGAAGCGCGGCACCCCGTCGCGCGCGTCGATCACCACCTCGATCCCGCCGACGTCCAGCGCCATCCCCTGCGCGATCCGTTCGGCCGCCTCGACCAGCTCGGGCCCGGGATCGACCGCCGCCATGCGCACCGTCTCCCGCCCCGGCGCGGCGACGCAGGCGTCGGCCGGGCACAGATCGAAGCTTCCGCCGGTCTCCACCTCGATCGCATAGAGAAAGCGCCCGCCCAGTGTCTCCAGCCGGATGATCCGCCCGCCTTCGGCCGGCACATAATCCTGGACCAGGAGGACCCTGTCGACGCTCTCCGGCAGGAATCGTTCGGCGACCGCCTCCGCCAGCGCGGCGCGGTCGTCATAGCGCACGATCCCGGCGCCCGAGCCACCGACATTGGCCTTGAGCAGCAACGGAAAGGCCATGCCGTCGGCGGCCGCCAATATCTCCTCCCGCCGGTGCACGACCCGCGTCTCGGGAATGGCGAGTCCAAGGCCGGCGATCAGCGACAGCTGCCGCGCCTTGGAGCTGTCGACGGCCAGGATCTCCGGCCCGTTCAGCACCGTCGCGCCATTGGCCCGCCAATGGGCGAGCAGGCTCTGGGCATAGAAGATGCCGTGCTCGGGCTCGCGCAGGAATCCCGACTGGGCGACGCGGCTCAGCACGACCGGCGCTGGCACGCTCTTGTCCGCCGGGTCGAAGCTGTGATCGGTCAGCCGAATCGCCCGGTACGGCACCGAGCGTCGGTCCAGCGCGGCGAACAGCGGCTCGAACCACAAAGGATGCTCGTAGAGGATGGCGAGATCGGGCGTCACCGCCTCCCCCATATCGAGCCGGGCCGCCAAGGAAAGAGAATCCCGCCGCGCTGCGTCAGTTCGGCACAGGCCCAGTCCCGGCTGTCCCGCTGTTGGACCTGGCGCGCGCCTTCGCCTATTTTCCCCCCATGCCTTCTTTGGGTCGCCTCCTGCGCGCCGCCGGGCTCGCTTTCGGCTTCTGGGCCGTCGCGGCCTACGGCTCCCCGCCGCAGCCGGCGCCGCTCCGCGCGGCCGCGGCGACGGGCACCCCTGCCTTCGAGCCGGGACCCGAATTGCTCTCCTTCTACGCCGAGCGCGACTTCCACCCGCTCTGGACCGACGGCGCGGACCAGGCTCTGCTCAACCTGCTGCCGCCGCGCCCCGACGTCGTCGCCGCGCTCAACGCGATCCGCCCCGGCGACCGCCGCGCCCGGCTGCGGGCGGACATGATGCTGAGCCAAGCCTTCCTCGACGCGGCGCGAGAGAGCGCCCGGCCGCCGGAGCGCAACGCGATGCGCTATATCGACCCCGGCCTCGCGCCGATGGCGGCCGGGGACAGCGCGTCGCTCTACGCCCTCGCCGCCGCGCCCTCGCCAATCGCCTTCGCGCGCGCCCGCCTGTCCCGCAACCCGGCCTATGACGGCCTGGTTCGCGGGCTCGCCGCCTGGCGCGCGCGTTGGGCCGGTCTGCCCCAGATCCAGGTCGCCGCGAACCGGCCGGACCAGCTCCGCCAGCGCCTCGGCCTCGCCGCCAATGCCGATCCCGGGCCCAAACTCCGCGCCTTCCAGCAGGTGCACGGCCTCGCCGTCACCGGCCGCGCTGATGCCGCCACCATCGCCGCGCTCAACCGCGGCGCCGCCTATTACGAGCGGGTGATCCTCGCCAATATCGAGCGGGCCCGCGCCATCCCCGCCGTGCAGGGCCGCTACGTCCTCGTCGACACCGCCTCCGCCCGGCTCTGGATGATCGAGGACGGCCGGATCCGCGATTCGATGCTCGTGATCGTCGGCAAGCGGGCAATGCCGACGCCCGAAATGGCCGGTCTGATCCGCTATGCCGCGCTCAACCCCTATTGGAACCTGCCGCCGGACCTGATCCGCAAGCGCGCCCGCAACGCCGCCGCCCGCGGCCCGCGCGTGCTCACCGACGAGCGGCTCCAGGTCCTCTCCGACTGGACCGACCAGGCGCAGACGCTCGATCCGCGGCGGATCGACTGGCGCGCCGTTGCCGCGGGCCGCCGCCTCGTCAACATGCGCCAGCTGCCCGGGCCGCAGAACATGATGGGCCGGGTCAAGTTCATGCTGCCCAACGATCTCGGCGTCTATCTGCACGACACCCCGCACCGCGAGCTCTTCGCCCGCGCCGACCGCCGCGAAAGCTCGGGCTGCGTCCGGCTCGAGGATGCGCTGCGGCTCGGGCGCTGGCTGTTCGACGGGACGATGCCGCAGCCGAACGGGACGCCCGAGCAGCGCGTCGACCTGCCCCGGCCGATCCCGGTCTACATCACTTATCTGACCGTGCTGCCGACCGGGGACGGCCTCGTCTTCCAGCGCGACGCCTATCGCCGCGATCCCGGCGCTCCTAGAGATTCGGCGTCAGCGCCGCGTCGCGCGAGCCTCGCCACACGCGCAGCGCCTGCAGCGTCTCCGGCACGTCATGCACGCGCAGCAGCTGCACGCCCTGCCCCGCCGCCTGCAGCGCGAAAGCCAGCGAGCCGGCCAGCCGCCGGTCGGGCGGGGCCTCGCCGGCCAGCGCCCCGATCGTCCGCTTCCGGCTCGCGCCGAGCATGACCGGACAGCCGAGCCCGTGCAGCAGGGCCAGGCCGTTCATCAGCTGCAGATTGTGCTGCACGTTCTTGCCGAAGCCGAAGCCCGGATCGACGATGATCCGCTCGCGTGCGATCCCCGCCGCTTCCGCCGCCTGAATGCGCGCCTCCAGCCAGTCGTAGATTTCAAGCAGGACGGGGCGGTCGTAGCGCGGGTCGTCCTGCATCGATTCGGGCGGCCCCTTATGGTGCATCAGCACGACCGGGCAGCCCGCCCTGGCAACGACCTCGAGCGCGCGCGGATCCCAGGTCAGCCCCGACACGTCGTTGATCATCCGCGCGCCCGCGCCGACGGCCTGCTCCATCACCAGCGCCTTGCGTGTGTCGACCGACACCGCCGTTCCCGCCATGGCCAGCCGCCGGATCACGGGGAGCACGCGCGCCGCCTCGTCGCCTTCCCACACCGGCCTGGCGCCGGGCCTTGTGGATTCGCCGCCGACATCGACGATGGCAGCGCCGGCCGCGGCCATGTCGTGCCCCGCGGTTACCGCCGCCTCGGTCTCCTCGTGGACGCCGCCGTCGGAGAAGCTGTCGGGCGTCACGTTGACGATGCCCATGACCTGGGGCTGGTCCAGCCGCACGACCCGCTCGCCGAGCTGGAGCGCCGCGCGGGGCGCGGTCAGCCGCTCCCAGACGAGCCGCTCCGCGTCGTCCAGCCGATCCTCGATCCCCTGGACGGGCACCAGCTCGACACCCTCGTCCCGGACGATGTCCACGCTCGCGAAGAAGACCAGGCCTCCGGCCAGCCGCGCGACCTTGCCGTCATGGCCGAACGGCGCGTCGACGAAGCCCGTGGGGCGAAGATAGGTCCTGCCGGTCATGCGCCCCTCCTAGGGGAAGTCAGGCCTGATGCGCAGCGAGATATTCCTGCCTGAGCGCATCGATGGGCACGAGCGCGCCCTCCCGCTCCACGTGCCAGAAGGTCCAGCCATTGCACGCCGGCGCCCCCTGCACCGCGGCGCCGATCTTGTGGATCGAGCCCTGCTGGCCGCCATGCTCGACCGAGGCGTCGGCCAGCACGCGCGCGCTCCAGCGACGTTTCGAATCGGTAAGAAAGCTGCCGGGCACGATCTGCCCGCTCTCGACCAAAGTCCCGAACGGCAATTTCGGCTGGCTGGCGCGCGAGGCCATCACCTTCATCGCGCTCTCGTCCAGCTCCAGCGTGGAATCGATCCGCTCGCGCGCGACGCGGATGTAGCGGCTCTCGCGCTCGATCCCGATCCAGTTGCGCCCGAGCCGCCGCGCCACCGCCCCGGTCGTCCCCGTGCCGAAAAAGGGATCGAGCACGACGTCGCCCTTATTGGTGCAGGCGAGCAGCACCCGGTAGAGCAAGGCTTCCGGCTTCTGGGTCGGATGCGCCTTGGCGCCGCCGTCCTTCACCCGCTCCTGCCCGGCGCAGATCGGCAGCACCCAGTCGGAGCGCATCTGCAGCTCGTCGTTCAGCGCCTTCATCGCGCGATAGTTGAAGGTGTAGCGGCTCTCCTCGCTGCGCGACGCCCAGATCAATGTCTCGTGCGCATTGGTGAAGCGGGTGCCGCGGAAATTGGGCATCGGGTTGGACTTGCGCCAGATGATGTCGTTGAGAATCCAGTAGCCCTGGTCCTGCATCGCCGCGCCGACGCGGAAGATGTTGTGATAGGAGCCGATTACCCAGAGCGTGCCGTCGGGCTTCAGGATGCGCCGCGCCTCCGCAAGCCAGGCCCGGGTGAAATCGTCATAGGCCTGGAAGGTGTCGAACTTGTCCCAGTCGTCGTCACAGGCGTCGACCCGGCCGCCCTCCGGCCGGAACAGCTCGCCGCCGAGCTGGAGATTGTAGGGCGGATCGGCAAAGATCATGTCGATGCAGGCGTCGGGCAGGCCGCGCATCGCCGCCACGCAATCGTCCTGGAGGATCTGGCCGAGCGGCAATTGCGGCGCGGCATCCGCCCCCTTTTTCGGCCGCACAGCCGCGCCCAGTCGCCCCATCACGCTCATTCGATCCGCCCCCGGCAAAGTTATCCACATGCTGAGTCATGCGGAGTCCGCGGTCAAGTTCAGAGACTTGCACAACATGGTTAACAGCGCGTTAGGGGCGCGCGGAACGAAAGGAGTCTTCGCTACATCTGGTAGCGGACCAGGCTCTTCAGACTCAATCTGAAGTGGTGTGGCCCGAAAGACTCAAAGCTGGAGCGAAAGCTGGCGGACCGGCGCGAAGCTGCGCCGGTGCAGCGGCGTCGGGCCGAGCTCGCGCAGCGCCCGCTGATGCTCGGGGGTCGGATAGCCGACATTGCGCTCCCAGCCATAGCCGGGCCATTGGCGCGCATGCTCGGTCATGATCCGGTCGCGCGTGACCTTGGCGACGATCGAGGCGGCGGCGATCGAGCGGCATTTCGCATCGCCGCCGACGATCGCGACCGAGGGCCGCTCCCAACGCGGGCAGCGATTGCCGTCGACCAGCACCATCGCGGGGTCGATGCCGAGCGCGTCCACCGCCCGCGTCATTGCCAGCATCCGCGCCCAATAGATGTTGATCGAGTCGATCTCCTCGACGCTCGCCATGCCGACGCCGACCACCGCGACCTTGTAGAGCCGCGTACAGATCGCCTCGCGCACCGCCGCCGGCAACGCCTTGCTGTCGTCGATCCCGCGCGGGAACTTCTCGCGGTCCAGGATCACGGCCGCCGCGACCACCGGCCCGGCGAGCGGCGCGCAGCCCGCCTCGTCGACCCCGGCGACCGGGTCGGGATGCACCTTCTCGAGCTTGAAGCAGGGCCGCGCCATCGGGTCCAGGATAGAAAGCCCGCGCTCGTCATTCCAGCGAAAGCTGGAATCCCGCTTTTCTTTCCTGTGGATAGGTCAAATCACCCGTTCGGGCGATAGGCGAGGACCCGCGCGCCGGGTAAATTGGTCCTCAGTCAACGAAGGGGCAGCTCATGAAACTCGCGCACATTCTCTTGTCGGGACTCATCCTCGCGGCGGCGACGCAAGCACCTCCCGCGGCGCCGCGGAACGACCTCGGCAATTTCTCGGTCAGCCTCAACGTCCGCGACATCAACGCCTCCAGGGCCTTTTACGAGAAGCTCGGCTTCGTGCAGGCGTTCGGCAATCCGGCGCAGCGCTGGGTGATCATGCGCAGCGGCACCACCAGGATCGGCCTCTTCCAGGGCATGTTCCCGCGCAACGCGCTGACCTTCAATCCGGGCTGGGACGGGGATGGCAACCCCACCGGCGCCTTCGAGGACGTGCGCGCCATCCAGCGCCGGCTGCGTGCGGCGGGTCTCGACGTCGGCGCCGAGATCACCAGCGCCAGCGGCCCGGCCCATTTCGCGGTCACCGACCCGGACGGCAATCCGATCCTGTTCGACCAGCACCGCTAGGGGCGGATGACCTCGAAAGGGGCGACGCCGAGGCCATGACCCATCGGCCCGTGGCCCGCGCCGAAGCCCGGGGCGGCGAGCATGGCCTCGCGGACGTAGCGGCGGGCGACCGTGACCGCCTCGCCGATCCTGAGTCCCCGTCCCAGCAGGGTCGCGATCGCACTGGCCAGGGTGCAGCCGGTGCCGTGACTATGCCGGGTCTCGATCCAGGGGTCTGACCATGTATCGGCCGCGCAGGCGCCGCTCCGAAAGGGCGTCACGAGGATGTCCTGGATGACGCCGCTCAAAAGGTGCCCGCCTTTCGCCAGAACGAGCGTGCCAAGGCGGCTGGCCAGGTCCATGGCCGCTTCCTTCATTTGCTCGGCATCGTCGATCTTCCGCCCGGTCAATGCCTCCAGCTCGGGCAGGTTCGGCGTCACCAGGGTCGCACGCTTCATCAACAGCTCGAAGGCGGCGATCGTCTCCTCGTCGGCGAGCACCGCGCCCGACGTCGCCACCATCACCGGATCGAACACGACCTGCATCGACGGTGCGCTCGCATGGCCCGGCCGTTCCGGATCGAGCCGCTCGGCGACGGCCCGCGCCGTGGCCGCATCGCCGATCATCCCGATCTTCACGACATCGACGCCGATATCGCTCACCACCGACTCGATCTGCGCCAGCACCATCTCCGCGGGCACCGGCATCACCGCCTGCACGCCAAGCGTATTCTGCGCCGTGATCGCGGTGATCGCGGTCATCGCATGGCCGCCGAGCATGGTAACCGTCTTTATGTCCGCCTGGATGCCCGCCCCGCCGCCGCTGTCGGAGCCGGCGATGATCAGGATGCGCGGCGTCGTCACCGCGGGCCCTTGCGCTCCGTCGAAGCGGGATGACGTTCAAGCGCGGCGCCGACGCGCATCGGCCGTTCGAGCAGGTCGCCGCCGCAATTCGGGCATTTTTCCTCCAGCGCGTCGGCGCAGCGATCGCAGAAGGTGCATTCGAACGAGCAGATGAAGGCGCCGTGCCGGTCCGCCGGCAGATCGCGGCCGCACCGCTCGCAATCGGGTCGCATGTCAAGCATCAGGCCGCCTTCACCTCCTCGCAAATCTCGTTGACGATCCGCGCAACGAGCGCCTCGTCCTCGCCTTCCGCCATCACCCGGATGACCGGTTCGGTGCCGGACTTGCGGATGACGAGCCGGCCCTTGTCGCCGAGCGCCGCCTCGCCCGCCGCAATCGCCGCCTTGACCTTGTCGGCCTCCAGCGGTGCGCCGCCGCCATAGCGGACGCTCTTCAACAGCTGCGGCAGCGGCTCGAACAGTTTCAGAAGCTCGCTCGCCGGTTTGTCCTGCGCGACCAGCTCGGCGAGGATCTGCAGGCCCGCGACCAGCCCGTCGCCCGTGGTCGCATATTCGGACAGGATGATATGGCCGCTCTGCTCGCCGCCGACATTATAGCCCCGGGCGCGCATCGCCTCGAGCACATAGCGGTCGCCGACCTGGGTGCGCTCAAGCCTGAGGCCGAGCTCGTTCATGTAGCGCTCCAGGCCGAGATTTGACATGACGGTGGAGACGATGCCGCCGCCGCGCAGCCGCCCGCGCCGATGCCAGGAGGAGCCGATCAGCGCCATCAGCTGGTCGCCGTCGATCGACTCGCCCTCCTCGTCGACGACGATCAGCCGGTCGGCGTCGCCATCCAGAGCGAGGCCGATGTCGGCGCCCGAGGCGACCACCGTCTCCTTAAGCACGGTCGGATCGGTCGAGCCGCAGCCGTCATTGATGTTGAGGCCGTTCGGCTCGACCCCGATCGCGATCACCGTCGCGCCAAGCTCCCAGAGCGCGGAGGGCGCGACCTGGTAGGCGGCGCCGTTCGCGCAATCGATCACCACCTTGAGCCCGTCCAGACGGAGATGCTTGGGGAAGGTGAGCTTGGCGGCGTGGATGTAGCGCCCGCGCGCGTCCTCGATCCGGCGCGACCGCCCGATCTGCTCGGCCGGCACCAGCCGCGGCTCCTGCTCGAGCAGGGCCTCGATCGCCATCTCGTCCTTGTCGGAGAGCTTGTAGCCGTCGGGTCCGAACAATTTGATGCCGTTGTCGACGAACTTGTTGTGGCTGGCGGAGATCATCACGCCGAGGTCGGCGCGCATCGAATGGGTCAGCATGGCGACCGCCGGCGTCGGAACGGGGCCGACCATCACCACATCCATGCCGACGCTGGTGAAGCCGGAGACCAGAGCCGTCTCCATCATATAGCCCGACAACCTCGTATCCTTGCCGATCACTACCCGGTGGCGATGCTCGCCGCGCAGGAAGTGGGCGCCGGCCGCCTGACCGATCCTTTGCGCCATCGCCGCAGTCATTGGCGCCTCGTTGGTCCGCCCCCTGATCCCGTCCGTGCCGAAGAATTTCCGCGTCATCTATGGTTGAGCCCTGACGTTTTTCCTTGCCGTCCTACCGGCGGCCATCAAGATAGGCCAGATAGTCCTATATTTCGTGAAGGGCGACGCTTTTGAAACTCTCCCAGCCGACGCGGATTCTGCTCGCCCTCATCCTCGGCCTCGCCATCGGCATCGTCGCCATGTCGACCGGCCAGCCCTGGACCGAACGGGCGGCCGGCATTGCCGAGCCGATCGGCGGGCTCTGGCTGAACGCGCTGCAGATGACGATCGTGCCCCTGGTCGTCTCGCTGATTATCACCGGCATCGCCGGCGCGGCCGAGGCGGCGCGCGCGAGCCGGCTGGCGACGCGGGCGCTGATCCTGTTTGCCTCGCTGCTGCTCGCCTCCTCGATCCTGGCCGCGATCCTGACGCCCGCTTTGCTCAACCTGTTCCCGCTGCCGACCGACGCCGCAGCCAGCCTGCAAAGCGCGCTCGCCGGCGCGGAGCCGCCCGGCGCAACGCCGAGCTTCGCGGATTTCCTCCGCTCGCTCGTGCCCTCCAACCCGATCGCCGCCGCCTCGTCGAACGGCGGCGTGCTGCCGCTCATCGTCTTCATGCTGGTCTTCGCCTTTGCCATGACCCGGCTGGAGGAGAAGCCGCGGGCGACCCTGGTCCGTTTCTTCAAGGCGATCGCCGACACGATGCTGATCATCGTGAACTGGGTGCTCTGGATTGGCCCGATCGGCGTGTTCGCGCTTGCTTTCGTGGTCGGTGCGCGGGCCGGGGGCCCGGCTTTCCAGGCGCTGATCCATTATGTCCTGATCGTGACAGCCGTCGGCGCGGTGGTGTGGCTCGCGGCCTGGCCGCTCGCCATGCTGGGCGGACGGGTCGGGCCGGTGCGCTTCACGCGCGCGGTGGCGTCAAGCCAGGCACTCGCCTTCTCGACCCAATCCTCGCTCGCCTGTCTGCCGGCGATGCTGAAGGCCACGCACAAGCTCGGCGTGCCGGTCAGCGCCTCGGGCATCGTCCTCCCCATGGCAGTCGCGGTGTTCCGCGCGACGGGCCCGGCGATGAACCTCGCCGTGGCCATCTATATCGCCTACTGGTTCGGCTATGAGCTCACGCCGACCCACCTCGTGCTGGGCGTGCTTGCCGCCGCGACGACGACGATCGGCGCCGCCGGCATCCCGGGCCAGGCGACCTTCTTCACCTCGATCGCCCCGATCTGCCTCGCTATGGGCCTGCCGATCGCACCGCTCGCCTTGCTGATCGCGGTCGAGACCCTGCCGGATATCATGCGCACGCTCGGCAATGTCAGCGGTGACGTCGCCGTCACCACGGTCGTCGCGAAGCGCTCAGGCTTCGACGACGCGCCTGAAACCAGGGAAGATGAACTGCTCGAACGCGGCGCCTAGCGCGGATCGTAGCTATGCGGGAGGTTGCCCTCCTGCGGCCTGCGGTAGCGGTCCCTGAGGCGGGTCTGGCGGTTCTCCAGATTCTGGCGGACGCCGTCGATCCAGACCGCGTCAACATTGCTGTCAAGCTCCAGCGGGTCGCCGTTCCAGATCACCACGTCGCCGCGCCTGCCGGGCCGTAGCGAGCCGATCTCGCCGCCCAGGCCCAGCACCTCGGCCGGCGCCGAGCTGATCGCCTGGAAGGCCTGGCTCCAGGTCAGCCCGGTGGCGCCCGGAATCCGGGTCAGCGCGACGAGGTTACCGGCATATTGGGTGGAAACGCGCACCTGCCGCGCCTCATCGTCATTGATCATGCCGATCGCGACGGTGACCCCGGCGGCGCGGAGGCGCCCGATATTGGACTGGGTGGCTGAAAGCTGCTCGAAGCTCGCCGGCAGGTCGTTCAGCGCGTTGGCGATCACCGGCACGCGCGCCGCCGCGATCTCCCGCGCCACCCGCCAGCCCTCGGTCGCGCCGACCAGGACGAGGCGCAGGTTCGGGAATTCGCGGCGCAGCGCGATCACCTGCAGGATGTCGCTGGCCCGTTCGACATGGACGAGCAGCAGCTGCCGCCCCTGCAGGACCGGCACCAGAGCGGCCGCGTCGAAGCGGGTGAGCAAAACGTCGTCGGAACGCTGGGCGCCCGGCAGCAGATAGGGATTTTCCGCCACGTCCTCCGGCGGCGCGGTCTGCGGCCCGCGGGTCGTGGCGCCCGCCGAGCCCCGCGCGCCGATCGGCGCCCTCAAGTCCCGCGCCTCGCGCAGCGCATTGCGGAGCAGCACATGCGCCGCGGCGCGGCTGCCGCCCGCGTCCCGCGCGCCCGTCTCACCCAGCTCGACGAACTGGAAGAGTCGCGCCCGGGTGATCGGCTGCATGTCGCCGCCGAGGTCGATGACCGCGCCCTGCCCGGCGAAGATCGAGCGGGCGGTCGACGGCGAGACGACCGCGCGGGTCACGCCAGCAGCGCGGCTGACCTGCACCGCGGCCGCTTCCGGATTGATCGCCGGCGCGACGTCGATCGCGGCGTTGAACGGCGAGTTGTTCGCCTCCGTGTCGTTGGTCGGATCGACCGCGTCGACCTCGACCAGGCCGATCCGCGAGAAGCCCGCGACCACGCCCGGCGTCACCCATTTGCCGCGCGCGTCGATCACCTGCGCGCCCGCCGGCACCGCGACATTGGCGCCGGCCGCGACCACGCGCCCGTCACGGATGACGACGGTGCCGCCGTCGATCGGCTCGGAGCCGTCGCCGACCACGACGCGCCCGCCGGTGATGGCGACGGTCTGGGCCGCGGCCGGCAGGGCGGCGAAGGCGGCGATCCCCGCCAGCAGGACCGAGAGCCGCTTCACTTCGTGTCTCCCTCGCCGGGCTGGCCGAGCTCGAAATCGCTGACCGGACGCAGCCGCGGATTGTTCATGTCGTACATCATCGCGCCGTCGATCCAGACCTGCTGCGGCCTTGTGTAGACGCTGAACGGATTGCCGTTCCAGAGCACGACGTCCGCTCTCTTGCCGGAGCGCAGGCTCCCGGTCTGGTCGGCGATGCCAAGTGCCGTCGCCGGATTGATTGCCAGCCAGCGCCAGGCGACTTCGTCGGGAATCTGCAGGCCCATGCGCCGGCCGTCGGCGAGTGCCTTGGCCGCCTCCTGGTTCAGGCGCTGGATGCCGTTGGCGTCGTCCGAATGGACGATCGCGCAGGCGCCGGCATTGTGGACGAGCGGGATATTCTCGTTGATCGCGTCATAGGCTTCCATCTTGAAGCCCCACCAGTCGGCCCACATCGCCGCGCAGCTGTTGCTGGCCTGGAGCAGGTCCGCGATCTTGTAGGCCTCCACCGCGTGGTGGAAGCTGGCGATGTGGAAGCCGAACTCGCGGCCCATGTCGAGCATGATCGCCATCTCGTCGGCGCGATAGCAATGGTTGTGGACCAGCATCCGCCCTTCCAGCACCTCGACCAAAGTCTCCATCTGGAAGTCGCGCGCCAGATTGGGGTCGCGGGCGCGGCGCTCGCGATATTCGACGGCGCGCTGCCAGGTGGCCCGGAACACCGCGACATTGCCCATCCGGGTCTGCGGCATGGTGTTGCGGCCGCCATAGACGCGCTTCGGATTCTCGCCGCACGCAATCTTCAGCCCGCGCGGCGCGCCGGGGAAGCGCATCGACATGACGGTGCGGCCGGGCACGTTGCGCACGGTGACGCCGCGGCCGCCGAACAGGTTGGCCGAGCCCGGCAGGATCTGCAGCGTGGTGATGCCGCCATTGGCGAGCGCGCGGCTGAAGCCGGGATCCTGCGGCCAGACGCTATGCTCGGCCCAGACCTCGGGGCGCACCGGGTTGGTGATCTCGTTGCCGTCCGAATGGGCGTCGACGCCGGGGCTCGGATAGTCGCCGAGATGCGAGTGGACGTCGATCACGCCCGGCGTCACCCAGCGGCCGCGGCCGTCGATCCGCACCGCCCCTTCCGGGATGGGCGTGTCGGGCCCGCCCACCGCCTGGATTCGCCCCTCGGCCATGACCACGGTGCCGTTCTCGATCCGCCCGCCCTCGCCGTCATAGACGGTGGCGCCGGTAATCGCGGTCGGCACGGATGGATAGGGCCGGTAGGTCGACGGATAGGGGTCCGCCGGCGGCTGGTAGCGCGGCACGGAGGACTTGGCGGGCGGATCGGAGGCGGCCTTGGGAGCCGCCCCCTGATTGGCGCAACCGAAGAGCAGGATCGCGGCGGCGGTAGCGGCAAAAGCCGCGAACCCGCCCCGCATCAGCGGGTTTCCTTCGCGATGTCCACGCCCGCCGCCTGCGGCTCGGCCAACTCGGCTTGGCCAGCCAACTCCTCGTCCTTCAGCGTGTCGAGGTGCATCCACTTCTTCACAATCGGGCTGAGCAGCAAGACTACGACTCCGACGCCGATGGCGATCCAGCCGACCATGTTCCAGACGCTGAGTGTGGTCGCCTGCACCATCTCGCCACTATGTCCGCCGGTCGCCTCGCCGATCTTGCCGGCCAGGAAATTGCCGACTGCAGTCGTGTAGAACCAGGCGCCCATGATGAGTGACGCCATGAACGAGGGGGCAAGCCGGTTCATGGCGCTGAGGCCGACGGGCGACAGGCAGAGTTCGCCGGTCGTCGCGAGGAAGTACAGAATGAATACCCAGATAATCGGCGTCAGGAAGACCACGGTGCCGTCGGCGAGCCGACTTTCGATCCCGAACGCGTTGGCGCCCCATACAAAGACAGTTAGCGACGCGCCGACCTGCAGCAGTCCGAGGCCGAATTTCGCCGGCGCAGACGGCTCAAGCCCCCGCCTGGCGAGTGCCACCCACATGCTCGCGAAAAGCGGTGCAAGGAGGATGATGTAGGTGGGGTTGATCGCCTGGAAGAGCGATGCCGGGATTTTCGTGTCCGCGAATTTGTCTGTGTACAGGTTTATCGATCCGCCGGCCTGCTCGAACAATGCCCAGAATACCGGGTTCAGTGCGATCAGAAACAGGATCGCGAAGATCCGTTCGCGCGGAATCTTGTCAAGCTTGAAAGCTTGGTAAAGGACGTAGCCGAGCAGCAGGATGCCCGCGACCAGCAGCAGCATCTGGATCACGTCGCGATTCTGGATGAGGACCCAGATCACCGCGATGGAAGCGATGCCAATACCATAGAGCATGAACTCGGCCTGCCGCGACAACGGGCGCGCGGGTTCGCCGGCCCCATTCAGCAACTTCTTGCCCAGGACGAAGACGATCAGGCCGGTGAGCATGCCGATGCCCGCCAGGCCGAAGCCGTAGCCCCACCCGACCTTCTGGCCGAGATAGCCTACTAACAACGTGCCGATCGCCGCGCCGGCGTTAATGCCCATGTAGAAGATCGTATAGGCGCCATCGCGACGGACATCGGTGCGCGGATAAAGCTGCCCCACCATCACCGAGATGTTCGCCTTCAGGAAGCCCGAGCCCACGATGATGAAGGCGAGCGCCGCCCAGAAGACATTGATGGTCGGGTCGCTCTGGCCGCCGTCGCCCTCCACAGCCATCAAGCCGTGGCCGATGGCGAGCAGGATGCCGCCGAACAACACGGCTTTGCGTTGGCCGAGATAACGATCGGCTACATAACCGCCGAGCACCGGCGTAATGTAGACGAGCGCGCCATATGCCCCAAGCACGCCGTTGCCGACGGACTCAGTGTAGAGCCAATGCTGGACGAGGTAGAAAACAAGGATGGCGCGCATGCCGTAGAAAGAGAAGCGCTCCCACATCTCGGCGAAGAACAACATGTAGAGGCCTTTGGGGTGCCCGAAGACCTCCTTCTTTCGGCTGGCGGCAATGGCCAGACCGCCGGCTAAGAAGGCGGCGAGAACGGCGATCGCGGCGGCGACGATCCAGTCCTCCGCGGCCCATGCTGACATCGGTTTGAGATTCATGATGGCACCACCCTTGGAATTTTCTGATTATCCGAACGGTCGGTCACCCTAGCGGCCAAAACGGTTCTGTGAAGCCGATTGTTGCAGGCCTTCCCGGCTGTTAGGCGCATCCGCCATGTTCAACGACCTTTCCTCCCCGCTCGCCTTGCTCCACAGCCGCCGCTCGGCGCGGCCCCGCGACCTCGTCGCGCCCGGCCCCGACGCAGACCAGCTGCGCGAGATACTCGGCCTTGCGATGCGGGTCCCCGATCATGGCAAGCTCCATCCCTGGCGCTTCGTCCACGTGCCGCAGGACCGGCGCGCCGACTTCGCCGCCCTGCTCGACCGCGCCTATCGCGCCGACAATCCCGCGCCCGGCCGGCTCGAGCTGGAGGCGAACGAGCGCTTCGCCCACCAGGCGCCGGAGCTGATCGTCGCTTTGTTCAGCCCGACCGAGGGCCACAAGATCCCGGTCTGGGAGCAGCAACTGAGCTGCGGGGCCGCCTGCTTCAACCTGGAGCTCGCCGCCATCGCCAGCGGCTTCGCTGCCGGCTGGGTCACCGGCTGGGCCGCCTATTCGCCGATCGTCCTCGCCGCCTTCGGCCAGCCACCCGAACGGATCGCGGGGTTCCTGTTCCTTGGCACGTCGAGTCAGGCGTTGGAGGAGCGAGCGCGGCCTGAATATGACGCGGTTGTTTCGGAATGGCGGTGAGCCAAGCCCTTGGTTTCAAAGGGGTGCTACAAACTCCTTGACCCCGCTGGTGTATTAGTACAGCATGACGCCCATGAGCAACGAAGACCGCCCCGTCTATCTCCGCCTCCGTGACAATATCGCCGCCATGATTCTCGATGGCCGCGTGCGCGACGGCGATCCGCTTCCCTCGGTCCGCAGCCTGGCCGCCGATTACGGCGCCAACCCGCTGACCGTCGCCAAGGCCTATCAAACCTTCCAGGAGGAAGGGCTCGTCGTGGTGAAGCGCGGCGTGGGCATGTTCGTGGCGGCCGGCGCGGCCGACCAGCTGCGCACAGCGGAGCGCAAGGACTTCCTCGAGAATCGCTGGCCGGACATCGTCTCGCACATGCGCCGCCTCGGTCTCGACGCCGACGACCTGGTCGAGCGCGCGCTCGCCTGATCGCTTTGTTGGATACATGTTGGATTTGACCCGGCACAATCCGGCCGGCTCTTTTCCATTGTCTGACCGCCTGCGCAGGGCCCTTCACCGGCATCGAGCCATGTGCAGAGGGCTGATTTGCCCCGGACGTATCGTCAACTTTGTCAACTTCCGACCCCCGGCAACGCGATTCCGGCGGAATTCCGCCCCATTCATCGACGAACCCGACAAACGGCGCGACGGGCGTTGTTGCCCCGAAACGAGTCGATTCGGTACATCTTCTCCACCGGCCAGGGCGCCGGGACGAAAGGACCAGAAGATGCATCCGATCCGCGCATTCATGTTCTCGCTGACCTGCGGGCTCGCCCTGCTGTTCAGCGTGCGCGGGCTTTATTTCGCGATGCAGCCGGCGCCGGATCAGCGGGTCGGGAGCGGTCCGATCGAGGTGCCGACAGCTTGACCCGTTCGCCGCGTCGCGCCGCACGCCGCTTGATTTGGCTCTCATCCTCGCGCACCATGCAGCTTCAAGCTTGAACGGAGATGGCGATGCGCCTGTTCGGCCTTGCCGCCCTGTCGATCTTCCTGGTGGGCGCCGCTCCCGGCGGCCGCATCGCGAACGTCCCCGGCGACATTCCCTACAGCTGCGGCGATGGCCATGTCGCTCGGATCACCTACGAGAACGGGGGCTGGTTCGTTCGCGCCAAGGCGAAGCTTGTCTGGCACGACCGCACGGTCCGGTTGCAGGCGAGCCCGCCGACCTACGGGCTGCGCTACGTCAGTGCGGACGATGCCGCAGACCCGATCCTGGTCTGGACCGCACGGGGCGAGGAAGCCTGGATCAGCGAGATCGCTCGTAACGCCGCGCCGAACGCGCCCGAGCGCGAAGTCGCCCGCTGCACGAGGGTGCGCGAGGGTAGCGCGGCGCCCGCCCATGCCGAGGGCGGCGAGCATCATTGAGCCGTGCCGGTGTGGCGCATTTGCCGCACCTTCCGGCCCGTTCAGCGCCAGGACATTGACTCCCTGCTGTAATTTTGGCCCTAGCCCCTATTTGGGGTACTGGGATTGAGGGCTCGGAGCGGGTCGGGCGACGCAATGAAGAAGCATTGGGTGAGTTTGCTTGGCGGTGGCGCGCTGCTGGCGGCAATCGCGCCGTCCGCTTCGGCGCAGAATATGACCGCCGCGCCGGCGCCCGCGCCCGCGCCCGCGCCGGTCCCGCCACCCACGTTGAACTCGCCGCAGCTGCGCGATTTCTCGCTGCAGCCCCGCCAGCGGATCGTCACCCAGCCGGTCCCCGTCCAGACCCAGCCCCCGACGGTCAGCGCGCCGCCGCCCACGGCAACCCGGCCCCCGGCAACTCAGCCCAGTGCCGGCCAGCCGCGCCCGGCCGCCGACGCGCGCCGCCCGGCCGTGCCGCCGCCCGCTGCGACGCAGCCGGTGCGGACCCAGCCGACGACTCAACCCGCGCCAGGCCCGGTCACTGCGCCGGCGCCGACCGACGCCGCGCCGCAGCCCGCGCCCGAGCAGCCCAGGGCCGAGCCGGTCCCGGTCAACGAGATCGGCGGCGGCTTCCCCTGGTATTACGGCATTCCCCTCGCCTTGCTGGCGTTGCTGGTCTTGGCCTATGTCCGCCAGCGCCGCCGCAGCCGGGCGATCCACGAGGCGGCCGCGATTGCCGAGGAGGAGCGCGCCGCCAAGGTCATAGAGACGGCGCGGCCGGAGCCGCAGCCGCGGCCCTGGCTGGAGCTGGACCTGAAGGCCGAGCGGCTGTCCTCCACCACCGCCGAATGCCTGGTCCAGTTCGAGCTGGAGATTACCAACAGCGGCGCCGCGCCGGCGCGGAACCTGCGGATCGACGTGAAGATGTTCAACGCCGGCGAGCAGCAGGACCAGGAGATCGGCGCCTTCTTCAAGATCGCCGGCCGCGAGAGCACCAAGTGCAACCTGCCCGGCATCCGCGCCGGCCAGACCGGCGCGATCCGCGGCGAGGTCGCGATGTCGCGCGAGGAGATGCGCGCGGTCGTGCTCGACAACCGCTACCTCTTCATCCCGGTGATCGCGGTCAACGCGCTCTACGATTATGGCGACGGCCGCACCGGCCAGACCTCCAAATCCTATGTCGTCGGCCGCGAGCTCGAGCAGGAAGGCCAGAAGAGCGAGAAGATGGGCGCCTTCCGCGTCGACCAGGGCCCGCGCATCTGGCGCACGGTCGGCCAGCGCCAGCACAGGCTCGCGCGGCGGGTCTGACCGTCAGGCGGCGGTGAGCGCCGCCTCGTCCACCGAATAGAGCACCTCCGCGCTGGCCAGCGCCGCGGCCTTCAGCCCGCACGCCTCCGGCACCATCTGGTCGAGATAGAAGCGCGCCGCCGCCCGCTTCATCGCCGCGAAGGCCGGATCGCCGTCATACCCGTCCAGCGCCGCCAGCTGCCGCGCCATCAGCCAGCCCGCCACGGCGGTGGAGAGCATGGTCAGGAAGGGATAGGACGCCGCCAGCCGGTCGTCCGGCGCGGCGCCGAGGAGCGCCCGGCCGACCGCTCCGCAATCGTCGACGAGCGCCATCAGCGCCTGCTCATCCACGGCTTCCGCCCTGATCTCGGCCAGCAGCCGGGCGAGCACCTCGCCGCCCCGCATCGCCAGCTTGCGCCCGACCAGGTCCGCCGCCTGGATGCCGTTCGTGCCCTCGTAGATCGGCGCGATCCGGGCATCGCGAAAATGTTGGGCAGCGCCGGTCTCCTCGATGAAGCCCATGCCGCCATGGATCTGCACGCCGAGGCTCGTCACCTCCACGCCCACGTCGGTGCCATAGGCCTTGCAGAGCGGAGTCAGCAGATCGGCCCGCGCCCGCGCCGCCTCGTCGCCGAGCGTGGCCCGATCGGTTTGCCCCGCCGTGTAGTAGACCAGGGCACGTGCCGCCTGGGTCAGCGCCTTCATCCTGAGCAGCATGCGCCGGACATCCGGGAACTCGACGATCCGCGCCGGCCGCCCTTCGCGGCTGCCCTGCACCCGCTCCAGCGCATAGGCGACCGCCTGCTGCATCGCCCGCTCGCCGATCGAGACGCCCTGCAGGCCGACATTGAGGCGGGCATTGTTCATCATCGTGAACATCGCCGCCATGCCGCGATTCTCCTCGCCGATCAGCCAGCCGGTCGCCCCGCCCTCGTCGCCATAGGCCATCACGCAGGTCGGCGAGGCGTGGATACCGAGCTTGTGCTCGATCGAGACGCAGCGGACGTCGTTTCGCGCTCCGTGGGGCATGATCTTCGGCACGAGGAACAGCGAGATGCCCTTCGTCCCCTGCGGCGCGCCCGGCGTGCGGGCGAGGACGAGGTGGACGATATTGTCGGTGAGATCGTGCTCGCCATAGGTGATGAAGATCTTCTGGCCGGTGATCCGCCAGCTGCCGTCGCCAGCCGGCTCGGCCCGGGTCTTGAGCGCGCCGACGTCCGAACCCGCCTGCGACTCGGTGAGGTTCATCGTCCCGTTCCATGCGCCGGTGACGAGCTTCGGCAGCCATTGCGCCTGCAGCTCCGGCGAGCCGTGATGGACGAGGGCTTCCACCGCGCCCGGCGAGAGCATCATGCAGAGCGAGAGCGCCATGTTGGCCGAGCCGAGATCCTCCATGAGCACGGTCGCGAGAGTCAGCGGCAGCCCCTGCCCGCCATAGTCCACCGGACCGGCCAGCGTGCCCCAGCCGCCCTCGACATAGGCCTGATAGGCCTGACGAAAGCCGGGCGGCATCGTCACACCATCAGGCGACCATCTCGCGCCGACCTCGTCGCCCGTGCGGTTGAGCGGCGCGAACTCGCCCGCGGCCAGCGCGGCGGCGCCGTCGACGATCGCCTCGACCACGTCCGCGCTGGCCTCGGCGAAGCGGTTGTGCCCCGCCAGCTCGTCCATTCCGACGACATGCCGGAGGAGGAACTTCTGCTCGGTCGTCGGCGGCGTGTAGGTCGACATCGGGGCTCCGGATGGTTGCGCGGGCGTCATGGCGGCTATAGCGCGGCGGCGTGAGCGCGCAAAACACCGCCATCATTGCCTACGGGCCAGAGGCGATCGCCGAGGCGGCGCGCCTGATTGCGGCGGGCGAGCCCGTGGCCGTGCCGACGGAAACCGTCTACGGCCTCGCCGCCGACGCAACCAATGGCGAGGCGGTCGCGCGCATCTACGAGGCCAAGGGCCGCCCGAACTTCAATCCGCTCATCGTCCATGTGAGAGACGCCAGCCAAGCCGCCGAAATCGCTTTGTTCGAGCAGCAGGCGCGGGAATTGGCCGAACGCCACTGGCCCGGCCCCCTGACCCTGGTGCTGCCGCTTCGCGAGGGCGCGCCAATTGCGTCGCTGGTCACCGCAGGGCTGCCGACGATCGCGATCCGCGCGCCGGCGCATCCCGCCATGCAGGCCCTGCTCGACGCGGTCGGCCGGCCGCTCGCCGCGCCCTCGGCCAATGCCAGCGGCCGGATCAGCCCGACCCGGGCAAGGCATGTCCTCGCCAGCCTCGGCGGCCGCATCCCTCTGATCGTTGACGGCGGACCGACCGCGCTCGGCCTGGAATCGACGATCGTCGCGCTGACCGGGGGGCCACCCCGCCTGCTCCGCCCCGGTCCCGTCGACCTTGGGCTGGCCCTGGCGAACGAAGGACGGATCGAGGCGCCCGGCCAGCTCGGCAGCCATTATGCGCCGGCCAAGCCCCTCCGCCTGGACGCCCGCGGGGCCGGGGCAGACGAATGGCTGATCGGCTTCGGCCCAGTACCGGGCAACAGCTCGCTCAGCGGCTCGGGCGATCTGCTGGAAGCGGCGGCCAACCTGTTCGAAAGGCTGCACGAAGCCGAGGCGTCGACGGCCTCCGGGATCGCCGTGGCCCCGATCCCGGCGACCGGCCTCGGTGCCGCGATCAACGACCGGCTTCGCCGCGCGGCGGCGCCGCGATGAGGTGGGACGCCAATCTGACAGCCGAGCGCCCCACGTTCGTCACCCATCTCGAATGTTCGGGCTCGGGCGCGCGTTACGAGCCTGACCGGCTCCACGGCCTGTCCAACGCCGGCAAACCGCTGCTCGTCCGCTACGATCTCGAAGCTGCAGGGCAGGTGCTGACGAGGGAGAGCCTGGCCGCGCGTCCCGCGGACATGTGGCGCTGGCGCGAACTGCTGCCGGTCCGCTGTCACGAGCACATCGTCAGCCTGAGCGAGGCCGCGACCCCGCTGGTCCGGCTGCCGGCTATCGAGCGCCGGCTCGGCCTTGCCGGACTGGTCGTCAAGGACGAGGGACAGCTGCCTACCGGCTCGTTCAAGGCGCGCGGCATCGCCGTCGCGGTGTCGATGGGGAAAGCACTGGGCGTCAAGAACGTCGTGATGCCGACCAACGGCAATGCCGGCGCCGCGCTCGCCGCCTATGCCGCGCGCGCCGGGATGGGGGCGCGGATTTTCTGTCCGCAGGACACGCCGGAGATCAACCTGCGCGAGATGGCCATGCATGGCGCGCGGGTCGAGCGGATCGACGGCCTGATCGATGATTGCGGCGCGCTCGCCGGCGAAGCGGCGCGGCAGGACGGCTGGTTCGATCTCTCGACCCTGAAGGAGCCGTATCGGATCGAGGGCAAGAAGACGATGGGGCTGGAGCTCGCCGAGCAGCTCGGCTGGCGGCTGCCGGACGTGATCTTTTACCCGACCGGCGGAGGCACCGGCCTGATCGGGATGTGGAAGGCCTTCGCCGAGCTCGAGGCGATCGGCCTCATCGGCCCCGGCCGCCCGCGGATGGTGGCGGTCCAGGCGCAAGGATGCGCGCCGATCGTGGAGGCCTGGCGGCGCGGCGAGGATCAGGCGCCCCGCTGGGACGATGCCAGCACGATCGCCGCGGGGATCAGGGTGCCGCGCGCGATTGGCGACTTCCTGATCCTGCGCGCGGTCCGCGAAAGCAGCGGCTTCGGAATTGCCGTCGCCGACGCGGACATCCTTGCCGAACGCGATCGCGCGGCGCGGGAAGACGGGATGCTCCTCTGTCCCGAAGGCGCGGCCACGCTTGCCGCCTGCGTCCGGGCACGCGCGCAGGGACTCGTCGGGCCCGACGACCGGGTCGTCCTGTTCAACTGCGCGAGCGGACTCAAATATCCGCTTCCGGCGCCCGCCTAGGCGGTCTCGTCGGCCTTCAGCCGCGCGAGGAAGCTCTTGCGCAGCTTCTGCAGCTTGGGCGGGATGACGGCCAGGCAATAGGGATTACGCTGCCCCTCATTCTCCCAATAATCCTGGTGATAATCCTCGGCCGGCCACCAGGTGCCGGGCTGCTCGATGGTCGTCACGATCGGCGCCGGCCAGCCCGCGCCGGCGCGCTCGATGCCGCGCCGCGCCGCCTCTTCCTGCGTGGCGTTCAGCGGAAAGATGGCCGAGCGATATTGCGTGCCGACGTCATTGCCCTGCCGGTTGAGCTGGGTCGGATCGTGGGTCGCGAAGAAGATGTCGAGCAGGTCGTCATAGGAAATCTGATCGGGATCGTAGGTTACCCGGATCGCCTCGGCATGACCGGTGTCGCCGCCGCAGACCTGCCGATAGGTCGGCCGGTCGACATGGCCGCCAATATAGCCGCTCTCGACCGTGGTGACCCCGATCAGGTCCTTGAACACGGCCTCGGTGCACCAGAAGCATCCGCCGGCCAGGATTGCCTGTTCTTCCGCCACGTCTCGTCTCCTTGTCGCTGCCCGCTCTAGATAGGATTCGGAGCCGCAACCTTCAAACCTGCCGCCCTTCCCTTCGCCCGCGGCAGGCTGAACACGAAGCGTGCGCCGCCCTCCACCCGGTTCTCGGCGCGGATCGTGCCGTCATGCGCCTCGATGATAGTCCGGCTGATCGGCAGCCCGAGCCCCATGCCCCCGCTCTTCGTGGTCATGAACTCGGAGAACAGATTTTCCATATCCCCGGCGGCGATGCCGGGCCCGGTATCGGCCACCTCGACCTCGACCATCGCGCCGGCCGGGCGCGTGACGATCGACACCTCCCGCCGCTCGCATTCCGCCATCGCCTCGACCGCGTTGCGCACGAGATTGATCAGCACCTGCTGGATCTGGATCCGGTCGACCTTCACCCAGGCCGCCTTCGGGTCGAGCGCGAGATGATAATCGAGGCGCAGCGCCGCCTCGTCGACAAAGGCCAGCACGCGGGCCTCCTCGATCAGCTCGGGAAGATGCTCGGTCTGCACCGAGACCTTGCCGCGCGCCACGAGATCGCGGAGCCGCCGCAGGATCTCGCCCGCCCGCAGCGACGCCGATTCGGCGCCATCCAGCGCCTCGATCAATATCTCGCGCGGAACGTCCGGACGCTCGGCCATGCGCTTGGTACCGCTCAGGAAATTGCCGATCGCGGCGAGCGGCTGGTTGAGCTCGTGGGCCAGCGTCGAGGCCATCGTGCCCATGGCGGACAGCCTGGAGACGTGGATCAGCTCCGCCTGCATCCGACGGATCTCGGCCTCGGCCCGGTGGCGCTCCGTCAGATCCTGCATTGCGCCGACGGCCCGCACCGCCTCGCCCCGGGCATCGCGGATGATGAAGCAGCGGTCGAACACATCGGCATAATTGCCGTCGTCCCGGCGGAACCGGTAGGTCCGCGACCAGCGCGAGGCACCGCTGCGGATCGCCTCATCCATGCTCTCGACCAGCTCCGCCCGCTCGTCGGGGTGCAGACGGTCCGCCCACCAGGCCCCTGACGTGCGGCCCAGCGGCCCGCCCCCGACGCCAAGCACCAGGGCCGCATTCTCGCCCCAGTCGATCGTGCTCTCGACGAGGTCGCAGTCCCAGATGGCGTCGTTGGTCGCCTGGGCGGCGAGACGATAACGCTCCTCCGCCTCATGCTGGGCCAGGCGCGCCTGCTCCTGTTCGTCTATGTCCTCGGTCACCCCGTACCAGCGCAGGACCTGCCCGGCCTCGTCCAGCTGCGGCGCCGCGCGGACCATGGCATAGCGATAGCTGCCGTCCCTGATCCGCATCCGGAAGCGGGCATGGAAGCGCTTGCCGGTGGCGACCGACTCGGCCCAGCGCGCCAGCAACTCCTCGCGGTCATCAGGATGAATGGACTCGGTCGGCTCGCCCTCCCTGCCGGCAAGGCCCGTCAGCTCCCGGAAGCGATCCGACAGGATCAGCCCGGTTCCATCCGCCTCGGCCGTCCAGGCGATCTGCTGGCTCATCTCCAGCGTGTTACGGTACATAAGCTCGCTCTCGCGCAGGGCCTCCTCGGCGGCCCGGCGCGCATCCTCGCTGCGCGCTTCCTCCTCGATGTCCTCGGTCGTCCCGTACCAGCGCCGGATCGTCCCGTCCTGGCCACGGTCGGCCACGGCGCGCGAGCGTGTCCGCCGATATTCGCCGTCGGCGCGCAGCACGCGGAACTCCGCGGCATAAAATTCGCCGGTTTCGACGCAGCCCTCCCATTGCGCGCGGACACGGGCGCGATCGTCGGGGTGGACGACGCCGAGCCAGCCGTAGCCCAGGCCATGCCCGGCGCTCATCCCGGTGAGCACGACGAAGGGATTGTCGAGGAACAGCATGTTCCCCGCCGCGTCCGCCAGCCAGACCAGGCGTCCGGCCAGCGCCGCGGAATGGCGATACATGCGCTCGCTCTCGCGCAGCCTCGCGAGCTCGTTTTCCAGCCTGGCCTTATCCGCCTCGAGGACGGCGATCCTGTCCTCCGAGGCGGCGTCTGGCCCGGTCATCGATTCAGTGGGCTTTTTCGGTCGCTGGCTGAATGCCGGCTTCCAGCGCCAGGGTCAGCGCTTCGGCCAGGCTGGACGCGCCCAGCCGGTCCATCATGTTGCCCCTGTGCATTTCGACCGTGCGCAGCGAAATGCCCAGCGACTGGGCGATCTGCTTGTTGGACTGGCCCGCGACCAGCGCCGCAAGCACCTCTTTCTCGCGGGCCGTGAGCAGCGCCGCGCGCTCGTGCGCCTCGCGCCGCCGCTTGCCGCTCGCCGCCCGCTCCTCGAGCAAGGTGAACGCCTGCTGAAAGCAGCTGAGCAGGGCCTGTTCGGAAAAGGGCTTCTCGACGAAATCGACCGCGCCCATCTTCATTGCGCGCACCGCAATCGGCACCTCGCCATGGCCCGTCATCACCACGACCGGCCAGTCGATATTGCGCTCCTTCAGCGCTTCCATGACGTGGAACCCGTCCATCTGCGGCATCCTGAGATCGAGCAGGACACAGCCGGGCTCGAGGTCCGGGAGCGCCTCGAGAAAGTCAGCGCCGCTGCCATAAGGATGCGACCTGATCTCGGCGGCACCGAGCATGAAACTCAGGGAACGGCGAACATCGCGGTCGTCGTCGACCACGTATACGTAATGCGATTTCAGCGTATCGTCCTCGGCAAGTATCTCGATCGCCCCCATGGAACTCACATGGGTCCATAAGACGCGAAGCGCAACCGATTCTGATCCGGATCGGGTTAAGATTACGATAGCGCCGCCTTGGCCCCCGCTACCGTCACGCCCGCGAATCAACCTGACCGGAGCGAGGGGGCGGATTCATCGTGCCCTCGCAACGCTTCGTCGCCGTTACGAACCACCCGTTAACCGTTGCAGCTTCACAATGACGGAAATGGCTGCATGGGAGTGCGGCGAACGGCTGCCCGGCCACGATGAACCGAGTCAGCGAAGCCGGACACCCTGTTGAGGGGAAAAAGGAAACTACCTAGGCTTTGGGTGCACCGGGGAAGGGTATTTCATGTCAGTATCGCGTCGGACCGTTATCAAGGCTGGAGCTGCCGGCGCTGGCGCGCTCGTGCTGATGCCGTCCGTACTCAAGGCGCAGACCGCCGATCCCTACCGGACCCGCCCCGACCGTTACATGGACGGCCCGCCGCGGCCGTATGCCAGCGCGCCGGCGACCGCCCGGCCCTATGCCGATCCGGTGATCGATCCGCGCCTCGTCGCGCGCGCCCGCGCCTCGTTCGACCGGCACCGCAACTCGCTTCGGCATATCGACATCGTCGGCATCGCCGATTTCTCCAAGTCCTCGGGCGAGTCGCGCTTCTATCTGCTGGACACCAATAGCGGCCGGGTCACCCGCCACCTCGTCGCGCATGGCCGGGGTTCCGATCCCGAGCATAGCGGCTTCCTGCAGCGCTTCTCCAACGTCCCGGGCTCCGAGGCGACCTCGTCGGGCGGCTATGTGACCACGCTTTATTATCCGGGCCGCTATGGCCGCGCGATGCGCGTGCGCGGGCTCGACTACACGAACAGCAATGCGGAATCGCGGGCGATCGTGATCCACTCGGCCTGGTATGCGGAGCCGCAGGTCGCGGCGATGCAGGGCCGCATCGGACGGTCCGAAGGCTGTTTCGCCTTTTCCTATCAGAGCCTCCAGGAAGTGCTCGCCCGCCTGGGCCCCGGCCGCTTCCTCTACGCCGACCGCCTCGTTTAAGGCCCTAGGCGGTCGTTTCCGTTTCAGCGCCGATCTCGGCCGGTTCCAGCGGGCTGACCGCCGGCCCGTGCAGGACGCTGCCGTCGAGCGCGAAGCGCGAGCCGTGGCAGGGGCAGTCCCAGGTCCGGTCGGTCTCGTTCCAGCCGACGATACAGCCCATATGCGTGCAGACGGCCGAGCAGGCGTGCAGCCGGCCGCTGTCGTCCCGGTAGGCGGCGACATTGTTTCCGTTGATCTTCATCACCGCCCCTTCGCCCGCGGCCAGCGACTCCAGGTCGTGCGGCTTGCGCCTGATGTAACCGCCGATCAGATGGGCGGCGGTTTCCGCCGTTCCCCTGGCGAGCTCCGCCGCGCCCGCGACCGGCTTCACCCGGGTCGCGTCGAACAGCTTCAGCCAGTCATTCTCCTTGCCGTCGACCAGGTCCGTGATCAGCATCGCCGCGGCGGTGCCGGTGGTGATCCCCCAGGCGTTGAAGCCCGTGGCGACGAGATAGCCCTCGCCGAGCGAGGAGGACCAGCCAATGAACGGGGCATGGTCCATCGGAGTGTAATCCTCGTTGGTCCAGCGCCAAGCGGGCTGCACGCCGAAATGGCTGAAGGCGAACCGCTCGAGCTGATCGAAGCTGTCGCGCTCCTGGTCGACATGGCCGTGCTTGAACGAGGGACCGGCGAAGATCAGCCAGTCATCACCGGCCTGGTCGCGATGCCCGCGGACCGAGAAATGCGGCGCCTCGACATTGATATACATGCCCTGCGGCACCCGCCCCGGCTCGCAGCGGCCCATGATCACCGGGTGCATGTGCGGGAAGTTCTCCGCGAAGAAGAGGCCGGTCTTGCCGAGCGGCAGGTGGGTGGCCATCACGACATGGCGCGCACGCACGCGGCCGGCCTCCGTTTCGATCCGGTGCGGATCCCAGTCGGTTACCCGCGAGCCCTCGAAGATGTGGCAGCCCTCTCCCGGGATGCTCTGCGCGAGACCCTTAAGATAGCGGACCGGGTGGAATTGCGCCTGATTGTCCCAGCGCATCGCCGCCTGGACGCTGAACGGCAGCCCGGTGTCTCGGGTCAGCGAGGCGGGGAGGCCGAGGCGCGCGGCGAGATCCGCCTCCTGCTCGATCCTTTCGACCTCGTCGGGGTCGCGGGTCCACACGAAGGCCGGGCGCGTCTCCAGCGCGCAGTCGATGCCGTGCCGTTCGGCCAGCTCGCCGATCATCCCCAGGCCGGCCTCGTTCGCGTCGGCATAGCGGCGGGCACCGTCATGGCCGAACTTCTTCTCGATGACCGTGTAGGCGATATTGTGCTGGGAGGTGATCTTGGCGGTCGACTTGCCGGTCACGCCTTCGCCGATGCGCCGGGCCTCGACCAGGACAACCTTCAGCCCCCGGTCGCGCAGCAACCGGGCCGTGGTGACGCCGACGATGCCGCCGCCGATGATCGCGACATCGGCCTCGATGTCACCGCTCAGCGACGGAAAGGCGATTTCGGGCGCGGTGGCGTTCCAATAGGATCGATGCTCGGCCATGGCGGCCTCCGGCTGTTTTGCTCAGCCGGAAAACCCCCGCCGGCGCAGGCCGTTCCGCCCGGACCTGGCAGGGGAGGTCAGTTTCCGCCGCTGCTCGCCGTGGCAGTCGCGGCCGGAGTCCGCGCCGGACCCGCCCGGTTCAGCGCGACGCGGACCGGCGTGTCGCGGCCGTAGAGATCGTTATAGCGTACGATATCGCCGTCGGTGGTCGCCGCCGCGGTGAAATAGGCGATGTAGACCGGCACCGGCTGGGCGAGCCGCTGGGTCTGGTTGCGGCCGGTCGCGATCACGTCGTCGATCCGGTCGCGGTTCCAGCCGTCGGTCGACTCCAGCAGATGGGCGGCGAAGTCGCGCACATTCTGGGTGCGGATGCAGCCATGGCTGAAGGCGCGAACCGCGCGGCCGAACAGAGCCTGGGACGGCGTGTCGTGCAGATAGATGGCGTGCGGGTTCGGCATTTCGATCTTCAGCCGGCCGAGCGCGTTGCGCGGCCCAGGCGGCTGGCGGACGCTGATGCTGCCGTTGGCGCCCCGCGTCACCTGATAGCCGGCGCCGAAGCTGGTCGTGCGGACGATGCTCTGCGGCACGTTCCACCACGGGTTCATCGTGACGGCGGTGATCGTGGCGCTGAGCTGCGGCGTGGGCGTGCGCACGGCGCCGACCACCGCCCGGTGACGGGCCGTGACCCGACCCTCGTCGATCAGGGCGGCGGTAAAGGCGGGGACGTTGACCAGGACGTGGCGCGCACCCAAGTTGCGCGGCATCCAGCGCCAGCGCTCCATGTTGGTGCGGATGAGGTCGCGCCGCGCCGTGTCGTCAGGCGCGGTGTTGGCGAGAGCGCGCTTCAGGCCGGCATATTGCGGATGGGTCGGGAGCAGGCCGTTCAGCGCCTCGGCGACGCCGCCCCGCGTGGTCACCTGCGTCAGCAGCTGCCGCCTCGCTTCCTCGGTCAGCCCCGCATCGGGCATGAACCAGTCGACGCGGCTGCGCCCGCGCACGCGGCCGCCGCTGAGGTCGGTCGCCAGCTGCAGGAAGATCTCGCTGGCAACGGGGGTGACCTGCGCACGGTCGCCGGTCTCGATCGCGGCGGCGAGCCGGTCCGGACCGTAGGCCGCGGGGCTAAGGCCATCGACCCCGACATTGCGCACATATTCGAGCAATTCGCGCGCATCGTTCAGGCGCCAGCTGACCGGCGCCGGGGGCGGCGCCGGCGTGACGACCGGGGGCTGCTCCTGGTCGAGGGCGGCGGCCTGGATGGCGCCCGGCATGGTCGGCGAAGCCAGCAGAACGATGAGGGCTGCGTTGCGAAGCGACTTGATCATGCCGCCCTTGTAGGCAAGCGCCCGGCTCCGCGCTAGACGGATTTGCAGGTCTCGGACGAGCGGGTGGCCCGGCGCGAGCGCCGGGCCACGTGCATTTCAGGCCGTCCGGCCCTTGTTCGCGAAGCCGAAATAGGCCGCGATGATCCCGAGCGCGGCGTGCAGATAGACGTCGTTGCCGTAGATCGGAATGTAGCCGAAGGTCGTCTCCGTGGCGGAGATGAGGCCGAGCACCGCGAGCAGGATGTAGATGATCGCGACGCCGCGGGCATAAGTGACCGCCCCGGCGGCCGAACGCGAAGCCAGGAGGCCCCACAGGCCGAACAGGATGTGGACGGCATTGTGCAGCACATTGACCGGGAACAGGCCCAAAAGGTCGCCATAGCCGTTGGTCATGGTCACGTTGTGGCTTCCCGCTGCGGGCGTATGGGTCATGCCGGGCACGAAGCCGAGCGCCCCCACCGCAAGAAACACAAGGCCGAAGATCAAAGCGAATGTACGCGTGCTCATCCCAGCTCTCCCTCCTGTATCAAATCGTTCTGACGCAACTCGATAACGGGCCGGAACCTACCCCCGTGCGGCGGGGCAGGCGAGTCATTTCGGCGATGTTCCGCGGAAGACGGGACGGGTTCAGACCCGGTCGGCGCCGCGCGCGGCCCAGCCGAAATAAAGCCCGCCGAGCGCGATCAGCCCGTGCAGCCAGACATCCTTGGCGTAGAGCGGGAGCAGCCCGAAGCCCGTCTGGAGGGCGGGCAGCAGGCCGGCGATGGCCAGCAGCGCATAGATGAGCGCGACGCTCCGCGCATAGATCAGCGCGCCGCGCCAGGAGCGCGCGGCGGCAAGGCCCCAGAGGCCGAACAGGATGTGCACGACATTATGCGCCGTATTCACCGGGAAGAAGCCGAACAGCATGTCGTCGCCGGTGCCGAGAATGGCCCCGCCGTGCGGCGCCGGCGCGACGACATTGTCGGCGAGCGTCGCACCGGTCTCCGGATGCGAGAGGAAGGGCAGGAAGCCCGCAATCCCCGCCAGTACGAAGAAGAAACCGAGAAGGAAGGCGAACCGGCGCGTGCTCATCCGCCGAGCTTATTCAGCCGGCGCGCAAGTGTCACCCGCTGGATGCCGTTCAGGCGGCGTTGGAGATGGTGGTGTCCGGATCGTGGGCGGCAAGGAAGCCGCCGATCGCGTCGGCCGGCATCGCCGGCGCATAGAGGTGGCCCTGCAGGCCGTCGCAGCCGGCCTCGAGCGCGATCTGCTCTTCCTCGCTGCTGGAAATGCCCTCGGCCACGACCTCGAGATCCATGGCATGTCCCAGGGTCACCGCAGCGCGGATGATGGCGACGCTCTGGTCGCGCGCGGCGGTGTCGATGAACGAGCGGTCCAGCTTGATCTTGTCGACGGGGAATTTCCGGAGGCAGGACAGCGAGGAATAGCCGGTGCCGAAATCGTCGAGGACGATGCGGAAGCCGTCGCGGCGCAGCTCCTGGATGGTCTGACCGCAGAGCGTGCCGTGCTCGATGAACAGGCCCTCGGTGATCTCCAGCTCGAGCTGGGTCGGCTCGACGCCTTCCTCATGGGCGATCGCGCGCAGCGACGCGGCGAAGCGCGGCGCGCGGAACTGCACGGCGGAGAGGTTGACGGCGATGGTGAGGTCCGGCCAGCGCCGCGCCATCTTGCAGGCGTCGCGGAAGCTGTGCTGGCCGAGCTCGTCGATCACGCCGCATTCCTCGGCGATCGGGATGATCTCGCTCGGATTGACCTGGCCGAGCGTCGGATGGTCCCAACGCACCAGGCCTTCGAGCGCGGTCACCTTGCCGCGACCGTCGAAGATCGGCTGATAGTGGAGATCGAGCCCGCGCCCTTCGCGCAGCTCGGCGCGCAGCGTCGATTCGATCTGGTCGCGGCGCTGGACGTCGGCATCCATCGCCTCGGTGAACAGGCGGAAGCAATCCCGACCCGCCGCCTTGGCGCGGTACATGGTGATGTCCGCCTTGCGCAGCAGCTCGGAAGCTTCGGACACTTCCCTGGTCGCGAACACTGCGCCGATCGAGACCCCGACCCGCGCTTCCCGGTCGCCGATCAGAAACGGCTTGCGGATGACCGAGATGATCCGCTCGCAGAGCCGGCGGACGTCGGCCTCGCCCTTCGGGCTCACCTGCACGATGGCGAATTCGTCGCCGCCGATGCGGGCGACGGTGTCGGTCTCGCGCAGCAGCGAGCGCAGCCGCTCGCCCACTTCCTGGACGAGCTTGTCGCCGGCATTGTGGCCGAGCGTGTCGTTGACCTGCTTGAAGCGGTCGAGGTCGAGCATCAGCAACGCGACCTGCTCGCCGGAGCGGCGATAGCGGGTCAGCGCCTGGGAAAGCCGGTCCTCCAGCAAGGCGCGGTTCGCCAGCCCGGTCAGCTGGTCGTGCAGGGCCTGGTGCTGGGCGTTCGCCTCGCGCGCCTCCAGCTCGTCGACGAGGTCGACCAGCGACTTGTAGAGGAAGGACATGACGAGGATGACGGCCACGGCGGAGGTGAGCGCGATCGGCCAGATCGAGCCGAACAGCTCGACCTGCGAATTCGTATTGTCCTTGACGATACTGACGGTAGCGAAGTTCGTAAGTACGAGCGTCGCCACCGCGGCAGACACGATCGGCGGACCGATTTTGCGCGAATACCTCACTTAGGTCTCCCCCGGGGCGCGGAGGAAATACCAGCCTACCGGTTAATAAATTGCTCAGAGTCGTGAGGGGAATTTGTGCTTAACGCGCGCCCCTCTCACGCCTCCGGAATGGAGAAATCGACTCCCTGGGCCAGCGGCAGCTCGCGGCTGTAATTGATCGTGTTGGTCGCGCGTCGCATATAGGCGCGCCAGCTGTCCGAGCCGCTCTCGCGGCCGCCGCCCGTCTCCTTCTCGCCGCCGAACGCGCCGCCGATCTCGGCGCCGGAGGGGCCGATATTGACGTTGGCGATGCCGCAGTCGGAGCCCGCGGCCGAAAGGAAGGCCTCGGCCTCGCGCAGGTCGGTGGTGAAGACGGAGGAGGCAAGGCCTTGCGGAACGGCATTCTGCAGCGCGATCGCCTCGGCGAGATCGGTATAGCGCAGCACATAGAGGATCGGCGCGAAGGTTTCCTTCACCATCACCGCGCTCTGCCCGGGCATCTCGACCAAAGCGGGCCGGACGTAGCAGCCCTCGAGTGGCTCGCCGCCATGGACGGCGCCCCCCTGCCCCTCCGCCTCGGCGAGCGCCGCCTGCATGCCCTCGACGGCCGCGGCGTCGATCAGCGGCCCGACCAAAGTGCCCGCGTCGAGCGGATCGCCGACCTTCGCGCTCGACCAGATCGTCTTCAGGCGCGGCACCAGGCGGTCGTAGACGTCGGCATGGACGATCAGGCGGCGCAGCGTCGTGCACCTCTGCCCGGCCGTGCCCATCGCGGCGAAGGCGATGGCGCGTTCCGCAAGCTCGAGGTCGGCACTCGGCGCGACGATCATCGCATTGTTGCCGCCCAGTTCGAGCAGGCTGCGTCCGAAGCGCGCCGCGACCCTTGGCCCGACCTCGCGGCCCATGCGTGTCGAGCCCGTCGCCGAGACGAGGGGAACGCGCGGATCGTCGGCCAGCGCCTCACCGACCTCGCGCCCTCCCTGCACGACCTCGAGCAGACCCGCCGGCGCGTCGCCGAAGCGCGTGACGGCGCGGGCGAAAAGCGCGGCGACCTGCTCGGCGCAGAGCGGAGTCTTTTCGGACGGCTTCCAGACCACGGAGTCGCCGCAGACATAAGCAAGGCATGCATTCCAGGCCCAGACCGCGACGGGGAAGTTGAAAGCCGAGATCACGCCCACCACGCCCAGCGGATGCCAGGTTTCCATCATCCGGTGGCCCGGCCGCTCGGTGGCGATGGTGAGGCCGTAGAGCTGGCGGGACAGGCCGACCGCGAAATCGCAAATGTCGATCATCTCCTGGACCTCGCCGAGGCCCTCGGAGAGGATTTTGCCGCATTCCCGGCTGACGAGGCGCCCGAGCTCGTCCTTCTCCTCGCGCAGCACCTCGCCGAACAGGCGGACGAGCTCGCCGCGCTTCGGCGGCGGCACCAGCCGCCAGGCGAGAAAGGCGTCGTGCGCCCGGCCGATCGCGGCCTCGACGGCAGCATGGTCCGCGACCGCAACGCTGCCCAATACCGCGCCGTCGACGGGCGAAATCGACTCCAGCCGGCTCATGCGAGCCGCTCCGTGAGCGCCTCGGCGGCGGCGGGGTTGCGGACCTTGTCGCCGGCAATGAAGAAGGCGAAGACCTCGCGCGGCATCCTCGGTGCCAGCGCCTCGGCGACATAAGCGAGCCCCTCCGGGCTCTCGCCCTTCGCCCAGCCCCGCGCCACTTCGGCCCAGCGGTCCAGGGCCGCAGGCGAATAGCCGGCGGGCTCCGCCGCCTTCGCCTGCTGCAGCCGCGCATAGACGAAGTCGGCGGTCAGATCGGCCATTTCCGGGTAGCTTTCATGATCGGCGAAGACGATCGCGACATTCGAGGCGCGGGCCAAAGCGACAAACTCCTTGTTCTTGAAACTTTCGTGGCGGGCTTCGATCCCGTGCCGCAGGGCGATGCCGTCGCGGCTCGTCGGCAGCAGCATGAGGAACTCGCGGATCTCGTCCGCGTCGAATTTCTTGGTCGGCGCCAGCTGCCAGAGGATCGGGCCGAGCTTGTCGCCGAGTTCGGTGAAGCCCTGGGCGCAGAACTTGCCGATCGATTCCGCCGCCTCGCCCAGCTTCTTGCGGTTGGTGCAGAAGCGCGAGGCCTTCAGCGCGAACTTGAAACCGTCCGGCACGCTGGCCGCCCATTTGGCGAACGTCGCCGGCGACATGCTGCTGTAATATGTGGCGTTGACCTCGGTGGCATTGAGCCGCGTCCCCAGATGCTGGAGCTGCTTCGCCTTCGGCAAGCCGGCGGGATAAAAGGTCCCCCGCCAGGGATCGAAGTCCCAGCCGCCAATGCCGACATGAATCGCCGCTGCCATGGCGCCTCCTTAGGGGCTTCCCGGCGAGTCGACCAGTGAAGCGCCGGCCCCGGGTGGCATTCTGCGGTTTCCACGTTACGCTCGCGACATGAAAGACGTACTTCTGGTCGGCGGCGGCAAGATCGGCGCCATGATCATCGAATTGCTGGCGAACAGCGGCAGCTATGGCGGCAGCAACGACTATCGCGTCATTGTGGCCGACCGGTCCGGGGACGCCTTGCGCAGGGTCGTCCGCCATGAGCGGGTGGAGACGCTGGCGCTGGATGTCGCCGACGAGGCGGCGTTGGCCCGCGCGCTCGCCGGAAAGTTCGCAGTGCTCTCCGCCGCGCCTTATTCGGTCACGCTCGCCATCGCGAAGGGCGCGGCCAAAGCGGGCGTCCATTATTTCGATCTGACCGAGGACGTCGCGACGACGCACCAGGTGCTCGAACTCGCCAGGACGTCAACGGCGGTGATGATGCCCCAATGCGGGCTGGCGCCGGGCTTCATCTCGATCCTCGGCATGCATGTCGCCGGGCCGTTCGACGAGCTGGAGGAGCTGCGCCTGCGGGTCGGCGCCCTGACGCAATTCCCGACGAACGGCCTCAAATATAATCTGACCTGGTCCACCGCCGGACTGGTCCACGAATATCTGCAGGGCTGCGAAGCGGTCGTCGACGGCAACCAGCGCATCGTCGAGCCGCTCGAAGGCCTCGAGACCTTCCCCCTCGACGGCATCGATTATGAAGCGTTCAACACGTCAGGCGGCCTCGGCACGCTTTGCGAGCGTCTGAAGGGGGTCCGGCACCTCAACTACAAGACCGTGCGCTATCCGGGCCATTGCGCGATCCTGAAGCTGCTGATCCACGACCTGAAGCTCGGCAGGGACGAGAAACTGCTCGTCAGGATTTTCGACGAGGCCCTGCCGGTTTCCTATGACGACGTCGTGCTCATCTTCGTCAGCGCGATCGGCCGGATCGACGGTCAGCTTCGGCAGAAAAGCGCGGTCCGGAAGGTCTATGCCCGCGAGCTGAACGGGCAGCATTGGAGCGGGATCCAGATCACCACCGCCTCGGCGATCTGCGCGGTGCTCGACATGGTGCGCGAAGGCATCTTGCCGCAGTCCGGCTTCATCCACCATGACGAGGTCGATTTCGACCGGTTCATCCGCAATCGCTTCGGCAGGCATTACGCCTGAGCCCCGCGACACCTCGCCTGCACCGCTCAGCCGGCGTGGATGCCGGTCGGAAAGCGGGCGAAATCGGCCTGCGTCACGTTGTCGATCTCCGCACGGCACGTCGCATAGGCCGGATGGGCCGGGTCGATCCGCCCGTAAACGGGCGTCATCCCCTCGTCGAGCCTCAGCAAGGCGATCGGGCAGGCGGCCGGGACGAGCTGGGAGCCGTTGCCGACGAGCAGGGTGGTCAGCACACCATAGAGCGAGCCCTTGATGGTCGGGCGGCCGAGGATCGCCAGCCGATACTGGCCCTCCTCGCTGGTGACCAGATAGATATGGCCGGAGATGTGCGGCATCGAGACCTGGCCGTGCTGGGCATGGGCGTCGCCCCGCTCGCCTTCGGAGAAGGTGAGGCAGGAGCAGGCAGGCTCCCAGGCGATGGTCGTCAGATAGGCAAAGATGCCGGGATCGCCGCGGAAGACCGGGCGCAAGGTCCAATAGCGGCCCTCGAGCCAGCGCACTGCGCCATGATTGTAGCCGCCGAGCGCGTCCGGCGCGGATTCGCTCGGGTGCGGCTGGGCCGGCATGCCGCCGCGCAGCGAGATGCCGAGCGCCTCTTCCAGCCGGATGACCGTGGCCAGAGTGAAGGAGCGGCGGCCGGCCAGCGCCTTCTCCAGGGTGGAGATGCTGATCCGGGCGAGATCGGCAAGCGCCTGGCGCGAGATGCGCCGGCGGGCGAGCTCCTCGCGCACCTTCTGCGCGATCTCCTCCGCGGCCTGTTCGCCCAGCCAATCTCCCTGCAACACGCTACGCCCCTCGCCCGTTCCGCACCTATCCGCACATATCCGCACGCGCTTGCAATTGCCAGCCGCCTGCCGCCGCTTTTGGCGGAACGCGGCCAAAGAATCGGGACAATGATCGTAGAAATACGGGGGGACGGGGCGTAATCGGCCAGCATCGAACGACGGAGTCCTCTCGATGCTCGCCCCGATCCCCTGGTCCTTCCGCCGCCGGCCTGGCCCGACTCCGCTCGGCGCGACCAAGCGCACGGTCCGTTCGGGGGAATGAGAATGCACCTCTCCCCGTTCGACGACCTGGACAGAGGCACAATCCGCGATCGGCAGCGCTCATCGCGCCGGATCGGCGAGATTCTCTCCTTCCTGTTCCTCGTCTCGGTGGGCATGGTCGCGACTGCGACGAGCGTGCGCGCTGACGCCCTGCAGCAGGCCGACGCGCCGATCGGTATCGCCGCAACGCGCTGACCGCGGGCGGAGTCCGCCCGGCGCCCCGCTCCCCGCCTGCACATTTTCTGCACGACATCAGCGCCGCGGCGCCATGGCGCCCGGACCAGGGCTGAACCTGCTTCTGCCATTGGCCGTCCCGACTGACCAAGGGGACGAACATGGCCGATAAGGACGGTACGCCGCGGCGCGCAGTGCGGGACTGGAGCTTTCTCCACAAGCTGATCGGGACGCTCGCGCTCGCCGGGATCGCGCAGGGCCTGTTCGTCTTCCAGCGCGGCGGCTCGACGATCGGCGGCTTCGCCCTGCTGCTGCTGCTGGTTGTCGTGCTGCTCCGTCCCCTGCTCTGGCGGAACCGCGGCGCGCGGCTGGCGCTGGCGGCCGCCGGCTTCTTCGCTTTGGTCCTCGCGGCCGATCCGGGCTTCCTCGCCTTGCTGCTTTACTGGACGATGCTGACCCTGGCCGTCTTGCTCACCAGGGCCGGGCGCTTCGGAAATGGGTGGCGGTGGGTGCAGAGGATGATGCTGCATGGCGTGCTCAGCCCCTTCGCGCCGTTGCGCGACCTCGTCATCCTGAACCGCACGCGCAGCCGCCGCGCGGGCGGCTTCGGGCGGATCGCGCTGGCGCTCGTCCTGCCGGTGCTGGGCACGATCCTCTTCCTGGCGCTGTTCGCGGCCGCCAACCCGCTGATCGAGAATTTCCTGATCCGCATCGATGCCACGCTGAGCGCGGAGTCGGTGGCCCGCCTGATCTTCGCGGGATTCATTTTCCTCGCCGTCTGGAGCCTGCTGCGTCCGCCCCGCCTCACCTTCGGCTTCGCCGGCGCGACGCCGCCCCTCGCGGCGGCGGGACCGCTGCCCGGCGTCACGCCGGCCTCGGTCACGCTCTCGCTGATCGCCTTCAACCTGGTGTTCGCGGTGCAGAACGGGCTGGACATCGCCTTCCTGTGGAGCGGCGCGCCGCTGCCGGGCGATCTCACCCTCGCCGGCTATGCGCATCGCGGCGCCTATCCCCTGATCGCCACCGCCTTGCTCGCCGCCCTGTTCGTGCTGGTGACGCTGCGGCCGGGCTCCGACACCGCGCGCTCCCGCGGCGTGGCGCTGCTCGTCACCCTGTGGATCGCGCAGAACCTGCTGCTCGTCGCCTCCACCATCTACCGGACGGTCGACTATATCGAATCCTATTCGCTGACCGTGCTGCGCATCTCGGCCCTGATCTGGATGGGGCTGGTCGCGATCGGGCTCGTGCTGGTCTGCTACCGGCTGCTGCGCGGCAAGAGCGGGGCCTGGCTGATCAACGCCAACATGCTCGCTGCCTTGCTCGTGCTCGGCGCCTCGACCTGCGTCGATCTTGGCGGGGTGGCGGCGGGCTGGAACGTGCGGCACGCCCGCGAGGTGGGCGGGCGCGGCGTCCAGCTCGACTTCTGCTACCTGCGCGAGCTCGGGCCGTCCGCGCTGCTGCCTTTGCTGGAGCTGGAGTCCCGGCCCGGTCTGCCGGCGGCGTTCCGCGGGCGGGTCACGGCCTTGCGCGCCCGGCTCATGGACCATCTCGAGGTCCGGCAGGCCGACTGGCATGGCTGGACATTGCGCGGCGCCACTCATCTCGCCGCGGCACGGAGCATCGTCGAGCAACAGGATCTGCCGACCGGGCGCGGGTCCGCGCCGGATTGCTCGCCCCAGGGAGTCGAGCTGCCGCCCCGGCCGGTCGTCGAAATGAATGCGGTCGACGCGAACCTCGCCCTCCCGGAGGAGAATGGCACGGCCGCCCCTTTGACAGAGAACGCTGCCCGGTGAATGAGATGTACGCGATGAGCCACAAGATCCTGATCGTCGACGACGATCCGCATATCCGCCAGGTCCTGGCCTTCGCGCTCGGCAAGGCGGGGATGCAGACTGCCGAGGCGGGAGACGGCGAAAGCGCGCTGGATGCGATCGCCGCCCAGCGGCCGGATCTGGTCGTGCTCGACATCAACATGCCGCGGATGAGCGGGCTCGACGTCTGCCGCAAGCTGCGCGCCGCCGACGATTTGCCGATCCTCTTCCTCTCCTCGCGCGACGACGAGATCGACCGGGTGCTCGGCCTGGAGCTGGGCGGCGACGATTATGTCGTGAAGCCCTTCTCGCCGCGCGAGGTGGTCGCCCGGGTCAGCGCGATCCTGAAGCGCGGCGGCCGCGCGCTGGAGGAGGCGGGCGCGCTCCGCCCGGTGACGCACGGCAAGCTCCGCCTCGACCCGCAGAGCTGGGAAGCGCAATGGGACGGCGCCCCGGTCTCGCTCACCGTCACCGAATTCCAGCTGCTGCTGCTGCTCGCCAGCCTGCCGGCCCGCGTCTTCACGCGCGACGCGATCATCGACCGGCTGCACGGCCCCGGCTTCGCGATCACCGACCGCACGATCGACAGCCATATCCGCAATCTCCGCCACAAATTCGCCTCGGCAGGCGGCCCCGATCTGATCGAGACGCGCGCGGGGATCGGCTACCGGATCGGGCCCTGCCGGGGCGGAAGCGCTTGATCGGCCGGATCAAGGATTTCCTGAAGCGCCACTGGCCGCTGCTGCGGCTGCGCACGATCCTGCTGATGACCTTCCTCTTCGTCGCGGCCTTGCCGGGGGTCGGCGCGGTCTTCCTGCGCGTCTACGAAAACACGCTCGTCCGCCAGACCGAAGCGGAGCTGATCGCCCAGTCCATGGTGCTCAGCAGCGCCTATAAGAGCTTCTGGACGCCGGACGGCCAGGTGCCGTTTCCGGCCGAACCGCCGGTCGTCGAGCGCCCGACCATCGACCTCAGCAGCCAGGAGGTGCTCGGCGAGCAGGCGAACCCGGTCGCGGCAGGGCCGGTTGACCCCCGTGCCGCGGCAGTCGCCGCCCGGCTGCGCCCGATCGCTTCGGACGCCGCGCGGAGCGCCTTCACCGCGATCCGCATCCTCGACGCCCGGGGCCGCGTCGTGATCGGCCGGGACGATGTCGGCCTCAGCTATGCCGCTCTGCCCGAGGTGCGGGAAGCGCTGGCCGGGCGGACCGCGACGGTGCTGCGCCAGCGCGGCGACTATCATCCGATCTATTGGGCCGAGTTCCTGAGCCGGGCGGCGGGGATCAGGGTTCACCATGTCCGCCCGGTGGTGCTGAACGGCCAAGTGATCGGCGCGGTGATGCTCTCGCGAAGCCCGCGCGGCCTGTTCGTCGGCATCTATCAGGATCGCGGCCGCATCCTGCTCGGCATCGGCCTGATCTTCGGCACGCTCGTCATCCTCGCCGGCCTGCTCTCGCGCGGCATTGCCAGGCCGATCGAGACGCTCAGCGAGGCAACCCAGAAAGTCGCGCGCGGCGCCGTGACCGTCCCCGATCCGCCGGCCACGGCCGCGGTCGAGATCCGCGCGCTCTATGAGAATTTCGCCTCGATGGCCGAGCGGATCGAGCGCCGCTCCCGCTATCTGCGCGACTTCGCGGCCGCCGTGAGCCACGAGTTCAAGACGCCGATCGCCGGGATCAGCGGCGCGATCGAATTGCTGCAGGACCATGAGGGCTCGATGAGCGAGGAGGAGCGCCGCCGCTTCCTCGCCAATGCCGCCGCCGACGCGGCGCGGCTGTCGCTATTGCTCGAGCGCCTGCTTCACCTCGCACGGGCCGACATGGCCGTGGCGGCCGAAGATGCCGCGACGGGCGTCGAGGCGCCGCTGCGCGAGATGGCCGATGCGATGCGGGGCGAGGGATTCGCGGTCGAGGTCGAGGCGACGCCCGGCCTTCCCCGCGCGGCCGCGGCCGCCGAGCTGATCGAGACCGTCCTCCAGATCCTGATCGAGAACAGCCGGCAGGCGGGCGCGACCGAGGTCCGGATCGCCGCCGAGCCGCGCGGCGACCGGGTGGCGATCCGCATCGCCGACAACGGCTCCGGCATCCCGCCCGCCGACCGGGAGCGGATCTTCGAGCCCTTCCACACCGGGAGGCGGGAGCAGGGCGGCACCGGCCTCGGCCTCTCGATCGCGCGGTCGCTGCTGGCGTCGTCCGGGGGGACGATCAGCGCGCTGCCGGCGGAGCGGGGCGCCTGCTTCGAGGTGGAGCTGCCGGCCGCTGCCGGGTGATCGCGGCGTTCAGGCCGCGTCGTGAAAGATGATGCCGAGCGTATGGCGGCGGCCGGACCGCAGCCGGCTGACGCCGTGCCGCATCTTCACCCGATAGTCGCCGCGGCCGCCCCTGACCGGCCGGTCGTTGACCGCGAAAATCACCGCATCGCCCTTGCGCAGGGGAACGACCTCGGCGCGGGACTGCATGCGCGGTCGCTGCTCGGTCAGCACGAACTCGCCGCCTTCGAAATCCGTGCCCGGATCGGACAAGAGGATCGCGACCTGCAACGGGAAGACCTGGGCACCGTACAGATCCTGGTGCAGGCAGTTATAGTCGCCGGGACCGTAGCGGAGGAGCAGGGGCGTCGGCCGCATCTGGCCCGCTTCGCGGCACGCCGCGATGAACGCCGCATGGTCGCCGGGAAAGCGCGCCTCGAGCCCCATGCGCGCGTTCCAGTCATTGGCGACACCCGCGAGGCGCGGGTAGAGCGCGGTCCTCAGCGCCGCCACCAAGGGTGGCAGCGGATAGGCGAAATAGCGATATTCGCCGCGGCCGAAGCCGTGGCGCGCCATTGCCACCGTGCTTCGGAAGCACGGGTCGCGATCGTAGAGCCGCGCCATGGCGTCGCATTCGCCGGGAGTCAGCAGGCTGGCGAGGACGGCGCAGCCGCCGGCCTCGAGATCGGCAGCGACGCCGTTCCAGTCGATGCGGCCGATCCGGTCGGCCACATCTGTCTGTGCACGAACCTCATTCATCACGATCGCCTCCGGCCGTTGCCGGGCCTTTATCGGCGATCGTCGCGAAGGCCGCGCTCCGCTGCTTGCGCTCGAACCGGATGGCGAGGCGTAATCAGGCGGGGACGTAGCTCAGCCTGAGCACATTCTCGTCGATCCGGTCGCTGCCCGTCAGGCGGAGCGGCGGCCTCGACGCGGCGAAATAGGGCGTGCCCGCCCCGAGAACGACGGGATGCAGGTAGATCCGATACTCGTCGATCAGGCCAAGCTCGGTCAGGCTCCGTGCCAGGTCCGGCCCGGCCACCTCGATCTCGCCCTCGCGCTCGGCCTTCAGCGCCCTGATCGCGCTTTCGAGATCGCCTTCGACAAGCGCCGCGTTGGGGCCGACCGTGGGCGAAGCGCGCGAGACGACCCATTTCGGCTGGCGCCGCCACGCCGCCGCGAAAGCCCGCTCGTCCGCGCCCCAATCGGGCTGGTCGTCATCCCAATAGCGCATGATCTCGTACATCTTGCGGCCGTAGATGCTGCCCGCCTGCCCCTGCGCCTCCTCGATGAAGTGGCGAAACAAAGTCGGGCTCGGCCCGAAGGCCATATGGTCGACATAGCCGTCGAGCGACTGGTTCATGCCGAAGACGAGCCTGGCCATATCCACACCTTTCTACCTGCACAGCATGCACTTCTGCTTGCATGATGCAATCAGTTCTGGAGCCGGGAAGCGCCTCTCGACGAGCATAGTCAGAAATGCCTCTTGGCGAAGGCGCGTCTTCGCAGTCACTCCTCAACGTCATCGGTACAGCCGACATAGTGCCGCTTCGGATTCGAGGCTCTGCAAGACATAGACATATTGCGTCATGAGGTTCGTCCGCCTCCGCCAAGGCTACGGCGGGACAGCCTAGGCTTGCTTCGCCCAAGAACCGAGACTGGCTTGCCAAGCCATAGCTTGCGAAGCAAGCGCAGGCTGGCTGGGGCGGCAGGATTCGAACCTGCGAATGCCGGTACCAAAAACCGGTGCCTTACCACTTGGCGACGCCCCAGCAGGCGTGAGGGCGGGCTTATAGCTCGCTCGCCCTCCAAGGAAAGAGGGTCAGGCGATCTCCTCGACCCATTGGTGCGGATCGGGTGCCGTGCCGCGCTGGATGGCGACCAGCTTCTCGCGGATGCGCTGGGTGACCGGGCCGACCGACTGGCCGCCGATCGCGAATTCGCCCTCGGCGCCCTTCACGCTGCCGATCGCGGTGACCACGGCGGCGGTGCCGCAGGCGAAGGCCTCGGTCAGCCGGCCGCTCTCCGCATCGGCATGCCATTGCTCGATCGCATAGGGCTCCTCGCGCACCTGGAGCCCCATGTCGCGGGCGAGCGTGATAATCGAATCGCGGGTGATGCCGGCGAGGATGGTGCCGCCGAGCGGCGGGGTGGCGAGCGAGCCGTCCTCGAACACGAAGAAGATGTTCATCCCGCCCAATTCCTCGACCCAGCGGCGCTCGACCGCGTCGAGGAAGACGACCTGGTCGCAGCCGTTCCGGATCGCCTCGGCCTGGGCGATGAGGCTGGTCGCGTAATTGCCGCCGCATTTGGCGGCGCCGGTCCCGCCGGGGCCGGCGCGCGTATATTCGCGCGTCACCCAGAGCGACACGCTCGGCGCGCCCTTGAAATACGAGCCCACCGCTGAGGCCATGACGATATAGAGGTAGCGGGCCGCCGGCTTCACGCCGAGGAAGACCTCGCTCGCGAACATGAAGGGACGAAGATAGAGCGCGCCGTCCTCGCGTTGTGGCATCCAGCCGATATCGGCCCGGACCAGGGCACGGACGGATTCGAGGAACAATTCCTCGGGCAGATCCGGCATCGCCATGCGCCGCGCCGAGGCATTGAAGCGGCGGGCATTGGCGTCGGGCCGGAACAGGGCGGCGCCGCCGTTCGGGCGCGGATAGGCCTTCAGCCCCTCGAAGATCTCCTGCGCATAATGGAGCACGGACGAGGCCGGATCCATGGTGAGTGCCTGGCGCGTGGTGATCTTCGCGTCGTGCCAGCCGGTCCCCTCGTCATATTGCGCGATCGCCATATGGTCGGTGAAGACGCGCCCGAAGCCGGGATCGATGAGCTGCCTGGCGCGCTCCTCTGCCGGGACCGGATCGGGATTCGGTTCGAAGGCGAACATGGACATGGCGCCACGGCCTAGAAGGCGGCGCCGGGAAGGTCAAACCGGCTCAGTCCCGCCGCGCCTCGGCGGCCATTTCGAGGCTGCGGCGGCGCGCAGCCGCGAGCGTGCGCATGATGAGGTCGTCCAGCTCCGCGTCGAGCACGAGCAGGCCGGCCTCGGTGGTCCCGTTCGGACTGGTCACTTCGCGCGCCCGCTCGGCGAGGCTGGCGCTGCCGGTCCCGGCAAGCGCGGCCGCTCCTTCAACCGCCGCCCGGGCGAAGCCGAGCGCCTGTGCCTCCGGCAGGCCGAGCGCCACTGCGGCCTTCGCCAGCGCGTCGATGAACCGGTAGGTGAAGGCGGGGCCGCTGCCCGACAGGGAGGTGACCAGCTCGAAGGCGCGCTCATCCTCGATCCATTCGGCATGGCCGAGCACCGCCATCAGCCCGGTGACCAGCGCGCGCGCCTCCAGATCGCCATGACCGTGCAGGCCGATCACACCCCGGCCGATGCGCACCGGCAGGTTCGGCATGGCGCGGATGATGTTGCGCGGCGCCCGGAAGCGGTCGCGCAGCGAGGCGAGCTCGACGCCGGCGAGGATCGAGACGAGGATGGTTTCCGGATCGAGGATCGGCGCGAGCTTCTCCGCGACGGCGTCGAGCTGCCAGGGCTTCACGCCGAGCAGCACGATCGCGGGCACCTCGTCCTCGGGCCAGGTCGTGGTGACGCGCACCTCCGCCTCGACGGCGCGGCCGCTCGGCCGGACGACGCTGACATGGGCGGGATCGACGCCCTGCTCCAGCCAGCGCGCGAGCATCGCCCCGGCCATATTGCCGCAGCCGGCCAGCCAGAGCGGGCCGGGCAGCAGCGAATCTGTCACGGGATCAGGCCTCGCCCTGCGTCTCGATGAGCGCGGCGGCGATGGCCTCCTGGGGCGTCTTGTCGGCCCAGAGCACGAACTGGAAGACCGGGTAGAAGCGCTCGCACTCCTCGATCGCGGCCTCGACCAGGGTCTCGGCCTGCTGCAGGCTCAACGTCCCGCTTTCCTCGCCGCCCTCGAGCAGGGCGGCATGGCGGAAGAGGACGAGGCCCGAGGCCGACCAGAGCTCGAAATGGCCGAGCCAGAGCTGCTCGTTGACCAGCCCGATCGTCTCATAGGTGGCGGCGCGCTTGTCCTCCGGGACGCGGATATCGGGCAAAGCGAGGAACTGCAGGACCTGGTCCTCCGCGCGCCAGATCGCGCGCAGCTCATATTGCGTCCAGCTGCCCTGGAAGGAGGAGACGATCTCGTCCTCGCCGCCCCGCTCATAGGCCCAGCCCAAAGCGCTGAAATAGGTTTCGAGCATGTCGATCGGGGCGCTCGCCTCGCGCTCAAGCTCGAATTCATCCATGTTCATTGCCAGAAATCAGTCCCGGTTTGTTCCATCGGAATCTGCCCGTGCCGCTCCAAAAGCGCAAGCGACTGTGGAAGAGACGGTTAACAAAGCTGTGGATTGTCACACAGCAGGGCGGGAACGCCCTTTCCCGGCCGCCGGTTTCGCCGCGGCCTTGCCGGCCCTGCCCTCGAGCGCATCGAGCCGCGCCTTCAGCGCCTCATTCTCCTCGCGCGCGGCGGCGGCCATCGCCTTCACCGCCTCGAATTCCTCGCGCGAGACGAGGTCGAGCCCGCCGATCCATTCGCGCGCCCGGTCCTGGACGGCGGCCTGGGCCTCGCGGGTCATGCCGGCAATGGTGCCGGCGGCACCGTTCATCACCTTCACGAAATCGTCGAACAGGCGGTTCTGGGACTGCATTATGTCTTCCCCGGCGGGCTAGATGGTGTTGGAGCTGACATCGATATTGATCGTCTGCTGGCCCGGTACAAGGGTCTCGGCCTCCGGATTCAGCTCCATGATCTTGTAGTTGAGCGCGGTCGCGAACATCAGCCAGCCGAGATAGGGATAGAGCAGAAGGGCGGCGACGATCCGGATTTTCCACAGGGCGAAGATCAGGCCGATCGTGCAGACGATCATCGCCGCGATCAGCGACAGGCCCACCGTGACCTTGTGCATGCCGAAGAAGACCGGCGACCAAGCGAAGTTCAGGGCCAGCCCCAGGCCGAACAGGATGATCGCCCGCTCCCGCTTCTCGGCGCCCCTGGCGTGGAGCAGCATTGCGAGCGAGAGGCCGATTAGGATGTAGAGGATCGTCCAGGCCGTGCCGAACACCCAGCCGGGCGGCGTGAAGCCCGGCTTCCGCAGCGCTGCGAACCAGGGATTCGAGTAGCCGGAATTGGACAGATAGCCCGAAAGCATGCCCAGGAGCAGCACGGCGGGCACGGTGAACAAAGCATAGCGCAGGAAGCTCATCCGCAGCTCGGACTTCGAAGCGATTCCGGTCATCTGACTCCTATTCGGCCGGCTGCGGCTCGGGCGCGGGGCCGGTGAGCTGGCCCTCGAGCTTGCGGGTAACGGCGAGCGGCGAGCCCGTAAAGCGGGCGAGGCGCGAATAAAGAAGCGGAATAAGAAAAAGCGTAATCAGCGTCGCGATCGCCACGCCGAACACGATCACGACGCCGATCGCGACGCGCGCCGCCGCGCCGGCGCCCCCCGCGAGCATCAGCGGCACCGCGCCCGCGCAAGTCGCGATCGAGGTCATCAGGATCGGTCGAAGCCGCCGGCGCGCCGCCTCGCGCACCGCCGTGTCGATGTCGCGGCCCGCGTCGCGCAACTGGTTGGCGAATTCGACGATCAGGATGCCGTTCTTGGCGGCGAGGCCGACCAGCATGACGAGGCCGACCTGGCTGTAGAGGTTCATGGTCTGGCCCATAACGGCCAGCCCGACCAGCCCGCCTGCGACCGCCAGCGGCACGGTGGTGATGATCACCGCCGGGTGGACGAAGCTTTCGAACTGCGCGGCGAGGAGCAGGTAGACGATGAGGATGGTGAGCAGAAAGACGAAGTAGATCGAGCCGCCCGCCTCCTTGAACGCCTGACTCTCGCCGCGATAGCCGACGGCGAGCACTTCGGGCGACTGGCCGGCGGCAGTTTCGAGGAAGGCGAGCGCCTCCCCGAGCGAATAGCCCGGCGCGAGCCCGCCGGAGAGAGTGATCGCCCGCAGCTTGTTGTAGCGGCCGAGATCGCGCGCGCCCGCCGCGCCCTCCGTGCGCACGAGATTGGACAGCGGCACCAATGTCCCCGTCCGGCTGCGGACATAGATCTGCGCGAGATTGTCCTGCGTGGTCCGCGCATTCTGCTCGGCCTGGACGACCACACGATATTCGCGGCCCCGGTCGGTATAGGTGGTAACGCGCCGTGAGCCCAGCAGGGTTTGCAGCGCGTTCGAGACGTCGGCGACTGAGACGCCGAGATCGCCGGCTCGCGCGGTATCGACCCGGATACGCAGCTGCGGCTTGTTCTCCTTATAGTCGCTGTCGAGATTGACGATGCCTGGATTGTCGGCGGCGGCGGCCAGGATGCGGTCGCGGACCCGCGCCAGATCGTCATAGGTCGCGCCGGCGATCACGAAGTTGATCTGCTGGCCGCGGCCCCGGTTGAGCGAGTTGCGCACCTGCGCATTCCCGCGCACCGCGGGCACCTGCCCGATTTCCCGGTTGATCGCGCCCGCCACGTCCGCCGTGGTCGTCGTGCGCTCCTCCCACGGGCGGAGGAAGACGACGAAGCTGCCGCTGTTGAAGTCGTCGCTCTGGCCGAACCCGCCCGGCACCCGGGTGATCAGCGAGCGGACCGCGCCCTGGCCGACCATCGGCAGCAACCTTGCCTGCACCTGCTCCGCATAGCGGGTCATCTGGTCGTAGCTCGTGCCCTCCGGCGCGGTGATGTTGACTTGGATGATCCCCGCATCTTCGGCGGGCACCAGCTCGGTCTGGCGCGTCGTGTAGAGAAAGCCGGCGCCGCCGAGGAAAAGGAGCACGACGATGACAGGAATGAGAGGCTTCCTGATCACCCGGTCGAGGCCGCCGGCATAACGGCCCTCGAGCGCGCGGAAGCGGCGGTCGACCCAGCCGGCAAGCCTCCCCCTTTTCTCGCGCTTCAGCAGCTTCGAGCAAAGCATTGGTGCGAGGCTGAGCGCGAAGAAGCCGGAAAAGGCGACGGCGCCGATCATCGCCGCCGCCAGTTCGCGGAACAGCAGGCCGGTCTGGCCCGCAATGAACATGATCGGCACGAACACCGCGCAGACCACCATCGTCGTCGAGATAATCGCGAAACCGACCTGCCGCGCGCCGTTGAAGGAGGCGGCGAGCGGCGGCTCGCCCTCCTCGATGCGGTGATAGATATTCTCCAGCACGACGATCGCGTCGTCGACGACGATGCCGATGGCGAGGACGAGCGACAACAAAGTCAGCAGATTGATCGAGAAGCCGAGCAGCCACAGCACCGCGAAGCTCGCCAGCAGGCAGAGCGGCACGGTGACCGCCGGGATCAGCGTCGCCCGCCAACTGCCGAGGAACAGATAGATGACGAGCACGACCAGCACCGCCGCCTCGGCAAGCGTGTGCCAGACCCCCTCGATCGCCCGGCTAATGAACTGGCTGTCGTCCGAGCCGACGGTGATCGTCATCCCGTCGGGCAGGGTGGACCGCACCTGGTCGGCCATGGCGCGGGAGGCATCGGCGACGGCCAGCGTGTTCGCACCCGACTGGCGGACGATCCCCAGGCCCACCGCCTGGCTGCCATTGAGCCTGAACGAGGAATAGGGATTTTCGGGGCCCTGCTCGACACGGGCGACATCGCCGAGGCGAACCAGATAGCCGTCGCTGCCCCGCCCGACCACCAGGGTACGGAATTGTTCGGGCGTCGCGAAGGCCCGGTCCACCCGAAGCGTCACATTCTGCTGGGCCTCAAGGCGCCCGGCAGGCAACTCGACATTCTGCCGGCTCAGCGCGGCCTCGACGTCGGCGGGGGTCAGGCCAAAGCCGGCAAGCCGCTCGGGCTGAAGCCAGATGCGCATCGCCGGCCTGGCATCGCCGCCGATGAACACCCGGGCGACGCCGTCGATCGAGCTGAACCGGTCAGCGAGGTTGCGGTCCACCCAGTCGCTGAGCTGCAGCGGCGTCCACCCGGGCCGGGACACGACCAGGAACATGATCGGGCTCGCATCGGCATCGACCTTGCGGACGACCGGCGGCTCGATGTCGTTCGGGAGCTGGCTCGCTGCCGCGCCGACGCGGTCGCGCACGTCGTTCGCGGCGGCCTCGATATTGGTGCCGGCAGCGAACTCGATGGTGATCTGCGACTGGCCGTCCTGGGAGCGCGAGGTGATGGTCTGCAAGCCCGGAATGCCGGCAAGCTGATCCTCGAGCACTTCGGTGATCCGGGTCTCGATCACATTGGCGGCCGCGCCGACATATTGGGTCTGGACCGACACCACAGGCGGATCGACGTCCGGATATTCGCGGACCGACAAGGCGAAGAAGCCGACGATCCCGACCACGGCCATCAGCATCGCCATCACCGCCGCGAAGACGGGCCGCTTCACCGAAAGATCGGAGAGCTGCATCGCCTAGCCGCTGCCGCGGGCCCGCTGTCCGCCCCCGCCGCCGGGACGGTCCTGCCCCTCGAGGCGCACCTGCATCCCGTCGGTGACCTTGATGATGCCCTCGGTCACGACGCGCTGGCCGGGCCGGAGCCCCGAGACGATTTCGACGCGCCCGTTCTGGTGCGCCCCGGTCCGCACCTCGGTGCGGCGGACGCGATTGCCCTCGCCGACGACAAACACATAACGCGAATCGCCCTCACCCAGCACGGCGAGTTCGGGCACCGACAAGGCGGAGCGGGTCGAGCTCTGGATCGCGACGCTCATCATCATGCCGGGACGCAGCGCCCGGTCCGGATTTTGCAGGTGCGCGCGCACCGTCACCGCTCGCGTGTTCGGATCGATGACGGGATCCACGGTGCGGATCGTGCCGTTGAACGGCCGGTTCGGCCAGGCCGCCGAATTTGCCTGGATGGGCAGGCCTTCGCGGATGGCGGCGAGCATCGTCTCCGGCACCGTGAAGTCGAGCTTGATCGTGGAGATGTCGCTCACCGTCGCGATCGCCGTGCCCTGGCTGGCGATCGCGCCGACCGAGATGTTGCGCAGGGAGACCCAGCCCGAGAAAGGCGCGCGGACGACGCGGTCCCCGATCTGCGCCTGCACCTGCTGCGCCTGCGCGCGCGCCGCGGCGGCGGCGGCGACCTGGGTGTCGTAGCTGGAGCGGGTCGCGAAGCCGCGCTGCTTGAGCTCGGAGACACGCTGCAGCTGCTGCTGGCTCTCGCGGAGACGGGCATTGGCCTCGCTCAACTGCGCGCTCTGCTCGGCCTGGCGCAACACCGCGACGACCTGGCCGCGCTGGACGAAGGCGCCGTCGTCGAAGTTGAGCCTGACGATCCGCTCGGTGACCGGGGCGGACAAGGTGACCTGCTCGTTCGCCCGCGCTGTGCCCACCGCCTCGATCCGGTCGGCGAACTCCATCGGCGTCGCCGCCTCGGCCTTGACGAGCGGCGCCTGCCGCCCACCGCCCGTCTGCCTGGCGTCGCCGCCGCCGCAGGCCGCGAGCAAAGCCGCGAGCATCGGGATGAGAAGCTTCCTGGTCACGCCTGGCTCTTTACTCCTGATCGAGGGTCAATGCCCAATTTTGGCGGCGTGTCGAGAGGGGCTTTGTCTCAAAGTGTCTCAGCCTGCTCGGCTTTCTCGGCGCCGATCAGAAACTCGACATTGCCCTCCGGGCCGGTGATCGGGCTCGGCGTGATGCCGGCCACGCGCCAGCCGCGGCTTTCGAGCCAGGCCGCAACCGCGTCGCACACACGCTCGTGCACCGCCGGGTCGCGGACCACGCCGCCCTTGCCGATCTCGTGGCGCTCCGCCTCGAATTGCGGCTTGATCAGGGCGATGAGCCGCCCGCCGGGCCGGGCGAAGGCGAGCGCCGCGTCGAGCACCTTGGCCAAGCCGATGAAGCTCGCGTCGCAGACGACGAGGTCGAGCGGCTCGGTGACGATCGCCTCGGTCAGGTAGCGGGCATTGGTCTTCTCATGGACGACGACCCGCGGGTCGTTTCGGAGGCTCCAGGCGAGCTGGTTGGTCCCGACGTCCACCGCAAACACCTTCGCCGCGCCGCGCTGCAGCAGCACGTCGGTGAAGCCGCCGGTCGAGCTGCCGACGTCCAGGGCCACAACGCCGGCCGGGTCCCAGCCGAAATGGTCGAGCCCGTGCGCCAGCTTGATCCCGCCGCGCGACACCCAGGGATGGTCCCTGCCCCGCACCTCCAGCGCCGCGTCGTCCGCCAGCGGCTGGCCGGCTTTCTCCACCTTCCGCTCGCCCGCATAGACCAGGCCGGCGAGGATCAGCGCCTGCGCCTTGCTGCGACTCTCGGCGAGCCCGCGGTCCACGAGGAGCTGATCGGCGCGGCTCTTGCTCATGGCGACAGGCAATGGCCGAAACGCCGTCCCGATCAAGGACTAAGGTAGAACTACCATATCGACCCGGCCGCCGCCCGGCGTCATAGCGGCCGCGCTCGAGAGCCAGAGGGGGCATCAGGTCAATCGAGCGGGGCCCCGCCGTTTATCCCCTTTTACGGTGGGGCCCCTCCTCTCTTCCCGGCCGCGGACCGTCAAGTTGAAGTTCGGCTGGTGCGAAGCGTTCGATCGCTTCCCAAATATCTTCGATAGCCTGATCGAGGCCGGTGGTCATCATCGTGATGTCGCCATAACCGAGGTTCCAACCCCGGCGGAAAAGTCTGGCCCGCCATGTCGATCCGGGAAACGCTGCCGGGTCGTGGAGATACAGTCACAAGTGGCGCTTGAATGCGAAGTTGGGAAGGTGCTGTGTCTCTATGCTGATCCGCAGGATCGCCTCCCAAGGAATAGTGTTGGGGGACCAATGGCGCATGAATATTCCGCGCTGCCCGACAACAATCTGAGCCTCGGGATCGAAAAGACCGCGTGCAATCAGCGCGCCGACCAAGCCGGAGAAGAGGGCTGCCGGCCAAAGCACAAACTCCCAGCCAGCCTTTGGCCTCAGCCCATAGGCTTCCGGACCGAAGACCGCCACGAAGACGATGAGAACACAGGGCAGAAGAAGCAGAACATGCTTCCAAAGGGAATTACGGGCAACGAAAGCCTTCATGGTCCGATCTGTCGAGCCGTCCGGATCGCCCGGCAAATCTCCCGCCGCCTGATCGGACATCACTACGCCCGCGCGCCTTCCTCGAGCCCTGGACTGTTGTGGCGGAGCGCCTTCAGGACCGTTTCCACGATCGCATCGGCGTCGAGGCCGGCTTCGGCATATTGCTTCTCGGGCTTGTCATGGTCCTGGAAATGATCAGGCAGGCGCATGGTGCGCAGCTTGAGACCGGAGTCGATCAGGCCAAGGTCGCTGGCGAGGGTGAGGACGTGGGCGCCGAGGCCGCCGATCGCGGCTTCCTCCACCGTCACCGCGACCTCGTGGGTGGTTAGCAGGCGGCGGATCAATTCCTCGTCGAGCGGCTTGGCGAAGCGCAGGTCGGCGACGGTGGCGGAGAGGCCTTTGCCGTCCAGCGCATCCGCGGCCTTCAGCGCCTCGGCGAGGCGGGTGCCGAGCGAGAGGATGGCGACCTTCTTGCCCTCCCGCACGATCCGGCCCTTGCCGATCTCCAGCAGTTCAGGCGCCTGCGGCAAGGGCACGCCGACGCCATTTCCGCGCGGATAGCGGACCGCGATCGGGCCGTTGTCGTGCTCCTGCATGGTCTTCACCATATGCATGAGCTCGGCCTCGTCCGCGGCGGCCATGACAACCAGATTGGGCAAAGTCGCGAGATAGGTGACGTCGAAGCTGCCGGCATGCGTGGCGCCGTCAGCGCCGACCAGCCCGGCCCGGTCGATCGCGAAGCGCACGGGCAGGTTCTGGATCGCCACGTCGTGGACGACCTGGTCATAGGCGCGCTGCAGGAAGGTCGAGTAGATCGCGCAGAAGGGCCGCATGCCCTGGGCGGCGAGACCGGCGGCGAAGGTTACCGCATGCTGTTCCGCTATTCCGACATCGAAGGCGCGGTCGGGGTGGGAGGCGGCGAACCTGTCCACGCCGGTGCCGGACGGCATGGCCGCGGTGATCGCGCAGATCCGGGGATCGGCGTCGGCGAGCTTCGCCAGCGTCTCGCCGAACACGTTCTGGTAAGCCGGCGGGCCGCCGCCGGCACCCTTGTCTTGCTTGCCGGTGACGACGTCGAACTTGACGACGCCATGATATTTGTCGGCCGCGGCCTCGGCCGGGGCATAGCCCTTGCCCTTCTTGGTCACGACATGGACCAGCATCGGCCCTTCGGCCGCGTCGCGGACATTTTCAAGGATCTTGACCAGCCGCTCGACATTGTGACCGTCGACCGGGCCGACATAATAGAAGCCGAGCTCCTCGAAGAGCGTGCCGCCGGTCCAGAAGCCCCGCGAATATTCCTCCCAGCGCTTGGCCATCACATGGAGCCGCTTGGGCAGCTTGCGCGCCACCTTCTGCGCGATCCGGCGCAGGCCCAGATATTTGCGCGAGGAAACCAGGCGGGCGAGATAATGGGAGAGCCCGCCGACCGGTGGCGCGATCGACATGTCGTTGTCGTTGAGGATGACGACCAGCCGATTACCGGCGGCCTGAGCGTTGTTCATCGCCTCATAGGCCATGCCCGCGGACATGGCGCCGTCGCCGATCACCGCGATCGCCTTGCCGGGCTTGTCGGCCAGCTTGTTCGCCACCGCGAAGCCCAAAGCTGCCGAGATGGACGTGGAGCTGTGCGCGGCGCCGAACGGGTCGTACTCGCTCTCGCTCCTTTTGGTGAAGCCGGAGAGGCCGCCGCCCATGCGCAGCGTGCGGATGCGGTCGCGCCGGCCGGTGACGATCTTGTGCGGATAGCATTGATGGCCGACGTCCCAGACCAGCCGGTCCGCGGGCGTGTCGAAGACATAGTGAAGCGCGACGGTCAGCTCGACGACGCCGAGCCCCGCGCCCAGATGCCCGCCCGTCACCGAGACGGCCGAGATCGTCTCCGCGCGCAGCTCGTCGGCGAGCTGGCGGAGCTGATCCTTCTCCAGCTTGCGGATGTCGGCGGGGACATCGACGGTGTCGAGCAGGGGGGTGACGGGGCGATCACTCATGGCGGCGCATGTAGTCGCCCGGGGGCCCGATGTCGAATGTTGATCCGATGCAGAGGCCGTTGACGGCGGCGCGTTTCCGAGTTGAATGATCAATCAAATAGGATGGCGAGTCGGTCCGACTTTCGCGCTTGCCGGATAGAGAGGGACGGGGCGATGAATGTTCTCATCTTGCTGGTCGCGGTGGCCCAGCCCGGGGCGGGCACGGCCGGTCCGCCCGCCGAATTCGGCTGGTTCCGCGAGCTCGCCGGCGCCTGCTGGCAGGGCGACCATCCCGGTTCGATCATGCGGGACCGGCAATGCTATTCGGCGCAGTTCGGCCGCTTCATGCGCGGGACGATCCGGATCACCCGGCCGCGCGACGGCCAGAGTGCGCCGGCGCATCATGGCGATTCCGTCTTCGCCTGGGATGCGGGACGGCAGCGGCTGATCTTCTATTTCTGGGGGAGCGACGGCCAGCACGGGGTCAGCGAGGGCTATTATGAGGGCGACGCGCTGATCTTCGAGCAGCCGCCGACCTCTGGCGGCCAGCCGGTGGGGCGGCGGACCATCTGGCGCCGGGTGGATGCCGATCATTTCCGGGTGACGGTGCAGATGCGCAGCCACGCGATCTGGACCGACCGTTTCACCGTCACCTACGAGCGGAGCGGCGCGGGCGACTAGAGCGCGGCGGCGATCGTTCAGGCGGCGGGCATCGCTTCGGCCCCGGCGAGCGCCTTCGCCGGACCGGCCTTGCCGGGATCGCAATGGGCATGGTCGCGATAGCGGTCGGATTTGGGGCGCCCGCGCGGCGTCAGGTCGAGGAACCCCCAGAACGGCTCGACCGTCCCCAGGTGGCGCGGATCCTGGTCCGGCTCCATAAGCGGTTCGTACAGCAGCTCCGACGCCCAGCTCAACCGGATCACCCCGTCTGCGTCGCGCTGGAAGATCGTCAGGATCGGCTGCTGCTCCCCCTTCTCGTCCTCGCCGTGGAAATCGCGCTTGAAGTCGTTGCCCGCGGCGGAGACGAGCGTGATGTTCCGCCAGCCGCGATCGCGGGCAAAGGCCATGACATGCTCGATCGGCGCCTTCGCCACGGTCGCGAAGCTGATGTCCGCGCCTTCCAGATAGGGCAGCACGCAGTCCCACTGGTCGAGCAGCAGGGTGCAGGACGGGCAGGGCCCCGCCCCGAGCGGCAGCGCCGCGACCGACGCGCCCGCCATCCTGGGCCGGTCGTCGCCGGAATCCCGGGGGAACATGTAATGATAGAATAAGAGCGTATCGCTGCCCTTGCGGAACAGCTCCGAGAGCCGGACCTTGATCGGCTGGCCGTCATCGTCCCAGGCGTCGAACAGATAATCGTCCGCCACGACCGGCCCGGGCGGCAGCGCCCGCCGCTCCGCGGCAACGGCTTCCAGCTCGCGCCGGAGCGCCGCCTCGCGCTTCAGCAGCGCGTTGCGGGCTTTGCGATAGTCCGGCGATTCATTGGGAAAGGTCACGACCATGGCCACACTCCTGGGGGGGGTCGTGACAGCAACGTCCTGAGCGAAAAATGTCTCCGTCCGGTCCGCGGAGCGGGGTGGCGGACTAATTGTCCGAGCAATCCTCGCAGCGGCCGCGGACCTCGATCACCGGGCGCTGGGCGGTGAAGCCCGCCGCCTTCGCGGCGTCGCGGACGCCGCCGGTCAATTTGTCGTTGTCGATATGCCTGGCCGATCCGCAGCTGTCGCAGATCAGGAAGATGCAGTCGTGCAGGCAGTCTGGATGGTCGTTGGCGATATAGGCGTTGGCGCTTTCGACCCGGCGGGCGAGATTGGCGCCGACGAACAGGTCGAGGATCCGGTAGACGCTGTTCGCGGCGACCCGGCGGCCCTCGTTCTGCGAGACCTTCTCGGCAATGTCATAGGCCGAGGCGGGCTTGTCGAAGCTGGCCAGCGCGTCGAATACGGCAGCGCGCATCTGCGTCCACTGCTCGCCCGAGCGTTCCATGGTCGACTTGGCGGCCTCGACGAGGTCCGCGCCCTGATGGGAATGGTGCACGTGAGCCATGGGGACGATGTAATGTCTCAACGGGAGAGGGACAAGTTCGGAGCGACGGGTCGGGCGTCCGCCGTGCTCCGGCGAAGGCCGGAGCGTTGGGCGGGACTCACGGCTGGTGGAACCTCGCAGCGCTCCGGCCTTCGCCGGAGCACAGATGGTCAGATCACCGCGCGGCGGTTGAGGTCGTGGCCGAGGGCGAGCAGCAGCACGCCGAAGACGGAATAGACCACCTCTTCGGTACCGTGATGCAGGGTCAGCGAGCCGGCCATGGTGCCGAGCCCGAGCGCGCCGATCGCCGCCGGCAGCATGAAGCCATGCTCGCGGATGCCGCGGCCGAGGCCGAGCACGCCGAGCAGGATCGCCAGCACCAGCCCGATCTCGTGGATGCGCGGATCGAGCAGCACGCCGCCGGCCGCGGAGAGCACCATGACGAGCACCGCGCTCGCCACGCAATGGACGAGGCAAAGCCCCGACAGGCCGATGGCCAGCCGGTCGACATTTCCCTGTCTGCTCAGGCTCGGAAACACGGACGACTCCTTGTGCGGGAATCCCTATAGGCATTCCGCGGTTAAGTTACAATATAACAACGCTGCTGTTTTTCCGGTTCCGCCGACCCGTTGGCATTCCGGCAACACTCGGCCATAGGGCGCGGCCATGGCCATTGCCCTGTTCCAGCGCCCTGCCGAGCCTTTGCCGCGCCCGATCGCCATCGAGCGCTGGCTGCTCGCCGTCGCCTGCCTCGTCTTCGTGATGGTGATCGTCGGCGGGATCACCCGGCTTACCGAATCCGGCCTGTCGATCGTCCGCTGGGAGCCCTTGTCCGGCGCCATCCCGCCGCTCGGCGACGAAGCCTGGCAGCAAGCCTTCGAGCAGTACAAGGCAAGCCCGCAATATCTGCAGATCAACAGCGGCATGACCCTGGCCGACTTCAAGGCCATCTATTTCTGGGAGTTCGTCCACCGGCTGCTGGCGCGGCTGATCGGGCTGGCCTTCGCCTTGCCGCTGCTCTTCTTCTGGTGGAAGCGGGCGATTCCCGCTGGCTATGGCTGGAAGCTGGCCGGGATTTTCGCGCTCGGCGGGCTGCAGGGCGTGATCGGCTGGTGGATGGTCGCCTCCGGGCTCGTCGACCGGCCGGACGTCAGCCATATCCGGCTCGCCGTGCATTTGCTCATGGCCCTGCTGATCTTCGCCGCGACGCTCTGGGTCGCGGGCGACATGCGCGGCCTCGCCCGCAGGCCGGAGGCGCCGGCGGCGCGCATGCCCCTGCTCGGCATCTGGACGCTCTCCATCCTGTTCCTGCAGTTCATGTTCGGTGCCTATGTCGCCGGGCTCGACGCGGGCCAGTATTTCAACACCTGGCCGCTGATGGGGACCGAGCTCTATCCTTATGGCTATGAGTGGCTGCAGCCGGCGCTGCGCAACTTCGTCGACAATCCGATCACCGTGATGTTCGTCCATCGCTGGCTCGCTTTCCTGGTGGCGGCGCTCGCGCTCTGGCTGGCCTGGCGGGCGTTCCGGCGGGGGCTCTGGCTGGAGGCGTTCATGGTCGCCGGCGCGGTGGTTGCGCAGCTCCTGCTCGGCATCCTCACCGTGCTTTCCGGCGTCCAGCTCGACATCGCGGTCGCGCATCAGGGCATGGCAGTGCTGCTGCTCGGCGCGGTGCTCACCGCCGCGCATGCTTTGGGGGAGCGGAAGGCGTGAGCCGGATCGTCAGCGTCTATGCGGTCTTCGCGGACGCGAATGAGGCGCAAAGGATCGCGCGTACCGTAGTCGAGGAAAAGCTCACCGCCTGCGCCAATATCCTCGGCCCTTGCCATTCCATCTATCGCTGGCAGGGCGCCGTCGAGGAGGCGGACGAGGTCACCGCCATCTTCAAGGCGCGGGCGGACCAGGCAGAGGAACTGACGGCGCGGATCGCGGCGCTGCACAGCTATGAGGTGCCGGCGATCGCGGTGTGGCCTGTGGAGAGCGCCTGGCCGGCTTATGCGAACTGGGTCGAAGCGGAGGGCGGCGACTAGGAGGTATTATTTTACCTCTCGCGAAACGCCCGCTTTTCCTTGACTTTCCGGCCCATCTCCGCCATCTGGCCGCCATCGCGCGGCTGGCAATGGCCGCGCTCATTTGTTTTCAAGAGGTATAGCCCATGAAGGCGCTGATGAAGACCACGCGGTCGGCGAAGCCGCGCGAGGTCGAGAAGAAATGGCATCTGATCGATGCCGACGGGCTGGTGGTCGGGCGGCTCGCCACGATCGTCGCCAACATCCTGCGCGGCAAGCACAAGCCGAGCTACACCCCGCACGTCGATTGCGGCGACCATGTCGTCATCATCAACGCGGACAAGGTGCGCTTCACCGGCAAGAAGCTGGCCGACAAGGTTTATTACAAGCACACCGGCTATGCGGGCGGCATCAAGTCGATCACCGCCGGCAAGGTGCTGGAGGGCCGCTTCCCGGAGCGCGTGCTCGAGAAGGCGATCGAGCGGATGATCCCGCGCGGCCCGCTCGGCCGCGACCAGATGCGCGCGCTGCATCTCTATAACGGCACCGAGCATCCGCACGGCGGCCAGAACCCCGAGACTCTCGACGTCGCGTCGATGAACCGCAAGAACAAGGTGGGTGCCTGATGTCCGACAATCGTCAATCTTTGGCCGATCTCGCCAAGCTGACCGAGGCCGAGCCCGAGGCGCCCGCCGCCGAGCCGACTGCCGAGGAAGCCGCCGCTCCCGAGGCTGAGGCCGCCGGGGCCGCTCCGGCCGAAGCTGAAGCAGCTGTCGAGGAGGCTCCGGCCGCCGAGACCCCCGCCCGCTCCGTACGCGACGACCGCCGCGGCCACGACAAGGGCGAGGATGAGAACAAGGACGGCGTCCTGACCCAGGGTCCGCAGATCCAGGCGATCCTGCGCGAGCAGCAGCTCGACAAGCAGGGCCGCGCCTATGCCACCGGCCGCCGCAAGGACGCGGTCGCCCGCGTCTGGCTGAAGCCCGGCACCGGCAAGATCACGGTCAACGGCCGCGACCAGGAGGTCTATTTCGCCCGCCCGACGCTGCGCCTGATCATCAACCAGGTGTTCGACGTCGCCGATCGCGTTGGCCAGTATGACGTGGTCGCCACGGTCACCGGCGGCGGCCTTTCCGGCCAGGCCGGCGCGGTTCGCCACGGCATCTCCACGGCGCTGACCCGCTACGAGCCGGCGCTGCGCACCACGGTGAAGCGCGAGGGCTTCCTCACGCGCGACCCGCGCGTCGTCGAGCGCAAGAAGTACGGCAAGGCCAAGGCCCGCCGGAGCTTCCAGTTCTCGAAGCGCTAGGATCCCACCCCCTTCCCCCCTCCCGCGTGCGGGAGGGGATCAAGGGGTGGGCGAAAGGGCGGTCCGGGTTTCCGGGCCGCCTTTTTCTTTGCTAGGCGCGGTCCATGCCCCTCGCCTTCACCCGCGCCGTCAGCCCGCGCCTCGCCGAGTGCGAGACGACGCAGGCGGAGCGCGTCGACGTGCCCCGGGCGGTCGAACAGCATGCGGCCTATGAGCAGGCACTGCGCGATGCCGGACTCGAGGTGCGGCGGCTGTCGCCGCTCGACGACTTCCCGGACGGCATGTTCGTTGAGGACACGGCGCTGCTGCTCGGCGAGTATGCGGTGATCCTGCGGCCCGGCGCGGCCTCGCGCGCCGGGGAGACGGACTCCACGGCGGCCGGCCTGGCCGACGCCTTCACGCTGCACCGCCTCGATACCGGCCATGTCGACGGCGGCGACGTGCTGCGGATCGGACAAACACTTTACGTCGGCATCTCCACCCGCACCGACCTCGCGGGCATTCGCGCGCTTGGCGAACTGGTCGCGCCGCTCGGCTATCGGGTGGTGCCGGTCCCGGTCGCCGGCGGGCTGCACCTGAAGAGCGCGGCGACCTGCGTGCGCGACGTGCTCATCCACAACCCCGCCTGGGTTTCGGCGCACCATTTCGAAGGCGCGGCGCCGCTGGCCGTCGCGCCCGGCGAGGAACTGGGCGGCAACGTCCTGCTCGCCGGCGAGACTTTGCTTACCCCGGCCGACAGCCCGCGCACCGCCGAGGCGCTGGCCGCCCGCGGCTTCCGCACCGTCACGCTCGATATCTCGGAGATGCGCAAGGCCGACGCGGCGCTCACCTGCATGAGCCTGATCAGCGAACCGGCCTGAGCCAGCCCGTATAATGGACGATGCAGCCGATCAGCGGGAAGCTGAGGCGGACGTCGAAATGGAAGCGCTCCCCGGCCTCCCATTCGCGCGCGGCGATCCGGGGGGCGAGGAACAGGGGCAGGCGGATGCCGAAGGCGCTCCAGCGTTTCAACGTCATGGTGAGGCCGTCTTCCGTTCCCGCAAGCGCGAAGCCGAAGCGCATCGGCCCGAACCGCTCGACCGCGAGGCCCTTCCTCTCCGACAGCTCGCTCGAGAAGAGATGGCCGCCGAAATCGCGCGTCCAGCGCTCCCGGCCGTCCCGTTCGGCGAAGGACACGTGCAGCCTGTGGGTGCCGGCGGGCGGGAATCGGGCGATCGCCCCCAGCAGCCGGGCGAACAGGTTCCGGCCGCGCTCGACCTTCCCCTCCCCCGCCGCGCCGGCATCGCCGTGCAGGTCGTGAATCGCGCGGACCAGCGGTGGCAAGGTGGCGAAGGCCGGCCCCATGATGCGCGCGTAAAGGACCGGCGGCAGCGTCCGCTCCTCGATGTCACCGCCGACCGCCAGCCATTCCAGCGCCTGATCGAACCGTTCAAGCTCGAGCAAGGCCTCGGGCGTCCGGGCGCCGGGCCGCAAGACGCCGCCGAACAGGGCCTCGACGAGCAAGGCGGCGGCGAGGGTCGGAACTTCCGGGCCGTTGTCATCGACCGCGACGATGGTCCAGCGCCGCTCCACCGCCTGCTCTCCGCGCCGCCCGATGAGCGTAACGGTCATGCCGGAGCTGTCCTGGCCCAGCCGGGCCGTGGCCCGCTGCAGCGGCAGCAGGAGCCCGGCGAGACCGCCAAGCGAGGTCAGCCAGCCCCAGCGAACCGGCCAGCCGAGCAGCCAGAGGGCCCGCATCTGGAAGCCGAGATCGTTGCCCGCGCGAAAGGTGACAGCCGGGCGGCCCGGGAGCATGGCGGGCAGCAAATCGTGATCCGGCACGTCCGCGAGCGCAACCTTGCGCCGCGGCGCAAAGATCCCGACGCCGCGGAGCGCAAAGAGCCCTGCGCGCATCTCCACCTTGCGCATCTCGCTCCAGCCCCGCGCGCGCTCGTCCCAGCGCCCGCCGCGCCAGAGCCGCACCGGCCGGCCGACATAGGAGAGGATCGCCCTGCTCACCGAGGCGCCGGCGGTGGTCCGCGCCGAAGCACTGAGCGCGATCTCCACCTGGTCGACCCGGTCCAGCCCTTCGGCCAGCTTGCGCGCCACTGCTCCGGTCAAGGCCGGCGCGGTCGAGGCGCCGGCGATCACGGTCACGCCCGCCGCCCGCGCCGCGTCGTCGAGCGCGCCGATCCCGGTCACGAAGTCGCGCGCGTCGGCGAGATCGAGATAGGGGATGAAGGCAGCGATGCAGGCCTCGGGCACGTTATAGCCACTGTCCTGGAACGGGCCGGCCGCATCGATCACCAGATCGGGCGCAAGGGCTGCCAATACCGGCGCGAGGTCGCCCTCACGATCCGCCACCACGCCTTCGGCGTTGCTGAGCGTCGCCGCGAATCGCAGCGCTTTCTCGACGCTGCGCCCGGCGACCAGCACCTGATGCCCGGCCGCCGCCAGCCGCCGGGACAGGCGCGCCCCGAACCCGCCATAGCCGCCGATCACCAGGATCCGCTTCACTCATCCTCCTCCGGTTCCGTCCAAACCACGCTCGCCACGCAAAAGGCAGCGCCTCCCGCCAGCCCGAACAGGCCGCCCCAGACGCCGAGGCCCGGGCCGAGCCAGAGCGTCGCCGGAAGCGCGCCGATCAGGCCCGCGGCGACGAGCACCGTCATCGGCTCGATCCGCCAGCCGACCATGCGCAGCAGACCGTAGAGCGGGAGCGCCAGCAGCACCACATGCGCGCCGGCGAAGCATTTGCGCGAGCAGATCACCTGCGGGAAGCCGCGTCGGCGGCCGTAGAGGCGGGCCCAGTGCTGGCCGCCGCCCGCCGCATCCTCGGTGACGCTGATCGCGACAATCGTGGGAAGTTTGAGAATCCGTCATTGCGAGGTGCGAAGCGACGAAGCAATCCAGCCGGGGCCGCGGCCGCACTGGATTGCTTCGCTGCACTCGCAATGACGAGCCGGGCTCAGACTCTCGCTTACGTCCGCTGCGCCAGCAGCCTCTCCGCTTCGTCCAGCACCCGCCCGAACTCGGTGATCAGCGCGCGATACGGGGTGGGCGTGGTCATATCGAGACCCGCGCGGCGCAATATCTCGGTCGGATAGTCCGAGCCGCCGGCGCGGAGCGCGTCGAGATAGCGCTCCCGCTCCGCCTGGCCGCCGTTCAGGATGCTCTGCGAAAAGAACACAGCACCGGAAATCGAGGTAGCATACTGGAAGACGTAGAAGTTGCGGTAGAAGTGCGGGATATAGGCCCATTCCATCGCGTAGAGCGGGTCGATCTGCATCCCCGTGCCGTGATATTTGCGCAGCAGCTCCAGATAGAGCTCGGTGAAGCGCGCGCCCGAGAGACCCTGGCCCGCCTCCGCGAGGTCGTGAATCCTGAGCTCGAACTCGGCGAACATGGTCTGGCGGAAGAAGGTGGAGCGGAAGCCTTCCATGCGCTGGCCGAGATAGAAGAGCTTCTCCTCGGGCGTGCGGGCATTGGCGATCATGTAATGGTAGAGCAATTGCTCGTTGCCGGTCGAGGCGAGCTCGGCGGTGAAGGTCGCATAGCCCGCCGTCTCGAAGGGCTGGCGCGACTTGGAGAGCAGGGTGTGGATCGCATGGCCCCATTCATGCGCGTAGGTAGTCAGGCCCGAATAATCCTCGGCGAGGTTCAGCAGCAGATAGGGATGAACATCATAGGCGGCGCCATTCATATAGGCGCCGGACGCCTTGCCCTGCCGGGGGAGCGGATCCATCCAGCGCGCCGCCGTGCCTTGCGCGAGCAGCCGGCCATATTCCGGTCCGAGCGGGCGCAGCGCCTCGAGCGTGACCGTGCGCATCTCGGCAAGCGTGAAGCGGCGGTCGTTGCGCACCAGGGGCGGATAGATGTCGTAATAATGCAGGTCCGGCAGGTTCAGCATGCGCTGCCGGAGGGCGAAGTAGCGGTGCAACGTCGGCAGGCCCTCGTTCGCGACCTGGACCAGGGTGCGGTACACGCCCTCCGGGATATTGTCGTCGGACAGGGCCGCCTCCAGGCTGTTGCGGTAGCGGCGCGAGCGGGCGGTAAACATGTCGCCCCTGACCTTGGCGGCGAGCGCCGCGCCGAGCGAGCTTTCGAACGGCTTGTAGCTCGCCCAGAAGCGGTCGAAGACGAGCTTGCGGTCCGCGCGGTTCGCGCCCCCGCGATTGTTCGCATAGCCCTGGTCGTCCAGGCGCAGGGTCTGGCCGGTGGACAGCGTCACCTCGGGGCGAGGAATGTCCGATGAGGCGAGCTGGTCGCGAATGTCGTTCGGACCGGCGAGCACGCTGCCCGAAGATGCAAGCACGCGCTCCGATTCCTCGCTCAACGTGTGCGGGGCGCGGCGCAGGATATTGGAGAGGTAGAAGCGGAACTTGCCGAGACCCGGCTCGGCCGCGAGATAGCGCTCGATGGTCTGCTGGCCGATCGCAAGGATCTCTGGCTCGACCCAGGCGGTGGCCTCGCCAAAGGCGGTGAACACGTCCTGCGCCTGCTGCTTGCGCTCCTGGTTCGGCGCGACCCGCAGGTCCTCGTCCGCCTTCAGCGAGGCGTAGATATACAGCCTGAGCAGCTTGCGGACCGTGTCGGAATTGGTCTGCAGCGCGGTCCGGAGCGAAGCCGCGTCCCGGCCGAGCGTGCCGCGGAGCTGCGGCAACCGGGCGATCTCCGCCTGGATAGCCGTCTTGTCGGCCGCCCAGGCCGAGTCATTGGGATAAAGGTCGGTGAGGTCCCACGCCGCCCCCGCGGCCGGCGCTGCGGCCTGCGCCAAAGCGTTGAGCGAGCCCCCCTTTACGAAGGCGAGCAACGCCGCCCCGGTCAGCATCAGATTGCGCCGAGAAACTTCCATATGTGTGGATCCCTCACCCCTGGCCGCACTCGCGCGCGGCCGCACCTTTGTCCCCGCCGGTCTTCTTCCCGCCGCCGCGACGACTGGCAAGATGCGTTCGACGAAACGCTTCATCGCGGCATCGCCTGTCAACATTTCTCTGCTATGTGGCTGGAGATGCGCATCATTCTACTCCTCGCCGCCCCCCTCCTGCTCGGCGGCTGCCTCGTCAGGACCGCGGCCGACATCGTCACCCTGCCGGTGAAAGCCGCCAGCGCCGGAGTCGACGCCCTGACCACCAGCCAGGCCGAGGCCGACCAGCGCCGGGGGCGCGAGATTCGCGAGGCGGAGGAGCGCGAGGGCCGCAAGGCCCGGCGCCGCGAGCGTGAGGAACGGCGCCGGCGCGAGCAGGCGGAGCAGGAGGCGGAGGACCCGCAGCCTTGATCCCTTCGCGGCAACAGGCGCGAAGGCCGCCCCTTTCAAACAAATCTTAAGACGCAGCCTGTACGGCACTGCCGATGGCGGGGCTTCGGCGAAAGATCGATCCTGAACTGGGGGAGGCGGAAAATCGCCCGTCCCTCGGCCATCTGTTCACTCGCGACTTCGCCCGCATCGACGACGAGCAGCTCGAGAGCGCGGCGCGCGAGCGCATCCGCGCGCTCGACCATGTCCCGGCCTTCCTGCTCGGCGTCCACCTCGTCTGCGTGGCGACCTTCCTGGTCGGGCTCGGCAATCCCGCCAATCCTGACCCCGCCTTGCTCGCGCCGCTCGGCGCGCTGATCCTCGTCGATTTCGGGCTCTGGGCCTGGCTCTGGCGGCGGCCGCCGTCGCGCTTCGCGCCGCACCAGGCGATTCGCGGCGCCGCGATCTACAGCCTCGTCGCCTACGGCCTCTGGTGCGCCGCCTCCATCGCGGCGGGCGCGGGCCAGGCGCAGAATCTGCCACTGGTCGACATGGCCATCAGGGGCGGCGTGCTCGTCATCCCGATCGCCTTCCTCGCCTATCCGGCGCTCGTCGCCCTGGGCTGCCTCGGCTTCGCGGCCAAGATCTACTTCCTGTCGCACGACCTCGTCGGCGCCATGGTCGCGGTCCTGCTCTCGCTCCTGCTCATCCGCCTCAGCCTGCAGCGCTCGGCCGACCATCTCGCCCAGCTGCGCCGGCGCACCGCAATGGACTGGCACGCGCAGCGCGCCGCCCGCTTCATCGAGGAATTCGAGCAGGCCGGGCGCGGCTGGTTCTGGGAGACGAGCGCGCGCGGCGCCCTCTCCTACGTCTCCGAGCAGCTGGCGGCCGACCTTAAGACCCCGGCCGCCGACCTGATCGGCAAGAATTTCATCGACCTGATCGGGCTCGACGACCGGCGCGGCTCCGAATCGTCGGAGCGCACTTTGGGCTTCCATCTGTCGACCCGGCTGCCGTTCACCGACATCAACGTCCGCGCCAACACCACCGCGGAGATCTGGTGGTCGCTCTCCGGCACGCCGAGCTTCGACGAATATGGCCGCTTCCTCGGCTTCCGCGGGATCGGCACCGACCTCACCCAGCAGCGCCGCTCCGAAGAGGAGATCAACCGCCTCGCCAAATATGATTCGCTGACCAACCTCCCGAACCGGATGATGATGCGGCGCACGCTGGACGAGACGCTGCAGAAGAAGGGCGATGTGATCGGCGGCGGTTGCGCGCTGTTCCTGATCGACCTCGACCGCTTCAAGAACGTCAACGACACGCTCGGCCATCCGGTCGGCGATGCGCTGCTCAAGCAGGTGGCGCAGCGCCTCACTTCGGTGATCAACAAATTCGGCCAGGTCGGCCGCCTCGGCGGTGACGAATTCGAGGCGGTGCTGCCCGGCCAGCATGATGACGGCGCGCTAAGCGACCTCGCCAACCGGCTGATCCAGCAGGTCTCGATGCCCTATTTGATCGAGGGACATAATATCTCGATCGGCGCCTCGGTGGGCATCGCGCTGGCTCCCTCCGAAGGATGCTGCGCGGACGCGCTCATCCGCAATGCCGATCTCGCTCTGTATGCCGCCAAGTCGGCGGGCCGCGGCACGTTCTGCTTCTTCGCGCCGGAGATGCATTCCGAGGCACAGGACAGGCAGACGCTCGAGGCAGACCTCCGCAAGGCGATCGCGCGCGGCGAGCTGCAGCTGCAATATCAGCCGGTGGTCAACGCGCAGACCGAGGAGCTTTCGGGCTTCGAGGCGCTGGTCCGCTGGCACCACCCGACCCGCGGCGTCGTCTCACCCGCCCTGTTCGTCCCGCTCGCCGAGGAAGCAGGCCTGATCCTCTCGATCGGCGAGTGGGTGCTGCGGACCGCCTGCCTGGAGGCGGCGAAATGGCCCGAGAATATCCGCGTGGCCGTGAACCTCTCGCCGATCCAGTTCGTCGAGCCGACCCTGCCGGCGACGATCATGTCCGCCATCGCCAATGCCGGCATCCAGCCGCGCCAGCTGGAGCTGGAGATCACCGAGGGCGTCTTCCTCGCCGAGAATGACGCGACCGACGACATGTTCGCCAAGCTCAAGGGGATCGGCGTCCGGCTCGCGCTCGACGATTTCGGCACCGGCTATTCGTCGCTCGGCTATCTGAAGAAGGCGCCGTTCGACAAGATCAAGATCGACCAGAGCTTCGTGCGCGGCGCCGCCAAGTCGGGCAGCCGCAACGCCGCGATCATCCGCGCCATCGTCACGCTCGCCGAGAGCCTGTCGATGGACACGACCGCCGAGGGCGCGGAGACGCATGACGAGCTCACCATGATCCGCGAGCTCGGCTGCTCCCACATCCAGGGCTATATTTTCGGGCGGCCGATGAACCCCGAGGATGCGGGCCGGCTGGCGGCGGAGAACAAGGCGGTCACCGCCGACGGCTTCCAGTTCAACCGGCCGCCGCGCCAGGGCATCCTCAAGGTCGCCAGCCTGCAGTTCAACGGCATGTCGATGCCGGTCCGCGTGCGCAACATCTCCACTGGCGGCGCGCTGCTGGAGTGCGATCGCATGCTGCCGGTGGAATCCAAGGTCCAGCTCGACCTCCCCGGCTGCGGCAATCTCGGCGCCGAGGTGCGCTGGTCCGAGGCCAAAAGGATGGGCGTCCAGTTCGAGGACGAGTTCGACCTGCGCCGCCTGTCGCCGGGCAAGGGCGCCGGCTTCGGCGCCAAGTTGCCGCAGCAGGGCTATACCAACCTCAGATATGCCGACGCCGCCGCCAACAAGCAGGCCCTCTCCGCCGGCGACCTCCGATACGGCCGGGGCGGCTGAGCAGCGCCCCTTGCGGAGCGAAAGGGCCGCCGCTAGATCGGCCCGGCGCGCGGGTGTAGCTCAATGGTAGAGCAGAAGCTTCCCAAGCTTACGACGAGGGTTCGATTCCCTTCACCCGCTCCAGGCTTCCAGCCTTGACCCGACGTATCGGTCAGGCCGCCTCGGGCTGGCCATCCACCTGCCAGCCTCCGCCAAGCGCGCGGAACAGGTCGATCTGGACCGTGACGACGCGAGCGTCGGACTCGGCCAGGGCGGCTTCGGCCGCGGCGAGGGTCCGCTCCGCGTCCAGCACCGCGAGCGAGTCCGAGCGGCCCTCGCGCAGGCGCAGCCTTTCCAGCTCGGCAGCGCGGGCGGCGGCGTCGCGGGCCGCGGTGAGCGCGGTCCGGCGGTCGAGCTCGTGCCGGTAGGCCGAGAGCGCGGTCTCGGTTTCCTGCAATGCGGTCAGCACCGTGCCGTCAAAACGGGCCAAAGCCGCGTCGCTCGAGGCTTCGGCGGCGCGGATGCGGGCGCGAACGGCCTCCTGATCGGTGAAGGACCAGCTGATCAGCGGCCCGAGCAGCCAGCGCAACGGGCCGCCCGTAAAGAGATTGCCGAGCGAGGGGCCGGTCGCGCCGACGCCGCCACCCAGCGTGACGCGGGGATAGAGGTCCGCTGTGGCGACGCCGATCCGCGCGGTGGCGGCGGCGAGACGGCGGTCGGCTTCGCGGATGTCCGGGCGCCGCGCCAGCAGCTGCCAGCCGTCGCCGACAGGTATCGGCCGGTCGAGCCTGAGGACAGTCCGGCGCGCGCCCGCCGCGGGGGACAGTGCGGCGGGCGCGCGGCCGGTGAGCGTGGCGAGGCGGAAGAGTGCCCCGTCGCGCTCGGCCCGCAGCGGCGACAGGGAGGCGCGCTGCTGCTCGGACAGTGAGGTGACGCGGGCGACGTCGAGACCGGTGCCGCGGCCCGCTTCGAAGCGGCGGATGGTGACCTGGCGGGTGCGTTCGATCAGCTGCAGGCTGTGCTCGGCGACCTCGAGCCTCTGGGCCGCCGCGGCCGCATCGGCATAGGCGCGGGCGGTCTCGGCGGCGACGATGGTCTTCACCGCGTCACGCGCCGCCTCCTCGGCGGCAGCGTCGGCGCGCCCCGCCTCGATCGAGCGCGTCACGCGGCCGAACAGATCGACCTCGTAGGCGACGTTGAGCCCGGCGTCGAACTGCCAGTCCTCGCGCTGTCCGCCAGGCGCGACCTGAGTCTCCGGCACGCGGCCATAAGTGGCGCCGGCACTCACCCCCACCTGCGGCAGCCGTCCGGCACGGGTCTCGCGCAGCAGCGCCCGGGCCCGCGCGAGATTGGCGGTGGCGACGCGCAGGTCCGTATTGCGGGCGAAGGCATCCGCGATCAGCTGATCGAGCACCGGATCCTGATAGAGCCGCCACCAGCCGGGCTCGGGCTCGGCCAGGGTGAAGGCCGGGTTGCCGGCGCCGATGAATGCGCCGCCCGCCGCGGCGGGGGTCTGCGGACGGGCATAGTCCGGCCCGACCGTGCAGGCGGCGAGCGCGAGCGAACTCGCCAGGGGAAGGAGTAGCTTTTTCATCGCATGGACTCTCATTCGGCCGGGACGAGGACCGGATCCTGCTCGGGGCGCCGGCGCCAGGGCAGCTGGTTCCTGATCGCGCGGCACGCGACATAGAAGGTCGGGGTGAAGACGAGGCCGAAGAAGGTCACGCCGATCATCCCGAAGAAGACTGCGGTGCCCAGCGCCTGGCGGAGCTCCGCGCCCGCCCCGCTCGCGAACACCAGCGGCATGACGCCGAGGATGAAGGCGAAGCTGGTCATCAGAATCGGGCGGAGCCGGCGCCGGGCCGCCTCCACCGCCGCCTCGATCGCGCTGGCGCCGCGCTCCTCGGCCTGCTTGGCGAATTCGACGATCAGGATCGCATTCTTCGCGGCGAGGCCGACCAGCACGATCAGGCCGATCTGGGTCAGGATATTGTTGTCCATGCCCCTGAGGTTCACGCCCGCCATTGCCGCCAGCAAGGTCATTGGCACGATCAGGATCACCGACAGCGGCAGCATCAGGCTTTCGAACTGGGCGGCGAGCACCAGGAAAACAAAGACAACAGCAGCAGCGAACACGAAGATCGCCACATTCCCCGCCGCCTTCTCCTGGAAGGCGAGGTCGGTCCACTCGGTGGCGAAGCCGGCCGGGAGATTGGCCGCGAGCCGCTCCATCGCCGCGATCGACTGGCCCGACGAATAGCCGGGCGCGGTCTCCCCGCCGATGTCGATCGCCGGGAAGAGGTTGTATCGCATCACGCGGTACGGGCCGGTCCGGTTCTCGAGCGTCGCCACCGCCCCGATCGGCACCATCTGGCCGCTGTTGGAGCGAGTCTCCAGCCGGGCGATGTCGCTGAGGTCGTCGCGGAACGGGGCGTCGGCCTGCGCGGTCACCCGGAAGGTGCGGCCGAGCAGGTTGAAGTCGTTCACATAGGCCGAGCCCAGATAGACGTTCAGCGCTTCGAACACGCGCGGGGGGGGTACGCCGAGCATGTCCGCCCGCACCCGGTCGATGTCCGCATAGACGCGCGGCGTCGCGATGTTGAACAAGGTGAAGACCTGGGCGAGCCCCGGCGTCTGGTTGGCCGGGCCGATGATCCCGCCCGCCGCCTGCTCGAGCGCCGCGAAGCCGTGATCGGCGCGGTCCTGCACCATCAGCTTGAAGCCGCCGCCCGTGCCGATGCCCTGAATGACCGGCGGCGGCACAACGAAGACCATCGCCTCGTTCGTGCCGGCGAGCGCGGCGCGCATGTCGGCGATGATCGCATCGCCGCTGCGCCCTTCGGCAGCACGCTCCCGATAGGGCCTGAACGTGATGAAGGCGGCGGCGGCGTTGGGCGCCTGGGTGAAGGTCGCGCCGTCGAAGCCGGCGAACATTACCGCGTCCTGCGTGCCGGGCACGCGCAGCAGCCGCTGCACATTGTCCCGCAGCACCCGGTCGGTGCGGTCGATCGAGGCGCCGGGCGGGAGCTGGAAGACGGCGATCGCATAGCCCTGATCCTGCGCCGGGATGAAGCCGGACGGAGTGATCGTGAACAGGCCGAACGTCGCTGCGACCAGGGCAGCATAGACGGCAAGCACACGCTTCGGCCGGCGCACCAGCCGGTCGGTGATCGCGGCATACCAGCTGGCGAGCCGCTCGAAGCCGGCGTTGAACCTGTCACCGGCACGGGCAAGGAGGCGGCGCCAACGGGGGCCGGGCGCCGCCTCCGCCTTCGGCCTGGGCAGCAGGGCTGCAAGGGCCGGGGAGAGGGTGAGGGAAAGCAGGAGCGAGATCAAAGTCGCGGCCGAGATCGTCACCGCGAACTGGCGGTAGAATTCGCCAGTGATGCCGGTGAGGAACGCGGTCGGGATGAACACGGCGCAGAGCACGAGGACGATCGCGACAAGGGCGACCGAAACCTCGTCCATCGACCGGAACGCCGCCTGGCGCGGGCTGAGCCCTTCCTCCAGGTTGCGCTCGACATTCTCGACGACGACGATGGCGTCGTCGACGACGATGCCGATCGAGAGCAGGAGGCCGAACAGCGAGAGCGTGTTCAGCGAATAGCCGAGGGCCGCGAGCACCGCGAAGGCGCCGATCAGCGAGACGGGGATTGCAACCAGCGGAATGATCGCCGCGCGCCAGCTCTGCAGGAAAACGAGGATGACGAGGACGACGAGAAGAACGGCCTCGATGAACGTCTCCTGCACCGCATGGATGCTCTCGTCGATGAACTCGGTCGGGTTCCAGATGATCCGGTGCTGCAGCCCCGGCGGGAAGCTGTGCGAGGCGGCCTCGAGTTCGCGCTTCACGCCTTCGGCGGCGGCGAGCGCGTTGCTTCCCGGCCGCTGGGTGACCGCGAGGATCACGCTGTCCTGGCCGGAAAGATAGGCGATGAGACCATAATCCTCGGCGCCGAGCTCGACCCGGGCGACGTCCGACAGCCGGGTGACACGCCCCTCGGCGTCGGTCTTCACGACAATGTTCGCGAACTGCTCAGCCGTGGTGAAGCGGCCCTGCGTTTCGACGTTAAGCTGATAGGCAGCGCCCGTATCGTAAGGCGGCTGGCCGACCGAGCCCGCGGCCACCTGCACGTTCTGCGCACGCAGCGCCGCCACGATCTCGCCGGCGGTCAGGTTGCGCGACGACGCGCGGCCGGGATCGATCCAGACCCGCATCGCATAGTCGCGCGCGCCGAACACCTGCACGTCGCCGACACCGTCGATCCTCGCCAGGCGGTCCTTGAGCTGCGTCAGCACGTAATTGGACATATAGGCGCGGTCGAGCGAGCGGTCCGGCGAGACGAAATTGACCGCGAGCAGGAATGCCGGAAGCGACTTGCGCACCACCACGCCGGTGCGCCGCACCTCTTCCGGCAATCGCGGCTCGGCCAGCGCCACGCGGTTCTGGACCAGCACCTGCGCGGCGTCGAGATCGGTGCCGAGCCGGAAGGTGACGGTGATCGTCAGCCGGCCGTCACCGGTCGACTGGCTCGACAGATAGAGCATGTTGTCGACGCCGTTGATCTCCTGCTCGATCGGCGCGGCGACGGTGGCGGCGATCGTCTCGGCGGAGGCGCCGGGATAGGTGGCGCTGACCGTCACCGTCGGCGGCACCACCTCCGGATATTGGGAAACGGACAGGCTCGACCAGGCGAAGGCGCCAATGAGCGTGATCACCACGGCGATCACCGCCGCGAAGATCGGCCTTCGGATGAAGAGATGGCTGAAACGCATTGCCCTGTTCTTTCTGTTTCGCCGGACGGCTCAGCCTGCGATCGTCGCCGAGGCGGCCGCAGGGGCGGGATAGGCGCGCGCCGGCGCCGCGGCCGGCATGGTGATGCGGGTGGTCCGGACATTCACGGGCGTGCCGGGCCGGGCGTACTGGACGCCCTCGACGATCACGCGATCCGTGGGCCTGAGGCCGGCGCGGATGGAGCGCAGCGTGCCGATCCGGGCACCGAGCTCGACCGGCCGAACACCGACCTTCCCGTCGGCTTCGACCACCAGCACGATCTTGCGCGCCTGATCGGTCTGCACCGCGGCATCCGGGATCAGCAGAGCATTGCGCGGTCCGCCCGCGGCGAGGCGCATATTGCCGAACATGCCCGGGGTCAGGAACAGGTCCGGATTGGGGAGCACGGCGCGCCCCCGGAGCGTGCCCGAGCCGGCGTCGATCGCGTTGTCGGTGAAGTCGACACGGCCGCGATGCCTGTAGTCGGTCTCGTCCTGCAGGCGGATCTGGACCTCCGAAGCGGCGGTCCCCGCGCGGCGGGCGCGGAGCGCGAGCGCCTCCGAGCCGTCATAGGCGAAGTAGATCGGATCGAGGGCGAGCACGGTGGTCAGGAGCGACTCGTTCGCCGCAACGATGTTGCCCCGGTCGATGCGCCGGTCGGAGGCGCGGCCGGTGATCGGCGCGGTCACCCGCGTGAATTCGAGATCGAGCTGGCGCTGGCGGACCACCGCCTGCGCCGCGGCGACCGCCGCCCCGGTCGAGCGGACCTGGGCACGGAGCGATTCTACCTCCTCGCGCGAAACCGCCTCGTCGTCGACCAGGCGGGCGGCGCGGGCATATTCACTGTTGGCGAGCGCAACCGCGGATTGCGCCGCCGCCAGCCGGGCGCGGGCCTCGGCCAGGGCCGCCTGATAGGGGCGGGGGTCGATGGTGAAGAGCAATTGCCCGCGCCGGACGAGGTCGCCGTCGCGGAAGTGCACGCCGACCAGCTGGCCGGAGACGCGCGGGCGGATCTCCACCGACTGGCTGGCCTCGAACCGGCCCGTATAATCGTCCCACTCGGTGATCGTGCGCTGCAGGGGCTGCGCAACCGTCACCGTTGCGGGCGGCGGCGTATCCGCCTGCGCGGGCGCGCCGCCGAAGAACTTGAACCCGGCGAAGCCGAGAATGGCGACGAGGAGCAGGGCGATGCCGAGCCTGGCGCGCGTGGAAAGGCGGCGCGGGGTGGCCTCGGGCGCGTCGCCGTCGGCGAGGGGCGCGTTCTGCTCGTCCTTGGGGAAGCTGTGATACATGGCAATGGCTCTCGAATTGGGGTCAGCGGGCGGCGGCGCGGCGCTGCACCGCGCGCGCCTGGAGCAGGGAGAAGCCGGCATTCAGGAAGGTCTTCACCTCCTCGGCGGGAAGGCGACCGTCGCTCACGCGGGAAAGCACGGCGAAGCGGCGCAGCGCCTCCAGCCGCTCATTGGCGAGCGGATGCGGCAGCTTGAACCCGAACCAGCGCTCGAAAAAGCGGCGGAAGCGGGTGGGCGGACCGATGCTCGCCACCGGATCCGCCTCGGCCAGCGCGATCACCCTGAGCTCGAGCGGGTCGAATCGGTCCTGGTCGAGCCCGTCGGCGGCCGTTTCTGGCGATTCGGTGTCCCCATGGTGCAGGGTCGCTGGTGCGCCCAAGGAGCGGTATGCCATTGATTTTCTCCTTGAAATCGGTCAGGACAAACCCAGATAAAGAATGTTACTGACCGGTACGTTGCGTTGTGATACGTACCGTTCAGTTACATTTCGTCAAGGGCCTGGGCCGGAAAAAATTTTGGGATGAGGAAGCTCGACATTCTTACAGGCTCCGACAGCGGCTGCAGCGAGCCACGCAAGAAGGCGGCGACGCGCATCTTCGAGACGGCACGGGACCTGTTTTACCGCAGGGGAATTCGTGCGGTGGGCGTTGACGAGATCGTCTGCCAGGCCGGCGTCACCAAGCCCAGCCTCTACCGCAGCTTCGACTCAAAGGACGATCTCGTCGCCAAATGCCTCGAGAGCTTTGCTGCCGAGGGCATGGCGGAGATCGACGCGCGGATCGAGGCGGCGGGTCCCGAGCCGCTCCCGCGGCTGAAGGCGCTCATCGCCCATTATGCGGAGGAAATGGCCAACCCGGGCTTCCGCGGCTGCCCGATGTCCAATGCGGCGGTGGAATTCCCCGAGGAGGGCCATCCCGGCCGGCTGGTGGTCGAAAGCTGCAAGACAGCCGTGCGCGAGCGCGTCGTCGGCCTGACCCGTGCGCTCTCCGTCGACGATCCCGAGGCGCTGGCCGATGGTCTCATCCTGCTGATCGAGGGTGCATTCTCGGCGCATCATGTCTTCGGGTCACAGGGGCCAGCCAGTGCGTTCAGCCGAGCGGCCGAGCGGCTGATCTCCTCGCATCTGAAGGTCTAGATCCTTCCGGGCGGAAGCTGACCGGGCTTACGACGAGGCGTCGGTTCGCCCGCCCCGCGGCTCACCGGCGCGAGAGCAGCTTCTTGAGCGATTCTCCGGCGGCAGCCCTGTCGCCACGTCCCTTCGCACCGGCTTCCTTCTCGAGCGCGCTCCTGATTTCCTCGAGCTGCTTCTCGGACAGATGCTCGATCCCGATAAATTCTGCGCGCGCCTTGCCGACGGCCCGCAGCAGCTCGTCGAGCTTGGCCTGCATCGCCGCCGCGTCCCGGTTGGTGGAGTTCTGGATGAGGAAGACCATCAGGAAGGTGACGATCGTGGTGCCGGTGTTGATCACCAGCTGCCAGGTGTCGGAGAACGCGAAGACCGGGCCGGTCACCGCCCAGACGATGATCGTGCCGAGGGCGAGCACGAAGGCGAGCGGCTGGCCGCTGGCGAAGGAGATCATGCTCGCGAACCAGGTGAACAGACGGTCCATCTTTCCCCTCCGAAACGAACTGCAACAAAGCCCCTTCTCCAGGCTTTGTTCCTAAATCTCCTCGCCCGCCACCGGCAGCCCGGCTTCCTGCAGCCGCCGCAGGAGATCGGAGGCACACGCCTCCAGCGCGCCCTCGTCCGTGCTGCGCACGACGAAATTGGCGCCCACCTTGCCGTCGCGAAAGAACGGATAGGAGCCGATCTGGCAGGCCACGTGCGCGCGCTCGGTCTCGCCGAGCAGATCGGCAACCTCGCTTTCCGGCGCCCAGCAGCCGATCGTGCGCGAGAGCAGAGGCCGGCCGCCCTCGAGCTGCCCGGACAATGCCTCGAGCATCAGCGTCGCGATGTGCGGGACGCCGGCCAGGATGAAGACATTGCCGATGCGGATGCCCGGCGCGCCCGACATCCTGTTCTCGATCAGCTCGGCCCCTTCAGGGACGCGGGCCATGCGGAGCCGCGCCTCGGTGACGCCGCCCCGCGTCGCATAGTAGCCCTCGAGGATCGCCCGCGCCTTCGGGTGAACGACGACCGGCACGCCGAGCGCCGCGGCGATCGCGTCGACGGTGATGTCGTCATGCGTCGGCCCGATCCCGCCAGTGGTGAAGAGATAGTCGTTGCTGGCGCGGAGCGCGGTGACCGCCTCGCCGATCGCCGCCATGTCGTCGGCCACGACGCGGACCTCCGCCAGCCGGATTCCCTGCAGGTTCAGCCAGGTGCCAACCTGGGCGATGTTGCGGTCCTGCGTCCGGCCGGAGAGGATTTCGTCGCCGATCACCAGGAGGCCGGCCGTCCAGATCCGATCGGAGGTCATGAGGACGCTCTACCGGCTCCGCCCGGCGCCGTCATGGGTGCAAATTTAAGGGAGGCTCGCTATATCGCCGCCATGGACGACATTCTCCTCGACCGCGACGCGGACATTATCGGCCGCCACGGCCCGATCAAGCTGCACGGGCCCATGGGCTTTGCCGGCATGCGCGCCGCCGGGCGCTGCGCCGCCGAGATTCTCGACGCGCTGGTTCCCCATGTCGTTCCCGGCGTCACCACCGGCGAGATTGACGAGATCGTCTTTGCCGAAATGCGCGTGCGTGGCGCGATCCCGGCGACGCTCGGCTACCGCGGCTATACAAAGAGCTGCTGCACCTCGATCAACCATGTGATCTGCCACGGTATTCCGGGCGACAAGGTTTTGAAGGACGGCGACATCGTCAACATCGACGTCACCCCGATCCTCGACGGCTGGCACGGCGACACCAGCCGTATGTTCCTGGTCGGCGACGTCGGCATCAAGGCGAAGAAGCTGGTCCAGGTCACCTATGAGGCGATGATGCGCGGCATCGCGCAGGCGAAGCCGGGCAACCGGATGGGCGACGTCGCCCACGCCATCCAATCCTATGCCGAGGGGCATCGTTATTCGGTCGTGCGAGACTTTTGCGGCCACGGCCTCGGCCGCGTCTTCCACGACGCGCCGGAGGTGGTCCATGCCGGCCGCCCCGGCACCGGGCCGGAGCTGCTGCCGGGCATGTTCTTCACGATCGAGCCGATGATCAACATCGGCAAGGCCGCGGCCAAGGTGCTCGACGACGGCTGGACCGCAGTCACCCGCGACCGCAGTCTCTCGGCCCAGTTCGAGCACAGCGTCGGCATCACCGAGGACGGCTGCGAGATCTTCACGAAGAGCCCGAAAGGCTATGACGCGCCGCCTTATTGAGGCGCGCCGCCCGATTTTCAGTCTCCGTTGCGCACCCGGCGATAGGGCACGAACTCGCCCAGAAAGACGACGCCGGTGAAGTTGCGCGACGCACGGTCGACCATGGTCACCGTGTCGACGTTGCACAGCCGCGTGCTGGGCGTCCGGGTCACCATCGTGTCCCACTGGTTGAGCTGGTCCGCGCCATTCTCCGGCCGGTTCACATAGATCACGCTGCCGGCGTCGTAGAGGATCGCCGTGTCGGTGATGATCCGCGAGCTACGGATGCGGTGCAGGTCGATGCACTGGACCGGCTCGCCGGCGACGCGGCCTTGGAGCGCGCGGGCGAGCTCCGCCTCGCGGTCCTGCGGCTTGGCCTGCGCGACACCGCCCAGCAGGAGCGTGCCGGCAAGGAGGGGGATGAGCTTGCGCATGATGGCCTCACTTTCCTTTGAGCGCCTCGATTGGGCGCTCTCATCTCACAAGACGTCTGAACGCGCGCTGACCCGCATCAGATGCGCGTGGCTGGGCAAATATATAATCCACCGGCACGTGATTTGCGACCTTCCGGTGCGCGTAATCTTTTGGAAGGTGGATCGGCTATGCTGAGCGCCATGCGAGTCGCGCGCAAAGCTGCCCTTCTCGGACTACCGGCCCTGCTCGGCCTGGCGGTCGGCGGGTCGCTGGTCCTGGCACAGCAGCCACAGCGGAACGTCGGCCTCAGCGATGCCGAGCGCGCCCAGTGCCTGGCCCGGCACGGCCGCGTCCTGATCGCCGGCTTTTCGGGGAACGAGGTCTGCGCCCTCCCCTATGCCGATGCGGGCCGCCGCTGCACCAGCGGCAGCCAATGCGCCGGCGACTGCATGTATGACGGGCCGGCGCCGCGGCCGGGCCAGCGCGTCACCGGCCGGTGCGAGGCCCTGCAATATGGCTTTGGCTGCCGGACGACGCTCGAGAACGGGCGCATCGCCTACGCAATCTGCACCGATTGACCGCTTGCCTCGCCGCCGGTCGCGACTAAGGGTGTGCCAGGGACGGAGGCAGGCGTGAAGAAGGTCGAGGCGGTCATCAAGCCGTTCAAGCTCGATGAGGTGAAGGAGGCGCTGCACGAGGTCGGCGTCTCCGGCATCACAGTGATCGAGGCCAAGGGCTTCGGTCGGCAAAAGGGCCATACCGAACTCTATCGCGGCGCCGAATATGTGGTCGATTTCCTGCCCAAGGTCCGGCTCGAGGTGATCGTCGAGGACGGCCTCGTCGAGCGGGTGGTCGAGGCGATCGCCAATGCGGCGCGCACCGGCCGGATCGGCGACGGCAAGATCTTCGTCTCCCCGATCGAGGAAGCGATCCGCATCCGCACGGGCGAACGGGGCTCGGACGCGATCTAGGCTCCGGGTGCAAACGACCCTAGGATTTCGGACTACCGTGGAAGACCCCCGCCTCGCCTCCATGTCGCCCGACGAGCTCAGGCAGGCGATGCATACGCTCGGCTACCGCACCCAGGCCGACCTCGCCGCGGCGATCGGGGTCAGCCGCCCGGCGGTCAGCCTCTGGCTCGACGGCAAGGTCGGCGTGCCGCGGCCTGTCGCGATGCTGCTGCGCATGCTAATCTCCGCGCAACGGCGGCCCTTCTAGGGCGCAAGCTGCCGCCCACGTGAAATATTCACCTCCGCGAGTCCGTCGCTGGACGGCGCCGCATCGCCTTGGGATGGAAGCGCCAGCGAGCGGGCGGCGATTCTCGCCACCGGGCCGGGCATAGGGGCTGATCATGGCGAACGACGCGGGCGCGATTCTGAAGGCAATCAGGGACGGCGAGATCGAATGGATCGATCTCCGCTTCACCGATCCCAAGGGCAAATGGCAGCATCTGACGATGTGCAGCGGCGTCATCGGCGAGGACGAGCTCACCGACGGCCTGATGTTCGACGGCTCCTCGATCGCCGGCTGGAAGGCAATCAACGAATCGGACATGATCCTGAAGCCGGACCTCGACGCCTGGTATGTCGACCCGTTCAGCGCGACGCCGATGGGCATCCTCTTCTGCGACATCGTCGACCCGGGCACGGGCGAGCTCTACGCCCGCGATCCCCGCTCGACCGCCAAGCGCGCCGAGGCCTATCTGAAGGCGACCGGCCTCGGCGACACGATCTTCGTCGGGCCCGAGGCCGAATTCTTCATGTTCGACGACGTCCGCTTCGAGGACGGCTACAATGCGTCCGGCTTCTCGCTCGACGACATCGAGCTGCCGACCAACAGCGCCACCAAATATGAAGGCGGCAACCTCGCCCACCGGCCGCGCGCCAAGGGCGGCTATTTCCCCGTCGCGCCGGTCGACAGCGCCACAGACATCCGCGGCGAGATGGTCTCGACCATGCTCGAAATGGGCCTGCCCATGGACAAGCATCATCACGAGGTCGCCGCCGCGCAGCACGAGCTCGGCCTCACCTTCGGGACGCTGGTCGAGACCGCGGACCGGATGCAGATCTACAAATATGTCGTGCACATGGTCGCCCATGCCTATGGCAAGACCGCGACCTTCATGCCGAAGCCGATCAAGGCGGACAACGGCTCGGGCATGCACACCCATATGTCGATCTGGAAGGAGGGCAAGCCGCTCTTCGCCGGCAACGGCTATGCCGGCCTCAGCGAAATGTGCCTCTATTTCATCGGCGGCGTGATCAAGCATGCCAAGGCGCTGAACGCCTTCACCAACCCGACGACGAACAGCTACAAGCGCCTGGTCCCGGGCTTCGAGGCGCCGGTGCTGCTGGCCTATTCCAGCCGCAACCGCTCCGCCTCGTGCCGCATCCCCTATGGCGCCGGCGAGAAGGCGAAGCGCGTCGAGTTCCGCTTCCCGGACGCCCTGGCCAATCCCTATCTCGCTTATTCGGCTTTGCTGATGGCCGGCCTGGACGGGATCCAGAACCGCCTCCATCCCGGCGATCCGATGGACAAGAACCTCTACGACCTGCCGCCGCAGGAGCTGGTCAACGTGCCAACCGTCTGCGGCTCGCTGCGCGAGGCGCTGCTCGCGCTCGACGCCGACCGCGCCTTCCTCACCCGCGGCGACGTGTTCAGCGACGACCAGATCGACGCCTATATGGAGCTGAAATGGGAAGAGCAGCTCCGCTGGGAGACGACGCCGAGCCCGGCCGAATACGACATGTATTATAGCGGCTGAGCACTGCTCCCTCGCCCCGTCCCGCCCGCCATGCTATGGAGAGCGCCCTGACCGGGCAGCGGACACAGAGCATGACCTATTGGGAGATGAAGGGACGGCAGCTGACCAATTGCAGCTGCGACTATGGCTGCAACTGCCAGTTCGGCGGCCTGCCCGACAAAGGGCATTGCCACGCGGTGACCGCCATTCGCATCGACGAGGGCCGCCACGGCGACACCGACCTGTCGAGCCTGACGATCGGCGCGGTGTTCAAATGGCCGGGACCGATTCACGAAGGGCGTGGCGAGGCGGTCGCGTTCGTCGACGAGCGCGCCAGCGAGGCGCAGCGGCAGGCCCTGCTGACGATCATGACGGGTGGCGACACCGATCCGTTCGCGACGATGTTCGCGGTCTTCGCCTCGACCGTGGAGACGATGCACGAGCCGCGCTTCGTGCCGATCGAGTTCGACGTCGATGTGGAGGGCCGCAAGGGCAGGCTGCACATCCCCGGTGCCGTCGAGATGGATGGCGAGCCCATCAAGAGCCCCGTGGACGGCAGGGAGATTCGCGCGCGCATCCACATCCCGGACGGCTTCGAATATGAATTTGCCGATATTGGCTCGGCCTCGAGCCATTCGCCGGGACCGGTGCCGGTCGAGCTTCGCGACAGCTATGGGCAGTTCGCGCATCTCCACCTGAACAGCCACGGAGTCGTGCACGGCTGATGGGCCGGCGGACGGAAGCCGCGCTGCGCCGTCATCGCGCTGCGTCGGTCGTCGCCCTGGCGGTTCTGGTCCTGATCGCCTGGACCTGGCTCGCGACCGGCGCCGGCATGGCGATGGGCACCCATTTCAGGCTGGCGCTGTTCCCCCACCTCGATGAGCCGATGGGGGGCATGGCGATGGGCGACATGGCGCAGAGCTGGAGCGTCGGCCGGATCGGGCTGATCTTCTCCATGTGGTGGGTGATGATGATCGCGATGATGATCCCGGCCGCCGCCTCGACCATCCTCCTCTATACGCGGGTCGCCGCCCGTGCCGCTCCGCCCGGGGCGCCTGCGCCGCCAACCAGCCTGTTTCTGGCCGGCTATCTCCTCGTCTGGGGATTGTTCTCGGCCGCCGCGACGGCCCTGCACTTCTGGCTCGAACGGATCGACCTGCTCGCGCCGCAGCCAATGGGCTCGGCGAGCCGTTGGCTGTCGGGCGGGCTGCTGGTCGCGGCCGGGCTCTACCAGCTCAGCCCGGCCAAGTCTGCCTGCCTGTCGCGCTGCCGCTCCCCCGCCGAATTTCTGTCGCGTCACTATCGGCCGGGGCGCGCGGGGGCCTTGCGTCTCGGGCTGATCCACGGCGCCTGGTGTGCCGGCTGCTGCTGGCTGCTGATGACATTGCTGTTCGTCGGCGGCGTCATGAATCTCGCCTGGATCGCCGCCCTGACCCTGCTCGTCGCCGCGGAGAAATTGCTTCCCCATGGCAGGGCGGTCGCACTGATCGGCGGGCTGGTGCTGCTCGCCTGGGGTATCGCGACGTTGCTGATCTAGCAATCCGGACGCGACCCCCTAGTCCTCCAGGATCAGGCTGTGCCGCTTCGTGTCGCGCATGCGGAGATAGACGATCAGCGACAGGCCGATCATGCCGGCGACGTACCAGTAGAAGGCGCGTTCCATCCCCTGGTCCTTGAACCAGAGCGCTACATATTCAGCGGTGCCGCCGAACAGGGTGTTGGCGAGCGCATAAGGCAGCGCGACGCCGAGCGCGCGGATGTGGGCCGGGAAGAGCTCCGCCTTCACCACCGCGTTGATCGAGGTGTAGCCGGTCACGATCAGCAGCGCGGCGAAGACGAGGGCGAAGGCGGCCCAGGGGCTACTCACATTCTCCAGCGCGGTGAAGATCGGGACGGTGAGCAGTACGCCGAGGACGCCGAAGGTCACCATGACGGGCTTGCGGCCGACCCGGTCCGACAAGGCTCCCGCCGCGGGCTGCAGGCACATGAACAGGAAAAGCGCCGCGGTCATCACCTGGCTCGCCGTCTCGCGGCCGAAGCCGGAGGTGTTGACCAGGAATTTCTGCATGTAGGTCGTGTAGGCGTAGAAGGCCAGGGTGCCGCCGGCGGTCAGCGCCATCACCAGGAAAGCCTCCTTCGGATGGTCGCGGAACAGGTTGAGGCTGCTCGAGCGGGGCTTGTCCCCGGCCGCCCTCGCATTGGTGAAGCTCTCCGTCTCCGAGAGGCGGCGCCGGATATAGAAGACGACCACCGCCAGCACTGCACCGATGCCGAAGGGGATGCGCCAGCCCCAGCTTTCCAGCGCCTGCTCCGACATGGAGAATTGCAGGACCAGCAGCACGGCGAGCGCGATCAGCTGGCCCGAGATCAGGGTCACATACTGGAAGCTCGAGAAGAAGCCGCGACGCTTCGCCCCCGCCATCTCGCTGAGATAGGTCGCGCTCGCCCCATATTCGCCGCCGACGCTGAGCCCCTGCATCATCCGCGCGACGACGAGGATGGCCGGAGCGAGCCAGCCGATCTCGGCGTGGCCCGGCGTGACCGCGATCAGCAGCGAGCCGAAGCACATCAGGGTGACGCTGAGCGTCAGCCCCGCCTTGCGCCCCTTGCTGTCCGAATAGATGCCCATCAGCCAGGCGCCGATCGGCCGCATCACGAAGCCGACCGCGAACACCGCGGCCGAGCTCATCAGCTGCGCGGTCTGGTCGCCTTTCGGAAAGAAGCTCGGTGCGAAATAGAGGGTGAAGGCGGCATAGACGTACCAGTCATACCATTCGACCAGATTGCCGGCCGAGCCGCCGATGATATTGCGCAGGCGATGGCTGCGGGCGTCCTTGGCGAGCTTCATCCGCGCAGGTTAGGCGGAAGCCGAGCCATCCGTAAATCCTTCCCGGAATGGTCTTCTTCTCGCCGTGTGCTCCGGCGAAGGCCGGAGCGTTGCGCGATAAGCCACCGCGCTGCACCCAACGCTCAGGCCTTCGCCGGAGCACGAGGATTGTGCGACGATCCTAGTGAATCGTGGCGCCGCCCGAGTCTTCGGCGGTGAGCAGGTTGATCATCCGCTCGATCTGGCGCCAGCGGCAGAAATGCACGACGTTGCCCAGGCCCCGGCTGTGGTTCGCCCGGGCCGCCGCCTCGAAGGCCGCATGGTCGCCGAACTGGGCGATCAGTTCCGCCGCCTCGGCTGCCGCCGTGGCGTCGGGAAGGTGCACATATTGCTGCACGTCTTTCCTCGGGTGTTTTGTTCTTGATGCGGGTTTAGCAGAGGGGTCGTTGCCAAAGCCGTGACGGGCATCGTCAACGCGCCGTAAACTCTATTTGGGCTGGCCCCGCGGCGGCGGCGCTGTCATGAGGCGCGCATGGCCTCCAATTCCAAAGCGCCGCTCGCCGGCGGCTTCCTGCTCTGCCTCTGCCTGCTCGCCGGTGCCCTCGCCGGCGTCTTCCTCGGGCAGCCGAGCATCGGCTTCCTGGCCGGGGCCGGTGTCGGCCTGGTCATCCTCATCCTGCTCTGGCTCTGGGACAGGCGCCGGACCTGATCAGCCGATCCGCCGGGCCGCCCACACCACCCGGCCGACCACCTCCACCGCTGCCGGATCGCAGTCCGGCCAGCCCGGATAGGCCGGATTGTCCGAGCGGATCGACAGCGTGCGCGCCGCGGGATTGAGCGCCAGCCTCTTCACCACCAGAGCGCCCTCGATCCTCAGCACGTAGATGCCGTCGCGCAGCCGCGCCGCCGCATCGCCCCGGTCGACGAGAATGTCGTCGCCGTCCGCCAGCGTCGGCGCCATCGAATCGCCGGCGACGCGGATGATCGAGAGCTGGTCCGGCGCGCCGCGCGCCACCCGCCTGAGCCAGGCGGGGTCGAAGGCGATGTGGCCGCCGCCCTGTTCGTCGCCGTCGAAGGCGCCGGCGCCCGCCGCGGCGTCGACGTCGAGCCGGGGCACCGGCCGCAAGCCGGCGCCGGCCCCCGGCTCGGCCCCGGGCGCGCCGAGCGCTGCCTCCTCCACGCCGAAATAGCGGGCGAGGATGCGCCGGTCCGCCTCGGCGAGCCGCCGCGGCGAGCCGCGCTTGATGAATTGCTGGATGTAGGCGGGATTGCGGCCGATCAGCCGGGACAGGCCGGCATAATCCTCGCCCCGTTCCTTGATCAGGCGCGCCAGCGCCGCCCTGCCGTCCACCTCGGCCATATTGCTCCTATACGGATAGGATTTTTCCTAGACAAGTAGGAAATGTCCTCCGACTGTAAGAACAGAACAAGAACACCGATTCGGAGGTCAAGATGCATCTGATGCGCCGCATCCAGCTCTATCTGCAGCGGGCCGAGATGGCACCGACCCGCTTCGGCCGGGAGACCGTCGGCGATCCCCGCCTGATCTCGGACATGAAGAACGGGCGAGAGCTGCGCGATGCCACGATCGCGCGGATCCAGGCCTGGCTCGACGCGCAGGAGAAACAGCCGTGAGCCTGACCGCGGCAGGCGCGGAGCTGCAACGCGCGCTCCGTGCCGGGTTCGGCGCGCTGGGCGCGGCGGTCACGATCCAGGTGGCGAGCCGGCCCTGGGCGAGCATCACCTTTGCTGGCGAGCGCCATCGCCTGACCCTGCGCCTGCCGGGCCCGGGCGCGCAGGCGGCGGTCGATTCGTTCCTCGCAGGGCTGGAGGAGCGGGAGTTCGCCCTGCGCGGCCATATCCTGGCCGACATCGAGGCGGCCGGCATCGAGCGGGAGGCGGATGGCCAGATCCGCCTGACGCTGGAGGCCCTGACGGTCGAGGAGTCCTAGGACGCGCGCGCGGCCAGCCGCCGCAGGCTGGCGATGGCGGACTGCAGCCGATCCTCTGCTTCCGGTGCTTCCGGGAAGACCTGCGGCGGCGCGGCGGGCATTTCGGCGGAAGGCTGAGCGGCAGGCGCTTCGGGCGTCTCGGGGAATACCTGCGGGGCCTGCGCTTCGGCCTGCTCGGGGAAGACCTGGGGCGGCGACGCCGGCGCCGCCGGCGCCGGCGCGCGGCGCTTCGCCAGACCCTGCTCCAGCCGCTCCATCAAGTCGGCGATGCTCGACGGCATCTCGGCCGCGGCGGCGGGCTGCGGCACAAGCACCGGCGGGGTTACCGGTTCGGGCTCGGGCGCGGGTTCCGACCCGGCGACGACTTCGGGCTCGGGTTCCGGCTCGGGCTCCGGCCACGCTTCAGCAACCGGTTCCGGCAAGGGCTCGGGCTCGGGCTGCCAGGCGGGCTCGGGCTCGGGCTCGAGGGCGGGCGCGCCCACCGGCTCGGCCTCGTCGAGCCACAGCGGAGTGGCGGCGCGCGGCGCCCGCGGCGGGGCCGGCTCGCCGAGGTCGCGGGCGGCGGAAATGGGCCGGGGCGGCGGCGCGTCGGGATGGCCATCGCGGCGGCGCACGCGTGGCTGCGCGTCCTCGCCCGTCTCCGCATCGCCGTTCAGCCCGCTCCTGTCGAGCAGCCGGAGCAGCAGGAAGACAAGGCCGAAGACCAGGACCGCGCCGACCACGGCGAGCCCGACCCGGGCCGTGAGGCCGAGCGGCGGCTGCGCGGCGGAGAGGATCGTGGGCAGGCCGGTGGCCACCACGGCGCGCGAGAGCAGGTCCTGCGGCACCGCGAAGGCGGCAAAGGCGGCGGCGAGCGCGGACAGGCCCGCCACCGGCAGATCGAGTGCGTTGCGCCCGCCGCGGAACAGGGATTTGGAGGGCTTTGATGCCATCATAAAGCCTTGCCGGTAAGCCGTTGGTAAACCGGGGCATAACGCGAAATGTTTGACGACCAGTTACGCTCCTGCTCGACGAAGCGGCGGGCGGTGTCCCGGCGCCGGTCCCATTCGCCCCGCCGCTCGAACAGGTTAGCCAGCGCCTCGGCCAAAGCGGCGGGGTCGCCGGCGGGGAACAGGGTCCCGGTCACCTCGTCCTCGATCAGCTCCCGATGACCGCCGACATTGGAGGCGGCGACGAGCTTGCGCTGCGCCATCGCCTCGAGCGGCTTGAGCGGCGTCACCAGTTCGGTCAGCCGCATCGCCTTGCGCGGATAAGCGAGGATGTCGATCAGGGCGTAATAGCGCTCGACCTCGTCATGCGGGACACGGCCGACGAAGCGGATCCGGTCCTTGACCGATGAGGCCTCGGCCTGCGCCTTGAGCTGCTCCTCCATCGGCCCGCCGCCGACGAGCAGCAGCTGCGCCTTGGGCCGCTTCTCCACCAGCGCCGGCATGGCGGCGATCAGATCGTCCAGCCCCTCATAATCGTAGAAGGAGCCGATGAAGCCGACCGTTTCGGCATCGGCGAGGCCGAGGCTCTTCGCGAAGGCGGCGTCGGCGGCCGGCGGGCTGCCGAACAGCTCCATGTCGACGCCGTTGGGGGAGATGATGATCTTCCCGGCATCGATGCCGCGCCGGATCAGGTCCTGCCTGAGGCCCTCGCAGATCACCGCCACCGCGTCAGCGCGGCGGGCGGCATAGGTCTCGATCAGCCGGGTCAGCCGGTAGCGGGCGGAGCCTTCGCGGCCGGTGCCGTTGCCGACCGCGGCATCCTCCCAGAAGGCGCGGATCTCGTAGACCAGGGGCAGGCCACGCCGCTTCGCCACCGGCAAAGCACCGAGCGCGGTCAGCACCGGGCTGTGGGCGTGCAGCTGGTCCGGCCGCCAGTCCTCGACCAGCCTGTCGAGCCGGTCGGACAGGGCCCGGATCTCACGCCACTCGCCGAGCGGCGCCGGCGCGGGCTCCGGCCTCGGCGTGCGGTAAAAGGTGATGCCGTCGATCAGCGCCGGATCGGGCCCCTCCCCCGCATGGCGCGGGCCGGTCAGGCAGGCCACCTCCCAGCCCATGGCGAGCTGCGCCTTGACGATGGCGCGGGTGCGGAAGGCGTAGCCGCTGTGCAGCGGCAGGCTGTGATCCAGAACGTGCAGGATGCGCATGGCCGGGCAAATAGCCCGACAGGCTTAACGCCGCGTCAATTGCATCCTGCTAGGGCGTCCCGATGCGGGACTTGAGGATGCCGGCCGCCGGATGATCGACAATTTCGCCATCGCCCTGACCCATGGGCTCATGCTGCTTGCGGCATGGCGGCTGCTGTCGCGTCCGGACCTCGAGGACGATGCCGCCCGGCAGGGCGACAGGCGCGGCTGGGCGAGCTTCGCGCGGCGGACGGAGGACGACGCGGATGCGTGACCTCGCCCTCACCGGCTTCATGTTCGCGATCATGCTGCTCGCGCTGAAGAAGCCGTTCCTGCTCATCCCGCTCTACATGTACGTTGACACCGTCTCGCCGCAGCGCATCACCTATTTCACCCTGAACCGGGTGCCGATCTCGATGATCGTCGCGGCGCTCGCGATCGGCGCCTGGCTGGCGGCGGACAAGAAGGAATGGCGGTTCGGGCCGCGGCAGGGGCTGATCCTCACCTTGCTGCTCTACGTCACCTGGACGACCCTGCATGCCGACATGCCGGTCGAGGCCTGGGTGAAGTTCGAATGGGTATGGAAGGCCTTGCTCTTCGCCATCTTCCTGCCCTTCACCCTGCGCACGAAGCTTCGGGTCGAGACCTGTCTCCTGTTCCTGACGCTGTCGGCGGCGACGATCGTCATCGTCGGCGGGATCAAGACCGTGGCCGGCGGCGCGGGCTATGGCGTGCTGAACCTGATGGTCGACAATAATAGCGGCCTCTACGAGAGCAGCACGATCTCGACCGTAGCCATCGCCCTGATCCCGCTCATCCTCTGGCTGATGAACTACGGAACGATCTTCCCCGGCATCCGCACCATGGCGCTCGCCGGGGGCCCGCCGCGGGGCCTGCTGAACGGGCCGCTCCCGGTGAAGCTGTTCTGTGCCGCCCTGATCTTCGCCTGCCTGCTGATGCCGATCGGGACGGAGGCGAGGACCGGCCTGATCTGCATCGGCGTGCTCGGCATGCTGCTGCTGCGCGACGCGAAGCGGCGGCTGCTCTATATCGGCGCGGCGCTGGCGCTGGGCGCGGCCGCGATCCCGTTCCTGCCCTCCTCCTTCACTCAGAGGATGGACACGATTCAGGGCTTCAAGGCGGACGAATCCGCGGGCACGCGCCTCGCCGTCTGGGGCTGGACCTGGAATTATGCGCTCGAACATCCGGGCGGCGGCGGCTTCGAGGCCTATCGGCAGAACCGGATCCAGGTGAACATGGTGAACCCGGACGCCGCGGAAACCGGGGTCGTCGCCATCCAGAGCGTCGCCGACGAGGGCCGCGCCTATCACAGCGCCTATTTCGAGATGCTGGGTGAGCAGGGCTTCTTCGGCCTCATCCTCTTCCTGCTGATTCACGGGATCGGCGTGGTCCGAATGGAGCTGATCCGCAGGCGTTACCGGCGCGTCGAGGGGGAGGACGCCTGGATCGCGCCGCTCGCCACCGCGTTGCAGAATTTCCAGCTCATCTATCTGGTCGGCGCCCTGTTCGTCGGCATCGCCTACCAGCCCTTCGTCTACCTGATGCTGGCCACGCAGATCGGCTTCGACGCCTGGCTGACCCGCCGCGAACGGGCGCGGAACGCGACCAAATGGGTCAGCGCGCCGCGCCCGGCCGAAGGGACCGCCTAGGCGGGTTCCTCCGCCTCGACCTCGACGGTTTCCACCAGACGGATGAAGGCGTCGGTGAAGGCCGGGATGTCCTCCGGCTTGCGGCTGGTGACGAGATTCTCGTCGGTGACCGCTTCCTCGTCGACGACGTCGCCGCCCGCATTGGCGAGGTCCGTGCGGATCGAGGGCCAGCCGGTGACGGTCCGGCCCTGGACGATGTCCGCCTCCACCAGCAGCCAGGGGCCGTGGCAGATGGCGCCGATCGGCTTGCCGGCATCGTCGAAGGCGCGGACGAGATCGACCACCGCGTCGTTCATCCTGAGCCGGTCCGGACTGGCGACGCCGCCGGGCAGCAGCAGGGCGTCGAAATCCGCCTCGTCCATGTCGTCGACCATCGCGTCCGGCCGGATCAGGGCGCCCTTGTCGCCCTTGATCTCCTTCGTCCCGGGCGCAGCGAGCACCACCTCCGCGCCGGCGGCGAGGAGCCGCTTCCTCGGCTCGAGCAACTCGGAATCCTCATAGCCGTCCGTGGCAAGGATCAGAATTCTGGAATTGGCGATGTCCGGCATTTTGCGACCTCCTCAAAGCATCCCCTGTCGACGGGTGAACCGCCCCGCTCTGCACCCGTTCCGGAACGAAGCGGCAATGCGTGGCTTTTAGAGGGTCCATGACCGGACCGAGCCAGCTCACTTATGTCGACAGCAGCAAGCCCGGCATCACGCGGCGTCGCCAGGGCCGCTACTGGCAATATTTCGATGCGAAGGGAAAGCGGATCACCGACCGGGACGAGATCGACCGGCTGAACCGGATCGGTCTTCCTCCGGCCTATCGCGACGCCTGGTTCTGCCCGAACCCGAACGGCCACATCCAGGCGATCGGCTATGACGACAGGGGCCGCCGGCAATATCGCTATCACAACGGCTTTCGCGAGAGCCAGGAGGCGGCCAAATATGAGCGCTGCCGCGAGTTCGGGAAGGTGCTGCCGAAGCTGCGGCGGCGCGTCGCGGCGGATCTGAGGAAGCGCAGCCTGAGCCGCGACACCGTGGTCGCGGCGGTGGTGCGCCTGCTCGACACGGGCTGCATCCGCGTCGGTAACGAAGCCTATGCGCAATCGAACAAGAGCTATGGCGCGACCACGCTCAGGAGCCGCCATGCCAAGGTCGCCGGCCGGACCGTGAAGATGCGCTTCAAGGCCAAGAGCGGGATCGAGCGGGACTTGCGGATCACCGACGCCACGCTCAGCCGGATCGTGAAACGCTGCCAGGACCTGCCCGGCCAACACCTGTTCCAGTATCTGGACGAGGACGGCACGCCCCACCCCGTCAGCTCGACGGACGTGAACGACTATATCAGGAAGGCGACCGGCGAGGACTTCACCGCCAAGCATTTCCGTACCTGGAGCGCGAGCGTGATCGCCTTCGAGCAGATCTGTGCGGCCGGCGAGGAGGGCGTCGGCCTGAACGCCTTGCTCGAGCCGGTGGCAGAGGCTTTGGGCAACACGCCCGCGATCAGCCGCAAATCCTACGTCCATCCGGCCATCGTCGACGCGGTCAAGGAAGCCCCGCCCCGACGGCTTGCCTTGCATTGTCCGCGCCCCACGAAATATCTGTCGAGCGCCGAGCGCGGGCTGATCGCCTTCCTCGGCCGCAGGACGACCCGGAAACGCAAGGCAGCATGAGATGAACGACAACAGCTCGCTCGGCTTCCAGGCCGCCCAGATCTGGAACGACACCACGGCCTGGTTCTCGAACCACAGCCTGCAGATCCTGCTCGGCATCGCCGCCGGCACGGTGATCTTCCTTTTGCTCTACGGCGTGAAATGGCTGGGCGTGCGCATCTGCGGCACCGACCCGACCCAGACCCACTGGCGCACGATCATCGGTCGCGTGCTGGCGCGGACCCGGATCTGGTTCATGGCCGCGGCCGCGGCGCGGCTCGTCACCGGCTATTCGCAGGCGCCCGAGCTGGTCCACACCACTGTGGGCGTGATCTTCACCGTCCTCGCGACGCTGCAGGTCGCGCTCTGGGTGCGCGAGATCGTCCTCGGCGTGATCGAGCATCGCGCCGGCGGCCTCGAGGAATCGAGCAGCCTCGCCAGCGCGATGGGGATCATTCGCCTGCTGGTGACGGTCGCCATCTTCGCCATGGCCACGATCGTCGTGCTCGACAATCTGGGCGCCAACGTCACCGGCCTGATCGCCGGCCTCGGCATCGGCGGCATCGCCATCGGCCTGGCCGCCAAGGGCATTTTTGACGACCTCTTCTCCGCCCTCTCGATCATCTTCGACAAGCCGTTCCGCCGCGGCGATTCCGTGCGCTGGGACCAGACCTCGGGCACGGTCGAGCAGATCGGCCTCAAGTCGACTCGGGTGCGCTCGACGACCGGCGAGGAGGTGGTGATCTCGAACACCAACCTGCTCAACAAGGAGCTGCACAACCTTCAGCGTCTCAACCGGCGCCGGATCATGCAGGTCTTCGGGGTCGTCTACCAAACCTCGCCGGAGGTTTGTGCGCGAATCCCGGCGATCGTGAAAGAGGTCGTGGAGTCCGTCGAGAAGTGCGTCCTCGTGCGCTGCGGCATGACCGGCTACGGCGCCTCGAGCCTGGATTTCGGCCTCGAGTTCGACGTGAAATCGGAGGTCTGGCAGAAGGTGTTCGACGCCCGCCACCAGGTGCTGGTCGCCCTGCTCAAGCGGTTCAACGACGAACGGATCGAGTTCGCATACCCGACCACCACCAACTTTACGGCGGCGCCGGACGGGACGATGATCATGCCCTATCCCGACGTGCAGCCGGTGAAGCGCGTCGACCTCAGGGACGACGAATAGCAGCCTCGACCCGGACCAGCGCGATCGCCACCCGGTAGCGCCGATGGTACCAGCGCCAGCGGCTCAGCCGCGCGCGGAGGCTCTTCGGCCGGGCAAAGCCGATCAGGACGAAGCCGAGGGTGCGGGCGAGCTCGCGCCAGACCGTGGAGCCGCGCGCGGCGATCTCCTCACGGTAGGTCCGGCCATCCACCTCCTCGGCCAGCAGCAGCGCGCTGCCCTGGAAACCGGCGGCGAGCGCCTTCGGTGTCGGACGGTAGCCGGTGTCGATCGGATCGGCATGGTAGGGGAAGCTCGAGGGCACGGTCGCAAGGATCAGGCCGCCCGGGCCGACAATCTCCTCACAGGCCGCGGCGACCGCGGCGCGATCCGTGACATGCTCCAGCATGTTCGCGATCAATAGCGTGCGGAAACCCCGCTTCTTCAAATCAGTGCGCACGGCCGGATCCAGGATGTCGCCGGCGAGGTCGACGCCCTCCGCCTGCTTCAGATCGCTGTGGAAGACGGCAACGCCCGCATTTCGCAGCGGCGCGAACAATTCGCGCTCGATATGCGGCTTCGTCTGCACACGAAAGGCGCCGGTGGAGGAGCCGAGGTTCAGCAAGGGCGAGATCTCGCCCTGGGCAAGCAGGATTTCCCTGAGCCGGATCGCCTCGGCCTCGAACATGGCCCGAAAAAAGTCACGCCCCCGACGGGTTCGTCAAGGGCGCAACAGGTGGGGAACGCTTCACAGGCAGAATTATGGGGACAGCCCCTCCCTTCCAATCCGCCATTGACGCAGGCGGATGCGGGGGGAGGGAGGAAGAAAGGGACTGCCCCCAAGAGCGTCAGGCGGCCTCTGCGAGACCTCGCGCCTGCAGCATCATCTTCCAGTTCTCGATGGTGATCGCGCCGGTATATTCGCGCTGCATCTCCTCGGTCAGGACCTCGATCATCTGGCAATCCTCGGCGAAGATCTCGATCACACCGAACACGCCGCCGCGCTTGCGATACTTGGCGGCGTAGCCGTAGCGGTCGCAGAGCGTGTAGATCTCGGCCTCGCTCTTCGCCGTCGCGATCGCCATGTGCGTGGCGTTGTGACGGTGCGGCGCGACGCGGACACCGGCCGCGTCATTGTCGCCCGCGACTGCGTGCAGCTCGGTGCCCCGCGGATAGATTTCGATCATCGTCGCCCGGTCGTCGCCGGCCAGAGCGGCCCAGCTGCCCGGCGTCACCGACGGGAAAGGCAGCGCCTCGCCGTCCCAGATCTCGGCGAAGAATTGCGCCATGCGCTGGGGATTGTCGGCTTCGATCGACAGGTGGAACAGCATGCGGATACTCCCTGAACTCCGGTTCGACGGGGCAATTAGGCGGGGAGCGGCGCAGGCGTGAGCGCGCCGCGACGAAGCCCGGCGAGGCTTCGACGCGGCGACGAAAGCGACCTTTGGTGCGACGAAGGCTAGAAGCCCACGTCCTCCAGGCTCAGCAAGGTGGCGTTCCCGCCGGCGCTGGTCGTGTCGGTGCTGGTTACCCGTTCGGCGCAGAAGCGCGGCAGATAGTGCGGGCCGCCGGCCTTAGGGCCGGTGCCGCTCTGCCCCTCGCCGCCGAACGGCTGGGAGCCGACGATCGCGCCGATCATCGAGCGGTTGACGTAGAGATTGCCGACCGTGCCTTCGGTCTCGACCGTCTCGGCGGCGCGGGCGATGCGGCTGTGCAGGCCCATGGTGAGGCCGAAGCCGGAGCTGTTCACCCGGCGCACCGTCTCGGCGAGCGCGCCGCCCTTCCAGGTAGTGACGTGGAGCAAGGGCCCGAACCACTCCTCCTTCAGATCCTCGATCGCGTCGAGCCGAATCAGGGTGGGCGGGACGAACAGGCCCCCGGCCGACACCGGCACCGTTTTCAGGATCCGGTCCTTCATCGCCTCGCGCCGGCCCATGAGCTTGTCGTAGCTCGGCCGGTCGATCACCGGGCCGACATCGGTGCTCGGCAAAGCGGGATCGCCGACGATCAGGCTGTCCATCGCCCCCATCAGCATCTCCAGCGTCCGCTCGGCGACATCCTCCTGCAGCACGAGCAGGCGCAGGGCCGAGCAGCGCTGGCCGGCCGAGCGGAAGGCCGAGGTGATCACGTCCTGAACCACCTGCTCGGGCAAAGCGGTGGAATCGACGATCATCGCGTTGATTCCGCCCGTCTCGGCGATCAGGGGAATGATGTTGCGGTCGTCATCGGCGACGAGGGTACGGGCGATGGTCTTGGCCGTGGCCGTCGAGCCGGTGAAGGCGACGCCCGCGATGCGGACGTCCTCCATCAGTTTCTGGCCGAGGTCGCGGCGGCCCGCGGCGAGGATGAGCGCGTCCTCGGGAATCCCCGCGGCATGGGCGAGGCCGACCGCATAAGCGGCGATCTCCGGCGTCTGCGAGGCCGGCTTGGCGACCACGGCATTGCCGGCCGCCAGCGCAGCGCTGACCTGGCCGAGGAAGATGGCGAGCGGGAAGTTCCAGGGCGCGATGCAGACGAAGACGCCGCGGCCCGCCATGCGCAGCACGTTGCGCTCGCCGGTCGGCCCGGGCAGCTCGAACGGCTGCAGGCCGGTGCGCGCCTGGTTGGCGTAATAGCGGCAGAAGTCGACGGCTTCGCGCACTTCGGCGATCGCGTCGGGAATGGTCTTCTTCGCTTCCTGCACGCAGATCCGCATCAGCATGTCGCGGTCTTCCTCGAGCAGGTCGGCGAGCCGCTCGAGGCACTGGGCACGCGCTTCGATGCTGCGGCGCGACCAGTCGTCGAAACCCCTGAGCGCCCGGCTTACCAGCTGATCGGCCGGGTCGCTCGGCATCGGCGAGAAGTCCAGCGGCGCCGCGACCGCCTTCGCGACCCGCTCCAGCTCCGGCCGGTCGTTGAGGTCGAGCCCCTCGCTATTGCCGCGCGTGGGCTGGAACAGGTCCTTCGGCAACGGAATCGAGGGATGCCGTGTCCCGCCCACCGCGGCGATCTTCTCGACCGGATCGGCGAGCAGGTCCTCGTCGGTCAAATTCTCGTCGGCGAGCTGGTGGACGAAGGAGGAGTTGGCGCCATTCTCCAGCAGGCGCCGGACCAGATAGGCGAGCAGGTCGCGATGGCCGCCGACCGGGGCGTAGATGCGGGTGTGATAGCCCTGCTCGCGGACCAGATTCTCGTAGAGTCCCTCGCCCATGCCGTGCAGGCGCTGGAACTCGAAGTCGCGGCTGTCGCCCGCCCATTCGAGCAGGGTGGCGACGGTCAGCGCATTGTGCGTGGCGAAGGCCGGCCAGATGTGCTTCGCCTCCAGCATGTCGCGCGCGCAGGCTAGATAGGAGACGTCGGTGGCGGCCTTGCGGGTGAAGAGCGGGTAGTCGCTGAGCCCCTGCTCCTGCGTCCGCTTGATCTCCGTGTCCCAATAGGCGCCTTTGACGAGGCGCGCCGCAATCCGCCGGCCGGTTTTCTCGCCGAGCGCATTGGCCCAGGCGATGGTCGGCCGGGCGCGCTTGCCATAGGCCTGGATCGCCATGCCGAGTCCGTCCCAGCCCTTCAGCGCCGGCAGGCCCGCGACCGCAGCGATGATATCGAGGCTCATCTCCAGCCGCTCGGTCTCCTCGGCGTCGATGGTGAAGGGGATGCCGAAGCCCGCGGCGAGCGTCGCCAGCGCCTCGACCTGCTCGATCAGGGCAGGCACGCAGCGCTCATATTGGGCAACCTCGTAGCGGGGATGCAGCGCGGAGAGCTTGACCGAGATGCTATGGCCGAGCTCGGCAGACTCGCCGACCGCGCGGATCGCATCCTCGTAGCTCTGATAGTAGCGCTCGGCGTCCGGGAAGGTCCGCGCCGCCTCGCCGAGCATGTCGAAGCTCGCGGTGAAGCCCCTGTTCTCGCGCTTCTTCATCCGCGCGATCGCCTCCTCGATCGTGCGCCCCATGACGAAGATCTCGCCCATCATCCGCATCGCCGCGCCGACGCCGGTGCGCACGAAGGGCTCGCCGGTGCGCGAGATCAGGCGGCGCAGCGCGCTCGCATGCTCGCTGTCCGAGGTCAGCGCGCGGCCGATGACCAGGCCCCAGGTGGCGGTGTTCACGAGGGTGGAATTGGCCTTGCCCTTGTGCGCGCGCCAGTCGCCCTCGCCGAGCTTGTCGGCGATCAGGCTGTCGGCGGTGTCCGGATCGGGCACCCGAAGGAAGGCCTCGGCGAGGCTGAGCAGGGCGACGCCCTCCTGCGTATTCAACCGATATTCCTGCAGGAACTGGTTCACCCAGCCGCGCGACTGGGCGTCGCGAAGCTCGGTCAGCATCGCCTGGGCCCGGGCCTCGACCCGCGCCCGCGAATCGGCGTCCAGCGCGGCACGCTTCAGCAACGGCGCCAGCACCTCCGGCTCAGGCGCGCGAAGCAGGCGGCGTATCTCGGTTCGCGCGGTTGCCGTAGCGTCCGCCATGTCCGTCACTCCAAGGGCTTGTCTGTGGCCGCCGCGCGGCCCTATGCCGAGCGCCGATAACGCGAGAAACAGGGAGGCTCAATGCCGGTCGCCACCATCGAGGAGATCCAGGCGCGGGTCGGGACCGAGATCGGCGTGTCCGACTGGATCCTCATCGACCAGGCCCGGATCGACGCCTTTGCCGACGTCACCGAGGATCATCAGTTCATCCATGTCGATCCGGAGCGGGCGAAGAAGACCCCGTTCCGCGGCACCGTGGCGCACGGCTTCCTTACCCTGTCGCTGCTGAGCCGGATGGCGGACGGCGTCATGCTGCACCCGGAAAGCATGCGCATGGCGGTCAATTACGGCTTCGAGAAGGTCCGCTTCATGGCGCCGGTCAGGTCGGCCAAGCGCATCCGCGGCCGGTTCAGGATGCTCTCCGCCGAGGAGAAGCGCGCCAGCCAGTGGCAGATCACCTACGAAGTGACGGTCGAGATCGAGGACGAGGACAAGCCAGCCCTGGTCGCCGACTGGATCGGCTACATGTTCATCTGAGAGACCCTGCAGATGTCCCGCATCGCGCCGCTGACAAAACCCTATCCGGAAGCGTTCGCCGCCGCGATGACCGCCCTGATGCGCGGCGCTGAGCCGCTGGTCCTGTTCACGACCCTGGCGAGGCACGAACGAGCCTGGAGCAAGTTCAGTGCCGGCTCGCTGCTCGACAGGAACAGTCCCCTTTCGCTGCGTCAGCGGGAAATCGTGATCGATCGAACCACGGCAAAATGCGGGTGCGAATATGAATGGGGCGTCCACGTGGCCGGCTTTGCCGCGCGCGCGGGCCTCGACGATGCACAAATCGCAGCCACGGTCCGCAGCGACGCCCGGGATATGGTCTGGAGCGCCGACGAGCAGGCGCTGGTCGGCACGGTCGACGCGCTGCTTGACCGCAAGAAGCTGACCGACGCCGAATGGGCACGCCTCCGCGATCATTTTGACGAAGCGCAGAGTCTGGAGATCATCCAGCTGGTCGCTTTCTATCACGGGGTTGCCTTGATCTGCGGAGCGCTCGACCTGCCGCTTGAGACCAATGCCGCCCGTTTCCCGCCGGCTACAGAAGAAGGACAGCTGCCATGACCCGCGACGCCGTCATCGTCTCCACCGCCCGCACCGCGATCGGCAAGGCCTATCGCGGTGCCTTCAACGCCACCTTGCCGCCGACGCTTGCCAGCCATTCGATCCGGGCGGCGGTCGAGCGGGCGGGGATCGACCCGGCCGAGGTCGAGGATTGCATCATCGGCGCCGCGCTGCCGCAGGGCGGCCAGGCGACGATCGGCCGCACGGCAGCGCTGCGCGCGGGCCTCCCCGTCACCACCGCGGGCATGACCATCGACCGGCAGTGCTCGTCGGGCCTGATGGCGATCGCCACCGCCGCCAAGCAGGTGATTGTCGACCGGATGGACGTGATCGTCGCCGGCGGCGTCGAATCGATCAGCCTGGTGCAGACGCCGGAGATCAGGCTCGGCGGCGATCCCGAGCTCGTCGCGATGCACAAGGATGTCTACATGCCGATGATCGGCACCGCCGAGGTCGTCTCGCGCCGCTACAATATCGGCCGGGAGGCGCAGGACGAATATTCGCTCCAGTCGCAGCAGCGCACCGCCGCCGCGCAGGCCGCCGGCAAGTTCGACGACGAGATCGTCCCCGTCACCGCGACGATGGACGTCAAGGACAAGGCGACCGGCGAGGTTTCCAAGCGCGAGGTCACCATCACCAGGGACGAGGGCAACCGGCCCGAGACGACGCTGGAGGGCCTCGCCTCGCTGCAGCCGGTCATGGGCCCGGGCAATTTCATCACTGCCGGCAATGCGAGCCAGCTCTCCGACGGCTCCTCGGCCTGCGTCATCATGGAGGCGGGGATCGCGGCTCAGAAGGGGCTCACGCCGCTCGGCCGCTATGTCGGCATGTCCGTCGCCGGCACCGGGCCCGACGAGATGGGCATCGGCCCGGTCTTCGCGGTGCCGAAATTGCTCGACCGGTTCGGCCTGAAGACGGACGATATCGGGCTCTGGGAGCTGAACGAGGCCTTCGCCGTTCAGGTCCTCTACTGCCGCGACACGCTCGGCATTCCGAACGACCGGCTGAACGTCAATGGCGGCTCGATCTCGGTCGGCCATCCTTATGGCATGTCTGGCGCGCGGATGACCGGCCACGCCCTGATCGAGGGCAAGCGCCGGGGCGTCAAGTATGTCGTCGTCACGATGTGCATCGGCGGCGGCATGGGAGCCGCGGGGCTGTTCGAGGTGTTGTAGGATGATGAGTGCGGTCGCATTCTCGGTGCTTCCCCTGAAGCGCTACGCCGAGTTTCGCGGCCGCTCCACGCGTACCGAGCTGATCGCTTTCTACCTGCTCGTGCTGACCGTTACCGTGCTGCTCGGCTGGGGCGGCACGGCAATCAGTTTCCACGCCCAGCAATGGGTGTCTAGCGGGCTCGCATTGCTCCTTTTCTGCCCGTCGGTCGCGCTCGCGGTCAGGCGCCTGCACGATTCCGGCCGCAGCGGTTGGTGGCTGCTGGTCGCCCTTCCCTTCCTGGTCGCGTCCGCCTGGGCGTTCTTTGCAAGGCCGGGCCCCTGGGCGATCCAGACCCACCTCGAATTCCCCTGGTGGATTGACGTCCCGCTCGGCCTCACCGGCGCAGCCCTGGCGATCCTGTTGCTGCTGGACGATGAGCCGGGCCCCAATCGCTTCGGCCCCAATCCGCGCTATGGCCCTGCGGGAGAGCCTGCCTGAGCTTCCCCCTCGCCCATTGGTTCGCCGAGCGGCACGGCCTGACGACCCGGGGCGGGCAGGCGAAACATCCGGCGCTCGTCCTCACCACCTGCATCCTTGCCTCGAGCCTGTCCTTCATCGACGGTTCGGTGCTCAACGTGGCGCTGCCCGCGATCGGGCAGAGCTTCGAAGCGCAGACCGCCGAAGTGCAGTGGGTGATGAACGCCTTCACCCTGCCGCTTTCCGCGCTGCTGCTGCTCGGCGGCGCGGCGGGCGACCTTTACGGGCGGCGGCGGGTGATGCTGCTCGGCATCTTCCTGTTTCTGGTCGCGTCGCTGTTCTGCGCGGTGGCGCCGAGCCTCCCTGTCTTCCTCGCCGCGCGCGCGCTGCAGGGGGTCGGCGCGGCGATGCTGCTGCCGAACAGCCTGGCGACCCTGAGCGCCTCCTTCTCGGGCGAGAAACGCGGCCGGGCGGTGGGGACCTGGGCGGCCGCGGGCGCGATCGCCGGCGCGGTGGCGCCGCTGATCGGCGGCTGGCTGGTCGACGGGCTCGGCTGGCGCTTCATCTTCCTCCTGAACCTCCCCTTCGCGGTCGCGGCCATCGCCCTGGGCTGGCTCTACGTGCCCGAGAGCCAGAACGAGCAAAGGCCGGCGCCCGACTGGCTCGGCGCGACGCTCGCCACCCTGGGGCTCGGCGCGCTCACCTTCGGGCTCACCGCCTGGTCGTCGACCGACCAGGTCGGCACCGGCGCGGGCGCGACCATGGCCGCGGGCGCGCTCATCCTCGTCCTGTTCTTCTGGGCGGAGGCGCGGCGTGGAACCAGGGCGATGGTGCCGATGCATCTGTTCGGCTCGAAGCAGTTCGTCGGCCTGACCGTGTTCACCTTCGCGCTCTACGGGGCCTTGAGCGGGCTGATGCTGCTCCTGCCCTATACGCTGATCGAGGCGCTCGATTATCCCGCGACCATGGCCGGGCTCGCCGTCCTGCCCTTTCCGATTATCGTCGCCCTGGGCTCACCGCTCATGGGCCGGCTCGCCGCCCGCATCGGCCCGCGCTGGCCGCTCACCGTCGGCCCGATCATCGTCGCGGGGGGCTATGCGCTGGGCATTCGCATCGAGGCCGGCGGCGACTATCTCACCACCGTCCTCCCCTCGATCCTCGCCGTCTCGCTCGGCATGGCAATCGCGGTTGCGCCTTTGACCACCGCCGTGCTCAGCGCGGTCGACGAGCATCATGTCGGCACCGCGTCCGGGATCAACAGCGCGGTCTCCCGGGCGGGCGGGCTGATCGTCACCGCCTTGCTCGGCGCCGCCATCTCGCAGCAGGGTCTCGGTCTCGTCGCCGCCCTGCACGAGGCGGCGCTGATCGGCGCCGGCCTCGCTCTCCTGTCCGCGCTGATCGCCTTCGCGACCTTGGGCTCGATGCGCGTCAGACCTTCGCCCTGAACGGGGTGAAGTCGGTCGCCTCGTCATAGACGTCGACCCCTTCGCGCCGCTTGAGCCAGCCGACCACCGCATAGGTGACGGGCGTCAGGATCACCTCCCAGGCGACCTTCAGGCCCCATTGGGTGAGACCGAGCTCCACGACGGTCGCCAGGTCCATCACGCCGAGGAAGGCGACGGGGTAGAAGATCAGGCTGTCGACCCCCTGCCCCGCCACGGTCGAGCCGATCGTGCGCGTCCAGAGCATCCGGCCCTTCGTCATGATCTTCATCCGCGCCAGCACGTAACTGTTCACGAACTCGCCGGCCCAGAAGGCAATGATCGAGGCGAGCACGATCCGCGGCACCTGGCCGAAAATCTGCTCATAGGCCGCCTGGCCCTGCCAGCCGCTCGACGGCGGCAGCGCCACGACCACCAGCGACATCACCGCCATGAAGATCAGGCCGCAAAAGCCGGCCCAGATGCAGCGGCGCGCGCGGGCATAGCCATAGACCTCGGTCAGCACGTCGCCGATCACATAGGAAAGCGGGAAGAAGAGAATGCCCGCCCCGAACGCCCATTCCGTGCCGCTCGGCAAGGTGATGGCGGCGATCTTGCCCGCACCGATCACGTTCGACAGCAGCAGGATGGCGACGAAGGCCGCCATCACGAAATCGAAATGGCGCAGGGGGCGCCCCGCCAGCGCGCCGGCGTCCACGCTCTGAATCTGTTCCCCGCCCATTTGCATCCGATAGCGCGGTTCCGATCTTTACCAAAGCGCGCTATCGGGGCGGCACGCGCCCGTAGCTCAGTTGGATAGAGCACGAGCCTTCTAAGCTTGGGGTCGCAGGTTCGAATCCTGCCGGGCGCGCCACCCATAATCCCTTGCTTTCCATGGTTCCTGGTGGACCGCCGCCATCGCTCCCGTCGGGAGAACCGCCGCCGGCAAAGCAGGCTCGACTGATCGTGCAAACTGAACGTTTCGCGGCGTCAGGCGTTGGTGAAAGCGATAGAAATTGCCCATGTTGCAGACATGAAAACCGGAAACATGAAGTTCATCTCGTCCGCGGTCGCCGCAGCTTTCTGTTTGTCGGCCAGTCCCTCGGTTGCCGCGCTGTCGGAAATGGCGCCGCGGCGGTCCGCGGCCGAGATCGCCGTTGGAACGACCATCGTCGATGACGCGGGCAACCCGGTCGGCAACATCGTATCGATTCAGGGCACCGACGTCGTCGTCCGTACCGATCGCCATGACGCGCGGATCCCGCGCAGTTCTCTCTGGGTGAATCGGGACAGGGTTATCTTGAGCATGACTCGTGCTCAACTCAACGCGGCCGTCGAACGGCTGGCTCCGCCCCCGCCGCAGCAAGCCGCCTCCCAGCCCGTGCAGCTCGCGCCCGGCGTCGTGGTCCGCGGCAGCGGGGGTGCAGTGGCCGGTACGATCGAAGCGGTCGAGCAGGACCGCATCGTCCTCCGCCTCACCACGGGGCAGACGGCGAGCATCCCGCGCTCGGCGGTGGGAGCCACCGCCGAAGGTGCGATCATCAGCATCACGGCGGAAGAACTGCAGCGCAGGCTCCAAGCGGCTGCACCCAGCCCCGCCGCCGCGACCTCCACCGCCACCGAATAGTCAGCTTCGAACCCGCGGGCGCTGCCTTCAGGGCCTCAGCTCCTCCACGGCGGCGATCGCGGTGGCAAGCCGCGCGTCGTTCTGTCCGCTGAGCCTAACCCAGGTCGCGCCGGCGTCCTCCAGCACCCGGATGCACGCGTCCATGAAGCGCTGCCGGTCGGCGGGATCGGGGAAATAGCGGCCGCCATCCTGATGCCACGGGATGTCGATGTCGGTCAGCAGGTAGAGGTCCGCCTTCCCGAAATCATCGAACAGGCCGTCGGGGACATGGCCGAGGAGCATCAGTGACCAGGCGGCGGTGGTGAGCGCGTCGGTGTCGACGACCAGCCTGCGGTTGCACCAGGGCAGGGCCGCGCGGGTCATTGCGCTCTGTGTGCGCCCGATCGTCACCAGCCCTGCATCGTCGAGGTCGGTCCCGTACAGTTCGCAATGGGCACGGCCATATTCGGGCACCCAGAGCGTGTCGAAATGGGCGGCGAGCGGGGCGGAGAGCGTGCTCTTCCCCGTGCTTTCCGGGCCGTGCAGGCAGATGGTCCGCGCAAAACAAGCGCGCACCGGTGGCGGGAGGCTCTCCCAATGCGCCCAGGGATCGGCGCGGACCGCGGTGCCCGACAGGTCCGGATAGAGGCGCGGGGCCACGGGCGTGAAGGCGGCACCCACCTCCTTGGCGAGGCGAAGGCCGTAATCCTCGCCGGCGAAAACCATGTCGATCGGCTCGGGATGCGCCGCCCGCACGATGCCGCGCCAGATCGGCCAGAAATCCGGGCTCTCCTCCGGCGCCTGCGGCACGACGGCGTCGTGGCCGATCACCCGGCAATCGGGGAACATTTCCTTCATCCAGGCGAGGCGCAGCGGCCCCGGGACCGGATCGTCGGGCAGCCAGCAGACGAGGATGGTGAGCCGGTCGACCAATTGCCGCGCCGTCTCGCACAGATGCACATGGCCGAGATGCGGGGGCATGAACTTGCCGAGGACGAAGCCGTGCCTCATGCCGGCCCCCCCTGCGCCACGAGCTTGCGCCGCCAGTCGATGAAGCCGATCACGCACATGACGAGGAAGACGGCATAGAGGGCGGCCGTCGGTTTCAGATCCTTGCTGAGGTAGAGTCCGATGGCGACGATGTCGGCCAGGATCCAGAGGAGCCAATTCTCGAGCTTGCGCCAGGCGAGCAGCAGCTGGGCGGAAATGCTCATCCCCGCGATGGAGGCGTCGACATAAGGCGCGGCGGCGTTGGTCCAGGTGTCCATCACGAAGCCCAGCGCCAGGCTCATGGCGGCGGTCGCCGCGACGCAGACCGCGCGCTCGCCGGGCCGGAGCAGGCCGACCTGGACCTCGCCGGCCGCCTGCCTGGCCCTGACCCACTGCCACCAGCCGTAGAGCTGCACCACGAAGAAGAAGACCTGCAGCAGCATGTCGCTGTAGAGCCGCTGCTCGAGGAAGACGAAGAAATAGAGCGTCACCATCGCCAGCCCGAACGGGTAGTTCCAGACGCTGCGCAGGACGAGCAGCCCCACGTTCATCAGACCCAGCCCCGCCGCCACCCATTCCCAGCTTTCCATGGGCGCGACGCTAGAGGCGCGACGCATTTCCGCAAGCGCGATCAAGCAGCGCCCGCGCCCGCCTTGCTAGAAGCGGCCGATGATCAGACTGCTCTCCAGCGCCATGGCGCTCGCCCTCCTCGCCACGCCCGCCGCCGCTCAGCTGCCCCGCCGCGCCCAGCTCGGCATCGTCATGCCGCCCGCCCGCCAGCAGGGCCAGGGCGCGGTCGTCGCCGAGGTCGCGCCGGGCGGCACCGCGGCGGCGCTCGGCCTCCGCGCCGACGACGTGATCGTGCGGGTGAATGACACGCCGGTGGCGCGGCCGCAGGATCTCGGGCCGACGCTGTCGCGCTTCTTCGGGGGCACGCCGATCCGGCTCACCGTCCGACGCGGCGGGGGCGAGCAGGTGCTGCGCGGCGCCGGCGTCGAGCGGCCGCGCGATGCCTATCCGGGCGCGCGGGTCGATTATGGCGCCGTCCCCTTCCGCGGCGGCCGGCTGCGCGACATCCTCGTCACCCCCGAGGGCGTCGCCAACCCGCCCATCGTCTACCTGCTGCAGGGCTTTTCCTGCGTCACCATCGAGAACGAACTCTATCACCGGCTGATCGAGGAGCTGCTGAAGGACGGGATCGGCTTCTACCGGGTCGAGAAAGCCGGGATCGGCGACAGCGCCGGCGGCGTGAACTGCGTCGACATCGATTTCGCGACCGAGCTGGACGGCTTCCGCAGCGCCTACAATCATCTCATCCAGGCGCGCGGGGTCGATCCGGACCGGATCTTCATGCTCGGCCATTCGATGGGTGGCTTCCAGGCGCCCTTCCTCGCCGCGGAGCGGGCGCCGCGCGGCATCGCCATCTTCGGGGCGGGGCTCAGGAACTGGGCGGATTACAATCTCGACCTTGTCCGCTTCCAGTCCTTCCTCCTCTTCGGCCAGGATCCTGCTGCGGCCGCGGTGCAGGCGGAAAATTATCGCGAGCTCTTCCGCCGCTTCTACTTCGGCCGCGAAGCCCCCGCCGCCATCGCCGCCGGCAGCGCGGCCAACGCGCAGGCATTGCGCGAGGCCATGTCGTGGGACGGCGGCGAGCGCGTGCTCGGCCGGCACTACAAGTTCACCCAGGATCTGGCGCATCAGCCGCTCACCGCCGCCTGGCGCGACGCGCGGACCAACGTGCTCGCCATGTACGGGGAGGCGGACATCGTCGCCCTGTTCGACGAGGATCACCGCGTCATCGCCGAGATCGCCAATCATTACCGGCCGGGCAGCGGCCGCTATGTCGAGATCGCGCGCACCGGGCATGGCATGGACGTCTCCGGCGACCGGCAGGAGCTGCGGCGGCGCGTGGTCGCGACCGGCAACCTCGCCTTCGGCGCGTTCAACCCCGAGGTCGCACGCGTGCTCGCGGGCTGGATAAGGGAGGCGATGGCGCGGCCGGCCTGGCGGACGGTGACACCGGCCGCACCAGCGGCCGGGGGCTAGGCCACCCACGTGCTCCGGCGAAGGCCGGAGCGCTGGCCGGAAGGGATGACGGGCGTCTCGCAACGCTCCGGCCTTCGCCGGAGCACATGTTTCCTATCCACGCGAGCGGCTCATTCGTGGCGCAGCGCGTCGATCGGGTTGAGGGCCGCCGCGCGGCGCGCGGGGAAATAGCCGAAGACGATGCCGATCAGCGCCGAGACACCGAAGGCGATCAGGTTGATCTGCACGTCGAACAGGAACGGCACCTGGATGAGCGGCGCCAGCGCGATCGTCGCGCCGAGCGCGATCAGCAGCCCGATCAGCCCGCCCAGGCAGGCGAGCACGACCGCTTCGACCAGGAACTGCATCAGCACTTCCTTGCCGACCGCGCCGATGGCGAGGCGGATGCCGATCTCGCGGGTCCGCTCGGTGACCGAGACGAGCATGATGTTCATGATGCCGATCCCGCCGACGATCAGGCTCACCGCCGCGACTGCGCCCATAACAGCAGTGAGGATGCGGGTCGTTCCCTGAAGCGTTTCCGAGATCTGGCGGGTGTCGAAGATGTTGAAATTGTCCTCCGCCCCGCGCCGGATGTGGCGGCGCTCGCGCAGCAAATTGGTGATCGCAGACTGGACCGACTGGCTGTCGTAGGAATCGTCCACCGCGACCATGATGAAGCGGATGTCGCGATTGCCGGTGAAGCGGCGCTGCACCGCCTTGATCGGCATCAGCACGACATCGTCCTGGTCCTGGAAGCCGCCCTGCCCGCGCGCCGCGAGCGTGCCGATCACCTCGCAGCTGAGGTCCTTCACCCGCAATTGCTCCCCGACCGGCGCCTCGTTCGGGAAGAGATTGCGCTGCACGGTCGAGCCGATGATGCAGACCGCCTTGCCGGACTGCTCCTCGGCATCGTTCCAGATCCGGCCGTCGCTGAGCCGCCATTGCTGCGCGATGAAGAATTGCGAGGTCGTGCCGTTCACCGTCGTCTGCCAGTTGGCGGCATTGTGCACGGCGAGCACCGAAGCCTGCGCCTGCGGTGCGACCGCGCGGACGCCGGCAATCTGCTCCTGGATCGCCTCGACGTCGGCCATCTCGAAGTCGGGCGCCTGCTGCCCGCCGCCGCCGCGGCCGAAGCCCTGGCCGGGGCGGATCTGCAGGATGTTGGCGCCGAGGCTCGAGATCTGCTCGGCGACCGCGGCCGTGGCGCCCTTGCCGAGCGTCACCATCGTCACCACCGCGGCGACGCCGATGACGATGCCGAGCACGGTCAGGAAGGACCGCAATTTGTGCCGGCTGATTTCGCGGGCAGCGAGGATGACCGTGGTGAAGAACATCAGGCCGTCACCCCCGTCCGATGCTCGTTCTGCTCGATGCTCTCGATCAGGCCGTCGCGGAAATGGACGATGGTGCGGGCATAAGCGGCCATGTCCGGCTCATGCGTGACCATCAGCACGGTGATCCCGCTTTTCTCGTTGAGCTCGGTGAGCAGCTCCATGATCTCGACCGAAGTCTTGCTGTCCAGATTGCCAGTCGGCTCGTCCGCCAGCAGCACGTCCGGATTGGTCACGATCGCCCGGGCGATGGCGACGCGCTGCTGCTGGCCGCCGGACAGTTCGGCGGGCGTGTGATCCCACCATTTGCCGAGCCCGACCTTCTCGAGCGCGGCCATGCCGGCCTCGCGGCGCCTGGCGCGCTCCTCGCCCCGGTAGAGCAGAGGCAGCTCGACATTCTCCAGCGCGTCGGTGCGGGCGAGCAGGTTGAAGCCCTGGAAGACGAAGCCGAGATAGCGGCGCCGCAGGAGCGCGCGCTGGTCGCGGTCTAGCGTCTCGACCGGCACGCCCTTGAACCGGAACGAGCCCGAGGTGGGGACGTCGAGGCAGCCGAGGATGTTCATCGCCGTCGACTTTCCCGACCCGGACGGGCCCATCACCGCGACGAAGTCGCCCTCGCGGACGTCGAGGTCGACGCCCTTGAGCGCCTGGAAGGCCATCGCGCCATTGCCGTAGGTCTTGGTCACCCGGCGGAGCGAGATGATCGGCTCACCGGCCATCGGGCGCGCCGCCCTCCGCGCCGCGTTCCCGCCGGCGCCGCTCCCGCCGTTCGCGCATCGCCGCGCGCTGCTCCGGTGTAAGACTTTCCAGATAGGCTCTGCGCTGCTCCGGCGACATGTCGCGCATGCGCGGCCGGCCGGCCGGGCCACCCTCGGCCTGCGGCCGCGCCGGTGGCGCTGCCGACGGAGCGGTCGGCGCGGCCGGAGGCGGCGGCGTCTGACCGGAGGCCGCGGGCGTCGCAGGGCCGGGCTGGGCCTGGTTGGTGGCGGGAGCGGCCTGGTTGGCGGGCTGGGCCTCATTGCCGTCGCCGCCGCGATTGCGGCCGCGCCGGCCTTCGCCCTTGCGCTCGCTCTTCTCCTGCACCTGGCCCGGCGCGAGGCGGGAGGTGATCACCTCCTGGCCCTCGCGCAGGTCGCCGCCGACGACCTCGGTCACCGAGCCGTTGCTTTCGCCGACGACGATCTGGACGGGCTGCGGCTGGCCGTCGGCGCCGAGCACATAGACAGTCTGGCGGCTGCCGCGGCCGATCGTGACCTCGCGTCCGCCGCCCGCGCCGCCACGCCGGCCGCGGCGGCCGCCGCGCGGCACGAGCACGCTCGCGGCGCCGCTCTGCTCCCGACTCGCCGCCGCCGCATCGCGCTCCGGCGACCAGCGCAGGGCCGCGTTCGGCACCAGGATCACGTTGCGGCGCTCGGCGGTCACGATCTCCGCAGTCGCGGTCATGCCGGGACGCAGCAGCATCTCCGGATTGGCGACCGAGAGGATCGCGGTATAGGCGATCACCGTGTTGGCGGTGCTCGCCTGGGCGTTGCTCGCGCTGGAGCCCGAGGTCGTCGAGCCCGAGGCATTGGCGCCGACGTCGACGCGGAGCACGGTCGCCTGGAAGGTCCGGCCCGGATAGGCGTCGACGGTGAAGCTCGCGCTCTGGCCGGCGCGCACCTGGCCGACATCGGCCTCGTCGACGCGCACCTCGAGCTTCATCTGGCTGAGGTCCTCGGCGATGGTGAACAGGGTCGGCGCCGACAGCGAGGCGGCGACGGTCTGGCCCGGATCGACCTGGCGGGAGAGCACGATGCCGTTGACCGGCGAATAGATCGTGCCCTTGGAAAGATTGGTCTCCGCGGTCGAGAGCTGCGCGCGCGCCTCGGTCACGCCCGCCTGGGCGGCGCGGACGCCGGCAAGTCCGCGCTGGTAGGTGGCACGCGCCGCATCCAGCTCGGTGCGGGAGGGCACGCGGCCGCCCGAAACCCGGAACACCTCTTCCTGCCGGGCAAGGTCGGCGCGGTTCTGGGCGACGGTCGCGGCAGCAGTGGCGACCTGCGCCTGCGCGGAGGCAAGGCTCGCCTGCGCCTGGGTGACGGTGTCCCGCAGCCGCGCCGTGTCGAGCCGGGCGAGCGGCTGCCCCTGCCGCACCGGGTCGTTATTGTCGACGAAGACCTGCGCGACGAGGCCGGACTGCTCGGAGCCCACCTGCACCTCGTTGGTCGGCTGGAGATTGCCCGTCGCGGTGACTGTGACCTGCAAATTGCCGCGGCGCACCGTCTCGGTCGCATAGCCCGCCTCGCCCTCGCCGGCGAAGCAGCGCGCGAGCAGGAAGATCAGGGCGGCGATCAGGACGATGCCGAGAATGAAGAGCGGGCGCTTGTACCAGGGCCTGGGCGCCGGGGCGCCGAGGAAGACCTCGAGCTCCTCGCTGTCGGGCTTCCGGCTTTCGGGCGTCGCGGTCGGATCGGTGCGGGGCGTGTCGGTCATCTGGTCGTCCGGATGTCAGGGGCGGCATTGGCGTCCCAGCCGCCGCCGAGCGCGCGGTAGAGCTGGACGAGGGCGAGCGATTCGTCGGCGCGACTGGAGGCGAGGCCGTCGCGGGCGGAGACGAGACGGCTCTCGACGTCGAGCAACTGATCGAAGCTGGTGAGGCCGGAGCGGTACTGGATGCGGGCGAGGATGGCGCTGTTGTTCGCCGCCTCCAGCGCCGTCTCGAGCTGGACCTGGCGCGCGCGGGCGGCGTTGAGCGCGGCGAGCGCATTCTCGACATCCTCGAGCGCGGTCAGCACGGACTGGCGGTAGGTGGCGAGCGCGCCTTCCGTCGCGGCCTGCTGCGAGCGGAGCTGGGAGCGCAGGCGGCCGCCGTCGAACAGGGTCTGGTCGATGCCGGCGAGGATCGTGCCGGTGATCGCGCTGAACAGGCCGCCCAGCGAGAAGGCCGAGGTGCCGATATTCCCGGACAGGCGCAGCCCCGGATAGAGCTGCGCCTGGGCGACGCCGATCCTTGCGGTGGCGGCGGCGAGCGCGCGCTCGGCGGAGCGCACGTCGGGACGCTGGCGGAGCGTGTCGGCGGGGATGCCGGCGGCGACGTCGCGCGGGCCCCGCGGCACCGGCTTCACCTGGCCGAGCTCGGCGGTCAGCGTGCCGGGCGCGCGGCCGGTCAGCACCGCGATCCGGTAGGTGGCGCCGGCGAAGCTCTGCTCGAGGCCGGGAATCACGGCAGCCGCCTGGGCACGGGCGGCGCGGGCCTGTTCGGTGTCGAGCGAGGAGACGAGGCCGGCCTGCAGGCGCCACTGGGCAATCTGCAGATTGTCCTCGGCAATGGCGAGATCCTCGCGGGCCAGCGCGAGCCGCTCCTGGGTCAGCCGCGCCTGGACGTAGTTGGTCGCCAGCTCGGCGGTGATCGCGACGCGCAGCGCCTCGCGGTCGTACCAGACGCTCTCCGCGTCGGCGCCGGCCGCCTCGATGCCGCGGCGGATGCGGCCGAACAGGTCGATCTCCCAGGTGGCGTCGGCGCCGACGCTGAACGTCGTCCGGTCATTGCCGGCGCCGACCGACCGCCCCACGCTGCCCGAGGCGCCGACGGTCGGCACCAGCCCGGCCCGCGCCTGCACCAGCGACTCGCGCGCCTGCACCAGCCGGCTGGAGGCGACGGCGAGATCGAGGTTGGACGCGCTCGCCTCGCCGATCAGCCGCGTCAGCAGCGGATCGTCAAACTGCTCCCACCAGCGCGAGAGGTCCTGGCTCTCCTGCGCGCTGCGCTGATACCAGCTGTCGGGAACCTGCAGCGAGGAGGGCGCAGGCGGGCGATAATTCGGGCCGAGCGTGCAGGCCGAAAGGGCAGCGACGGACAGGACGACGGCGAAGCGGCGCATGAGACCCCAATGAGCGGCCGCTGTCTCCGAAGTGTGTTGGGCGCGGCGGGACTTTGTCCCAAATTGTCGCCGCGCCCGAATGTTCCTTAGCCGATATGAAAAGCCTGCCCCCGCGCTCACATCGGCCGGTGCGCCCCCATGATCATGCAATAGAGCATGGGCAGCGACAGGATCAGGTTGGTCCGCGAGGCCATCATCGCCAGGCTCGCCGCCTTCGCCTTGCGGGCGTCGTCGACGGTGACGATGCCGAGCGCCTTCTTCTGGTTCGGCCAGATGACGAGCCAGACATTGAGGAACATGATGAGGCCGAGCCACATGCCCGTGCCGATCACCCGATAGCCTTCGGAGAAGCCGAGCGCGCGGCCGGCATCGCCGGGCACGCGCAGCTCGATGATCAAGAGGCCGAGGATCACGGTGAGCAGCGCCGAATAGCGGAACCAGAACAGGGCCGCCGGCGCGATATATTTGGTCACGCCCGGCTTCAGCTCGGCCGGGACCTTCGGCATGGTCGGGATCTGCACGAAGTTGAAATAATAGAGCAGGCCGATCCAGAGGACGCCCGCCCAGACGTGCAGGAAGCGCAGCACCTCCACCCAGTAGGACTTGTCCATCCCGCCCTGGTGGAAGCCGACCATGGCGCCGATCAGCAGCAGCAGGCCGATCAGCAGCGCCAGGTGAAAATTGCCGAGGATCTTTGCCATTTCGATTCCCCCAAACCGGATGTCGTTGCGCCTCTCTAACGTAACATTGCCGCTCAATCGAGCCGCCACATCACGCTCTGCTCGAACGGCGTCCACAGGCCCATGCGCACGCCTGCCGCCCGCAGCGCCGCGCCGGTCCAGGCATTGCAGTTGAAGAACATCGAGAAGCCGCCATTGCCCTCATAGAAGGTGTCGGCGTCGGTATAGCCGCCGGGCACGTGGACCGGGGCACCATCCCCGTCATGTCGGAAGCTCGAGCGGACATAGGCGGCGAGACGTCGATACTGGTCCGGGGAGAGGCGGATCGGCCGCTGCCAGTCGGTGCGCTGCGGCCGGTCGACATGCTCGACATGGACGAGCGTCGTGTCCCCGCCGAACATCGCGCGGACGGCGACGCTCAGCGAGAGATCGCCCCAGGTCGGCGTGTTCAGATAGAATTCGCGCGCGCCATAGCCGACCGCGACATGATCCGCCCGGCCCCAGCGCGGATCGCGGACATGCGCGGGGTCGGCATAAGGCCGCCAGTCGGCCTCGGCATTGACCTTGGGCATGACGAGATCGGTGTGGATGCCGTTGGAGCGGACGAAGATCACCACCCCGCCCTCGCCCGGCTGGCGGAAGGCAACGTTGGCCGGGACGAGGCCGAGGAGGAGCGCGACGAGGAAGTAGAGCAACGGCAGCGCGACGATCCCCGCCACGACGCGCAGCGTCCAGATCAGCGCCTTGCGCCCGCGTGCCTTCCAGACCGGCGTCATGGCCTTGTGCTAGCGCGGCCTTTCCCCGAGACAAAGACGCGATGCGCGACCAGCTGCGCCAGATGTTCCACGCCGGGATCGCGGCCTGTCACCCCGAAACGGTGCTGCCGCCGCATCTGCCCGCGGAAAGGCCGCGCGTCGTGCTCGCGATCGGCAAGGCCGCCGGCGCGATGGCCCGCGTTGCCGAGGCCCGTTATCCGGGCGTCGGCGGGATCGCCGTCGTGCCGCATGGCTGGGATGCGGACCTCGCGACGATCGAACTGCGCCATGCCGGCCATCCCGTGCCCGACGAACACAGCGTCGAGGCGGCGGAACGGCTGCTCGAACTGGCCGACGCGGGCGGCGCCCTCGTCCTGCTGAGCGGTGGCGCCTCTGCTCTGGCCAGCCTGCCCGGCGAGGGGCTGACGCTCGCGAACAAGCAGGCGATCACCGGCGCCCTTCTCCGCGCCGGCGCGCCGATCGGCGAGCTCAACTGCGTCCGCCGCCACCTCTCGCGGATCAAGGGCGGGCGCCTGCCCGCCGCGCTCACCCTCGCCATTTCCGATGTGGTCGGCGACCGGCCCGAGGATATCGGCTCCGGGCCAACCGTGGCCGACCCGACCACGGTGGCGGACGCTCGGGCAATCCTCGATCGCTACGGCCTGGACGCACCGCTGACCGAGACGGCGAAGGCGGTCCCGGGCGAATTCCGCCTCGTCGCGAGCGCGGCGGATCTGCTGGCCGCGGCGGCGGCCGATGCGGAGCGGGTCGGCTACCGCCCGGTCCTGCTCGGCCAATGCGCGGGCGAAGCGCGCGACCTGGGCCGCGCCCACGCCGAAATCGCGCGCACGCTCCCGCCCGGCAGCGCGCTCATCTCGGGCGGGGAGCTGACCGTCACCGTGACCGGCACGGGCCGCGGCGGCCCGAATCTCGAATATGCGCTGGCCGCGGCAACGGGCCTCGGCGATCGGCCGGACATCCAGGGGCTGGCTGCGGACAGCGACGGGCTCGACGGCAATAGCGGCGCGGCCGGCGCCTTCTTCTCCGGCGCGGATGCGGCCGGCGCGGGGGCGCTCGCCACGAATGACAGCGCTGGCTGGTTCACATCCGCCGATGGCCTGTTCGCACCCGGCCCGAGCGGGACCAACGTGAGCGACTTGCGGATCATCCTCGTCGGCCCCTAAGGCACCTGGCATGAGCGAGTGGGTGATCGGCATTATCGGCGGCTCCGGCCTCTACGCGATCGAGGCGCTGGAGGAGGCGCAATGGCTCGCCGTCGACTCGCCTTGGGGGACGCCGTCGGACGAATTGCTGATGGGCCGGATCGAGGGCGTGCGCTTCGTCTTCCTGCCCCGCCACGGCCGCGGCCATCCGCTCCCGCCCTCCGCGCTCAACGCCCGCGCCAACATCGACGCGCTGAAGCGGGCGGGCTGCACCGACCTGCTCGCCATCTCGGCGATCGGCTCGCTCCGCGAGGAGATCCCGCCGGGCCATTTCGTCGCGGTCGACCAGTTCATCGACCGCACCTTTGCGCGGGAGGCGAGCTTCTTCGAGCCGGGCTTCGCCGCCCATGTCTCGATGGCCGATCCGGTCTGCCCGCGCCTCTCGGCCCTGGCGGCGGACGCGGCCGAGGCGTCAGGCGCGCCGGTGAAGCGGGGCGGCTGCTACGTCGCGATCGAGGGCCCGCAATTCTCGACCCGGGCCGAGAGCCGCATGTTCCGCGCCTGGGGCGGCGACGTGATCGGCATGACGGCGATGCCCGAGGCGAAGCTCGCCCGCGAGGCGGAGCTGCCTTATGCCCTGCTGGGCATGGTCACCGATTATGATTGCTGGCGCGAGGGCGAAGCGGTCGACGTCGCGGAGATCGTCGCGCGGTTGCACGACAATGCGGCGACGGCGCGGCGGCTGGTGGTCGAGCTCGCCCGCCGGCTGCCCAGGGAGCGCACTCCCTCGCCGATCGACACCAATCTGGACCAGGCCGTGATCACCGCGCCCGAAGCCCGCCAGCCGGCGGCGATGGCGAAGCTGGATGCGGTCTGCCGCCGCTACTTCGCCCGATGAATCCGCCGCCGCCTTATGCCGTTTATCTAGGCGTCCGGACCGAGGAAACCGGGGGCGAGCTGCTCTTCGTCATGCCGTTCGGGGAGCGGGTGACGGGACGGCCCGGCTATCTGCACGGCGGCGCGATCGCCGCCCTGCTCGAATTCGCGGCCTTCGGGGCTTTGTTCGAGGCGCTGGGCGAGGAGCGGCCGCAGGTGAAGCCGGTCAACGTCACCGTTCAATATATGCGGGGCGGCATCAACCACGACACCTGTGCCGCGGCCCGAGTGACCCGGCTCGGCAAGCGCGTCGCCAATGTCGAGGCGCATGCCTGGCAGCTCGACCGGGCGAAGCCGATCGCCGCGGCGCAGATGAACGTGCTGCTTCGGCGCACCTAGCGGCGGCGCATCACCGCCTCGGCCGCGACCACCATCGCCTCGACGCCTGCGGTCACCGCGGGCTCCGGCGCGATCCGGAACAGGGGCGAATGGTGACCGGGCGCATTGGCAAGCTGCTCACGCGGCGTGCCGCCGACGCTGAAATAGACGCCCCTGACGCCATGCTCCGGCGCGACGAAATAGGCGAAGTCCTCGGCGCCCATACCCTCGCGCTGTTGGGTGATCAGCCGTTCCGCCCCCATCTGGCCGGCAATCGCGTCGCGGACGATCTGCGCGGTCGGGCCATGGTTGATCGTGGCCGGGGTCGTTTCCGTGCGCGAGCGGGTGACGACCGGGAGCCGGTCCTCCGGAACGCCCATGGCGAGCGCGGTGCCGCGCGCGACCCGGTCGATGCCATCAAGCAGGCGCTGCCTGATCGCCGGATTGTCGGCGCGTACGGTAAGGCCCAGGTCGACCTGCTCGGGTATGATGTTGTTCTTCACGCCGCCCCGGATCGTGCCGACGGTGACGACGGCGCCCTCCAGCGGGTTGATCGACCGGCCGACCATGGACTGGAGCGAGATGACGATCTGGCTGGCCACGACCACCGGATCCACCCCGAGATGCGGCGAGGCGCCATGCGTGCCGACGCCGCGGACCTGAATGGTCACCGTATCGGCGCTGGACGAAACGATCTGCAGCGGCACCTCGATCCGCCCTGCCTCGATCTCCGCGGCGACGTGGAAGGCGAGCGCGACATCCGGCTTGGGGAAGCGCGTGTAGAGCCCGTCCTCGATCATCGCCCGCGCGCCCGAGATGGTCTCCTCGGCGGGCTGAGCGATCAGCACGAGCGTGCCTTGCCAGCGCGACCGCCGGGCGGCCAGCTGACGGGCTGTGCCGACCAAAGCGGTGATGTGCACGTCATGGCCGCAGGCGTGCATGACCGGCTGCTCGGTGCCGTCGGGGCCTACCTGCCGTGCGCGGGAGGGATTGGGCACACCGGAGCGCTCCTCGATCGGCAAGCCGTCCATGTCGGCTCGCAGCAGCACGGTGGGCCCTGCGCCGTTGCGCATGATTGCGACCACCCCGGTGCCGCCGACGCCGGTCGTCACCTCATAGCCGAGCGCGCGCAGCTCCTGCGCCATACGGGCGGAGGTCTGCACCTCACGGCCGGACAGCTCCGGATTGCGGTGGAAATGGTCGAACAGGCTGGAGAGGTTGGTGCTGAAGTCCCGCGCGATCGCGTCGTGCAGCGCCCGGTCCTGCGCCCGGGCCGGCGTCGCCAGCGCGAGCAGGCTCGCAGCGATCATCAATTTCCGCATGACTTCCCCCTTTGAAATCGTTCACCCGCCGTTCTTGATCGTCTCGCGCGCAATGACAAGCTGCTGGATCTGGCTTGTGCCCTCGTAGATGCGGAACAGGCGCACGTCGCGATAGAGCCGCTCGATGCCGTAATCGGCGATATAGCCGGCGCCCCCGAAAATCTGCACGGCGCGGTCCGCCACCCGGCCGACCATCTCACTGGCGAAATATTTGGCGGCGGCGCATTCCAGCACGATCGGATCGCCGGCATCCTTTCGAGCCGCCGTCTCCAGCACCAGCGCGCGCGCCGCAAGCGCCTCGGTCTTGCTGTCGGCGATCATCGCCTGGACGAGCTGGAAATCGGCAAGCGGCTTGCCGAACTGCCTGCGGTCGCTCGCATAGGCGACGGCATCGGCGATCAGCCGTTCGGCGACGCCGACGCAGACCGCGGCGATGTGCAGCCGGCCGCGGTCGAGCACGCGCATCGCGATCCTGAAGCCCTCGCCTTCCGCGCCCAGCCGGTTCGCCACGGGCACCGGCGTCTCGTCGAAATTCACGTCGCAGACATGGGCGCCCTGTTGGCCCATCTTCTTCTCGGGCTTGCCGACCGACAGGCCGGGCAGGTCAGCCGGCACCAGGAAGGCGGAGACGCCGTGCGCGCCCTCGCCCGCGGTCCGCGCCATCACCGTGAACAGGCTCGCCTTGTCGGCATTGGTGATGAAGCGCTTGCTGCCGGAGAGCAGGTAAACATCGCCGTCACGGACCGCGCGGGTCTGGACCGAGGCGCTGTCGGAGCCCGCGCCCGGCTCGGTGAGCGCGAAGCTGGCGACGATCTCGCCGCTGGCGATGCGCGGCAGCCATGCGGCCTTCTGCGCGTCCGAGCCCGCCATGACGAGGCCTTGGCTGCCGATCCCGACATTGGTTCCGAATACCGAGCGAAAGGCCGGCGTCGTCCGTCCGAACTCCAGCGCGACCCGGACTTCCTCGCTCATGGTCAGGCCGAGGCCGCCAAACTCCTCCGGGATGGAGAGCCCGAACAGCCCCAGCTCCCGCATCTCGCGGACGATGTCTTCGGGGACCTCATCCTCCTCCGCGACCTTTTCCTCCAGCGGGCGGAGCCGCTCCGCGACGAAGCGGCGGACGGTGTCGAGCAGGGCGCCGAAGGTTTCGGGGTCGAGGGCCAAGGCGATCTCCTCAGGGATCCTGGAAGCCGAGCGGGCGCAGTCGCACGCCCCGCGGTTCGGTGCTGAAGACGAGTCCGCCGCCGCGTGTCGAACGGCCCGGAATATAGTCGATCGTCGCCGTGCTGGTCTCGCCGCCGGGCAGCGCGCCCTCGATGGTGACCTGGGCCGCGGTGACGGGCGAGCGGTTGTGCGCCTCGAAGCGGACGAGCCAGCGGCTGCCCACCTGCTGCTGCTCGCGGACCACCACCTCGATGTCGGGCGCCATGCCCGCGCTGCCATTGAACGCATCGCGCGCGATCACCGCGACGACCCCGAGCGTCAGCAGCAGCCCGATTGCGGAGGCTATCCACTCGAGCACTGGCGGCTTCGTCTTCGCTTTCGCCATCAGACCACCAGCCGCGCGATCGCCGCGCCGAGGGCGCCCGGAAAGGCGATCACCGCCATGGTTGCCGCCACCTGGTCATAGGCCGTGCCATCGACCCGCCCGAACGTCCAGAGCACGAACAGGCCGACGGCGAGCGCGATACCGTAGCCCGGGATGGTGTAGGCGAGAAAGGTCCTGACCGCCCCGTGCCCTTCCGCGCGCTCTTTCTGACCCGCGAAGCCGACCCGGTAGACGAAGAGGTGGAGCAGCAGGAGGGATACGACGACCAGTACGAGCAGGTGCCAGGTGGACATGAGATAGGCGATGAGCTGCATCTCCTCGGTCGGCGCGACGTTGAAGGCGAGGAAGAGCGCCCCCGCCGCCATCAGAAAGAGCTGGCCGCCATAGGACGCCTCCCGCACCGCCTCCTTCTCATCTTGCGGTTCCGCGCCGCCGCCGCTGAGCTGCTTGCGCGCGATCATCGCGCCGAAGCTCATCGGCACGCTCTGGATCGCGATCTTCCCGGCGATCTCGTCGGCCGGCATGGCGGGGCCGATGATCGCGAATAAGGCCAGGACGGCGGCGGCGCCGAGGATGCCGACGCCGCAGGCCGCGAAGGCGTCCATCACGTCTTCGAACAGGCTGTCGGTCCGCTCAAAGCCGCCGAAGCGCGACAGGCCGACGAGGATGACGAAGTTGACGAGGAGGAACGCGACGAGCCGGCCGGGATGGAGCGCGATTCCGAGGAACCACATTTCCATGGTCATCAGCAGCGGCAGGCCGAAGATGATCGCCCCGGCAAAGGCGCGCGCGAGACCCTTCGCATAAGCGAGGTCCGGGCTTGTCGATCCGGCGCTTGTCGTCACACCTCCTCCGTCACGCTGGACTCGTTTCAGGGCCCAACTCTCCACCCGCCCGGCGGTTCGCAACTGGAGGCTGAAGCAGGTTCGGCACGACGAGAATTGCCCTCCCCCTCAGTAGCCCTTCATCCGCGCCAATTTGTCCGCGTGGTAATTGGCGTCGCCGAACAGCTCGTTCAGCACCCGGTCGCGCTTCATGTAGAGGCCGATATCATATTCGTCGGTCATGCCGATGCCGCCATGCATCTGCACGCCCTCCTGCACCGCGAGCTGGGAGGCGCGGCCCGCCTTGGCCTTGGCGACGGAGACCATGGCCTCCGCATCCGGGCTGCCCTCGTCGAGCAATTGCTGTGCCTTGAGCGTCGCCGCGCGGGCGATCTCCAGCTCGGAATAGAGATGGGCGGCGCGGAACTGCAGCGCCTGGAACTCGCCGATATATTTGCCGAACTGCTTGCGCTGCTTCAGATAGTCGACGGTCATCTCCATCGAAGCCGAGCCGACACCGACCAGCTCGGCCGCGGCACCGGTGCGGCCAGCGTTGAGCGCCCGGTCGAGGATCTCGGCGCCGCCGCCGACCTCGCCGATTACCGCGTCGGCGTCGACCTGCACGTCCGCGAAGGTGAGCCGCGCGCCGATGGTGGAATCCGCGAGCCGGACGCCCTCGACGTCGAGTCCGCTCGCGCCCTTCTCGACCGCGAACAGGGTAAGGCCCTCGTCGGTCTGCGCGGCGACCAGGGTCACATCGGCCGAAGCGCCCTGCACCACGAACTGCTTGCGGCCGGTCAGGCTGAAGCCGTTGCCGGAGCGCTCGGCGCGCATCTCGATCGCGTCCGGTCGGTGCTTCGGCCCTTCGTCCACGGCGAGGGCGGCGATCGTATCGCCGGCGATGATGCCGGGATACCAGCGCTCCCGCGCCGTACTGCCCTTCAGCGCCTCCACGAAGGCGACCGCGCTGACCAGGAAGGGCGAGGGGGTGAGGTTCCGCCCGATCTCCTCGAGCACGATCCCCGCCTCGACATGGCCGAGTCCGAGCCCGCCATCCGCCTCGTCAATCAGGATGCCGTTGAAGCCCAATTCGGCGAACTGCTTCCACAGGCCGTGGCCAAAGCCGTCGCTGCAGCCCTTGTCACGCCAGTGACGCAGCTGCTTCGCAATCGCGCCTTCCTCGGCCATGAAGCTGCGCGCCGTCTCCTGCAGCATCGCCTGGTCTTCGGTGAGATAGAGGGGCATCAGATCCCGGTCCTTCTGTCGTCACCCCAGCGAAGGCTGGGGTCCAAGCTGTCTTTGCGTCTCAAGTGCCGTCTGGATCCCAGCCTCCGCTGGCATGACGGTGGAAAGTCAGGCTCCCGGCAAATCGAGAATCCGTTTCGCGACGATGCCGAGCTGGATCTCGCTGGTGCCGCCCTCGATCGAATTGGCCTTGGTGCGGAGCCACTCGCGGGCCGCCTTGCCCTTCTTCGAGCGGTCGCTCTCCCATTCGAGCGCGTTCGAGCCGCCGGCGGCCATGGCCAGCTCGTGCCGGGCCTTGTTCAGTTCGGTGCCGGCATATTTCATCATCGAGGGCTGGGCCGGATGCGCCCTGCCCGCCTTCAGCTCGTCGATGAACTTCTCGGACATGGCGCGGAAGGCGAGCTGGTCGACGTCGAAACGGGCGACCTCGGCGCGCAGCAAGGGATCGTCCGCCAGCACTTCGCCGAACGCCTCGCCAAGCGAATCGCTTTGCCCACCGAGACCCATCCCTGAAATCATCTCGCGCTCATGGCCGAGCAGATATTTGGCGACGTCCCAGCCCTTGTTGAGGGTGCCGACCAGCTGGTCCTTGGGCACCTGCACGTCGTCGAAGAAGGTCTCGCAGAAAGGCGAATAGCCGGAGATGAGCAGGATCGGCTTGGTCGAGACGCCCGGGCTGGCCATGTCGAACAACAGGAAGCTGATCCCCTGATGCTTGGGCGCCGCAGGATCGGTGCGGACGAGGCAGAAGATCCAGTCGGCCTTGTCGGCATAGCTCGTCCATATCTTCTGGCCGTTGACCAGCCAGTGATCGCCCTTGTCCTCGCACCTGGTCTGCAGGCTGGCGAGGTCGGAGCCGGCGCCGGGCTCGGAATAGCCCTGGCACCAGCGGATCTCGCCGCGGGCGATCTGGTTCAGGTAGTGCTTCTTTTGCGCCTCATTGCCATATTTGAGCAGAGCCGGGCCAAGCATCGAGATGCCGAAGCTCATCAGCGGGTTGCGCGCATTGATCCGCGCCATCTCCTGGCGGAGGATCTTGGTCTCGGCCGGGGAGAGCCCGCCGCCGCCATATTCGGTCGGCCAGTCCGGCACGGTCCAGCCACGCGCGGCCATGACCTCCATCCACTGCTTCTGGGCCTCGTTCTTGAAGACCGGATTGCGGCCGCCCCAGCAGGCGTCGCTCTCGTCGCGCATCGGCTCGCGCATTTCCGGCGGGCAGTTCGCCTCCAGCCAGGCGCGCGTCTCGCTGCGGAACGACTCAAGGTCCGACATGGCGGCCTCCCTCTCCTTTACGTAAACGTCAGGTGCCGCGCTCCGCTTTCGGAGTCAACCGGCCTTCCTGAACTCCATGACCCCGTCCGTAACCGTGCCCAGACCGAGCGCCGCGAAGTCCTTGAAGTAATTCTGGTAGACGCGCCAGGGCGGCGCCGTCCCCTGCCCCGGGAGGCTGGCGGCGGCGCGCTGGACGTAGCCCGAGCTGAAATCGAGCATCGGCTGGCGCTCGATCCCGGCCGCGGGCAGGCGCGGCACGCAGATATCGAGGCCCTGCGCGTCCATATGCCGGACCAGCCGGCAGAAATAGCGCGCGGTGAGGTCGCATTTCAGCGTCCAGGAAGCGTTGGTGTAGCCGAAGGAGAGGACGAGATTCGGCACGTCCGACAGCATCATCCCCTTGTAGCTGATATGCTCTGCCGGGTTCACCGGCACGCCGTCGACGGAGATGGCGATGCCGCCGAGCACCTTCACGACCAGGCCCGTCGCGGTGACGACGATGTCCGCCTCCAGCTCGGCGCCCGAGGCCAGCCTGATCCCGTGCTTCGTGAAGGTGTCGATCGTGTCGGTGACCACTGAGACGCGGCCCTCGCGCATCGTCCGGAACAGGTCGCCGTCCGGGACCAGGCAGACGCGCTGGTCCCAGGGATTATAGGCCGGCACGAAGTCGGCAATGTCGCGGTCAGGCAATTGCTCCCCGACCCATTTGAGCAACAGGGCCCGGACCTTGTCCGGCCGCTTCCGCGAGCGCTGGAAGAAGAGCATGCCGAGCAGCACGTTCTTGAGCCGGATCGTCCGCGCCGCCGCGCGGGCCGGAAGCAGGCGCTGCAGCCGCCGCGCGATGCCGTCCTCCGAGGGCCGGGCGACGATCCACGAGGGCGAGCGCTGCAGCATCGTTACGTGCGCCGCGGTCTCGGCAAGCGCCGGAACGAGCGTCACCGCGGTCGCGCCGCTGCCGATCACGACGATGCGTTTGCCTGCATGATCGAGATCCTCGGGCCAGAATTGCGGATGGACGAAGCGGCCCTTGAAGCTTTTCTCGTCCGGCCATTCCGGCCGGTAGCCATTCTCGTAATCGTAATAGCCGCTGCCGAGATAGAGGAAGCGGGCCCGGTAGCGTCTCGGGCCGTCCGGCGTCTCGGCCTCGACCGTCCAGCGCGCCTCGGCAGACGACCATTCGGCCCTGGTCACCCGGTGGCGGAAGCGGATCCGGCGGTCGATCCCGAATTCAGCGGCCGTCTCCTCGACATAGGCGCGGATGTCGGCGCCGTCGGCGATCGACTTCTTTCCGGTCCACGGCCGGAACGGGAAGCCCAAAGTGTACATGTCGCTGTCCGAGCGAATGCCGGGATAGCGGAACAGGTCCCAGGTCCCGCCGATCCGCTCGCGCCCCTCGAGGATCGCATAGCTCTTGCCGGGGCAGCGCTTCTGCAGGTGCCAGGCGCCATCGATGCCCGAAATTCCGGCGCCGACGATCAGGACGTCGAGTTGTTCGGTCGGGAGCGCTGGGTCGGGCATGAAGCGAGGCTAGGGAGCGGGGAGCGCCGCGGCAAGCCGTGCTACGCCCGTCGTGTCAGTTCGAAAGCGGCAGGCCGTAATCCTCGGCATAGACGCGGCCGATCCCCGGCTCGATCGCCAGCGCGCGGGCGATGTCGGCCCGCCCTTCCCGTTCGCGCCCCAGCCGCAGCGCCGCGAGGCCGCGCCCATAGAGCAGCTCGGGATTGGCGCGGTCGCGGCGCATCGCCCGGTGGAGGCGGGTCCAGGCGTCGCGGAAATTGCCCTGCCGCAGGCTGACCAGAGCGCGGGTGTGGAGCGTATCGATATCGTCCGGATCAATGGCGAGCGACGCGTCGCAATGCGCGCGCGCCCGCTCCGGCGGCTCGCCCGCCAGCAGGAGGTTCCAGCACAGGCTGTTCAGCGCCGAAGCATCGCCCCGCGCCAGCCGCTCCGCCTCGGCGAAATCGGCGGCAGCCCAGCCGCGATTGCCACGGGCCGCATAGACGCGCGCCCGGCGGGCAAGGGTGGCTGCGCTGTTCGGGTTCAGCTCGTACGCCCGGTTGAAATCGGCCAGGGCGCCGTCCCAGTCCCGCTGCGCCATGCGCGCGGCGCCGCGCGCATAAAAGGCGTGCGGATCACTCGATGGATAGCGGAGGGCAATGTCATAATCGGCAAGCGCGCGCAGCGGATCGTGCCGGACCATGAAGGCGTTGCCGCGCCCGATCCGGGCGGCGCTGTCGTGGGGATTGATCTCGATCGCGGCTGAATAATCGGCGAGGGCGCCCGCATAATCGTGCAGCATGTAGCGCGCATTTGCACGGCCGATCAGATAGCCGACATAGCGCGGATTCGGCCGCAGCGACGCCTCATAATCGGCGAGAGCGCTGCGATAGTCACGCGCGGCGTAGAAGGCGTTGCCGCGCCGGAAAAGAGTTTCGGCATGGCCCGGGCGCAGCCGCAGCGCCCGGCTGTAATTGGCGACGGCGCGGCGATGGTCTCCCAGGCGGAGCTGCTCGTCGCCGCCATTAATATAGGCATTGGCGAAATCGTCGCTGCTCCATCGCCCCGCGCGGACGGCCGCCGTACAGCGGCGCACCATTTCCGCCGGGGACTGAACGTCGAGGACGCGGCAGGGCGTGCTCCACCAGCTGTCCTGGGCGGCCGCGGGTGCGGCGAGCGACAAGAGGCAGAAAGCGAGCGCCGACGCTGCGCGGCATCCTGCTCCCCGGAAAGGCACGGCGATGCGCATGAGGCAAGGCTAGGCAGGGGTGGAGACGAGGGCAAGCCTGGCGGGTGCGTTGCCCGTCGCCGGTCCCGGCCCTATGCAGGGCGCCGACTCCAGCCCGCACGGAGCGAACATGTCCGAGCCCGCCGATCCTGTCCTCCACTACCTTCCCTATGAGCGCTTCCTTGACGAGGTCGAGACGCTGGCCAGGGCAATCGAGGCTGACGGCTGGACGCCGGATTTCCTGGTCGGGATCGGGCGGGGCGGGCTGGTGCCGGCCGCCTATCTTTCCCACCGCACCGGCATCCAGATGCTTTCCGTCGACCACAGCTCCGGCGAGGTCGGGTTCGGCGACGAGCTGCTCGACAAGCTGGCCGCGAAGATCAGGAGCGGCAGCAACATCCTGATCGTCGACGACATCAACGACAGCGGGGGCACGATCCAATATCTGCGCGGCGCGCTCGAGGCGAAGGTGGATGGCGCGCAAGGGCTGCGCGTCGCGGTGCTGGTGCACAATATCCGCTCGCGGGCGAAGGCCGAATATCACGGCTCGGAGATCGACCGCGACCAGGACAAGAGGTGGTACGTCTTCCCCTGGGAAGCGGTCGCGCCACGCGCGACGCTCAAGGTGGAGGCGCTGGCCGTGCCGGAGCGGCTCGCCTGATCAGCGCCCGAAGCTGACCTTGTTGGTTTGGATGCGGTCGATCGTCCGCCGCTGCTCCTGGCGGGCGGCCTCGACTTCGGCGGGGTTGCGGCAGGTACGGATCGTATTGATCCGGCTCCCGGGCTCCGGCCGCAAGGTGCAGGTGCGCCTGGATTCCTTGTTGACCTTCTGCTGCTGGGTCTGGGCCTGGGGTTCGGCACCGTTGACCGCGATCGGCACGGAGACGACGGCGAGGGCCGCAAGCATGACGCGAACTGACATGATCCTTCTCCTCATCGGCGCAGCCCAACCGTCCTGAAAATACCGCCGAAACGCCCCCGGCGCAACGGCTTAGGTGCAAAGCGACAGGAAGGCGATTTCCGTGACGGTGCCGCCCTCAACCGGGGACGGCAGCTGCTCGGGCTCGGAATAGTCGCGCTCCTCGACCACCGCGCCGGTCGAATCGTAGAGCCGATGCGCGAGCGGGCGAATGATCCGGGTCCGGCAATCGATCCGCAGCCGGTAGGCATGAAGGCTGGTCCCGGCCGGCGGCGGATCGATCATCCGGAACCAGGCAACCCGCGCGCTCTCCTCCTGCTCGAGCGAAGCCCCGTCGACCGCGATCGACTGGCCGGAAGGCGCGGCGCCGAGATTGAGCCAGACCGGCGGTCGCGGCGTCGCCGGCAGCGGCCCGCCGGTCGCGGGCGGCGCGGGCACGGGCGGAGCTTCCGCGATCCGCGGCGCGGCCTGGACGCGGCATTCCTCATAGGCGCGCCTGATCGCGGTCTGCACGTCGGGATCCCTGAGCCCGCCGGCCGCCCAGAGGAAATCGCGCGGGCTGAACCGGTCGGGGTCGTAATAGGGCCGCTCGACATTGCTCGTGGCGCGGACGAGAAAGCGCAGCTGGCGCGGCCTGAGGGTCTGGCCCAGCCGGTCGCCGACGCAGGTGATTTCGGGCAGGCTGAAGCCGTAGCGGATCAGCTGGGGCCGCACGATGGAGGCGCGCGGCCCGACATAGTCGCGCAGCTGCCCGGCGCAGCCGGCGAGCGAAGCGAGCGGAAGCAGGAGAACAAGTTTAGGCAGGCGAGTCATGGAGTCCCTTATGCCTTGGGCAATGGCTTCGACACCAGCCGTCCGAGCCACATCCCGCCGAGCGCCGAGACCAGATAGGTGACCGTGTGCGGTCCGCTGTCCGGCACATAATATTCGCCGGCCACGCCGCGCGACCACCAGATCCGCCAGAAGAACAGTCCGATCGCCAAGGCCAGGACGAGCGCGGAGAGGAAGATGCGGGTTGCCAGCGCGACTGCCGCCGGTCCGCTTCCCATATCCTCCTTGCCCGTGATCCAGGCCGCCGCGCCCGCCATGGCGAAGAGGCCCGCGAACACGCCGAGCACGAACCAGATCGCATAAGGCAGGGCGGCGCTATAGCCGCGGATCGGCGCGACGTCGAAGATCGTGCAGGCGACGACGCCGATGATAACGCCAATCCCAAGGCAGACCAGGAACACGACTGCCGTCTTGAGGAAAATGCCGATCATCCCGCCTGCCGGCATTTCATCAGCGGCTGGATGCGGGTGCCGTAATCGTCCGTGCCCTTGATGAAATCGTCGAAGGTCAGCAGCACGCCGCCCGTGTTCGGCACGGTCGCCACTTCATCCAGCATCCGCGCGATGCTTTCGTAGGAGCCGACCAGGGTCCCCATGTTCAGGTTAACCGCGCTCTCGCGGTCGGCTAGCTGGCGGACGTTGGTGGTGGTCGAGGTCTTGTCGGCCGCGCCCTGGAGCCCGAGCCAGGCGACCGCCTCCTCGTCGACGCCCTCGCGATACCAGATCCACTTCTCCATCGCCTCTTCGTCCGTCTCGGCGGCGATCACCATGAACAGGGCATAGATGCGAACGTCGCGCCCGGTCTTCGCGGTGGCCGCCATCAGCCGCTCGTTGTTCGAGGCGAAGGCCTTGGGCGTGTTGACTCCCTTGCCGAGGCAGAAGGCATAGTCCGCCCATTGCGCCGAGAAAGCGAGGCCCTCGTCCGAGGAGCCGGCGCAGATGATCTTCATGTCGCCCTTCGGCTTCGGGAGGACGCGGCAATCGTCCATCTGATAATATTGGCCTTTGAAGTCGGACTGGCCGGTCGCCCAGAGCTCGCGCAGGATATGGGCATATTCGCCGAGCATCGTGTAGCGGTTGCGGAAATGCTCGTCGCCCGGCCAGACGCCCATCTGGCTGTATTCGGGCCGCTGCCAGCCGGTGATCAGGTTGAGCCCGAAGCGGCCGCCACTGATGTCGTCGATCGTGTTGCACATCCGCGCGCAGAAGGCGGGCGGGATGACCAGGGTCGGGCAGGTCGCGTAGATCTTGATCTTCTCGGTGACCGCCGCGAGCCCGGCCATCAGGGTGAAGCTCTCAAGATTATAGTCCCAGAAGCGGGTCTTGCCGCCGAAGCCGCGCAACTTGATCATCGAGAGCAGGAAATCGACCCCGTAGCTTTCGGCGCGGAGCGCGATCTCCCTGTTGAGATCGAAACTCGGCATATATTGCGGGCTGTTCTCCGAGATCAGCCAGCCATTGTTGCCGATCGGCGTGAAGATTCCGACTTCCATGGTCTAGTCCCCCAGAAATTCGAGCAGGTGGCGGTTAAAGCTGTCGGGTTCGGTGACGTTGCAGGCATGGCCGCCGCGCATCCGCTCGAGCCGGGCATGCGGCAGGCCGCGCTCCAGTTGCTCCGAGCAGAGATCGGGGACGAGCATGTCGTCCTCCGCGGAGATCAGCAGGACCGGCGTCTCGATCTCGCCGAGCCGGTCCTCGATGTCGAACGCGGCCAGCGCGCCGATCCGCGCCTCGACATTGGCCGCGCCCTGGAACTGGGCGATATACTCCGCTTCCGCGGCCTGGAGCCGGTCCCAATGTTCCGAGATCCAGCGCGCCGGATAGAGGAAGAGCGGCTGGGCGCGGACGAAAGCGACGACGCCGCTATGCTCGAGCAGAGCGAGCCGGGTTTCCATGCAGCGGACGAAATGCGGATCGGGCCGGGCGAAGGCGTTGACCAGGACCAGCGAGGCGAGCCGCTCCGGATGGCGCAGCGCGAGCGAAAGGCCGATCACCCCGCCCGCGGCATGGCCGACCAGGCTGGCGCGCGCAATGTCGAGCCCGTCCAGCAGCGCCAGCACGTCGTCCGCCATGTCCTCGACGTCCAGCCCGGCGGGCAGCGCCCGGTCGGAGCGGCCTGTGCCGCGATGGTCGTAGAGGATGACGCGGTGACGCTCCGCGAGCGCCGCCAGATTGGAAGTCCAGTAAGCCGCCGTGCCCCCGAGCCCGGGCGAAAGGACCACCGGCGGCCCGTCCGCGGGGCCGTGCTCCTCCCAGTAGAGCCCGCCAGTGTCCGGCATCTACGCGCCCATCAGCCGAGATGCGCCACGGACGCGATCTCGACGACGAGGCCCGGCTTCACCAGGCCGCACTGGATGCAGTAGCGGGCCGGCTTGTCGCCAGGGAAATACTCCGCATAGACGGCGTTCATCGCCGCATAATGAGCCCAGTCGGTGAGGAAGATATGGTTGAAGGCGACGTCGGCCAGCGATGCCCCCGCCGCCTCCAGGGTGATCCGGATCGTCTCCAGCACATGGCGGGTCTGCGCCGCGGCATCGTCCGGATGGAGCACGCTGCCGCCCTCGCCAAGCGCCAGGGTGCCCGAGACGTAGATCGTGTTCCCCGCCCTGGTCCCCGCCGAATAAGGCGCGATCGGCTTCGGAAACTGGGCGGGGTTGATCGGTTCGAAGGGCATTCGATGGTCCTCTTTCAAAGCTGTCCGGGTATTTCGGGATAATTGATCAGGCAGCGGCCGCCGGTCAGCCGGACGATGCGCGCATGGTCGACCGAGCCGACCCATTCATGCTCGAAATTCCCGACCCGAAAGCCGAACGGACGGGCGCGCAGAAATCCCCTGATCCTGACACCGACATAGGCATTGCGCGGCCGTGCGGCCCGGCGGCTGAGCGGGCCGAAGCCGTCCCGGCCAAGCACCACCGCGAGGGTGGCCTCACCGTCGTCGGCACACATGAGCCGGTTCGTCCCGTCGTCCTGGGTCCGCATTTCGCCGGTCAGGGCGTTCAGCGTCGGCGGGCCGCCCGGCCGCCGCATCAGCACGACATAGGCGTCGAACTCGACCCAGCGGCCGTCCAGCGCTGCCGACAGGTCCATGAAATGGTTGAGACTGAAGGGCATAGGCGCAGCGGCCTGCCAGGTGAGGAGCGCAGCGGCGAGCGCGCCGATCATTCCGGCAGCTGCCCGAACGTGCCGCAGAAATCGGCGACGGTGGAGACCCAGCCGAAAAACTTCTCGACATTGTAGACGCTGGCCTGCTGCATCATCTCCGGCCCGAGATGGTGGGTCGCGTCCTCCAGCATCACCCCGAAATATTCGAGGTGGAAGCCGTCGCGGAGCGTGCTCTCGACGCAGACATTGGTGGCGATGCCGACGAAGACGATGTTGCGGATGCCACGGGCGCGCAGGGTGGAATCGAGCTGGGAGTTGAAGAAGGCGGAATAGCGGGTCTTGTGCAGGACGATGTCGCCAGGCTGCGGCGCCAGCGGTCCTACCAGCTCGTAATCCCAGCCGCCCCTGGCGAGCAATTGCCCCTGCAGCTCCGGCCGCGCCCGCATCGTCTTCAGCGCGTTCGACTTGTGCCAGTTGGGCGAGCCCGGCCCGCCCGCCTCGACATAGTCGGCGTCCCAGCCATTCTGCAGATAGACGATGGTGACGCCCGCCTGCCGACCCGTCTCCAGCACCTTGGCGATCTGGCCGATGGTCCCCGCGGCGCCGGATATGTCGAAGCCGGCCAGATCGACATAGCCGCCCTTCGAGGCATAGGCGTTCTGCATGTCGATGACGACGATCGCCGTCTCCTCGACGGAGACGCGCAAGGGCTCCGGCCGCGCCGGCAGGGTCACCGTCCGCCCGCGCCCCGACCCCGTCTCGACCGCCGTGCCGCTCATCGGCAAAGTCTGGGCCGAAACGACCCGCGGCACAAGCCTTCCTCCCTTGGTCATCGGTTTGTCCGCCCGGCTCAGGCGGGAAAGTCCCCGGCAAAGGCGAAGTCGGCGACGGGCTTGCGGGCCGAGGGGACCTCGCGGGCCTTGAGCTTCTCGTCGAGCACGTCGAGCGAGCCCAGGCGGCCGATCACACAGGCGGCGTCGACGCGGAAGCGCGCCGGCACCTTCAGCTCCTCGCGCACCTTGTCCCACTCCACACCCGACATGCCGTGCGCATGATAGCCTAGCAGGCTCGCCTGCAGCGCCATGCTTGCCCAGGCGGCGCCGGTGTCGAAGCTGTGCGTGTGCGCGCAGGAGGTCTGGCCCGGCTTCGTCTCCATCAAGGTGTCGGAGCAGAGATAGATCAGCACCGAGGCATTGTGCGCCCAGCCCTGGTTCCAGGGGATCAGCAGGGACAGGAACCGCGCCCAGTCCGCGCTCTCCCGCTTCGCGTAGAGCAGTCGCCAGGGCTGGTAGTTAAACGCCGACGGCGCCCAGCGCGCCGCCTCGAAGATGGTCATCAGGTCGGCATCCGGGATCACCGACCGGTCGAAGGCGCGGGGCGACCAGCGGCGGACGAAGATCGGGTCGACCGGGTGATCGGGGTGGCGGGCGGCGGTGGGATCGGGCGGGCTGCTCATGGGGACGAGGGGCAGCGCCTGAAGGGCGCGGGAGTCAAGTCCTTCGGCCAGAGCCTCCTCAAAACCAATCTGACGGCGCGGGCCATTTTTGTGATCTCAATCAGTGTGACGCCCCCGCCAGCGTGGTACAGAGGACCATCGCCCGCCCGGTGATCGGCACGGCGGCGACTGAGAGACGAAGCGTCGCGCTCCCGCTACTATCGAAGGACGCGCCCATGCCCGATTATCGTCTCTACCGGATGAACCCGCACAGCGGCCATATCGACGGGGTCGAGGAATTCCATTCCGGCGACGATGTCGAGGCGATCCTGCTCGTGCAGAACCGGCCGCGGACAGTAACCGTCGAGCTGTGGTGCGGCGGGCGCAAGGTGACCCGGCTCGACGCGGCGCCGGAAACGGCGGCGTCGGCGCCCGCCTTCCTGCCGGAGCAGCAAGCGGTCGCCTGAACTCGCCACGTCAGGTGGCAGCCGCCAGTGCCACTGTGAAGCGGGCGCCGCCTTCGGCCGGATTCTCCACCTCCAGGCGGCTGCCATGTGCCTCGGCGACCGCGGCGGCGATGGCGAGGCCGAGCCCGGCGCCCGGCCCGCCGGGCGGATCGGCGAGGCGGGCCAAGGCCACGGCATTGAGGCCCGGACCGTTGTCGGTGACGCTCAGCAGCACCGCCCCGTCCGCGGCGGCTTCGGCGCCGATCTCGATCCAGCCGTCCGCGCGCCCGGCCAGCGCCTCGCAGGCATTGAGCAGCAGATTGAAGAGCAATTGCTCGAGCTGAATCCGGTCGACCTTCACGAACAGGCCGAGCGGCACCTCGGTGGTGATCCCGACCCGGTCGCGGCGCTCGCCGATCATCAGGATCGCCCGCTCGACGATGGTGCGCAGATTCTCCCGCCGGCCGCTGATCCGGCCGTTGATGACGAAGTTGCGCGTGCGGCGGATGAGCTCGCCGGCCTTCAGCGTCTCCTGGCCGGCATGGTCGAGCATCGCCAGCAGGTCCTCGTGCCCGGCGCCGAGCGCGCGCAGCCGCCGGGCGCAGGCGGAGAGATAGTTGGTGGCGGCGGCCAGCGGCTGGTTCACCTCGTGGACCAGGGTCGCGGCCATGCTCGCCGTGGCGGCGAGGCGCAGCCGCGCCTCGGGCGAGTCGAGCAGGCAGTTGCGCGCGGCCAGCGGCCAGGCGCGCCTGATTGTGGTCAGTTCGGGGTCGGGGGCTTCGGGGGGCATCGGCAGGTCAGACTCCACAACGCATCACGGACATCACTCGACAGACGGCGCCGGCGCGGCGCGCCCGCAGGCTGACACCGTTATCAATCCAGGCGGGTCTGGCGCCCGACATTGACTTTGGCCGGGCGGGCGCGGAGGATCGCCCTACGGCATCCACCGGCCCACCGACTTGTCAGTTCGCGACAGTAATGTTGCAGTTCGCGCCACTGGCCGGTCCGCAACCGGCAGACATGGCCCGCATTCGGGGGAGGAGTCCAAGGTGGACGGCCAGGTCCACACCCAGACCCTGACCAATTATTTCGAGGTCGCGCGCTTCTGCGGACTCGACCCCTACAGGATGCTGCGCCGCTTTCGGATCAGCCCGGCGATCCTTGACGACCCCGACGCCACCCTCCCCTCCAACGCGGTCGCCGACCTGCTCGAGGCCAGCGCCGAGGAGAGCGGCTGCGAGAGCTTCGGCCTGCTCATGGCCGAGTGCCGGACCCTGTCCAGCCTCGGTCCGCTCAGCCTGCTGCTCGCCCACCAGGGCACGGCGCGCGACGTGCTCGAGGCGCTGGTCGAATATCAGGGCGTGCTGAACGAGGTGATGTCGCTCGATATCGAGCATGTCGCGGACGCGGAGAAAGGCGGGCTCGCCATCGTCCGCGCCGGCTTCATCGGCGGCTATGACGGGCGGCAGGCGATCGAACTCTTGATGGCGATCATCTGCCGGACGGTGAGCGAGGTGGTGAGCGGGCGCTGGCATCCGGACCTCGCTTATTTCTGCCATGCCGCGCCCGCGGACTTCAGCCATCATATGCGGGTCTTCCAGTGCCCGCTCGTCTTCGACGCCGACTTCAACGGCCTGGTCTGCTCCGAGGCGGCGCTCGACGCGCCCAATCCGGCGGCGGAATCGGCAATGGCCCGGCACGCCAAACGCTATCTCGACATGCTCGTCCCCGATCCGGCGGACGGCTCGGTCGGCGAGCGGGCGCGGCGCTCGCTCTATCTGCTGCTGCCCGCGGGCCGGGCCAGCCTGGAGCAGGTCGGCGCCAATCTCGGCATCCACCCGCGGGCGCTGCAGCGCCACCTGGAGCGCGAGGGCCGGACCTTCGCGATGCTGCTCAACGAGGTGCGGCGGGAATTGGCCCTGCGCTACCTGGCGAGCCCCACGCACAGCGTGGGATCGGTGGCGCAGATGACCGGCTATGCGACGCCGAGCTCCTTCTCGCGCTGGTTCGCGGCGGAGTTCGGGGTGTCGCCGGCGGCGTGGCGGGCGGAGGAGCGGGCGGAGGCGGCGGACCAGGGCCACTTGCCCCGCAGGCGACCGACAGGGCAGAGCGAATAAAGTCGCCAATGCCCGGCCTCTCTGATAGGACTTATCCATCACCTGCTCTTCCGACAGCAAGCGCCCGTGACTGAGAGACATTGCCGCTCTCGCTTGCACAACAAGGTGATCCGACATGGAAAAGACCTATTGGCTACGTCGCCAGCGTGCGGCCGTGACCGCTGCGCGCCTGGCGAAGACCGCTGAAAGCCGCTTGATTCATTACGACCTGGCAGGCCGATATGGCCTGCGCGCGGCCTTTGGCCAGGAACGCCCGGCGACACTCGTGCAAGCTTCATGCGGAGCCGGCCGATGAATACGTTCCGGCGCAAGCGCAGCGAACCGGTGCTGAGCCGCGACGAAAGCGTTCGCCAGGGGCGCGCGGTCCGGGTCGCGCAGGACGCCCTCGGCGATGTCGAGGCGGTGCGCGCCTTTCTCAATTGCCATCATAACGGGCTCGACGGCCGGCCGATCGATCTCGCGGTGGAGAGCGACGATGGGCTGGCTCGCGTCGAGGCCGCGATCGCTGCTACGAGGCCGGGGCCATGATTGGCGCCCGTCCGCCGCGGGTTGCCTTCGACGACGTGGGCGATGCCGAAGAGCAGCTCGTTCGCCTCGGCATCGTCAGGGTGACGAGCGAGCATTTCCAGGTGGGCCCCTATCGCTACACCAGCCTTGCGGACGCCAAGGCGCAGGCCGAGCGCGCCCGTGCCGAGGGCGGCGAATGAGCCTCCACGATTGGCTCGGCACGCATGCCCCCGACCTTCGCGGCAGCCATTGGGAGGGCGGCCGTTTCGTGACCCGCTGCACGATCTGCGGCAAGGCCATGGTGAAGCTTCCCGGTCTGAGCTGGAAGCTCAAGGCGAAGCGGACCTAGGGGCGGGGATCGCCCCCTTGCCCCGCTCCCCTCCTTTCTGGCACCCCTTATCCACAGCCGCAGCGCGGGGTAACGAAGGGGTAGAGCCGGCATGGATTTTGACCTTACGGAACGGCAGGCTTTTTACCGGGACCGGGTGCGGGGCTTCATCGAATCGCATGTCCGGCCGCGAGTCGGCGATCATGAGGCGCAGCTGAACGCGGGGGATCGCTGGCAGCCCATCCCCGTCATCGAGGAGCTGAAGCCGCAGGCCAGGGCGGCGGGCCTCTGGAACCTGTTCATGCCGCCGGGCCAGGCGCTGCGCCATGTCGACGAGAGCTTCGAATTCGAGGGGACGCAGCTCACCAATCTCGAATATGCGCTCTGCGCCGAGGAGATGGGGCGCATTCCCTGGTCGAGCGAGGTCTTCAACTGCTCCGCGCCCGACACCGGCAATATGGAGGTGCTGCACCGCTACGGCACGCGGGAGCAGAAGGAGGAATGGCTCCGGCCGCTGATGAACGGCGAGATCCGCTCGGCCTTCCTGATGACCGAGCCCGGAGTCGCCTCGTCCGATGCCACCAATATCGAGTGCGACATCGCGCGGGACGGCGACGATTATGTGATCAACGGGCGGAAATGGTGGTCATCCGGCGCGGGCGATCCGCGCTGCAAGGTCGCGATCCTGATGGGGAAGACCGACCGCGAGGCGGACAAGCACCGGCAGCAGTCGATGGTGCTGATGCCGATCGACGCGCCTGGCGTGAGCGTGCTCAGACACCTCACCGTCTACGGCTATGACGACGCGCCGCACGGCCATATGGAGATCGTGCTGGACAACGTGCGGATTCCCGCCTCGGCGATGCTCCTCGGCGAGGGGCGCGGCTTCGAAATCGCGCAGGGGCGCCTGGGGCCGGGACGCATCCATCATTGCATGCGCACGATCGGCGCGGCCGAGGAGGCGCTGGCGGCGATGGTCAGGCGGCTGCAGTCGCGGGTCGCGTTCGGCAAGAAATTGATGGAGCACAGTATCTGGGAGCAGCGCGTGGCGCGGGCGCGGATCGACATCGACATGTCGCGTTTGCTCTGCCTCAAGGCCGCAGACCTGATGGACAAGGCCGGCAACAAGGCCGCCCAGGCCGAGATCGCGATGATCAAGGTGCAGGCGCCGAACATGGCGCTCAGGATCATCGACGACGCCGTGCAGGCGCATGGGGGGGCCGGCGTGTCGCAGGATTTCGGGCTGGCCTCGAGCTGGGCCGGGATCAGGACGCTGCGGCTGGCCGACGGGCCGGACGAGGTGCACAACCGGGCGATCGCGCGGATCGAGTTTTCGAAGCATGGATAAGCTCCTCCCCGGCACGGGGAGGGGGACCGTCGGAACGACGGTGGAGGGGGCCCTTCGCCCCGCAGCACGAGTGGAGGGCCCCCTCCACCAAGCTGCGCCTGGCCCCCCTCCCCGTCCCGGGGAGGAGCAAGAATGAATCTCTTCGACCTGACCGGGAAGGTCGCGATCGTCACCGGCTCGTCGCGCGGGATCGGGCGGGCGATCGCCGAGGCTTTGGCCGATCATGGCGCGAAGGTGGTGATCTCCAGCCGCAAGGCGCCCGCCTGCCAGGAGGTCGCCGACGCGATCAACGCCAGGCATGGCGACGGCAGCGCGATCGTGGTCCCGGCGAGCATTTCCTCCAAGGAGGAATTGCAGGCCCTGGTCGACGAAACACGGCGGCAGCTGGGCCGGATCGACGTGCTCGTCTGCAACGCCGCCTCCAACCCCTATTACGGGCCGATGGCGGGGATTTCGGATGAGCAGTTCCGCAAGATCCTCGACAATAACGTGCTCGCCAACCACTGGCTGATCGCGATGGTCGCGCCGGAAATGCTCGAGCGCAGGGAAGGCTCGATCATCATCGTCAGCTCGATCGGGGGCCTGAAGGCGTCGACCGTGATCGGCGCCTATAATGTTTCGAAAGCGGCCGACTTCCAGCTGGCGCGCAACCTCGCCGCGGAGTTCGGACCGAGCCAGGTCAGGGTCAACTGCATCGCGCCGGGGCTGGTGAAGACCGACTTCGCCAGGGCGCTCTGGGAGAATCCGCAGACGCTCGCGGCGGTCACCATGCACACGCCGCTGCAGCGGATCGGCGAGCCGCACGAAATTGCCGGCGCCGCCGTCTTCCTCGCCTCGCCCGCCTCCACCTTCGTGACCGGGCAGGCGATCGTGGTAGACGGGGGCTCGACGACGGGGGTTGGGTTATGATGGTCCCCACAGGCCGTCACCCCAGCGGAGGCTGGGGTCCATGTTGCCTTCGGGTCTCCAAATCCGCTTGGATGCCAGCCTTCGCTGGCATGACGGGAGAAGGTGAATGACAGGGCGGCTCGAGGGCAAGGTCGCAATCGTCACCGGGGCGGCGTCGGGGATCGGCAAGGCGACGGTGGCCCTGTTCCGGCAGGAGGGCGCGACGGTGATCGCGGCCGACGTGACCGCGGGCGAGGGCGTGCTCGCGGCGGATGCGGGGACCGAGGCGGACGTGGTCCGGCTGGTAGAGCTGGCGACGGGAGAGCATGGCGGGCTCGACATCTTCTTCGCCAATGCCGGCATTTCAGGCGGGCTCGCCTCGATCTTCGAGCAGAGCCCGGAGGACTGGCAGGAAATTCTTCGCGTGAACCTGATCGGTCCGTTTCTGGCGATTAAGCACGCCGCTCCGGCGATGAAGGCGCGCGGCGGCGGCTCGATCATCGCCACTGCCTCGGTCGCGGGCCTGCGCGCGGGCGCCGGCGGCCCCGCCTATTCCGCCTCCAAGTCGGGCGTGATCAGCCTGGTCGAGGTGGCGGCGACCCAGCTCTGCGGCGCGAACATCCGGGTCAACGCGATCTGCCCCGGCCTGATCGAGACCGGCATGACCAGGGGCATTTACGACATGGCGCGCTCCTCGGGGCGCGAGGACATGATCGGCCATCTCAACCCGATGAAGCGGGGCGGCGAGCCGGTCGAGATCGCCCAGGCGGCCCTGTTCCTCGCCTCCGACGCGGCGAGCTATGTGAACGGCCATGCCCTCGTCGTCGACGGCGGCCTCTCCTGCTCGCACCCGCATTATCGCCAGGAATATGGCCGCACGTCCTTCTGAGGAGGTTTGGCGATGAGAGCGATCCCTGTCCTGCTCGCATCGGCCCTCACGGCCGCACCCGCCTTTGCCCAGGCGCCGCGTTTCCCGGTCCCGCTGAACGCGACCGAAGGCTATGGCGCCTGCTCAACCGCCCGGATCATGAACATTGCCGGCCGGGGCGCCTACGCCTCGGTGCGCTCCGGCCCGTCCAGCCGCCAGCGCGAGCTGGGCCGGCTCCCCATCGGCCGGGACGTCTATGCCTGCGTGCGGCACGGCAACTGGTTCGGCATCCTCTACGAGCGCCGGCCCGGGGAGCGGCGCTGCGCCCGGGTGCTGGAGCCGCAGCGCCGGACGACCAACTATCGGGGCCCGTGCGGCTCCGGCTGGGTGCACTACAATTATCTCGGCGGCTATGCCGACTTCATCAGCCCCTGAGCCGGCCGGGTCAGGTTGACGTAAACGTAAAGAGACGCCATCGCCATCCGCGAAGGAGATCATATGACCAGCCCCATCTCGACCCGCATGCATGGCGACGTGCTGATCGTCACCTCCAACAACCCGCCGGTGAACGCGCTCGGCCATGCGGTCCGCGAAGGGCTGGTCAAGGCGATCGGGCAGGCCGACGCGGATGCCGCGGTGAAGGCGGTGGTGATCATCTGCGAAGGCCAGACCTTTTTCGCCGGCGCCGACATCACCGAATTCGGCAAGCCGATGCAGCTGCCCATGCTGCCGAGCGTCGTCGACATCATCGAGAATTGCACCAAGCCGGTGGTCGCGGCGATCCACGGCACTGCCTTCGGCGGCGGCCTTGAGGTCGCTTTGGCCAGCCATTACCGGGTAGCGGTGCCCTCCGCGAAGCTGGGCGTGCCCGAGGTGAAGCTCGGCCTGCTCCCGGGCGCCGGCGGCACGCAGAGGCTGCCGCGCGTGGCGGGCGTCCCCAAGGCGCTGGAAATGGCCGCGACCGGCAATCCGATCGGCGCGAAGGAGGCCTTTCAGATCGGCCTGGTCGACCGGCTGATCGAGGGCGAATTGCTGCCGCATGCGGTCGCCTATGCCGAGGAGGTGCGCGAGGTGCGGCCGCTGCCCAAATCCTCTGCGCGCGACGAGAAGCTGGAGGAGGCGCGCGCCAATCCCGGCCTGTTCGATATGTTCCGCAAGGCCAATGCCCGCAAGTTCAAGGGCTTCGACGCGCCCGAATATAATATCCGCGCGATCGAGGCGGCGGTGGCCAAGCCCTATGTGGAGGGGGTGCTCGACGAGCGCCGCCTGTTCATGGAGCTGATGACCGGCACGCAGGCGCGGGCGCAGCAATATTTCTTCTTCGCCGAGCGCAAGGCGGCAAAGATCGAGAACGTCCCCGAGGGCACGCAGCCGCGCGCGATCCGGCGGGTCGGCGTGATCGGCGCGGGCACGATGGGCGGCGGCATCTCGATGAACTTCCTTTCGGCCGGCATCCCGGTGACCATCGTCGAGATGGCGCAGGAGGCGCTCGACCGCGGCACCGGCGTGATGCGCAAGAATTACGAGGCGAGTGCGGCCAAGGGGCGGATCACGGCCGACCAGGTCGAGGGCGCGATGGGCCTGCTGAAGCCCTCGCTGAGCCTCGAGGACCTCGCCGATTGCGACCTGATCATCGAGGCGGTGTTCGAGAATATGGACGTGAAGAAGGAGATCTTCACGAAGCTCGACAAGATCGCGGGGCCGGGTGCGATCCTTGCCTCCAACACCTCCTATCTCAACATCGACGAGATTGCCGCGGTGACGTCGCGGCCGCAGGATGTGGTCGGGCTGCACTTCTTCTCTCCAGCCAATGTGATGAAGCTGCTGGAGGTGGTGCGCGGCGCGAAGACGGCGCCCGACGTGCTCGTCACCGCCATGAAGATCGCCAAGAAGATCAGGAAGGTCGCGGTGGTCGCCGGCGTCTGCCACGGCTTCATCGGCAACCGCATGCTGATGCCGCGCCAGGTCGAGGCGATGAAATTGCTGCTGGAGGGCGCGACGCCGCAGCAGATCGACAAGGTCCATGTCGAGTTCGGCATGCCGATGGGCCCGTTCCAGATGTCGGACCTCGCCGGCGTCGACATCGGCTGGCACCGCGACCCGACCCGGATCGAGAATATCCGCGACGCGCTCGCCGCCGAGGGCCGCTGGGGGCAGAAGAAGGGGGCGGGCTTCTACGATTATGACGAGAAGCGCACCCCCTCCCCGTCCCCGCGCGTCGCCGAGATCATCGAGGAGTTCCGGCAGAAGACCGGCACGCCGCAGCACGCGATCGACGACCAGGAGATTATCGAGCGCACGCTCTACACGATGGTCAATGAGGGCGCGAAGATCCTCGAAGAAGGCATGGCGCAGCGCGCCTCCGACATCGATGTGGTCTGGGTCTATGGCTATGGCTGGCCGGTCTATCGCGGCGGGCCGATGTTCTGGGCCGACACGGAGGGGCTGGCGAAGATCGTCGCCGGGCTGGAGAAAAACGGCTTCGAGGTGTCGAAGCTGCTCCGCGACAAGGCCGAGAAGGGCGAGAAGCTCTCGAAGGACTGAGCGGTTCTTCGATACGCGGCTTCGACAAGCTCAGCCGCTGCTCAGTATGAGCGGTTGAGTTTAAGCACGATCCGCTCATCCTGAGTAGGCATTGAGCCTGCCGAAATGCCGTATCGAAGGACAATATGAAACGCGCCACCGCTCTGCTGCTGCTCCTCCTCGCCGCCTGCGCGCGGGCGCCCAGCTATGATGCGGCCGCGGAGGAGCGCGCGATCCGGCAGGTGATCGCCGACATGGAGCAGGCGTGGAACCGCGGCGATTTCCGCGGCTACATGGCCGGCTTCAAGAATCCCGACGTGGTCTTCGTCTCGCGCGGCGAGTTCCAGCGCGACTGGCAGGGCACGCTCGACCATTATGTCCGCGACTATGGCGGCGATCCGGGGCGGCGCGGGCGGCTGCATTTCTTCGACATCCGCGTCGAGATGCTCGGGCCGGACGCGGCGCAATTGATCAGCCGCTACCGGCTTGAAGGCGGCGGGCACCCGCAGGACGGGATCAACACGCGGCTGTTCCGCAAGGTGGAGGGCCGCTGGGTAATCGCCCTCAACCATGTGAGCTCGCGGGAGGTCTCCCCGGCTAATTCTCCGTCCGCCGCAGCAAATCGATAAGCGCGTCCTTCCAGAACCGCGCCCAGGTATGCGTCCCGTGCCCGCGCGTGTCGGCGCTGCGCGGGATCAGGATGTAGCGGGCGCTCGGCATGCGGCGGGCGGCGGCTTCGGCCACGCCATATTCGGGCGGGTTGATGAAATCGTCGGCGCTGTTCACCCAGGTGATCGGCGCGCGGATCCGCTCGAGGTTCGGCAGCGGATCGTAATTGCGGCTCGATTCCAGCTGGTAGATCAGGTCGTTGGCGTCGCGGCTGGCGAGGTCGCGCTCGACGCGGCCGGCGAGATAGGCGTCGGCGTCGTCGCGGGTCGGATATTCGCGCTGCAGCCAGAGCGGCGCCATGCCGGCGACCTGGAGGATCGAGACGGCGGTGCGGAGGCCCATGGCCGGCTGAGCGGTGTAATTGCCTTCCTGCCAGGCGGGATCGGCGCGGATGCCCTGGACCGCGAGCTGGCGCCACATCCGGTTGTGCCCGGCGATCTGGGTCGGCAGGCAGGCCAGGGGCATCATGGCGCGGGCGAAATCGGGATGGGTCTCGGCCCAGACGAAGATGTGCATGCAGCCCATGGAGGTGCCCATGATGAGGCGCAGGCGCGCGACGCCGAGGCGCCGGAGCAACTGGCGCTGCGCTTCGACCATGTCGTCATAATCGTAATGGGGGAAACGCATGCGCAGGCCGTCGCTCGGCCTGGAGGAGCGGCCATGGCCGATATTGTCGGGGAGGATGACGTAATAGCGGCCGACGTCGAGCGGCTGGCCCGGGCCGTAAAGCTCATTGGCGAACTGGGGCACGATGAACTGCCGGCCGGAGCCGCCGGTGCCGTGGAGAACCATCACCGCATTGACGATATTGCCGGCCGCGTCCCGGCGCGGCGTGCCGAGCGTGGCGTAATGCATGCGCAGCTCGGGCAAGGTCTCGCCAGAGCGGAAGCGGAAATTCGGCAGGGTGACGTCGCCCTGCGTGATGATCGCCGCCCAGTCCACCTGCTGCGCCGCGGCGGGAGCCGCGGCGAGTAGCAGGGCGAGCAAGGCGAGCAGCCGTCTCATCGGCCGCTGAGCGCGCCTTCCTCGAGCCGGCGGCGGGCGGCGGCGCGGTCGGCCTCGGACAGGCCTTCCCACCAGGCCTGTGCGGTGCCGGCCTCGTTGCGCGCGGCGGTGATCCGTTCGATCTCGGTCGGCCCGCCATTTTCGGGGATGTTGGCGCGGACGACGGAGACCTCGACGGTCACCGGCCGGCCGCGATTGGCGTCGAGGAACATGTCGATCGGCTCCCGGCCCGGCTGGGCGCGGATCGTCTCGCGGCCGGGCACGTCGATCTTCGCCCAGAGATAGTCGCCCATCTCCCAGCCGCTGAAGGTGCCGGAGACGGTCTCGCTGCGCAGCACCGGCTCGGCGGCGGCGGTGCCGTTGTTCACGGGCGCGCTCTCATTTGCGCCGGGCGCCGGCGCGGCGGCGTTCGCGGCATTGCCGGTGGCGGCGTTGTTGGCGGTGCTCCCGCTGCAGGCGGCCAGCGACAGGGCAATGAGTGACGCAAGGGTCGTGCGCATCGTCAGTCTCCCCCCTTCATGTTCGCCGCGAAGCTCCGCCATTTGCGCAGGCCGCGCAAGGGCTCAGTTGGCGCCCGGGATCGCAGTCGCCCAGGCCGCGGCGTCGAAGCCGAGCAGGCGCCGGTCGCCGAGATCGAGCAAGGGCCGCTTGATCATCGAGGGCTGGGCAAGCATCAGCGCCACCGCTTTGTCCTCGTCCAGGCCCGCCTTGTCCGCGTCCGGCAGTTTGCGGAAGGTGGTGCCGGCGCGGTTGAGCAAGTTCTCCCAGCCCAGCTCCGCCGCCCACGCCCGCAGGCGGGGCTCGTCGATTCCGGTGAGCTTATAGTCGTGAAATTCATAGGCGATGCCGCGTGCGTCCAGCCAGGCGCGGGCCTTCTTGATCGTGTCGCAATTCCTGATGCCGTACAGTGTCAGGCCCACCAACATCCTCCCCAAGCCGAATGGCCGGCTCGCATTTCCGTGATTGACGCCCCGTCTATTGCGGCCGGGCCGGCGCCTGCGCTGCGCCGCATACCTCCCGGGCCAATGTCTCCAGGAAGCTGCCCACGACGACCGCCCGAAACGGCGTGGAGGTCTCGTTCCGGCTCTGCTCGGCGCCCTCCGGGGAATAAGTGACGATGCCGAGCACGCGGGCCTCATAGGCCGCGCAGCGCAGCTCCATGTTGCTCAGCGTGTAGGAGCCTTCCTCGACAAAGCGCAGCCTGACGCGGGTGATTGGCCCGGCGCGAACCACCGAGGCCGCATCGTAGGAGGTCTGCCGGCCGTTGCCGGAGGTGCCGAGCGACCGCCAGTCGGGCTGGGCGGCGGCCTGGGCGAGCAAGGCGAGCAGGAGCGCGAAGTGAGCCATGCCGCCTCTTACCGACCGGAGCCGAACCTGGGCAATGGCTTTCCCGCCGCCTGCTGCCGCCGGAAGCAGCCGGCCATATGATCGTCGACGATGCCGACCGCCTGCAGCCAGGCGTAGACGATGGTCGGCCCGACGAACTTGAAGCCGCGGCCTTTGAGGTCCCTGGAGATCGCTTCGGAAAGCGGGGTCGTCGCCGGCAGGCTGACGCCGTCGCCGCGGACCACCTCGCCGCCGGTGAAGGACCAGCAATAGGTCGCGAAATCCTCACCCCGGTCGCGCATCTCGCAGAAGAGCCGCGCACCCCTGATCGTCGCCTCGATCTTGGCGCGGGCACGGACGATGCCGGGATCGGCAAGCAGCCGCGCGACGTCGGCCTCCGTGAAGCGCGCCACCTTGTCGGGATCGAAGCCCGCGAAGGCGGCGCGGAAGCCCTCGCGCTTGCGCAGGATCACGATCCAGGCAAGCCCCGCCTGGAAGCCCTCCAGCATCAGCGCCTCCCAGAGCAAACGGGAGTCACGGACGGGCACGCCCCATTCATTGTCGTGATAGGCCTGGTAGAGCGGGTCGGCGCCCACCCAGGCGCAGCGTTGCGGCTCGCCGGCCACGCCTGCCTCAGTCCCCGGTCGGAACCACGCCGGCTTTCTCGATCATCAGCACGACGGTGCGGCCGCGGGCATGGGGGAAATGCATCACCCCGGCGGGGACGGTGAAGGCCTGGTTGGGCTTCAGGCTGATGGTGCGGTCCTCCAGCTCGATGTCGAGCTGCCCTTCGAGGACCATGAAGAACTCGTCCTCGCCGTCATGCTTGTGCCAGTGGAAATCGCCCTCCATGACGCCGAGCCGCACCCAGGTGTCGTTGACCGCGCAGAGCGTGCGGTTCCACCAGGGAGTCTGGGCGTCCCCCACCGCCGCCACGTCGAACTGCTCGCCATTTGCGAACATGATCCCGTCCGTGTCGATATCGTAGCGCGTTTCGCTCATTACTGCCTCCCTCATTTCCCCCTATCGTGCCTGTGCGCCCGGAATCTACTCTGCAGGTCGACTATTCCCAAGTCGTCGCGCCTTTTGGAAAGCCGTCGCGCTGGACACGTACAACACAAAAGCGCTGGCCGGTCGGCGCGCGCATGACGACCCAGCGCTCCAGGCGCCTGTCGACCGTCGCACCGAGCTTCTCTAGCCGCGCGACCTCTGCCGGAATGTCATCGGTTTCGATGTCGAGATGGATACGGCTTTCGTGGTCAACGCGTTGGACCTGGACGCTGATCTCGTCGGGCGGAGTTTCGAGCATAACGTAGTTGCCGCGGGTTCCCGGATGATCGGGATCGATGCGGCGGCCCAGCGCCCCGGCCCAGAAACGCGCAGCCGCGTCGATGTCCTCGACATTGCAGTCGATCAATATGCCATTGATGCGCGAGCGGTGCATGTCGAGCTCACTCCCATTCAATCGTCCCCGGCGGCTTGGACGTGTAGTCGTAAACCACCCGGTTGATCCCCCTGACCTCGTTCACGATCCGCGTCGCCACTCTACTCAGGAACGCCGCGTCGAAAGGGTAGATGTCGGCGGTCATGCCGTCGGTACTGGTCACGGCGCGGAGCGCGCAGACATGGTCGTAGGTGCGGTGGTCGCCCATCACGCCGACGGTGCGGACCGGGAGCAGGACGGCGAAGGCCTGCCAGATGGCGTCGTAAAGGCCGGCATTGCGGATCTCCTCGAGGTAGATGGCGTCCGCCTTGCGGAGGATATCGCATTTCTCCTGGCTGACCTCGCCGGGGATGCGGATGGCGAGGCCGGGGCCCGGGAAGGGATGGCGGCCGACGAACGCCTCGGGCAGGCCGAGTTCGCGGCCGAGGACGCGGACCTCGTCCTTGAACAATTCCCTGAGCGGCTCGACCAGTTGCATGTTCATCCGTTCAGGGAGGCCACCGACATTGTGGTGGCTCTTGATCGTCACCGAGGGACCGCCGGTGAAGCTGACGCTCTCGATCACGTCGGGATAGAGCGTGCCCTGGGCGAGGAAGTCGGCGCCGCCGAGCTTCTTCGCCTCGGCCTCGAAAATGTCGATGAAGGTCTTGCCGATCAGCTTGCGTTTGGCCTCGGGCTCGTCGAGCCCGGCGAGGCCGCCGAGGAAGGCTTCGGAGGCGTCCACATGGACGAGCGGGATGTTGTAATGGTTGCGGAACAGGGAGACGACCTGCTCCGCCTCGCCGAGCCGCATCAGGCCGTGATCGACGAAGACGCAGGTGAGCTGATGGCCGATCGCCTCGTGGATCAGCACTGCCGCGACGGCGCTGTCGACGCCGCCGGAGAGGCCGCAGATCACCCGGCCCTGCCCGACCTGGGCGCGAATATCGGCGATCTTGGTCTGGCGATATTCGGCCATCGTCCAGTCGCCGGGCAGGCCGCAGACGTGGCGGACGAAATTGGCGAGCAACTTGCCGCCGTCCGGCGTGTGCACGACCTCGGGGTGGAACATCAGGCTGAAGAAGCGGCGCTTCTCGTCGGTGGCGATCGCATAGGGCGCGCCCTCCGAGCTGGCGACGACGCTGAAGCCCTCGGGCAGAGCCTCGACGCGGTCGCCATGGCTCATCCAGACCTGGTGGGTCTCGCCTTTGTGCCAGAGGCCGTCGAAGAGGACCGAGTCGCCCGTAATCTCGATGAAGGCGCGGCCGAATTCGCGCTGGTCGGAGGGCGCGACGCGGCCGCCCAATTGGTGGGCCATGGTCTGCTGGCCATAGCAGATGGCGAGGATGGGCAGGCCGGCGTCGAAGAAATGCTGCGGCGCGCGCGGGCTGTCCTCCCACATCACCGAGGAGGGCCCGCCGGAGAGGATGATGCCCCTGGGTTTCAATCGCGCGAACGCCTCGTCGGCGCGGTTGAACGGGGCGATCTCGCTATAGACGCCGGCCTCGCGCACCCGCCGCGCGATGAGCTGGGTCACCTGGCTGCCGAAATCGACGATGAGGATGGAATCGGTGTGGGCCGTCATGGCCGGGCGATAGAAAGCACGCCCGGCTTTGTCGAGGCCGCCCGTCTCCGGTTCATTTGCCGATCAGTTGCACCTCGCCGGCGATCGACGACAAGGAGACGGCGGGGCCGCCCGCCCCCACCCGCGCCCGGTAATTCCCGTTCCCGCTGCGCTGGATCGAAACGACCGGCGAGTTTGTAGAGACGCGGCCGATGATGCTCGAGATGCTGACATCGGCACCGGCGCCACGGTGGAAACCAAGCTCGATCGGGCCGGTGACGCTGGCGATGCTGATCCCGCCCGGACCGATGCGACCGAGCGTCATGGTGAGGCCCTGCGCAAGGCTGGAAAGATCGGCCGAGCGCACGTCAGCGACGGTGACATGGCGGGCGATGCTTTCGAGACGGAGCGTGCCGTCGAGCGGTCCGATGCTGACGGTGCCGGCAATCTGCGTCAGGGTCAGATCGACCCTCCGCGGCAACACCAGGCGGACCTCCTGACGGTCGCGGAGCGTGCCACATTCGGGGGTCCGCTCCTGCACGTGCGCGATCACCAGTCGGGCGCCCCCGCCCCTCACTTCAGTACGGTAACAAGCGAGCTCCGCCGGCGTCGCCGCCATTCGAACGATGTGGACCTCGGCGCGGCTGCCCCCGCCGGTGACAACCGTCACGGGCCCGGCGATCCCCGACACGCTCACCAGGGCCTGGGGATCGAGCGGGACGGTTCGCTCGATTTCCTCGCGCGCCGGCATCGCCTGGCCGGCCTCGTTGGTCACCGGACTGGCCTGCCCGGCGCCGGGCGCCGAAGGCGCAAGCAACGCGCCAGCCATCGTCATCAGGACTTGCAGCATGACCCCTTCTCCCGCGGCAAAAAGCCGGCCCGACTTTCGAAGCAAAGTCCATGCCATGCACGCTCTCTCGGAACGCAGCCTGGACATGGTGGCCTGTCGTGTCCGGAACCGGACAGAACGTCCGGAACCGCGCAGTTGTGCACGATGTCCGTCGACCCGTCGTCAAAGGCGGGCGCAGGGGCTAGATCGGCAAGGGGAAGAGCAGGAAGAAGCCGTTCACCACCAGCAAGGTGCCGACCAGGCCGAGCCCGACCGCGGCGATCAGCACGATCCGGTTGAGCGCCAGGATCGCAACCGAGCCGAGCACCAAAGCGAGCTGCAGCAGGACCTCGGCCAGGTCGAAATTGCTGTCCTGCGCCGAGGCGACCTCGCGGGCCGCCTCATAGGCCTGCGCCTGGGCGCGGAGCTGGCGCTTGCCCTCGCCGCGCAGCAGGTCGTTCGGCGCTTCCGGATCGGGCTCGGATTCGTAGCGGGCGATGGTGGCGCGATGCTCGGCCAGCTGCCGCTCGATGCGGGCACGCTGGTCGGGCGCGAGGCCCGGCTCCACGAGGTCGCTCTCGAGCTCGGTGATCGCGATCTCATAGGCTGTCTGGCGCATATTCTTGGCCTGGAAGAAGGCCCAGGTGTCGCTGGCCTTGATGTTGTTGAAGATCATCTCGTCGGTGGCGTTGCCACCGCCGAGGCCGCCCATCGCCAGCACCGCCGCAAGAATTGCGATCAGGAGGGCGGCCCGGTTGCGGAAGCGCGTCGCCGGATCCTTCGCCTCGCTGTGCTCCTCGGAAACCTCGCCGATCATGTCGGCGGCATCGGCGGAATCCATGGCGTCCCTCCCCTTTGCGCCGAGCCAGCCTTAGCCCTGGCGCGGCGGATGTCGAGCGGCTTGCCTGGCCGAACGGGCTTGACGGCGCGGCGCATCGCCGCGGCGACCGCGAGCGCGCTGCGCAGGCCGAGCTTTTCGCGAAGCATGGCGAGATGCGTGCGAATGGTGTCGCGGGAGACGCGCAACCGCGTTGCGATCTCGTCCGCGCCGAGGACGCACAGGCCGTTTACCATAACAGGCGGATCGGCTTTGCGCCCGAAAACTCATCCGATCGGAAGAGGCGGGGCCCCGGTCGTCAACCTGTCAAGAGAGCGAGAGCAGCTGAAATTCGGGAGCGGGAAAAATGGGCCCAGCCAAGCCGCGTCGGCGCGTCCGCAGGGGTGGCTCAGCGGGCCGGCCGCGCCGCGCCCGCCCGGAACAGGGGCAGCACCGCCGCATAGAGCTCGTTGGGGGTCACGGTCGCGCCCTGCCCTCCCGCCCGGGTGAGCTGGGCGCGCTGCGCCGCGGACGGGACGACGGTGTAGAGGAAGAAGGGCGTGCGGTCGTTTCGACGGCGCATCTCCCGCACCAGGTCGAGGCCGTCCAGCGGCCTGCCGTTGCGGTTCATGTCGGAGATGACCGCGCGATATTCATACATCGCGAGCAGCGCCAGCGCCTCCTCGCTGGTCCTGATCTGATAGACGGCGATCCCGTTGCGCTCGAGATGCTGCTTCTCGCGGGCATTGTTCTGCGGGTTGTCGTCCACCCAGAGGATCCGGCCAAGGGCATTGGCCGGCTCGCCGCGAACGAGCGGCGGCTCCGCCTCGGGCGCACGCGAAAACGCGCCGAGCGCCACCGCCGCCACAGCGCCCAACCCCAGCGCGCCTGCCCCGGCTGCCAGCCCCAGGCCGAAGCGTCCGAACCGGCGTCGGGCGGGTTGGGGAAGCGAGCCGACTTCGGGATCCACGGCAAGCCGGTAGCCGTAGCCATGGACGGTCTCCAGCGCCCCGCCATCTCTGCCAAGCGCGCACCGCAGTCGCCCGATCGCCTTGGCGAGCGAGTTTTCGTGAACGACGCGGGCCGGCCAGCCGGCCTCCAGCAGGCGGTCCTTGTCGACCTCCTTGCCGGCCTCGGCCAGCAGCATCTCGAGGATGGCGAGACTGGAGCGGTCGAGCGGGACGCGCTGGCCGGCGACCGACAGCGCGCCGCGCGCTGCGTCGAATTCGACTTGGCCGAAACGCGTCACGCAACGGTCCATAAGTCACCCCGGACCGTTATGCCTTCGGCGCCGCGCCAAGTCGAGACGGAGCCGTTTTCAGAATTTTTCAGACTTGGGGAAAGACCTTGCCGGCCGCTGCTGCCTACGATGCCTCCTCGCATCGAAGGAGAATGGCGATGAAGGGGACCCTCCGCTCGATTCTGTTGGGCACGACCATGATCGCGGCGGCGACGGCGTTGCCGAACGCCGCGAGAGCATTCGCCGTAGCGCCGCTCAAGAGCTATGCTGAGTCCCTGCTCGGTCCAACCTCGATGCTGCTCGTGCTCGTCTCTGCCTGGACCCAGGAAGACCAGTTCTCCACGTACCGAAGGGGTCTCGGCGAATCCGTGGCCGAATTTCGCTGGAGCTCCGCCGAGAGGGAATTCTGGCGCCTTTGCGAACACAACGACTTGGCGGGGCTGCGGGAACAATTCACGATGCTGGAAAGGCGTTCCGGGCAAATCCGCGCCGACGCGCTCGCCGCAGGCGGCGAAGGCAGCAGCTCCGCCCAGGCCCGCAGCGTCAGCGGGCGTATTCTGATGCGGTTGGGGGTTTTGCGCAGATGGCTTCCGGTCTGCGAGCGCCAGATCCGGGCGAGAATCGGCGATGCGAGCGAATCGGCGTCAGCTCCTGCGCAGCCCGGCGCGCCGCCAGTTCCCTCGCCGCCCGACCCGCAAGGACTCACCGTCTGGGATCGGGACAGGCTGTATCGGGCAGAAGCTGACCAGGACGCAGATATCGTCGATGAGCAGTTGGTCGGTCTTGAGGATGTCCGTGTTGCCGGCGACTGCGACCGGTTCCAGGCGGAAGTCGCGCGGCTGAGGTCGCTCACCCTCGAAGCCGATGAGCGCAACCGGCTGCACATGATCGTTCTGCGAGGTTGTCCCCCCACAGCCGTCGGCACCGCGGCCGGGCCAAGCGGTTCGGCTGGTACATCGCCGCCGGCCGCGGCGCCGCCGGATGCCGACGACGTAGACAGCATCATCGACGATCCCGATGCCGGCCTTCGCTCTCAAGGGCTCGCGCCGCAGCAGCGGCCACCGGCCAGCGCCGCATCGCCGCGAGCTCCGGACGGTCCGATTGGCAACATGCCGCAGCAACCTGATGCGAACGTGCTGTGGGGAGACTATTTCTACGTCGCGGGCCACATGGGCGAGTCCGATGTCCCGCAAACCGGCATCGGTGTCACCCGCGCCGGTGCGCCTGGCGTGGCGCCGGAGACCGACGCCGGAACGACAGGCGACAGAGTCAGCACGGTCGGATTCGAGGGCGCCTTGGGATTCGGCGAATTCCGTGTGCACGTCGGCTATTCCGAAGGTGACGCCAGCACTTCGTTCGACGTCCAGCCTATTTCGGGCGGCTTCAACGGCGCCGTGTTCGGCGCGTTGTCGCCGGCGGGCAGCTCGGGAATCGGCGCCAGCTCGGTTACGCTGGCCGGTCAGACCGAGGTCGACCTGTCGCGATTCCGGATCGGGGCGGACCTCGAGGTCGCGCAGCCGGCTCCGGCGACGCGTATCTTTCTCAGCTTCGACTATTTCCGCGACGTCCGGACCTACTCCTCCTCGTTGACCGGGGCGACCGGCGGCGTCCAGTTCTCGCAGGAACGCGACCAGCGAGTCCGCGACCATGCTTTCGGCCTCGGAGTCGGCGCCGAAACCCGGATTCCCTTCGGCAGCGCGACCGACGGAGGCAAGGGGCTTTCGCTGCGACTGGATGCGCGCGTCCAGGCCTATCTGCTCGACAGCGACCTGCGGTCCATCGAGCACAATATCTCCAACTTCGGTCCGGTGTCCGACCGAGACTTCACGATCGAGATCGAGGAAAGCGAAAGCGATATCGGGGTGGCGGCCGCGGCGAGCGGCGAACTGGACTACGCGCTGACCCGCGGCTTCGCGATCTTCGCCGGCGGATCGGTCGAATATCGGAGCCGGGTCGGCGGGGTCTTCAACCCCAATTCGGGCGACCAGGTCTTCTTCGATGGCCTCACCACCGGGCTGACCAGCAATGACTTCTGGAGCTACGGGGCACGTATCGGGATCCGGGTCGCCTTCGGTCGACGCTGAGGAGAACAGTTAAGCGCTGACTGAAGTGTCTTGACAGGAGATGCGGCGAATCGTTAGTTAAGCACATGCTTAACGAATCGGCCCGGCTCGATCTCGCCTTCCAGGCACTCGCGGACCCGACGCGACGCGGGATGCTGGCGCGGCTTTCACGCGGGCCGGCGAGCGTGTCGGAGCTGGCCCGCCCCTACCGGATCTCGCTGCCGGCGGTGCTGCAGCATCTGCAGCATCTGGAGGCGAGCGGCCTGGTCCGGTCCGAAAAGCAAGGGCGGGTGCGCACCTGCCGGCTGGAGCCGAAGGCGCTGAGCGCCGCGGAGCAATGGATCGCCGAGCAGCGCGAACTCTGGGAGGGCCGGCTCGACCGGCTGGAAGAATTTCTCGAAGAACTCAAAGCCAAGGAGAGTGAGAATGAGTGACCTTGATCTGGTGCTGGAGCGCACCCTCAACGCGCCCCGCGACCTGGTGTGGAAGGCCTGGACCGATCCGGAGCTTCTGAAGCGCTGGTTCGCCCCCAAGCCCTATGAGATCAGCGAGATCGAGATGGAGCTGAGGCCCGGCGGCGTCTTCCGCCTCCGCATGGTCGGTCCCGACGGCTTCGACACCGGCCATGGCAATCCCGGCTGCATGCTGGAGGTCGTCGAGGGCGAGAAGCTGGCCTGGACCAGCGCGCTCGGCCCCGGCTACCGCCCCGCCGAGATGGGCGAAGGCTGCGAATCCTTTCCGATGACGGCGATCGTCACCCTCGCCGATGCGGGGGACGGCAGGACCCTCTATCGCGCGGTCGCGCTGCACAAAAGCATGGGCGATCGGGACATGCACGAGCAGATGGGCTTCCAGGAGGGCTGGGGCAAATGCGCCGAGCAGCTCGAGGAGCTCGCGCAGGAGCTGGGAGCGACGGCGTGAGGAAGCTGGTCGCCGCCTTCTTCGCCAGCCTGGACGGCGTCATCCAGGCGCCGGGCGGGCCGGAGGAGGATCCGACCGGCGGCTTCGCGCATGGCGGCTGGAGCTTCCATCATTGGGACGGGGTGATGGAGGAGCATATGGGCGAGAGCTTCTCCAGGCCCTTCGACCTGCTGCTCGGACGCCGGACCTACGACATCTTCGCCGCCCACTGGCCCTATACCGACGAGGAACCGGCGGGCCTGTTCAACAACATCACCAAATATGTCGCGACGTCCGAGGCCGGGCCGCTGGCCTGGCAGAACAGCGTGAAGCTGGAGGGCGACGTGCCGGCGGCGGTGGCGCGGCTGAAGCAAGGGGATGGGCCGGACCTGCTCACCCAGGGCAGCGCGGTGCTGGTCCGGAGCCTGCTCGCCGCGGGCCTGGTCGACGAGCTCAGCCTGATGATCTTCCCGGTGCTGCTTGGCCGCGGCAAACGTTGGCACGGTGAGGATGTGGAGGCCGGGGAATGGGAGATGCTGTCCAGCCGCACCTCGACGACGGGCGTGATCCTGAGCCGCTACCGGCCGAAAGGCCCGGTCACCACCGGCTCGTTCGCGCACAGCGAGCCGAGCGCGGCGGAGCGGGCGCGGCGCGCGAAGATGGAGGCAGGCACATGGTGAAGGAAACCCGCACGGTCAGCGTCGAGCGGCGCATCGCCGCGCCCCCGGAGAAAGTGTTCGACGCCTGGCTCGACCGGGACGGCCTCGGCCAATGGCTGTTCCGGACGCCCGGCGGCACGACGGAGCGGGTCGAGGTCGATCCGCAGGTCGGCGGCCGCTTCCGCGTCGACGAGCGCCGCGACGGAAATTTGGCCGAGCATCATGGCGAATATGTCGCGCTGGACCGCCCGCACCGGCTCGCCTTCGATTTCTGGACGAGCTTCAGCGACGAGCGGACGCGGGTCACGATCGAGATCGCGCCGGACGGCAACGGCTCGCTGCTGACGCTGACCCATGCGGGCGTCTGGACGGATTACGAGGACCGGACCCGGCAGGGCTGGACGATGATCCTGGAGAGCCTGGAGCGCTGGATTGCGCGCCATCCTTAGGCAAAGGAATGGGGACAGTTGCTAGCAACTGTCCCCGTCAACTTCCCTAGCAGCGAGTCGCCTCGCGACCGACCAGGGCGCCGATCGCGCCGCCGATGATCGCGCCGGTCGTGCCGCTGCCGCGGCCCCGATAGCGGTAACGCCGGCCGTCGCGGCCGATCTCGCGGCCGATCAGGGCGCCGGCGGCGCCGCCGACGATCGCGCCGGCCGTGCCGTCGCCGCAGCGGTCGCGATAGCGATACCGGCTGCGGTAGCCGCGCGGATAATAGCCGTCATAATAGCCGCCATAGTAAGCCGGATAGCCATAGCCGTAGCCATAATAGCCCGGATAACCGTAGCCATAGCCGTAGCCCGGATAGCCGTAATAGACGCTCACGCGGGTGCGCGGGCGATAATAACGGCCGCGATAGCGGCGATAGTCGCGGCGGTGATAGCGCCGGCCGTCGCGGCGATAATCGTCGCGGTAGCGGCGGCCGTCGCGATAGCCGTCATAGCGGTCGTAATAGCCGTCGCGATAGCGCGACTGCGCGCTCGCTTCGGTCGGCGCCAAGGCGACGGTCGCGCTGAGCGTCACCGCGGCACCGAGGATGAATGTCCTGAACATTGCAGGCTCTCCACTTCTCACGGGTATTCGGGCGAAATACGCCGCCCGGACGAATCGGGTTTCCGCCAATGCGCCTGAGCGGGCGATGAACAGGATGGTTAACCTTTCCCGAGGGGTGACGTGGCGTCAATCTTGCTTCGCGCGCCGCTTTGCGCCCACAAACACCGCATGAGTGACCCCGCCTTTCCGCAGCCCGCCTTCATGGCCGACGAGGAGATCCGCATGTTCGCGGACTCGGTCGGCAAGTTCCTCGACCGCAACGCGCCGCCGGAACGAGTCGCGAAATGGCGCGAGGAGGGCATGGTCGAGCGCGCCTTCTGGCGCGAGGCGGGCGCGGCCGGCCTGCTCGGGGTCAGCGTGCCCGAGGCCTATGGCGGCCCGGGCGGCGACTTCCGGCACGACGTGGTCGTCGCCGAGACGATCATCCGCAAGGGCGTCGAGGGCTTCGCCGCCGGCCTGCACAATGTGATCATCACGCCCTACATCCAGGCGCACGGCACCGAGGGGCAGAAACAGAAATGGCTGCCCAGGCTCGCCAATGGCGAGCGCGTCGCCGCGATCGCGATGAGCGAGCCGGGTGCGGGCTCCGATTTGCAGTCGGTCCGTACGACCGCGCTGCGCGACGGCAACGGCTACCGGATCAACGGCGCCAAGACCTTCATCTCCAACGGCCAGGTCGCTGACCTGATCGTCGTCGTCGCCAAGACCGACCCGAGCGAGGGCGCGAAGGGGGTCTCGCTGCTCGTCGTCGAGACCGACGAGGTGGAAGGCTTCCGCCGGGGCAAGAAGCTCGACAAGGTCGGGCTCGACGCGCAGGACACGTCCGAATTGTTCTTCGACGACGTCTGGGTGCCGGCGGAGAATCTGCTCGGGCTGGAGGAGGGCAAGGGCTTCTACCAACTGATGGCGGAGCTGCCGCGCGAGCGGCTGCTGATCGCGATCGGCAGCGCGGTGGCGATGGAGCGGGCGCTCGAGGAGACGATCGCCTATGTGAAGGAGCGCAAGGCCTTCGGAAAGCCGGTGATCGACTTCCAGAACAGCCAGTTCGTGCTTGCCGATTGCAAGGCCAAGGCGGTGGTCGCACGCGTGTTCGTCAACGACTGTATCGAGCGGCTGCTGAAAGGCGAGCTGGACGCGACCACGGCGGCGATCGCCAAGCTCTGGGTCTCGGAGGCGCAGGGCGAGCTGGTCGACGCCTGCCTGCAGCTCCATGGCGGCTACGGCTATATCAACGATTATCCGATCGCCCGCATGTGGCGCGACGCCCGCGTGCAGCGCATCTATGGCGGGTCAAGCGAGATCATGAAGCTGCTGATCGCGCGGTCGCTCTAGTTTCGTGGTCCGGCGAAGGCCGGACCGCGGGACGGAAATCGCGAGTCTCCCCACGGTCCGGCCTCCGCCGGACCACATGAGCGCTAAAGCCGTTCGGCTTGCCAGCGCAGATGGTCGGCCATGAAGGTCGAGATGAAGTAGTAGCTGTGGTCGTAGCCCGGCTGCATCCGCAGCGTCAGCCCGATCCCCGCCGCGGCGCAGGCGGCTTCGAGCAATTCGGGCCGCAGCTGTTCGGCGAGGAAGGAGTCGGCGTCGCCCTGGTCGACGAGCAGCTCCGGGAGATGCGCGCCGTCCTCGATCAGGGCGACCGCATCGTGCCGCCGCCAGGCGCCACGATCCCCACCCAGATAGCGGCCCAGCGCCTTCTCGCCCCAGGGCACCTGCCCCGGCGCGACAATAGGCGCGAAGGCGGAGACGGCGCGGTAACGGCCGGGATTGCGCAGCGCGAGGATCAGCGCGCCATGGCCGCCCATCGAATGGCCCATGATCCCCTGCCGCTCCATGTCGGCCGGAAAATTCTCGGCGATCAAGGCGGCCAGCTCCCCGGTGACATAGGAGTACATGCGGTAATTGGCGGCAAAAGGCGCCTCGGTCGCATCGACGTAGAAGCCCGCGCCCTGCCCGAAATCATAGGCCTCGTCGTCCGGCACGTCCTCGCCGCGCGGGCTGGTGTCGGGGGCGACGAAGATGAGGCCAAGCTCGGCGCAGGCGCTGCGATACTCGCCTTTCTCGGTGACGTTGGCGTGGGTGCAGGTCAGCCCGGAGAGATAGAAGACGACCGGCAGCTTGCCGATCCGCTCCGCCTGCGGCGGCACGAAGACCGAAAAGGTCATCGGCGTTCGGGTCTCGCGGGAGTCGTGGCGGTAGACGCCCTGCGTCCCGCCGAAACACTTGTTCGTTGAGAGAGTCTCCAGGTTCACTGGCCGGGCCGATGGATGGCGCAGAGCTTGTTGCCGTCGGGATCGCGGACATAAGCGAGGTACATCGGACCGAGCGCGCCCTCCCGGAGACCGGGCGGGTCCTCGATCGAGCGGCCGCCATTGGCGATGCCGGCGTCATGGAAGGCCTGGACCTGCTCGGGCGATGCGCAGCTGAAGCCGATCGTGCCGCCATTGGCGAAGGTCGCGGCCTCACCGTCGATCGGCTCGCTGATGCAGAAGACGCCGCCATTGTGACGGTAGAAGAGCCGGACATGGCCGCTGCTCGCGACGTTGCGGAACGGCTCCCCCGCGCCGAGCGTGCCGAGCACCGCGTCGTAGAAAGACTTGGACCGCTCGATGTCGTTCGATCCGACCATGATGTGGCTGAACATCTTCTTCCTCCCGCTCAGTAGACGACGACCGAGCGGATGCTCTCGCCCGCATGCATCAGGTCGAAGCCCTTGTTGATCTCGTCGAGGCTGAGCACGTGGGTGATCATCGGGTCGATCTCGATCTTTCCCGCCATGTACCAGTCGACGATCTTCGGCACGTCGGTGCGGCCCCTGGCGCCGCCGAAGGCGGTGCCGCGCCAGTTGCGGCCGGTGATCAGCTGGAAGGGCCGGGTCGCGATCTCCTTGCCCGCCTCGGCGACGCCGATGATGATCGACGTGCCCCAGCCGCGGTGGCAGGCCTCGAGCGCGGTCCGCATCACCTCGACATTGCCGGTCGCATCGAACGTATAGTCGGCGCCGCCGTCGGTCAGCTCGAGCAGCTCGGCGATGATCGCCGCCCGGTCCTTGTCGCGGGCGTCGACGAAGTGGGTCATGCCGAACTTGCGGCCCCATTCCTCGCGCGCCGGATTGATATCGACGCCGACGATCCGGTCCGCGCCCGCGAGCTTCGCGCCCTGGATGACGTTGAGGCCGATGCCGCCGAGGCCGAAGACGACGACATTGTCGCCGACCTGGACCTTCGCCGTGTTGATCACCGCGCCGACGCCGGTGGTCACGCCGCAGCCGATATAGCAGCAGGTCTGGAAGGGCGCGTCCTCGCGTATCTTCGCGACCGCCACCTCGGGCAGGACGGTGAAGTTCGAGAAGGTCGAGCAGCCCATATAATGGTAGATGGGCTCGCCCTTGTAGCTGAAGCGGCTGGTCCCGTCCGGCATCACCCCCTTGCCCTGGGTGGCGCGGATCGCGGTGCAGAGGTTGGTCTTGCCCGAGAGGCAGCTTTTGCACTGCCGGCATTCGGGCATGTAGAGCGGGATGACATGGTCGCCCGGCTTCACCGAAGTGACGCCCGGACCGACCTCGCGGACCACGCCCGCGCCCTCATGGCCAAGGATCGAGGGGAAGATCCCCTCGCTGTCGAGCCCGTCCAGCGTATAGGCGTCGGTATGGCAGATGCCGGTCGCCATGATCTCGACCAGCACCTCGCCGGCCTTCGGACCCTCGAGGTCGAGCTCGACGATCTCGAGCGGTTGCCTGGCGGCAAAGGCGACGGCGGCACGGGTCTTCATGAGCTTCTTGCCTCCCCTCAGGATTCGTTTGCGCCGCTTATAGCCCCGGCGGCGCGCTCAGGAAGCGATTGATCCACGCCCCGATGCGGCCGCTGTCGTTGGGCGCATCGAGCGAGGCGATGGCGGCATCGACCTCCGGGATGCGGTCGCGGCGGCTCTCGTAGAGCGCGGAGGCGAAGGCCGGCGACATTTCCGGGTGGAACTGGAAGGAGATCGCCATGCCGTCGCGCCAGGAGAAGCCCGCATAAGGCGTGAACAGGGAGGAGGCGATCAGCTCGGCGTCGGGCGGCGGCTGCACGACCTGGTCCTGGTGCGAGGCGGGCGCGGAGACGAGCGGCACCTCGTCCATCCAGGGCTCGTGGCGGACGATCGGATAGGAGTGCAGCCCCACGCCCCAGCCGCGCTCGGATTTCTCGACATGGCCGTCGAAGGCTTCGGCCATGATCTGGTGGCCGAAGCAGATGCCGACCAGCTTCGCCCGCCCCTTCGCCAGGCGGAGGAAGGTCTTGAGCGGATCGATCCAGGGCAAATCGTCATAGACCCCGGCCGAGGAGCCGGTGATGAGATAGGCACTATGACGCTCCACCGCGGGCGGCAGCTCGCCGGCGCGCACCTCATAGGTCGTCGCCTCGGTCCCGAGCAGCCGCTCGAACATCGCCGGATAATGGCCGAACTCGGCGAGCAGAGCGGGCGGCGGCGCGCCGGCTTCAAGGATGGCGAGGCTCATCGGGCCCGGGCCTGAATGATGCAAAGGTGACGAATGTCACGAATGTCACATGGAAACGCCGGGGGGCATCCCGCCCGGCCACCCATGGCGCACGCGGCGCCGCGCTGGAAGAGGCGGGGTGGGTGATACAAATCGCGGGCCATCATGAAAGGCTGACAGGCCAAATCCTAAATATACCCAATAAAACGGTGCCGGTGCGTCAGGGCCCTGCGCTCCGCCAGGAAAAGCGGCGCGTCCGCCGGTTGTATGACAGGATCTCAGCATGGTCGCATTCGAGGCAGGAGCTGACGACGAGGCGGTTTCCGTCTGCGCGCAGGGCGATGAACGGCGTCCAGTCCGGGAAGCTCCGGATATAGACGACGCGCGGCCGCCGCTGGCTCTGGTCCACGAGCAGGAGGAAGGGCGCGGCCTCGCCGTTGCAGGTGCGATAATTGCCAACGAGCGCAAGCACGGGCGCGCCTGTCATCCGGGTGGTTGCGCGAAAAATGTTGCCGTCCGGGCCGCCCAGATATTGCCGGATCTCCGCGCTGACCGCGGGGTCGGTCGAGGCGAAGGAAGCGGCCGTGAGGGGATCGGCGGCGCACCAGCGCGGCCCGGCGCGGCCCTGCGCGTTGTTGAGCTGGGCAAGCGGCAGGCCCGCGACCGAGGAGCCGTCCGGGCGGCTCTCCATGTCGAGAATCCAGAAGGCGCTGTTGGCAGGCCCTTCGGCAGGCGGCTTCACGGTGACGAACGGATCCGCGGCCAGTGCGGGCGCGGCCGCGAGGCCGGCAAGCAGCAAAGCTGCGATCGAGCGGCGGAGCAGAGCCATGGGCGGAGGATATCCGAACCGCCGCGGCCTGGCTACCGGCCCCGCCGCTCCCGCTTCGCTGCGATGCGGAGGCGCAGGGCGTTGAGGCGGATGAAGCCGGCGGCGTCGCGATGGTCGTAGCCCGACTGGCCCTCCTCGAAGGTGACGAGATCCTGGTCGTAGAGGGACAGCGGGCTGTCCCGGCCGATGACGATGGCATTGCCCTTGTAAAGCTTCATCCGGACCGTGCCGGTGACATGCTCCTGGCTCTTGTCGATCAGCGCCTGCAGCATTTCCCGCTCGGGCGAGAACCAGAAGCCGTTATAGATGAGCTTCGCGTAGCGCGGCATGAGCTCGTCCTTGAGATGCATGGCGCCGCCGTCGAGGGTGATCGACTCGATGCCGCGATGGGCGGCGAGCAATATGGTGCCGCCGGGCGTCTCGTAGACGCCGCGCGACTTCATGCCGACGAAGCGGTTCTCGACCAGGTCGAGCCGGCCGATGCCATTGTCATGACCGAGCTGATTGAGCTTCGTGAGCAAAGTGGCGGGCGACAGCCGCTCGCCGTCGATGGCAACGGGATCGCCCTTCTCGAACGCGATCTCGATCACCGTCGGCGTGTCGGGCGCGTCCTCGGGCGCGATGGTGCGCTGGTGGACATATTCGGGCGCCTCGACCGCCGGGTCCTCGAGCACCTTCCCCTCGGAGGAGGAGTGGAGCAAATTGGCGTCGACCGAGAAGGGCGCCTCGCCTTTCTTGTCCTTGCTGATCGGGATCTGGTGCTTCTCGGCGAAGTCGATCAGGGCCTCGCGGCTGGCGAAGCTCCATTCGCGCCAGGGGGCGATCACGCGGATGTCCGGCTCCAGCGCATAATAGCCGAGCTCGAAGCGGACCTGGTCATTGCCCTTGCCGGTCGCGCCGTGACAGACCGCGTCGGCACCGACCTGGCGGGCGATCTCGATCTGGCGTTTGGCGATGAGCGGCCGGGCGATCGAGGTGCCGAGCAGATACTGGCCCTCATAGACGGTGTTCGCGCGGAACATCGGGAAGACATAGTCGCGGACGAACTCCTCGCGGAGGTCGTCGATGAAGATGTTCTCGGGCCTGATGCCGAGCAGTTCGGCCTTGCGGCGCGCCGGCTCCACCTCCTCGCCCTGGCCGAGATCGGCGGTGAAGGTCACGACCTCCGCGCCATATTCGGTCTGCAGCCATTTCAGGATGATCGAGGTGTCGAGGCCGCCCGAATAAGCGAGGACGACCTTCTTCGGCTTGGGCAAGGAGCTCATGCGTAAGTAACTTTCTCTTGGCCCATCATGCGCTGGAGGCGCTTGACGAACAGGGATGTCGTGGTGCCCTCCCGGACGGCGATGAACAAAGTGTCATCGCCCGAGACGGTGCCGGCAATCTCCGGAAGCTGCGCATGGTCGAGGGCGGAGGCGACGAGGTGGGCCGAGCCGGGCGGAGTTTTCAGGACGACGATCTGCCCGGTGGCCTCGACCGACAGCACGAACTCGCTGACGAGGCGCTGCAGCCGGCCCGCGCTCCAGTCCGCCGCGCCCAACTGGTCCGGCAAGGCGTATGAGAGCACGCCGCCGCGCTTCAGCTTGACCGCGCCGAGCTGCTCGAGATCGCGGGAGACCGTCGCCTGGGTGACCGCGAAGCCGAGGTCCTTCAGCTTCTCGGTCAGCTCCTCCTGGCTGACGAAGGCGCCCGAGCGGATCAGCTCGGCGAGGCTGCGCAAGCGCCGGGTGCGGGTGTCGGTCATGCGACGCTCCTCCCCGGAACGGGGAGGGGGACCGCGGCGCGAAGCGGCGTGGTGGAGGGGGCCCGGAGGGTGGCACGGAGCCCCCTCCACCAAGCTGCGCTTGGTCCCCCTCCCCGTCCCGGGGAGGAATTGAAGGTCCCGGTCATCTCACCCCCGCCAGCCAGGCCAGGGCGCCGCGTGCCGTATGCATGCGGTTCTCGGCCTGCCGCCAGACCGCGCTCCTCGGGCTCTCCATCACCGCGTGCGTCACCTCCTCGCCGCGGCGGGCGGGGAGGCAGTGGAGGAACCAGGCATTGCCGGCCCGCGCCATCAAGGCTTCGTTGACCTGGTAGGCGGCGAAGGCCTGGCGCCGGGCCTCGGCCTCCTCGTCCTGGCCCATCGAGACCCAGACGTCGGTATAGACGAACTCGGCGCCCTCGACCGCCTCGGCCGGATCGGCGACCTGGCGCACGCCATAAGGCGGGTCGCTCAGCCGATAGCCGTCGGGGCTGGCCAGGGTGAGCTCGGCGCCGACCGCGACGCAGGCCTGGGCGAGCGAGCGGGCGACATTGTTGTCGGCATCGCCGATCCAGGCGATGCGCGCTCCCTCCAGCCGGCCGAGCAATTGCTTCACGGTCAGCAGGTCGGCGAGCGCCTGGAAGGGATGATCGCGGTCGGAGAGCAGGTTGGCGACCGGCACCTCCACCGCCCCCGCCATCCTGACGAGGTGGCGATGGTCCATGACGCGGGCGCAGATGATGGCGTGATAGCAGGCGAGCGTGCGGGCGACGTCCTCGGCGCTCTCGCGCGTGTCGATCCCCACCTCCTCCTTCTGGATATAGACGGGATGGCCGCCGAGCTGGACGACCGCCATCTCGGTCGAGTTGCGGGTGCGCGCCGACGGCTTCTGGAAAACCAGCGCCACCCCCTTCCCTTCCAGCGGCCGGCCGAGATCGGTCCGCTCGGACAAAGCGAGGATCTCCGCGACCGCGCCCTCCTGCAGGTCCGCGATGCTCAGCAGATCGGTCATGCCTCTTCCCCCAGGGTCACCATGGTGCCGATGCCCTGGTCGGTCAGCACCTCGATCAGCAGTGCGTGCGGCACGCGGCCGTCGATAATGTGCGCGGATCCGACACCGCCCTCGACCGCGTCGGCGCAGGCGCGCAGCTTCGGGATCATGCCCGCCGACACGCTCTCATGTTCGATCCGGTCGCGCAGCTCGGCCGAGGTCAGACGCTGGATCAGGCTGCTTTCGTCCTTCGGGTCCTCGAGCAGGCCCGGCGCGGCGGTGAGATAGACGATCTTCTCCGCGCCCATGGCGACGGCGATCGCCATCGCCGCCTCGTCGGCATTGATGTTGTAGGGCTGGCCCGACGGGTCGGCGCCGACCGTCGAGACGACGGGGGCGAGGCCCTGGTCGAGCAGGCCGTGCAGGCGCTCGGCGCGGACCTCGGCGACGTCGCCGACGAAGCCCAGAGCGGGATCGCGCGGCCTGGTGATGAGCAGCCCGCCATCCTCGCCCGCGACGGCGACGGCGACCGGATCCCTGGGCGATTCCTTGTTGATCGTCGCCACCAGGTTCCGGCTGACCTCGCCCACCAGCACCATGCGGACGAGGCGCAACGTCTCCGCATCGGTGACGCGCAGGCCGTCGCGGAACTCCGGCTCCTTGCCGACCTGCTTCATCATCGCGTCGACCTGCGGGCCGCCGCCATGGACCAGCACGCAGCGCACGCCGACGGAGCGGAGCAGCAGCACGTCCTGGGCGAGCGCGCGGTCGAGCTCGGCGTCGATCGCTGCGCCGCCCAGCTTCACGATCACGGTCTTGCCGCGGAAGCGCTGGATATAGGGCAGGGCCTCGACGAGGATCTGCGCGGTGCGGGCGGGGCCGATAGCGTTCATGATGTGACCTTCCCCGTCACCCCAGCGGAGGCTGGGGTCGAAGCGGACGTCACGCCGGATGAAGACTCGGCTGGGATGCCAGCCTTCGCTGGCATGACGAAGAAGGAGGCAGAGCGCGTCATGACGTGACCGAATTTTCCTTGATGTAGCCCGGGCCGAGATCGATCCCGATCACCTGCGCGGTGCCCGTACCCGAGCCGAGATCGACCTCGATCTCGATCCGCTCGTTCCGCATGTGCGCGGCGACCGCGGCTTGGTCGTGCGCGATCTCGATGCCGCCGCGCGAGACGGTGATGGCGCCATAAGAAACGGCGCTCCTGTCGCTGTCGAATTCGACTCCCGCGGAACCCGCGGCGCCAAGCAGCCGGCCCCAATAGGGGTCGGAGCCGTACCAGGAGCATTTGACGAGATTGTTCTCGGCGATGTTCTTCGCGGCGATCCGCGCCTCCGCGTCGGAGGCGGCGCCGGTGACGCGGAGCATCACCATCTTGGTCATGCCCTCGGCGTCCTTCGCCATCTGCAGGGTGAGATCCTCGCAGACCCTGTGCACCGCGTCGGCGAATTCGGCGAGATCCGGTTTCCCGGCCCGGCCGTTGGCGAGCAGGATCACGCTGTCATTGGTCGAGGTCGCGCCGTCCACGTTCAGCGTGTTGAAGGTGCGGTCGGCGGCGTCCTTGAGGATGCGCTGCAGGTCGTCGCGGGAGACGTCGGCGTCGGTGGTGAGGTAAGCGAGCATGGTCGCCATGTTGGGCGCGATCATGCCGCAGCCCTTGGCCATGCCGCCGAGCGTGAAGGTCGAGCCCTTCACTACCGCCTCCTTCGGCACATGGTCGGTGGTAAGGATGCCCTTGGCGGCGTCGTGCCCGCCCGCGACCGAGAGCCTTTTCGCGAGCTTCGGCGTCGCCGCGAGGATCACGTCCATCGGCAGGCGCGTGCCGATGATCCCGGTCGAGGAGACGAGGACATAAGCCTTGTCGATGCCGAGCGCCGCGGCCGCCGCCGCGCTCATCGCCTCGGCATCGGCCATGCCTTCGGCGCCGGTGCCGGCATTGGCATTGCCCGAATTGACGATCACGGCCGCCGCCTTGCCGCCGCTCGCGGCGAGCCGGGCGCGGTCCAGCAGCACGGGCGGCGCGACGAACTTGTTTCGGGTGAACACCCCCACCGCGGTGACGGGCTTGCCGTCGTCCGTGGCGATCAGCGCCATGTCATATTTGCGGTGCTTGATCCCGGCATGGCAGCCGGCGGCGACGAAGCCCGGGGCGGCGGTCACGCTCACGGCCAGACTCCGACCCTGGCGAGCCCGGCATCCTCGTCGAGGCCGAGCATCAAATTCGCGCACTGGATCATCTGGCCGGCGGCTCCTTTCACGAGATTGTCGAGCGCCGCCAGGGCGAGCACCCGGCCGGTGCGCGCGTCATAGCGGGCGGTGAGATGGACGGCGTTCGAGCCGAGGGTCCATTTGGTCGAGGGCGCCCTGTCAGAGACGTGGATGAAGGGCTCGCCCGCATAAGTCTCTCTCAACGCGGCAAGCGGGTCGCAGGCCCCCCTGGCGATGGCGGTGCAGGTCGCGAGGATGCCCCGGTTCATCGGCGCTAGGTGCGGCGTGAACAGGATCTTCCCGCCCAGCTCCATCTCCATCTCGGCCGTGTGCCGGTGGTTGAGCAGGCCATAGGCGTTCATATTCTCGTCGACCGTGTTGAAATGGGTAATGTCCTTGAGGCCTTTGCCCGCCCCGCTGACGCCCGAGGCGGCGTCGACCGTGATCGTGTCGGGATCGATGAGGGGAAGCAGCGGCCTGAGCGCCAGGATCGCCGAGGTCGGGTAGCAGCCTGCGGCCGCCACCGTCCTCGAGCCGGCGATCGCGTCGCGGTGCAGCTCCGGAATGCCGTAGACGAAGCGGCCCATGAGGTCGGGCGCCTGATGCGGCTCCTTGTACCAGCGTTCATAGCTGGCCGCGTCGTTCAGGCGAAAGTCGGCGCCCAGGTCCACGAAGGGGATGCCCCGCGCGATCATCTCTGGCGCGACCGCCTGGCTGTGGCCATGGGGCAAGGCCGCGAAGACCAGATCGGCGCCGTCCAGCGCCGCCGGCTCGAACCGCTCGACCCGCGCGTCGGGATAGCCGAGCGCGAGATGGGGATGCACGTCGGCCAGCGGCATGCCGGCCTGGCTGTCCCCGAACAGGCGCGTGGGCGTGAGATGGGGGTGCGCAGTGCAGAGCCGCAGCAGCTCCGCGCCGACGAATCCCGAGGCGCCAAGGATCGCAACGTCAACCATCAGGCTGCCTATATGCAATCTCTTGCATAATTATTCAACAACGAATCAACCGTTCCGGAGCAAAATCCGCTGAAAATAAAAACGCCCCGGCAAGCCGGGGCGTTTCAATCCGGAAAACCCGGAAGCGGTTACGGGCTCTCGGGGCCCTCATCGTCGCTGGTCAGCTCGATGATGCCCCAGATGATGAGGCCGAGCACGACGGCGCCGATGAGATAGATGCCGATGCCGTTGCGATCGTCGAGCGCGCTGGCCTGCGGGGCCACGGCACCCGCGCGAACCGGCGCGTTACTGAGGCTCAGCGGCTGCGCGGTCTGGGCGACGGCGGCGCTACTTGCGGTGAGAACCGACACGGCGACGACTGCCGCCAATTTCCTAGAAAGCATTACAACCTCCCACACATATGAGTTCGGAATTCCCACCGACCCCCGACGCTCAATAGTCAATTTTCGTTTTGGTTCCACGTCTTTTTTTTGAAGTTTCGGTTAAGCGAGCCGGGCGCGCGTCCAGTCCGCCACGACCGTCGCCAGCACCTCCAGTGGCATGTCGCTGTTCTGGAGGACGGCATCGTGGAAGCCCTTGAGGTCGAAACGGTCGCCGAGCCGGGCCCGTGCCTCCTCGCGCAGCCGCACGAACTCGTTATGGCCGACCTTGTAGCTGCAGGCCTGGCCCGGCCAGACCACGTAGCGCTCGATCTCGCTGGTCGAGCTCAGCTCGTCGAGACCGACATTCTCCATGAAATAGCGGATCGCCTGCTCCCGGCTCCAGCCCCTGGCATGCATGCCGGTGTCGGTGACCAAGCGGGCGGAGCGGTACATGAAGCTCTGGATCATGCCGAGCTTGCCGATCTGGTAGTCGGCATACATGCCCATCTCGTCGGCGAGCTGCTCGGCATAGAGGCCCCAGCCCTCGCCATAAGCGGCGATCCCGATATTGCGGTGAAGCAGCGGGATGGACTGGTTCTCGATCGCAAGTGAGCCCTGCCAGAGATGGCCCGGTATCGCCTCATGATGGTTGAGCGTCGGCAGCGCCCATTTCGGCCAGGAGCGGGTGTCGCGCAGGTTGATGTAGAAGGCGCCGGGCCGCGAGCCGTCCAGGCTCGGCCCCTGCGCATAGCCGCGCGGCGCGCCCAGCTCGATCGCCGGCGGGACGCGCTTGATCTCCATCGGCGAGCGCGGGATCGTCGCGAAATAATCGGGCATGCGCGCCTTCACCCGGTTCATCCAGGCGGTGAGGTCGGCGATGATCTGCGCGCGGCCCGCCTCGGTATTCGGGTAGAGATGGCGGTCCTGCCGGCTGAGCGCGGTGATCCGCGCGCCGACGCTCCCCTGCGTGAGACCTTCGGCGCGCAGCAGGGGCTCGGCCTGGGCGCTGAGCTCGGCGATCTGGCGCAGGCCGGTCTCGTGCACCTCGTCTGGGCTCATGCCGGTCGACGTGTGGTAGCGCAGGCACTGGGCGTAGAAGGTGGCCCCGCCGGGCAGCCGGCTCGCCGCCGGATTGTGGCCGGCGCCGCGGCGCAACTCGGTCAGCAAGGCAAGCTGCCGGTCGAGCGCGGCGGCGAGGCGGCCGTCGACGATCGCGGTCGCCTGGCGCGCCCAGTCGCCCTCGATATTCTTCTCGCGGGTCCGGCGGACCAGCGACTGGACGAGATCGGCCCGCTCGCCGCGCTGCCCGCGCAGCGACCGCGTCTGGGCGATGGTCTTGTCGAGGATGAAGTCGGGCGGGACCACGCCGCGGCCCGCATCGGCCCGGCTATGCTCGACCTCGAGATCGATGTTGCGCGCGAACGCCTCCAGCCGGGCGACATAGGCGTCGGCATCGGCCCTCGTCTCGATCTTGTGCTGGCTGTCGAGGAAGTCCGGCACGCTCTGGTAGGAGCCGGTCAGCTGCGAGAGCACATAGGGCACCGGATAGCCGTCGAACGTTCCCCAGGGCGTGCGCGACACCTCCTCGACCCGCTCGCCGAGCCAGAGGACCGAATCCAGGAAGGCCTTGTCCCGCCCGGTGAGGCCGCCGCCGGCCATCCGCCGCAGCACCGGCAATTGCTCGACCAGCGGCCGGTAGCCGCCCAGCTTGCCGGCCGGGCCCGACGGGCTCAGCCTGCTCTTGAGATCCGCATTGGCGCCGGTGTCGAGGCCCAGGCCGGTCGCCAGCTCCGGGCTCCCGCGCAGCATCGCCTGGAAGATCCGGTCGTAGAGCTGGCGGGCGTCGCCGGGGCCGGAACGGGGGACTACGGCACAGCCGCCGAGGGCCAGCGCGCCTGTCGCCGCGGCGCTGCAGAGCAGGAACTGGCGGCGGTCGAAACCTGTCATCGATACTCTCCCTGTTATCTCATTCTTCTTATTCCGCGCGATGGACGCGCCCCCTCGCCATCACGAAGCTCATCTGCCGGAGTACCCCGACGTCGGCCAGCGGATTGCCACGGACGGCGACGATGTCGGCGCTCTTGCCGGGCTCGATCGTGCCGGCCTCGCCCGAGATGCCGAGCAGGTCTGCGGCGTTGACCGTCGCCGCGACGATCGCGGCCATCGGATCCATGCCGTGCTGGACCATCAGCAGGAACTCGTCGGCATTGCGGCCGTGCATCGAGACGCCGGCATCGGTGCCGAAGGCGATCCGCACACCCGCGGGAAAGGCGCGGCGCAGCGCCTGGCCGGTGATCCCGATCCGCCAGCGTATCTTCTCCAGCACCTCGCCCTGATAGGCGTTCGGATTGGCGGCGAGCCGCTCGCGATAGCCGTTCACCGTCGACAGGGTGGGGACGTAATAAGCGCGGCTCTGCCGGAACAGGCGGATGCTCTCGTCGTCCATCAGCGTGCCGTGCTCGATCGAATCGGCGCCGACGCGCAGCGCGAGGTTGATGCCGTCGGCGCCATGGGCGTGGACGGCGACCTTCTTGCCGTAGAGATGGGCGGTCTCGACAATCGCCCGCGCCTCGTCCTCCAACATCTGCGCGCCGAGGCCGAGGCCGATCCGGCTGTTCACGCCGCCTGTGGTGGCGATCTTGATGACGTCGACGCCGCGGGCGATCTGCCGGCGCACCGCACGGCGGCAATCGTCGGCCCCGTCGCAGGTCGAGCCGGCGCTGCGCAGTGCCTCGTGAAACTCCTCGCGGACGCCGAGCGTGTCGTCCATATGGCCGCTGGTCGTCGAGATCGAGGTGCCGGCATCGACGATCCGCGGGCCCACCGCCCAGCCCCGGTTGACCGCATCGCGCAGCGCCAGGGTGATCCCGTCCGGCGAGCCCAGGTTGCGAACCGTGGTGAAGCCCGCGTCCAGCGTCTTGCGGGCGTTCCAGGCGGCCTCGTAGCTGCGCAGCGCCGCGCTGTCAGTGAAGTCGGCGAGCTGGCCCTCGACGCCGGCCCGGTCCGAGACCAGGTGGACATGGCTGTCGATCAGCCCGGGCAGGACGAAGCGGTCAGAGAGGTCGATCAGCCGCCCGCCCGCGGGCACCGGCGCGAAGCCGTCCTGCACCGCCTCGATCCGGCCGCCCCGGACGATGATGCTCGCCCGTTGCCGCGGGGGCCGCCCGGGCCGGTCGAGCAGGGTGCCGGCATGGATCACGATGACCGGCTCGGCGGCCGGCGGCTGCGCGGAGGAGGAGAGCGGGAGAAACAGGGCGAACAGCAGCGTCAGGATCAGGGTGGGGCGCAAGGCTGGGTCCTCCGGCAAAAGCGCGGGGACGATAGCGGATCGCCATCCTCCGCCAAGTGCGAAACGACGAACGACGCGGGCGCGCGCCGCGCCGCAAGGTCAAGGGGCCGTTAAGCTATTGTTGCGCCGCAGCAACAGTCTGATCCAGATTGTTGCGTCATAGTTACAGCGCCATTGTGGCGAGTCCGCGCGCGGGGTTATCAGTCTTTCGTTCTGCCAGAGAAACCATTGCAGGAGTTTTCATGCCCCGGACCATGCTGAACCGCCGCGCCGCGTCTTTCACCGCCGTGTCGCTGCTGGCCCTCGCCTCCGCCACGCCCGCCTTCGCGCAGGACGAGCCGGCTCCCGCAACGCAGGATGAGCAGGAAGTCGTGGTGACCGCGACCCTGCGGGCGCAGAATCTCCAGGACATCCCCTTCTCGATCAACGCGCAGACCGAGGAAGACATTCGCCGCTCGGGCGCGACTACGATTGAAGACCTCTCGCGCAACGTCGCGGGCCTGCAGATCCAGAATCTCGGGCCGGGCCAGAGCCAGGTCGCCGTCCGCGGCGTCGCCGCCGGCCAGATCGTCCGCGACCAGCCGGGCGTGAAGGAGCAGGTCGGCGTCTATCTCGACGACAGCGTGATCTCGCTGTCGCTGTTCACCCCCGACCTCGATCTCTACGATCTCAACCGCGTCGAGACGCTGCGCGGCCCGCAGGGCACGCTGTTCGGTTCGGGCTCGGTCGGCGGCACGATCCGCTACATCACCAACCAGCCCAGCCTGACCCGCACCGAGGGCTCGCTGGAAGCCAACATCAACCTGCTCGACGGCGGCGACATCGGCGGCGCTTTGCGCGGCATGGTCAACCTGCCGGTCGGCGAGGACGTGGCAGTCCGCGCGGTCGGCTATTACACCCGTTATGGCGGCTTCATCGACGCGGTCGGCCCGGCCGGCGGCGAGAATGTCAATGACGGCTACCGGGCCGGCGGCCGTATCGCCATCCGGCTGCAGCCGGCGGACAATATCACGATCACGCCGCGCATCCTCTACCAGGAGATCGACGCGAACGGCTTCAACCGGCAGGAGGTGTACAACCTCTACTCGAATCCGTTCACCAATCCGCCGCGCGTCTTCAACGAGCGCGAGCAGTATCTGCTGCTGCGGGAGAATTTCAGGGACCGTACCTTCATCGCCGACCTCAACATCGCCGTCGAGCTCGGCGACGTCACCCTGACCTCCATTTCCTCCTACGTGAACCGCGATCTCACGGTCAGCCGCGACGCCAGCGCGCTCACGGGCTCGGTCTCGGTCGACCTCGGCTTCTCCAACGCCGCGGTCAATCTGCCCTCCAACCTCGTTGACACGACGGATCTGGAGACCTTCACGCAGGAGGCCCGGCTGGCGACGAACAGCGACGGGCCCTTCAACTTCGTTGCGGGCATCTTCTACGCCCACACCGCACGCTTCTACCGCCAGCGCCTTCCCACACCGGGCTATGACGCGGCGACCGACGCTGCGCTTGGCGCCGGTACCGCCGCGGCCACGCGCAACGGCTTCCCAGCGGATTCGCCCTATAATGCGGACCTGCCTTATTCGATCGACCAATATGCCGCGTTTGCCGAGGCGACTTGGGACATCACCTCCCAGCTGCACCTCACCGCGGGCGGCCGCGTCTACGACTTCTCGGAGACGCGCCGGTTCAAGTCGGGCGGCCTCTTCTCCAACCTGGACAACCGCGTCGACGAAACCTCGTCGAGCGGCTTCAATCCACGTTTCATCCTGAGCTACGAGCCGGCGGAGAATATCCGGATCAATGCCCAGGCCTCGAAGGGCTTCCGGCTCGGCGGCGTCAACGACCCGCTGAACCTGCCGCTCTGCACGCCGACCGACGCGGCCCTGTTCGGCGGCTTCCAGTCCTATGAGGACGAGACGCTCTGGAACTACGAGGTCGGGGTCCGTGGCCGCCGTGGCGGCGTCAGCTTCGCCGCTGCCGCCTTCTACACCGACATGAACAACCTGCAGGTCACCCTCGATGCGGGCTCCTGTTCGTCGCGCATCGTCTTCAACGTGCCCGAGGCGCACAGCCAGGGCCTGGAGTTCGAGCTGTCGGCCGAGCCGGTCGAGGGCCTGAACTTCTCGGTCAACGGCACCATCCTGGAGGCGGAGTTCGACACGACGCTGCCGGGCGTGCTGGCGGCGACCACCGGCATCCGCGACGGCAACCGCCTGCCGTCCGTGCCGAAGTTCCAGCTCTCGGCGAGCGCGAGCTACGAATTCCCGGTCGCCGACAATGCCCAGGCCTATGTCGGCGCGTCGTTCCAGCATGTCGGCAGCCGCTACACGCAGCCGAGCGACCAGGAGAACAACCCGCGCACCTTCGTCCACGGCCTGCCGTTCAACGGCGCTCCGGCCAATGCGGCAACGGTCATCGACCTGCGGCTTCCGTCCTACGACTACATCAACCTCTCGGCGGGGGTCGACTGGGACAACGGCTTCGGCGTGATGGTCTACGTCACCAACCTGACCGACGAGAATGCGCTGCTCTCCTTCGACCGCGAGCGCGGCGGGCGGGCGCGGCTCGGCTTCAACGTCGGCCAGCCCCGCACGTTCGGCATCACGCTCCGCAAGCGCTTCGGCAACTGACGGACGCGTTGACAGGCTGACCTGAACAGGCGACCCCTCCCCGGAAACGGGGAGGGGTTTTCTGTTTCCGGAGAAGCCATGGCCGAGATGACCCGCCGTTCGCTGATCCTGACCGGCGCCGCTGCCGCCGCTACGCTCCCGGGTTCGCTCCGGGCGCAGTCGCCGCGCAGCGGCCGCTGGGACGCCGTCGTCATCGGCGCCGGCGTGTTCGGCGCCTGGACCGCGAAGAAATTGCAGGAGGCCGGCAAGCGCGTCCTCCTGCTCGACGCCTGGGGGCCGGCCCATGCCCGCGCTTCCTCGGGCGGGGAATCGCGGCTGATCCGGGCAGGCTATGGCGCCGACGCCATCTACACCCGCATGGCCTGGGAATCGCTGCCCGAGTGGCGCGCTTTGTCTGGGCGCGCCGGTCTGCCGATCTTCCACGAGATCGGCGTGCTGTTCTTCGCGCCCCGGATCGACGACTATTTCCGCGGGGCGATCGAGGCCCATCGGCAGCTCGGGCATCCGATCGAGGTGCTGGACGGTGCCGCGCTCAGGCGGCGCTTCCCGTCGATCGACTTCACCGGCATCGACGCCGGCCTATACGAACCGGGCTTCGGCGCGCTGATGGCGCGGCGCGCGGTGCAGACCCTGGTCGCCGAGTTCGTCCGGGCCGGCGGCGAATATCGGCAGGAGGCGGTGCAGCCGCCCACCGACGCCCCGGTGCGCGATACGATCCTCACCGCGACCGGCGAGATCATCACGGCCAATGTCTTCGTCTTCGCCTGCGGCCCTTGGCTCGGCAAATTGTTCCCCGATCTGCTCGGCCGGCGGATCTTCCCGACGCGGCAGGAGGTATTCTTCTTCGCGCCCGAGGCCGGCGACACCAGCTACGCGCCCGGGCGGCTGCCGGGCTGGGCCGATTTCAACGACGGCGACATCTATTACGGCTTCCCGGACCTGGAGGGCCGCGGCTTCAAGATCGCCCATGACGCGCATGGCGCGCCCGTCGATCCCGACACCAATGACCGCGCCTTCTCCCGGCAGGCGCTGGCCGACGTGCGCGCCTTCATGGCCCGCCGCTTCCCGCGCCTTGCCACCCGGCCAATGACCGAGGCGCGCGTCTGCCAATATGAGAACAGCTCGAACGGCGATTTCCTGATTGACCTGCACCCGCGCTGGGAGAGCGTGGTGCTGGTCGGCGGCGGCTCGGGCCACGGCTTCAAGCACGGGCCTGCGGTCGGCCGCTACGCCGCCGAGCTCGCGCTCGGCCGGCTGGCCACGCCCGAGCCACGCTTCAGCCTCGCCACCAAGGCCGAACAGGCCAACCGCGCCGTGCACTGAGCGGATTGACATATCGGGTAAACCCGATGTATTGACCGGCCATGGCCAGGCCGTCCCTCGAATCGTCTCCGTTCGGCGCGATCGCGCATCCGACCCGCCGCGCGGTGCTCGACCTGCTGCGCAGCGGCGAGCGGAGCGCCAGCGCGCTGCGCACCACGCTGGCGCCCAAGGCGAGCCAGCCGGCCTTCTCGGAGCATCTCTCGGTCCTCGCCCGCGCCGGCCTCGTCCGGGCCCGGCCGCAGGGGCGGGAGCGCATCTACTCCCTGAGCGCGAAGCCGCTCGCCGAGGCCTTCGACTGGCTGAAGCCCTATGAGGAATTCTGGGACGAAAGGCTGGCGAAGCTCGGCGACTATCTGGACCGGAAAGCGAGGCCCCAATGAAGTCCTTCCGACGGACCGCGACCTACAAGCACGGGATCGAGGATTTGTGGACCGCGCTCACCGATCCCTATGCGCTCGCCGAATGGCTGATGCCGGTCACCGCCTTCGAGCCGAAGGTCGGCAGCAAGTTCCGCTTCCAGTTCGATCCGGAGCGGCTCTGCCCGTCGGGGATCGTCGACTGCGAGGTCGTCGAGGCCGAGCCGCCGCACCGCCTCGCCTGGTCGTGGCAGCACCGCGCGGCCGAGGGCGAGAAACAGGCGCCGCCGATGCGGGTCGAATGGACGCTGACGCCGGTCGCGGGCGGCACCAGGCTCGAGCTGGTACAATCCTATGAGGGCCAGCCCTGGAAGATCACCTTCGCGATGGGCGTGGGCTGGCGCTTCTACCTGCGCATGTTCCTCCCAAAGGCGCTGAGGAACGTCAGCGAAGGCGCCTTCCGGAGGGGCGCGATCCCGCTGAAGAAGCGGTCGTACAAGGCGACGAACCTGCCAGAGGACGTCATCGTTTAGGAGGAGAGGATGAAGCGGCGCGATTTCCTGCTCGTTCCCGCGGCTGCGCTCGGCGTCATGGTCGCGAATGTGGCGATCAGCTTCGCCATGGTCTGGGTCTATTCGACCTTCATCAGACCGGGCCAGCCGCTCTCCCATTATGAAAGCTTCGCTGGCGCGGCCGCGCCGATCGGCAGCGTCGTGGCGGGCATGCCGTTGATGCTCCTCGCCGGTTATCTGCTCGGAAAGGGACGCGAGAAGCGCGGCGCCCTGCTCGCGGCCGGGGCAACCGCCCTGGTCTATATCCTTCTCGACCTCGCGATCCTGATCGGCGCACATGCGGTCGGCTCGATCTGGTTCTGGGCGGCGCTTTCCTGGGGGACCAAGCTGGCGGCGGCCTTGGCCGGCGCGGCGCTTGCGCTTCACCCGGGGGCTAGCGCCGCAGCTGCGCCGTCCGTTCCCTGACCGCGCGGAACTCCGAGGCCCGGCGCCACTGCGGCCAGGCGCGGCTGTTCGCCAGGTCCATGCCGATCCGGTAGGCGAGCGAGACGTCCTGTGCGGCGCCGCGCAAGTCCCAGCCGGGGGACCATTCGTCGCAGGTCTGGTGATAGCAGCGGGCGGTAAACTCGCTCACCCAGCGGTCGCCGGCTTCCCGGCCGCCGGTCACCAGGTCCGCGCCGCCGCCAAGCGCCATCAGCAGCAGGACCGGCACGCCGCGCTTGGCGAGCGGGAAATGGTCGGCGCGGTAGAAGAGGCCGCGCTGCGGCTGTGCGTCGGGCGTGACCCGGCGGCCCTGCAGGGCGGCGTGCCGCGCCATGAGGTCCTCGAGGTCGCTCTGCCCCTGCCCGATCAGGATCACGTCGCGCGACGGACCGGCCGACTGCAGCGTATCGAGCGTCAGGTTCGCGACCATGTGGTCGGCCGGATAGAGCGGATTGGCGGCATAATATTCGGAGCCGAGCAGCCCCCTCTCCTCCGCGGTCCAGGCGGCGAAGAGCAGGGTGCGCTGCGGGCGCGGGCCCGCTTTGGCCAGGCGCGCGATTTCGAGCAGGCCGGCGATGCCGAGCGCGTCGTCGTGCGCGCCGTTGCGGATCGTGTCGCCATTCGCGTCGGCGGGGCCGGCGCCATAAGCGTCCCAGTGGCCGGAGAACATGACCGTCTCGTTCGGCCGCCGCGCGCCCGGCAGGCGGGCGATGACGTTGCGGCTTTCGACATGCTGGACCTGCGCGATCAGGCTGGTCGAGAAGGTCGCCCCGAGGTCGATCGGGCGGAAGCCGGCGACGCGGGCCTGCCGCTTCACGGCCTCGAAGTCGTGCCCCGCGCGGCGCAGGAGGTCGACCGCGACCTGACGCTGGATCCAGCCCTGCAGCAGCACCGGCGGACGCGCGCCCGCTGCGAGGCGCACCGCATAATTCTCGCCGGCCGGCGCCTGCACCGTGTTCCAGCCATAGCCGGCGCCCTCGGTCTCGTGGATCACGAGCGCGCCGATCGCCCCGCGCCGCGCCGCTTCCTCGAACTTGTAGGTCCAGCGGCCATAATAGGTCATCGCCCGCCCGCCGAAGCGGCCCGCCACCGCATCCCCCGCCGCCGCCTCGAAATCCGGGTCGTTGACCAGGAAGACCGCGATCTTGCCGCGCAGGTCGACATTGCCGAAATCGTCCCAGCCGCGCTCCGGCGCGGTCACGCCGTAGCCGACGAATATCATCTGCGCATTCTCGATGCCGACGACCGGCACGTCGCGCACGGTGCTGACGTAGATGTCCGCCGGAGAGCGCAGCGTCAGCCGCTCGCCGTGCGTCGCGATCGTGAACTCCGCGCGCTCGGGCACGCGCGTGCGGATCAACGGAACGGTCTGCGTCCAGCCGCCATGCTCGCCGCCCGGCTCGAGCCCGAGCACGCGGAACTGCTCGATCAGCCAAGCGATCGTCCGCGTCTCCCCCTCGGTGCCGGGCGCGCGGCCCTGGAGTTGGTCCGAGGCGAGCTCGCGCGTCCATTCGGAGAGCCGCTGCGGCTCGACCGGTGCGAAGGAGGCGGGCGAGGCGGGATCGGCGGCCTGGCTGCCCGCCATGGCGGGCAAAGCGAGGGCGAGGAGCGGAAGCAGGAGCTTGTGCATGGGGCGTCTCATTGGCGCTTTTCGCGGAACGCACAAGCTTGCTAGATGACGCACCGCTCAAGCTCGAAGGTGCCCTCCGCCCATGCGACTGCTCCCCGCTTTGCTCTTCATTCCCTTCGCCACGGCCGCTCTGGCAGGGTCGATTTCTTTGGCTCAGCCCGCCCCGCTCCAGAAGATCGTCTATCCGGCGACGCAGCGCGGCGACACGGTCGAGACCCAGTTCGGCGAACGCATCGCCGATCCCTACCGCTGGCTCGAGAATGACGTCCGGCAGGATCCGAGGGTCCGCGACTGGGTGACCGCGCAGAATGCGGCGACCAACGCCTTCCTGACCCAGCTCCCCGGCCGCGCGGCGATCCGCGCCCGCATGACCCAGCTCTACAATTACGAGCGCTTCGGCATGCCGGAGAAGGCCGGCAATTTCTATTTCTACACCCGCAATGACGGCCTGCAGAACCAGGCGGGCCTCTATGTGCGCGAGGGGATCAACGGGACGCCCCGCATCCTCATCGATCCCAACAACTGGTCCGGCGACGGCGCCACCGCGCTCGGCGAATGGGATCCGTCGGAGGACGGGCGCTACCTGCTCTACGGCATCCAGGACGGCGGCACCGACTGGCGGATCCTGCGCGTCATCGACGTCGCCACCGGCCGGCAGCTGCCCGACGAGATACGCTGGGTGAAATTCTCCAACATCGACTGGGCGAAGGACGGCTCCGGCTTCTTCTACTCGCGCTTCCCGCAGCCCAATGCGGCGAGCCAGTTCCAGTCGCTCAACGAGAATCACAGCATCTACTTCCACCGGCTCGGCACCCCGCAGAGCCAGGACCGGCTGGTCTATGCGACGCCGGACCGGCCTCGCCAGTCGAACAACGGCGAGGTCTCGGAGGACGGAAAATGGCTGATCGTCACCTCGTCGGAGGGCACGGACGCCCGGCACGAGATCAGCCTGATCGACCTCACCGACCGCAATGCGCGGCCGCGCCGGATCATCACCGGCTTCACGCATGAGTGGGACTATCTCGGCAACAGCGGCGACGTCTTCTACTGGCGCACCAACGAGGGCGCGCCGCGGCAGCGGATCGTCTCCACCGACGTGTCGCAGCCGACTCTGACGATTCGCGAGCTCGTGCCGGAGGACGCGGCGACCCTGGACGACGCCTCGATCGTCGGCCGGCAGCTGATCGCGGAATATCTGGTCGACGCGAAAAGCGAGGTCCGCACCTTCACGCTGGACGGCCGCCGCACCGGCACGATCCGCCTGCCCGAGGCGATCGGCAATGCCGGCGGCTTCAGCGGCCATCAGGACAGCAGCGAGACCTTCTACAGCTTCACCAGCTTCGCCCGCCCCACCGCGATCTACCTTTATGACAGCGCGACCGGGCGGACGACGCCCTTCGCCGAGCCGCGCGTGGCCTTCAACCCGCGCGACTTCACCGTCCGGCAGGTCTTCTACACGTCGCGCGACGGCACGCGCGTGCCGATGTTCCTGGTCCACCGCCGCGGCCTTTCCCTGCGCCGTCGGCACCCGACCCTGCTCTACGCCTATGGCGGCTTCAACGCGACCGAGCTACCCCGCTACCAGCCGCGCTGGATGACCTGGGTGGACATGGGCGGCGTGCTCGCCGTGGCGAACATCCGTGGCGGCGGCGAATATGGCCAGGCCTGGCACGATGCCGGCCGCCGCGCCAACAAGCAGAACGGCTTCGACGACTTCATCGCCGCCGGCGAATATCTGATCCGCCAGCGGATCACGAGCAGCCGGCAGCTCGCCGTCGAGGGCCGCTCGAACGGCGGGCTGCTGGTCGGCGCGGTCGTGAACCAGCGGCCGGACCTTTTCGCCGCCGCTTTGCCCACGGTCGGGGTGATGGACATGCTGCGCTTCGACCGCTTCACCGCAGGCCGCTACTGGGTGGACGATTACGGCTATCCCAACCGCGAAGCGGACTGGCGCGTGCTCAGGGCCTATTCGCCCTATCACAATATCCGCAGCGGCGTGCGCTATCCGCCCGTCCTCGCCACGACTGCCGACACCGACGACCGCGTCGTCCCCGGCCACAGCTTCAAGTACATCTCCGCCATGCAGCATGCCGATCCCAACGGCGCGCCCCACCTGATCCGCATCGAGACGCGCGCCGGCCACGGCTCCGGCAAGCCGACCGACAAGCAGATCGAGGAGTTCACCGACATGTACGCCTTCATCGCCCATTTCACGGGGATGCGGGTGCCGGCGGTGGCGCCGGCGCGGCGGGCCAGGCGCTGATGGGCGGGCGGGCGCTGCTGGCCGCCCCGGCGCTGGCGGGGGCGCCCCTGTTCATCGCGCCGGATCGAAGCGTCGAGGCGGCGCAGGTGCACGACGCGCCGGGCAGCCTCTGCGCGACCAACGAAGTCGTGATCTTCCACTGCGCCGTCGGGCGGAAGATGCTCTCGGTCTGCGGCGGCCGCCGGCCGATGCCGCACGCGCAATATCGCTTCGGCACGCCCGGCGACATCGAGCTGGCCTTCCCCGGTCCCGACCAGAGCGGCCTTTCCTGGGCGCGCGAGGCCTATTCGGGCGGCGGCGCGCTGCAGATCGGCTTCTCGAATGGCGGCTACGACTATGCCGTCTACAGCCGGACGGTGCGGACCGGCTTTCGCGGCCGCAACAACCCGCATTTCTCGGACGGAATCATGGTCCGGCGCGGCGGCCGGCTGCTCGCGAACCGGTCCTGCACGAGCGAGGTCCGCGGCGACGCCCGGCCGGAGGAATTCATGCCCGAGGGCCGGATGACGGCTTGGCCCGACTAGGCCGCCGCGCATGAAAAAGGCCAGCAACCCTTTGGGGGCACTAGCCTTTTTGCGTAACTGGTGGGCGTGGCAAGGATTGAACTTGCGACCCCTGCGATGTCAACACAGTGCTCTACCACTGAGCTACACGCCCATAAGGAGCGCGCCATGTAGCGAGGGGTAAGGCGCGGCGCAAGCCTGCCGGATCACAATCTGCCGTGCTGGTCCTCGGTCATGAACATGCGCTCCACTTCGGCGACCAGGTCACGCAGGTGGAAGGGCTTGGAGAGGACCTTGGCATCGGGCGTCTTGCGTCCCGCCTTCAGCGCGACCGCGGCGAAGCCGGTGATGAACATGACGCGGATATCGGGCGCGATCTCGGCCGCTTTCTGGGCGAGCTCGATGCCGTCCATCTCGGGCATGACGATATCGGTGAGCAGCAGGTCGAACGGCTCGCTCTCGAGCAAAGGCAGCGCCGCGAGGCCGTTGTCCACCGCGACGACATGATAGCCGGTCCGCTCCAGCGCGCGGGCCAGATAGACCCGCATCGATTCGTCGTCTTCCGCGAGCAGGATCCTGATCATCGTTCGCTTATTCCCTTGGCGGCGCGGTTATGCGCGAAGGATGCACGTTTTGCCATATGCCACGGCGCCCCCGATTGCACCTGTCCCGGAGCGGGCCTAATCAGGGAACGGACATGACCGAGTCCCCTCTCCCCCCTTTCTTCCGGATCGGGCCCGAACGGCCCGCTTCGCCCGTCATCCTGTCGGTACCGCATGCCGGCCGCGATTATGGGCCGTACCTGCTGAACGCCACCCGACTGCGCAAGGACGTGCTGGAGACGCTGGAGGACAGGCTGGTCGACCGGCTGATCTGGCGCGCGACCGCTTTGGGCATGACCGCCTTCGTCGCCCGCGCGCCCCGGCTCGAGATCGACCTGAACCGCGAGGAACGGGAGATCGACCCCTCGCTGATCGCGCCCCCGCTCGCCGCGGGCGGGCTCGTCCAGTCGGCGCGGACGCGGGGCGGCCTCGGCCTGATCCCGTCGCGGATCACCGGCTCCGGCCCGATCTGGCGCGAGCGCATCCCGCGCGCCGAGCTGGAGCGGCGGATCGCGACCATCCACCAGCCCTATCACGCGGCCCTGTCCGACGCTTTGGCCACGGCCCGGCAACGGTTCGGCGATGCGGTGCTGCTCGACTGCCACTCCATGCCGCCGCGCCACCGGCCGGACAATGACGGCGCCCGCCCGGCGACGATCGTGTTCGGCGACCGGCACGGCACGACGATCGACGGCGACCTGCTCGACGCGGCGATGACGGCCTCCCGCGCCATGGGCTACCGCACCGCCTGTAACGCGCCTTATGCGGGCGGCTATATCGTCGCCCGGCACGGCAAGCCGGCCGCGGGCGTGCATGCCCTGCAGCTGGAGATCGACCGCTCGGCCTATCTGGATGCGGATCTGAAGACGCCGGGGCCTGGCTTCGAGGGCATGGCGCGGCTCATCGCCGGGGTCGCCAAGGCGATCGAGCAGAGGCTGCTCAGCGGCCAGCAGGCGCTGGCGGCGGAATAAGAGCCACTCACGCGCACAAAAAAATGACCGCCTCACGTTTCCGTGAGGCGGCCAGGTTCAGGGAGGTGCGGTCCCCGCTTGCGAAAGGGACCGCGTAGCGCCGGCGTAAAGGGGGGGTACGGCGGCGCTGAACCCAAGATAATGAGCGTTAATCCCGTTTCAAGAGGAAACGGGCCAAAATTTTTCCGAGCAATAACAGCCTGTTCCCCGGCTCCGGCCGGGGTCAAGCCTTGCCCGATTCAGGCTGGTCGCAGCCTCAGGCGTTGCCCTGCGGGGCCAGCGCCGCCGACTGCTCGGGCACCTTGCCCTGCTGCATCTGCCGGCCGAAGACCTCGCGGATCAAGGGCAGCGAGAAGAGGTGCGCGACGATCAGCGGCATGATGCCGTTCTGGTTGATCTTGCGCAGCGCGTCCCCGTTCAGGTCGCGGAACTTCTCCTCGTCGACCATCCGGAAGCCCCGGTAGAGGAAGGGCTGCGGCGCGTCGTTCGGCTGGATCGTGACCTCGCCGTCGATCAGCAGGCCCAGCTCGCCCAGCTCCTTGATGAAGGCGCTGGTGCGCTGCGCCGCCACCTCGAAGTCCTCGCAGAATTTCAGGATGCCGTTCAGCGTCTGGCTCGGCTTGTCGCCGTCGAACAAGGGCTCGCCCTCGATATTCTCGCCGATCAGGTCGCTCGACGGATCGTAGCAGAGCGACAGCTCCTCGGCGCTCTGGTCGAGCTTGGCGAGGAGATAGGGATAGCGGCGGACATAGGCCGGGATGTAGACCGGATTGTGCGGCATGCCGTCCTCGTTGACGAAGACGTTGACGCCCTCGTTCAGCCCCATCAGCGCCAGCGGCACCGGATTGTCGCCGGCCGAGAAGACGATCGGATAGTGGCGCTGCGCGGTGATGAACTCGTCGATGGTCAGCGGGATCGCATTGGCCGTCGCGAGATAGGGCGCGCGGTCGGCCGGGCGGACCTTGAAGTTGGAATGGATCGTGCTCGAGAGCGGCGCCAGGTTGTTGTAAAAGACCGGCAAATTGGGCGGGGGCGGCGGCAGGGTCGCCATATCTGATTCTCCATGACTTTTCGGGAGCGGCCCTTGAGACCGCACGGAAACCGGGGCCACCGTCTATTGGTGAACGTGGCCTTGTGCAAGACTCTCCTCGCGCGGACGCGAAAGACCAAAAGAGTCATCCCGGTGAAAGCCGGGACCTATGAAAGCCGCTTCATTCAGATGGCGAGGGCTTCGTGCTCCGACCACGGTCTCCGGGTTCACAGGTCCCCGCTTTCGCCGGGATGACTCGAAGCTTCGAAGGGCACCAGCTTGCCCGGATTCATGATCCCCTTCGGGTCGAGCGCTTGCTTGATCGCGCGCAGCGCGTGCAGCCGCGCCGGGTCGGCGAGCCGGCCGAGCTCGGCCAGCTTCATCTGGCCGATGCCGTGCTCGGCCGAGATCGAGCCGCCGGCGCGGGTGACGAGGTCATGGACATATTGGCTGACCGCCTCGCCTTCCGCCTCGAGCCAGGCCGGCCCCGCGCCTTCGGGGGCGCGGACGTTGAAATGGACATTGCCGTCGCCGAGATGGCCGAAGGCGTTGACACGCGTGCCGGGGAAGCGCGCCTCCACCGCCGCGGCCGCCTCGGTCATGAACCCCGCCATCGCCTCCACGGCGACCGAAATGTCGTGCTTCGTCGCCGGGCCGTCCTGTTTCTCCGCCTCGGAAATGGAATCGCGCAGGCGCCAGAAAGCCCCGGCCTGCGCCTCGCTCGCCGCGATCACGGCATCGGCGGCGATGCCCGTCTCCAGCGCCGAGCGCAGCCCCTCGTAGAGCAGGGGCTCGGGGCCGGGCGCCGACATGGGCGAGACCGCCTCGATCAGCACGTTCCAGGGCGCCGGTGTCGCCAGCGGCGCGCGCGTCCCCGGGACATGCGCGAGCACCAGCTCCAGCGCGCTCCGCGGCACCAGCTCGAAGCTCTCGATCGCCTCGCCCATGGTCGCCTCGAGATGACGGAGCAGCGTCATCGCCTTCGGCGCGGTCTCCACGCCCACCCAGGCCACCGCCCGCTCACCGATGGCGGGCACGAGCCTCAGGCTGGCGGCGGTGACGATGCCGAGCGTGCCTTCCGCCCCGATCAGCAGCTGCCGCAGATCATAGCCGCGATTGTCCTTGCGGAGCGCGGCCAGGCCCTCGAACAGGCTGCCGTCCGGCAGCACCGCCTCGAGCCCGAGCACGAGCGCGCGCATCGGCCCGAAGCGCAGCACCTGCGTGCCGCCCGCATTGGTGGAGACGAGCCCGCCGATCGTCGCCGAACCGCGCGCGCCCAGGGTCAGGGGAAAGCGGCGGCCGACCGCCAGTGCCTGCTCGTGCAGCTCGGCAAGGATCACGCCGGCCTCGCAGACCGCGATGCCGGCTGCGGCGTCGAGGCTGCGGATCCGGTTGAGGCGGGCCGTCGAGACGAGGAATGAAGTCCCCGAAGCGTCGGGCGTCGCGCCGCCGACCATCGACGTGTTGCCGCCCTGCGGGACGAGCGGGGCACCGGCCGCGGCGCAGAGCGCGACGATCCCCGCGACCTCCGCTGTGCTCGCCGGCGAGAGCAAGGCGGCCGCCTTGCCATGATAGCGGCCGCGCCAGTCGCTGAGCCGGGGCACCAGCGCGGTGGGATCGGTGCTGAACCCCTTCGGACCCAGCAGGTCCCGCAGCTTGCCGAAGAGGGCGTCCCGATCATAGACCATGGCTTGCGGATAATATGAGCCGGAGGGGCGGGCAAATTAATCCCATGTTCAAGCTGGCCCGTCGATGCCGGGGCACAATGAAGGTTCGGACATGATCCGGGTGGCCGGTGCCGCCCTGCTTCTGCTTGTTTCCACCGGGAACGGCGACGATCAGGCGCGCCAGCCGCCGCCGCGACCCGGCGTGACCGTCCACCAGCAATTCATCATCCGCGTCTCCCCCATTCCCCGTGCCGGCAACCGCATGGGCAATATCCGGCAGAACGTCGCCTGGCAGGAGGAGCGCGGCCCGCGCTGCATCCCGGTCCGCCAGATCCTCGGCGCCGCCCAGATCGGCCAGGAGAGCATCGACCTGGTGCTCAGGGACGCGACCCGCATCCGCGCCCGGCTGGAGCGACGCTGCGTCGCCATGGATTATTATTTCGGCGTCTATGTGCGGCCCAATGCCGACGGCATGATCTGCGCCGACCGGGACGAATTCCGCGCCCGCTCGGGCGGCTCCTGCGGCATCGAGCGCTTCCGCCTGCTGCGCCCGCGCGAGCCCTAGGGCCGACCGCCGCACCGCTGATTCCTTGACATTGACGCGCCGCGCGTACAGGTGCTCGCGCGTGAAACGCCCGTGCCACAAGCGGGCGCCAATCCCGGACAGACAATGACCTTCGCCGATCTCGGCCTCTCAGACGAATTGCTCCGCGCGGTCGCGGAGTCGGGCTATGACGAGCCCACGCCCATCCAGCGGCAGGCCATCCCGTCCGTGCTGATGATGCGCGACATCGTCGGCATCGCACAGACCGGGACCGGCAAGACCGCCGCCTTCGTGCTGCCGATGATCGACATTCTCGGCCAGGGCCGCAGCCGCGCCCGCATGCCGCGCTCGCTGATCCTCGAGCCGACCCGCGAGCTGGCCATGCAGGTCGCGGAGAATTTCGAGAAATACGGCAAATATCACAAGCTCAACATGGCGCTCCTGATCGGCGGCACCAACATGGCCGACCAGATCAAGAAGCTGGAAAAGGGCGTCGACGTGCTGATCGCCACGCCCGGCCGGCTGATGGACCTGTTCGGCCGCGGCAAGATCCTGCTCACCGGCTGCGACCTGCTCGTCATCGACGAGGCTGACCGGATGCTCGACATGGGCTTCATCCCGGACATCGAGGAAATCTGCTCCAAGCTCCCGAAGAACCGCCAGACCCTCCTGTTCAGCGCGACCATGCCGCCGGTGATCAAGAAGCTGGCCGACAAGTTCCTGACCAATCCCAAGCAGATCGAGGTCGCACGGCCGGCGCAGACCAACACGCTGATCGAGCAGCGCCTGGTGCGGGTCGATTCACGCAAGAAGCGCGACACTTTGGCCGACATGCTGCGGAGCGACGACGTCCGCACCGCGATCGTCTTCTGCAACCGCAAGACCACGGTGCGCGAGCTCACCACCAGCCTGAAGCGCGGCCATCTCAAGGTGGGCCAGATCCATGGCGACATGGAGCAGCGCGACCGCATCGCCGAGCTGGAGCGCTTCAAGGCCGACGAGATCAACATCCTGATCGCCTCGGACGTCGCCGCGCGCGGCCTCGACATCAAGGGCGTCAGCCACGTCTTCAACTATGACGTGCCCTGGCATCCGGACGATTATGTCCACCGCATCGGCCGCACCGGCCGCGCAGGCAAGACCGGCACCGCCATCACCCTCGTCACCCGGGAGGATGCGGAGTCGATCGACAATATCCAGAAGCTCACCGGCACGAAGATCGCCGAGCTGGACGGCGGCAAGGCAGAAAAGCCGGCCCGAACGGACAGCGGGCGGGAAGAGCGCGAGGAGCGGGAGGAACGCCCGCGCCGGGGCCGCGAGGAGCGCGAGGAGCAGGAAGAACGCCCGCGCCGGGGCCGCGAGGAGCGCGCGGAAAAGCGGAAGCCCGAAACGCGCGAGCGCCCGCCGCGGCGCGACCGGCGCGACGAGCCGGAGGCGGACGACGGCGGCTGGAACGGCCCGGTGCCGAGCTTCCTTGGCAAGGGCTTCGGCGGCTGAAATGCGCCGGGGCGGAGGTCCGATCCGGTCATGAGGCCGGACCTGTCCCGCATCGTCCTGCTGCCGATCGACGTGCAGCGCGGCTTCGACGATCCCAGCTGGCCGGTGCGCTGGAACACGGCGATGGAGGCGAACGGCCGCGCCCTGCTGGCGCACTGGCGGACAGCCGGCGCACCAATCGTCCATGTCCGCCACGATTCGGTGCAGCCCGGCTCCACGCTGGCACCCGGCCATTGGGGCAATGATTTCCGCGAAGGTTTCGAACCGCTCGAGGGCGAGCCCGTGGTCTCGAAAAGCGTCAACTCGGCCTTCATCGGTACCGACCTCGACCTGCGGCTGCGGCGGCTCGGCGCGGAGGGCATAATTGCCTTCGGCATCTCTACCGACATGTGCGTGTCGACCACGATCCGCACCGGCGCGAACATGGGCTGGGCGATGACGCTGGTCGCCGATGCCTGCGATTGCTTCGACCTGCCTGACGGCAATGGGGGCGCCATTCCGGCGCGCACGATCCAGGCCGCCCACGTCGCGACGCTCGGCGCAGAGTTCTGCAAGGTGGTTTCGACCGCCGACCTGATCGGCGGCGCCTCGCCCTAGGAGACCGCCGGTCCTTTGTACCGGTCGCGAAAAGCCGCCGCATAAGCGGCGAGCCGGCCCTCCGCGATGGCGGCGCGCAACTCCTGCATCAGCCGCTGGTAGAACCAGAGATTATGCTCGGTCATCAGCATCGCGCCGAGAATCTCGCCCGAGCGGACGAGATGGTGAAGATAGGCTTTCGACCAGGGCGCGGTCGGCGAATCCGGATCGAGCGGCGCCTCGTCCTCGGCGAACTTCGCGTTGCGGATGTTGAGCGGGCCGTCCCGGGTGAAGGCCTGGCCGGTGCGGCCCGAGCGCGTGGGCAGCACGCAATCGAACATGTCGATGCCGCGCTCGACTGCGCCGACGATGTCGTCCGGCTTGCCGACGCCCATCAGATAGCGCGGCCGGTCTTCGGGCAGCTGGCCCGGCGCATAATCGAGGCAGGCGAACATCGCCTCCTGCCCCTCCCCCACGGCGAGGCCGCCCACCGCATAGCCGTCGAAGCCGATCCCGGTCAGCGCCGCCGCCGAGGCCTGACGCAGGCCCTCGTCCAGCCCGCCCTGCTGGATGCCGAACAAGGCGCCCTCGTTGCCGAGCGCGTCGAAGGCCTCGCGCGACCGGCGCGCCCAGCGCATCGAGCGCTCCATTGCCACGACCTGCGCGTCGCGGCTTTCCGTGGTCTTGATCAGCTGGTCGAAGGCCATGACGATGTCGGAGCCGAGCAGGGTCTGCACTTCCATCGAGCGCTCGGGCGAGAGCATGTGCCGACTGCCGTCGAGATGGCTGGCGAAGGTGACGCCCTCCTCGCTGAGCCTGGAGAGTTCCGAGAGGCTCATCACCTGATAGCCGCCGCTGTCGGTCAGGATCGGCCGCTCCCAGCCCATGAATTGATGCAGCCCGCCGAGCCGCGCGATCCGCTCGGCGCCGGGGCGGAGCATCAGGTGATAGGTGTTGCCGAGAATGATGTCGGCGCCCGAGGCGCGCACGTCGGCCGGCTTCATCGCCTTCACCGTCGCCGCGGTCCCCACCGGCATGAAGGCGGGCGTCCTGATCTCGCCGCGGCGCATGGCGAGCGTGCCGGTCCGAGCCTTGCCGTCGGTGGCGGCGATGGAGAATTTGAAGCGCGGGTGGTCGGCCATGACCGGCCCTTAGCGGCTCGCCGCGCGACGATTCAAGCAAGCGCTCCGGACCGCCGACCTACCTCACCTTGATGATCTCGCCATGCGCGAGCCGATCCAGGGCGCTCGGTGACCCTCACGCTTGCTTGGGCGCGTCCGCTGGCAGCAAGGTCTGCGCGGCATAGGCGAACAGGAAGAAGGGCAAGGCGGAATTGACCACGCCTGTGATCACATAGTGCTTCCAGTCCTGCAGCGCATCGCCGCGGAGCGCTTCGCGGAAGCGAAGGCGGCTAGGCCGCCGCGACGACCTCGATCTCAAGCAGCCACGCTTCGTCAAATAGGCCGCATATTATGACGGTGAGCGCCCGCGTACGCGCGCCCATGACCTCGGTGCGGATGGCGCGATTTTCGACCGCGTATTTGCGGTCCGAGAGAAAAGTCGTGGCCTTAACGACATTATCGAGCGTCATGCCGACCTCCGCGAGCTGCGCCTCGATGTTTCTCCAAATGAGCCGGCTTTGTTCGGCGAAGGAGCCCGGCACGGCGCCGTCGCGCGTCACCGGAACCTGGCCGCTGAAATACGCAAAGCGTGTCGCGCCGCTGACCTCGACGACTTGCGCATGGCCGACGGCGGGCTGCGGAGCGTCGGCGGCGTTGTGTGATGTGATTTTCATTATATGCAACATCCTTTCGAGCCCAACTTCGTGCGTTAGATCCAACGCCTCCTGCGGCCAACGTCACCGTCAAGCTTCGTCGACGGGTGGATTCCGTGCGAGGATTCTCGTCACTTCGTGAGCGTGCCGCGGAACCCGACCCGCGTCTTGATCCGCCCGCACAAATGTATCAGTGCGTCAGTACTGTGGCGCGCAGCCGTTGAGCGCCAACTCCCAGGTTTCGCCCTGCTCGGGCTTGCCGAATTCGTGATGGACCTCGGTTGAGACGATGCGGAAGCCGGCCGCCTCGTAGATGCGCCGCGCGGGGGCGAGCACGGTATGCGTCCAGAGCCGGATCCGCTCATAGCCGGCTTCCCCGGCGAAGCGGACGCATTCGTCGACCAAGGCGCTGCCGATACCGAGCCCCCGCGCCCAGGGCTCGACATGGAGCAGGCGGAGCTGGCCGACATTGTTGCCGGCATCGACGAGCAGCACGGCGCCCGCCATCATGCCCGCCCGCTCGGCGACCCAGCATTGCTCGCGGCCCGGCTTGAAGTCGCGCAGGAAGGCGGTGGTGACCTCGCCGAGCAGGATCTCCATCGGCCGCCCCCAGCCATAGGGCTCGTAGAGGATCGCCTGGCGCGAGGCGATGAGCGGGAGGTCGCCGGCGCGGAAGGTGCGGATCCGCCAAGGCGCGCTGCCGGCGCTGAGCAGGCCGGTCACCGTCTCCAGCGCGGCGATCAGACTGTCCTGCTCGCCGCCGCTCAGCCCCTCGAGCCGGGCGGCGGTCTCCGCCCGGGTCCGGGCGTTCAGCGCCTCGAAATAGGCGCGGCCCGCCCTGGTCAGGCTGATCGGCCGCCGCCGTGCATCCTCGCCCCGCCCCCGCTCGATCCAGCCCCTCGCCTGGAAGCGGCGCAGGATGCGGCTGACATAGCCGGCGTCGAGGCCGAGCTCGGCCTGCAGCTCCGCGGCGAGCGGGGCCTCGCGATTGGCGATCTCGTAGAGCAGGCGCGCCTCCACGAGCGAGAGGTCGCTGTCCATATAATGGGCGTCGAGCGCGCCCGCGAAGCGCGTGTAGAAGCGGTTGAACGCCCGCACCGCCGTGATCGCCTGCTCCATGGCGGCATTTGCGCGAAATTAGTTGACTATGTCAACTATCCTTTTGCCGCACGGCCTGCCTCCCTACGTTCGGCACGAACCCCAGAAGGAGCCCCCCATGGTCAAGGCAGTCTGGAATGGCGCGACCATCGCCGAGAGCGACGACACAATCGTCGTCGAGGGAAATCATTATTTCCCCCGCGCGGCGGTCGACGCCGCCTTGCTCCGGCCGAGCGACAGCCACACGATCTGCCCCTGGAAGGGCACGGCGAGCTATTACAGCCTGGTCGTCGACGGCGCGGAGAACAGGAACGCGGCCTGGTATTATCCCGAGCCCAAGCCCGCCGCCGCCGGGATCAGGGACCGGATCGCCTTCTGGAAGGGCGTCCAGGTCTGCTGAACATCTACGGCGCCCGCATCGATGGTGACAGCGGCCATTCCCTCGCAGGTCATTGCGGCTGGCGGCTGCGCGGCTAGGCTGAAGCGATGCTCGACCGACTTGCCTGGTTGCTGCTGGCGCTGCTGCATCCGCCGCGATCGTCCTGAGCTGCCTCTGGGCGATGGCCGATCCGCGCGTGCGCCGCCTGGCGAGCGTCGCCTGCGCGCTCTCGATGCTGTCCTTCCTGCTGCTCTACTGGCTGGCAGGCGCGCCGCCGGCGCTCCGTACGATCGCTCTCGCCGACCTGCTCTTCTTGCCGGTCCTGGCGTTCGCGGGCTGGCGCGCTTTCTCCGCCTGACGCTCAGGCAACCGGCACGTTCCGCTCCGCGTCGAGATCGCGGAAGCGAACGCGGTGGTTGGAATGACCATATTCGCGAAGGATCTGGTTGGCGCGGCTGGCCGCCTGCGCCGTCGTCGTGGAATCGAGCCCATATTCGGTGGCCGCCTGCTCCGCCCGGCTGTCGCCAAGCGTGGCCGCCACATACATCCATGCCAAGCCCTCCACCCGGTTCTCAGGCACGCCTTGGCCGAGGGTGTGGAGCAGGGCCATACCATAGAAGCCGCCGGCCGCGCCGAGGCGCGCCGCCTTGAGATAATAGAGTCGGGACTGCGCATAGTCGCGGGCGACGCCGCGGCCGTTCGCATACATCACGCCCATGCTGGCATTGGCCTCCGGGCTGTCCTGCGCGGCAGCGCGGCTGATCCAGCGAAACGCCTCGACAGCATCCTCGGCGACGCCCTCGCCCATATCCAGCATCACGCCGAGCCGCCATTGCGCCTGCCGGTGGCCGCGCTCGGCCGCCTGGCGGTAGAGGCTGACGGCGCGGGCCTTGTCCTCCCTGACATGCCGCCCTTGGTCGTAGAACCAGGCCAGAAACTCGATCGAGTCGAGGTCGCCTGCGCTGGCATTCCGTTCGACCAAGGCGAAGGCGGCGGCTTCGTCGCCTTGGTCCATGAGCTGCCGGGCCTGATCCGTGGCCGGCGAGGCCGCAACCAGGAGCAAGGCTAGCGAAGCAAGCAAGGTCACGCGCATGCCTGTCTCCCCGAAGGAAAGCGTCGGGCGCTTGTTATGTCACGAAGGAATGCGCCCGCCTATCGGCCAAAAGGTCAGCCGGTCGGGACGAAATGCTGGCGCAGGAAGCGGTTCCAGCCTTTCTTCGTCCGGTTCTCGACCGCGAAGTAGAAGCCCGGCCCGTCCTCCTCGACCGGCCAGTAGAGGAAACGGGCGACGCCGGCGGGCATCTGCGCCTCGAAGGCGATTGCCCCGGGATGGACATCGCTGCCGTCGGCGAGACGGCCCGACGAATGCTTGCCGTCGTTGGTGAAGGAAAAGAAGGCGAGCGCACCGTCCTCGCACGCCCCGAAAAAGGCGGTTTCCAGATAGTCGCGCCCGGGTCCGACCTCCCAGCACGCCTCGAGCCGGATCCAGCCCTTGCCAAAGGCAGCGAAGGTCCGCCTGCAGGCCATGTTCGAGGCGGGCGTGCCGCCTTCCCCCTGCTGCGTCCGCCACGTTCCGAGCAAAGGCTTCAGCGGCCCGAGCAGGCCCCGTCCCTTATTCCAGGCCATGACAATCATCCCCCCGGCAGCAGCAGGCTCGCATCCCCATAGGAATAGAAGCGGTAGCCCTGTTCAATAGCATGGGCATAGGCTCCCTGCATCGCCTCCAGCCCCATCAAGGCCGAGACCAGCATGAACAGGGTCGAGCGCGGCAGGTGGAAGTTGGTGAGCAGGCCGTCGATCGCGCGGAAGCGATAGCCGGGGGTGATGAAGATGGCGGTGTCGCCCTCGAACGGCCGGATCAGGCCAGCCGCGTCGGCGGCGCTTTCGAGCAGGCGAAGCGAGGTGGTGCCGACCGCGATGAGCCGCCCGCCGGCCGCCCGGGCCGCGTTGAGACGGTCGGCGGTGGCGGGGTGGATCCGCCCCCATTCGGCGTGCATGACATGATCCGCCGTGTCCTCCGCCTTGACCGGCAGGAAGGTGCCCGCGCCGACATGGAGGGTGAGCGTCTCACGGCCGATCCCCGCCTCTGCGAGTGCCGCCATCAGCGCCGGGGTGAAGTGCAATGCGGCGGTGGGCGCGGCGACCGCCCCTTCCTCGCGCGCGAACATGGTCTGATAATCGTCCCGGTCACGCGCATCGGCCTCGCGCCTGCCCGCGATATAGGGCGGCAGCGGCATCCGCCCGGCCCGCTCGAGCAGCAATTCGACCGGCTCCTCGCCCGCGAAGGTCAGCAGGAAGGCGCCGTCCGCGCTGCGCTCGCTCGCCACCGCTGCCACGCCCGCGCCGAACTCGATCCGGTCGCCTTCCCTAAGTCTCTTCGCGTTGCGGATGAACGCCCGCCAGGCGCGCGGCCCCTCGCGCTTGTGCAACGTGGCGCCGATCCGCGCCTCCCCCCGCCGCCCCTCGAGCTGGGCCGGGATCACGCGGGTATCGTTGAACACCAGCACGTCACCGGCGCGCAGCAGGGCCGGCAAATCACGCACCTCATGGTCGGCGAGCGCCCCGCCGGCGCCGACGCGAAGCAGCCGCGCCGCATCGCGCGGGCTGGCGGGCCTCAGCGCGATGCGGTCGGACGGGAGCGCGAAGTCGAAAAGGTCGACGCGCACGCGCCGGCGGTTACTGGCCCCGCCGCTGCCGGGGCGGCGCGCCCTCGGCGCGGACCGGTTCGAGCGGACGGTAGGTGGGCGGCTGCGGCACGGCGGGCCCGACGCCGTTGCGGGTGGCCGCGGTCGGCGCGGCGGTCGCCGCGACCGAAGCCAGCCGCGCCGTCTCCGCCTGAATCTGCTCGGCGGTCATCGCCGGCACGTTCTCGGAGCCGAGGCTCGCGCGCAGGATGCGGCTCGGCTGCGCCGGCGGCTCGCCCCGCTCGATCCCGTCGACATAGTTCATGCCGCTGACCACCCGGCCGAACACGGTGTAGGTCCGGTCCATCTGCAGACGCGGCACGAACATGATGTAGAACTGGCTGTTGGCGCTGTTCGGGTCCTGGGCACGGGCCATGCCGACCGCGCCGCGCAGGTGCATGCCGCCGTTGAACTCGGCCGGCACGTCCGGCAGCGTCGAGCCGCCCATGCCGCTATTCTGCGGGTCGCCGCCCTGGGCCATGAAGCCCTCGATCACGCGGAAGAAGGCGAGACCGTTGTAGAAGCCCTGGCGGGTCAGCGTCTTGATCCGCTCGACGGTCTGCGGCGCCACGTCCGGACGCAGCTGGATCACCACGCGGCCGCCGGTCGACAGATCCAGATTCCAGGTATTGTCGGCCTCGAGCGGCGGCGGCGGCGGTGCTGTCCGCGGCGCCGTGGCGGTCGGCTGGGTCTGGGCCGCCGGCTGGGCCGGGGCCTGCGCGGCCGGCGCCGGGGCCTCGGCCTGAGGCTGCTGCGCGGGCGCAGGGGCGGGCGCGGGCTGCGCCTCCTGGGCTGCGAGCGGAGCGGAAAACATGAAGCCGCACAGACCGGCGGCGAGAGCGAACAGACGCGACATTGAATTTAACCCCGATTCCCGATTTGTCCTTGCTCTAGAGCCACTAGAGCCGTCTCTCAAGCCTTGGCGCCGCCCTTCCGGCCGATATGATCCACGCGCTGGCGCACTTCGTCGGCCACAGCGGGGGTGACGAAGCGGGAAATCTCCCCGCCATAAAGCGCGATTTCCTTGACCAGCTTGGACGCGATCGGCTGCAGCGAGACGTCGGCCATCAGGAAGACGGTCTCGATATCCGGGTTCAGCTGCTGGTTCATCCCCGCCATCTGATATTCATATTCGAAGTCGGCGACGGCGCGCAGGCCGCGCACGATCATCGAGGCCCCCTGCGCCTCGGCGAAGTCCATCAGCAGGGAATCGAAGGCGACCACGCTGAGCGTCGCGCCGTCCTTCACCGCCGCCATCTCGCGCTCGACCATGGCGAGCCGCTCGGCGACGGTGAACATCGGCGACTTGCTGGGATTGGTGGTGACCCCGATGACCAGCCGGTCGACCAGATGCGCGGCGCGCCGGATGATATCCATATGGCCGAGCGTGATCGGATCGAACGTGCCGGGATAGACGCCAGTGCGCATCATGCTTCTCTCTCGTCATTCCAGCGCAGGCTGGAATCGAGGCGGTCCCGCCGTCCCGAAATCCGTCCGGACCCCAGCCTGCGCTGGGGTGACGAAATAATCAATGGTCCCGCTCGACCGCGAAGCGCGCCACTGCCCGGAGCAGCTCCGCATCCTCGCCGAAGCCGTGGAGATGGGCGATGGCCTGCTCGACCAGAAGGTCCGCCTGGCGCCGCGCCCGCTCGGGCCCGAGCAGCGAGACGAAGGTCTGCTTGCCCGCCGCCCTGTCCTTGCCGACCCGCTTGCCGGCCTTCTCCTCCTGCCCCTCATGGTCGATCAGGTCGTCGGCGATCTGGAAGGCGAGGCCGACGTCGCGGGCATAGCCCCGGAGCCCGGTGCGGCCGTCGACCGGCGCCCGTCCCATGATCGCGCCCGCCTCGACGCACCAGCCGATCAGGGCCCCCGTCTTCAGCTGCTGGAGGCGGGTGACGGCGGGGAGGTCGAGCCCCATCTCGCCGGCCTTGAGGTCCATCATCTGCCCGCCCGCCATGCCGGCCGGCCCGGCCGCGCGGGCGAGCTCGACGACCAAGTCGGCGCGGACGAACGGATCCTCGTGCGTCGCCTCGTCGGCGAGGATCTCGAAGGCCAGGGCGTGGAGCGAATCCCCCGCCAGGATCGCGGTCGATTCCTCGAAGGCGCGGTGCAGGGTCAGCTTGCCGCGCCTGAGGTCGTCATCGTCCATGCTCGGCAGATCGTCGTGGATCAGCGAGTAGACGTGGATGCACTCGACCGCGAGCGCGACCCGCATCGCCCGCGCGCGGTCGACCTTGAACAGGTCGCAGGCGGCGACGACGAGCAGGGGCCTGATCCTCTTGCCGCCGCCGATCGCCGCATAGCGCATCGCCTCGTAGAGCCGCGCCCGCGCATCCTCGGGCACGGGCAGCAGCGCATCGAAGGCGCGGTCGATGCCGGCGCCGACCTCTTCGAGCGCGGCGGTGAGCGGCATGCCCGCTCAGTCCGCGCCGAAGGGAGCCGTACCCGTCGGCGCGCCGTTGGGCCCCAGCTGGATCTGCTCGATCCGCGCCTGCGCCGCCTTCAGCCGCGCCTCGCATTGCTGCTTGAGCCGGTCGCCCTCCTCGTAGAGCCGGATCGCTTCGTCGAGCGCCGCTTCGCCGCTCTCCAGTTTGCGCACGATCTCCTCGAGCCGCTTCAGCGCGTCCTCGAACGAGAGGGCGGAGACGTCCTGCGGTGTCTGGTCAGCCATGGCCGGTGCTTTGATCCGGTCGGGCCCGACGGTCAAGCCGCGGTCAAGCCGCCGCCCGGTACCAATAGGCCCCGTCGCGCACCTCGCGGACAGCACGACCGGTCACTTCGAGATGGCGGAGGTGCGCCATCGCCTCGCCCGTCGCGAGGCCGTAGACGCCGTCGCCGATCGCGCGGCCGAACAGGACCGGGAAGCAGTCAACCGCGCGCTTCGGTTCGGCCAGGTGGGCGTGGAGCGCGTCGAGGCGGCCGGCATGGCCCGTCGCCAGCGCGTCGAGGCGGGCGTGGAGGCCGGTAAAGGGTTCGCCATGGGCGGGCAGGACCAGCAGGTCGTCCGGCAATTGGCGGAGCTTCGCGATCGAGGCCAGCCACTCGCCGAGCGGATCCGCCTCCGGCTCGCTGAGGCTCAAGGAGACGTTGGAAGTGATCCGGGGCAGCACCTGGTCGCCCGCGATCATCAGCTTGCCCGCGTCGTCGACCAGGCAGGCATGTTCGGGCGAATGGCCGGAACCGGTCACCACCCGCCAGGTCCGGGCGCCGACCTGCACCAGGTCGCCGTCCTGCAGCCGCACCATCGCCACCGGGATCGGGCTCACCATTGCGGCGAACCGCCCCCAGCCCCTGGCGGCCTCGGCCTCGATCCTTTCCTCGCTCCACCCGGCGGCGCGCCAGTAGGCGAAGGCCTCGGGCGGCGGCGCGTCGCGCACGTCGGTGGTCAGCATGCGGCCGAACAGCCACTCGCCCCGCGTCATCCAGAGCCGCACGCCGAACCTTTCGGCCAGCCAGCCGGCAAGGCCGAGATGGTCGGGATGGAAATGGGTGCAGATCACCCGGGTCACGTCGCGCCCGGCCAGCGGCCCGGCGAACACCGCCTCCCAGGCCTCGCGCGCGGGCGGGATGTTGAGGCCGGTGTCGACGATGGCGACGCCGCCTTCGTCCTCGAGCAGCCAGAGGTTGATATGGTTGAGCGAACCGGGGACCGGCGAGCGCGTCCAGCCGATGCCCTCGGCGAGCGGGATCACGGCCCCGTATTCGGGCCCGGTCCGGCCGAGCGGATAGGTCAGCCCCTTGTGCGAATAGGGCGCGTCGACCAGCGACGCGTCGGGCGCCGCCGCTTCCGCCGCGGGCGGGGAAGCGGGGTCAGCTTTTGAAGAGGTTGTCAGCGTTCAGTTCCGTCTCGGCCTCTACTTCGCCGCTCTCCGCGGCGAGCGCCGCCTCGGCCTCGCGGGCCTGGGCCTCGCGCTCGGCGCGCAGCTCCTCGAGCAGCGCCTCGCGGTCGGTGTCGAGGCGGGCGTCGGTCGGCGCCTCGGCGCCGCGCGCCTTGGCCGCCTTGGCGACCGCAGCGTCGAGCTCGCGCTGCGAGGTGAGGCCCAGGGTCACCGGATCCTTGGGCTGGATGTTGGCGATGTTCCAGTGCGTGCGCTCGCGCAGTGCCTGGATGGTCGACCGCGTCGTGCCAATCAGCTTGCCGATCTGGCCGTCGGAAAGCTCGGGATGATTGCGCAGAAGCCAGGCGACGCCGTCCGGCTTGTCCTGCCGCTTGGAGACCGGAGTATAGCGCGGACCCTTGGTGCGCACCGCCTGGTCCGGCTCCTTCTGCATCTGCAGCCTGTAGTCGGGATCGGCCTGCCCCCGCTCGATCTCGTCCTGCGTCAGCTCGCCCGAGCGCAGGGGATCGCGGCCGGTCAGCTTTGTGGCGGCGGTATCGTCGGCGATCGCCTGCACCTCCAGGATGTGCAGGCCGCAAAATTCGGCGATCTGCTGGAAGGTCAAAGCGGTGTTGTCGACCAGCCAGGAAGCGGTCGCATGGGGCATGAGCGGCTGGGCCAATTGGTCCTCCAGAAATGATAAGGGCCGCCCCTTCACGGAGCGGCCAGCTTCGCGAAACGATTTAGGGGAGGCGTCGATCCGAAGCAACCCAAAGCTTCGTCTCCATCTACGAAGGTTGCCCGATGCCGCGGCTCCGCCTATTTCGGCGCGCAAGGAGTTAATTTCCAATGCTGTTCGCCGCTTTGGCCGCCATGCTTGGCTGGGCGGCGCCCGACACGCCGCCGGACCCGTTCGAGCCGCCTTTGCCGCGGCCGATGGCGGTCGAGACCGTGCGCGACCCGATCACCGACGATCTGCGCGTGCAGGCGACGCTGCGCGACCAGGACCGGCGCCTGACCCTCGCCTGCGATCCGCACGATTTCGAGTTCATCCGCGTCACCTTCACCTCCAACCGCTGGCTGGTGCGCGGCAATTTCATCACCCGCGAGCGGCCGCTCATCTACCGGTTCGACGACAACCGGCCGGTCCGGCTGGTCTGGATCGTGAAGGACCGCGAGGGGCGCCTGGCGGGCCGAAACCGGGTCGGCGACTTCCTGCGCGGGCTGATCGACGCCGACGAGGTCGTGTTCCGCACCCGCGACGTCGAGAGCAACCGGATCCTGCTCCGCTTCCGCATCGTCGGCGCGCGCGAGGCGGTGGACCAGCTGCTGCGCCAGTGCGGCGAGACCGAGCTGCACAACCGGATCTTCAGCCCGCCGCAATAGTCCGGGGAGCCGCCCGCGGTTTGACAGGAGGCGTCCGGAAGCGGAAATGGCCTCTGCATGAACAAAGAAAAGAACGAAAAAAACACGGGGGGAATCACCAAAGTCGAGGATATTCCGCGCGTTATCGAGGCGCTCCGGGACATTTATGACGAATCGGTCGCCAACCTCCGCAACGCCCTCGCCCGTTACCTGAAGACCGGCGAGCGCCCCGATCCCAAGGCGCGGGCCCAGGGCCTGTTCGCCTATCCCGAGCTCCGGCTCGACTATCGCTACACGAGCATCGAGGCGGTGCCGCCGCGCGCCTTCGGCCGGCTCAACCAGCCGGGCCTCTACGCGACCAGCGTGTCGCGGCCCCACCTGTTCCGCAAATATCTGACCGAGCAGCTCACCTATCTGATCAACGATTATGACGTGGAGGTCTCGGTCGGCCGCTCCGCCAGTGAGATCCCCTATCCCTATGTGCTGGACGGCACGGACGACCTGAGGCTCGACGGCGCGCAGGCGGCGGATCTCTCGCTCTGGTTCCCGACCACCGAGCTTTCCCATATTGGCGACGAGCTCTCGGACGGCGCCTGGCTGCAGCCGGTCGGGGCGCCGCGCCCGCTCTCCCTGTTCGACGGTCCGCGCGTGGATTTCAGCCTGGCGCGGCTCCGCCACTATACGGGCACGCCCTCCGAGCATACGCAGCGCTACCTGCTGTTCACCAACTATGTCCGCTATGTCGACGAGTTCGTGCGCTGGGCGGTGGACGAGCTGAACAAGCCGGACAGCCCCTATCGCGCGCTCTCCGCCGCCGGCGGGGTCTATGTGACCAGGGACACGCCCGACGCGGTCGCCGCGGTGATGGAGGGGGGCTGGCGGCGCCACCAGATGCCCGCCTACCATCTGATCGCCACCCGTGGCGAAGGGATCAGCCTGGTCAATATCGGCGTCGGCCCCTCCAACGCCAAGACGATCTGCGACCATCTGGCGGTGATGCGGCCCGAGGTCTGGCTGATGATCGGCCATTGCGGCGGCCTGAGGCCCAGCCAGTCGATCGGCGATTATGTCCTCGCCCACGCCTATCTGCGCGACGACCATGTCATGGACGACGTGCTCCCCACCGAGGTGCCGATCCCGGCCATCGCCGAGATTCAGCAGGCCTTGTTCGACGCCGCGATCGAGATCACCGGCGAGGCGCCGCAGGAACTCAAGCAAAGGCTGCGCACGGGCACCGTCGTCACCACCGACGACCGCAATTGGGAGCTGCGCTTCACGCTCTCCGCGCTGCGCTTCAACCAGTCCCGCGCCGTCGCGATCGACATGGAATCCGCGACCGTCGCCGCCCAGGGCTATCGGTTCCGGGTGCCTTACGGGACCTTGCTCTGCGTCTCTGACAAGCCGCTGCACGGCGAGATCAAGCTGCCGGGACAGGCCAATGCCTTTTACGAGCGGGCGATCAGCCAGCATCTGCGAATCGGTATCGAGACGCTACGCATCCTGAGGCGCGAGGGCGCCGCCCTCCACTCACGGAAGCTGCGGGCCTTCGATGAACCGCCTTTCCGCTAGCGCCTGGCGAATGCCGTAGAAACCGCAGATTTCCGCCAGTTTCTCCGACGGCCAATTCGCAGCTGCAGCATTCGCGCAACGCTTTGAAAAGATTCTGCGACCAGCCGCCCAGAGAGTCTTTGAACCGTCAAAAAGCGGGCGCTATAGGCGATTATCCAGGCGAAGTTACCGTCTCTCGGGGGAATCAAATCCATGAAGAAAATCGCACTTCTTTGCGCAACCACTGCGTTCGTGCTGCCCGGCTATGCCATGGCGCAGTCGACCGGCACCATCGCGACGGAGGAGGACAGCACCGTCGTCGTCACCGGCAACCGCACCCGCGACGTGAACGGCATCACCGTTCCCGATACCGCGAAGGCCCAGGGCGTGCTCGGCCAGGAGCTGATCCAGACGCAGGCGCCGGGTCAGTCGATCCTGCAGACTGTCAACCTCGTCCCCGGCGTGAACTTCACGAACGCGGATCCCTACGGCTCCTCGGGCGGCAACCTCCGCATCCGCGGCTTCGACGGCAACCGCGTCTCGCTGACCTTCGACGGCATTCCGCTGAATGACTCGGGCAATTATGCGATCTTCTCCAACCAGCAGCTCGATCCGGAGCTGATCGAGCAGGTCAACGTCAACCTGGGCCAGACCGACGTCGACAGCCCGACCGCCTCGGCGGCCGGCGGCACCGTCAACTATCGCACGATCCTGCCCTGGCGCGAGATCGGCGCCCGCGCCGCCGGCTCGATCGGCGATTTCGACTATCGCCGCATCCACGTACAGCTGCACAGCGGCGAATGGTGGGAGAATGGTCCGCGCGCCTTCATCGCCTATTCCAACGCCCGCAACGACCTGTTCCGCGGCCCGGGCGAGATCTACAAGCAGCAGGTCAACGCCCGCATCTACTATCCGCTCGGCGCAAGCGGCGACTTCGTCTCCATCTCCGGTCACTACAACCGGAACCGCAACAACTTCTATCGCAACCCGTCGTTCAACGACCTCCGGAACACCGCTTTGCCCGGCGGCCAGGTGGGCATCCTCGGCACCGCCGTCGTCCCGGCCGTGGACACGACGATCCCGATCGTGCCGGTGGAAGTCGGCGCCAATTACAGCGAGCAGCAGTGGGACGCGATCTTCGCGTTCAACAACTTTGCCACCTGCACCCGGGCCTCGGAGCCGGGCGGCGCCGGACGGCAGGACGACAATGGCGGACCGCTGCCGAACGGCACCGGCGCCCAGCTTGGCGGCGGCGCAAACAACGTCCTCAACACGTCGAGCTGCTCCAACTTTGCGGGTGTGAGGATCAATCCGTCCAATACGGGCAACATCCGCATCAACGGCCGCTTCACGCTCGCCGACAACCTGATCCTGACGGTCGATCCCAGCTATCAGTATGTGCTCGCCAATGGCGGCGGCTCGACTGCCATCAACGAGAACGACATCCGCGTGCGCGGCGGCACGCCGGCCTCGCCGGGTGTCGACTATAATGGCGACGGCGACTTCCTGGACCGCATCCGGTTCTACACGCCGAACAACACCAACACGCATCGCATCGGCGTCACCGCGTCGCTGATCTGGGACGTGGCGGAAAATCATCGTCTGCGTTTCGCCTACACCTTCGACCGGGCCCGGCATCGCCAGACCGGCGAGTGGGGCTTCCTCGACGCCGACGGCAATCCGGAGAGCCCGTTCAGCGGCCGCAACGCCACGCCCGTGCTCGACGCGACCGGCTTCCAGTTCCAGCAGCGCGATCGTCTCTCGATCGCCATGCTCCACCAGGTTGCCGGCCAGTATATCGGCCGCTTCTTCGACGAGCGCCTGCGCGTCGAGGTCGGTCTGCGTGCACCGTTCTTCAGCCGCGATCTGGAGCAGCGCTGCTATACGGAGGCCCGTGGCGCCGGCTTCGCCTATTGCACCAGCGAGGCGGCGGCCACGCTGCGCATCATCGGCCCGAACGATCCGGTGCCGGCCGCCGGCGCGACGCCTTATTATGCCCCGTTCGAGGCGGAGTATAAGTTCGACGCGCTGCTGCCGAACATCGGCCTGGTGTACAATTTCGGCGGCGGCTTCAGCGCCTTCGCCTCCTACGCCAAGGGCTTCTCGGCGCCGCGTACCGACAACCTGTACCGCGCTCCGATCGTGGAGATCGATCCGGAGAAGACCGACGCGTTCGACTTCGGCGTCCGTTTCTCCCGGAGCAACGTCCAGGCGCAGGCCACCGGCTGGGTCATCAACTACTCCAACCGGATCGTGACCTCGTTCAACCCGGAGCTGGGCATCTCGATCGACCGCAACGTCGGCGAGGTGAAGAGCTATGGTCTCGACGCGGCCGTCGCCTGGCAGCCGATCCCGGAGCTCAGCCTGTACGCGCTCGGCTCGTACATCCATGCCGAGCTGCAGGACAATGTGAACATCAGCGCGCCGGCCGGCACCAATTGCGGCAGCTCGCCCACCAGCGTTCCGGTGGGCTGCGCCCCGACCGCGGGCCGGATGGTTCCGGAAACGCCTGAATGGTCCTTCGGCGGCCGCGCCCAGGCGAACCTCGGGCCGTTCACCTTCGGCGTGCAGGCCAAGTGGGTCGATGTCCGCTTCGCCACCGACGTCAACGACATCCTCGTCGACGACTATACGGTCGTGGACGCGGATATCCGCTTCGACCTCGGCTCGGTCGGCCTGCCGGACAGCTTCGTCCAGTTCAACGTGACGAACCTGTTCGACGAGCGCTACTTCGGCAACATCAGCACCCAGATCAACGGTGCCGGCAACCCGAACTTCTCGACGGGCTCGCCGCAGACCTTCATGCTGACGCTGAACCTGGCGTGGCGTGCGGGCCGCTGACCGGCTGACTGACGACTGATTGGGGGCGCCGCGGGCCAGGCTCGCGGCGCCCCTTCTCTTTGCGCGCGATGCGATTAAGCTCGTCCGGATGAGCAACGACCCACTCGTCGAGCGCGCGCGCGAAGCGGCGCTCAAGGCCTATGCCCCCTATTCCAGGTTCAGCGTCGGCGCCGCCGTCGAATCCGTGGACGGCGAGATCGCGCTCGGCGCCAATATGGAAAATGCCTGCTACCGGCTCGGCATCTGCGCCGAGATCAGCGCGCTGACTGCGGCGCGCCAGGCCTTCGGGCTCGACCGGGTGAAGCGGATCGCGGTCGCCGGCGGCCATGTCGGCGCGGACGGCCGGCTGACCGGCGCCGGACCCGTCACCCCCTGCGGCGGCTGTCGCCAGGCGATCTACGAGGCGGCGGACCTCTCGGGAATCGACATCGAGGTGATCTCGTCCAACGGCGACGGCACCGAGACCATCGCCAGCACGATCCGCACCCTGCTCCCGCACGGCTTTGGCCCGGCGAGCCTGGCGGATGCCGGTGACTAGACCAGCTTGATCTCCCTGAGCCGCTCCTGAAGATACTCGTCGGCCGTGATCGGCTCCGGATAGAGGTTCGGCCGCTCCGCGCTGATGCAGTTCGGCAGGGTCTCGATGCAGAAATCCGAGCGGAAGTGGAGGAAGAAAGGCATCGAGTAACGCGAGACGCCGCGCCGCTCGGGCGGCGGGTTCACCACCCGGTGGGTGGTCGACTTCATCACATTGTTGGTCAGGCGCTGCAGCATGTCGCCGATATTGACCGCGAGCGCGCCCGGCGGCGGCGTCACCGGCAGCCAGTCGCCGTCCTTGTCGAGCAGCTGCAGCCCCGCCTCCTCGGCGCCGAGCAGCAGGGTGATCGTGTTGATGTCCTCGTGCGCCCCGGCGCGGACATTGGGGCCGTCGCCCGGGATCGGCGGGTAATGGAGCAGGCGCAGGATCGAATTGCCGTCCCTGACCGTGTCGACGAAATAATCGTGCGGCAGGTCCAGATAGCGGGCGATCGCCTCCAGCAGCTTGGCGCCGGTCGCGTCGAAGGCGGCGAACAGCTCGAGGAAGGTGGCCTTGAAGGACTCGACCTCCTCCGGCCACACATTGGGCGGCATGCTGTCCTCATATTTGTGCCCGGGCGGCAGCTCGCGCGCCACGTGCCAGAATTCCTTGAGGTCGTAATTCACCGCGCCCTTCGCGGTCTCGATGCCGAACGGCGTGTAGCCGCGGGCGCCGCCCTTCCCGGCAAGGTGGTAGCGCCGCTTCACCTCGTCCGGCAGCGCGAAGAAGGCCCTGGCCTTCTCCTCGGCGCGGTGGATCAGGTCGGCCGGGATGCCGTGATCGGCGACGATGGCGAAGCCGTAGCGTTCGAACGAGCGGCCGAGCTCCTCGGAGAAGCCCTCGGGATCGCGGTCCGCATCGAGCAGCGAGACGGAGGCGACGGATTTTGCGGGTGCGAGCGTGTCCATCCCCGCCTTTTAGTGCAATGCGGCGTCTAGCTCAAACCGGGGCGATCCCGCGCCGGAACAGGGCCGCAATGCCGGCCGCGTCGCGCTCCGTGTCCCAGTCGAGCTGCGGGGCGACCTGGAGCCGGCCGAGCAGATAGCCGAGATTGAGGCTGATGAAGCCATGTGCGAGCAGGCGCGTATCCGCGAAATCCGCAATTTCGCCGGCTGCCTTCAGCGCGTCGAGACATTGGACCAAAGGCTGCCAGATGCCGGCGCGCCAGGTTTCGGCGTAGCGCATCTTGAAGCCCTCGTTCTGGATGATCTCCATCAGGAAGAGACGGCCGACATGCGAGCGGGTCGTTGGCGATTCGAGCCGCTCGGCGATCAACCGGCGATGCCAGCCCTCGAACGCGTCCAGCGTCAGCGGCGGATCGGTCATGAGATCGGCGAAGCGCGATCGTGCGACCTGCGTGGTGGCGACCATGTCGAGCACGGCGGTCAGCAATCCCTCCTTGCTGCCGAATTGCTTGAACAGGGTCCGCTCGGTGCTGCCGGCCCGCTCGGCGATCTCGCGGGTCGTCAACGCGGCGATGCCCTTTTCCGTGATCAGCCTCGCCGTGGCCTGCAGCAAAGCCAGCCTTTTCGCCTCTCCGCGCTTCATTTCACTCACAAAACAGTCCCTTGCGGAAAAGTATAGTGCATACTTTACATCTGGTGCGAATCAAAGTATAGTCCTTGCTATACAAGCGCAAGGAGGTTCCAATGTTCGCCGAATCCAGGCTCTCTGCCCGCCCCTGGCTGACGGCGCCGCTCGTCGACGAGACGATCGCGTCACGCCGCGCCATCCGCCGCTATCTCCCGCAGACGGTGCCGGTCCGGGCCGTGCACGACATATTGGAGATCGCCCGGCACGCGCCGAGCGCGAGCAACATCCAGCCCTGGCGCTGCCATGTGCTGACCGGCGCAGCGCGCGACCGGCTGGTTGCGGAGGCGCTGGCCGCCTTCCGCGCCGACGGGCCGCGGGCGCTGTCCAGCGAGTATGAATTCTACCCCGCCGAGCTGCCCGAGGCCTTCCAGGGCCGCCGCGCCGCCTTCGGGGCAAAGCTGGGCGGTGCGCTCGGCATCGCGCAGGCGGACATCGCCGCGCGGCTGCACGTCATGGCCCGGAACTTCATGTTCTTCGAGGCGCCGGTCGGGATCATCTTCACCATCGACCGCCGGCTCGAGCGGGCCAGCCTGCTCGATTATGGCTGCTTCCTGCAGAACGTGATGTTCGCGGCCCGGGCGCGCGGCCTCGACACCTGCCCGCAGCAGACCTGGGCGATGATGCACCGCGTCATCCGGCCGGTGCTCGGCCTCGGCGAGGAGGAGATGGTGGTCTGCGGCATGGCGATGGGCTTCGCCGATCCGGAGGCGCCGGAGAACATGCTCGGCCTGGCCAAGGAGGCACCGGCGCGGTTCGCGGCCTTCTACGAGGAGCTTGCGGACGAGGAGGAACTGCTCTGCGTCGCCGCATGACGGCGCGGGGAAAGCTCCAGCCCGACTGCTTCGACAACGGGCCTATTGCGCGTTGACGGCGTTCGCCGCCGCGGGTGCCTGGGCGCTGGCCTGGTTGGCGGCTGCCGGCGCTGTGGCGGCTCCGTTCGCAGCCGCCGGCGCGGCCGCGGCAGCCGCGGGCGGCGGCGGCGGCGCGGTGGTCGGCACTGCGGTCGCCGTGAGGATCAGCCCGGCAAGCGCCGCGCTCATCAGGTTGGAGAGCGAGCCCGCGAGCAACGCCTTGAGTCCGAGTTTGGCGATCATCGGCCGCTGGTTGGGCGCGAGCCCTCCGGTCACGGCCATCTGGATGGCGATCGAGCTGAAATTGGCGAAGCCGCACAGCGCGAAGGTCACCACCGCAACCGTGTAGGGCGAGAGCGTTCCCCGCGCCTGCCCGAGATCGATGAAGGCGACGAATTCGTTCAGGACCACCTTGGTGCCGAACAGGCTGCCGGCGGCGGCTGTCTCGTTGCCGGGCACGTTCAGCATGTACATGACCGGCTGGAAGATCTTGCCGATGATATATTGGAAGCTGAGGTCTGGCTGATTGAACCAGCCGCCGATGCCGCCGAGAATGCCGTTGGCGAGCGCGACCAGGGCGACGAAGGCGAGCACCATCGCGCCGACCGCCACCGCCAGCTTGACGCCGGTCGCGGCGCCGTTGGCGGCCGCCATGATGACGTTCGCGGGCCGCTCCTCGCCATGGTCGTCCTCGCCCACCGGCTCCGGCTCGACCCCTCGCGCCGCGGGATCGTCCGGCATGATCATCTTGGCCATGAGGATGCCGCCCGGCGCCGACATGAAGCTCGCCGCCAGCAGATAAGGCAGGTAATATTGCGCCTGGTTTCCAAACATCGCGGCATAGGCCAGCAGGATTGTGCCCGCGACGCCCGCCATGCCCACGCTCATGATGCAGAAAAGCTGCGAGGGCGTGAGGTTCGCGAGATAGGGACGGATCACCAGCGGGCTTTCCGACTGGCCGACGAAAATGTTGGCGGCCGAGCCAAGCGATTCCACGCGGGTGATGCCGGTCACCAGCCGGATCGCGCCGCCCACCCATTTGATGATGAGCTGCATGATCCCGAGATAGTACAGGATCGAGATCAAGGCGGCGAAGAAGATGATCACCGGCAGGGCCGAGATCGCAAAAGCATGTCCCGCGTTGGTGCAGCCGAAGCTGGTCGTTGCCGCCACGCTTTCCGCGGTCACCGGCGCCCCGTTGTTCACGTCCGGAACGGCAAGCAGGCAGGCATCATTGGCCAGACCGCCGAAAATGAAGCTGGTGCCGGCATGGGCATAGCCGAGCAGGCTGGTGACGCCGTTCGACATCGCACCGATCACATTCTGGCCCCAGGTCGTGCCGAGGACCATGGCGGCGAGCGCGGCCTGCAGCGCGAAGGCCGCGCCGACGACCCTGAGATTGATCCATTTCCGGTTCGACGAGAAGGCGAGGGCGATGAGGAGGATCAGCAGGATCCCGCCGATGCCGATAACATATTGCATGCCCGCTTCCCCCCGGAGATTCTCGGTTTTGTCACACCATGAAGCGGTGCGCGGGAATTACCAGACCATTTTGGCTTCGGTCGTCCCGACCGCGGCGCCGAGCTGGTCGATCGCGTCGTCGATCCCGTCGGCGATCAGCAATTGAGCGCGGCGCGCCGGCGACATGAAGCCGCTGACCGTGACATGGTCGAGGAAGGTGATCATCGAATCCCAGAAGCCGTCGACATTGAGGATGGCGAAGGGCTTGGCGTGGTAGCCGAGCGCGTTCCAGCTCCAGGCTTCGAACAGTTCGTCGAACGTGCCGACGCCGCCCGGGATCGCGACGAAGGCGTCGGTCAGCTCGGTCATCAGCGCCTTGCGCTCGTGCATGTTGGCGACGAGGTGGAGCTCGGTGCAGCCGGTATGCGCGACCTCGAGATCGACCAGGGCCTGCGGGATTACGCCATAAACCTCGCCGCCCGCCTCGAGCACCGCGTCGGCGACCACGCCCATCAGGCCGAGCCGGCCGCCGCCATAGACGAGGCCGATGCCGCGCCGGGCCATTTCCAGGCCGAGCGCGCGCGCCGTTTCGGCGAAGCGCGGGTTGGTGCCCATGCTCGAGCCGCAGTAGACCGCAAGGCGTTTCACAGGGTCGCCACCAGTTCCTTCAGGTCGCTTTCCGGGCGCGAGCCGAAATGGGAGATCACCTCGGCGGCGGCGATCGCGCCCAGCCGGAGCGAATCCTCCAGGCTGCGGCCCGTCGTCTGCCCGACCAGGAAGCCGGCGGCGAACAGGTCGCCGGCGCCGGTCGTGTCGACCACGCCCGAGCCGATCCGGGCAATGGGTACGGTGACCCGCCGCCCGTGCTCCACGGCGAGCGCACCCTCTTCGCCGCAGGTGACCACAACCAGCGGAACCTTCGACTGGATCGCCTCGATCGCGGTCTCGCGGTCGCCGGCATCGGCCAGCGCCTTGATCTCGTTCTCGTTGGCGAACAGCATGTCGATCGCGCCGCTGTCGAGCATTGCGATCATTTCCTCGCGATGGGCATGGATGCAGACGATGTCGGAAAGCGTGAAGGCGACCTTCCGGCCGGCCTCGTGGGCGATCGCCATCGCCCGCTCCATCGCCGCGCGCGGCCCTGCCGAGCGCCAGAGATAGGCTTCCAGATAAAGGATCGCCGCACCCCTGATCTGTTCCGGATCGAGCACGTCGGCACTCAGCTCGTGCGAGGCGCCGCGATAGGTGCTCATCGTGCGCTGCGCGTCGGGGGTGATGAGGATGAGGCAGCGCCCGGTGGGCAGGCCGTCGGCCTTGGGCGGCGTATTGAACTCCACCCCGAGCGCCCGGATATCGTGCGAGAAGATCTCGCCGAGCTGGTCGTCGGCGATCTGCCCCACGAAGCCGGCACGGCAGCCCAAAGCCGCGACCCCGGCCATGGTGTTCGCGGCGGAACCGCCGCTCGTCTCCCGTGCCTGGCCCATGCGCGCATAGAGTCGGGTCGCGCCCTCGGTGTCGAGCACCTGCATCGAGCCTTTGACGAGCCCCTCCTCGGCCAGGAACGAATCCTCGGCGCTGGCCTTCACGTCCACCAGCGCGTCGCCGATCGCCAATACGTCCAGCCGGGTCCCAGTCACAGACGGAGCCATGACGGGATTGGAGGGCGACGAAAAGCCCCTTTTTGCGTCGCTGGAAACCGGTTACGCATCATCAATGAGCACAGCCCCCGCCAAGCCGGCCCTGAGCCGCTCCCTCTTCGTCTTCTCGGTCTTCTACGGCGGCATGGTGACGATCGCCGGCGTGCTCGGCGCCAAGCAGGTCGCGCTCGGGCCGCTCGCCGTCGAGGCCGGCATCTTCCCCTTCCTGATCCTCGTTGCCCTGTCGAGCTCGGTCGCCGAGCTGCACGGCAAGGAGGCGGCGAACAAGCTGCTGCGGTACGGCTTCATTCCCCTGATCGTCGCCATCCTGCTGACCCTGATCATCCTGCGGCTGCCGACCGACGAGAATATGTACCCGCCCGCGAAGGAGGCCTTTCCGATCATCCTCGGCCAGAGCTGGCGGATGATGGCGGCGGGGATCGTCGCCTATGGCGTCTCGGTCACGCTCAACATCTGGATCTTCTCCAAGCTCTCCGGCACGACCGGTCGCTTCGCCGCCCTGCGCGGCTTCATCGCCGCGGCCCTGTCGCAGATCGTCGATACGTTGATCTTCATCACCGTCTCTTTCTACGGCGAGCGGCCGATCGGCGAACTGATGCTCGGGCAGATGCTGGCGAAGGTGGTGCTGTCGGCGGTGCTGGTGCCGCTGATCATCATCGCCTGCGTCGCCATCGGGAGACGCCTCGACCGCGCCTGATTTCGGGGGGGAAAACATGAAGCTGAAGCTGCTCGCCGCCCTGCTGGCCCTCGCCGCCACGCCCGCGGCGGCGCAGCGCAGCCCGTCACCCCCGGCGCGGCCGCGGCTCGTCATCGCCATCTCCGTCGACCAGTTCTCCGACGATCTCTTCGCCGAATATCGCGGCCTCTATCAGGGCGGCCTGAGGCGCCTGTCGCAGGGCATGGTCTTCCCCGCCGGCTATCAGTCGCATTCGTCCACCGAGACCTGCCCGGGCCACTCCACCATCCTCACCGGCGCCCGGCCGGCCCGCACCGGCATCATCGCCAACAACTGGTACGACCAGGGCGCCGCGCGCACCGACAAATATATCTACTGCTCGGAGGATGAGAACGTCCCCGGCTCGACCTCGGAGAACTATACCGTCTCCCCCCTCCATCTGCGCGTGCCCACGCTCGGCGACCTGATGCAGCGCGCCGATCCGCGCAGCCGGGTCGTCGCCGTGGCGGGCAAGGACCGGGCGGCGGTAATGATGGGCGGCCACAATCCCACCCAGCGCTGGTATTGGGGCGGCCGCGCCTTCGTCAGCGACCGGCAGGGCCGCGAGCCGGGCGCCGTCACCCAGGCGAACAACCGCATCGCCACTGCGCTCACCCGCCCGCGCGAGGCGATGACGCTGCCCGATGCCTGCGCCGGCCGCAGCCGCGACATCGCCGTGCCCGGCCGCGCCTCGCCGGTCGGCAGCGGCCGCTTCGCGCGCGGCGAGAATGACCGCTCGGGCTTCCGCGCCTCGCCGGATTTCGACCGCGAGACGCTCGCCATCGCCGAGGGCATTCGCGACGAGATGCGGCTCGGCGAGGGCCCGTCGACCGACCTTTTGATCATCGGCCTCTCCGCGACCGATTATGTCGGCCACGGCTTCGGCACACGCGGCAGCGAGATGTGCATCCAGGTCCTCGCTTTGGACCGCATCCTCGGCGAGTTCTTCCAGGACCTGGACCGGCAGAATATCGACTATGTCGTGGTGCTGACTGCCGACCATGGCGGCCTCGACCTGCCCGAGCGCGCCGTGCAGATGGCGGGCGGCGGCGCGGCCCGGGTCGATCCGGCGCTGAACGCCACCCGGATGAGCGAGGCGCTCGCCCGCCGCCTCGGCGTGCCCGGCCCGGTCATTCTCGGCGACGGCTCGTTCGGCGACATGTGGGTGGTGCGGAGCCTGTCCCCGCGGCTTCGCACGCGCGTTCTGGCCGAGGCCATCCGCACCTATCGCGCCCATCCGCAGGTCCAGGCCGTCTTCACCCGTACCGAGCTGCTGGCGACGCCCAATCCTGCCGGCCCGCCGGACAGCTGGACCCTGATCCAGCGCGCCCGCGCCTCCTTCGACCCGCGGCGCTCGGGCGATTTCTACGTGATGCTGCGCCCACGCATCACCCCGATCGCCGACCCGAGCCGCGGCTCGGTCGCGACGCATGGCAGCGTCTGGGACTATGACCGGCGCGTGCCGATCCTGTTCTGGCGGCGCGGCATGACCGGCTTCGAGCAGCCGCTGGCCGTGGAGACGGTCGACATCATGCCCAGCCTCGCCGGCCTGATTGGCCTGCCGCTGGCGCCGGGCAGCGTGGACGGGCGGTGCCTGGACCTGATCGCCGGGCCGGAGACGAGCTGCCCGAACTAGCGGCGGCCCTCGAGCGCGCCGATCAGCCGGGCCATGTTCGCGATATAGGTCGCGGTGGAGATGCCGGTCGCGGGCCTGGGATCTGGATAAGGCGAGGTGTCGGTCTCGTCGCCGACCTGGGTGGTGCCGAAGTCGCCGGGCGCCACGCGCCGGCGGCCGGGGCCGCGATACGGATGGCTGGTCATGGTCAGCGGCGACGGCCACCAGCCCTCGGCATTCAGACCGCGGACGACTTCCCTTGGATCCAGCCGCGCCGCGCCCGTGAAATCCGAACCGGCGGCGATCCCCCCGAGGATGAAGAAGCGCGGGAAAGGCCGCCGCTCGAGCAAAGGCGAGCCGCGCGTCGCTTCCGCCACCGGCATGGCGGCGAGCCGGTCATGCTCGCGCCGCAGCCGCTCCAGTTCTATCGCCCGGAACTGCGAATAATGGGCGATCGGGCGGGCCGGATCATGGTCCTGCCAGTAGCGCCCGTTGACCACGTTGGAGCCGCGCCGGTGATTGTAGAGGGGCCGGTTCGTCCCGAGCTCCACGAAGGTCGGGAAGCGCCGGTCGTGCGGGCCGATATTGGCCGGCAGGCGCACCGAGGTCAGCCAGTCCAGCGCTTCCGGGATGCGCGCGAGGAAGCGGCGATCGCCGGTCAGCCGGTAGAAGTCCATCAATTGCTCGACATTGGTCGCGGTCGTGTGGGTGACAAGCGCCCGTGGCTCGTAGCTCCGCGCGCCCGCTACATTGAGGCGAAGGTCATATTGCAGCCCCCAGCCGGCCTGCGGCGCGCGGCCCTGGGTGGTCAGGAAAATCTCCATCCCGCGCCGCGCCGCGCGCAGCAGCGCCGGCCGCTCCAGCGCCTGCCCGGCCATGATCAGGAAGCGGATATTCTCCCTGGCGACGTCGTCGTTGAAGGTGATGTAGCGCTGATAGGCGGGATAATGCGGGTCGTAGGGCCAGCGCTGCGGCCAGCCGCCGTTCGGATATTGGCTGCGCCGGATGAAGGCGATCGCGCGCTCCAGCGCCGGCCGGAAGCGGGCCTCGTGCCGCACCATGTAGAGGCGAAGCAGCAGCTGCATGGACTCCGCCGTGCCGGCATCGTCGAACGTCGCATTGTCGGAATAATGCTGGAATTCCTCGAGCCGCCAACCGTTGCGGCCGATCCGCTCGTACCAGCGCCGCGCGGCCGCCGGGCCGCCGGTGTGAATGAAATAGTTCCAGCCGCCGCTCCGGTGCTGGCCTGCGATCAGCGCCCCGGCGGCCCGCGCCGCCGCGTCGTAATAATAGGCATCGCCGGTGGCGTTAAAGGCGTCGAGGAAGATGTGGCCCATCGTCGCCGTCCCCGGCGCCTGCACCCAGAGCATGCCGGGCTCCGCCTCCATCTCCCCCCAGCGGCGGGACAGGTCCGGCAGGTAGGTCCAGACATAGCCGCCATGATCGGCGACATGCTCAACCATATATTCGGTGGCGCGGCGCATCGTCCGCTCGATCTCGGCGCGGCTCTGCGCCTGTGCGGCGGCGGGAAGCACGAGCGCCAGCACGGCGAGCAGACGCAGGATCATGGCCACAGCCCCCGGTAGCGGCCCCAGGCCAGAAACAGGCCGGGCCAATGTTCGACGGACTTGCCGCGCGCCAGCCTGAGGCCGAAGCCGTGGCCGCCGTCGGGGAAGAGGTGCATCTCGGCCGGAATCCCCCGCGCGCGCAAGGCCGCATGCAGCAGCAGCGTGTTGGCGACCGGGACCGACGCGTCGTCCTCCGCGTGCAGCAGGAAGCAGGGCGGCGCATCGGCCGGGACGTTGAGGTGCGGGGAATGGGCGCGCTCCAGGGCCGGCGAGGCGTTGTCGCCGAGCAAATTGCGGCGCGAGCCGGCATGGGCATGGGGCGCGCTCATCGAGATCACCGGATAGAGGGGCGCCGCCGCATCCGGCCGGGCGGACAGCGCGTCGATCGCGTCGTCGGGCGGATAGACCTGCGTCGCGAAGCGCGTCAGCAGGTCCGCGCAGACATGCCCGCCCGCGGAAAAGCCGATCGCGCAGACCTTCGACCGATCCAGCCCGTATCGCCCCGTCCTGTGGCGGATCAGCCGCATCGCCCGCTGCGCGTCCGCCAGCGCCACGTTGGGCCCCGCCAGCGCCCAGCCCTCGCCCGGCAGCCGGTAGAAGAGGACGAAGGCGGTGATCCCCTGCGCCGCGAGCAGGCGGGCCATCTCATAGCCCTCCTTGTCCACCACCACCCAGGAATAGCCGCCGCCCGGCATGATCAGAACCGCCGCGCCGTTCGGCCGGGCCGGCCGGAAGACGGCCATGCGCGGCTGCGAGATGCCAAGCACGATCCGGTCGTTATAGGCGGGATCGGTGCTCCTCTCGCGCACCGTCTCGACCAGCGCCGCGGCCGCCATCTCCGGCGGTCCCGGGTCCCAGAGGTCGATCGTCTCGTCCGGCTCGGCGAAGACCAGAGGGCGGCCCGGCCGCGCGACGGGCGGCGGCGTCTGCGCTGCGGCGCCGGAAGCGAGCGCCGCGAGCGAGCCGACCAGCATGGCGCGACGGTCGATCACCGCAGTACTGCGGCCGCACGCGCGGCGAGCCAGTCCTCGAGGTTCGTCAGGCCGTCGCCGTCCCGGTCGGCATTGCCGTCGCCGCGCGCCGGATCATGGCCGTGCGCGCGCTCCCAGGCGTCGGGCATGCCGTCGCCGTCCGTGTCGGCCTCGGGACGGCCGGACGCCAGTTCGGGCCAGCCGCCCACCTCCTCCTGGCTGTCGATATGGCGGCCCGTGCGGCGGCGGACGCTCTCGATCACCCGGGCGTCGGCAGCGTCGCGGGGCCAGGCGCCGGCGCGGGCCAGCACGCGCGCCGTTGCGGACGGCGCGGGGTCGGCGGCGACCGGAGCGACGTCGACGGGGCCGCTCAGCCTGTAGCCCTCGGGCAATGTGCCGGTGACGAGCGACCAGGGGTCGGCCGGAACCACGCCGTTCATGCTGTTGCCGGAGAAAAACGCCCGCGCCAGCCGGTTGCGCTCGCGGAAGGCCATGGCGCCGCCGCTGTCCGGCCCCGCGAGATAGGCATTGTCGATGAAATTGTAGCGGATCAGGCTGGCCTCATCCTCATTGTAACCGGCAAAGCCGCGCCCCCAATTGTAGAAGAGGTTGGAGCGGAACTCCATGAGCGGCCCCTCCGGATCCGCCGCCGGCCCGGCGTAATTGCCGGGCCGCGGCATGCGCGCGGCGTGGTGCGCCCAGAGATTGTGGTGGAAGCTGACCCGGGCGCCGCGGCCGCCGCGGATCAGGCTGCCATAGCCATGCTCGCCCTTGCCGTGGTGGGAGCGGCGCAGGGATTCGGCGATGATCGACCATTGCACGGTGAGGTCCCAATAGCCTTCGCCGCGGTCGTAGCGGGCCGAGGCCGACAGGGTCTCGTCGACCGACCAGCTCGCCGAGACATGGTCGAGGATGATCCGCCGGCCGCCCCTGATCCAGACGGAATCCCCCTCGCCCGGCGTCCGGTCGCCGCGGCGGACGCGGAGGTGGCGGATGACGACGTCGTCGGCATGGACGATCAGGGTGCCGCCGCCGAGCGCGATGCCGCCGCCCGGCGCGCTCTGCCCGGCAATGGTGACGCGCGGCTCGCTGATGACGAGGTCGGACTGGAGCCGGATGGTCCCTGCCACATCGAATATGACAGTCCGCGGTCCCCGCGCCGCGACCGCCGCGCGCAGGCTGCCCGCACCGCTGTCGTTCAGATTGGTGACCCGGATGACGGCGCCGCCACGCCCGCCGGCAGCGAAGCGCCCGGCGCCCTCTGCACCCGGAAAGGCCAGGGTCTGCGCGGAAGCCGGGCTGGCGAGGACGAGCAGGGGAAACAGGAAGGCCGCCCTGGGACGGCGGCCTTCCCTCCCCCCGGAGTCAGAAGCGGACGCGCGCACCGATATAGAATTGGCGTCCGGTATGATGGACGACCGACGGGCTGTTCCGGTCGCGGTCGACGAACTGGTCGTTATATTCGTCGGTGAGATTGATCGCCTCGGCGGTCAAAGTGATGTGGTCGTTCAGCTGGAAGGAGGCCGAGGCGTCGACGTTGAGCGTCGAATTCTTGCCTTCCACGTCGTTGGCGACATTCTGCGCCGGCACACGCTGCAGATAGTCACTGCGATAGGAGACCGAGCCGCGGATCGAGAAGCGTCCGTCGTCATAATAAAGCGTCGCGTTCCAGCTGCGCGGCGACAGGTTGATGAGGTCGTCGCGGATCGGTGCCGGATTGGTGGCCGAGGTCACATAGGCGATCTTCGATTCCACATAGGTGAAGTTGAGGATCGCGCCGAGATTGCTGAGCGGCCCGGGCAGGAAGCGGAAGGGCTGCTGATAATTGATCTCGAAGCCCTTGAGCGGCCCGCCCTCGGTGTTGATCGGCGCCGTCACCAGGAACAGCTCGTTGCCGGTGAAATTGGCGGGCAGCAGGCTCAGCGGCAGGCCGGTCTGGTTGAACGGGATCTCGGTCCTGAGGCTTTGGATGAAGGTCCCGATGTCCTTGTAAAACAGGCCGATCGAGAGCAGCGAATCCCGCGCGAAATACCATTCGAAGCTGGCATCCACGGTGGTCGCCCGGAACGGATCGAGGAACGGATTGCCAGTCGTGATCGAGAGCTGCCCGGTCGTATTGATCGAGCCGCCCGGCGAGAGGTTGCCGAGCTGCGGCCGCGCCATCACCCGCGCGGCGGCGAGGCGGATCACGAAATTGCTGGTGACGTCGAGGCTGAAGTTCGCCGAGGGCAGCCAGTCGTCATAGGAGCGGTCGACGACGGTCAGGGTGCCGCCGCCCAGCGCCTGGTAACCCGCCGCCCGGAGGTCGGTCCTGACATAGCGCAGGCCGATATTGCCGCGGAACGGACGGCCGAACAATTCGGTCCGGATGTCGACCTGCACATAGGCGCCGACATCCTCCTCGCGCACCGCGCGGTTGTTGCCGCGGGCATTGCCGTTGGTGATGCTCGACAGGGTGAAGTCGCCGGGCCCGCCCGCATTTCCGGACTTCAGGCAGTTGCAATAGATGTCGTAGAGCGTGGCGAGCGCATTCAGGTCCGGGATCAGCCAGCTGCTGATCCCGCCGCCGCTGTCGAAGCCGGTAAGCAGGGTCGTCACGTCGGCGAGCGTCGTCCCCGCCGGGAGCGCCAGGATCGTGTCGTTCTGGTTGACCCGGCGGAATTCGAACGTCTCGAAATCATATTCGCGGTAGAAGCCGCCGGCCTTGAGGACCAAAGTCTCCGGGATCATGTCCCAGGCGACGTCGCCGCGGAAGGTCGTGAAGCTGTTGTCCGCGCCCTGCGGCCGGATGCGGATTTCCGACGGGGTGATGTTGGACGGCGTAACGCCCGGGGGCGTGCCGATGATCTGCCAGCCGCCCGGCCCCGCACTGCTCACGTCGAACGGATAGGTAATCGTCGGCCGGCCGCGGCTGTTGCGGAAGTCGATCGTGTAGCCGTTGACGTTCGGCGCATCGAGCGTGGTCGTGGTCTGGAACGGATTGCGGAAGTTCGAGGTCGAGCGGCCAGCGAGCCAGGAGAAGCGCAGCCGGTCGGTGATCTGCTGGTCCCACTGGATCTGATATTGCCAGAATTTGGTGTCGAGCTCGTCGAAGCGGGATTCCGAGCGGATGTCGACGCCGTTGAACACGCCGTAGAGCAGATTGCCGTTCGCGTCATATTCGGCCTGGACGACGCTGGTCTGCGGCTTGCCGCCCTGCGCCGCCGTGCGGCTGAACGAGATCGCCTCGAGGAAGTCCTCCTGGCGGGTCGCCTGCAGGCGCGCGTGCAGGACGTCGACGGTGAACAGCGCGCCTTCCCAGGGCCGGGCCTGGAGCGCGAGGGTGACGCCCAGGCGCTGCTGGTCGTGGGTCAGCCGGCCGTAGCGCGGCAGGCGGGGATGGACGTTGGTGGCCAGCGAGGCCTCGTCATATTCGGCCTGGTTGCCGGGCGTGTTCGGCAGGCGCGGGGTCGTCGTGAAACCCGGGATGTTCGGGTTGCCGCCGCAATTGGCGCCGCCCGAGGTCGGGTTGAGCGGGACATGGCCGACCGGCGAGCAGAAGCCGCCGACGCTGTTGCCGCCGTCCCAGCGGACCGAGCTGAAGCCCTCCTCGAACAGGTTGCGCTCGCTATAGGCGACCGAGGCGAGGATGCCGATCGTGCCGTCCGCGAAGGTGTTGGAGACCAGAAAGGCACCGCGCGGGCTCCACTCGTCGGCCAGGTCGTTGAACACCATCTGGCCGCTCGCCGACATCACGAAGCCGTTATAGTCGAAGGGCCGCCCGGTCTGCAGGTCGACCGTGGCGCCGAGCGAGCCCTCGTCCACCTCGGCCGAGGCGCTCTTGCGCACGGTCAGCCGGCTGAACAGCTCGGACGCGAAGATGTTGAAGTCGAAGGCGCGGCTGCGGTTCGCGCCGCCCGAGCTGTCGGTGCCGCCCGTGGTGGCGAGCGCCTCGAGCTGGTTGAGGCGGACGCGGGTGAAGTCGCCGCCGAGGCCGCGCACGGTGATCTGCCGCCCCTCGCCCGCATCGCGGTCGATGGCGACGCCCGGAATGCGCTGCAGCGATTCCGCGAGATTCTGGTCGGGGAAGTCGGCGATGTCCTCGGCGACGATCACGTCGACGATGCCGGTATCCTGCCTTTTGGCGTTGAGCGCCGCGGTCAGCGACTGGCGGAAGCCGGTGACGACGACCTCATTGCCCTCGTCCTGCGCGGGATCGGCGGCGCCGGCGTCGGGCTGCAGGGCGTCCGCAGCCGGCGCGGGCTGGGCCACCGTATCCTGGGCTGCGGCCGGCGTGGCGGCGAGCCAGGCGGCGCTGCCGAGCAGGCCGAGGAGAATGCGGGTGCGCGGCGTGGTGTCCAGCTTCGAAATCATGTCCGATCCTTCCAAACCGGACGCGCTTGCACGCGTCCCCCCTCCCGATGTGTCACGACCCGCACGGGCCCTTTCAAGCTCCGGAGAGCTTGTGACACCGGTGTCTATCCGGGCCCAAAAAAAGCCTGCGCCATGTCCGCGCCGAAGGATGGAGGTGTGAACGGGCCTCGGGTGGCCGCCCCTTTCTCCCTCTCCCTCGCGCTGCGTTTGCCGCAGTCGCCTTTTCCGGTTCCCCGATGAAGTAACCGGTGTCATAAGGACTTTGATCCGGAAGCGGCCCGCTGTCAAGACCGCCCGGCGGGAGGCTGGCAATGGCGCTGATCCGCGTGGTTTTTCTGATCCTTGCGCTGCTGCCGGGGGCCGCCCTCGCGCAGCAGCAGCCGGCGGCGCGGGCCTTTCCCGGGGCGGAAGGCTGGGCCGCGCAGACGCCGGGCGGGCGCGGCGGCCGGATCATCCGCGTCGCCAGTCTCGACGCCGCCGGCCCGGGCTCCTTGCGCGCCGCGCTGGAGGCCCGCGGCCCGCGCATCGTCGTCTTCGAGGTGGCCGGCGTGATCGACATGGGCCTCGCCACCTGGACGATTTCCGAGCCCTTCCTGACCATCGCCGGCCAGACCGCCCCCTCCCCCGGCATCACCCTGATTCGCGGCGGCATCGACATCCGCACCCATGACGTGATCGTCCGCCACATCCGCATCCGCACCGGCGTCGCCGGCCAGGCGCCGCGCTCGGGCTGGGAGGCCGACGCCTTGTCCACAATCGGCGCCTGGAACGTGATCGTCGACCATTGCACCTTGACCTGGGCGCTGGACGAGAATCTCTCCGCCTCCGGGCCCCGCTTCACCGGCAGCACGGTGGCGGAATGGCGGCGCGGCACCAGCCACAACATCACTTTCTCCTACAATCTGCTGGCCGAGGGGATCGCGCACGGCTCCCACCCCAAGGGCGAGCATTCGAAGGGCTCGCTGATCCACGACAACGCCACCGGCATCCTGATCTGGCGGAATATCTACGCCCACAATTACGAGCGCTCGCCCTTGCTGAAGGGCGGCGTCCATGCCGCGATCGTCAACAACCTGATCTTCGATCCGGGCGCGCAGGCGATCCACTACAATCTGATGGACCTCGAATGGGGCGAGCATCCGCACCAGCTCGGCGAGCTCAGTGCGGTCGGCAATGTGCTGCGCGGCGGCTTCTCGACGCGCGCGGACATCGCCTTCCTCACCATCGGCGGCGTCGGCGACCTGCGCTATCACGGGCGCGACAACATCGCGGTCGACCGGCAGGGCCGCCCGGTGCCGATGTTCGGCCGCTACACGACCAGCCCGGCGCGGATCATCCAGGTGCCGCGCCCGGTCATCTGGCCTGCGGGCCTTCCCGTCCTCCCCGCCGGCCAGGTCGAGACCCATGTGCTGCGCCATGCCGGCGCCCGCCCCTGGGACCGCGACCCGCACGACATCCGCGTGATCTTCGACGTCGCCGAGGGCCGCGGCGAGATCATCGACGACGAGCGCCAGGTCGGCGGCTATCCCCGCGTCGAGCCGGTCCGCGCGCCCTTCGTCGAGGCGGACTGGGACCTGGCGACGATGGAGCCCCGCTCGGGCCGCTATCCGGGCCAGCGCGACGCCGTCCAGCAGCCGACCACAAGGCGGGATGCGGAGATGCGGCGCTAGGTCCCCGGCTGGATATAGGGGATGCGCGCGAACAGCTCGCGCTCGGCGCGGCGCGGGTCGCTCACCATGCGCGAGTTGCGGTCGAAGATCATCGTCTGGCGTCGTGGCAGCGTGTAGGCCGGCCAGCCCGGATTGCCGGTGCGGGCGAAGCGCAGGAAGGCAGCCATCATCGCCTCGCTGACCGGCCTCCCGCCGGCATCATATTCGGTGCCGAACACCAGAGGGATGTCGGCCGTGTGCCGCGCCGGCGGATAGTCGAGCTGATAGACGAAGGCGGGAGCGCCGGCGCGGGCGCGCTCCTCGGCCTCGATCACCTGTGCGCGCCAGCTCCGCCCGGCGGTGGTGGCGGCGAAGAAGACCTGCTCGGGTGAATAGGAAGGGTAGAGCCGCCGATATTCGGCGACGACCCATTCGGGATGGGCGTCGACGCGCAGCTCATCGGACATCCGCACCGCGAGATTCTCCCAGCTCAGCCCGGCAAGCTTGGGATGATCCGGCGCGAAGAAGCCCCGCGTCTCCTCCCGCGTATTGCCGAGCAAAAGCGGGATCTGGTTCGACTGCGGATTGGCGTCGGGCCAGAAGGGGTGGCGGGTCAGCCATTTCATGTCGAGCACCGGCCCGAAATAGACGCCGCCGCCGAGATAGGGGTCGCGGGCGCCGAGCCCCTCGACCAGCCGCGCGACCGGCATGGCGAGCAGGTCATCGACGGTGCGCGCGCCCACCGCCTGCATGAAGACCTGCGCCCGCTGGGTCGCATGGAGCGGGCCGGAGACGGTCACCTGCTGGCCGCTCATCGTCGCGGCGCGGTGGAACAGGCCGGCGGCGGCCGGCATGCCCATCAAGGTGGCGATCTTCGCGCCGCCGCCCGACTGGCCGAACACCATCACCCTGGCCGGGTCGCCGCCGAACGAGCCGATGTTGGCGCGGATCCAGCGCAGCGCCAGGACGAGGTCGAGCTGGCCGGCATTGCCGCTGTCCGGGAAGGGCGGGTCGAGCCGGGCGAGATAGAGATAACCGAAAGCGTTCAGCCGGTGCGAGACCGTCACCACGACGACGTCGCCGTGCGCGGCGAGCCGCTGTCCGTCGAGCCAGGGATGATGCGGGGTGCCGGTGGAATAGGAGCCGCCGTGGAAATAGACGAGGACCGGACGGCGCCGCCCATCCCGGCCCGGCGTCCAGATGTTGAGGCGCAGGCAGTCCTCGCTGCCCCCCTCCCCGACCGCGCCTGCCTGCGGCGCCGGGGGCCCGTAAGTCCCGAAATTGGGAGGGCCGGGCTCCGGCCGGGGCGCTCGGAAGCGCTCCGCCCGGCCGTAGCGGATGCCGAGATAGGTCTGGACCGGGCGGTCCTCGGGCGCGCGCTGCGCCATCAGCAACGGTGCGGCGGCAAGCCCCGCCAACACCGGGCGGCGGCCGATCAGCGGCCCAGCCACCCGCCGTCCACGGCCAGCACGTGGCCGTTCACATAGTCCGCCGCCGGGGAGGCCAGGAACACCGCGGCCCCGGCAATGTCTCTCGGCTCGCCCCAGCGCCCCGCCGGGATGCGCTCGAGGATCTGCCGGTTGCGGGTCTCGTCTGCCTGCAAAGCGGCCGTGTTGTTGGTCGCGATATAGCCGGGCGCGATGGCATTCACGTTGACGCCGCGGCCCGCCCATTCATTGGCCAGCGCCTTCGTCAGCCCCGCCACGCCCGATTTGGCGGCGGCGTAGCTCGGCACGCGGATGCCGCCCTGGAAGCTGAGCAAAGAGGCGATGTTGACGATCTTGCCGGCGCCCTGACCGAGCATGTGCCGCCCGGCCGCCTGGCAGAGAAAGAAGAGCGACTTGAGGTTGGTGTCGAGCACCGCGTCCCAGTCCGCCTCGGAAAAGTCCGTCGCCTCGGCGCGGCGGATGATGCCGGCATTGTTGACGAGAATGTCCAGCCGCCCGAACGCCCCGACGGTCTCGTCCACGACTTGCTGGACCGGGGCCGTCGTCGACAAGTCCGCCTCGATCAGCACCGTGCGGCGCCCCGCTGCCGCGATCTGCGCCGCGGTCTCGTTTGCCCGCGAACGCCCCGCCAGCGCCACGTCCGCGCCCGCCTCAGCCAGCGCCATCGCGATCGCCCGGCCGATCCCGGTATTGGCCCCGGTGACGATGGCCGCCTTGCCGGTCAGGTCGAAAGAACTCACCGCCTGTCCCCCCACTCCGTTCGCCCTGAGCCTGTCGAAGGGCTGTCCTTCTTTGCTGGAGAAGAAAAGGACAGGGCTTCGACAAGCTCAGCCCGAACGGTGCTTGTTGTCACGGGCGCGCCCCTCAAGCCAGCTGGCAGATGTCCAGCACGTTCATGTCCGTATAGTCCTGATTCTCGCCGGCCATCGCCCAGATGAAGGCATAGGCCCTGGTGCCCGAGCCCATATGGATCGACCAGACCGGCGAGATCACCGCCTCCTCGTTCTGGACGACCAGGTGGCGGGTCGCCTCGCCCTCGCCCATGAAGTGGAAGACGCGGTCCTTCGCCAGGTCGTCCAGCTCGAAATAGAAATAGATCTCGCTGCGCCGCTCGTGGATGTGCGGCGGCATCGTGTTCCAGACGCTGCCGGGCTTCAGCACGGTCAGGCCCATGACCAGCTGGGCGCTGTCGCAGACGCCGGGGATGACGAGCTGGTAGATGGTCCGCTCGTTCGATTCCTCGAGGCTGCCGCGCTCCAGCTTATTGGCCTGGGCGATCTCCAGCTTGCGGGTCGGGCAGCTCTTATGTGCGGGGCAGGAGGCGAGGTAGAAGCGCGCGCCCGCGCCCGCGAAGAGCACCTCCGCCGCGCCCATGCCGACATAGAGGCAATCCTTGTTGCCGAGGCTGAAGACCTCGCCGTCGACGGTGACGGTGCCGTCGACGCTGCCGACATTGACGATGGCGAGCTCGCGCCGCTCGAGAAAGGGATGGCCCGCGGCCGACGCGGGCTCGGTCTGCGCGGGAAGATGCACCGCCCCGCCGCCCACCTGCACGCCGCCGATCACGAAGCGGTCGGCATGGGTGTAGTTCAGCACGCATTCGCCCTCGCGGAACAGGCCGGAGATCAGATAGCGGTCGCGCAGCTCCTCATTGCTCACGCACTCCATCATGTCCGGATGCGTTGCGTAGTAGGTCCTGTCGAACATCCGACTCTCCTGTGGGCTTTGCCGCTTGGTAACCGGTGTCAGTCGGCAGTTCAATCGGATCGTGCTAAGCTGAACCGGTGACCGAGACCGTAACGCTTTGGCGTCCCGTCGGACCTGAGGAACTGGCGCTGATCCGCGAGAGCGAGATGCGCGCCTTCCCGCCGCGTCTGCCCGAGCAGCCGATCTTCTACCCTGTGCTGAGCGAGGACTATGCCGTGAAGATCGCGCGGGACTGGAACGTGCCGGCCAGCGGCGAGGGCTTCGTCACACGGTTCGAGGTGCGGAAGGACTTTCTCGACACTTATCAGGTACAGGAAGCCGGCGGCCGCGCGCATCTCGAATATTGGATCCCGGCGGAGGAGCTGGACGCCTTCAACGCCGCCATCGTCGGCGAGATCGAGGTCGTCCGGGAATTTCCTTAAGAGGCGGATGGCGGCGGCGCCACGCTGGCGCGCTTCACCAGCATCGAGGGCAGCTCGCTCGGCTGCTCGCCCGCCGCCTGGCCGCCGACCATGTCGCCGACCAGCTTGCGCGCCGCCGAGCGGGCCATGGAGACGATCGGCCAGCGCACGGTGGTCAGCGGCGGCCAGATATGGGCGGCGATCGGGGTGTCGTCGAAGCCGATGACGCTGAGCTCCTCGGGCACGGCGATACCGCGCTCGCGCGCGGCGAAGACGACGCCGGCGGCCATTTCGTCGTTCGAGGCGAAGATCGCGGTCGGCCTGGGGGACAGATCGAGCAGCCGCTCGGCCGCGGTGACGCCGGTCTCGAACGTGTAATTGCCGCGCGCAATCAGGCTGCGCGGCAGGGTGCGGCCGGCGGCCTCCAGCGCATCCTCGAAGCCGAGCCGCCGCTCCCGCGCCGAGCGGAAGCCGTCCGGCCCCTCGATCAGGCCGATCAATTCATGGCCCTGCTGGATCAGGAAGTCGGTCGCCTCGCGCACCGCCTCGCGGTCGTTCGAGGCGACCATATGGGCGCCGTCGTCGAGCTGGGCCGAGCCCATGCGCACGTAGCGGCAGCCGACCTCGTCGCAGAGCCGCGCGAGCGCGTCATTCTCGCTGATCGGCGGCAACAGCACGACTCCGAACAGCCGCTGCCGCTCGAGAAACGTTCGCACGTCGTCCAGCATGGCCGCCGAGTTGCGGTCCACCGGCCGGACGACCATTTCGAACTCGGTGCCCGCAAGCGCCTCGAGGATGCCCTGCTGGACGTTCAGGACCATCTGGGCGTTAGGATTGTCGTGAATCAGGCCGACCAGGAAGTTGCGGCGCAGCGCCAGCGCCCGGGCCTGGGGGTTGGGGACGTAGCCGAGCTCGCGAATCACCTTCTCGACCCGCTCGCGCGTCTCGTCGTTGAGCAAGGGCGAGCGGTTGATCACCCGGCTGACCGTCTTCTTGGACACGCCGGCAAGGCGCGCGACGTCGTTGATCGTCGCCCTCGCCGTCTGCGTGCCTTTAGCCACCTTGCCCTTCGCTCCCATGGCGCAGGATTAGCGCGCCCTTGCCCGCAAAGGCGAGCGGCTTTAATCTGACACCGGTTTCCATGATGCTCAAGGCAAAGTGACACGGGTGCGGACGATCGACGACATCATGGCGCTGACGCCCGTCATCCCGGTGCTGGTCGTCGACCGGGTCGAGGATGCGCTGCCGATCGCCGAGGCTTTGGTCGAGGGCGGCCTGCATGTGCTCGAAGTGACGCTCCGCACGCCCGCGGCGCCCGACGCGATCCGCGCGATGCGTCAGGTGCCCGGCGCGGTCGTCGGGGCGGGGACGGTGCTCGATCCACGCCAGCTCGCCGAGGCGCTCGACGCCGGCGCGGAATTCATCGTCAGCCCCGGCCTGACCGAGCGGCTGGGCGAGGCGGCGGCCTCGGCGGGCATCCCCTTCCTGCCCGGGACGAGCAATACGGGCGACATCATGCGCGCCCGCGACCTGGGCTTCACGCGCCTCAAATTCTTCCCGGCCGAGGCGGCCGGCGGCCTGCCGGTGCTGAAGGCGCTCGCCGCCGTCTTCGGCGAGGTCCGCTTCTGTCCGACCGGCGGCATCACCCAGGACACTGCCCCCGCCTGGCTGGCCGAGCCGGCCGTCGCCTGCATCGGCGGAAGCTGGCTCGTGCCGCGCGGCCAAGCCGTTGATCCGGAAGCGATAAAGGCGGGCGCCCGCGCCGCCGCCGCGCTTCGGCCCAGCTGAAAATGTCGTCGGCTGTATCGGCCCGGTTGCTTATGACACCGGTTTCCATTACCACCAAAAGAAAAGCCGTTTGGAGAGCGCGTGACCCTCGTCGATGACCGCAGCCGGATCGCCGGCCGATTCCTCGCCGCGCGCCGCGCCGCCGCCGGGCTCGATTCCTATCCCGGCGACTTCCCCGCCAGCCTCGACGAGGCCTATGCCATCCAGGACGCGGCGATCGCCGCCTGGGGCCGCCCGGTCGTCGGCTGGAAGGTCGGCCGGGTGCCCGAGCAACTGATCGACCTGTTCGGCACCGACCGGCTTGCCGGCCCGATCTTCGACGAGGCGGTGGACGGGGCCGAGATGCCGGTCTTCGCCGAGGGCTTTGCGGCGGGCGAGGCCGAGTTCCTGCTGCGGATCGGCGCCGCGCCGCCCGCCGGCAAGACCAGCTTCACGCTCGCCGAGGCCGCCGAGCTGATCGACGCCGTCCATGCCGGCATCGAGATCGCCAGCTCGCCGCTCGGCACGATCAACGAGATCGGCCCGATCGCCGTCGTCTCCGACTTCGGCAACAATAACGGCCTCGTCGTCGGCGCGGAAATCCCCGACTGGCGCAGCAGCGGCTTCGAGCAATGGGAGGTGACCTGCCGGATCGGCGGCGAGGTCGCCGGCCGCGGCCGGGCCGCCGCCTTCCCCGACGGCGCGATCGGCGCCGCGCGCTTCCTGTTCGAGCTGATGGCGCGGCGCGGCATCCAGCTCACGCCCGGCCAGTGGATCTCGTCCGGCGCCGTGACCGGCGTGCATCGCGCCAGGCCCGGCCAGGCGGTGGAGGCCCGGTTCAGCGAGGCGCTGGCGGTGACCTGCAGACTGGTGGCGGCGAGGCCGGAATAAGCGACGACAGGCGGGAGGGAGAGCGGGATGACGGACTCGGGCAGGGAGACGGTCCGGCAGGCGGCCGAAAGGGTCGGTCGCGTCCGCTGGGGCATCTGTGCGCTGCTCTTCTTCGCAACCACGATCAACTATATCGACCGGCAGATGATCAGCGTCCTCAAGCCGACGCTGCAGGCGGAATATGCCTGGACCGAAACCGACTATGCCAACATCGTCTTCGCCTTTCAGCTCGCCTACGCGATCGGCTATTTCATCTTCGGCCACATGATCGACCGGCTCGGGGCACGCCTCGGCTACTCGCTTGCCGCCGGCATCTGGGGCCTCGCCGCCATGGCGACCTCGGCGGCCCGCGACATCATGGGCTTCATGGCCGCCCGCTTCGCCCTCGGCCTCGGGGAATCGGGCAATTTCCCCGCGGGCGTGAAGGCCGTCGCCGAATGGTTCCCGAAGCAGGAACGGGCCTTCGCGATCGGGATCTTCAACGCCGGCGCCAATATCGGTGCGATCCTGACGCCGATGCTGGCGCCGTTCCTCGTCTATTATTTCGGCTGGCGGGCCGCCTTCCTCGTCACCGGCGCCCTGGTCTTCATCTGGCTCGCCGTCTGGTGGACGGTCTATCGCCGGCCGCGCGAGAAGGCGAACCTGTCGGCCGCCGAGCTCGCCCATATCGAGAGCGATCCCGCCGATACGCCCGGCAAGGTGCCCTGGCTCAGCCTGCTCAAGCATCGCCAGACCTGGGCCTATGCGGTCGGCAAGTTCATCATCGATCCGATCTGGTGGTTCTTCCTCTTCTGGCTGCCCTCCTTCTTCGCCAGTCAGCACGGGCTCGACCTGATGACCTTCGGCCCCGCCCTGGTCGCAATCTACATCATCTCCGACATCGGCTCGGTCGCCGGCGGCTGGCTCTCCTCGGCGCTGATCAAGCGCGGCTGGAGCGTGAATGGCGGGCGCAAGACGGCGATGCTCGTCTGCGCGCTCTGCGTCCCGCCGGTGATGTTCGCGCCGTTCGTCTCGAGCGTCTGGGGCGCGGTGCTGCTGATCGGCCTCGCCACGGCCGCGCACCAGGGCTTCTCGGCCAATCTCTACACCCTCCCGTCCGACCTGTTCCCGCGCAAGGCGGTCGGCGCGGTGATCGGCATCGGCGGCACGATCGGCGCGATCGGCGGCATGTTCATGGCGAAGTTCACCGGCTGGGTGCTCGATTCGACCGGCAGCTATGTGCCGATGTTCGTGATCGCCGGCTCGGCCTATCTGGTCGCCCTGCTGGTCATCCATCTGCTGGTGCCGAGGCTGGAGCCGGCGCCGGTCGACTGACCCGCGGCGGGGAAATTGCCCGGGCGCGCGCGGCCACTATAGTCGCCCGATGCGCATCGCCTCCGTCGCCGATTTCCGCGAGGCCGCCCGGCGGCGGCTGCCGCGCTTCCTGTTCGACTATATCGACGGCGGCTCCTATGCCGAGGTGACTTTGCGCCGCAACGTCGCCGACCTTGCCGAGGTGGCGCTCCGCCAGCGCGTGCTGCGCGACGTTTCCGCGCTCGATCTCTCGACCGAGATCCTCGGCCAGAAGCTGGCTTTGCCCGTCGCGCTCGGCCCGGTCGGCCTCTCCGGCATGTATGCGCGGCGCGGCGAGGTGCAGGCGGCGCGCGCGGCGCAGGCGGCGGGCGTCCAGTTCACCCTCTCCACGGTCAGCTGCTGCTCGCTGGACGAGGTCGCCGCCCGGACGGACAGGCCGATCTGGTTCCAGCTCTACATCACGAAGGATCGCGGCTTCACGCGGGAGATGCTCGCCAGAGCGGCGGGCCATGGCTGCCCGGTGCTCTTCTTCACCGTCGACCTGCCCGTCCCCGGCTCGCGCTATCGCGACGTCCATTCCGGCCTGCACGCGCCGCCCGGCCCCGCCAGCCAGGCGCGGCGCCTGCTGCAGGCGCTGGGCAAACCGGGCTGGGCCTGGGACGTGGGCGTCAGGGGCCGCCCCCATTCGCTCGGCAATGTCGCACATCTGTTCGACCGGCAGACCAACCTGCTCGACTTCCTGAAATGGTCCGCGAACAATTTCGACGCGACCCTGACCTGGAAGGACATTGAGGGCCTGCGCGCTTCATGGCCCGGCAGGTTCGTGATCAAGGGCATCCTCGATCCCGAGGATGCGCGCGCCGCGGCCGATGCGGGAGCGGACGGCATCGTCGTCTCCAACCATGGCGGGCGGCAGCTGGACGGCGTGATCTCGACGGCGCGCGCCTTGCCGGCCATTGCCGACGCGGTCGGCGACCGGCTCGCCATCCTCGCGGACGGCGGCGTCCGCTCCGGCCTCGACGTCGTGCGCATGCTGGCCCTGGGCGCGGACGGCGTCCTGCTCGGCCGGGCCTGGGCCTGGGCGCTGGCGGCTGAGGGCGGCGCCGGCGTGGCGCGGCTGCTCGAGATCATCGAGGCGGAGATGCGCGTCGCCATGGCGCTGACGGGGACGACGAAGGTCTCCGGGATGGACAGGTCGATCCTCGCCTGAGGGCGGTCTCCGCGAGCTGACACAAAAACTAATCTAAATTGTAACAAAGCTATGTAATCCAGCCACCGGGGGAAGCGCTCGGCGGGGAAGCCATGTCGGACGAAGTCGAGCTGAAATTCGACGTCGCGGCTGCGGATTGCGAGGCGCTGAAGGCGAGCGCGCCGCTCACCGGCATCACGCCTGAAATCACCGAAGCGGACACCGTCTATTACGACACCAGGGACGGCTTCGTTCGCCGTTCCGGCTATTCGCTCCGCGTGCGCAAGGCGGGCGGGCGCCACATCCAGGCGGTCAAGCACAAGCCGGCCGCTGCGGCCGGCCTGTTCCGGCGACGCGAATGGGAAACGGACGTGCCGGGCTTTGCGCTCGACGATGCGGCGCTGGCAAAGACGCCGCTCGGCAAGCTTCTGGAAACCGAGGCGACCGGACCGCTGAAGCAGCAGGTCCGCTCGACATTCCGCCGGACGATCTGGCTGGTCACCCGCAAGGACAGCGTGATCGAGGTGGTGCTCGACGAAGGCAAGGTCGCGGCCGGCAAGGCCGAGGCGCCGCTCTGCGAGCTCGAGCTCGAGCTCAAGTCTGGCAAGCCGCGCGCCTTGTTCGCGCTCGCCGGAGAGATCGGCGCGGCGCTGCCGCTCCGGCTCGGCGTCCTCAGCAAGGCAGAGCGCGCCTATGTGCTGGCCGAACGCAGGTTCGGCGAGGCGGCACGGGCGGAACCCGTCGTCCTGCCGGTGCCGGTCACCGAGGGGGCCGCCTTTCGCGCCGTCGCCCAGGCCTGTCTGCGCCACTATCGGCTCAACGAGATGGTCCTGCTCGAGCAGCGCGACGCCGATTCGCTCCATCAGGCCCGGATCGCCCTTCGCCGTCTCCGCTCGGCCCTGTCGCTCTTCCGGCCGACCGTCCGCGGCAAGGACTATCCCGAGCTCCGGGAGGAGCTTGGCTGGCTGGCCGGCCAGTTCGGCGACGCCCGCAACCTGGACGTCCTGCTTGCCGGCGAGGAGGGCCTCGGCGCGGAGGAGAATGTGCGCGAGCGGCTGCTGAAGGCGCGGGCCAAGGCCTATGACAGGGTCGAGGCGGCTCTGGGCTCGGACCGGGTGCGCGCATTGATGCTCAACCTGTCGCTCTGGATCGAGGCCGGAGCCTGGCGCTTCCGCGACCGTGCAATGCGGGATCTCCCCGGCCTCGCCGCCGAGCAGCTCAGCCGGCAATGGCGGCGCGTGAAGCGCAATGGCGAGAAGCTCGGCAAGGCCGGCGCCGAGGATCGCCACCGCCTGCGCCTCGACGTGAAGAAGTTGCGCTATTCGGCCGAATTCCTTGCCGGCCTCTCGGCAAAGCGGCCGAAGCTCGCCCGCCGCGACCGCTTCGTGACCGCCCTGAAGGATCTGCAGGAAAGCCTCGGCGACCTCAACGATGCCGAAGCCGCGCAGGCGATCACCACCAGGCTCGCGCCCGGCCTGCGCGGCAATGCCCGGCGCCTGCGCCGCAAGGCCGCCGCCGCCGAGGCCATCGCCGCGGCGGAAGAAGCGCTGAAGGTTGCGGGGGAAGCGGCAGGATATTGGGAGTAAGGAGGTCGGGCTGACACGCCTCGCTCCGTTCGCCCTGAGCCTGTCGAAGGGCTGCCCTTCCTTGGGAGAGGAAGAGAAAGGCGGGGCTTCGACAAGCTCAGCCCGAACGGAAAGGGAGGCGGGAGCCTCCCTCCCAATCTCAGAAATGCACCGTCGCCCCGAGGCTGAAGCTCGTGCCGACCCGGTAGGAATTGATGTCGATCCGATTGTCCCCGGCCCGCTGGAATTCCTCATAGTCCCGGCCGAAGAGGTTGCGCGCCTCGAACTTGAATTCGACGCGGTTGCCGAAGATCGGCGCCTCCTGGCGCAGCACGAAGTCCAGCCTGAGCCCCGGCCGTTCGATGATGTCGGGCTGGCGGAGCAGGCCCTGGATCGGGCCGCGGTTGGTGACCCGTTCGCTGGCATAGCTGAGCAGGAAGGTCGCCTGGCTGACGCTTTCCGTATCCTCGATGCCGATCTGCAGGTTGACCAGATGGTCGGACTGGCCGGTCAGCGGCGCGCCATCCTGGAACAGCAAATTGGCCGCCACCGGCTGCAGGTCCGGACCGACGATCGTCGAGCCGTCCGCGGTGATCTGCGACCTGGTGTAGGTGTAGTTGGCGATGAAGAGCAGCCGCCGGCTGTCCCAGAAGCTGCCGCCCAGGGCCGTCAGGGGCAGATGCGCCTGCACCTCGACCTCGGCGCCGTACAGCTCCGCCTCGGGGGCATTGGCGAAGCCGGTGCGCAGCTGGCCGCCGCCCGCAAAGAAGGCGGCCGCCTCGATGGGATTGTCGATCTTCTTGTAGAAGCCCGCAACCGAGAGCCGCTGGCCCGACGCGAAATAATATTCGTAGCGCGCCTCCGCGTTGAACAGCTCGCTGTCCTGCAGGAAGGGGTTGCCGGTGAATTCGCGGTCGGATTCGAAATCCTGGTAGATTTGCGGTGCGAGCTCGCGGAATTGCGGCCGGGCGATCGTCTTCGACGCGTGCAGGCGGAGCTGCATGTCGGGCAGGAACTGCCAGGTGACCGTCGCCGCCGGCAGCCAGTAGCTGTTGGCGATCCTGGTCGGCGCGACCAGGCTGCCCACCGGCTGCACGTTCTGGTCGCCATCCTCGTAGCGGGCGCCGACCGTGGCGCGCAGGGTATCGGTGATCTCCGCCTCGACCTGGCCGTAGAGGCCGTGGACCGTCAGGTCAGCGACATAGGAAGCCGTACCCTCCGCGCCCGAAATGTCGCGGAGCTGGATGTTGAAGGTGTAGATGTTGAAGTCGGAGAGCAGGAAGTCCGGCCGCTCCTGCGCCACCGCGAGCGGCAGCGCGCCGTCGGGCCGGAAATACTGGAACTGGAAGCGCGAGGCCGAACGCTCGGTGCGGGTATAGTTATAGCCCGCCGAGACGGTGACCGGCACCGGTGCCTCGAACCGGTAGGCGAGATCGATCCCGCCCGACCAGACGTCCTCGGTCAGGTCGCTGAAGGCGACCGTCGCCGACTGGCCGGCTGAAGTGAGGTTGTTGATATAATCGTCGACGTCGCCCGGACCCGAGGTCGCGGGATTGTTGTCGCCCAGATAGACGTAGGAAATGTCCCGCTCGTAGGGAGATTCGCGCTGCGAATTGGCCCAGGCGCCGCGCAGGTCCACGCTGAAATTGCCGAAGCGGAACTCGCCGACCAGCTGCGTGGTGATCAGCTGCCGTTCGAACCAGTAGCTGTTCTGCTCCATGACCGAGGGCGGCAGCGCCGGATCCTGGTCCTGGACCGACCTGTTGAAGCCGGCCGCCAACCGGCCCTGCTTCAGCGAGTCGCGGATGTAGAGATTGGTCCAGCGGATCCGGTGCGGCCCGAATTCGGCGCCGAGGCCGAGCATGGCGTTGACGATGATCCGGTTGTCGGTGGTGACTCGCCGGAAGCTGGTCTGCGGCGTTCCCGCCAGGCCGGGGTCGAGCGAGGTCTGCTGGAGCGCGTCGCGCGAGCGCCAGCCGTTCGAGTAGCCGGCCGCGGCGATGAAGCCGATGCGCCCGCCCCTGATCTCGGTCGAGGCGCCGCCGCTGACCTCGCCGGAGCCGTTATAGGGCGTGTCGGTCATGCGCTGCAGCAGGGTGGTCGGCGCGTTGACCAGGCTGGCGGCGAAGTCGCGGCGCTCGGCATCGGTCGTGCCGTTGAACGTGCCCGCGACCATGACGTTGCGCAGCGCGGCCGGGAAATCCCTGGTGCCGTCGTCGAAGCCCGACCAGTCGCTGTCCGAGCCGAAATAGGAATAGCCGATATGGCCGGTCGTCTCGGTGTCGCCGCTGACCGAGGCACTGACGTCGAGGAAGGCCTCGCGCGGCACGGCCGGGGTGGTGAGGTTGATCACGCCGCCGCCGAACTCGCCCGGATAATTGACCGAATAGCTCTTCTGGACGAGCGAGGAGGCGATCACGCCCGTCGGGAAGATGTCGAGCGGAACCACGCGGCGCAGCGGCTCCGGGCTGGGCAAGGGCGAGCCGTTCATCAGCGCCAGCGAGTAGCGGTCGCCGAGGCCGCGGACGAAGACGAAGCCGTTGCCGACCACGGAGAGGCCGGTGACGCGCTGCAGCGCGCCCGCAATGTCGCCCTCGCCGGTGCGGGCGATGTCCGCGCCGGAGAGGACCGAGACGACCTGCGGCGTCTGCCGGATGATGCTGTTCGGCCCCCTGGTGCCGGTGACGACGATGTCGGCACCGGGCGCGGAGACTTCCACGTCCTGGCTGGCATCGCCTTCCGGCTGGGCGGCGTCTTCGGCGGCCGGGGCCTCGTCCGCCGGCGCCTCGGCCTCGGCGGCCGGCTGCGCCTGGGCAAAGGCAACCCCCGGCGCGACCAGCGCCGTCGTGAAAAGCAGGCCCGCGTAAGTCAGTGTCCGGTTCATTCTCGTTCCCCCCGTCATGGTTGGCGTGGGTTCGCGATCAGGCCGGCGTGACCGAGCAATTGCCGCCCGTGCCGCCGAAGGCGACGTAGGACGCGGAGCAGGTCCAGTTCTGGTACCAGGTGTCCCCGGCATTCTGGACCGCGCCGATCCAGGTCACCGCGGTGAGCCGGTTCGGGGCCGCCGCATTCGGCTGGCCCGCGCCGGCGAAGCTGTCGGCGTTGAACGCGGTCGGGTCGGTCGCGGGGACCGCCGCCTCGTTGCCGCCGTTGATGAAGACGCTGGCGAGCGACGGCGTATAGGCCGAATTGTTGTTGTTCGTGCCGGTGCCGAATGCGGTCGCCGTCTCGGCCTGCAGATTGCCGTCATTGGCGAACGGATTGGTGCAGGACATCACCACCGAGCGGAAGACCGGCGCGCCGAGATCCTGCAGGGCCGCGTCGGCCGCGCGGGTCGTCGTGCCGGCGGTGCCGTCAATGTCGAGGCAGTTGGTGGTGCCGACGACGACGCTGTTGAGCAGGGCGTAGTCGGCGCCGCCGCGGATCAGCATCGTGTTGAGGCCCTGGACGGTGGAGCGCTGCACGAAGGTGGCGTTGGAGACGCGGGTATATTGCCGCGGCAGCGCGTCCTCGTTGCCGTTCGAGTCGGCCTCGATCATCGAATCGCCGTTCGAGCTGTCGCGCTGCACGCCGATCACGAACTGGATCGTGCCGCGATAGCCGAGGTCGGTGTCGAGCCCGTCATCGTCCGCGCCGGTGATCACGATATGCCTGAGGTTCGGCCGGCCGCCGAAAATCTCGATGCCGTCGTCCGAGCTGTTGTGGATCTGGACGTGATCGATCGCGGTCAGCTGGCCGACGCCGCCCAGCGTGAGGCCCTGGAGCTCGTTACCCGGCGCGATCCCGAAGCCCGAATAGCGGATCTGGACATATTGGAAGCTGCCCGAATTATCGTTCGGCGAGGCGCCGCCATAGAGCGCGCCGGTCGTGCCCTCGATCACCTGCTGGCAGTTGGCGGAGCCGCCCGGGACCGCGGTGTTGCAGTCCGAGATCGGGGCGCGGCCGAGGATGATGATGCCGCCCCAGAGGCCCTGGCTGGCGTCGGTCGTGGTGCCGAGCAGATTGTTGCGGGCGGTGAAGATGATCGGGCTGGTCGGCGTGCCGATCGCGCTGATCCGCGAGCCGCGATTGACCACCAGATAGTCGTTGCCGGCGGAGGCGAAGAGCAGGGTGCCGGCCTGGATGGTCAGGGTCACGCCCTGGCAGCCCGCGAGCGGCGCGGCCGTGTCGCCGCCGCAATCGGTGCCGACATTGACCGGCCCCGCGATCGAGTAGGCGACGCCCGGCGCGTTCTGGATCGTGGTGTCGACGGTGAAGCGGGTCGGCAGCTCGCAGGCGCGGCGGGTGCCGACGACGCCGCGGTCGATATAGCCGCCGGCCGGGCAGGCGGCGGCGGGGGTGCCGCCGCCGGCGGGCGGCGGGGGCGGCGGCGCGGGCGGGGTCGGCGCCGGGACGACGATCGTGCCTTCGCCGGGCGAGGCGACGTCGGTGGGTCCGCAGGCGGCCAGGGGAAGCAGGGTGGTGACGAGGAGCAGGGCACGGAATGTCGACATGATAACCCCCGATTGGCGTTGCGGGCGACTCGACAGGGTGGCCGCCTTCGCCTTGCCAGCTAGGGGTGGTGGATGATGGTTTTGTTACAGAAACGACGCAATTATACGTTTAATTTCCGTAACTTAAGCGTCACGTCAACGACGCCGTTCCGTCATCTGGATGTCATGAACCGGGCGTTCGCTCAGCCCGGCGCGAGGGTCAGCTGGAGCCGGCGCCCGCCCCGTTCGACCTCGAGCCGCGTCTGCGAGGAATTGGCGATGTTCCAGGCCAGCTCCTGCAGCCGTTCCTCGTCGAAATTGGCGCCGTTGACCGAGACGATGACGTCGCCGGGCCGGATGCCGGCGCGGGCGAGCGCGGGCATCTCGACGTTCGAGCGGACCGTATAGCCGGTCACCCTCCCGCCCGCCATGCGCGGCGCGAGGCCGAGCCGGTAGCGCAAAGTCTCCTCGCTGTGCCCCGCCTCGCCGGCCGCCAGGGGCGCTCGTGCCGCGGCCGCCGCGGCGGACGGATCGGCCCGGGCGACGCCGTCGAAGCCGAGCCGGACCTCGCCGCCCGCGCCCTGGAAGACGGCGTGGCTCTGCTCGATGCGGACCAGGGTCAGCCCCGGCACCGCCTCGCGCCCGACCGGGACCAGCCGCTGCCCGCCATTGGCCGTGGAGATCACCGCGCCACTGGCGAGCAGGCCGTGCAGCCGCAGTTGCGAAAGGTCGGCGGCCGGCACCACGGGCGCGGGCGCCGCGGCGACCGGGACCGGCACGGGCGCGGCCGCGGGCGGTGGCGCCGCGACCCTTGCCGCCGGGCCGGGCGGCGGCGCCTCGCCGCCGCCGCGCAACAGCAGTGAGACGAGGACGAGGATGACGAGCGCCAGCGCGACCTGGATCAGGCGCTTCTCGCGATGGCTGAGGCTGCGTGCGGCCATGTCGTCCCGATCACTCCCCGGTGGAGGAGCGCCACTCTAGCACATCAGCCGCCATCGTCGTCGAGGGCATAGCCCGCGGAGCGGACCGTGCGGATCAATTCGGGCTTGCCGCCGATGTTGATCGCCTGCCGGAGCCGGCGGATGTGGACGTCGACGGTGCGCAATTCGATGTCGCGGTCGCGCCCCCAGACCGAATCGAGCAGGCGCGCCCGGCTGAACACGCGGCCCGGATGTTCGAGGAAATGGCGCAGCAGGCGGAATTCCGTCGGCCCGAGCGGGATCGTCTTCCCGGCCCGCTTCACCTTGTGGCTGACGATGTCCATCTCGAGGTCGGCGAACTTCAGCACCTCGCCGGCCAGCGCCGGCCGCACGCGGCGGAGCACGGCGCGGACCCGGGCGACCAGCTCGCGCGGGCTGAACGGCTTGGTGACATAATCGTCCGCGCCGGTCTCGAGCCCTCGCACCCGGTCCGCCTCCTCGCCGCGGCCGGTCAGCATGATGATCGGCACGTTCGCCGTCTCCGGCGCGCGGCGGACGCGACGGCAGACTTCGAGCCCGGAAATGCCCTCGATCATCCAGTCGAGCAGGATGATGTCGGGCGGCGTCTCCGCGGCCAGCAGCAGCGCCTCGTCGCCGTCCGGCGTGTGCGAGACGCGGAAATCCTCGCGCTCGAAATGCCATTTCAGCAGGTCCGCCAGCGCCGGATCGTCCTCGACCAGCAGCAGATTGCCATTCATCATCCGGGCGGCCCTCCCAATCCGCCGAGGCGGCTATGAGACCCGGCTATAGCGGTTTGCGGGAGGTTCCATGACAGGAATATGACAGTTTCGCGTCACTGCGCGGGGCAGAAGCCGAGTGCCTTGGCCCTCAGCCTGAAGGCATGAAGCAGGGGCTCGGTATAGCCGTTCGGCTGCGCCGCGCCCTCGAAGACCAAAGCGCGGGCGGCCTGGAAGGCGAGGCTCGTCTCCTCGTTGCCGCTCATCGGCCGGTAATAGGGATCGTCCGCATTCTGGGCGTCGACGCAGGCGGCCATGCGGCGCAGCGCGGCCTCCACCTCGTCCGCCGTGCAGACGCCGTGCAGCAGCCAGTTGGCGATATGCTGGGAGGAGATGCGCAGGGTCGCGCGGTCCTCCATCAGGCCGACATCGTGAATGTCAGGCACCTTGGAGCAGCCGACGCCCTGGTCGATCCAGCGCACGACATAGCCGAGGATGCCCTGCGCATTGTTGTCGAGCTCGGCGCGGACCTGCTCCGGCGTCCAGTTCCGGCCGGTGGCCAGCGGGACCGTCAGCAAGGCCTCGAGCGGCGGCACCGCCTCGCCGGCCAGCTTGGCCTGCCGGGCGAAGACGTCGACCTGGTGATAATGGAGCGCGTGCAGGGTCGCTGCGGTCGGGCTCGGCACCCAGGCGGTGTTCGCGCCGGCCTGCGGATGGCCGATCTTCTGCGCGAGCATGTCGCCCATCAGGTCGGGCGCCGCCCACATGCCCTTGCCGATCTGCGCCTTGCCGGAAAAGCCGGCGGCGAGGCCGATGCGGACGTTGCGGTCCTCATAGGCCTTGATCCACTGGCTGCCCTTCATCTCCGCCTTGGGGATCATCGGCCCGGCGCGCATCGAGGTGTGGATCTCGTCGCCGGTGCGGTCGAGAAAGCCGGTGTTGATGAACACGATCCGATGGCGAAGCGCGTGGATGCAGGCGGCGAGATTGGCGGAGGTGCGCCGCTCCTCGTCCATCAGCCCGACCTTGACCGTGTGGCGGACGAGACCGAGCAGATCCTCGACCGCGTCGAACAACGCGTTGGCGAAGGCCGCCTCCTCGGGCCCGTGCATCTTGGGCTTCACGATATAGATCGAGCCGGCGCGGCTGTTGCGGAAGCGGCCGAGGCCCTTGAGGTCGTGGAGCGCGATCAGGCTCGTGACGATCGCGTCGAGAATGCCCTCCGGCGCCTCCGAACCGTCGGGGAGATGGACCGCCGGCGTCGTCATCAGATGGCCGACATTGCGCACGAACAGCAGCGCGCGGCCCGGCAGCACGAACTCGCCATAGACGCGGTCCGCGTTCAGCGCCCGGTCGACGGTGCCGCCGCCCTTGGCAAAGCTGGCCCTGAGGTCGCCCTTCATCAGGCCGAGCCAGTTGCGATAGGCGGCGACCTTGTCCCCGGCATCCACCGCCGCGACGCTGTCCTCCAGATCGACGATCGTGGTGAGCGCGCTTTCCAGAAGCACGTCGGCAATGCCGAGCGGATCGTCCCGGCCGATCGGATGGTCCGCGTCAACGACCAGCTCGACATGGAGGCCGTTGTGGCGAAACAGCAGGGCTCCGTCCTTGCGCGCGACCAGGGCCGGATGATCGCCGCCGCCAACCGCTCCCTCCCAGCCGGGCAAAGTCTCGTCGAGGAAGGCGCGGGCACGCGCGATCACCTGCGCGCCGCGCTCGGCATCATAGCCGGGGCCGCTCGCCTTTCCCGGCAAGGCATCGGTTCCGTAGAGCGCGTCGTAGAGGCTGCCCCAGCGCGCATTGGCGGCGTTGAGCAGGAAGCGGGCGTTGAGCACGGGTACCACGAGCTGCGGGCCGGCGATCCGCGCCACCTCGTCGTCGACATTCTCCGGATCGATGGTGAAGGGCGGCGGCTCGTCGGCGAGATAGCCGATCTCCCGCAGGAAGGCGGGATCGCCGCTTCGCGCAGGCTCGGCGTCGATCCTCGCCTGAAGCGCGTCGCGGATCGCGAGCAGCCGGCGGTTTTCCGGGCTGAGCTTTGCGAAGATGCCGGCGACACCGGTCCAGAAGGCCCCGGCCTCGAGACCCGTGCCGGGAAGCGCCTCCTCCTCGAGGAAGCGTGCGAGCGGCTCCGCGACCCGGAGCCCGTTGCGGTCGACCATCTGCTGCATCGCTCCAGCATTGGCCGCGCGCCCTGCGCCGCGCAATTGAAATTCCGGCAGGCGCGCCGCAAGGAGCGGGATGATGACGCGTTACGACGTCCTGATCGTGGGTGGCGGCCATGGCGGCGCGCAGGCGGCGATCGCCTTGCGCCAGAACGGCTTCGCTGGCTCGCTGGCCATCGTCGGCGCGGAGCCCGACCCGCCCTATGAGCGCCCGCCATTGTCCAAGGATTATCTGGCCGGCGAGAAAGAGTTCGAGCGGCTGCTGATCCGCCCGGTGTCCTTCTGGGCGGAGCGCGAGGTCGCCTTGCTGCTGGGCCAGCCGGTCGTCGCCGTGGACCCGGCGGCGAAGCGCGTGACTCTCGCCGACCGCGGGTCGCTCGGCTACGGAACACTGATCTGGGCGACCGGCGGCCAGCCGAAGCGCCTTGCCTGCGCCGGCTTCGAGCGAGTCCATACGATCCGCGACCGCCGCGACACCGATCGGCTGCTCGCCGAGCTGCCCGAGGTGAGGCGCGTCGCCGTGATCGGCGGCGGCTATATCGGGCTGGAGGCCGCGGCGGTGTTGCGCAAGCTCGGCCGCGAGGTCGTCTTGCTCGAGGCGCTCGGCCGCGTGCTCTCGCGCGTCGCCGGCGAGCCTGTCTCGCGCTTCTACGAGGCCGAGCACCGCGCCCATGGCGTGGACGTGCGCACCGGCACGGGCCTGGACTCGGTCGTGCCCGAGGGTGTGAAGCTCGGCAGCGGCGAGATCGTCCGCGCCGATCTGATCGTTGCCGGCATCGGCATCGACGCCGCGACCGGCCCGCTTGCCGAGGCCGGCGCCGAGACCGGCAACGGCGTCCATGTCGACGAATATTGCCGGACCAGCCTCGCGGACGTCTATGCGATCGGCGACTGCGCCGCCCATGCGAACCGCTTCGCCGGCGGCGCGCGCATCCGCCTCGAATCCGTGCAGAACGCCCACGACCAGGCGAACGTCGTCGCCGCCGCGATCATGGGCGCGCCCCAGCCTTATAGGGCGACGCCCTGGTTCTGGTCGAACCAGTATGACCTGAAGCTGCAGACCGTCGGCCTCTGCCAGGGTCATGACGATCTCGTCGTCCGCGGCGATCCCGCGGCGCGCAGCTTCTCGGTCGTCTACCTGAAGCGGAACCGCGTCATCGCGCTCGACTGCGTCAATGCGGTCAGGGACTATGTCCAGGGTCGCAAGCTGGTCGAGGCCGGCGCTGCCCCGGACAAGGCGGCGCTGGCGGACCCGGCCGTCCCGCTCAAGGAGCTGGCCGGCCAGGCCCCGCCGGTCGCCTAGAAGCCGAAGCCGAACGACACCCGGAACGCCACCGAGGCGCGGCCGCTCTGCTCCTCCGCCGAAAGCTCGGCGCCGAGCACCGTCCCGTCGCTGCCGCCGATCACGCGCAGCGCCCCGGTCCAGCCGTCGGTGCGCGCCTCCGGCTCCAGCGTGAACGGATCGCCGCCCTCGAAGCGGGCGACGGTGGCGCCGAGCGACCCGCCCAGGATCTGGCGGCGGCCGCCCTCGATCTCGGTGCGGATCCAGGTCCGACCCTCTTCGGCGCTGCCGAAATTGAGCCCGGCCGCGAGCGTGACGGTGCCCGCCAGCTCGTCGCTGTCGCGGTCCTCGACGACGAGGTTGAAGCCGTCGCCGCCGCCCGTCTCGGTATAGCCGTCCTCGCTCAGCTTGTAATAATCGATCGATGCGGCGGGCCGCAGCGAGAGTCGGCCCATGCGCAGCTCATAGGACAGGCCGGCCGAGGCGGAATAAAGCTGGCCGTTCCAATTGCCGGCTGCCGTGCGGGTCACCGCCTGGCCCTGCTGATCGAGTCCGGCGAAGTAGCGCAGGCCCGTGAAGTCGATCATCGCTGCCGAGGCGCGGGCAAAGGCGTTGAAGCCGCCGCGCCGCAGCCGCCAATAGGCCGCGAGCTCATATTGGTCGGAGCGGACCTGATTGTCGTTGTCGCCATTGGCGTCCTTGCCCGCCAGATAGGCGAGGCTGAGGCCGAGATTGCCCGCGCCGCCGAGCTGCAGCTCCGCGCCGCCGGCCGCGCCCCAGCCCGAGACGTCGAAGGCGGCGGTCGAGCCGGTCTCCTTCGACGTGCCCCAGGCCGCCTGCTGCAGCCAGAAACCCCAGCCCTGCATGTCGAGCACCGCCGGATTGGGATCGGCGAGGAAGCGGGCGGTGGCGCGCGAGGCCACGGTCACCGTCTCGAAGACGCCGCCGGCATGGTTGGGCAGCATCTGGGCCATCGCCTCCTGCGCCGCCTCGCGGTCGTGCATGCCGAGGAAGACCGAGGCGATCTCCTCGTCATTGTCGAGCGATTCGAAGATCGCGTCATAGGCGCGCGTCGCCGAGCCGTTCAGGCCGAGATCGGCGGCGGTGCGCCGGCTGATCACGAGCGCGACCTCGTTGGCGCCGCTCTCCACCGTCCCGCGGAACAGGATCGGCAGGCTGGCATCGTCGAAGGCCAGGTTCGCGCCGCCGGTCACCGAGCCCGCCTGCAGGAAGGAATAGCGGCCCGGCGAGGCGGTGATGCTGTTGAGGCGGACGGCGAGCTTCGTCCCGGTGCCGAAGGCGGCATTGCCGGCGACGACATAATTGGTGCGGACGCCCGTCTCGGTGTTGATGTCGATCCCGAGGCGGCTGTTGGCCCCGAGGGTCAGCGAGGCGAGCTGGACGTTGCCGGTCTGCGCTGCCTGGAAGGTGCCGCCGGCCACGTTCACGGCGAGGCCGGCGCTGTTCAGCAGCTGCGCGTCGAAGCGGGTGCCGTTGCCGATCTCCAGCAGATCCGCGCCGCCGCCGAAATCGGCGATTCCGGTGAAGACGGAGGTGCCGGTCAGCGCCAGCCGGTCGGCGCCGGCGCCGAACTCGGCGCGGCCGGCGAAGCTCCCGGCGCCGCTGAGCAGCAGCCGGTCGTCGCCATTGCCGAAGCGCGCGGTGCCGGCGACCGAGCCTGCCGTCACGTCGAGCAGGTCGTTGCCGCCGCCGAACAATATGTCGCCCTGGATCTGCGGCGTCTGCGCGGTATCGCTCACCCGATACTGGCGGACGGTCGCCCCCGCATTGTTGCCGGACAGGTCGATCGCGACGCGCTTGCCGTTGCCGCCCGTCGCGAGGTTGGCGATGACGCGGCCGCCATTCTCGACCAGGCCGACGCCGCCAGTGCGGTCGACGATCGCGCCGACATCGGCATCCTTGCCGCCGGTCGCCTCGATCAGGCCGGTATTACGGACCGCCACGACGCTCGCACCCTGGTCGATCTGGATGCCGCGCACGACATCCGCGGCGTCGGGACCACCGGCGGCGCGGATCGCGCCGCTGCTCCGGATCTCGGGCACGCTGGCGCCGCTGCCGATACGGATCGCCTGCGCGCTGCCGCCGTTGGACGAGGCCGTGACCGCACCGGTGACGGTCATGCCGCCCGCAATGGTGACGTTGCCGCCGAGGCCGCCGATCACGAGGCCGTTGCCGTCGACATTGGCATAGACGCCATTGCCGCCGATCGCGCCGTCGATGATCAGGCCGTGGCCATTGGCATTGCCGGCCACCGCGCCGACGCTGACGGGACCGTTAGCCGCGCCGATCTGGACGGCCGGGGCGGCACCGTAGGAGACGATCTGCGCGGCGCCCTCCTCGCTGTCCTTGATGCCGTCATCGTCCTCGTCGTCGTCGTTCTTGTTGGCGTCCGCTGGCGGGACGGCAAAGCGGATGCCGCCGCTGACATCGCCCTGGATGCGGATCGCCGGGCCGCCCTGCAGCAGGTCGTCGGCGTCGAGCTTGGTGGCGTCGGCGGGGGCCTGGATGCTGCGATAGCCGCTGGCGGTGACCGTGCCCTGAAAGGTGAGCGCGCCGGCTATGTCGCCGTCGAGCGAGACGCCGACCGCATTGGCGCCGCGCACGTTGACGCCGCCGGCGATGCGGGTGTTGCCAGCGATATCGGTCGCGCGGATGCCGACGCTGTTGTCGCCGGTCACGTTGATCGTGCCGCTGTTCGTGAAGGTGCCGTTGAGGCGGCTGTCCAGCGCGATGCCCGCACTGGTGTTGCCTTCGATCGTGATCGTCCCCGAATTGACAACATTGCCCGTGAACGTGCCGCCGGGGGCGATGCGGATGCCGAAGCGGTTGCTGCCCTGGGCGAAGGGGCCGTCCAGGTCGCCGTCCTTGTCCGCGTCGGCCGGCGTGTAATTCTCGTCGATCGTGATCGTGCCGCTGTTGGTGATGCCGCCGGTGAGGCCGGACATCGCCAGGATGCCGGTCGCGTTGTTCGCGCCCTGGATGGCGAGCGCGCCCGCGCTGGTCACCGTATTGCTGCTGTCGAGCGTCACCGCGGTGCCGCCGGTCAGGGTGATGCCACCTGCCGTGGTGATGGTGATATTGTCGGCCGCGCCGTTGGTCGCCGTGGAGGTGCTGAGCGGGGCGGTGATCTTGGTCTCCACTTTCCGCTCGGCCTGGGCCTGGGAGACCGCGACGAGCGCAAGCGGGGTGAGGCAGGAATAAGCAAGCAGGCGACGCATACCGGATCTGTCCTTTTTTCGCGGCTGGTCCCCGGCCCGGGCGGGCGGGGTTCATGCCGGTAAGGACGGCGCGGCGTTGCGGGACCCGCAGCGGATTCCCCAAAATAGTCATCCCGGCGGAAGCCGCGACCCATTAACTCCGAGATTGGGATGGTCGACGAGGTCCCCGTCACCCTCCAACAGCCCTGTTCATGGTCCCGGCTTTCGCCGGGATGACTCCGAGGGTCAGCTAGAAGGCGAACTGCCAGCCGAGCCGGATGGCGCGCGGCCTGAGCGGCGTCACCTGCGGATTCTGGATCAGGGTGAAGGGCGAACCCATGGCGAAGCGGTTGCCGGCCTCGTCCAGCAGGTTGGTGACGTTGAGCGTGATCGCGTTCGGGCCATGCTCAAGCCTGGCGCTGAGGCCGATATCCGTCACTTCGCCCTGCCTCTCCCCCAGGATCGGCCCCACGCCGAGGACGGAATCGCCCACATAGCGGATCGAGCCGCCGAGCCTGAGGTCGAGATCGGGTGCGAGCGCGAGCTGATAGTCGATCGCGGCACGTGCGCCGATGTCGGCGACATTCGGGAGGGGGAAGTCCGGCTGTATCATGATCCCGGGGAAGGGATCGACGACCCGGCTGTCGTTGAACAGGGCCGCCGCCTCGAGGCTGAGGCCGGGCAAAGGCCGCCAGCCGGCGCGCAGCTCGAACGAAAAGATCCTGCCGTCGCCGATATTCGCGGTGGTCGGGAAACCGAAAAGCGAGACGGTATCGGCCTGGATGTCCCGCCAGCGCGTATAGGCGAAGGAGGCGGAGACGTCGAAGGCCCCGGCCCCGCTGCGGCCGTAGCGCAGGCCGGCCTCGAAGGAGGAGAGATTGTCGTTGCGGAAGCGGCGGATGATCATGTCGCCGGCCGGCGTGACGACGTCGGTCGGAGCGCCGCCCGCGGTGAGGCGGAAGACATTGCCCTCGACCGAGAGCCCGCCCGGCCGGAAGCTCTCCTGGTAGCGCGCGAAGGCCAGGAGGCGGGGCGCGGCCTCCCACGCCAGCGCCACGGACGGCAGCAGGGCACTTTCGTTGCGGCTCGCGTCGGCGGCCCGGCTGGCATCGACGGAGCCGAACAGCGGCTGCAGCACCACGGCCGACGCGTCCAGCGAATTGCCCGAGAGATGCGAGCGGCTGAACCGGAGCCCGGCGGTGATCGTGAAGGTCGGCGAGAGCGGCAGGCTGGCCTCGCCGAACAGGGCCAGCTCCTCGATGCCGTTTTCCACGCCGGCGAGCTGCTGCGGCGCGTCCACGGGCCCGGCGGAGCGGCGCTGGCGGCTTCGGTTCGAAACGATGCTGCTGCCGATCACCCAGCTCAGGCCGCCGGCGGTCTGGCCGGAGAGGCGGCTCTCGGCCGAGAGGAGCCTTACCCGCGTGTCCTGCGCGTAGAATTGCGGCGGCAGGTTGAACACCGTCGAATCGTACAATTCGTCAATGTCGTGATGGACCCAGCCGAAGGCCGTGGTGAAGCGCGTCCGCCCCCAATCCTTCGAGACGACGAGGTCGGCGAGCAGATAGTCGCTGCCGAACGGCTGGGCGATGGCGCTTTGCCGGGTCAGCGGCGGGGCGCCGCGATCGGCATATTGCCCGTCACGGCCGCGGATGCGCTGCCCGCTGGCGCCCGCGTCGACCGTCCAGCCGTCGTCCGTCTCCAGCCTGAGCGAGGCGCGGCCGCCAAAGGTGCGGACCCGATTGACGTCGTCCAGACCGCGCAGGCGGTCGTCGATATAGCCGCCGTCCTGCACGGCATAGCCGACCAGCCTGACGGCGAGCCGGTCCTCGACGATCGGCAGGTTCAGAACGCCGGCAAGATCGGCGCCGGGATCGCCATGCTGCGTCGCGGTCGCGCCCGCGGAGATCATCCCGCCGGCCCGGTCCGTGCGGGGCCGGTTGGGCATGATCCGGATCACCCCACCGAGCGAACCGGCGCCGTAGAGCGTGCCCTGCGGCCCTTCGAGAATCTCGATCCGGTCGATGTCGAACAGCCTGAGGTCCGGATCAGGCGCATTATAGTTCAGCCTGGTCTCGCCCAGATATTGTCCGGCTGTGGCCTGGGTAGGGCCGCTGAAGCTCGAATCGGCGATGCCCCGGATGAACAGCTTGTTGCGCCCCGGGCCGAGGTGCGTGGAGGCGACGCCCGGCAGGCGCGCGACGAGCGCCTCGCTACCGCGCGGCGCGTATGCCAGCTCGGGATCGTCGCCGCCGAGGATGTCGACCCCGCCCGGATAGGCGGAGAGCGGCATCGGCCGCCGCGCACCGACGACCAAAACGGCCTGCTCCTCAGCCGGCTCGGGTGCTGCCGCGAGGATGACCGGTGGCTGCGCTCGCGCCGGGCGGCGTGCGATCCGCAGCTGGGGCCGCTGCGCCGGCCGGCGGACGATCCGGTAGCTGCCCGGCCCGACCCGGACGAAGCGCGCCTCGCTGTTCGCGAGCATCCGCGCCAAAGCCTGCTCGACGGTCAGCCGGCCGCGCACCGCCGGCACCCGGCTGGCGGCCAGTGCCGGATCGGTGACGCCGATGCTGACACCGCCCTGCCGCCCGAGCGCGACGATGGCATCGCCGAGCCGCCCGCCGGGCAGGTCCAGCGCACGGCTCTGGACGGCTTCGGCCGGCGTCGCGGCGAATGCGGCAAGTGGAATTGTCAAAAGGCCGCTTGCGAATATGGTCCTAAGGCGTCCCACTGCTCCCCACCGTCAGTATCCAGCCATCCCCCGACCGGCCGGCGCTGACCCCCAAAAGCGATGCGGCGCGGCGCACGGCCGCACCCTTGTCCGGATCGAGCATGATCACGCCCGTGAAGCTCTGCTGCGCCACGGACGGGCTCGCCCGCACGCTGACGCCCAGATTGCGCGTGAGATCGCCGGCGATCTGCCCGACCGTCGCCGAGCGGTAGCTGAGCCGCCCGGCGCGCCAGCTGCCGACCGCGTCGGGCTCGGTGCGCGACACCACCGGCCGCGCTTCGGCGGCGGCGCGGCGCAGGTTCATGCCCGGCGACAGATTGACCGCGGCGCCGCCCGGATCGAACAGCACCCGGCCCTCGGACACGCCGACCTCGACCGCGCCACGCTCGGCGACGACGTTGAAGGTCGTACCGAGATCCCGCATCCGCGCGCCGCCCGCCTCGACCTCGAAGGGACGGGTCTCGTCGTGGACTACGGTGAACAGGGCCTCGCCGCGCTCCAGGCTCGCGAAGCGCGCATTGTTGCGGTCGAGCTGGATGCGGGTCGCGCCGTTGAGATCGATGCGGCTGCCGTCGGCGAGGTCGATGCGGCGATGCTGGCCGGGCCCGGTCTCCACCGCATAGAGCGCGGCGCCGGCGGGAAGGGTGGACCAGGCGACCATCCCGGCCACAGCGGCGGCAGCCGCGCTCCAGCCCAGGAACCGGCGCCGGTCGGGGCGGTAGACAGGCGCGGCCGCCGGCGTCCAGGCGGGCTGGACGGGGCGCGGCGCCGGCGCCAGCTCTTCCGCCGCGAGATCGGCGAGCGCCACCTCGTCATAAGCGGTCAGATGTGCGGGATCGGCCTCCAGCCAAAGGGTGAAGGCGTCCCAGTCCTCGGCGCCCGCATCGCGCAGGCGCACGACCCAGGCAATCGCCTCTTCCTCGATACGCTGCACGTCCCTGTCCGTCATTCACGCCCCCTTGGCAGAAAGACGCCGCCGCTCCGCTCAACCCGCATCGAACGTCCTCCTCAGCTCGACGAGTGCGCGATAGGCCTTCTGCAGGTGCTTCTCGACCGCGCTGAGGCTGATGCCGAGCTCGTCGGCGATGTCCCGCTGGCTGCGGCCCTCGATCCGGAAGCGGCGGAAGACATAGTCGGTCCGCTCGCCCAGCGCCTTCAGCGCCGTGTCAGCCGCGTCGAGCTGCTCGCGGGCGATCAGCACGCGTTCGCCCGACGGCAGTTCGGAGACGCCGAGCGCGCCACCGCTCACATCGTGCCACTCATGGTCGCGCTTCTGTCCGCGCAGCTCGGCCCGGCGCCGGTCCAGCATCAGGTTGTTGGCCGCCCGATAGAGATAGGCCAGGGGATCGGCGATCGGGCCGCTGGCCGCCGCCGACGCCTTGATCCACATGTCCTGCAGCAAATCCTCGGCGCCCTCGCCCGCTCCGCGCGCGCGCAGGAAGCGCAGCAAGGCAGCGCGATTTTCCATGAACACGGCTTCGAGGCCGCTGGTCGTCATCTTCGTGGCCATGGCGGGGGTGGGGGAGCGAGGCCCCCTAAAGGGCTTCGCCGCGCCTGTCCATGACGGCCGCGGCACAAATTCGACGAATGCGGGTGCGGGTTCGGCGAGGCGGCGGCGTCTCAGGTTGCGAGCGCCCCGGAGGTCCCCCACCAATCCCCGCCGGGGGCTCACCCCCTCCCCGTCCGTCAGGCTCGGCGTTGAAGTTCCTGGCGGACGGGGTCCTTTTTGCCGTCCGACCCATATTCCGTCCGACCGGTTTTCTCGGCTATTGTCCGCGGATGCCGGGGGCGGGATCAGCGCAAGACGAGGAGGGCACGGGCGAGGGCGTGCAAGAATTGCTGTGCGGCGTCTTTGACTGTTCGCCCGATCTGGCCGCGCAGATCTTCATGCGCGGGCGGCTGCGTGACTTTCCGGTGCGCACCGCGATCGTTCGGCAGGGCGACCGCATCTCGACGCTCTACATCATCGCGGCGGGCCGCGCCCATGCCATCGTCTATTCGCTCGACGGCCAGATCGTGCTGCTCCACGAGTATCTGTCCGGCGATTTCTTCGGCGTGGTCAGCCCGCCTTATTCGGCGATCCACGACGCCGACGTGGTCGCGGTGGACGACGTCTCCTCCTTCCTGCTCGACGGCAGCGTGCTGGCTCTGCTCGCCGAGCAGCATGGCTGTATCGGCCTCGCCCTGCTCCGCGCGATGGTCGACCGGCTGCAACAGACCCAGTCGCGCATGTACGAGCATGTCGCTCTGTCCGCGGTCGGCCGCGTCCACGCCGAATTGCTGCGCCGCGCGCGGCAGAGCCCCGATCTCGCCATCCGCCCGGTCCCCGTGGTGGCGGACCTGGCGCTGCAGGTGGCGACCACGCGGGAGACCGCGTCGCGCGCGGTCAACGCGCTGGAGCGGCGCGGCATCATCCGGCGCGACGCCGACCGGCTGATCGTGGTCGCGCCGCACCGGCTGGAGGAATTAATTCTCTGAAGGGACTGCCGTTGCGAGCGCGTAGAGCCCGATCGCCGCACCGCCGTCGAATGCCTGCAACTCGCCGATCCAGTTGATTCCGGCGGCGCCGGCTGCAGCCGCGAGCAGCGCTGCGAAGTCGTGCGACACGCACAGGGTGTCGGGCGGAATCGCACCGGCGATCTCACGCACGATCGCCGTCCCCTCCTCGGTCGGCCTCGAAACGCCGGAAAAGGGATCGCGAATGCATGGAATCAGGCCGTGATGCGCCGCGATGCGGAGCGGCATCCGCCCCCGCAGCGCGGCGTAGATCGCGCGTGCCGCGGTCGCAGCGGTCTCGGGTTCCGCATAGCCGACCAGGATATCGTCGCCGTCCAGCCGGGGGGGCAATGCCGTCGCCCCGGCGGCGTCGATCGCCGCGCCCACCTGCGCGAGCCGGTCCTCGAAAGCGGCATCCCCACCCGTACCGACGCTGACCGCAAGCAGCGAGAGCTCCGGGCGGCGCGGATCGGCGGGGATGTCCGCGGGCAAGACGACCTCCAGCGGGCTGACCAGATTCAGCGCCTCGCTCATGAGCCGTTCGGCGTTCAGCAGCGCAGCGCCATGGGCGATCCGTCCGGCAAGCGAAGTCCTTGCGGCATCCGGCGGTCCGTCCGCAGGACGTACCTGCATCACCGTCTCGACGGCAGCCAGAACCGCATCGACGCGCCCGGCGGGAAGCGGCAGCGTTTCGCGCCCGGCCGGAAGCACGAGGTGCAGTGCAACTTCCGCCTCCAGCAGGGCCTCGGCGACCGAGAGATCGGCTTCATCGACCAGCGGCCCGAAAGCGAAGCCGACCCGCTCCCGCGTCACCTGCCGAAGGAGTTCGGGCGCAGGATCGCCACCGGTCCCCGACCAGGAGAGCGAAGGCGGCGGCCGCAGCAGGTCGAGCCAGGCGGGATCGCCGCCCAGCTCCTGCTCGATCGCCACGAACTGGCGCAGCGTCGAGCCGTGGTCCTCCCAGGCCCGGGGCGCGGCTGCCACCGCCGCGGCGAGCGCGTCGCGTGCCTCCTCTCGCCGGCCGAGCAGCAGCAAGGCCTCCGCCTCGGTGGCGGCCCGGTAGTAAGGCGTCTCCGGCTCGTCCGGCTCGGCGGCGATCCGCTCCAGTACCTCGCGCGCGATCTCCTCGGCCTGCCCCCGGTCGCCCGACAGCAGGGAAAGCGTCGCGGCGTTGATCAGCGGATAGGTGGCCGGCTGCAGCGCGGCCGCCCGCCGGTAGGCCTCGGCCGAGCGGAGATAATAAGCGCGCCGCGCCTCTCCTTCGGCGCGCAGCGCATGATCCTTCAGCAGGCGTCCCCGGACGGTCAGCGCGGCGGGATCGGCCTCGTCCCGGTCGTAGCCAGCCGCGCAATATTGCGCCCAGGCATGATCAAGCGCCCCCGCGCGGGCGAGGGCGATGATCGTGGAGAGGGGGACGGCGGTCACGCGACTCCTATACCGAAAACTCATAGGGTGAGCGCAAGATAGGATACCATCGAGGGATGTATTCCGCCGTGCGTGTACTGCGACATGGGATGCAGGTGCGATTCGTTCGGGAAAATCCATGGCGCCGCCCGTCGGAAAGGATCGATAAGGTTGAAGGTGAAGGGAAGCGTCAGGACCACTGGATGGTGCTCGTGCAGCTCTTCGTCATGGTCGCGGCGGCTCAAGCCCTTCCCATCATGGCCGCCCAGGCCCCGCACGAAGTCCGAATTCCGAACCGCATCTGTGTCGCATGAGAAGGATGCCCAGAGCCCGCCGCCATCATAGCCCAATTCGAAATCCGTCAGAAACGCCTCACCGGTGTGGAGATTCAGCGGTAGCGGGACGAAAGGCTCATCGACGAACTGGAGACGCTGCTCGTTCATCCGCCGCGCGTTGAGCACGAACGCATAAGTGCAATGCCCCGATCTGGTTTCGGAAATGTCGAGATAGCGTTCCGGACCGCCGTAGCCCCGCCCCGGCCGGTTGCCGCCCGTCGGCAGCCTCCCATCGCGCACGGCATCGCGGACGACGTCTTTCGGATCGCGGCCGCCCGCCGGAGTCGTGACGTGATAATTGTAGACCGCGTCATCATTGCCATCGCCAGCAATCTCATAAAAGCGGACGACTCCGTCTTTTGGACTAGCCATTTTCTCTACCCCTTTGGTTGTTGCGATGCGCGGGCTGCCCCGGCTCCGGGCCGGAATGACGGGCTCAGAGCGGAACGCTTAGATAGGCCGCGGCCGATGGATGAATGCCGCCATGGGTGAGCCTCCCTCGGGCAACCTTGGCCCCGCCGCCAACCTTTGGGCTCTCAGCATCGGCCCATTCGTCCATGAACGGACCACCATGCCCGTCATCATCGTCCCCCGCACCGGGAATGACCCAGGGGGAGGCCATCAAGAGGGGATCGATGACGTTGAAGGCGAAGGGTATGGTCATGATGTAAGGCGGATGGTGCATGGGCAGATCGGGGATGCGGGTCGCGAGGTCGGCGCGGCGGACCGCGCTCAGATCGCACCAGAAGGATGCCCAGCGTGCGCCTTTGCCAGCTTGATTATTATAAACCCGAGCGCCCTTCAGAAAATCATGATTGGCGCCGGCGTTCATCTTCAGCATTGGGAAAGGGTCTTCTCCTTCCTTGAACAGCAATCTTTGCTGCCCGTCGACGACCGCATTCAGGTAAAAGGCGTAGGCGTAAATGCCGTCCCCCCGCCCCTCGCGAATGTCCAGATACCGCTCGGGGCGCATTGGGTTTCGCTGCGGCCTGCGACCACCGCGTGGCAAGGTCCCCGCATTGGCGATACGCTGGATGTCAGCCTCGTATCCGTCCCGCGTCACCGGCACATCCACCTGATATTTGTAGGCGGCCCAATTGCCCGGGCCACCGGCGATTTCGAAGAACGAAATGTGCGTTGGTATGGTCATTTCAGTGCCTCCCTGCCAAGGATTCCGCGAGCCGCCTTTCGTATCCTGCCCAGACGGCATTTCGCCGATCATGCCTGACCAGCCATTGGCTGAGGTCGCGGGCGGCGGTCAGATATCGGCGCGCCGATTGGCGCTCGCCCCGGGCGCGCAAGGTTTCCGCGAGGCTGACGTAAATCTCCATGCGCTGCTCCCCCAGCTGAACGTTCCGCGGATGCCTGTGGTAGAGGCTGCGCATGAGCATCAGATAGGCCGCCTGCGTGCGGCGCCAGGGCTCGACATGTCCCGACGCGCGCAGCGCCTCCCCCAGCCAGAACAGATGGAAGACGAGGTCGTAGGAGGCGCTGGCATCGCCTGGACGCAGCGTCGCCAAGCGCTCGCTGTGATGCACCGCGCGGCGGCAATGCTCCAGCACGGCGGCCTTGTCTTCTCCGAGCCTGAGCATGATCACGCCGATATTGCCCTCGGCGTAGGCGGCAAGCCGCAGCCAGCCCGGATGATTCTGCCCCCAATCCGCGATCGAGGCGAGCAAGCGCCGGGCGGAGCGAAAACCCGCAGCGGCCTCAGGAGGATTGCTCCGGACGGCAAGCAGGGCCAGCCGGTTCTCGCTCGCCGCATGCGCGAGGATACGCTCCGGATTGTTCGGATCGTTCTCGAGGAGGGTTTCGGTTGTCCGGTGGAGGGCTTCATAGCGCGCGCGCGCACCCCGGAGATCGCCGGCATTCTCGTCATCTTCGCCCATGACACCGATAACCCGCGCGCGCCGCTCCAGGCTCTCGTCGGACAAATTCTCCAGCCGTCCCTGTGCACCATAATAGGCCATTGCGCGCTGGTTGAGCCTGGTCATGATGTCGAGACGTCCGACGTCCTTGAGGTCCTGCCGCAAATCCGTAAGCATGAATTCGACCAAGCCCTCGGCTTCGGCCTGCTGTCGCGCTGCTTCGCGACTTGAATTGAGTGCGATCAGTGCCATCACGGCCATCACTAGCATCGCCGCCACCGCCCCCGCCGTGACCGCCATCACGCGCCTCACCCGCCGGCTCGCGTCCCGCTGGACGAGGTCGTCCAGCCCCAGCCCGGTGATCCCCGCGACCAGCTTCAGGAGGCCGAGCCGCTCGCCGTCGCGGTGGCGCCTCAGGTCGGTCGCGAGGGGCTCGTGGCCTTCGCCGCGATAGGCGCGCAGCAAGGGCGGGAAGCAGTCGGGCGGGTCGCCGTCGAGGATGGCGGCCAGGATCGGGCGGTCCGGGTGAAGCTCGCGGAAGACCCTGATCTCCTCCTCGACCCAGAGCGAGCCCACGGCATGCGGCGAGCAGAGGATGATCAGGGCGCCGGACTGGGCGAGCGCGGCGCGGACGGTCTCGCTGAGGTCGGCGGCGGCGGGCAGCTCCTCGCGGTCGCGGAAGATCGGCCAGAGGCGCGCCGGCACCGGGCCCGCGGGCGTCTCGCGGCCGATCAGCCGCCGCGGGATGCGATAGGCTTCGAGCCGGCGGTGCAGCCGGCCGGCGGCGGCGGCGTCCCGGTGACTATAGCTCAGAAAGGCGCGGTAGCGGACCTCGCCCCCGTCCCGATCGCCCATCTTTCCCCCCGTGCGGACCGGCGATGGCTCGATCCGTTGGCCGAGGCGAAGGTGCCAGAATCATTGTGGATTCGCAAGACGAGTGCAGGTCAGCCATGTTCATCCGTGGAACTCGTTCGCGGCCGATCCAGATCAGGCGGCCAAGCGTGCCGCGCGACATCATTCCCGCTGCCATTTCGTGATTTCGGATTTAGGCGCGACGCAGAAAAGAGCCCGCACGGCCCTGTGAAACGCGGCCTAATAGCCGCCGGAATAGACGATGATGCGAATGCCGTTCGGATCGGTCAAATAGAGATAGCGGCTGCCCCAGGGACGGTCGACCGGTCCTTCACAGGCATAGCGACCCGCAATTTCCGCCCGGAAGTCATCGGCATCGTCGGTGCGGAATTGCAGGCTGAGGCCACCGAAGTCGGCGCCGGCCGGGCCCGCATATATTTCGAGAAAGGCTTCCTCGGCGCCGCCGGCAAATCCCAGTATCGCGCCCTTGTCGTCCGGCTCGTCCCACTGCTCGACCAGCGCGAGGCCGGGCAGGCCGGCATAATAGGCCAGCGTCTCCTCGTAGCGCGGCGTGATGATCTTGGTCTTCAGCGCGTGCAGCCGCACGATCCGCTCCCCGTCGGTGCATATGGTGAAGCACATCTGTAGAGGTCGGGAAGAGGCCGCGATACAGGCCATGGGCGAGCAGTGGTGCGCCCAGGACCGATGCCCGCCAAGCTCATCCGGGAAGAATAGGGTCCGATGCGGAAGCCGGATCTCTTCGCATCTTCTCTACGCCGCGAGGAAGCGCGCGAGCGCGGCATGGCTGTCGCGCCGCGCCTGCTCGGCGACCGCCGCGCCCGCCATCATGTCGAAGGCGTGGAAGGCGCCCGGATAGACGTGCAGCTCGGTCGGCACGCCGGCGCGGACCAGCCGCCGCGCATAGTCCACGTCCTCTTCCAGGAAGAGATCGAGCGCGCCGGTGCCGATGAAAGCCGGCGGCAGGCCGGCAAGGTCCGTCGCCCGTGCGGCCGCCGCATAAGGCGAAACGCCCTCCCCGCCGGGCGCCTGGCCAAGCAGGCTGCTCCAGCCGAACCGATTGTTATGCGGGTGCCAGAGGAATTCCCCGGCAAAGGGATGGGGCTCGCTCGTGCAGGTCCGGTCGTCGAGCATCGGATAGATCAGCTGCTGGAAGGCGAGCCGATACTCGCCGCGGTCGCGGGCCAGCAAGGCGAGCGCCGCGGCAAGGCCGCCGCCGGCGCTCTCGCCCATCACCCCGATCCGCCCCGGATCCACGCCGAGCGCTTCCGCATTGGCGAAGGTCCAGGCGAGCCCGGCATAGCAATCCTCGAGCGGGCCCGGGAAAGGCGCCTCCGGCGCAAGCCGGTAATCGACCGAGACGATCGCGCAGCCGAGCTTCGCGGCGAGCGGCCGGTGCACCGGCTCCATATCCCTGGCCGCGCCGAGCACATAGCCGCCGCCATGCATATGATAGATGCAGGGCATGGGTCGCGCCGCCTCCCGCGGCCGGTAGACGTGGAGCATTATTTCCGGCGCCCCCGCCGGCCCGGGCACCGCGATCCGCTCCAGATCGACACCGCTCTCCTCGATCGGCGGCAGCGGCAGCACGCGGTTGCGCACCTCCTCCAGATTGTCGTGCGACAGCAGGACGCTGGGGAACAGGTCGAGGAACGGCGCGAGCTCCGGATCGACGAGATGCTGGCTGCTCATCCCTGGTTCCTCATCCGCCCAGCAGGGCATCATTGTCGGCGCCCGCGTCGGGCGGCGGCCGCGGCGGGTCGCTCGGCGTCGCGGAGAAGCGCGGCGCCGGCGCCGGCTGGGTCATGCCATCCACCTCGACAAAGGCCCCGCGCGCGACATTGTGCGGATGGCCGGGCGCCTCGGCAAGCGAGAGGACCGGCGCGAAGCAGACGTCCGATCCCTCGAGCAGCGCGCACCATTGGTCGCGCGTCTTCGTCCGGAAAATCTCCGCCAGCCGGGCCGACAAGGCCGGCCAGCCGGCGGGGTTCAGCTGCGGGCGAAAGTCCGGATCGTCGGCGAGGCCGAGCTTCTCCAGCAGCAAGGCGTAGAATTGCGGCTCGATTGCGCCGATCGCGACATATTTGCCGTCGGCGGTCTCGTAGCTGTCGTAGAAATGGGCGCCGCCGTCGAGGAGGTTGACGCCGCGCTCGTCCCGCCAGCGTGCCGTGGCGCCGAGCCAGCGCAGCATGCCGGCGAGCAGGGACGAGCCCTCGGTCATCGCCGCGTCCACTACCTGCCCCGGCCCGCCATTCCTCACCGCCACCAGGGCGGCCGCCATGCCGAAGGCGAGGAGCATGCCGCCGCCGCCGAAATCGCCGGCATAATTGATCGGCGGGACCGGCTTCTCCCCTGCCCTGCCGACAGTGTGCAGCACGCCCGAAATGGCGATGTAATTGATGTCGTGGCCCGCGGCCTGCGCCAGCGGCCCGTTTTGTCCCCAGCCGGTCATCCGCCCGTAGACCAGCTTCGGATTGTCGGCCAGCAGGACGTCCGGCCCCAGCCCGAGCCGCTCCATCACCCCGGGCCGGAAGCCCTCGATCAGCCCGTCCGCCGTCCGGCAGAGCGCCCGGGCCTGCGCGGCTCCCTCCGGCGTCTTGATGTCGAGCGTGACCGAGCGGCGCGAGCGCAAGGCCGGATCCGAACGGTCGAGCGTCGCGCCCGGCCGGTCGATCCGGATCACCTCGGCGCCATGGTCCGCAAGCATCATCGCCGCGAACGGGCCCGGGCCGAGCCCGGCAAATTCGATGATCCGGACGCCGGCGAGCGGCCCGGCCACGGCTAGAGCGCTTCGATGATGGTGACGTTGGCGATGCCGCCGCCCTCGCACATCGTCTGCAGGCCGTAACGCCCGCCGCGCTTGCGCAGCGCATGGACCAGGGTCGCCATCAGCTTGGTGCCCGAGGCGCCGAGCGGGTGGCCGAGCGCGATCGCGCCGCCATTGACGTTCAGCCGCTCGGGATCGGCGCCGACATGGCCCAGCCAGGCGAGGGGCACCGGCGCGAAGGCCTCGTTGACCTCGTAGAGATCGATCTCGCCGATCGGGAGACCCGCCCGCTGCAGCGCCCTGTCGGTGGCGAAGAGCGGCTCCTCCAGCATGATCACCGGGTCGCCGGCGGTCACCGTCAGGTTCACGATCCGCGCCAGCGGGGAGAGGCCATGGTCCCGCAGCGCCCGGCCGGAGACGATCATCACCGCCGAGGAGCCGTCGCAGACCTGGCTGGCATTGCCGGCGGTGATCGCCCCGCCCTCGACCAGGGTCTTGAGGCTCGCCAGGCCTTCCGCGCTGGCGTCCCAGCGAATGCCCTCGTCGACCTTGTGGACGTCGGGTCCGGTCTCCAGGTCCACGTCGAGCGGCAAGATCTCGTCAGCGAAGTCGCCGCGCTCGGTCGCCGCGGCGGCACGCCGATGGCTTTCGAGCGACCAGGCGTCGAGCTGCTCCCGGCTGAAGCCGTATTTCCGGGCGATCATCTCGGCGCCGGTGAACTGGCTAAAGCTGGAAACTCCGAACCGCTCCAGCACCTTGTCGCTGAACGGCTTCGCGCCCGTGCCCGGCAGGATGGTGATCCCCATCGGCACCCGGCTCATGCTCTCGACGCCGGCGGCGATCACCACGTCCTGCGTGCCGGACATCACCGCCTGCGCGGCGAAATGGATCGCCTGCTGCGAGCTGCCGCACTGGCGGTCGATCGACACGGCGGGCACGCTTGCCGGCAGCGTCGAGGCGAGCACGCTATTGCGGCCGATATGCAGGCCCTGCTCGCCCGCCTGGCTGACGCAGCCCATGATCACGTCGTCGACCGCAGCGGGGTCGATGCCGCTGCGTTCCACTGCGGCGGAGAGGATCGCGCCGCCCAGATCATTGGGATGCCAGCCGGCCAGGCGGCCGTTGCGCCGCCCGCCCGCGGTCCGCACCGCTTCGACAATATAGGCTTCCGCCATCTCTGCTTTCCCCTCACTCCCGGCCGGTCAGGCGACCATAAGGCGATTCCGGCCGGCGTTGCTAGCCGCGCGGCCTGCGATCGACGACGCGCTGCGCCTTGCCCTGCGAGCGGGCAATGCCGCCCGGCGCCTGCAGGACGATCTCGACGCTGATCCCGATCACGCCCTTGATCCGCTCGCCGAGCGAGGCCGCATCGCGCCTGGCCTGGTCGGCCGCAGCGTCGGTGCGCGGCTCCACCTCCAGCTTCACCACGTCCAGCCGCTCCGGCCGGCTGAGCTCGATCCGGAAATGCGGGGCGAGCGCCGGGCAGGCGAGGATCTGCTCCTCGATCTGGGTCGGGAAGAGGTTGACCCCGCGCACGATCAGCATGTCGTCGCAGCGCCCGGTGATCCTGGCGATCCGCCGCATCGGTCCGTTCGTGCCGGGCAGCAGCCGGGTCAGGTCGCGCGTCCGGTAGCGGACGATCGGCATCGCCTCCTTGGTCAGCGAGGTGAAGACCAGCTCCCCCTCCTCGCCGTCCGGCAGCGGCTCGCCGGTCCCGGGATCGACGATCTCCGGGTAGAAATGATCCTCCCAGATGGTCGGCCCGTCCTGTGTCGCCGCATATTCCTGGGCGACGCCGGGGCCGATCACCTCCGAAAGGCCGTAAATGTCGACGGCCTTGATCGCGAAGGCCGCCTCGATCTCGCGCCGCATTGCCTCGGTCCACGGCTCCGCGCCGAAGATGCCGATGCTGAGCGGGGAGGCGCGCGGGTCGAGCCCCTGCCTTCGATATTCGTCGAGCAAAGCGAGCATGTAGCTCGGCGTGACCATGATGATATCCGGGCGGAAATCCTCGATCAGCTGGACCTGCTTCTCGCTCTGACCGCCCGACATCGGGACGACGGTGCAGCCCAGGGCCTCCGCGCCGTAATGGGCGCCCAGCCCGCCGGTGAAGAGGCCGTAGCCGTAAGCGACATGGACGAGCATGCCGGGCCGCCCGCCGGCGGCCCGGATCGAGCGCGCGACCAAAGCCGCCCAGGTCTCGATGTCCCGCTTCGTATAGCCGACCACGGTCGGTTTGCCGGTCGTGCCCGAGGAGGCGTGGATGCGCGCCAGCCGCTCCCGCGGGACTGCGAAGAAACCGAACGGATAGGCCTCGCGCAGATCGGCCTTGGTGGTGAAGGGAAAGCGGGCAAGGTCTGCGAGCGACTTGAGGTCGTCCGGCTGCACGCCCGCCGCCTCGAACTTCGCCCGGTAGCGTGCATTGCCCTCATATGCGTGGCGCAGCGACCAGCGCAGCCGCTCCAGCTGCAGGGCGGCCAGCTCCGGCCCGTTCAGGCGGGCATTTGGATCGCGTTCGTCCTGGTTCATCACCTGACCGTAACGAGGCCTCCGTCCATACCAAAGTCTTATCCCCGCAACAGGTCGAGGCCTATACTCCCACCCTGCCCCGGCGACTCGCTTCCTCACTCCCCGCTCGCCTCGCGCAAGGAGACGCACCATGGGTTACATCACGACCACCGACGGTACCGCAATTTTCTACAAGGACTGGGGCCCGCGCGACGCCCAGCCCATCGTCTTCCATCATGGCTGGCCGCTCAGCGCCGACGACTGGGACAACCAGATGATGTTCTTCCTCCAGCAGGGTTATCGCGTGATCGCCCATGACCGGCGCGGCCATGGCCGCTCGGGCCAGAGCGACGGCGGCAACGAGATGGACACCTATGCGGCCGACGTCGCCGCCCTGGTCGCGGCGCTCGACCTGCGCGATGCCATCCATGTCGGTCATTCGACCGGTGGCGGCGAGGTCGCCCGCTACGTCGCCCGCGCCGAGCCGGGCCGGGTCGCGAAGGCGGTGCTGGTCGACGCGGTGCCGCCCGTCATGGTGAAGAAGGAGTCCAACCCCGGCGGCACGCCGATCGAGGCGTTCGACGGCTACCGCGCCGCGCTCGCCGCCAATCGCGCACAGCTCTACATCGATATCCCCGCCGGTCCGTTCTACGGCTTCAACCGGCCCGGCGCGACGGTGTCGCAGGGCCTGATCGACAATTGGTGGCGGCAGGGTATGATGGGCAGCATCAAGGCCCAATATGAGTGCATCAAGGCCTTCTCCGAAACCGACTTCACCGAGGACCTCAAGGCGATCGACGTGCCGGTGCTCGTCATCCACAGCGAGGATGACCAGATCGTCCCTTATGCGGATTCGGGGCCCCTGTCGGCGCAGCTGCTGAAGAACGGCACGCTCCGCACCTACAAGGACCTGCCGCACGGCCTGTGTCAGACCCACCCCGACGTTGTGAATGCCGACCTGCTCGCCTTCATCCGCGGCGAGCCGCTGAGTGACGATGTCGTGGTGCGGCCGGCCATCCCAATGAATGCCTGAGTGAAGGGCGCGGAAGTCCCTGGCGGGCTTCCGCGCCTTCTTTCCTACAAGGTCACCCCCCGCTTCCAGAGCGCGATCTCGCGCTCGTCATTGCGTTCCGCGGCGGTTTCCCGCCCGGAGGCAACGGCGCGGATCGTCTCCAGCAGGGCCTCGGTCGACGGGTCAAAGCCTTCGTCGAGCACCCGGCCAGCGTCGAAGTCGATCCAGCCCGGCTTGCGGCGGGCGAGGTCGCTGTTCGAGGCGATCTTGATCGTCGGCACGGGGAAGCCGAGCGGCGTGCCGCGGCCGGTGGTGAAGAGGATCACGGTCGCCCCCGCGGCCGCCAGCGCCGTCGAGGAGACCGCGTCATTGCCCGGCGCCTCGAGCAGGGTCAGGCCGGGGCGGCTGGCCCTGGCGCCGTAGGAAAGCACGTCCGTCACGACCGCATGGCCGCCTTTCTGCACGGCGCCGAGGCTCTTTTCCTCCAGCGTGGTGATGCCGCCGGCCTTGTTCCCCGGCGACGGATTCTCCGCGAGGCCCTCGCCATAGCCCGTAAAATAGGCCTTGAAGCCATTCACCAGCCGCCCGATCGCCGCGAACACCGCCTCGTCGGCCGCGCGCTCCATGAGCAGATGCTCGGCGCCGAAAATCTCGGGAATCTCGGTCAGGATCGCTGTGCCGCCCGCCCTGGTCACCGCGTCGCTCATCCGGCCGACCAGCGGGTTGGCGGTGAGTCCGGAAAAGCCGTCCGAGCCGCCGCATTTGACCCCGAGGACCAAAGCCGAGAGCGGCACCGGGGCGCGCTTCGCCTGCGCGGCGGTCTCGACCAGCGCGTCGACCAGCGCCAGTCCTTCCTCGATCTCGTCGCCCGCCGCCTGCGCGCCCAGCGCGCGGACATTGGCGCCGTCCGCGATCCCCGGCAGCAATTCGCTCAGCTGGTTGGATTCGCAGCCAAGGCCGAGGATCAGCACCCCGCCGGCATTGGGATGGCTGGCGAGCGAGGCGAGCAGGGCGCGCGTCCCGTCCAGGTCGTCGCCGAGCTGCGAGCAGCCGAAGGGATGGGCGAAGGCGTGGATGCCGTCGACGCGCCCGGCATGGCGGACGGCCGCGCGCGCGGCGATCTTCTCGGCGATGCGGGCGACGCAGCCGACGGTCGGGATCACCCAGATCTCGTTGCGCGTGCCGACCCGGCCGTCGGCGCGGCGATAGCCGAGGAAGCCCTCGGCCGCCTCGGCCCCGGCCGGCGCGCCGTCTGTATGCGGCTGCCAGGCATAGTCGCCGCGCTCGCGCAGCGCCGTTGCGAGATTGTGCACGTGGACATGGTCGCCCGCCGCGATGTCGGTCAGCGCGCGCCCGATCGGGAAGCCGAACTTGCGCACCGTCTCGCCGGCGGCGATCGGACGCAGCGCGACCTTGTGTCCGCTCGGGACCGGCTCCGCAACCCTGACGCCGGCATCCTCCCCGGCCGCGAGGTCCCGCAGCGCCACGGCGACGTCGTCGCGCGGATCGACCCGGAACAAGGCTGAAGTCATGCGGGCGGGCTACACGATTTCGGCCGGCGCCGCGCCCTGTTTTCTGCGCGACCGTTTCGCCCTAGGCTGGTCTCGAGGCGGGAGGGTCGATGACAATCTTACGAACGGCAATAGCGGCGCTCGCGCTCGGCGCCGCGCCGCCAGCGGGCGCGCAGCCGACGAGCCGGCCGCTCACGCTGCAGCAAAGCGTCGAGGCGCAGCTCCGCCAGGCAGGGCCCGGCATCCGCTTCGGCCTGGCGGTCGCGACCGAGGACGGCCGGGAGCTGGTTGCGGTCGCCCCGGATGCGCGCTTCATCCCCGCCTCGAACACCAAGCTCTTCACCACGGCCGCCGCCTTCGCGACCCTGGCCGGTCTCGACCGCCCCGACGCGGCCGGCGGTGCTTCGGTCGCGCTTGAGACAGAGCGCGGCTCGGCGCCCGACGTCGTGCTGGAGGGCTTCGGCGACGCACGGCTGTCCAGCGCCCCCGACTGCGCCGTCAATTGCCTCGCCGCCCTTGCCGACGCGGTGGCGGCGCGGACCCGCCGCGTGCGCAACGTCATCGGCGACGACAGCTTCTATCCGGACCAGCGCTGGAGTCCGGGGATGAGCTGGAACAACATCCCGACCTGGTCCGGAACCGCCATTTCCGCGCTCACCCTCGACGATAACGAGCTCGTCCTGCGGATCACGCCGGGCGCCGTCGGCCAGCCGCCGGCCGTGGCAGCGCTGCCTTATTACACGATCGACAATCGCGCCGTGACGGTCGAGGCGGGCGAGACCGACCTCGCCTATGACCGATTGCCGTTCAGCAACGTCCTGCGCCTGACGGGCACGATCGTCCGGGGCGCAGAGCCGCAGCGCATCCGGCTCGGCATCGACGACCCGGCTTATTATGCGGCCTGGCGGCTCCGCGCCCTGCTCGTGGCGCGGGGCGTGCGCGTCTCCGGCACTGTCAGCGCGCATCACCGGCCGGTCGGCCCGGCCGCCGCACCGCCGCCCGCCCGCCGGATCGAGCGCGCGTTGCTCCTCCGCCTCGCGCCGCCGCCGCTGGTCGAGGATCTGCGCGTCATCAACAAGGCGAGCCAGAACCTCCATGCCGAACTGATGCTCCGCCGGCTCGGCCGGCAAAATGGCGGCGGCCTGATCGCCGACGGCCTTGTCGTGGTCCGGGCGATGCTGGCGCGGGCCGGCCTGCGCCGCACCGACTACGATTTTTCCGACGGCTCGGGCATGTCCACCTACAACCGGGTCACGCCGCGCGGCACGGTGACCCTGCTGCGCTGGGCAGCCGGCCAGCCCTGGGGCGCCGCCTGGCGGGCCACCTTCCCCGTCGCCGCCGTCGACGGGACGCTCGCCCGGCGCTTCCGCGGCACGGCGCTGGAAGGCCGGCTGTTCGCCAAGACCGGGTCGCTCAACGCCACCTCCGCCCTGTCGGGCTATATGGTCGCGCGCAGCGGCCGCACCCTGATCTTTTCCATCTATGCCAATGACGTACCCGACGGGGCCAGCGCCACGCCGGCGATGGACGCCGTCCTCGTCCAGATCGCCGAGCGAAACTGACACACTCGGCTCGTCGACAGTTTCGCGTCCGGGGGGTGACAGACTTGTGATTTGATGCAAACCTGATCGTCTTGGGCTTTGGGGGGCAATCCAAATGTCAGATTCGACGTTCAGAACATTCCTGGTTTCCGGCACTGCTTTCATCGCGCTGACCATCGGCGCTGCACAACCGGCTTTCGCACAGGGTACGGATGCGCAGGAAACGCAGCCTGCCACGACTCCGACGGGTGCCGCGGCGCCTTCCCAGGATCAGGAGGGTGAGGGCAACAACGTCTTCGTGACGGGTTCGCGCCTCCGCCAGGATCCGAACAACAGCGCCTTGCCGCTCCAGATCATCACCAACCAGGAGATCACGCGCAACGGCATCAGCAGCCCGGAGCAGCTGATTTCCTTCCTGCCCAGCAACGCCACCGGCCCGGACAATCTCGCGTCCAACGCCGACGTCGTCACCGGCGCCCAGCGCGGCACCAACGGCCTGTCCTCGGCCAATCTGCGCGGCCAGGGCAATTCGGCGACCCTCGTCCTGCTGAACGGCCGCCGCGTCGCCGCGCACGGCCTCCAGGGCTCCGCGGTCGACGTCAACCAGATCCCGTTCTCGGCGATCGAGCGGATCGAAATCCTGAAGGACGGCGCCTCGGCCATTTACGGCACCGACGCGATCGGCGGCGTGATCAACTTCATCACCCGCACCGATTTCGAGGGGATCAGCGTCCAGGGCTTCTCCGACATTACCGAGGAGGGCGGCGGCAATATCTACAGGCTCTCCGGCATCGTCGGCTATGGCGACCTCGACGAGCAGGGCTTCAACGTCATGGCCGCGGTCTCCTACAGCTGGAACCGCATCCTGCGCGGCTCGGACCGCGATTTCGTCAACGGCAACCAGCCCAATCGCGGCCTTTCGATCGACACGCGCGGCGCACCGGTCGCATCGATCTTCAACATCGCCGCGAACCCCAATCAGTTCCCCGCCGGCACCTTGCTCACCGGCCTGACGCTGACGCTGCCCAACGGCGCGAACGGCGCCGCCGGCGGCATCAACATCCTCGATCTTCCGGGCGGCGCCGGCTGCGAATCGGTGGACGGCGGCATGGCCTATGACGAGGTCCTCTGGGCGGTGGCGACCGCGCAATATGCCTGCTCGTGGGACACCGGCCGCGCGGCTGTGATCCAGCAGCCGATCCAGACGCTCACCTATTATGGGCGCGGCGTCGTCCGCCTGGGCGAGGCCCACGAAATTTCGCTCGAGATCACCGGATCGGATGCCGATTCGTCCAAGCAATTCTCCGCCAACCAATATTCGTCCAGTGCCACGACCCTGCCCTGGGCCTATCCGCTCAATCCGATGACGGCGGCGACGTACAACCAGGTGTTCAATGCGATCCGGGCGGCGTTCCCCAATCCCGCGCAGCAGGCGGCGCTCGACGCGCGCTACGGACGGCCGATCGCCGGACGCTGGCGCTGCATCGCCTGCGGCCCGCGCGAATATGAGACCAACACGAGGACCTTCCGCGCCGCGCTCGGCGTCGAGGGGCCAATTTTCGAAAACTGGACCTATCGGGCCGGCGCCTCCTATGCGCGCAGCGAAGCCCAGTCGGTGCTTGGCACCGGCTATCATTTCCGCGGCGTGTTTACCGCCAACGATCCGAACACGCCGATCGACGACCGCGGCGCCTATGATCCGCGGGCGCCCACCGCGCCGGGCGCCGCCGGCCCGGGCATTATCGGCCTGCTCAACTCGGGCATCCTCAACCCGTTCAGCGAAACCCAGACTGCGGAAGCGCTGGCCGCCCTTGATGCCGTCTCGGCCGAGGGGACCGTGCTTTATGGCGGCCGCTATGAAGTGCGCCAGTTCGACGCGGCGCTCTCGGGCACGCTTTTCCAGATGGGCGGGCGCGACGCGCAGCTCGCCGTGGGCGTCGACTATCGTCGGGAGAGCTACGAGTTCAACGGCTCGGCCGCGGCCGCGCTCGACCAGCCCGACATCTTCAACGTGGCGTTCGACAATATCAACGCTCTGACGCCCAAGCACCGCACGGTGAAGGCGGCTTATGCCGAGGCTTTGTTCCCGGTCCTGCCGGGCCTCGACATCATCCTCGCCGGCCGCGTCGATGATTATACCGGCTTCGGCTCGACCTGGAATCCGAAGATCTCGACCCGGTTCCGCCCCGCAGACTGGATCATGTTCCGCGGCTCCTACGGGACGGGCTTCCGGGTGCCGACGTTCAACCAGATCTTCAACGGCACCACGATATCGCCCAATCCGGGCAACACGCTCGTCGATCCGACCCTGTGCCCGCAGGGCACGGTCAACGGCCCGCAGCCGCAATGCGCCCCGATCACCCCGGATTCGCTGAGCGGCGGCAATCTGACCCTCGAGCCGGAAACCTCCGAGCAGTTCACCATGGGCGTGGTCTTCCAGACCCCGGGCTCGAACCCGTTCCGGTTCAGCCTGGCGATGGATTATTGGAGCATCGCGGTCGACAACACGATCGGCACGATCACCATTCCGCAGCTCCTGGCGAACATCAACGCCTTCCCCGAGCGGATCCAGCGTACCAACGGGATCATCACCGGCGTCGACCTTCGGACGGGCAATTTCGGTTCGCGGCGGACGCAGGGCATCGATTTCGCGCTGCGCGCGTCGTGGGACGGCCTGGGCGGCATCTTCAACACCGGGCTGGACGGGACCTATCTGCTCGAGAAGCGCGAGAAGCTGCTGCCCAACCTGCCTTATACGGACCTGATCGGCGTCTTCACCCTCACCGGCGATCTCGGCCTGCGCTGGAAGCACAATGCGTTCATCAGCTGGCGGAACGACGACTGGAACTTCACGCTGACGCAGATTTTCCGGAACGGCTACCGGAACCAGGCCTTGCCGGGCTCGGCGGCGCGTCCGGATTTCAATCCCCGGGTCAGCGACTACATCATCTACAATTTCTCGGTCACTTATACCGGCCTCGAGCATGTCAGGCTGACCGCGGGCGTCCGCAACGTGTTCGACCGGGATCCGCCCTTCGCGATCACCTATGACAGCAATACCGGCGCGGGCAGCTCCTGGGAGCCGCGCGTTGCGGATCCGCGGGGCCGGTCGTTCACGATTGCGGCGGAGTTCACCTTCTAGGCCTCAACGCCGGCTTCGGCCAAGGGAAAGGCGGCGGTCGCGAGACCGCCGCCTTTCTGTTTTCTTGCCGTCCGGCGTCCGCTTTACGGGCTCGTCGGAAAGTCCGTCTCGTCGTTCGTGAGCTCGATGATGCCCCAGATGATCAGGCCCAGCACAACCGCGCCGGCGATCCAGAGGCCCGGGCCTCTCAGCTGGCCCGAATCGCTCATGTTCGCGCCGGCTCGCTCGACATTCGCAGCGCCGGCCAGGCTTAAAGGCGCCGCAGATTGCGCGGCCGCAGCGCTGCTGATCGTCAGCGAAAGCGCCGTCAGCAATGTCCCCGTCAGTTTCAAACTCATGGAATTCCTCCCAGGCCACATCAGGGCCGCCGCCGCTTGATCCTCGTTAACCGCCTGAACAGCCTTTGGATTTCACGCCGGTGACCGGGACTCTCGCTAACCGAGCGGCGCCAGTCTGTCCAATAGTTCGGCGGGCGCGACCGCCATGTCAGCCGGCGAAACCGAGCTGCGAGGGCGCGATCGGCGGGGCGAGCTGCTCGAAGGTGCACTGCCGCGGATCCTTGTCCGGCCGCCAGCGCAGGAAATGCGTGCCGTGCCGGAACCGGCCCCCCGTCACCTGGTCGTAGAGTATCTCGGCGACCAGCTGCGGCGCGAGCGGCACCCAGGGCGTCTCGCGGCCCGCATTCCAGCGGCTCGGCCCGCCCGGGGCCTTGCCGGTGAACCCCACCCCGCCCGAAAGCGGCGCGACGGTGGCGACAAGCGCAGTCTTTTGCGCGCGGCTGAGCCCGGAGACGAAGCCGACATGGTCGAGCAGGCCTTCCTCGTCGTAGAGGCCGAGCAGGAGCGAGGCGATCGCCTCGCCGCCTTCCTCGTAGCGGACGCCGCCGACCACGCAGTCCGCGGTCCGCCTTTGCTTCACCTTGAGCATCGCACGCTCGCCCGGACGATAGGGTTGGTCCCGGCGCTTGGCGATGACGCCGTCCAGCGCGCCGCCGCTCCGCTCGAGCCAGCCGACGGCCCTGTCGCGGTCGCGCGTGCAGGGGGACAGCAGCAGGTCGGGCACGGCCTCCGCTTCATGGAATCGCTCGAGCGCCTCGCGCCGCTCGGCGAGCGGGCGTTGCCGCAGGTCGCGCCGGCCGAGCGCGAGCAGATCGAACAGCATGAGCTGGGCCGGAGTCTCGCGGGCGAGCCTGGCGATCCGGCTCCCGGCCGGATGCAGCCGCGCCTGCAGCGCGTCGAAGGACAGCCTGCCGCCGATCGGAAGGATCAGCTCGCCGTCGAGGAGGAAATGGCGCGGCCCGAGATCCGCGAGCATCGCCGCCACCTCCGGGAAGTAGCGGCCGAGCGGCTTGCCGGATTTGGAGAAGATCTCCACCCTATCGCGGTCGCGCCGGACGACGGCGCGGAAGCCGTCCCATTTGGGCTCGAATTGCCAGCCGTCGCCTTCCGGCAACTCGCTCACCAGCTTCGCCTCCATCGGCGCGAGCGGCGCGGCTTCGGCTGCGGGACGGACGGTTTCGGACGGGCGGGTCATGCGTGCCGGATAAACCCCTGCGCCGCGGCCGGGGTCCATACCGCCGGCGGGGCTTTCTTCCGCTTCGCGCCGCGCTAAGCTGCGGCAGGGAGCGGGGCATGGCGACGGAAGCTGAACCGGAAAAGCAGGGCCTGCTCGAACGGCGGTTCGAGCTGAATGCGCGCGGCACCAGCCTGCGCACCGAGATCCTCGCCGGCATCACCACCTTCCTCACCATGGCCTATATCGTGCTGGTCAATCCGGCGATCCTCGGCCAGGCGGGCATGCCCGTGGCCGCGGTCGCCGCTGCCACCTGCCTCGCCGCCGGCTTCGCCAGCATCATGATGGGCCTCGTCGCCAACGTGCCGCTCGCGCTTGCGCCGGGCATGGGCCTCAACGCCTATTTCAGCTTCACCGTTGTCCAGGGCATGGGCGTGCCCTGGCCGGTCGCCCTGGGCTGCGTCTTCATCTCGGGCGTCGCCTTCCTGCTGCTGACCTTCGCCGGCATCCGCCAGCTCATCATCCAGGCGATCCCGCCGCATCTCTTCGCCGCAGTGGCGGGCGGAATCGGCCTGTTCATCGCCCTGATCGGCCTCAAGAATGCCGGCATCGTCGTCACCAGCGAGGCGACCTCGGTGACGCTCGGCGACCTCCGCGCACCCACCGCCGCGCTCGCTCTGTTCGGGCTCGTCGTCACCGCTGCCCTGACCGCCTGGAAGGTGCGCGGCGCGATCCTGATCGGCATCGCCGCGACCACGCTTGCCGCCTGGCTCGCCGGCCAGGTCAGCCTCGCGCCCCAGCCCTACGACCTCAGCGCCATCTCCCAGACCGCCTTCCAGCTCGATCTCGCCGCCGTGTTCGCCCTGTCGGGCAGCCACGGCCTCGGCCTGTTCGAAATCCTGTTCGTCTTCCTCTTCGTCGACCTGTTCGACAATGTCGGCACCCTGGTCGGCGTCACCCGCCGCGCCGGGCTGATCGGCGAGGACGGCCGCATCCCGAAGCTCAACCGCATCCTGTTCACCGACTCGGTCGCCACCATCTTCGGCAGCCTCGCCGGGACCAGCACCGTCACCTCCTATGTCGAGAGCGCCGCCGGCGTGCAGGCGGGCGGGCGCACCGGCCTCGCCGCGGTGGTGACCGGGCTGCTCTTCCTGCTGATGATGCTAGCCGCGCCTTATGCGCAGCTCGTGCCGCTCGCCGCCACCGCGCCGGCCCTGATCCTGGTCGGCGCGCTGATGATGGCACCGCTCGCCGACATCGCCTGGGAGGAGCCCGAGATCGCCATCCCCGCCTTCCTCGCGCTGGCGATGATCCCGCTCACCTTCTCGATCGCCAACGGCCTCGCCTTCGGGATCACCGCTTATGCCTTGCTGAAGCTGCTGCGCGGCAAGGTCACGAAGATGGACTGGCTGCTGCTTGTGCTCGCGGCCCTGTTCGTCGCACGTTTCGCCTGGCTGTCGGCCGGTTAAGGGAGAGCGCATGCTGAATCGACGCACGATGATCCAGGGAGCGGCGGCTGCCGCTATGCTTCTGCCGACGGTCGCTCAGGCGGCGCCTTTGCCCGCGCGTCGCAAGCCGCCGCGGCTTCGGCCGGGGGACACGGTCGGCCTGGTGGAGCCGGCCTATTTTACCGCGGACTCCTTCGACCTCGACCAGATCCAGGCAACAATCCGCGCCATGGGCCTGATCCCGAAACCCGCCGCCAATCTCCTCAGCCGCCACGGCTATCTCGCGGGCACCGACCGGGAGCGCGCCCGCGCCCTGAACGGAATGTTCGCCGACCGCGAGGTCAAGGCGATCTTCGCGGTGCGCGGCGGCTGGGGCAGCGCCCGCATCCTGCCGCACCTCGACTGGGGCCTGATCCGCGCCAATCCGAAGCTACTGACCGGCTTCAGCGACATCACCGCTTTGCACCTTGCGCTCGCCGCGCGGACCGACTGCCCGACCATTCACGGGCCCAATGCAAGCAGCGCCTGGGGGCAGCTTTCCTGGGACAGCTTCCGCCGGCTCGCCTTCGAAGGCGAGACGCCGACCTGGAGCAACCCGGCCGCGGCGGGCGACCGCCTTGCCCCGCGCAACCCGATCCGCACCTTCCGCCCCGGCCGCGCCAGCGGCCCGCTGCTCGGCGGCAATCTTACCGTGCTCTCGGCCCTCGTCGGCACGCCCTTTCTGCCGAGCTTCGAAGGCGCGATCCTGTTCCTCGAGGATACGGACGAGGCGCAATACCGGATCGACCGCATGCTCACCCAGCTCGCCCTCTCGGGCATCCTCGGCCGCGTCGCGGGCGTGGTCTTCGGCCAGTGCACCGATTGCATCGCCCGCAACTCCTCCTCGATCGGCGGCTTCACCTTGTCCGAGGTGCTCGCCCACCACCTCACGCCGCTCGGCGTCCCCGCCTTCCAGGGCAGCCTTTTCGGCCATATCGAGAACCAGTTCAGCATCCCCGTCGGCATACGCGCGGAGATCGATGCGGCGGAGGGAACGATCCGGATGCTGGAGCCGGTGGTGGCCTAGAGGCGGACGCGGATCCGGTCCGCCAGCTCCACCTCCACCTCCTCACAATTGTCGCCGGGCCCGGCCCGGTCGACGACCAGGAAATCGCTCTCTTCAAGGACGAGCAGGAAGTGGTGCCAGGTGCCCTTGCGATAATGCACGCCCTGGTGCCCTTCCGCCCGGAACAGCCGCACCGCGGCGGGGTCGAACGCCCCGGCCGGCGCCACCGCCACCAGATAGGGCCGGCCGCCGAGCGGCACGAAGCTCTGGCTGCCCAGCGGGTGGCGCTCGAAGGTCCTCAGCACCAATTCGCCGAGCGGCTTCGCGCGGAACAGGCTGATCACGGCGCGGCCGCCCTCGTCCGCCACATCCACCTCGGCGAGCGCGTCGTAGCGGACCGCATGGCCCTGGTTGATGTCGATCTTCGTCGCCGCGTCCGAGGCCTCGATCACGCTGCCGAACGGCGCGAAGGCCGCGGCGGTCAGGGGTTCGGGGGTCAGCTCGCGCATGGAGCTTTCTTATTTGGAGACTTGTGCGCGAGGAAGCTCCGTTTCATCCTGCCTTGTTTGAACAGGCGCTGCATTTGACCGACACCTCTTATCCCCGCGACCTCACAGGCTACGGCCGCACGCCGCCGCATGCGGCCTGGCCCGGCGGCGCGCGCATCGCCGTGCAGCTCGTGCTCAATTATGAGGAAGGCGCCGAGGCCAATGTGCTCGACGGCGACCCGGCCTCGGAAATCTTCCTCTCGGACATCGCCAACGCCCGGCCCGTTCAGGGCGCGCGGCACATGAGCATGGAGCAGATCTACGAATATGGGTCGCGCGCGGGCGTGTGGCGGCTTCTCAGACTGTTCGAGCGTTACGGCGTGCCGGTGACCGTGTTCGGCGTCGCGCTGGCGATGCAGCGCAATCCGGCGGCGGTTGAGGCCTTCCTCGAGGCGGGGCACGAGATCGCCTCGCACGGCTGGCGCTGGATCAACTATCAGCACGTGCCGGAGGCCGAGGAGCGCGCGGACCTGGAGCTCGCGATCGACGTCCACCGGCAGCTGACCGGCGAGCGCCCGCTCGGCTGGTATACGGGCCGGACCAGCCCCAACACCCGTCGGCTCGTCGCCGGGGAAGGCGGGTTCCTCTACGACGCCGACGACTATTCGGATGACCTCCCCTTCTGGACCAGGGAAGCGGGCCGCGACCATCTGATCGTCCCCTATTCGCTGGAGACCAACGACATGCGGTTCGCCAGCGCGAACATGCAGACCGGCGACCAGTTCTTCCATTATCTACGCGACACGTTCGACGTGCTGTACGCGGAGGGCGAGGAGCGGCCGAAGATGATGTCGGTGGGCCTGCACTGCCGCCTCGCCGGCCGGCCGGGCAAGTTGGCCGGGCTGGAGCGCTTCCTGAAACACGCGCTCGGCCACCAGGACGTCTGGTTCTGCCGGCGCATCGAAATCGCGCGGCACTGGCGCGAGGTGCATCCGAATGTTTGAAGAGCTGCGCCGCCACCATATCAACCTGGCCCAGCCGCGGCTGGGGGCCGAAGTCGTCCACGCCACCGACGATTTCTTCGCCGACAAGGCGCGGCTGATCGATCCGGCCGAGCCGGTCTTCATCCCCGGCAAATATGACGAGAACGGCAAGTGGATGGACGGCTGGGAGAGCCGCCGCAAGCGCGTGCCCGGCCATGACTGGTGCGTGATCCGGCTTGGCGTGCCGGGCCTTGTCGCGGGCTTCGAGATCGACACCAGGCACTTCACCGGCAATTACCCGCCGGGCGCAGAGCTCGAGGTCTGCCGGAGCGTGGGGGCGATGCCGAACGACGAGGCCGGCTGGACGAAGGTCACGCCGCGCCTCGCGCTCAAGGGGGACGACCGGATCTACGTGCCTGTCGAGCATCGCGAGCCCGTCACCCACATCCGCCTCAACATCTTCCCCGACGGCGGCGTCGCGAGGCTGCGCGTCTGGGGGCGGGTGGCCAAGGACTGGTCGACCGTGGACTGCGACAAGCGCCTCGATCTGCTGGCGATGGAGAATGGCGGGCGCGGCATCATCGCCAATGACGAGCATTATGGCAGTATCGAGAACCTGACCGCTCCCGGCCGCGGCGTTAACATGGGCGATGGCTGGGAAACGCGGCGGCGGCGCGAGCCCGGCCATGACTGGGCGATCCTTGAGCTCGGAAGGCCGGGGATCATCGACGAGGTGGTCGTCGACACCGCCCATTTCAAAGGCAATTATCCGGATCGCTGCATCCTGCAGGCGACAGCCGACGCAAGCGGCACGCCCGAGGAGATCGCCGCGGCGGCAGAGAGCTGGCCCGTGCTTCTGCCGGAGGTGAAGCTCTCGGCGGACAGCGTCCACACGTTCCGCGAGGAGATCGTCAGCCTCGGCCCGATCCGGTTCGTGCGGCTCAACATCATCCCCGATGGCGGCGTCAGCCGGCTGCGGCTGTTCGGGCGCGTCGTCCGATGACCGCCTTGTTCGAACATTCCCCCTGGGTGGAGGCGCGCGCCGATGCGCGTCCCGCCTCGGGCGAACGCCATGCCGACCTGATGGCCGTCGTCAACGAGGCGACGCCCGAGGAGCAGCTCGCTTTGATCCGCGCCCATCCCGAGCTCGCCGGCAAGGCCGCGGTGGACGGCACGCTCACCGAGGCCAGCGCCGCCGAGCAGGCGAGCGCCGGGCTCGACCGGCTGACCCAGGCCGAGTTCGACCGCTTCCACGCGCTCAACGCGGCTTACCGCGCCAAATTCGGCTTTCCCTTCATCATCTGCGTGCGCCTGACCGACAAGGCGGGCATCCTCGCCGCGATGGAGCGCCGCCTCGCCAACGATCGCGACACCGAGATCGCCACGGCGATCGACGAGATCGGCAAGATCGTCCGGCTCAGACTGGAGACGACGGCATGACCACCCTCTCCACTCACGTGCTCGATACGATGCACGGCCGCCCGGCCGCGGATCTGGCGGTGGTGCTGAGCGGCCCCGACGGCGAGATTGCGCGCGGACGGACCAATGCCGACGGCCGCTGCCCGGACCTGGCGCAGACGGGGCTCGCGCCGGGACGCTATGCACTACGTTTCGCCGTCGCGGCCTATTTTCGTAGCCAGGGCGTCGACCTGCCCGACCCGCCCTTCCTCGACGAAGTCCTGATCGACTTCGGCATCGCGCCGGACGGCGGCCATTATCACGTCCCCCTGCTCGTCTCGCCCTATAGCTATTCGACCTACCGGGGCAGCTGAGCAGTGACGATCGACTGGTCCGAATGGCTCAACCTCGCCTTCAGATGGCTGCATCTGGTGGCGGGCATCGCCTGGATCGGCTCGAGCTTCTATTTCGTCTGGCTCGACAACCACCTGAAACAGCCCGCCGCGGGCGACGCCTCGGGGGAGGTCTGGTCCGTCCATGGCGGCGGCTTCTACCACAAGCAGAAATATCAGGTGGCGCCGGCCCGGATGCCCGAGGAGCTGCACTGGTTCAAATGGGAGGCCTATTTCACCTGGATCAGCGGCTTCTCGCTGCTCGTGCTCATCTATTATGTCGGCGCCGACAGCTTCCTGCTCGACCCGGCCGAGGCGCCGCTGGGCGCCGGCGCGGGGATCGCGATCGGCCTCGCCGCGCTCCTCCTCGGCTGGCTGGTCTATGACGGCCTTTGCCGATCCCCGGTCGGGTCCAACAATCTCGCGCTCGGCCTGTTCTGGTTTGCCTGCCTGCTGTTCGCGGCCTCCCTGCTCGACGGCCTGTTCAATTCGCGCGCCGCCTATCTCCATGTCGGCGCGATGATCGGCACGGTAATGGTCGCCAACGTCTTCTTCATCATCATCCCGAACCAGCGTAAGGTGGTCGCCGACCTGGTTGCCGGGCGGACGCCCGATCCGAAGCTCGGCGCCGCGGCCAGGCAGCGCTCGCTGCACAACAATTACATGACCCTGCCGGTGCTGTTCATCATGATCAGCCAGCATTATCCGATGACCTACGGCGCCCGGCGGCCCTGGCTGGTGCTGGCCCTGCTCGGGCTCACCGGGGTGGCGATCCGGCATGTGTTCAACCTGCGCGGGCGTGGCAAGCCATATGGGAGCACGATCGCCCTGGCCCTGGTTCTGGCTGCCGCGAGCGTCACCTACGTCACGCTTGAGAAAAGCGGCGCGGCATCGGGTCAGGCCGTCACTTATGCGCAGGTCCAGCCAATCCTGGCGACCCATTGCGCGAGCTGCCACAATGTCCCTGCGCCGCCGCTTGGCGTGCGGCTGGACAATTGGGAGCATGTCAAAGCCGCGGCGGCGCGGATCAGGCGGGTCGCTGTCAACTCCCAGGCCATGCCGCTGGGCAATCCGACCCGCATGACCCCGGCCGAGCGGCAGCAGCTCGGCGCCTGGATCGCCGCGGGGACGCCGAGATGATCCGCTTCCTCCTCGACGGCGTGGTGGTCGAGGCCGACGCGGCCGATCCCACCGTCACCCTGCTCGACTATCTGCGCTACACGCTCCGCCGCACCGGCACCAAGGAAGGCTGCGCCGAGGGCGATTGCGGCGCCTGCACGGTGCTGGTCGGCACGCTCGAGGGCGACGCGGTCAAATGGCGCGCCGTCAATGCCTGCATCCTCTTCCTGCCGATGCTGGACGGCAAGGCGCTGAAGACCGTCGAGAGCCTCGGCGGCGAGCATCCGGTGCAGCGCGAGCTGGTCGCGCGCCACGGCTCGCAATGCGGCTTCTGCACACCCGGCTTCGTCATGTCGCTCTACGGCCGCAGCATCGGCGCGGCGGGGACCGAGGGCGAGAGCGTCGGCGACGTCATCGCCGGCAATCTCTGCCGCTGCACCGGGTACGGACCGATCCTCGCAGCCGGCGAGGCGGTGCCGGTTGCAGCGGAGGATGACGCTGCGCTCGTCGCAGCCCTCAAGGCGCTCGCGCCCGCTTACGGTCATCCGCAGACGGCCGACGACCTCGCCGATCTCCTGCTCGCCAACCCCGAGACGCGGATCGTCGCGGGCGCCACCGACGTCGGCCTCTGGGTCACCAAGCAGCACCGCGACCTCGGCCCGACCATCTTCATCGGCGACATCGCCGACCTGAAGCGGATCGAGGACGGTCCCGACGCGCTGACCTTGGGCGCCGCGGTCAGCTATTCCGACGCGCGCGCTGCGCTCGCCCGCCTGCATCCGGATCTCGGCGAGCTGGTCCGGCGGATCGGCGGCGTCCAGGTCCGCAATGCGGGCACGATCGGTGGCAATATCGCCAACGGCTCCCCCATCGGCGACATGCCGCCGGCCCTGATCGCGCTCGGCGCCACACTGACTCTCCGCCGCGGCGCGGAGCGGCGGACGATGCCGCTCGAGAGCTTCTTCCTCAGCTACGGCAAGCAGGACCGCCGGCCTGGCGAATTCGTCGAAAGCGTCCGCATCCCTCGCCCTTCGCCGGACATGCTGATCCGGGTCGTGAAATTGTCCAAGAGGTTCGACAGCGACATTTCCGGCGTCTGCGGCGCCTTCGCGCTGCGCCTCGCGGACGGTATGGTGACGGAGGCGCGCGTCGCCTTCGGCGGCATGGCCGGCATCCCCGCCCGCGCGCCGGGCTGCGAGGCCGCGCTGACCGGCCAGACGTGGAGCGCGGAAACCGTCGAGGCCGCTGCGCAGGCGCTTGCTGCGGACTATGACCCGATTGACGATTTGCGCGGCTCCGCCGCTTATCGCCGCTCCGTCGCCGCCAATCTGCTGCGCCGGCTCTGGGCCGAACGAAGCGAGCCGGTCAGCGTGCTCCATGGCTGACCGGACCGCCCCGCCGCCCCGCGCCCGGACGGGCGCCGTCCACCAGGCGCTGCCGCACGACAGCGCCGACCTGCATGTCGCCGGCGCCGCCTTTTATGTCGACGACATGCCCGAGCCGCCGGGCCTGCTCCACTGCGCCTTCGGCCATGCCGCCGACGGGCATGGCACGCTGGTCTCGCTCGATCTCGACGCGGTGCGCGCGGCGCCCGGCATCGTCGCCGTCTTCACCGCCGCCGATATTCCGGGTGAGAACAATGTCGGGCCGGTCGTCCATGACGACAGGCTCCTCGCGGAGGGCGAGATCCTCTTCCCCGGCCAGCCGCTCTTCCTCGTCGCGGCCACGAGCACGCGCGCCGCGCGCCGCGCCGCCCGGCTGGGCAAGGCCGTCATCGAGCCGCGTCCGGCGCTCGTCACCATTGCCGAGGCGAAGGCCGCCGGCTCGGAGATCGAGCAGACGCAGATCATGGCCCGCGGCGATGCCGGGGCCGCGCTCGCTGCCGCGCCGCACCGCCTGACCGGCACGCTCGAAATCGGCGGCCAGGAGCATTTCTATCTGGAGGGCCAAGCCGCGCTCGTCACGCCCGGCGAGCAGGGCCGGCTCCATATATTGAGCTCGACCCAGCATCCAAGCGAGCTCCAGCATCTCGTCGCCCTGCTGCTCGGCCGCAGCCATGCCGATATCATTGTCGAGGTCCGCCGCATGGGCGGCGCCTTCGGCGGCAAGGAGACGCAGGCCGCCGCCTTTGCCGCCGCCTGCGCGCTCGTCGCGGCGAAGACCGGGCGACCGGCCAAGTTCCGCGCCGACCGCGACGACGACATGGTCGCGACCGGCAAGCGGCACGATTTCACCATCGACTATGATGTCGGCTTCGACAGCGACGGCCGCATCACCGGCATCCGCATCGACCTCGCCTCGCGCTGCGGCGCCACGTTCGATCTCTCGCCGGCGATCAACGACCGGGCGATGTTCCATGCCGACAATTGCTACTTCCTGCCCGCGGTCGAGATCGTCTCGCAGCGCCTGAAGACCCACACGGTCTCCAACACCGCCTTTCGCGGCTTTGGCGGGCCGCAGGGAATGATGGGGATCGAGCGGGTGATGGACGCGATCGCCGCTCAGCTCGGCCGCGACCCGCTCGAAGTGCGCCGCGCGAACCTCTACGGCCCAGGCCGCGACATCACGCCCTATCATATGGTGGTGGAGGACAATGTCGCGCCTGAGCTGATCGCCGAGCTGGCCGCGAGTGCCGGCTATGCGGAACGGCGCGCGGCAGTCGAGGCGTTCAACGCGAGCCAGCAGGTGCTGAAGAAAGGCCTCGCGCTCACCCCGGTAAAGTTCGGGATCAGCTTCACCACCACCCACCTCAACCAGGCGGGCGCCCTGGTCCTCGTCTATGCCGACGGCTCGATCCAGGTGAATCATGGCGGCACCGAGATGGGCCAGGGGCTGATGATCAAGGTCGCCCAGGTGGTCGCCGACGTGTTCGGCGTGCCCATCGATACGGTGAAGGTCACCGCCACCCGCACCGACAAGGTGCCCAACACCTCGGCCACCGCCGCCTCCTCGGGATCGGACCTGAACGGCATGGCCGCCCAGCGCGCCGCCGAGACGATCAGGGAGCGGCTCGATGCCTTCGCCGCTGAGCAGCCGGGCTCGGCGGAGTGGGACTTTGGCGAGCTCTGCCGCCGCGCGCATCTGGGCCGCATCTCGCTCTCGGCGACCGGCTTCTACGCGACGCCCAGGATCCACTACGATCGCGCCGCGCACAAAGGCCGCCCCTTTCTCTATTTCGCCTACGGCGCGGCGCTCAGCGAGGTCGTGATCGACACGCTGACCGGCGAGCACAAGGTTCTCGCTGTCGACATCCTCCACGATGTCGGCCGCTCGCTGAATCCGGCGATCGACCTCGGGCAGATCGAGGGCGGCTTCATCCAGGGCATGGGCTGGCTTACGACGGAGGAGCTGGTCTACGATGCCCGCGGCCGGCTGCTCACCCACGCGCCCTCCACCTACAAGATCCCGACCGCCAACGACCGGCCGGCGCATATGGAGATCGCGATCTGGGAGCGCGGGCGCAACGAGGAGGCGACGATCCACCGCTCCAAGGCGGTCGGCGAGCCGCCGCTCATGCTCGCCATCTCGGTCTTCTCGGCGCTGACCCAGGCGGTCGCCGCGGCGGCGCCGGGCAAGGGCCTGCCCGGGCTCGACGCGCCAGCCACGCCCGAGCGCATCCTCGCCGCGATCGGCGAGCTCAGGACACGCGATGGCTGACTGGACCACGCAGGCGCGCGCGGCGCTGCTTCGCGGTCCCGCTTCGCTCGTCACCATCCTCGCCACCGAAGGCTCCGCGCCCCGCGGCCCGGGCGCCCGCATGGTGGTGACGGAGGCCGGCCTCGCCGGCACGATCGGCGGCGGCGCACTCGAGCATCAGGCGATGGAGCAGGCGCGCGCCCTGCTCGCTTATCCGCCGGGGAGCTGGCGCGTGCAGGATTATCCGCTTGGGCCCCTGCTCGGCCAGTGCTGCGGCGGCCGGGTGCGGCTGCTCGTTGAGCGGCTCGCCGAGGTGCCCGGGGAAGACGGGCCATATGCGGTGAGTCTGGGCGACACCCTGCAGCGCGGCCCGGCGACGGCCCGACCCGCCACCCTCCCCGCACGCGGCCCGAAGCCGCAAGCGGGCGACAGCTTCGTCGAGCCGGACGAGGCCGACCGCCTCCCCGTCCTGATGTTCGGCGCCGGCCATGTCGGCAAGGCGATCGCGGCGCGGGCGGAGGGCCTGCCGCTCCATTTCGCCTGGTATGACAGCCGGCCCGAAGCCGCGGAGACGCCGGGCGTCGTGCTCGCCGACGAGGCGGCGATGGCCGCTTGCGCGGGCTCGGCGGACGGCGGGACGGCGGTCGTTATCCTCACTCACGACCACGGGCTCGACTATCGACTGACCGCCGCCGCGCTCGCCTCGCCGGCGCATTATGTCGGGCTGATCGGCTCGGAGACCAAGCGCGCCCGCTTTCTGTCGCGGCTGGAGAAAGACGGGATCGATCATGGCCGGCTCACCTGCCCGATCGGCCTGGCGGGCCTCGAGGGCAAGGAGCCGGAGGTGATCGCCATCGCCACGCTCGCCCAGCTGCTCACGCTGCGGAGCGCGGCATGAAGGCCTTTCGCGGCGAGATCTTGAGCGTCCCCGAGGATCCGGCCGTCGCCGGCGCCGAAGCCATCCGCCACTTTCAGGACGGGCTGCTCGTGGTGGAGAACGGCCTCGTCCTCGCCTGCGGGTACCATGCCGAGCTCGCCGAACGCTTCGCCGAGGCCGCGGTCGAGACGCTCGAAGGCCTGATCGTCCCCGGCTTCGTCGACGCGCACGTCCATTATCCCCAGATCGGCAGCATCGCCTCGCATGGCGAGCAACTCATGGCGTGGCTGGAGCGCCATATCTTCCCGGCCGAAAAGGCCTTCGCTGACCGCGCCCACGCCGATGCGGTCGCCGCTTTCTTCCTCGACGAGCTGCTGCGGCACGGCACGACCAGCGCCCTCGTCTTCGCCACCGTCCATGCCGGCTCGGTCGACGCCCTGTTCGAGGCCGCGCTGGCGCGCGACATGCGGATCATTTCAGGCAAGGTGCTGATGGATCTCGGGCCGGAAGGCCTGCGCGACGACGTCGCCTCGGGCCGCGCCGACACCGAGGCCCTGATCGCCCGCTGGCGGGGCCGCGGGCGCCTGGGCTATGCGGTCACTCCGCGCTTCGTGCCGACCTCGAGCAGCGAGCAGCTCGCCGATGCCGGCGCTCTCGTCGCCGCCCATCCCGACGTGCTCATGCACACCCATCTCTCCGAAAATCCGGGCGAGATCGCCTTCGTCGCCGGGCGCTATCCCGAGGCCGCCGATTATCTGGACGTCTACGACCGCTTCGGCCTGGTCGGGCCGCGCTCGGTCTTCGCGCATTGCGTCCATATGAGCGACCGGGCGCTGGGCCGAATGGCCGAGGCGGGCGCCGGCATCGCCTTCTGCCCGACGAGCAACCTGTTCCTCGGCTCGGGCCTGTTCGACCTGGCGCAGGCCGACCGGCACGGCGTCCAGCTCGGCATCGGCACCGATGTCGGCGCCGGCACCAGCCTTTCCATCCTCCACACGCTGGGCGAGGCCTATCGGGTCTGCCAGCTCAGGAGCGCCAGCCTCGATCCCTTCCGCGCCCTCCATCTCGCGACTGCGGGCGGCGCGCGCCTGCTCGGCATCACCGATCGCGTCGGCGCGCTCCTGCCCGGCCAGGAAGCGGATTTCGTCCTGCTGGACGAGGCCTGCACGCCCCTGCTCGCCCGCCGCTGTGCCGGCGTTTCCCTGCACGACCGGCTGTTCGCCCTGCAGGTCCTGGGCGACGATCGCGCCATCGCCGGCACCTGGCTGCGCGGCCGCCGCGCCTGGTCGAAAGCGGACTGACGGCGGCGCTGACGGAACCTTCGGCCCGGTCGAGCCGCTTTAGCGCCAGAGCAGCGGAGCGAGATCATGGCCCGGAACACCATGCCTTCGAAGCAGGATAGCGATCGCGGCAGGCGCGCGGGCTTCGACCGCCGCACCGGCGCCGTGTCCGGCGGCGGCGCCGGCATCGGCAATCCCGGCGCGGCCGAAGATTATGACGACGATCAGGGGATCGGCTCCGGCGGCAAGGCCAGGAAAGGCGAACCCTCCAACGCGGCCTGATCAGCGCGGGCGCCGCTCCAGACAGAGATAGTCGGGCCGGAATTCGGCGAACCGCTCGAGCCCCGCCAGGTCCGTGATCGTCACCTGCGACGGGGACGCTCATCCTGGCGGCGGATCGAGCCGAGGCGACGATCGTGATTCCCCGCTTTGACAAGGAGCGCCCGCGACCCTGACGCGCCCCGCCCACCCCGTGCCCAGATGGCGGAATTGGTAGACGCACCAGCTTCAGGTGCTGGCGCTCGCAAGGGCGTGGAGGCTCGAGTCCTCTTCCGGGCACCATTTCCCTTCTTGCTGCGAGCCCGCTGCCGGCAGCCGTGGCGCCCGCTGCCGCGGACAACGCCAGCCTTCAGCGAACCGGAAAATGGCGGAGAGGGAGGGATTCGAAAGTGGCGCCCAAATATCTGATCTTATATGATTATCGATCTCGCGGTACGCTGCGATGCCCCTTTCGATGCCCCCACGGCCACTGGACAAGAGTTCTAGTTCGAAACGAGCTCACGAATTGAGCTGAGCCGAACAAGCGTTCGGCTCCCCACCTTGACCACGGTGAGTCGGCCCTCGCCGATCAGCTTATAGATCGTCGTTCGACCCAACGAGAGCATCTCGCAGGCCTCGGCGACTGAAACCATCAAACGATCCATTCTAGCGCACCCTTTGCAAATGAGGACGAAGCGTTCGGCCCGGCCTGATGCAACAGGTGCGTCGAGGGGGAAAGTGCGGCAGAGGCGGTGACCGCCGTACCCTGCACCCTAGGGGGCTGATTGAAATAGATCTTATTTTTTCGCTCCGAAGCGTTCCCACATCCGATCCCACGGCTTTGCTTCGGCAAAGCGGTTCAGCGAGCGACGACCGCTTGTGGCCGTGAGCGGACTGGCGGCTAACAGGAAGCGAACTGTCCAGAGCGGACATTTCTTCGCCGCGCCCAGACGTCCGGGATTCGCCCATCTCTTTCGACCGCCGTCCACGGACTGCTGAATTTCACCCGATACCTAGCTTCGAATCAGGGAGCCGAAGATGCCTGGCCAAGCCCGGTCGGTAGGAACCACTCGCGCCACACGTCCTCGTAGACGTTGGGCAGATGCGCCAGGCAGCGCCAGAGTTCGAACACGTCCTGCTTTTTCATGTGCTCGAAGAACTCTTTGTTGCGAAAGCTCTCCGGCACCGCGTCCTCGCGTAGTGTGAGGCAACCCGGCTGCCCGGTCTCCAGAAACTGCCGAAGCCGCGCGCCGTAAAATGCGATCAGCTCACACATCTCGGTGTCGTCCCAAAAATCGTAGGGGACGATCCGCTCGGCGAAATAGCGCGCGAGTGGGCGCCAATCTCCGTTGTCGCGGCGCTGAAGCTCGGAATACTGATATCGGAACCGCTGGAACGCCGCGAGCAGCTTGGCGCGCTTCCCATACCAGCGCAGGCCAGTCAGCCCCGCTTCGGACCCCATCTCCGTCCAGACCGGGACGTGAATCACACGCGATCCCGCTGTTCGATAGTCCGCGTGCCGGGGGATCAGGACCTTGTCGATATAGTCGTTAAGGCAGACGTACGAACAACGTTGCCGGGCGAGATCGGCTACCACCAATAGCACCGGCACGCCGATCCCCATGCGCTCGACGGTCACCAGCTCGCTCATCTCAAGCTGAATCCGGTAGGTCTCGATCGTTCCGATCTTGTCCTTCCGGTTGAGTTGCTCTGGACCCTTTTCGACGTTGGAGCGCCCGTAAATGTTGAGGGAGTAGAGTTCGGGCTCCGCCGCGCTTTTCAGTTGAACGAACACGTGCTCGCCGAGGGTCTCAAAATTGGCGGGCCCAAGTGCCGCGCCACCAGCGTTCGCGGGTCTGAATGTCTCGATCGTGAAATCAAGCCCATAGTCGGGGCGATATTCTCGGAGCAGCCAGTGCCGCGGCAGCTTCGTACGCAGAAGACCGATACCGTCCTGGTCGATTAGGTGCTGGTCCGACCTCCTCTTTCCGAATGACACAACAACGCCACCTCTTCATCGCAGCCCGAATGGTGCGCCCTCAGTCGGCACGGTGGCTCCCGTTGTCAATCACACTGCGTTCGCACATCTCTCGACCGGTGCGACGCATCACCGTAGGAATCGCATTGGGCCGACGCCAGCCGCGTGTCTGACCTATAGCGGGTCTGGCGCGCTCGCCGACGCATCAGGATTCCCGATAAACGCCGAACGATCGATAGCGCCGAAGGCGAGGACGGCGTCGAGGTGCCGCATCACCCCCTCGAAGTCGGAACCGAGCATGGGCTCGCGGTCTCCTATTTTTTCGGCGAAGGCTCGATGAGCAGGACGCGTGACCGCGCACTTGAGGTTCGATATGCGAATGCGACCTTCTCGGGAGAGTCGAGGCCGCGCCGGATAGCGTAAGCCAGGATCTCAAGGACTGCCGGGTTTCCCGCGATTATGTCCTTGGCGATCAGCGTCTGCCGCCGTGGCGGCATGCGGCGGCCCCGGCGAGGATGAGGTTCTGATCGATCATCCGGGTACCTCCAGGGGCTCGGCGGTCTCGCCGAACGCATCGCATCCTGACCCGGGACGGGTCTCACGCGCAATTCCGCTAGGGCACAGGCCGGAGCTAGTCGCCGACGGCCATGGGGTCGGCACGCCGCCGCCGGCGACGGGGCCGGGCGGCATCGCCGGCTGCCTTCCTGGCAGCATGTACCCATTCGAACATCAGTGCGTTCGGTGACGCGCGGGACAGCAGCAGGGACCGGATGCGGGGCTTGCCGATCATCCTGCGCGCACGCCGCAGCGCCGGCGCGGGCTGCACCGCCGGCGCCGGCCGCCCGACAAGATATTCCAGCAGCGGCAGCCAGAGCTGGGGCGGCGGCGGCAGCCGCCTCAACCGGCATGCCAGCAGCAGGACCGGCCAGTGGTCCAGCCGCACCGCCGAGAGCTGCGCGTGCGCGGTGTTGCCCGCGACCTCGGCGCGCAGCGCGTCGACGAGGTCGGACGCCGCCTCACCAATTGCGAGGCTGCCGCGCGACGAGCCGACTAGGCGCCCCCCCGACCACAGCTTCTCCTCGGTGGCTCCATTAACGACCCATGCCTGGAAGTTGCTGTGCGCGAGATCGCCCCTCTGGAACTCGTCGATTTCGGTGGCGATTTCCGGCTTCCCCAGTCCCCACGCGAACGCCGCGAGCAGGGGCTGGATCATGCTCGCCGACGTCGCGTCGCGCCACCGGTCGTCGTCCTGACGCAGGTCTTCCTGCCGGATCAGCGTCTCGTAGTCGCCCATCCGCAGCGGATACTGCGCGCGGCGAGAGAAGCCGAGCCGCGTGGCGCGGGACATCTGCTGCACCCACGCAGCCGCTGACCCCCGGGTGTCCGGCAAGGCCGTGAGCAGCATGAGCGCGAGCGCCACGTCGGCGCCTTGGAACTCGGTCGCGGGCGTGAACAGGGCGGGGTTAGAGAACACCGCCGCCGCGAGACCCTCAGCGATCGCGCTCAGCTCGGGCCGCGGCGCCTCGACGGCGATGGATGTCGCCGTCGCCGGTTGCTCGAGCCACAGCCGCCACATGCCGCCCATCGCGATCCGGCCGACGGTTTCGAACAGGGCCAGGTTGATGTCGATGGGCTCGTGCGACCATACGGCGAAGCTCAGCGCGTGGAGGCTGCCGGCGTGCGGAAGGACCTTTTCGCGGTAGAGCTCGTCCCAGATGCGCAGGTGGAGTCCGACAACCTCGTTAAACGCGTGATTTGCCGACAGGCGGCGCCCGTCGGCCTCTTCGATCTCGCGCCACAGCAGTTCCCACGACCGCAGCAGGACGAGCTCGCTCGCGCGGTAGGGCGCCTCCAGGTTGCCGGCCTCGCGGCCCCAGACGGTCAGGATCCAAAGCGCAAGATACATCGTCCGCACGCGGGCAACGGTCTCCTGCCCGTCGTCCGCGGCCACCTCGTGCATCAATCGCGAGAACTGCGCGACCGACGTGTCGGGTTCCTCGACCAGCGCCGCTGCCCGGCGCAGCAGCGTGCGCGGCCCCGAGGGGAACACCTCCTCGCGCAGCGCGCCGTCGATCACTTTGGTTGTCAGCGTGTCGCCGGTCCAAAGCCGCAGCTCGAAGCCGGGCCGCGCCTCGGCGGCCATGTAACCATTGACCATAGGCAGGGTGTTCTCGAGCACGATGCCTCCGACGGTGATCACCACCACGACCGGCAAACCGCGATGCTCGGGCCCGACGCCGGCAAGGTATGCGTCCCTGATCTCGTTGAGGGACTGCCGCAGTGCCTGGTCAGAGTCACCGTCCCACTCGCGGCGGTTGAGGTCGCCACGCTTGATCGAGAAGAGGAACAGCTTGCGCACGCCGTCGTCGTCGGTGCCAACCGCCGCGACGTCCGAGCCGTATTGCCGCGTCCCCAGCATCGGTCGGGACAGCACCTCCATGCCCATCGCCGTCAGCAGTTCGGGAATAATCGCGTCGAGCTCGTCGCGCTCGCGCAGCCCCCGGAAGAACTCGCGAACGATGGGGATCATTCGTCGCCCCCATCGCTCATCATCGTGGCGCGCTGGTACCAGGTGCCGAACGGGTCGATCACGTCGAGCCGAGGGAGCTCGTGGGAGTATTCGTGCACGCCGAGCGGCGTCTCCTGGCGGATTGTTTTGCCGGGCTCGGTCACGACGTCGTAGATCGCGCTGTCGCCGAACAGCATCACCGACATCGGGAACAGCGAGGCAAGCACGGATCCCTCCCGCGCCGCCTTCTCGATCGCGATCTGCTCCTCGCGGCGCTTGATGGCGACGAGGTGGCGGTGGTGCTGCGACGGCCGGAGCTCGGGCATGTCGCGCGCCGCCTCGACTGCGGCGGAGTAGCGTTCCAGGCGGGCGATCACGCCGGTGACCGCCTCGGCGGCGGCGGGTGGCAACCCGGGTAGAACATCCTCCAGGTACTTCCGCGGGCCGATCCAGTAGCTGATCAGGAGGGGGTCCCACAGAATTTCGGCGAGCGCCGGGATCGCGTCGGCGGGGCCGCTTCGCATGAGGCTGACGATGATGGAGGCGGCGGCCTCCGGGGAGATCAGCAGCACGCCACACGACCGGCGCGCGATCCGGACCGCCCGCTCCGCGGTCAGCCCGCTGCCGGAGAAGTCGAGCTCGAAGGTGAGCGGGTCGCCGTGCACCGAGAGGCAGATGTCGCTGACGGCCGCGTATAGCCGCAGTTCGTCGCCCAGCAGCCAGCGCGTCACAGCCAGGCCGACCGCGCCGGCGCCCGCCTCTAGCAGGCGGTGCTGGTAGGAATCGAGGCGCTTCATGCTGGCCACGCCGCCCACTAGCAGTCGATCGGTGAGCCCCGCGAAGTCCGCGGCCAGCGGACCCGACAGGTTCTCGGCCAGTATGTGGTCGATCCCCTCGATGGTGGCGATTTCGTCGGCGCCTGTTCCTGCCAGCAGCGCGAGCGCGGGGCGCGTGACCTCCGGCGGTGCCTTCGCGGCGCCGAACATCATCTCCATCGCCACCGCTTCGCGGACATGGGCATCGGCGCGGGTCGCGGCCTCGCCGAGCGCGCGCGCGCCGACGGCGCCTTGGCCGCGCATCGCGATTGCGAGCAGCGCCCTCAACGGAGCCACGACGCGGTCCCCGCGGGCGCGAGACAGGGCGGCCTCGAGCGCGGCAACCGTGGCGTCCAGGTCGGCCGGGGCGAGGTCCTCGATCCGGCCCAGCACGTTGGCGGCGGCGTCCTGCCCGGCCTCGTCCGACCCGTCGAGCATGGCCAGCACGGTGGGCAGGAAGCGCGCGCGATCGACGGCCAGCGCGGCCGCAACGGCGGGTTGGGCTAGGCGGGGCGCCGCCTCGCCTGACTTCAGGGCATCGAACGCGGCGACAACGTTGTCCGGGGAGGTCCGACACCACTCGCCGAAGGCGGCGCTCAACCAATAGGGAATCCCCTCCCCTTGGGTCCGCGCGGCTGCCGCGGCGTCAAGGCGGAGCACATCGGCGAGCGACATGCCGCTGGCCGGCAGCGCGTGGCCGACGAGACGCTGCGTCGCATGGCCGATCCGTCGGTCTGTGGGCCCATCGAGCAGGGCGGTGAGGTCGATGTCGCCCCGGCGGTGCGCCGCGACCGATGCGTCGGCGAACGCCGTCCACCCGTCGTGGTCTAGAGTGTGCAGCATGGTTTTCAGGTAGGCGTCAGCCGCACCCGCGGCGATCGCCGCCGCGAGGCTGGTTACATTGAGGGCCTCCTGCTTTTCCTCTTCGTCGGACATCGGCCTCCGTTTTCACGATAAGCGGCGCGCTGGCAACGCGGTCGGCGCCCGCGCGCGTGCCGGTTCATCTCGCGCCGGTTACAGTCTCTCAAGCGTCTAAACCTCTTCCGCTCCACCGAGCAGCAGTCGTTTAACGCCTTCGCCCGCGCCTACAACGGCGACGTCACCCGCTCGGCTACCCGCGCGTCGACCATCGAGGCCGAGCCTTGCGAGAAGGCGGAGTGCCTATGGCTTGCACACCACAAACCCGACCGCCCCGATTTCCGCGCAGGCGGAAAAGAAGCCGGTGAGAAGCCAGTAGAGCTGCACGAAGTTGGGCTTGGGCGCGATGCCGGCGTGCGCCGCGTCGAAGGCCGCCTGGACGGCGGCGCGGCTCAGCGAGGAGGTAACGATCAGAACGCGCCGCTGCACGTCGGGCGCCATCGTGGCCTCCGCGATCTTCTCCTCGACCTCCTCCCGCGTGCCGCCGCGCATGCGTCGCGCGATCGCGGTCGCGACCTTGTCCGCCTTGTAGTTGGCGTCCCAACACGCGTGCTTGATAGCCATCGCCTCGCCGCCGAGGCCAAGCCGCCCCAGATTCTTGATGCCTTGGCCGACCGCGTCGTGAAACGCGGAGGCTCCGAGCGACGTCGCGCCGTGCTTCGCGTGGTAGAAGGTGACGGTCGTCGGCGACGTGCCCGTGGACACTCCGATGAAGTCAGCCCACTCGTCGCCGAGGTCGTCGCAGACGAGCACGTCCTCCTTCGCGATCACGTCAACGACCGCGCGGAACACCGACGTGGGCGAGAAGGCAGTCTGGCCCGCGGCGAAGTCCCCCTTCTCGCTGGTGGAGGCGACGAGGGCGGGCTCCGCGACGAGATGGCGCATGAACGCCGCGCCGCCGCCGAGCAGCTCCTCGTCCCGGAACAACGCGCCGTCGATATACGCCAATGCTTGGTCGGCGAACAGTACGGTGAACATGTCCTCGCCGTCGAGGTGCCGGACGAGTGCCTGCCGGTCCGGGTCGCCACCAAGTGCGTGATCTGCGCGCTCGACGTGGAGGTCGGCGATGGCGGGGATGTCGAGCGACCGCAGCGCGATACGCGACCTGTTGACCCTGATGGCGCCGACGGCCGCGTCCGCGTCGTCGCGCAGTTGGTGGTCGCCGGCTGCGGCGGCGGCGGTGACGGCGAGTGGGTAATCGAGCGCTTCCAAGACGTCCTGCACCTCGACCTTCGTCAGCTCCACCCAGGCACCCGCCTCTTCGCGCACCAGCCTGATCCTGTCCTGGGCCTCCCATACCGCGTCGGCTAGGGCCATCGTGTCCACCGCGAAAAAGGTCGGCGGGGTGCCGGCGTGGATCGCGTCGAGCTCCGCGGGTCTTGCGAACCGCCTGATGAAGGCGGAGGAGGCCGCCGCCTCCTCCGCGAGCAAGTCGATTACATCGGCGGCCCAGTCCACCGCGCCTTCGACATCGGTGCGGTCGGCGCGCAACGCGATGCGTCCGGTGCTCGGCGTCGCCGAGTAGCTGCCGTCGTCGCGCCTGACGCGGTAGTTCTGCGGAACAAAGCGGCTCGCGCTGGAGGTCGCGATGGCGTTCTCGAGGTCGCGCGCCTCTAGCGTCTTGGAGCGCAGGGCGAGCTTAGAGACCGTCATGTTGCGTAGGCTTAGCTTCTCGAACACGGCGTCGTGGCGTGCGATCGCGCGCTCGACGCTGCCGCGCCCGACGGGCGCCAGGTGGGCCTTCCGGAAGGTCGCCGTGACGTCCAGGCCCGACCGCAGCACCGCCACGCCGCCGCCGCTCTCGACGACGAGGATGAAGCCGTGCACCCGGTCGACCTTGCGAGCCGCCGGGTCGAGGAACGGGACCAGCCGGTCATGGGCGAGGCACAAGGCGGAGTAGCGGACGTCGCCTTGTGTCGCCCGCTCCACCCGGAAGAGCGGCCGGCCCGCGTTGTCCGCCTCGGCGACGATCGCGTCGAACAGGGCATGCACCGCCTTCTTCGTGATCCGCGCGGTGCGGATGTAGAAGTAAGCGCCGAGCGCGGAGCGTAGGTGCTCGATCATGTCCTGATCATAGCGCCTCCCAGATTGGAATGCAGGATGCGATCGCACTGGGGAGTGCAGTTACATGAACGGGTGTCCGGTCCGGAGAAGCGTTGTAGCGGTCCTAAATGTCCGGCGATGGGTCAGAGCAGCCGTTCGCCAAACTCGGCCCGATTGTCTGAGATGGGCGCACCGGTCCTTCGGGAGCACCCGGTAAGCGGCTGCTTTCAGGGTTGCCGGATCGGGCGCTGAACGACCGCCAGCGGCGCAAAGCGGACAAAGCTAAGCCTCGACAGCTGACCATTTAGACGGGGGCACCTCAGGAGGCACGCGTCATTCATCGTGCGGCGCGCCGCGTGCTGCACCAAGGCGTTACAGCCTTCCTGTTTGGGACGGGAGTTCTGTCGAACAGGGTTGGCGTTTAGAGACGCGTCCGAGCCTCGCCTCAAGGATATGCTCACTCATCGTGATTCCGCGCGTTGACAAGCTTGTGCTCGCCCCCTAACTCGCGCGGCCTACCCCGTGCCCAGATGGCGGAATTGGTAGACGCACCAGCTTCAGGTGCTGGCGCTCGCAAGGGCGTGGAGGTTCGAGTCCTCTTCTGGGCACCACCTGCTCTTAGTTCCAATCGGTACCTTCGGACAATTTCGCATCGCTTAGGGGCACGGAACGCCCTCCTCTCCTACGATGCCTGCCCTTCATGGCGGACCAAGCGTGCGGACCGCGGATCGTAGACGTAGTCCGTGATCGAGCCGTCCCTGATACGCTCCACAGCATCGTCAACAACAAAGCGCGGCACCAGAAACCACTCACGCGGCAAAACCGGATTGCCGAAACGGTCCTTGATCTCGATGTCGAGCCGGGCAGGATCGAAAATCCGATGGATCAAGTTTTCCAGCTTCGTCCGGTTGATGTTATAGAGCGTGTAGGTCGCAACGACCTCCACATCAGCTAGGAGGAAGGTCGGATCGAGCTTGGCGTTGGCGATGCGCCGCGCAACATCGTTTCCGGTCACACCGATCTTGTGCAGAATCTCCCGATTGGCTGCGACGAGAGGAAGATCGGACTTGCTTCGCAGAACGTAGATCGTGCCGCTAGCCAAGTCGCCATCCTCGCTTTCGCTGGAAAAAAGAGGCCCGATACCAAGGTCGGAAAGCCTCCGCGCGGCCGGATCGCGATAGAGCGATTTTTGGAATGAGCGCGCGAGAACATTGCTCTCGGTTGCGTTGTCGTAGACGACGCGGAGGCGGCGGTCGCTCCTCTGATATTCAGTCGTGAAGGCTTCGCTCTCGCCCGCGACATAGGCGAGCTGTCCGCCGACGATGAAAAACGCACCCTTCTTGATGTCTTCGAGGCTGTTCTCGCTGTTGTCGATCACACAGGTCGACCGTGCGCCCGATTTCAATTCCGACCGGGCCTGATCGAGCAGGGGTTTGAAGGCGTCGAAATCCTCGCATTTCTCGCGATTGGCGATTTCCTCGGCGGCGCGCTTCTCGACGCTGGAACGCACATGGCGAAGCTCGGTGATGTCGCGCACCCCTGCCGCTCCTTCCAACTCTGCGAGCAGCTCGTCCTCATCCATATCCTCGGCCGGGGCTGCAATGGCTTCGCCGCCTGTCAGTAAGCCTTGACGGTCGAGCGGCGCGAGGAGGGCGCGACATTCCTCGAGCGCGCGCAGGCGGTCGAGCCTCACGGCGTAGAGCCGCTCAAAGATGTCTTTGTCTTCACCATGGTGAGGAGCGTGACCGTGCTCGTCGACAAATCGCTGGATCTCTTCAAATCCAGCGATGATGCGCTCTTCACGCGCGCTCCGGCCTCCGGTCTTTTCGGGCTGCGCGAATTCCGCGAGCTCGCTTCGCAGTTCATCAAGATCGAGGTCACTCATAGCGACCCTCGTCTTTGAAACGGACGAAGGCGGCGGCGCCCTCGGCCATTCGCTGTTCCCAGGCGTCAGTCGAGCTGATCGAGGGCAAGCGGCCACGCTCCTTTTTGAAGCGCACCGCGCGTACGGCCAGCACCTTCGCTTCCTCGGGCGTCAAGCTGGTCCGCTTGGCGGAGATGGCCGCGGCAACCTGTTTCAGGCTCTCTTCGCTCATCGTCTTGGCGAGGATCGCATAGGCTTCCTGAAACGGATTGATCCGGTCGATCAGGTCGATGTCCAGCTCGCGCACGTCCATCGCGAATTTCCGCACGCCATCGATTAGCGCCGTGTTGGCGCTCGGCTCTCCGTCCTCCTTGTCGTCGCCAAGCGCAATCCGCGCAGCCTGCTGCGTCAGATTGAGGGCGGCGATGGCGTGCTGGCGCACAGCCTCCTGATCTTCCTCGTCCAGCTCGGGGTATTTGTCCTTGATGATCTTGCCCAAGCGAAGCTGAGTCAGCTCTTCTGGCACCAGCTCATCGTCGAACAGGCCGCGTTCGATTGTGTGCTTGTCCTGCACGAAGCTGGCGATCACTTCGTTCAAATCCTCCCTGCAGATGCGCGCGGCTTGCTCGCTTTTGGGTTCGGTGAGCCCCTTGATCTCAATCTGGAATTGGCCTGTCTGTTCGTTGAAGCCGACATTGCACTTGTCCTGCTGGTATCCCTGCTCGCCATAGTTGAAGCCCGGCGTCGGGCCGTCCTGCGGGTTTTTGATCGTGAAGTTGAAGCGCGGCGCGAGCACCTGCTCCATGAGCAGGCTTGCCGCGATTGCTTTCAGCGTGTCGTTGACGGCCTCAGTGACGGCGGCCTCTGACGCATCCGGCTCAGCGATCAGATTGGTGAAGCGCGCGCGAGTCTTGCCGGGCGCGTCACGAGTGGCGCGGCCGATGATCTGCACGATCTCGGTAAGGCTGGCCCGATAGCCGACGGTCAGCGCATGCTCGCACCAAATCCAGTCGAACCCTTCCTTTGCCATTCCAAGCGCGATGATGATGTCGACATGGTCGCGGTTGTTTTTGTGGGACGGGTCTTTGAGTGCGTTGGAAACGCGGTCGCGTTTGGACGGGTCGTCGTCGACCAGGTCGGCGATGCGCAGCAGCTTGCCGTCTGCCATCTTGATGAGCTGGAATCCGGTGACGGGGTCGATCCCCTGCCAGTCGCCCAGCTCTTCTATGATGTGCTCGACCTCCCGGATCTTGTCCTTCGTGCTCTCGCGCGCGTTCACGTTGGGGATGTGAATGATGGTTTTCTGAGTGGGGTCGAGCACCGCGAGAATGTCGTCGGTGTAGGGGCCGGAGTAGAAGAAGTACCCGATGTCGAGCTGCTTCAGATACTCGTAGCCGTTGAGCTGCTCGTAGTAGGTGTATGTGACGGTCTCGAACTTCGCCTCGTCATGCGGGGCGAGCACCGCCTCGGCATCACCCCGGAAATAGCTGCCCGTCATGGCGACCATGTGCACTTTGTCGCGGGCCATGAACTGGCCCAGGTGCAGGCCCAGTTTGTTATCCGGGTTCGCGGAAACATGGTGGAACTCGTCGACAGCGATCAGACGATTATCGAACGCCTCCACGCCGAACCGATCGACGGCAAACCGGAAGGTCGCGTGGGTGCAGACGAGCACCTTGTCGTCGCTCTCCAGGAAGGCACCGACCGAATTGACTTTGCCGCCATCCTCGCCGGGCGCGTTGCAGAGATTCCATTTCGGCACCACCGTCCAGTCGGCCCAGAAGCCGAACTGGGTCAGGGGTTCATCGGCGAAACTGGAGCCGATGGATTTCTCCGGAACGACGACGATCGCCTGCTTCAATCGTTGGTTGGCCAGCTTGTCGAGCGCGATGAACATGAGCGCGCGGCTCTTGCCCGACGCCGGCGGCGATTTGAGGAGAAGATACTGCTCGCCGCGCTTCTCATACGCGCGCTCCTGCATCGGCCGCATGCCAAGTGCGTTGGCCTTGGTGGCGCTGCCATTGCGGGCATAGGTGACGGAAACTGATGGAACGGACTGTGCCATATCAGACAATTTCTCCATAACGCCTTCCGCCATTCATGCGCTTGATAGCCACAAGCCGATGGCTAAACACTAACTCGAACTCGGCCGACTCAAATGCGCTCATGAAGAACTTGCCACCCCGCCTTTCAAACACCAATACTTTACCATCATAGACGCCGAATCCATGGGTTTCAGGAATTGGCAAAGAAATTTTTTCCATACTATTTCTATTAAGTCTCAGATCATTTGTCACGTCAGGACCTATTTTAGTTGCGAATGTAACCGAACCTATGACTGAGTTTTTCTGTTCGTTAGCTTTGTTTGGGAATCCAAAAAATCCTCGAAAGCCTTTCGGGAAAAATATCTGATTTCCGGGAGCATGTTTTCCTCTATTCTTTGTAACGTATCCGGCTTCTATCCAGAACATGTTGGCGGCCTTTGGAACTTTTTTCGGCTTCATCGCATCCGATTTGGACAAAAGCGCGGCCCTACGATCTTCATAGTCGGATATGATTGTTTGAAGAGGCGTCGAGTTATTCCACAGGATTTCAAACGCATTCTTTAGAGGATCAGTCCTTTCTTCGATCTCCTCCTTGGCGCTGGCGATGATTGCCGTTCCGGCTTCCACGCTTCGTCTCAAGCCGTTGAATGAGAAGTTTCCTGACCCGAGGACGATTCCACATGCTGGGGCCTCCGCATCTTCCATGATCGCAAGTTTCGCATGAAAATCCCGGCGCGGCATGAACCCGTCCTGTTTTACGACCCAGGCACCGTCATAAATCCGTATGTCGGCGTTCTGGCGATCCGCAATCTCGCGCAACGCCCTAGGGTCCGTCCGGCCATAGTCGATTCCGAAGAGCCAATGCGAAGTTGTCGACGACCAGAAATCGTCGCCCATGGCCAACTCAAAGGCACGAAATCCAGATTGGGTCGCGTACGCGTAACATCCAAAAAAAGTGGGCGGCGAAAGCTCGCCATATATTCGAACCAGCTCGGAAAGCGTCGTCGTTCCTGACTTCTCATCTTGCGCAAATAGCTTCATGATGCGCCCATCTTTTTGTATGAATCGAAGAGTTTCTCCAGTCTTTCTGTATCGTTCTTGATAAGTCGACCGAAGTAGATGCGCTCTACCACCTCATCATTCTCAAGGTGGGCTTGGAGCAGATCGTCGGGCATTGCTCCGGGAGAGTACAGGTCCGCTATGGTGGCGGGGAAATGTCTTTCTCGCGCCAGCAAAATCCCTTCAGCGCAGCGAGTTAGATCAAGTTTGTTCTTCTCGGTTAGAGTAGGGACTGGAAATGTGTTCCATCCGAGTGTGTTCGAATATGAGAAGTCGGTACGCATTCGCACGCACACGGTACCGATCCAAACCCAGTGCAGCCGCGAGGCAATGAGCGCCAGGTTCCACAGCGGCGCATCATAGAGGGCAAAATTTCGGTCTCCGATGATGAAATCGCTCGTTAGGAAGTCGACCGGGAGGTAATCTCTATTCTCAGAAGAGACCCGCGGGACGACGATCGCTGTCTTGTCAGAGCGCCCGGCGATTTGGACGAACCTATGAGGGCGTGCCGCGAAGGTGCGCGTTGATTCTGCGGGCGACTGCAATCTGTTTTCTGTCACCAGTGCCAGTCTGGCAGCTATGAAGGCATCCTTTCTTGCAGATTCTGCGTCCTCATCTTCAATCCAGAGGCAGTACCGCTGTTTTCCATTGATAAGTTCCTCCGAGCCAACGAACCGCCTGACATAGGTTCTCGTCTGAACCTTTGCCCTGAGTCTTTTCGCTTCACTCTCGTCGAGGAACAGATGTCCCCCGTCTCGGGGCATGTTGCCGAATAGCATCGCTGATTGAGGGCCAATCGGATTATTGGCCTTCTGAACGACTTCGACGCGCTCTGGCACGAGGTAAGGTCCGATGACGCTGCATTCGCGCACCAAGTTGGTGTCGTCAAACAGCCATTTCGACTTATTGGACTTGCGCCCCAGGCCCACGATGATGACGGTGACGCCAGCGTTGTGGCTTGCCAGATTGCTCCATTTGAACGGCGTGTGCGCGAAGCGAATCTCTATGTCGCGGTGAAAGGCGACTGGCCATATTTCGGAGGCCTGCTGGCCCTGACAGATGCTGTTGGTCGCCACGAACGCGGCTATCGCATCGGGGACCCGCTCCGCATAATCGAAGTAGCGAGCGATCCAGCCAGAAACGTAGTCAGTGATCTTGGCTAGATTTGGGGACCTTGCCCAAGCGTTCGCCAACTCAGATTTCTGCTCCTCATTCTGCCACTTGCTTCCTTTATAAGGCGGATTTCCGCAAATATAGGTTTCCCCACCTTCATTTTCGAAGTCGATTTGCGATTGATCCGGCGGTGTCGCGAACAGATCGTCGCCATGCAGCTTCACACCTGTCCCCGTCGGCGGGCAGATACTCAACCAATCGAGCCTGAGCGCATTGCCGCAGGTGATCCAGTTCTGCGCGTCTAGAGGCAGGAACTCGTTAAGGGCGAGCTGCTGCCCACGATAAAGCACATCGCACTGGAACTCGGCGATGATGAGCGCCAGTCGCGCGATCTCGGCTGGAAAATCGCGCAGCTCGATGCCGCGGAAGTTGGTCAGCGGAATATCCGACCTCCGCCCTGTCTCCTCGCGGCGTTCGTTGATGATCGCCTCGATTCCCCGCATTTCCTTGTAGGCAATGACAAGGAAATTGCCGCTGCCGCAGGCCGGATCGAAGACCCTGATGCGCGCCATGCGACTGCGAAGGTTGAGCAGCTTGCGCGCGTTGTCTCCGGCTTCCTCCAGCTTCTCACGCAGGTCGTCCAGAAAGAGCGGATTGAGCACTTTCAGGATGTTCGGAACGCTCGTGTAATGCATCCCCAAGGCGCCGCGTTCCTCATCGTCGGCGACTGCCTGAATCATCGACCCGAAGATGTCCGGATTGATCTTCGTCCAATCCAGTTTGCCGATATGGAGGAGGTATGAGCGCGCGATCCGGCTGAAACGCGGCACATCCATGCTGCCGGAGAAGAGGCCGCCGTTCACATAAGGAAACGGATCGGCCCAGCGCGCGATGCCCGCCTCTTTGCGATCGGCGATCTTCGTATTCATCGCGCGGAACAGCTCGCCGATCACCTCATGGGTGTTCGAGGAGTCCCGGTCGCTCATCTTCTCGACGGTGTCCGTGAAGCGATAGCTGCGATGGAAGATGTCCGTGTCTTCCGCGAAGAAGCAGAAGATCAGCCGAGCCATGAAGTGGTTCATGTCGGGGCGGCGCTCGCTGGTGCCCCAGTCGGGATTGTCCTTCAGCAGCTCGACATAGAGCTTGTTGAGGCGTCCGGTCGCTCGAATGTCGAACGAACTCTCGCGCACCTGCTTAACAGTGGTGATGCCTGCGAGCGACAGGAAAAATCCGAAGTGATTGGGGAAGTCTGCAAACTGGCAGGCGACCGTCTCGCCGCTCTCCAGATCCTCGGCCTCGAACGTATCGCCATCGGTCGCCAGAATGAACTTGGCTTTGCCTCGCGCCGTGGCAGGGCTGGCCCGAAGCGCAGCGAGCTGAGCCGACACCGCTCCGGGAGCGGCCGTCGCGATGTGAATGTTGCTGGTCTGGAGAACGCCGCCCAGGTCGGACTTATTCGATGCCCCTGAGCGGAGCCGCTTGAGCGTCGTCGCCTTGTTTCCGAAGGCTTCGAGAAAGGCGAACGGAAACTCCTGCGCATCGAAGGGAAGTTCCGCGAGCGCCGAGACTGCTTCTTCGATTTCGACGGCGTTCACGGGCGTCCGACTACCGTTTGCTGTGGCGGCGTCGCATGGCTCCGCATTTTGATCCTAGAATCTGTCGTCATGACAGGAGTGTAGCCAACCCTTAGACGGCCGACCAGCGCCGCCGGCTATATGGCGCGCAGTGGAACTGGCTCGAGTTCATGATCCATTAGCTAGACGAATATGCGCAGGCACGGACCGCCTCTCCAAGCGGGCGCCAATCTAGCCGCGTCACGCCCATGTAATCAGGATCTTTCGCCAATGGAGCAGTCTCAACGGGACACTATGATGGGCAACCCTCCATCTCGGTCAATTTGTTTACAGACATCATCAGCAGGTTAGGCGTGCGTCGCGGCGGACACTATTTCCGTCGAACGACCATCGCGGGTCGTTTGCAGCGTGTGGCGGCTATTAGGTGACCGGTGCGAACACGGATGGCCAAGCGAAGCTTGGCTACCGAGCGATCGAGGACAGCATATTTTCAACAAAGAGATGCCCCCATGTCTCCAGCCGCACGGGAGACTTACGCTCTTTGAAGCCCAAATGCACAACATGTTTGTCAATCGAATCTTGGACACATTGTGTGCTTGGTACAAGATCCTGATCATCCGTAACCAGGACAGCAATGTCATACAGGTCTCTGCTCGCCAGCGAAACGAGATCGATTGCAATTTTTGTGTCAACCCCCTGTTCAATGAAGTGGACCGTGTTATTATTGCAAACCGAGCAAAGTAACGGCGTATTCGATTTCGTTGTTATGTCGACCGTATAGCCAGAAATCTGATCGAGGTCGTGCTGAAGCCAAGTTTGGAATCGCCTCTCTTCCTCCATCTCGTCTGAATTGAAGGTATCATCGGCGTGGTCGCAAGGCTTCACCGCAGCGTAAACCTTAAGGCCTCGAAGTTCCTTTCTAATGTTCCTGAGATGGGGGATGGCGTCCAGCCCATCAAGGATAGCAAAGGGCAATTTCTCCCAATTAAGATTCTTATCTGGGGTCTTTCCAGTCAGATCTCTCCAATTGATCGCAAAATTCCAGTAATCCATGAAGACCCGAACCTTCGCGCAGGAGTCATAGCGTGAACGCATCATTTGTTCTTCCGCCGGTTATCAAATTGCCGTCTGAATTCATCGGACGAAATGATGTCTGGCATCAGGTCCTCCAATAAAAAATGTCCCCAAGCCGCGCTCCTTAATTCATCACCCTCGTTGCGCGCTCCGACGTGTATGATCTGCTTGTCGAAGATCTCTTGGACGCTAAGCACGCTGGGTACGAGTTCAGCGTCGTCCATAATTAATACACCAATATCGTATAGGTCCTTAACCGCGCACGAAAGCATGTCGCAGGCCACCTTTGTCTTGAGTCCCTTTTCAAGCTCCGGCTTTTCTAGATCTGCGCCACATCGACTACAGTGCGGCGTAGAAGTATCCTGCTTCCGCAAAAAATTATGGACTTGAAAGCCGGGCAAAGGATCAAGCTCTTCGTCCAACCAATCTCGAAAAGCATTCGTTGCTGCATCATTAGTTTTCAAGATTGAGGCATAAACATCAATCGCCCTCATCTCTTTTGGGGCGTCCCCTATATATGCCATCTCGGAGAGATGCTTTAGTATTGCATCGGGGAGTAGCGCCCATTGGATCATTTGCGACTCTATTTGCGCGTTCCGTCGATCGGGCTCGGTTAATTTTCGACGGGTGATCTTCGAATGTTCAAGTTGCCATGAACGAGCAAATTCCCAATGATCGATGAAGACGCGAACCCTCATGGTCGAGTGCGAGTCGCTCCGATCCCTGTTAGGCCAGTTCACGCGCTTTCCCCCGGACAGCGCCGAGTCCATTGCCCGGCCCCAGCTATGTATGGCGTGCAACCCAGGAGCTTAGTGTTGAAGTTGGCGATGATCAACTGAGAAGGAAGGCGTCCATTCAAGGCACTCAGTCAAACGTGCACATTGAAGGTAAGTAGGCATAGGAGGCCATATTTATGCGCCGCCTACGAGTTCCATACCGGCAGTTGGACAGGGGCCTGCTAGGATTGTTGCGAGTTGAAGAAATCGTTCGCGGTGCCATTCAGGCCGGACCACCACGGCCTTGGCGAAGGCGCGCGTGCCTGTGTCATTCAGGGCTATGGAGACATCACACTACGAGTGTGAGGAGGTTCGTGCGGACACAGGCCGCCACCGTGACGAAGGGCACTTGGATAGAGCGGCAGATTTGAGTGCCCTCGGCTAATGCTAAGTCATCCCCGATATCGACGCCACTATAGTGTCGATCCCAAATACACCTCATCAAGGACGGCGCCTGCGGTTATTGGCTGGTGCGGCCTGGACGCGTCCCCTCCTCTTCCCTGCATCGCTCCTCGGCACTTGAAAACTCGATGAAGACGGTATCCCCGTAGTCTATCGGAGCTCCGGGGTCCGCGCAGGCGCCAGGCTCGTTCGAAACCCGCATTGCAGGAAGATCACCGGCGTAACGATCGCGAATTTCTGCCAAGGTAGGGGGGCCACCCGGCCATTCCTGCCGACTAACCAAGTACCGAACCCTCGTTAGGTTATCTTCTGAACTCTCAACACTGGGCATCTGGGCGTCCCGCCAGATTGCCACGCCGAGCACTAATACCAACAAGAACTGAGCCGGCAAGGCGAGCCGCCAACTAAGCCATTTGCGAGGAGGCCTGAGCTCGTCTTTCGGCGGATCAAGCTTCAGTTTGAACATGTCCGCCTTCCGGTCGCAGGCTCGGAACGCAACCATGAAATTAGGGAGCCATTGCGGACCAACAGTCGCTCGGCGAGAATTGCCGCCGGGTTGGGGCCAGAGCCGCCATTAACCTGCGTCCTGGCCTGAATGTTGATCGCCACAGACAGGGTACGCAACGGCGATGTGAATTTCACGTCGGAGGCGCAATAGCGTCCCACCACGAACACGACCACGCCACCTTCCGGCGCTTCGTTGGCCCGTCGTTCGATCAAATCAGGACTAAGCCCCGTCAGTGTCTCGTTCGGCCCGAACTGGAGACCACCATTGCCCCTCTGCGCACGTGCCGCGTTGATCGCCGCAATCGCAGCCAACACCTCCTCAGTGCGGCGGTTGCTGTAGGGTAGCCGGCGATCCGCTGCGAGACGCGGCAGCGCCGCCTGCGGTGTCTCACTTCGGCGGACCGCAACCTCCAGCCGGCCCTGCCTCATGACCAGGATCCGACTCTGGATGAGCGTATTGACCAATCTATTGATTGGCGACCGATCCGGCTGCGCGACGGCGGGGGTGCCCGTCTTTGCAAAGACACGAAAGACCTGTCCAGGAGGAACCGGCACTCCATTCAGGGCCGCACCAACCCGGCTCGCTGTTCCGTCGCCGCCCGCGGCCTGGCTCATTCCCGATAGAAGCGCATCGCGTACCTCTGGCCGGACCGGCCAGAATTCCAGACGCTGCTGACTCGGCTGATCGTCGACAACTAAGCGAGCATTTATGGCGCGGCCCGAGACAATCCGGGCATAGGCTTCTGCCAGCTTCACCGTTGTCCAGCGCGCATTCCCGCCGCCAAGCATGACCATCACATAATCGCGGACTCTCTGTGCCGAGCCTAGGCCGAAGCGTTCCCGGTCCGGCGAGACGCTCGCGAAGAACCGGTCCAGATCATGGTCCCGGTTGCCTCCACCGAGAATAGGCTGCCATATCATCGCGTCGTAGATCGGTGGACCCGTTTCGCCGGCGACGGCATCCATTCCGAAATGATGCTCGAGCCAATCGATCCAACTCGCTCGGCTTTGCTCGGACCCATCGCCGTCCCTGCGCTGCAGGTCCCGCAAACGCATTGGGAGGCCCTCGACGCCGAGATATCGACGCGCGAAATTCGTAGTCGGTCCGATTGGGCGGAAGACATAGGCGGGCGCCTGCCCATAACGTCGGGTTCCCGGACATGCCTCTCCAGCCACTCTCAATGAAAACACATCAAGCGGCGCAAGTGGCCGTGGGGTCGTGGGACCTAGGGGAGCGAAAATACCTTGGGTATCCCGGACCGGATCGGTTCGGGCGGCGGCCAGCACAATTAGGGCGGCTCCAAAGCGATTGCTTGACTTTCGCAGGAAGCGATCGAAGTCCACCATGCCGTCGCCGACAAGGTCACCGATTGAATCAGACAGTTCGATGCCCAAGATTGTGTGGATGCGACGCTTGCCCCCATCTGCCGGGTCAAGAGCAGTGCCGCTGATGCATAGATTTCGAAGGTCGGGGAACCGCCCAAGGATAGCGGTCGCGACGGGTACCTTTGCAGCAGATCCTATCGGCAGGGCGACGAAATTCTGGTTCCGGGCCAGCGAAGAGAAACGCAGGTCCGGTCGCTCCTCCAGAAGATCTGGCGTCGGGAAGCTCCCCAGCGCAAGCAGCTCGCCGTTTGAAGCGTCCATGACCGTGACGGCTGCAGGAAACAGATCGTCTTCACTCCGTCCTAATCCCGCGCGAAGCTCATCGACATAGGTCCGAAGCTTTGATTCCACATCAGCCTGCATGGCCCGATCGAGGGTTAGTGCGATGCTCCGTGAGCCGTACTCGCTTCCCCAGCCATCGCGACCGACAGCCCAGCCCATCGCTTGGGATATCTCCTGCGCCAAGTCATGGAGCTCTGGATTTATGATGCGAGCACCGAAGGCCCGGTGGCGAGATATGAACGAACGTCCATACGCAAGCTGTGCGGTCAGGACCGGGTTGGGATTGCCTCGCATCCGGAAGACAATCCTGTCCTCGTCCGAGAGTGGATAGGAAACGCGTTCTTCATCTTGAGAAGCGGTGCTGCCGCGCGATTGGCATGATCTCGGAGCGTGGCCAGCAGTAGTGATCGTTGCCTCGTGCGTGCGGCTGCCATCGCAACGTATGAGAATAACCGGCCGATTGCCGATCATGCTCAGTGTGGCGACCACATTCTCCTGATTGTCGCGGAACGCGAATCCGCGGTCTGTGATCCCGGACGCCTCCGCGGTATCAATCGCAACCACTCCCCCGTCATCTCCATGTTGGTGTCGATAGAGGCTCGACAGGAGAAGTTCCCGAGTGACGAGACTGTCCCCGCTGCCAGCGGTGAGGATCAGGTAGGGGTCGCCCAATTGCTCGGCGTCCGAGGCGCCGTCTCGAAACGAGAGATTGCCTCGCCAGCCTCCCTGCCAGGCAAAGGGGTCCTGCAGGTTATGAACATTTGGATTGATGCTCAGCAGGCGTCCTCCTTCGAATCGCCATAGGCCGGGCGCCGCCGAGGCAAGGTCCTGACCAAGATAGGACCCGCGAACGAAGCGAAGGACATCAGGGTTGGCCGCGGCCTCTGCCGACAAAGCGACGCCTGGCTCTCCCGTGACAGGATCCTCGACGCGGACCAGCCAATTTAGCGGAATGAAGCCCTGATTGATGATGCGCGTATAGCTAGTCGCACTAAGTGTGGCGCTTTGCTCCTGTCTGTCGCGGGCAAGCGGACTGGGCGCGGCGAGTACAATCATTGCCGTCAACAGGATCAGCAGCACCGGGAATGTGGAAGCGGCGCGCGCCATAAAGGAGGGTCGCGGACGTTTCTCGGGTTGCTCCGCAGGCAGGGGATGCAGGATCAGTCGGGTTGGCTTTTTCATGTTGCCCCTCGCGATCGCCTAACAAAGCCCACGAAGGCCATGGCGACGAGGACAGCGCCTTCCAGTAGATCGCTGTGCGACAGGGTCGCCATGAAATAGACGTTTCTCCCGGTGAACGGGACCAACAGCATATTGGCCAAGATCATGTAGGCTGCCGCACCAAAGACCGTCCACACTGCCAGAACTGACGTTGTCGGCAGAAACCCTCCCCGCCCACTGACGCGCTGAGCACCAAACGCAGCCGCGCCCAGCATGAGAATGAACATGGCGGCCCCCGATCGTCCAAAAGGCGCGATCAGGTGAACGGCGCTCACATTGTCATCGGTCTGAACACGCCGAAGATCAGAGATATCTGCCTGATAGGGGAACCCTCTGCCGCCAACGCTGGCGGTGAAACTGGCGAGCAGGAAGCGCCATCGTCTGATTTGTTCGGCGCTCGTAGTCCCGGCTTCATTTAAAGCGTCTGAATCAACGATCGCGTCGACGCGCCAATCGTCGAGGCGCCTGTCGTTAGCGGTCCTAAGACTCGTCAGTAGCTGCTCTCTATCGAGGGGCGTCTCTGCGCTGGCCTCCTGAGGCAGATCCCTGCCCGCCGAAGAAAGGCTAGCCACGCCGACTACAACTGCAAACGCAGCTATAGCGCCCACCGCCGGCGCACGCCAAAGCGCTTTCGTCCACCCCCCCCAACGCGCGCACGCATAAGCTGCCGAAATTATGATCAGGGGGCCCAGATAGACGAGTGTGAACCCACGGTCGGCGACGATCCTTGGGGCCAGATAGAAAAGAACCATGACGACGATCGCGGTCCAGACGCCGGTCCAGATCGGGGAGCCTGACGCGGGACTGTGGCGCGCCGCATCAAACAGGCCAGCGACAATGAGGAGCGCGGCCGGCAGATACACGACGGTGATCGCGATCCCCGTCCCGTCCGGGAGGTAGATTCTCTCCTGGATTTGCAGGAAGTAGTACAGGCCCGCGCGAATGGCGAAGAGTGACAGACCCAGAAAGACGAGACCACGGATACGACGTGGTATGTGCAGTAAGCGCGCTACGGCCTCCGCCCCACTACCGAGACTTCGCCGGGTCGAGGTACGCTTGCGCGATAAGGGACCGCCATAGCGAGCGAGATGCCGGAATGAGCGCCAGATCCGAAGCGCTCCCTCACGACGGAAAAGAAACGACCATGCCCGCACGCCAAGTGGCCGAAAGGTGCCTACGACACCGGCGGCGATAGCAGCGGCCAGGAGAAAAAAACTTGCGCCATATTCGCGCGCGAGGAGCAGGGAGATGACAACCAGCGCTACGCCGGCCGGCGCATAATCGAAACGACCCGGCCTGGAGCCGGGGAACAGAACTGCCATGGCAAAGGGAACCAGGCAGTAGCCGATAAGAGAGTCCGCGAGCACTGTCCTGAGGTCGATCTGTGGATCTAGCACTGCGCTTCCGATCGACACGAAAGCCCGGAGGAGCAGCATGACCTGAAGCGCGAGTGTCAGGATCAGAGCGGCAGGGCTGTCTCTCCAGATCATGAATTGCAGGACGCCAAACAGACACGCCCAGAACGCCACGATAATGAGCAAAATCATGGGAAAGCTGAGGCGGTCGACAGCCATGGAAACGGACCGACCGCCTTGGTCAGCGGTACCGATCGAGAACTCCTGATTGCCTGCGCGAGTAACGTTGACAGAAGCAGAGCCGCCGACCTGGGGCAACAGGCGATCCGAGGCTCCAGCGTTGGTAAGCGCTCTAGGGAAAATGAGGCTGCCGACTCTGCCACTTCCGGGGGCAATCGCCGCGGCAAGACGTCCGCCAATGGCGTCAAAGTGGATGATGTTGCCGGGTTGCTCGGTGCCGGTCTCTGCCCCAGCGAGGGCGATGACGACTGGAGCATCCAGCCCGCCTTGCTCTAGCCGTGCCGCTGCCAGGGCAAGATCATCTCGCTCGATTACCCGGATCGGCTGCAGCGCAAAGCCGAGCGTGATACGGGTGGCATCCAGCTGCAGATTCAGGACTCGCCGGCGGATCAGGGAACTCAGCCGCTCCGCCTCAGTCAAATCAACGTCGGGCCCAGCATAAGATACTTCCCATAAAGTCAGAGTCGCCCCGGATGAGATATCCGGAACAGGGCCTTGGGCACTCGTGGCGGTCAGCCGCGCGGCACCCTCGGGCCTGCGTGTCTCAAGCACCGCATCCTCGTCCAGCAAGGCAAGGAACAACTGGGGCCTACCATCGCGAAACAAAAAGCTCCGCACCGGCTGACGCGTACTCGCGTCGCAGACGAAGCGCGATCGACAAACGTCTTGCTGGGCGTCGGCCCGCCCCTCCCATGGCCGTCCATAGTCCCGAACGGGGAAAATCACCTGCGATGGACGAGAATTGGACCGGCCGCGGGTGCGGAACTCAGGCAATGATGCATCACTTCCCTCGATCCGAAGACGGGAGCCCGCAGCATCGATCCGGTACCAGGTAGCGTTCGGCTCCGCGCATTGCTGCACGCAGAAGCGATCACCGGCTTCCAAGGGATATGTCCCAAGGAATGTGCTGGCTCCATTCTGGCTGACGCTTGCCATCCCCGCTTCCGCTGCGGGCCTTTGCCCCTCCTCATTCGGTTTCCCCCGGCGCGTCGGAAACGCATTGACCCGGCCGTCAGACCGGATGCGGACAAGTTGGGGGGGCAATCCTGTTACGTGGATGTCGTCCAGGCTGCGATCGCCGCCCAGCCAGATCGGCGAGGGATCCTCCCGACTGAAACTTGAGGATATCAGCCTCAGGCGCACGTCGCCGAATGCAGGGGCATTACGGTCGACGACCGTGAGTGCGATCAACGGTGGAAGAGCCACCGCAATCAGGAGGCACAAAGTGCGTGTGATACGATTCGAGAATGCGGCGATCGCAGCAATCACAGCGACCGCAATCAACATCCAGAAAGCGAAGAAGCTCAGCGTCATCGATCATATCCGGGCTAAGTCGCAATTTCCGTCGCCTTGCGATCCCTTCCGTGCTGCGGCTGGACGAACTTTTGGAGCGTCTCCCAAGATCTCTTGTAGAAGACGTGGAAGCGCCAGATCACAGCCAGCAAAAGCAAGGAAAACAGCAAGGCAAGCACGGAACCACCCAAGACCGCGAGATCGTTGGCCAATGCCAGGAAATCCGATCCGCGCAGATATTTGCCGTATGCTTGGAGCAGCGATTCCCTCTCGCTGCGTGGCAGCGCCTGGCGCTCGGTGGATACGATCTCGTCCGCCAGTTGACGCAGGAATTCCTGATCAGATGCCGGTGCCCGCTGCGAAGTGTCCCAACGTGCCAGTGTTTCGTCAACAGCTCGAACGTCACCACGTGCAAACGCGGCCCGGATCTGACGGTCCGCGGTCCAGACGTCGCTGCCCCCAACTGAAGGGCGACCGATAGCTCGCAGCGCCGCCTCCGCGACATTCCTATGTTCGGTGTCGGTAAACACTGCGGCCATGCGGACTTCGCTAAGCGGCCGACCCAGGAGTGCACCCGTGATCATGTAATTGGCGGCAAGTGGGTGATCGCGAGGGATATCGTTCTTGATGCGTCCAAGCCGATTCATGAGCCGTGACAGATCGCTTGAAGGCCCAAGATCTCTAGCCGCATCGAAGCCGCGAATGTGCGCGGCCAACGCATCGGCCCAGAGGCTGGCAGTGTTAAGAGATGCGGGAGTGCGGAGCGTCTCGAAATCGAAAAAACCGCCTGTTTGATTAGAGGTCAGCAATATCCTGCGCGAGTTGGAGCCGGTTGTTCCCTGCCGTCCTCCCGAGGCAGGTTGGTCGCCCAGAGACGGCAACATCCCCAACGCCACATCGAAGTCAGCTATTGCGGCACTTGTGTTCTGGCCGCCCAAGTACGCGATGCCGCGCGCGTAACGGGTAGCAATAATGACTCCGAGCATGCGGCCTTCACCCAGCCTCGTTCTGGGCGGCGCCTCTCTCTCCAACAAACTTAGGACTGAGCCAAAGCTGGTCGCGGCCCCTCCAAAGTCACCCATGCGGAGCTGCACGAGACCGATATGATAGCTGATAAACGCGCGCTCTCGATGGACGCCATTTTCGTCAGTCGCTGCATATTCCGTGTTCATTTCGGCTTGCAGACGATTCAGGCGCCCAATGAACGCCTCCCCGACATCCCGGGATATCGTCGCTGGCTGAGCCTGCAGCTCGGCCAATATGGTGGTGAATCTAGGCCTGACCCGTCTGGTCGGAGCCACCGTGAACATCTCCCCGGCCAATGGCACCTCCGACCACGGGCGCACATCCGCGATCAGAAACCCGGTTGCAAAGCGCTGATTGGCCGCCCGCAGCCGTGCCACCTCCACCGGATAGCGAGGCTGAGGCGTCAGGTCGTAACCCCCGGCACCACCGTTCCACCAAACCCAAGTGGCCTCGGCCACGCCAGTGGAATAGACCGTAAAGAGAGCTAGGATAGCCAAGAGGCCCCCGACGAACTTCTTGGCTGCCTTTGGCTGCATTTTCAGCATTCGGCGATACAGCCGAGCCATCAGGCTCCGGCGAGGCTGAGTTAGTCCAAAACCCTTTTCCTCAGCGACTTGAAGTGCAGCCTCGCGAGCAGCCGCAAGCTCCCACTTGGGGGCGGATCCGCGAAAGAACGCGACGAAGCGGGCAAAGCCAGTCTTCTTGATCGCCGCTACGTTACGCTTCGCGAATTCCAGCCAATCTATGACACCCGATACCCCGTAATGGGGCACATCATCATATTTGATTTTTTCGCCTTTGATGACGTCTGCCGTCGAAATTGCCCCGTAGCACTTGCGCGACTGCCCCTCAAAGGAGGTAACAAAATCAAATCGATACCAGTCAAAGGTCGAGCTGATACCCTTAAAGATGCCGGGCTGACATACCGACAACGCCTCCGTTGGAACGTCATCCAGAATGTCTCTCGGATGCCCGTCGAGCTCGGCCCGCAATGGGACGATTGGCGAGGCGTCGGAGAATACCTCGTCGGCCTTCGAGATCGCTACGTAGATGAGCGGCGCGTAGGTCCTCGTCGCAGTCCCGCGTATGGCGGCTTTCTGCTCATCGTCGCTCATCGAGTCGAATTCCTCGGACGTAATCCCTAGTCGCCTCAGCGGCCCGACGCGTGCGACCAAAGTGTCAATGTTGCTAACGAACCGGTTGAGTTGGGCGCGCGCTTCAGCAAGCACGTCCGCCCCGTCCCTGGCCGCCTCCGGCAATTCCAGTCGCTGTTCGAGATCTGCAATCAGAGCTTGCAGAGCTTCTCGTCTCTCCTCGACTTCGTCGCGTTTGCGTCGGGCTTCCAGATCAGCGAGCCGTCGCTCCTTCCTGCTCCTTGACGTTTCTCCGGGATTGGCCTGATCGCTGCCGCTCGCGTTGCCCGGGAGATTATCAAGTTCATCCTCGGCAGCGGCGAGTTGATGGATGATGATCTCGTCTATTGGTTCGGCGCTGCCGAAAACCAATTCGGCGGGTAACACAAGGATCAGAGCGTCACATGCGGCAATCGCATCGGCCATGTTGCCCCGCATGCGACCAGTCACGGCCGACTTGAAGCGCTCACCGGGCAAATCAAAGAGGACGAAATCCCTCTCCGATCCGTCATCGAGACCCTCCAGGGCCTTTGTTTCCCACTCCTCCTGCGACATGCGCGTAAACTGGTGGTAGGTTGGCCAGGTGGTTTGTCCGACCGGCTCCTCGTCATGAGGAGGATCGATATAGAAACGTCTGTCGTCCTCGATCTGGAAGTTCGCGTAGCTGTACTTCAGTCGGTTGAGGAAGAAGGTCTTGCCTCCGCCCGGAAAGCCGATCAGGCCAACCTTGAAGATCCTCTTGCCGGCAAAATGTTTGATCGCATCGCCATCAAGGTGGTTTGGGGGAGGAACCGTTGAGCCGCCTCCGCCGCCAACCCCCTCCCCGTGCGGCGGGCCGCCGCGAACACCCTCCTCCGGCCCCGCTGCGGCGTCAGCTTCCGCCGACCCGTCTTGGTCGGGGCCAGCATATGTTAGGTGCGGAGGCTGCATCGGTCGGGTTGACCGGACCGGCAGCTTGAATTGCTTGCCGAGAGGGGCCTGTTCCGGTTCGGCGCCGTCGCCGTCTTCAGGATCGTTCATTTGGGTTGTCCAGCGAGGCGGGCATTGGTCAGACTGTGAAGCACCAGGAGATGCGCGACCGCATCAGGGCTCCTCTGCGTCGGTTCGCGTAAGCCGAGCGGGGAGGGAGACTGGCTGAACGCACTGCTGATTTCCGCACACCAGGCACGAAGCGGTGCAGCGATACGGTGTCGCCGGAAGAAGGAAACAATGCGGGGGAAAAACCTGAGCGAGGCTACCTTCCAACCAGGAAGTACCTTGGCCTCGTTCGCCATCAACAGATCGCACTGGTGCCGAACGGCGCGAACAAGACGCTTCAGTGTATCTCCTCTAGGCGCTTCGGCAGCGACACGTTCTGCCATGCTGACTGCAGCGCCGAGCAGATCGATCGACGGAGGAGTCAGTTTGCCTGGCTCATAGATTGTGTTGAGCTCGTCCACGAGGGCGAGGGCCGCCTCCGGGGATATCCGGTCACCGGCCTCACTAGAAGTGTCGGCGTGACGGTAAAGCCAGGCAGCGAGCTCTGAAGTGGGTCGACTTCGGTCGAGGGTGTCGACCATGAGACGAATCTCGCTGGGGTCCATCCGGTCGAGGACATCACGATCAAGTGCCCAGAGCAGCGGTTGCTCACGGTTCCCGGGAAGGTGAACCCAAATCCGCTCGATATACTGGCTCAGCATCGGCACGAAGACTTCCCGGTCCGAACTCGCGGTCGAGGAAAAGAACGTGGTGACCGCCTGTGCTACGGCTTCGCGCGCGTCCGGCGCTTCCAGCCTTCCCGTTCTGATCGAAACAAGCTCGAGAACGTCCCAGAAATCGCGACTGTCCAGCTCCCCGCTCAACAGGTCGTAGATTGCGTTGAGAACATTCTCCTGTGGGGGTTGCCCCGGAGTCCATTTTGGCGCCTGAAGCGCTCGTAGAGCAGCTGGCGACAGCGCCGCCCTTTCGACGGGATCCAGCTTGTCGAACAGGGCTACCAGCAGTTCGAGCGAAGGGTCTGCAGCCTGAAGCGGGGTTCGCCCCGGCGCCTTATTTGCCATTGCGACAGGTCCATGGGAAACACTCGCACCGCCTTTCGAACCTGCCGATACGAGTGCAATTGGCCTGAGGCTAAAACGCCCCATCTCCGGGAGCTCATCGGTGCTCGACCAGCTGGGTTGGATGGCCAACCTCTCCCAGGGAATCGCATCGAGCAATTGTTGCCAGTGACGCTCGGTGTCTTCACTGGCCGACAAGGAAACTGGTGACCATGGCGGAGGAGACGAAGCCAGCATCAGTCCCAGCGATGCCAGCTCCGCGGGCGGCGCGGGTCCGGTGCCATCTGACGAGACCGTGCCGTCCCGCAAAGGCCACCGGACGTTCATAGAAACGGCTTCCCATTCATGCAGGGAAGGCGTCGGGATTTCGGGCAGCAGGTGATGCGCCCGCCCGCCGATCGAGCGCATCACTTCTTCTGGAATCAAGACGCCTTGCGCCACCGCGATGGGACCCATCCCACCGGGTCCGAGAAAGGCACCCTTCAGCAGCGCGTAGCGGCCGTCCTTCTCTCCCAGCCAGAACAGGATTTCGAAATGCCTGCGTCCGCCCTTCGCCCACTCCGACAAGGATAAAGCGAAGTCCTCGAGCAGCTCCGCCGCAAAATCGGAAAGACCCAGGTTTCGGGTCCGCAGGCCGTAATCGCGTCCCTGCCGCAGGATAGCAGGTCCGATCGAAACACTTTGAAGGTTCAGTTCAAGTGTCTGCTGACGGCCAGCGACCGTCATGAAGCGCCTCTTCCTCTCAGAGCACCCGCCAAGTTTGCCATTGCCTGCTTCATCTTGGTTAGCGAGTCGCGCAGTTGCGTGAGGGTGGGGGTATTCTCCGCAGGCGCGGCGGGCAGCGCCGCTTGTGAATTGTCGCGGCCAGCCAGCGGATCGGCCGATAGCCCCGGCAAAGCCGCTATCGCTGCCTCCAAGGTCATTCTGGTATCGCGAAGATCGAGCGTGAGCTGCGCAAAGGCGCGACTGGCGTTCCCCTGTTGAAAACGCCGTTGAACGCCAGGCTCACCTATGAAGCTATGCAGATCATCGGTGCGTTCCCGAACCTCGCGCAGGGTTACTGCCAGGCCGGTCGGCGTGTCGCCTTCAAGCTGGGTCACGCGACGCCCGCCGGGGTCGCCTTGCCTGTCGATCATTCCGATCGCGTTATCCAGAGCGTCTTCCGCGGCCTCGAGCTTGTCGCCGAGGTCGATCATCTGTGTATCCTGGATGACAGATGCGGGAGGGTCCTCAGACCCACCGCCAAATGGAGGTAATCCGAGCAGGAACAAGGTCGTAAGGATCGCGAGGATCGATCCGACGATGATCAGGAGTTTCTTCCTCCTCTTCAGGAATCCAGTGATCGTCCGCGGCCCCAGTTTCTCTTCGAGAGCGGTCGGAGCGGGGTTTACCAGCGCTGCATGCCGGGATCCGGAGCCCGCGGAGCTGTTTCCTTGATTGCCTGCGCTGGCCGATGCCCCAGTTTTTTGTCCGCCGGACTGCCTGGGGTCTGCAGGCTTAGGGGGCACAAACTCCTGTCCCGCCGCCGCCGCCGCGGCTGAGGCAACAACGACAATGGCCTCGCGTATCACCGCCAGAGAGCCATCTATCTCTGCGATTCGCGCCTCGACGCTCTCGAAGTGATCGCCGGCGGCCTTGGCGAGTTGCTCAGCCTTCTGCTCCGCCTGTTTGATCCGATACATGACGCCGCTGCCAGCAGCATCAAATCTGGCAGCGACCGCCTTCGTGACTGCCTCTTCGATCTTTGCGGCGATCTCCTTTTTGAGCGCCTGATCGCTAGCCTCGCCGCCTGCCGCGCGTGCTTCGTAGAGCACGAAGCGAACGAGATCAGCTTTCAGCTTCGCGACTTCCTGCGCAAGGAAGTCCTCCGATTCATCGCCGTTCGACATTTCCCCCCCCGAATCAAGCGCATCATTGGACCCGGCACCAGAAAGGTCAACAACCCGTGACCGCAAGTTGGTACAGTGGCAGATCACAAAATAAAACTAGACCTCGTCCAGTAGGGAAGGCGATGAGAGATCCTACTTCCCTTCGTGTTGATCCCGTCGTTACTGCGATGCCAGCTTTCGCCTACAAAACGGACGCGCAGAACAGACAGCAGATCATTCGAGGGTGGTAGGCGCCTTACTCTGGACCCAGCGCGTGCCTGCCAAGTCCGCGAGTTGACGCTATGTAAGTTCACGCGCTAGCCGCCGTTGCTGCACATCGGTGGAATAGTGGCGGAACGGGTAGGATCAGCGACGCGCCTTCGGAATCAGTTGATTACGACGAACTTTTCCCCTGCGTCGCTGGCATAGACGACCACATCTCCGTCCCATCCGGTTGTAAATACCGCTCCCGCGATCATCTCCGTCCGAATGACCGGCGGCCGCGAGTTGTCCAAGGGCCGTCCGCTTATGCCGACAGAAAAAGTACGCGACGGCCGCGTGAACGAGACGCCGTGATGGGCTCTGTCCAGCAATAGAGACAGCGAGGCCCAGTTGGGATGACCGTAATCCCAGGCCGTGCCGTCCAGTCCGACCTCGGCCGGATTACCGGGATCACCGGCCGAGATGACCGCGAGCTCCGGTCTGACAGCTCCAAGAAATCCCAGTGTCGTGCCGTCGCGGGAACCGTGATGGCCGGGCGCCAACACGTCTGCGGCCAGCAGGGGCGACCGGGCACCATATCGCGCCAACATGGTCGGAATGGCCTGACTCGTGAGATCGCCGGTCACGAGGAAGGTGCTTTCACGGAAACGGATCCGCACAACCACGCTGTGATTGTTGCCGTTGGATCGCCATGACTGAGTGCCGGTGACCGATCCCCACAGAACCCGGATATCGGGATCAACCTGAGCGCAATTGACAGGATCGATCCTTCCGTTGCTGAGCCCCGCAGCAGCCGGGATATCGTTTACACTGACCCGCTCCGGGGTGATGTTGTTTGCGGCAGCATAGCGCCATAGGGCACGCTGCCCAGAGATGCCCGAGCCGTTATCTTGGTTGTTCGTCACGACGCTGCGAATTCGGATACGATTCGCCGGGTCCGTGAGGGCTGTGACGCCCAACGTGTGGTCCAGATGCGGATGCGTCAGCACCACGAGATCGATCGTGCGCCTTAAGGCGGGCCTACGAGCGAATAGCCGGTTGAGATAGTCTATCAAGCGCCGCGGATTGTTTCGCGCCCCCTCTTCCTGGCCGCCTGTGTCGACCAGCACCAGACCGCAGCTGAATTCAAACAGGACCGCCTGCCCCTGCCCCACGTCAATGAAGTGGGCGGCCATCCACCTGCCGCCAACCACGCTGACGCCCGACGGCGCCCTGTTGCCCAGGGTCGAACGACTTTCGATCCGAAGACCTTGCCCGGGCTGCGCCTGAGCGGCCGTTCCAAATAATAGCGTGAGAGTCGCCAGCGAGCGCGTGATTGGTCGAAACATTTGCCCCTCCCCCGAGTCGTTACTGGGACGATACTATGTTATGCGCCTTTTCACGATGACCCGGATACCTCACTTCGGCGGCAAGGAATTCTGGTTGGGGGTCGCGACAGTCTTCAACTGCGCCACTCTCCTAGTCGCCTACGGCCACCGGATTTTCGGAGAATGATTGTCATGAGGCCGATTGCTCGCTTGGCCATCGGCGTCGTCGCACCTGCGGCGCCCGCCGTGGCGGTCCAATCTGATGCTGAAGTAAGGCAGCAAATCATTCGGGCCTCGATTGCTTCGTATCCAGGCTCTTGCCCGTGCCCGTACAGCCGCGATCGGGCCGGGCGGAGTTGTGGACGCAGGAGCGCCTACAGCAGACCCGGAGGTTATGCGCTGCGCTGCTATCAAGCAGATGTCAGCGCGGACGACATTGCCGCGTGGCGCCGGACTCACCATTGACGTGTTGGTCAACCACGTGCCGTGAACTGGGGCTCAGCCAGGTCGTTTCAGCAGATCCAGATAGTCCACTTCCAGAGCCTGCGCGAGTTCATAGAGGCTCACGATGGTCGGGTTGCGGCGGCCACGTTCAAGTCCGCTGAGATATTGCTGCGAGAAGCCGGAGCGCTCGGCGACCTGCTCCTGGGTAAGGCCTTTCTCGCGCCGAACGCGCGCGAAATTGCTTCCCACCAACGCCCGCATATCCATGCACAGGGGATGGCGTCCGGACGGCCGATAGTTTATCAACTATAGTATGTACACTCGTCTGTGAGGGAGGGGCATGCTCCGTCCAATTGCCATTGCGGTAGTCATGACAGTCGGGCTCGCCGGCTGTGCTTCCCTTTATCGAATGAGCCCGCGTGGCATTTGCGAAGCGGCCGGTCACCAGCGTGGAACTCAGGAGTGGCGCGATTGCTGGCATCAGCGCCGCGACGAAGCCTTGACTGGGGATCTTGCAATCATGGGCGCAGTTGCTGGCGTAGAGGCGCAGGCAGCTCAAGCTAACGCTCAGCGCCGGGCGAACCCACTCCTCGAAGACAGGCCCCAGCAGCGGCGATGTGTATACTGGACGCCACAGGGGCAGCGCATTCTCGAACCAGTCAACGGTGTGTGCCCACCACGCTACGGCGACTGATGAATTGCCTGAATGCGATTTTGCCGATGGCGTTCACAGCTGTCGGCGTCCTCACTGTTGGCCTCAGCCTTGTGGTCGTGTCGGCTGTCTGAAAGAATATCTGCGACCTAAAGCAGAGGCCAGGGTTCCGGCCCGTCGATCGGGGGCCTCTGACGGGCATCGGGCGAAAAAGACGATCTGCGCGACCATGCGTCTGTATAGGCGGGCCATCCGCCTGCGGCAGAGACTGCATCCGCGAACCGGCTGATTTTGGCCGGAAACGGACTGGCTTTCGGTCGGTCGGGTCGCAAACCAGCCGTCTCTCTGCCGCTAGAGCTAGCCATGGACTCAGACGAGGGCGCTGTAACGCTTCATCGGCGTGGACCCAACGGAGCTTCCCGAGAATGTGAAACTGAAGCGGAAAAGGCCGCCGCCGAGGCGTTCCAAAAAATCGACGTAGCGCATTTTCGAAAACGATTTTCGTTTGCAATTTTGCAAACGTTTTCCCATATACACGCGGAATCCGCCCCTTGAGAGTAGGTTCGCTCGACCATCCAGAGCGTTACCGAAATCTTGGGGCTTTTTTTGTGTCAGGGGAAAACCGTGGCCCGAGAAATCGCGATCATGATCGATGGCGGATTTTTGGCGAAGCGCCTGTCGAAGCTGGTTTCAGAGCCTGAAAAGCTGACACCCTACAAGGTATGCGGAATCATCCGGTCCATCTGCCGGGCGCACGTGAAAAAGCTGACAGATGACGAGGGCGGCAACTGGCATCGCCATATTTATCGCATTTTCTACTATGACGCCCCGCCCTTTCAGGGACAAGCGCATCACCCGCTGACCGGAGAGCAAATCAACTTCGGCAAGTCCGATCTGGCGAAATTCCAAGAAGACCTTTTCCTGCTGCTGCGGAAGCAGCGGAATATGGCGCTACGCCTAGGCTCTCTAAGCAAGCTGGGTGGCTGGACGGTCCAGCACGAGCGAATGGCCAAGCTATTAAGGGCGAAGGCGGCGATCGATGAAATCCACGCCATTGAGCCTGCGGCAGATGGAACTGTGACGCTGACGGCCGAGGCGGTTGCGGATTTCCGTGCGCGGACAGCGGCGTGGCATGCCCTAGAGCCTTGGATGGTGCATCTCGACCTCCGCCAGAAGGGCGTGGACATGCGGATCGGGCTCGATATCGCGTCCCTCACCCTAAAGCGGTTGGCGTCCACCATCATCCTGGTCGCGGGCGATGCCGACTTTGTGCCGGCTGCGAAGCTAGCGAGGCGAGAAGGCGTGCAATTTATCCTCGATCCCCTTTGGCAGTCAGTGTCCGACGACTTGTTTGAACACATTGACGGCCTCCAGACGGTGTTGAAGCGCACCGCCGACAAGGGGCAAAAAGGGGCCGCACCCGCCAACCAACAGGCGTAGGCATCGCCAAAAGACTCGACTTTTTCGTCTCATTTTCGGATTATACGCCTGCGTATGTATTCCACGCGCCACCCGAGTGTCGGCTGATCGATAGGCAGCTGCCACGAAAGGAGGTGATGTGAAATGGCAACGCACGAACGCGGGCGTGATGCTGGCACTGGCCAGTTCATTCCTGTGGAAGAGGCCGAGCGCCGTCCTCGCACGACGGTGGTCGAGACCTACAAGACGGGTAAGAAGGGTCCTAAGAACTAGACCTTCTTAAGCGTTTCGGGTCGCCGGGGTTCCTTCTGAATCCCGGCGATTTGCACGTCAAGCTATTTCGGATCCGGAAAAAAGGGCTGCCGAAGCGTCCCAGTGGTTGACGATCAAGGGTTGACGATCAAGCTGGCTATGATGCCCTACTTGGGGCTTGCAGCGACCTCGTTGCCGCTGAGCTTTGCGGCTGGCATGAAAGCATAATGTCCGTGGTCCTGAACATCTCGGCCTACGCACGAGTTCTCATCATTGATACGCAAGTGGTCTTGGAGACCAAACCACTCGACCAGCTGCCCTGGGCCGAGTTTGGGCAAGGACCCATCCTCCTACTCGTGTGCCGCCAGGCGCAGAGCGAGATCGACGCCAAGAAGAACGATGGTCGTCTGGGCTCGCGCGCACGGAGCTTCAACAAGATGCTCGATAGCTTCTTGGAAACTCGCTTGCCGGCCGAACTGTCCGCTGGCCCACCCCGGGTCGATGTCGCGCTTGTCGCCAATGCAAGGATCGACTGGGATGCGTTGGACGATCTCGATCGCCATGACGGCGACGACCGAATTGTTGCGCAAGCGCTGCACGCGCTGGTCAGCGACCGCGCTCAGCTAGAGCTGCTCAGCCACGATATGCGGCCGCGCGATGGCGCGATCACGCATGGTCTTCGTGCAACCAAGCTGCCCGAACATTGGCTGCGTGCGCCGGAGCCCTCTCCCGACGAGCGGGAGAGGGCGCGGCTCGAGCGAGAGCTTGGGATGCTCAGGACGGAGCAACCCCTCATCGAAGTGCGCGTGGAGGCGATCACGCCGTTGCCTTGGCGCAAGCTGGTTGTGGAACCCGCGTCCGACGAGCAGACGGAAACGATCCAGAGCGCGATTCTGCGAGCAGCGCCCCGACAGGACGGAGAGGACGCGTTCGGGCTCTCGTCGCTTAGCCGAGACTATTCATTCGACGAGCGCAAGAGGAAGTGGCGCGACCGTCTCATAGCAAAGGACCTGCCGGCCATGCATCTCGGGCTGCAGCGACTTCATGCACAGCAGCGCGTCCGGATTACGATCGAGAATGCGGGCCCGATCACTGCCGAGGGCCTGTCGCTGGAGGTCCGTTCCGGCAACACGACGTTGCATTCGAAACCCTACTACGTCTTTGTCTTCGGGAAGCCCGCGCCGTATCCGCGAGCCTTCCACGATCCGCTTCGGCACATGGACTTCGGCCGGCTTGGTCCGGCGTCGCGTCATGAGCCCTTTACCTTCTACATAGAAGAGGAGGGGCCGGGTCCGGTCCTGATATGGTCCTGCTCGTCCTTCCGGCAGGAGAAGTCGTTCGAGGTGGAACTGTCAGTCGAGCTCGGGACGGGCACGAGCGGCAAGGCCCAAGTCGAGGCGGTCGTAACTGCGCGTAACATGAAGGGCGACGTGCGCGCGCAGCTGATTGCGCCGATCGTCGACGCGAAGATGCGCTTCGACGAGGTCGTCGACCCGGCGACACGCCACCTTATTGCCGATCTCGCATTTGACCCTCTCGACGGCATCCAATCCGACGACGATGTCCGGTGGACCAGGAGCGACGGATCTTTGGTGCGGAAGGATTGATTCCAGCTTGATGGACCACAAGTGGGGAGGGCTTGGGCGCCCCGGGAGGGGTCGGACTCGCTAGCTGTCGCGGAGGCGCATCTGAATAAATGGCAGGTTTCGAGGTTGTCCGCTTGACCGCCAATCGGCTAAAATGGGCGCAGAACAGTCGTTTGGCGGGGCATTGCGCGGGGCGCCCGATAGCCTCACCTCCCGTGAAACACCGCTTCAAGAGAGAAATGGCGGCCGCTTATGGCGGACATCATATCCGTCGAACACCGGCTGGCGCGCATCCAAGAGGACTCCTGCGCGGCTCCCAGAGTTGATAGACTTTGCGGATGAGCCGCGAGACACAAATTACGCCGCCCGTGGTGACTCATCATGTCAATGTCCAGCAAGCGCTTGAGACGCTGGATTATGATGAGATGTTGGCGCTCTCCAGCATGTTTCAGCGCTGGGCTCTGCAAGAAGTGAGCTTGAACGGCGAGCAGCGCACGAAACTGATGCAGTGGTCCGCGGATTATGAACAGATCGCGGCATTTGCCGGATCCGGCTGGATTGCCTCCGACCCCAGTGCTGAACCAGATGCGATGGCCTTTACCGCTCGCCTCGAATTGAAGTCCGCTCGCTAGGCGCGTTTTCCAATTGCGAATTCAGGGGCGGAAGCACTTCGCGCGCGCCCGCGCGCGCGAGCCTCCGATAAAGCGCAGGGCTGATCCTCTTGCCACGCGTCTGCACCAGTACGTCACGAAATGGGGTGCGGCTGCGGCGCGTGGCCACCCGGGGCGGAGCACGCGCCCCCGCCAGCCCGGAGACGATCGATCTCGGCCCGGATCACTTCGGTCAACGTCAGGTGGAATTCGTCGATCCGGTCACGCTGCATCTCGAGGATCGGTTTGATTCGGTCGAGTTTGGCCTCGATGATCCGCTTGGCATCTGCATCGTTCCCGGCGATGAAAGTGAGGACGAGGCAGCCTTGGAAGATCTCCCCGTCGGGCAGCGGGGTCTCGAGTGGCCCGGGATAGAGGCGCCACAATTGGTCGTCCCCGACGTACTGGATCCGCGCTTCGTAATCGAATGAGCCAGCGGTGCGAGCCCGCTTCTCGATGGTACGTTCATAGTCGTAGAGATCGATGGGGACGATGAGGTCAGGCGACCAGTATCGGAAGATGATTTCCTCGTCTGCCAGCTCTTGCACGCGCTGCCAATTGCTGCGCAGACCGCCGAGCACCCATTCGCGCCTCTGCGCGAACTCGACATGGATCGAATACCACTCAAACAGCGGCATCTGATAGCCGACGTCGATCATCTTATTTCTCCATCTTGGCGCGGAACCGCGGATCCGTCTTGAGCAGGTCGAACAGGGCGTCGAGCGCCTGCTCGTCAGTGGCCTCCGCGGAGTTCATCGAGAGGATGATTTCCCCCTGCTTCTCCGGGGTGAGCGAGCCGTAATTGGTGAACGTGGTCAGCACATCCTGGTGGGCGAGGTTCTGCGACCAGGCCTTGATCTTGTCGGCGCTGTTGCAGAGGCTCATCCCGAAGCGAGCGATTGTCCGCCGAAGTGAGTGCGGCGTGTAATACGGCATGCCCCCGGCGGCGAGCGCGCGACGGAAGATGGCTCGGATCGGATCGGGGGTCGCCCAATGCTTCCGGATCAGTCGGAGGGGGCGACCCTCGCGAACCGCCGCAATGGCGCGCTCGGTCTGCGGGAAGAGCGGATCATCATCGTCCCAGCCGAGCGTGCGCAGATGGTCGACATAATCGAGGAACATGTCCCGGATGTCGTCGCCGACCGGGAAGAAGAAGGAGGTGAAGGATTTGCCGAACTTGGTGTGCACTTCCCGGCCGTCCTGGTCGATGCCGAGGCGGTCTTGGCGCACATGCTTCAGCTTCAGCGTGATCAACGCGCTGACCCGGGGGCAGGTGAGGAGAGCGCAGCAGATGATCGCGCGATCCCGCAGCTCGACGTCCGTGGTGGCTTGCATGGCACGGACGACCTTCAGCACCTGCTCGAGTTCGGGCGTTGGCTTCACGCGGTGGTCGCGGGCGATCTGCTGGTCATTCCGGGAGAGGTTGAAGAACTTCACGTCTCCGTAGCGGATCTTGTTCCGATAGCCGTCCTGCTCGGCGAGCCAGCGGAAGAAGCGCTGCACGGGCTTCAGCTTGCCCTGCACTGTGGCGCGGTTGGCGGCGCGGCCGTCTTTGCCCTCGAGCAGATGCATCTTGTAGGCGTGGGCGTCCTTGTCGCGCAGCTTGCCGAAGTCGCGGCCGTTGGTGAAGTGCTCGAACGCGACGACGGCGCGCAGCGCGTTGTCGATCGTGATGGGGGCAAGGCCATCCGCCTGCTCGAGGTAGCGGATATAGCGCCGCTTGAGGCGCTCGTTCTCGGGGTTCAGTCGGGTCATTGGTCATTCTCCTTCAAAGGTGCGCTGTGAGATAGGTCGCCGCATTGCGAATAAGGTGCCGTGCCATCCTCGTAGCGCACCCCGAGAGTCCCGCGGTCGCACTCCAGCTTGCCGAGGCTGACCCGACGATAGATGTGCCGCGCGCAGGACGGGCACACGCCGACGAGGTCGACATTCGTGCTCCAGCGCGGCACGACATTCACGACATCGCCGGCCGGGCGCTGCGCACGTTTGCAGGCGACGCAATAGATCTCGCCCGGTGCCAGTGGCTGGCGCGGCTGTTGCCTTGCCTGGATGAAGCGGACGATCTCCTGCGGCGCGAACACTTGCGGGTAAAGGCCCTCGATAGGGCGCAGGCCTTCGGCCTTCCATTTGCGGACGGTCCGGACGTTGACATCAAGGGTACGGGCGAGTTCGTCGGCGGAATAGGTGAAATGCGCCTTGATCCGCCGCACGTCGTGGCGGCGCGACATTCTAGCGGGCCAGCCGGCGCTCGTAGAACGTATCGCACAGGCGGCACAGCTCGTCCGGCGACGCGCCAGCCGCATACGCGGTGATCAGATCATCGATCTCGTCGTCTCGCCAGAACGACCGCTTGCCGATCTTGAGGGGGCGCGGGAAAATGCCGCGGCCGATCTCGCTGTAGATCGTGCCGCGCGAGCGCCGGATCCGGCCGCGGACCTCGGACAGGTTGATCAGGGCGAAGTTCATTTTGGTCTCCTCAGGTGCAGATCAGTGCACTGAGGCCCCGTGGAGGCCGATACGTCCAACCACTCCCTATCTATTGGCTTCGCTTTGGCGCGAATTCGTAGGGAGTGAACATCCAGAGTCCTTCGCCGAGGGGTGTGATGAGCTGCCTCTGGCTCACCTGCTCGACCAGTGTGTGGAGGTCGGTGCGTTCTTCGCCGACCAACGCTAGAACTTGGCGAAGAAATTGCTCAAATTTGCCACCCTTGGTCTGCCTCACAAATCCAGAGGTGTGCATTTCGAAGGCTTCTGCGAGTACAGCGGCTAACCTCTGGCTCTCGTGCTCCGGCCTTCTACCGCGCAGCGGGTAGTTTGCTCTCGCTGCTGCATGCGCTGTTACCAATGCCCGATGATTGCGTGCGACGTTGTCGCGGAGGGACTCCCCGGCGGTGATCGTTATCAGCAGGAACTGACTGTTGCCGTCGAGTGTCTGAACCGCCTCCAGCAGCTTCTCGGAAGCCGCAACGGCCTTTGACAGATTATTCCGCACCGCACCTGCAGAGCTTTGCTTGGCCAGAGCCTTGGTCTGCACATAGGCGCGAACCTCGCTTTCGATCACCCCAAAAAGGGCTTCTTCATCCAGCCGGGTAAAGTCTTGTTTCTCGAGCCACGTTTGCAGCTTCCGTCGCCTCGGCTTCGTCAGCTTCCAATCGATCCAGGGCGGAACACCGGTCGCTCCAGGCTGCTTCAGGTGCCCGGTCATCGCCGTGGCCCGAATAAGAGTTCACTGGCCGGCACTAGGCCTTCCGTCAGAATGTTACTCCATTCGTGAGCGATCTCTCGGCGGCGCTCCATGTAGGCGGCACGGTTGTAAGCCCCCTCGACCTTGTTCGTCGGAATATGCGCCAGCATCAGATCGATGATCGCGCGATCGCTTGCCCTTCCCTCACGTTCCGCAAGCTCGTTCATGATGGTGGAGAAGGCCGCCCGCCAGCCATGGGGCACATGCCGGCCGTGGTAGCCGGAGCGATTATACAGATACCCGATCGCATTCTCAGACATCGGACGATGTGCATGGCGCTCGCTTGGGAAGACCAGCTTGAATCGGCCGGTGAGCGGGCGGATCGCGACCAGCGCCTCCAACGCTTGCCGCGAAAGCGGCACAAGATGCTCGTAGGAGGCATCATCTTTGCGCTCGAGCACAAGTTTCATTCGCTGTGACGGAATGCGCCATATCGGATGGCCATTTGCCATGGCCTCGCCAGTCTCCCAATCGATTCCCTCGAATTCACTCCATTGCGCGCCTCGAAGAACTGCAGGCCTGACGGCTGTTAGCGCAAGCAGCCGCGAGCCGATTTTCGTAACCGGACTTGCGCCCGATCCCTCGACTGTGCGGAGCAGTTGTCGCAACTCGTCGAGGTCAGCAATGGCCGGCTGCCTGGATCGCTTTCGGGCCGGCTTCATTGCCTTGGCCACGATCGCCGCCGGATCGGTGGAGCAAATGCCCTCAGATATCGCGTGGATGAACACGGCCGACATGCGTTGTCGCACGCGCTTCGCAGTCTCCAGAGAGCCCCGTGCCTCGATCTTGCGCAGGGTTGCGAGCACGAGTGGAGCATCGAGCTGGCTGATTGGTATGCTACCCAGCGAAGGAAATATCTCGCGTTCCAGGCTCTTGATCACGTCACTCGCGTGAACCGGTGTCCAACGCTGCTTGTGCATCGCATACCAACGCCGAGCGACTGTCTCAAAGGTCTCCGCATGGTCAACCGCCGCGGACAATTTGCGCCTTAACTGTTCAATAGCCGGGTCGCGGTGATCGCGAAGCAGCCGTCTGGCCTCATCCCGTTTTTGCCGGGCTTCCGCCAACGACACCTCGGGATAGGGGCCGAAGCTCAACCGCCTCTCCTTGCCCGCAAAGCGATACTTCATTCGCCAAGAACGGGAACCCTTGGTCGTAACGTAGAGATACAAGCCGCCAGAATCGCCGAGCTTGTAGTTCTTCGCGCGCGGCTTGGCATTTCGAGCCTTGAGATCTGTGAGCACCGATGCCCCCATTTCGCAGAGCCGATGCCCCGCCAGTGCCCCCAAATGCCCCCGGATCTGGGGGTATCGCGTTGGACGACACTTGACCGCATCTAGGCGAAAATCCGCAGAAATGCGAGGATTTTTAGGACGGAACTGGAGCGATCTCGCGGGGGATGTGGCGGAGAGGGAGGGATTCGAACCCTCGGAACGCTTGCGCGCTCAACGGTTTTCGAGACCGCCCCGTTCGACCACTCCGGCACCTCTCCGCATGAAAGGCCTGGGCCGCCTGGGCCCGCCCGGTCGATTGGAGGCGCGCCTCTAGAGCGATTTCGAGCCGAGCGCAACGCTCGGCGGCTCGGAAATCGCGACAACGCGCATTTTGCAGGAGATACGTCCTGCCAACCCCAGGCTGAGGCGAACCGAGCCCTGGCTCGCTTGCGGGGCCACGCGGCGCACACTAGATATGGGGCATGACGCAGCCCGACATCCTCAACCAGGTCAGGGGCGGCGCGATCCAGGCGCCGCCCGTCGCCCATGCCCGCTTCTCGATCGGGGACGTGGTGCGGCACCGCATGTTCGATTTCCGCGGCGTGATCTTCGACATCGACCCGGTCTTCGCGAACAGCGAGGAATGGTACCAGGCCATTCCCGAGGACATCCGCCCGCGCAAGGACCAGCCCTTCTACCACCTGCTCGCCGAGAATGCGGAGAGCAGCTACATTGCCTATGTCAGCCAGCAGAACCTGCTGCCCGACGATGAGGACGAGCCGGTCGACCATCCCGCCATTGCCGGCATGTTCGAGCCCTTCGACAAGGGCCGCTACCAGCTGCGCCGCGAACGGCGGCACTAGGCCGTTTTTCCTTGCGCTTCGGTTGACAGGAACCGCCCCAGCCTGTAGCGGCCCCTCTTCCCGTGCGAGGCCCTGCCTCGCGCGCCAAGCATTTCGAGTTGAATTGGATAGCCCATGTTCGCAATCGTGCGCACGGGCGGCAAGCAGTATCGCGTCGCCGCCGGAGACAAGATCGTCGTCGAGAAGCTGGCCGGCGAGGCCGGCGACAGCGTCACTCTGTCCGATGTCCTGCTGGCCGGCGACGGCGGCGAGCTGAAGCCGACCGCCGGCCTCACCGTCGCGGCCGAGATCGTCGCCCAGGCAAAGGGCGAGAAGGTCATCGTCTTCAAGAAGCGCCGCCGGCACAATTACCGCCGCAAGAAGGGCCACCGCCAGCAGCACACGATCCTGAGGATCCTGGCGATCGGCGACGCCCCGAAGAAGGCCGCCAAGCCGAAGGCGGAGGCTGGGCCCGCGCCGGAAGCGCCGGCCAAGGGCGGCGCAGAAGCGGCGCCCGAGGCGAAGGCCGAGGCGCCGAAGAAGGCGGCCGCGACCAAGGCGGCGCCGAAGGCGAAGGCGGCTTCGGCCGCCGATGCTGCGCCTGCGAAGAAGGCCTCGACGAAGAAGCCGGCCGCTGGTAAGGCCGAATAAACGGAATTCAGGTTAGAGAAGACCCATGGCACATAAGAAAGCAGGCGGCTCGTCGCGTAACGGCCGCGATTCCCAGTCCAAGCGCCTCGGCGTGAAGAAGTTCGGCGGCGAGACGGTCGTCGGCGGCAACATCATCGTGCGCCAGCGCGGCACCAAATATTATCCGGGCGCGAATGTCGGCATGGGCAAGGACCATACCCTCTTCGCGCTTGCCGGCGGCACCGTCGCGTTCCGCGACGGCAAGCTCGGCCGCAAGTTCGTGTGCGTCGACATGCCGATTAGCGACGCGAAATAGGGGCAGTCGAGGACGGGCTGCCCAGGACGGGGTGGCCCAAAGGTTCTCGAAAGGAACATGTGAGGGAGAGGGTCACCCCCTCTCCCTTTTCTTTTCTCCCTCACAATCCGGTGTCGCGGACCTGCAACCCTCCGGGGCCAGGGACGCGCAGGAGAGCGAAGGGAAAGAGCTATGTTCGCGAGGACGGAAAGACTGTTGCTGAGGCCAGGCTGGAGCGAGGACGCGCCGGCGCTCTTCCACGCGATTGCCGACGAGCGCATCGTCCGCAACCTCGCCACCGCGCCCTGGCCATACAGCATGGCCGACGCCGAGACCTTCCTCACGCGCGAGCGTCCCGCGGGCCAGGCCGCCTGCCTGATCTTCCTCAGGACCGAAGGCGCGCCCCGCCTCGTCGGCGGGATCGGCTTCGGCCGGACGCAGGATGACGAGGTCGAGTTCGGCTACTGGATCGCCCGGCCCTTTTGGGGCCAGGGCATCGCCACGGAGGCTGGCCGCGCCCTGCTCGCCAATGCGCGGGACAGTCTGAGGCTGCCGCGGCTGGTCGCCGGCCACTTCACCGACAATCCCGCCTCGGGCCGGGTGCTGCGCAAGCTCGGCTTCCGGCCGACCGGCGTGACCCGCGGCCGCTACAGCGCCGGCCGGAACGCGATCGCCCCGGCGAAGGAGTTCGTGCTGGAGCTGGCCGACATGGAGGTGGATCCGGCGACGGCCTGCGCGATGGCCGCCTAGGGCGTGGACTCATAAGCTTTGAGCCAGAGTCGTGTTGAGGCGAGTGCGACGGCGGCGAGGAAGTTTCTGGCGAGCTTGTCGAAGCGGGTTGCGACGCGGCGGAACTGTTTGAGTTTGCAGA